>Ga0209580_10000027_pt1 | contig 186662 bp, 172 predicted proteins | sample Coa_R1_5_FD_187153 | JGI IMG/M metagenome (GOLD analysis project Ga0209580, IMG submission 187153) | Surface soil microbial communities from Centralia Pennsylvania, which are recovering from an underground coalmine fire - Coalmine... | ecosystem: Environmental > Terrestrial > Soil >... | reverse complement strand
CGCTCCCGGGGAGAGATAGTCTTGTCAAGGCGGTCGAGCCGCAAGGAGGGATTGATCTTCTCCCCGAGAGTGGCATCCCTCAGTTGCCATCGTTCGACACTGACCACAGGCACTGTGACATAAGAGGGGGGACACGCATGAATGAGGGCTTCGCGGGCCGATTGGGGACCCGCATCGCGGCGCTGCTGGGGTGTGTGATACTCGCAGCTTCGGCCGGCCTGTTCGTTGCTCCGTCCGCGGTGATGCGGCCGGCGCTCGCGGCCGGAAGCGCGGGCGGGCCGGTGACGGTCGCGGAGCCGACGCCGCCAGATACATTCGATCCCATAGCGCACTCGGATTTCAATAACTGGTTGGTCTGGCAGCTCGCCTACGAGACGCTCGTGCTCGTTCAGCCCGACGGGCGGGTCGCTCCGATGCTGGCTACCTCGTGGAAAGTGAGCCCGGACGGACTGACGTACCTGTTCACACTACGCGGGGGCGTGAAGTTTCACAACGGGAGCGCGCTCTCGGCCGACGACGTCGTGTTCACGTTTGAGCGGCTGATGGCGAAGGGCATTCCGTACGCGAAGGCCCGCTTTCCCAACGTGGCGGCCGTGACCGCGGTCGATCCTGGTACGGTGCAGATTCGGCTGAAGAAGCCCGACTCGTCCTTCCTCAACAACCTCGGCGATCCGTTTGTGGTCGCGGGCGCCATTCTAAGCCGCCAGGCCGCGCAGGCGACGGATCCCGCGACGAAGATGATCGGGACGGGACCGTTCCGGATGGTCTCGTACGTGCCGGGTTCCGAGCTGACCCTGGAGCGCAATCCGGACTACTGGCGGTCCGGAGTGCCGCGCGCCGACCGGCTCGTGATCCGCTACATTCCGGAGGCGCAGACGGCTGTCGCGGCGCTGCTATCCGGGTCAGTCGGTCTCGTCTACCCGACGCCGGTGACTGTGGTGACGTTGAAGCGCGTGACTGGACTGCGGGTCGTGACCGTGGCCAGCTCCTCGACCTTTCAAATCAACATGGGCAGCGTCAAACCGCCCCTCGACAACGTGAACGTCCGGCGGGCTATCGCGTCGAGCATCGATCGGTCCGCGGTGGTCAAGCTGGCGCTGCTCGGTGAGGGCGTGCCAACCGGCCCCTTCCCGCCCGGCCACCCGTGGGCCGTGCCGCTGGCCCAACAGCCCTATTATCAGCGCGACATCGTCAAGGCCAAACAACTGTTGACACAGGCGGGATACGCGAACGGCGTCGACCTGACGTTCATGTGGCCCACGCTAGGCGATACGTGGCCCCGCATCGCGCAGGTGCTGCAGAGCCAGCTGGCCGAGTCCGGAATTCGACTGACGTTGCAGCAGTTGGAGACGAACGTCTGGCTAGATCGCCTGGTCAAGGCTAATTACGATCTCACGATGACGAACGCCCCGTACTTCGCCGATCCGAGCCTGTACATTGTGCCGCGCGCGGGCCGGCAGGGTCCGACCCCGGCGGAGCTCCAGACGCTGCTGGACCGAGCGACCCAGGCGTCGTACGCCCAATTGCCGGGCATTTACCGGCAGATCCAGCTCACCGAGGCGAACCTCGTGTATCCGTTCACGGGTGTCGTCGCCGAAAACAAATGGGTGGCGTACCTTCCCCGTCAGGTCGAGGGCGTTACGTTCGATTTCACGGGGAGCCGTCGGTTCTATTTCTCGGTGAGGCGTCCAGCCCCGTAGCGGTGCGTTACGGCGAGGGCCGGATCCGATGACGCGTTATGTCGCGCAGCGATGCGCGGCCGGCCTCGGCGTCCTGCTGGTCGTGTCGTTTCTCATCTTCTGGCTCGGGACGTTGATCCCGGGCGATCTCAGCACGGTGCTCGTGGGCTCGGAGGGCGCGACCCAGCAGCAGTATCGCGAGCTGCGGCACCGGCTCGGTCTGGATCAGCCCCTCGTCGTACAGTACGCGCACTGGCTCGATGGTGCGCTTCGGGGCAACTTCGGGAAGTCTCCAATCACCGGCCTGTACGCCACCGCTGAGATCGCTCGACGCGCCCCCATCACGCTGGAGTTGGCGCTGCTCGCGCTTGCAGAGTCGATCGTGCTCGGGGTATTACTCGGCGTGTTTACCGCCGTGCGGGCCGGCGGCCTTGCCGACGTCATGGTGCGCACGATCCTCTTCGTGATGTTCGCAATTCCGCCGTTCGTGGCGGGCGTGCTGCTCGTGCTGGCCGGCGCGTTATTCTTGAAGCCGTTGTATCAGATAGGGTACGTGCCGCTGGCGCAGAGTGTCGGGCTCAACCTGCGCTCGATGCTCCTGCCGAGCGTGTCGATCGCCGTGCCGCTCGCCGCGATGACGGCGCAGATGACGCGAACGTCGCTGCTGGAGACGCTCGGCCAGCCGTACATCGTCACCGCCATGGCGAAAGGGGCTCCGCAGCGGAACGTAATCTACCGCCATGCCCTCAAGAACGCCCTTGCGCCGATTATCACGCTGCAGGGCTATGTGTTCGGCAGCCTGGTCGGCGGCCTGATCGTGACGGAGCAGGTCTTCAACCTCGATGGCCTCGCGAGCGGCCTGCTGGCGGCGATCGGGCGGCGCGATTATTCGTTCGTCGTCACCGGCACGCTCGTGATCGCCGCGACATACATTCTCGCGAACCTGCTGGTGGATCTCCTCTATCCCATCGTGGATCCGACGCAGCGGGCATGACGGCGACCGCGGCGGCCACGTTCACCGGCGGCCGGCGTGGTCGCCTCGGCCGTCTCCTCGGTCACGCGGAGGGACGGTTCGCGGTCGCGCTTCTCGTACTCATCGTGCTGCTGAGCCTGGTGGCGCCGCACGTGCTGCCGTACGGACCCACGCAGATCAACCCGCGCGACGCGCTGCAGGCGCCGGACCTCGCCCACTGGTTTGGCACCGACGAACTGGGCCGCGATCAGCTGAGCCGTGTCGCCGCGGCCGCCCCCATCGCGCTCTACTCGGCCGCCGCGTCCGTCGGGGTCGCGCTGGTGGCCGGTACGACGATCGGGCTGGTGGCGGGGTACGCGGGCGGGCCGGCCGACCTCGCTCTGAGCGGGGTTGTTGAGATCATGTTCTCGATGCCGGCACTGCTGCTGGCACTCCTCGTCGTCGGCGTTCTGGGCCCCGGTCTTAACAACGCGCTTCTGGCCGTGGCCATCGTGTACGTGCCGCGGTTTGCGCGTATCGCCCGCGGGGCGACGTTGTCGACGCGTCAGCGCGAGTTCATCGAGGCGGCGCGGGCGACCGGTTGCTCGCCGGCGCGCGTCGTCGTCGAGCACGTGCTGCCGAACATCCTTCCCTCGATGATCGTGCAGACCGCCCTCAGCCTGTCCACGGCCGAGATCGCGCAGGCGTCGCTGAGTTTTCTGGGGCTCGGCGTCCAGCCGCCGCATGCCGATTGGGGCAACATGCTGGCTGCCTCCCGCAGTTTCGTGACGGTCGCTCCGTGGCTCGTGATCTTTCCATCCTTGGCGCTCGTGCTCATCATCATCGCGTTCAATCTGCTCGGCGACGCCCTCCGCGATGTCCTCGACCCGCGGCTGCGGACCGGTCGCGGGGAGCAAGCCGGTATGCGGCCGGGCACTGCGTAGCGGAAGGGAGATCGCGAGACATGACAGAGGTGGTACAGACCGTCCTGGGCCCGATCCCGCCCGCGGCGCTCGGCATTACGCTGAGCCACGAGCATCTGCTCTGCGACCAGCGCGGCGTGACATTCCAGGAGCCGACGGACGCGGCGGACCGCGCGCTCGCGCGCAGGCCCGTCTCGCTCGAGATCTTCCACTGGATTCAGTTCAACTGGGCCTCCAATCTCGACAATCTGGTGCTGGACAGCGAGGGGACGGCGATCGACGAGGCCCGCCTGTATAGGGAGGCCGGCGGGCAAGGCATCGTCGACTGCACGTCGGTGGGACTTGGCCGAGACCCCCATGCGATCGCGCGTATCGCCCGCGCGACCGGGCTGCACATCGTGATGGGGTGCGGATACTACGTGGCGCCGACCCATCCTCCGTGTGTGGCGTCGATGACCGAGGACGACATCACCCGGGAGATCATCCGCGACATTACCGAGGGAGTCGGCGACACCGGCATTCGGGCCGGGTTCATTGGAGAGATCGGCAGTTCGTGGCCGCTTGTGCCGGTAGAGGCCAAGGTCTTCCGCGCGGCCGCGGTGGCGCAGGCGGCGCTCGGGTGCGGCCTGTCGGTGCATCCCGGCCGCCATCCCGACTCGCCGTTCGCGATCGTCGACATTCTTCGATCGGGTGGGGCCGACCCGCGGCGCGTGGTCATTTCTCACATCGACCGGACCGTGCAGAGCCTCGACCGGCTCAAGGCCCTGGCGGATACCGGCTGCTACTTGGAATACGACCTTTTTGGGTGCGAGACAACGGCGACGTTCCCGTATCAGGCGTTCGGTATCGACATGCCGAGCGACGCGCAGCGGCTCGATCTGGTGCGCGCCCTTATGGACGCAGGGTACGGCGCCCAACTGCTCTTCTCGCACGACGTCTGCACGAAGCACCGCACGCGGCGCTACGGCGGCCCCGGTTACGACCACATCGTGCGAAATATTTTGCCATGGATGCGGCGGCGCGGCTTCACGGAAAGTGAGGTCCGGCTGCCGGTCATCGACAACCCGCGCCGCGTATTCGCCATGCCGGCGGACCGGTGATGTGATGCGCCCCGAGCTTTGCGCGCCCGAGAGGAGACCCCTGATGGCTGTGCTGCGAATGAACCAGGCAATCTGCCGCGCGCTCGCGGACGAGATGCGGGCGGACCCGTCGGTGATGGTGCTCGGCGAGGACGTCGCCGCGGCGGGGGGCGTCTTCAAAGCGACGGAAGGGCTGCTCGAGGAGTTCGGCCCGATGCGCGTGCGCGACACGCCGATTTCGGAGACCGCCATCCTCGGTGCCGCGGTGGGAGCCGCGATGGCCGGGATGCGCCCTGTGGCCGAGATGATGTTCGTGGAGTTCCTGGGCGTCGCCCTGGATCAGGTTGTGACTCAGGCCGCCAAGATGTGCTACCTTTCGGCCGGCCAGTTCTCGGTCCCGCTGGTTGTCCGCGCGTCCGTGGGCGCCGGTCTGGGATTCGGGGCCCAGCACTCACAGACGCTGGAGACATGGCTGCTGAACACGCCGGGGCTCAGGGTCGCGAGCCCGTCAGGACCGAGTTCCGCCTACCGAGTCCTCCGCGCCGCGATCCGCGATCCCGATCCTGTGGTCGTGCTCGAACCGCGCGCACTGTATTTTATCCGCGAGGAGTTCGACCCCGCGGACCAGGTGCCGAGTCCTCTCGGAATGGCGCGGCGCGTACGGGAGGGTGACGCCGTGACTGTCGTGGCGCTCGGACAGATGGTGCGGGTGGCCGCGCAAGCCGCCGAGGCGGTTGCGAAGACCTGGCCCGTCGACCTGTTGGACCTGGAAACGATTCTGCCGTGGGATCGCCGGAGCGTACTCGAATCCGTCGCGCGCACGCACCGCCTCATCGTCATCGAGGAAAATCCGTACACCGGAGGGTGGGGGGCGGACGTAGTCGCGCATGTGGTGGAGCGGGGATGGGACTCGCTCGACGCCCCGCCTGTGCGCGTGACCTGCCCCGACGTGCCCGTGCCGTTCTCCGCGGCACTCGAGCGGCGCTATTTGCCGTCGCCGGAATTCGTCGCAAAGCAGATCGACGCGTTGTGCGCGGAAGGCCGGGCGTTGACCCCGTGGTGGGCGGAGGAGTGACGATGATCACAACGGACGCGACGCCTGTCGAGCGGCGGACCGCCCTTCAAGGCGGCAATCTCCACGCGGCGCTCGACCGCATGGTCGAGATCCGCGTGCTCGAGGAGCACGTTCAGCAACTGTTCCTTCAGGGCCTGATCCCCGGGACGACGCACACTTGTCAGGGCCAGGAAGGCGTTTGCGTAGCGGTCGCGGGAACAACGCGCACGACCGACCAGGTCCTCTGCACGTACCGTGGCCACGGCTGGGCACTGGCGTTGGGAATGCCGGCGACAGCGGTGCTTGGCGAGATTATGGGGCGGCGCGCCGGTTGCACGGGCGGGCTCGGCGGCTCGATGCATCTGTCGGACCGGGCGCTCGGTCTGTGGCCGACGGTCGCGATCGTCGGCGCGCAGCTGCCAATTGCCGCCGGCGCGGCGCTGGCGAGCCAGACCCGTGGCGACGACGCGGTCACCGTCGCGGTTTTCGGCGACGGGGCCGCGAACATCGGTGCGTTCCACGAAGCGCTCAATCTGGCCGGCCTCTGGGCGCTGCCCGTCGTGTTCGTGTGCGAAAACAATCTCTACGCGGAGTATTCGCGCATCGACGGGACCACCGCGGTGCCGGAGATCGCATCACGGGCCGCGGGCTACGGGATGCCCGGGGTGGCGGTCGATGGGCAACGCGTCGATGCGATGCGCGCGGCGATGCTGGAAGCGGTCGATCGGGCGCGTGCCCGGCGCGGGCCGACTTTGATCGAGGCGAAGACCTACCGGTTCGTCGGCCACTCCCGCAGCGACCCGGCCAAGTACCGCCTGCCGGGCGAGCTCGAAGCCTGGAAGGCGCGCGATCCGGTTCGCCTGGTGGCCGCGGAACTCCGACCCAACGACCCCGACGTGCTGATCGCGGAGATCCGAGCTCGTTGGGAGGCGACCATGGCGTTGGTGGTCGAGGCTGTGAAGGCGGCGCCCGAACCGGTCGAGCAAGATATGTTCCAGCACGTCTATGCAGGGGGGAGAGGATCGAATGTACTGGGCTGAGCACGTCGGGATCATCGTCTCGGATATGGAGCGATCGGTCAAATTCTACAGCGGGCTGTTCGAGGCTGAGCCGATCCAGAAAGTGGAGTTTCGCGGAAAGGGCGCCGAGCCGGTTGCCGCGATGGTGGGGCAGCCGGGCATCGAGCTCGACGTGACCTTCTTTCAGATTCCCCACACCAACACCATCATCGAGTTGGTGAAGTACTACCATCTGCCGGGCCAGGCGAGGGTCACCTACCCGCCGGAGGCGATCGGCGGGCTGCACCTGGCGTTCTTCGCCGAGGATCTCGATGAGGCGGTGAAGCGGTTGCAGCGGATCGGCGCCACCATAATGACGCCCGTGGATTTGATTTTTGGAGCGTACACTGGCGGACGAGCCGTGTACTTCCGTGGCCCCGACAACGAACTGCTCCAAATCATGGCGGTCACCCAGCGGCCGGGCAAACTTCCCGTGCTGCGTCCGAGCATGCCAGCGCCTCGACGGTAACACGCGCATGGATAGCGCGCGATCCGGGGCACCGACCCGCGCTACCGTGCGGGTGGCACTCTTCGGCTTCGGACGGGTCGGCCGCCGGATGGCCGCGCTGCTCGCGTGCCGGGACGGGGTCGAGGTCGTCGCGGTGATCTCGCGGTCGCTCGCGGGTCAACCCGCGTGCAACCACGTACCGGAGCTCCCGCCGGGGGTCGCCATTGCCGCCATTGCGGCGCCGGCGCTCGCGGACGCGCATCCGGACGTCGTTCTGCACGCAACGGTGCCGGTGCTCAACCAGGCGCTCGGCCAGATCACCGAGGCAGTGCGGGCGCGTGCGCACGTGATTTCGACCTGTGAGGAACTGGCGTACCCGTGGGTCGTTCATCGCGCCGCCGCCGAAACCTTGGATCGTGAGGCGCGCGCGGCCGGGGTAAGTGTCCTGGGTGCCGGAGTGAATCCTGGGTTCGTGTTCGACGCCTTGGTGCTGGAGGCGCTTAGCTCGCGGTGGCACCCGAGCGCCATCGTGGTGTCGAGAGTGACGGACGCGTCGGGCTTCGGGCGGGCCGTGCGCGACCGCCTCGGGCTCGGACTGGCGCCCGCGGCGTTCGAACAGAGGATCTCCTCCGGCGGCATCGCGGGGCATATCGGCTTCCGCGAAAGTATGGACATGATCGCCGCCGCCTTGGGCACGGAGGTCCAAAGTTTCCAGGAATCGATCAAGCCGCTGATTGCGGGCCATGCCGAGGACGGTATTGCGCAGGGCACGGCCGCGGGACTCGTGCAGCAGGCGATCGGGATATGCGCCGGCGGCCTGCGCTTCGATTTCCGACTTTCGCTTCACGTGCGCCCCGAATCGCTCTGCCTCGAAGTCCTGGATTCCGTCAGTATCGAGGACGGTGGCTCAACGCACCACGTCCAGGTCCGTCCCGCGTCGCCGCCAGTGGAGACCGCCGCGGCGCAGGCCGTCAACGCGATCCCGCAGATCTTGGCCGTGGAGCCGGGGCTGCGCACGAGGCTCGACCTGCGCTCCCCGACGCCCTGGATGAGCCTTTCTCGCGCGGCGCGGCGCAGTTTGTTCTGACAGGCCAAGCCGTGACCGCGGACGTATTGATCGGTACGTATGTTCCATCCTCGATTCGAACCTAAGCCCTACTGGTGGCAAGCATGGACGCCAAGTGCCGAAGGTTCGGCCGAATTGCCTGGCAGGACCGACGTGGCGATCGTTGGCGGCGGCTATGCGGGACTCTCCGCCGCCCTCGAACTCGCCCGCGCGGGCACGGTGGTCACCGTGATCGAGGCCAACGAGTTCGGCCACGGCGCGAGTACTCGGAACGGCGGCGCGGTCAGCGGTGGGGTTAAGCTGGCAAAGGGACTGTCCGGGCGTAGCGGGCGTAAGGACCGCGAGGCGGCGGAGCAGGACGTGGAGACGATGCTCACGAGCGCCGCCGAGTCGCTCCGCACGATCGAAACCATCATCGCACGCGAGAAGATCGACTGCTTCTACGAACGCTCCGGCCGATTTGTCGGCGCCTACACCCCCAAGCACTATGACGACCTCGCCCGTAACGTAGAGCTACTCAACCGGTACACGGAGGCCGGCGCCTCCATGGTGCCCCGGGAGCGCCAACACACGGAGATTGCGAGCGACTTTTACTTCGGCGGCATGGTCGCCGCGGGCTCGGGCAAGCTTCATCCGGCACTTTATTACAAAGGCTTGCTCGATGCCTGCTGTGGGCAGGGTGTGAGGCTCTGCGCAAGGACGCGCGTGGGCAAGATCACGGGCAAGGCGGGCGGCTTCGTGCTCGCGACCGATCGTGGCCAAATCGAGGCTGCCGAGGTCGTGATCGCCACCAACGGGGAAACCGGCGATGCCACGCCCTCGCTCAAGCGTCGCATCATTCCCGTTGCGAGTCACATCATTGCCACCGAGGAACTGCCGGCCGACCTGGCCCGGAGCCTGTTTCCGACCGGCAAGACCATCAGCGATACGCCGCGCATCCTCACCTACTACCGGATGTCGCCCGACGGCAAGCGCGTGTTGTTCGGAGGCCGCGCGCGCTTCACTCAGGTGACGCCGGCGATAAGCGCTCCCGTCCTCTACCGTTTCATGACCGATCGCCTGCCGCAGCTGAAGGGTATTCGGATTACCCATGCCTGGACGGGCAACGTGGCGTTCACCTTTGATTTCTTGCCGCATATGGGTAGAGAGCGCGGGATGTATTACGCATTAGGTTGCAACGGCAGTGGCGTCGCAATGATGACCTATCTTGGAACCCAGACCGCCCGGAAAATCCTCGGTGGCACCGGGGCCGCGTGTGCGTTTGACGATCGCGAACTGCCCGGTGCGCCGTGGTATTTTGGCGATCCATGGTTCCTTCCGCTGGTGTGGCGCTACTTTCATGCCCGGGATACCCTTGATCGACGGTTTGCCTAAACAGCTTGGCCAGTGCGGCATCATGTCGAACGCGTTCGCGCCTGGCTTGCGGCGCCGCGCAGCGCCGCCGTCGCCGCCTCATCCACGACGAAATCCTCCGGCAAGAGCACTGTCTCGCTCTCCGGCGCGAGCCGGCGGATCACGACGCCGTAATCTTGTCGCGCCGCGTCGATGCTCACGAACCCGTTGAGCACGTCGCGCAGCACCGCCGCGGGGTCACGCGTGAAGGGGTCTCCGAAGCCGCCGCCGCCGGCGAGATCGAGAATCACGCGCCGCTCCGCCGGCACCTGCTGCGTGCGCTTGAAGTCGAGCGTGTCGCCCGAATCGAGCGCCGTGCGGGCCGCGGCGCCGGGACGTCCGCCGTCCGCGCCCTCGGCGGGACAGCGTGTGCGGTCCGCCGAGGCCGCGATGCTGTACCGGCGGCCGGTTCGGACGCTGAGTTCGATCGTCTGCCCCAGCCCCCCGCGCTGACGGCCCGCGCCGCCCGAGCCGTCGCGAAGCGCCCGCCGGTGCATCAGCACGGGCGCCAGCGTCTCCGTGACCTCCGCGGCCATGCCGGCGACGCCGCTGGGGAACCCCGTCGTGGAGAGGCCGTCCTTCGCCGCCCTCGCCCCCATCCCGCCAACACAGAAGAAGGTGTAGGTGAAGGGCGGCGCCGCGGCATCGCCCTGCTCGCCGTGCACGGAAATGAGGCAGATCGAATCGGCGCCGGCGGCCATGGCGCGGGGCCCGACCGCCGCCCCGAGCGCGCGGAAGATTGTCCCCGGCAGGAAATGGCCCACGATCGCCCGCGCCGCGACCGGCGCGGGGGGCTGCGCGTTCAAGATGCACCCGGGCGGCGCGACCACGCGCACCGGCCGGAAGCTGCCGTCGTTGTTGGGCACCTCCGGAGCGATGGCCGCCTTGATCGCGAAGGTGGTGTACGCCTCGGTGTAGTTGAGCGGCACGTTGATGCCCCGGCGGTCCTGGCCGGACGTGCCGGTGTAGTCGACCGTGACCCCGTCCCCTGCGACGACGACTCTCGTCTTGATCCTGACCGGAGCGTCGAGCCCGTCTGCCGTCGTCTCGCTCGCGTACTCGCCGTCGGGCAGCGCTGCAATGGCGCGCCGCAGCGCCTCCTCCGATCGCTGGATGATCGCGGTCGACAGTCCGTCGAGGGAGTCAAGGTCAAATTCGCGCATCAACGCGAGAAGACTGCGAGCGCCCACGTCGTTGCACGCGACCTGCGCGTGGATGTCGCCGAGCACCGGCACCGGCGCCCGCGTATTCGCCCGCAGAATACGGAACAACGGCTCGCTCGGCCGGCCGTCTTCGTAGAGCTTCATGATGGGGATGTACAGGCCTTCCTCGTACACGTCATCGGCGTCCGCGGAGAACGGCCGGCCGCCGATGTCGAGCGAGTGGCAGGTGTTGGCAAAGAATCCGACGAGCGTGTCGCCCGAAAACACCGGCGTCGCGATGGTCAGGTCGAGGAGATGGCCGGACGTCTGCCACGGGTCGTTGGTGATGAGCACATCGCCCGGGCGCAGCGTGCCGGCCGGGTACGCGGCGAGAAAATGCTTCATCCCGGTGGCCATCGAGTTGATGTGTCCCGGTGTGCCGGTGACCGACTGCGCGATCATGTAGCCGCGGCGGTCGAAGACGGCCGCGGAGAGATCTTCGGCGTCTCTCACGATCGGCGTGAACGCCGTGCGGATCAGCGCGGCCGCCTGCTCGTTGGTCACGGAGATGAGCCGCTGCCACAAGACCTGCAGGACGACGGGGTCGCCCAGAGCGGCCGTCATCGGCGGGCCCCCGCGGACTGTCCGACGGCATCCGGATCCTGCCGGCGGGCCGGAAGCGTGACGATGACGTTGAGGAACTCGTCTACCTCGGCCTGCCCGCCCGGACCCACGATGATCGTGGATTCGCGCTCCTCGATGATGGCCGGGCCTTCCACGGCCGCGCCGGGTGCAAGCCGGTACCGATCGTAGACCGGAGTGTCGACGAACCCGTGGCCGTCGTCGAAGTATGCCGGGCGCGATCCCTTCCGCGCATCCCGCGGCGCCTGGCCGTCCGGTACGGCGGGAGCGATGCGCAGGGCCGGCCGTGGACCGCGGACCGTCACACGCCAGTTCACGATTTCCAACTCGGATCCCGGGACGGTCCGGCCGTACAGCGCGCGATACCGTTCCTCGAAGGCGCCGCGAATGGAATCGACGCCCCCCGCCGAGAGCACGCCCCCGGGTACCGCGACGGTGACTTCCGAACCCTGGCCTTCGTAGCGCAGATCGCAGGCGCGATCCACCTCGATCGCAGCGGACGCCACGCCGGCGTTTCGCAGCAGCGCGCGGCCGCGCGTCTCCATGTCGCCCAGGGACTCGTTGACGCGCGCCCAGTCCACGTCCGGGAGCCGCGCGTACCAGCCGTGGACAAATTCGAAGGCCGGCGGCGCGGTGAGGAAGCCGACCGCCGACGCGACCCCGGCCCCCGCCGGCACGACGATTGACGGCGCGCCGAGGAGCGACGCCACACCGTACGCGTGCACCGGCCCCGCCCCGCCGAACGCAAAGACGGCGTAGGCGCGGGGGTCGGTTCCCCGTTCGACCAGGTGCACGTGAGCGGCGTTGGCCATGTTTTCGTTGACGATCCGGTGAGTGCCCCACGCGGCGCGCACGGGATCGAGGCCGAGCGGGCGGGCGACCTGATCGCCGATCGCGCGGCGCGCCGCGTCCGCGTCGAGCGGCATCTGGCCGCCGAGGAAGTAGGCCGGATCCAGGTACCCGAGCAGCAGATCCGCGTCCGTGACGGTCGGCTGCTCGCCCCCGCGCCCATAGCATGCAGGGCCCGGATGCGCCCCGGCGCTTTCCGGCCCGACCCGGATCAGGCCGAGCCGGTCGACGCGCGCGATACTGCCGCCGCCCGCGCCGATCTCGATCATTTCGATCACAGGGATCCGCACGGGGAACCCGCTGCCGCGGGCAAACCGGTACACGCGGGCGACCTCAAAGCCCGGCGCGACCATCGGCTCGCCGTTGTTGATCACCGCCAGTTTCGCCGTCGTCCCGCCCATGTCGAAGGACAGCAAGCGGTCGCGGCGGGCGACGCGGCCGGCGTTCGCGGCCGCGAGCGCGCCGCCGGCCGGGCCGGACTCCAGGATCCGGACCGGAAACTCGCGCGCCGTGGCGGTGCTGAGCAGGCCGCCGCTCGACTGCATTAGGTAAAAGGCGCCACGAAACCCGGCGCGGCCGAGGTCCCGCTCGAGCCGCTCCAGGTAGCCGTCGACCCGCGCCTGCACGTATGCGTTGCACAGGGTCGTGGAGGCGCGCTCATACTCTTTGATCTCGGGCGCGACGCGCGATGAGAGCGACACCCGCAGCGCTGGCGCCGTGTCCTTGGCGATCTCGGCGATCGCCGCCTCATGGGCCGGATTGCGGTAGCTGTGAAGCAGACAGACCGCGAGCGCCTCGATGCCGCGCTCCTGGAGCCGGCGGAGCAACTGCGCGACCTGTTCCCGATTCAACAGCGCGGCCACCCGGCCGTCCGCGGTCACCCGTTCCTCAATGTCGAAGCGAAGGTGGCGGGGTGCGAGGGGCTTCGGCGCTTCGAGCAGCACGTCGTACATGTCGTAGCGCTGCTCGCGGCGAATCTCGATCGCGTCCCGGTGCCCCTGTGTGGCGAAGAGCGCCGTGCGGGACCCCGTCCGTTCGATCAGCGTGTTGATCGCGAGCGTCGTGCCGTGGACCAGGACCTCGACGTCGGCCGGCGACGCGTCCACGCGATCCATGGCCTGCGCGACCACCGCCATCACACCCTCGGCAGGGTCGGGGTAGGTCGTCAGGCCCTTTTCGATCGTTACGCTGCCCGTCCGGTCGTCCACGAGCAGCAGATCCGTGAACGTCCCGCCGATGTCCACGCCCATGCGCAGAGCCATTCCGGTGAACCCCCTCCGGTCACGGCGACGCCCACAGCGCGGATGAGCATGCGGCGTGGGCGTTCCAGCGTGTTCTGGGATATCGAATCCGAGTCCTCCGCGCCGAGGGCGGGCATGCGCCGAGGCCGGAGGCGGCAGGGATCCGCTTCCAATCTTCCATCGAAGTACCGGCGGCATGGGAGGGCGGCGGAGGCGCAGGCCCCCGCACGAACGTCCTCCGCAGGGTCATTTCGGGGCAGAACTAGTATCCCAAGCCCTCATACTAGCCGGCGTTGATGACGGGGTGACGCAATGACGGATGTCAGCTGGTCGACCTGGGGGACGATCATATCCGTGGTCCTCATGGTTGTACCGGCGCTCGTTCGGTTGCGCCAGCATCTCGTGAAGCTGCAGGATCTGATTATCGAGATCGTCGGCGTCGTTGTCCTGTTGGTGGGGGCCGTCCTGTATATGGTCACCGTGCCGCAGTGGGTGCCGGTGCGCGAACAGATGGAACGGCTCGGGACGGACGTCCAAAGCCTGTCGATTCTGTTCTTCGGTTCGATCGCCATGACGATGCTCGGAGCCATGCTCACCCTGTTTGGAATCCTCGGGCGCGTTTCGACGACTCTTAAGCGGAGATAACAGGCGCGGGTCCTTCGCCTGCGCCCGCTCTGCCGGCTAATTCGGTTCCGTCTCCGTTCGGTTGAGAGGCCCACGACTTTATTTCGCTCCGCCGCCCGTTGCGGTGGACCTGAGCGGAAACGCGCGTCCGATTATCGAAGATGTCTCCCGCCCAAACACACAGGGGGAGGCCGGCATTGACCACGGGACATCACGACGTCGGGCTCTTGCTGGGGGACGTGCGCACCGGACGCCTGACCCGGCGCGAGGCGATTGGACGGCTGGTGGGCCTCGGCCTGTCGGCGGCGGGAGTGGCGGCTGCCCTGGCAGCGGTCGAAACGGAACCGGCGCGCGCAGCCGCCGGCGGCCGCGGGACCGGCGGAGTTCTGCGGATCCTCTACTGGCAGGCCCCGACGATTTTGAATCCGCACCTGACGGGATCGAACCAGGACCTGCAAGCGGCACGACTGTGTCTTGAGCCGCTGCTGACCGTGGACGCGGCCGGCGTGTTCACTCCCGTGCTGGCCACCGTCGTGCCGAGCCGAACGAACGGCGGCCTGTCGGCGGATGGGCGATCGGTGACCTACCGGCTCAAGCGGGCCGTGCGGTGGGCCGACGGACAGCCGTTTACGGCTCGGGACGTCATATTTACCTATCGGTTCATCGCGGACAAGCAGACTGGGTCGACGTGGTACGCCAGCTATAACAGTATCGAGACGATTGAGGCGCCCGATCCCTATACCGTTCGGATCATCTTCAACCGGCCCACGCCTGCCTGGTTCCTGCCGTTTGTCGGCGACAAGGGCCTGATTCTCCCAGAGCACGTGATGCGAGACTACGTGGGACCCGACGCGCGCCGCGCGCCCTTCAACTCGAAGTGCTTCGGCACCGGCCCGTATAAGGTCGACGACTTCGTGCCGGGCGACCACATCACGTACTCAATCAACGAATTGTATCGGGAACCGGGCAAGCCGTCGTTCAGCCAGGTCCAGTTCAAAGGCGGCGGCGATGCCCCCTCGGCGGCCCGCGCGGTTCTGGAGACCGGCGAGTACGATTTTGCGATCAACCTCCAGGTCGAGTGGCCGGTGCTCGAAAACATGGAGCGCGCCGGCAAGGGGATTGTGGAGACCATTCCGGGCGCCGGGGTCGAGGCGATCTACTGCAATCAGTCCGACCCGAACAAAGAAGTCGACGGACAGCGCTCGTACACGGGAGCGCCGCATCCATTTCTTACCGACGTGCGCGTCCGGCAGGCGCTGGCGCTCGCGGTCGACAAGCGGACAATCGAGCAGCAGCTGTACGGCTCAGAAGGCACCGCGACCTCCAACGTTCTCACCACGCCGACCAAGTACGCGTCGAAGAACACCAAGCTCGTTTTCGACATCGCCCAGGCCAACCGTCTGCTCGACGAAGCGGGCTGGCAGCGCGGCACCGACGGTGTGCGGACCAAGGGCGGCGTGCGCCTTCACGTTACCTTTGTGACGAGCGTGAACAGCCTCCGGCAGAAAGAACAGGCCGTCGTCAAATCCGCGTGGGAGCAGATCGGCGTCGGCGTCGACCTCAAGGCGACCGAGTCGAACGTCTTCTTCAGCACGTCCCTGGGCAACAACGACACATTCCTGCATTTTTACAGCGACATCGAGATGTACACGCAGAACTTCTCGCTCTTCCCGAGCCTCTACATGGCCCAGTTTTACAGTGGCGATCCGGCGCGGACGATCCCGCAGCGTGAAAACAACTGGTCAGGCCAGGCCGTCACGCGCTGGCAGAACGCCGAATACAACCGGCTCTACGAGCAGGCGCTGGCGGAGCTCGACCCGCAGAAGAACGCGGCGTTGTGGATCGCGATGAACGATCTCGTTGTCAATCAGGCCATCGAGATCCCGATCATCGACCGGCGGACCGTAGCCGCCCGGGCGCGGAATTTGTATACCGGGCACAATCTGAGTCCGTTTGATAACGCGACACCCAACGTGGCGGAGTGGAGGCGCACAGGCTGACGGATCGCTCACCGAGCCGCTCGTACCAAGGTCGAGGGGATCCGGCGCGGCGGAGGGCGGCCGCATGGCCACGCGGCTGACCGGTTGGATCGATGTCGCGGCGCTGCCGCCGGCATCCCGGCACTCATTTGATCTCTCCATCGCTCCGCTGGCCGACGGCTCGTCTCTGGCCATCCCGATAGAAGTCATCGTCGGGTCCCGCCCGCGCCCTCGACTGGTGGCGATTGCGGGGATCCACGGGGACGAGCCGGAGGGCATGCTCGCGCTCTTGGACTTTGCGGAGCGGTGCGACCCCGCGACGGTGCTCGGTACCGTGGTGTTGGTGCCCGTCGCCAATCCGCCGGCGTTCGCGGCTCACCAACGGCGCAGCCCGTTGGACGGTCTCGACCTCAACAGGACGTTCCCAGGCAGACCCGATGGGACGCCTTCAGAGCGGCTTGCCCACCGGTTGGTGCACGATCTTCTCGCTGGAGCGGATCTTGTCTTTACGCTGCACAGCTGGTACGCGACTGGAATGGTCGTCCCTCACGTCGAGGTGCCGGATGGCGGTGACGCCGTGTCCCGCAAGAGTTGGGAGGCGGCCGCCGCCGCGGGTTTCACCCGTATTCGTGGCGGCGGATGGCAGGGGGGCGTGCTGGGATTGGCCGCCGTCGCCCGAGGCATTCCGGTGCTCGAAGCGGAGATCGGCGGCCAGGGAATGTCCACGCCAGAGAACCGCGCGGCGTACCTTGATCACTTGACGCGCCTGCTGCGGCACCTGCGCATTCTGGACGGTGATCCGCCGCCCAACCGGAACGTCGAGACACTCGGCCGGGGTCTTGTCCACGCGCCCGTCGGCGGCATGCTTCGGCTTGATGTCCGCTTGGGTGACTACGTGGAGACGGATGCCGTCCTGGCGTCGATCACCAATCTGCACGGCGAGCGCCTTACGGAAGTCCGCGCTCCCCACGCCGGCCTGGTGACCGCGGTTCGCCGGTTTGTCTCGGTCAATCCGGGCGATCTCGTGCTTGCACTGTATCCGCGTCTTTGACGGCCGTTCACCGCAGCGCCGATCCTAGACCAAGAAGGCCTACCAGCACCAGAAAGCCCAGGATGGTGACTTCGAACGCGCGGTCAGACAGACTGCGTGCGACGGCTACGCCGGCCGCGAACCCGGCGACCAGCACCGGCAGCAGCTTCGCCGTGAGCAGGAGGGTTGCTGCGGTCATCGACCCGCCGGCGGCGAGCAGCACGACGCTCGTCGCCGTGGCGAGGAAGACGTACACGACCATGTTGGCCCGAAACGTGTTCTTTGCGAGTCCGCGCGCCATGAGGTAGAGGGCGATCGGGGGGCCGTTGAGGCTCGTGCTCGTCGACAGGATGCCGCTCACGAAGCCGGCGGTCATGGTCTCAAAGAGCGTGCCCCGAAGGCGCGGCCGAAAGCGTGTCAGCATCAGGATCGCGAACGCCGCCGTGACCACCGCGATCGCCGCCTTGAGCAGGCGGGCCGGGCCCCACGCAAACAACGCGAGGCCGATCGGCATCCCGGCGAGGCTCGACAGATAGAGCGGGCGGATCACGCGCCAGTCCACCTCCCGGCGGATATCCTGCCGCAGCGACAGCAGGCCGCTCGAGGCCAAGCCGAGCACCAGCGTCAAGACCACCACGAGGCGCGGCGGGTACATCAGCGTGAGTACCGGCGCGCTGACAAGATTGAATCCGAAGCCGGTCACGGCGGCGGCCGCCGCCGATACGCCGATGATGAGCGCGATGGTGATCAGCACAGGGGCGCGGCTCCGGGCGGCCCGTGCCGCGCCGCGGTCACGATGAGCGCATCAGCGTCAGAAGATCGAGCCCATCGATCAGCCGGCGGAAGCTCGCCGCCGTCTGTTCGTCCCATTCGCCGCCGCGGATCGGGCCGCGCACGTACGCCGACCGGATAATGCCGGCGCGGAGGAGGACTTCCTTGACGGCCCGCTGGCCGCCGAGGTGGATTTCGAACGTCACGAGCGGCAGGTACCGGGCCAGCAGTTGCGCCGCGCCCGTGCGGTCATCCTCGCGGTATAGCGCGAGCATCCGGACGAAGACATCCGGGAGCAGGCTGCTCGGCATGGTGCCCGCGGCCCCGTGGTCCAGTTCCTCGAGGAAGAGCAGCCCCGCGGCGCCGCCAAAAAGTCCCTGAAGGGCATCGCCACCCAATCGCCGTATCGCGCCGATTTTGGCCGGCGCGCCGCCTGTTTCTACCTTAAAGTAGCCTAAGCGCTCGACAGCCCGTGCGAGCTCCGCAAGAAATGGGGCCGGCATGACGATGCCGCTCAGCGGATGATCCTGCAATATCAGCGGCACTCGTGTCGCCCTGGAAATCGCCTCGCAGTGCCGGCGGATGCCGTCGAGGTCGGCGACCCACTGGCCGAAGAAGGGCGGAAGAAACATCACGGCGTCCGCGCCGAGGGCCTCCGCTTCCCGCGCGAACCGCACCGCACCGGCCGTGCTCGGATGATTGCAGGTGGCGACGACCGGCACGCGTCCCCGGACGTGCGTGACCACAGACGTGATCAGCGCGGTCCGCTCCGCGTCTCCGACGGCGTAGCCTTCGCTCGCGTTGGCCAGTACCACCAGGCCGTGCACGCCGGCGCGCAGCAGAACGTCAAGGGTCGAGCGCTGGCCGGCATCGTCCAAATCGCCGTGATCGTCGAAGATCGTCGGCACGATTGGAAATACGCCTTGCAGCGCACGGGTCGTCGGCATCGGCGTGGTCGCCCCGCTGCTCATCGTACCGCATCGCCGCCGGCGCAGCAGGGCGGGCGCGGCAACCCACGAAGGTAGCGGACGCTGTGCAGGCAGCCGCGTCCATGAAGATTGCCGATGTCAAGGCGACGGTGCTGCGGATGCCCCGTCCGGGATCCCCATTGTCCGGCGGGGCGGGCGTTCGCGGGCGCGCGCGGCCTGTCGCGGATTCCACGTATCAGATTATCGAGCCGTACCCGACCGTCTACCCGGCCGCGGTCGAGACGCTCCTGGTCTCGGTCGAGACCGATGCCGGCGTCGCCGGTCTCGGTGAAGGGCAGTTTCCCGTAGCGCCGGAGGCCGGCGCCGTCATCGTGGAACGGGTGCTGCGGCCTCTGCTGCTCGGCAGGAATCCGCTCGCCCGGGAGCCGCTGTACGAGATGCTCTACTCCGCGATGCGGTACCGCGGCCACATCACCGGGTTCTACCTGGACGCGGTGGCGGCCGTCGACAACGCGTTGTGGGACCTCGCCGGCCGGGCCCTCGGGCAGCCGGCCTGCCGGCTGCTCGGCGGCTGCGCGCGCGACCGCATCCCCACCTACGTCTCCGGGCTTGTTGGCGCGACGCGCGACGGCCGGATCGAGGAGGCGCTGGCATTCAAGCGGCGCGGCTTCGGCGCCTTCAAGATTTTCGGCGGCCACGGCGTCGAAGAAGACCTGGCCGAGGCGGCGGCGATCCGTGACGCTCTCGGGTCCGGCGTCGTGCTCTGCGTCGACGCGCAGTGGATGTACGATCCGGAGTCGGCGATCCGGCTGGGCCGCGGACTGGAGCGGGTCGGCGTCGCGTTCCTCGAGACGCCGGTGGCGCCGGAGGACATGGACGGGACCGCGCGGGTGGCGCAAAGCCTCGACCTGCCGGTCGCCGGCGGCGAATGCGAACGCACGCGCCACCAGTTCGCTCCGTGGCTCCGGGCCGGCGCGCTCGACATCGTCCAGGTGGATGTCGGGCGCTGCGGAACGACGGAGGCTCGGGCCATTGCGCTGCTGGCGGGCGGCTTCCACCGGCCGTTGATGCTTCATCTGGGCGTGGGCCTCTTCGGTTACATCGCGGCGTCGCTGCAGGTGGCGGCATGGGCCCCAAATCTATGGATGGTGGAGTACCAGCCCCAGATGGTCGAACTCGCCTCGGGCCTGTTGGAGGAGCCATTCCGGATGGAAGGCGGCTGCTTCGTCCTTCCTGGCGGCCCCGGCATGGGCGTACGGCCAAACATCGACTCGCTCGCGCCATATACGGTGCGGCCGCGCGGCGGGCGCTGGCGAGACATCGCGGAGTGAAGAGGGAATCGCCCGTGCGCGCGAAAACTCCCGGAACCACCGCTCGACGGTCCGCCGCGTTCGCGCGGCGGTAAGGGAGGCGCGACATGGAGTTCCGCGGGTTGTTTCCCCCCATGATCACACCGTTTCGGGACGGACGGGTGGACGCCGCGAGCATCGAGCGGTTGGTCGACGCTTGCGCGCCGCATCTCGACGGGATGGTGGTCGCCGGTAGCACGGGCGAGGGCCCCAGCATGACGTTTCCCGAACGCTCCGCGGCGATCGAGCACTTCGCCCGCGCCATGCGCGGCCGGCTGCGGCTCATCGTCGGGGTGGCCGAAACCTCACTCGAGGAGATCCGCGAGGTCATGCGGTTCGGCGACGAGCACGGCGCGGCCGGGTATCTTGTGCCACTCCCGTTCTATTTCCGCCACACCGCCGAGACGATCGCCGCGTTCTTCCGCGAAGTGTCCGGCTACACCGACCGTGAGATCATCGTCTACGACAATCCGTTCGCGACCAAGACGCTGCTGACCGCCGCCGACTACGGTGTCCTCGCCGGCCTGCGGCGGAACATCCGGCACGTCAAGATGACCGATACCGCGCTGGCCAAGGTCGACGCGGCGAAGCAGCGCGGCGACCTGATCCTGCTGTCCGGCTCCGACGAGGTGATGCAGCAGCAGATCGTGCGCGGCTGCGAAGGCGCCATCACCGCGATCCCGCAGGTGTTTCCCGCCGCCGCGCGGGCGTGGTTTGACGCGACGCGCGCGGGGGACCTCGCGGCGTCGTCCCGGCTGTTCGCGCGCCTTCTGCCGCTCATCAACGAGATGATGATCGGGACCGATGAATATCCCGCGGTGGTCAAGTTCGCGCTGCGGCACCGCGGGGTGATCGCCTCCGATGAGGTCCGCCCGCCGCTGCAGCCCCTCGGCGAGGCGCGGCGGCGCATCCTGAGCAGCATCATGCCGCTGCTCGAGGAACTGACATGAGGCGGAGGGAGGCCGGCCGGGGATACTTGCGATGAAAGACTTTTTCACCCTGTTCAACTTCACGGGCGCGGGGGAGTACCTGCCGGATCTGTTTCGGGGAGCGCTCGTCAGCGTCGAGCTCACCCTCACGGTGATGGGCCTGAGCCTCGTCTTCGGGCTCATCGTGGCGCTCGCGCGGCTGACCCGGTTCCGAGTCGTCCGGACGGTCGCGACCACCTACATCGAGATCATCCGCGGGACGCCGGCCTTGCTGCAGCTTTTCTACATCTACTTCGTGCTGCCGGCGTTCGGCCTCAAGTTCCCGCCTTTTACGGCCGGGGTCATCGGGCTCACGCTGAACTACTCGGCGTACCTGTCCGAGGTGTACCGGGCCGGCATCCAGGCCGTGGCGAAGGGGCAGCTCGAGGCGGCCCAAGCGCTCGGCATGTCGCGGACCGTGATGATGCGGCTGATTATCCTCCCGCAGGCGGTCCGAATCGTCGTCCCGCCACTCGGCAACTACTTCATCTCGCTCTTCAAGGACACCGCGCTCGCGTCGATCATCACGGTGAAGGAAATGATTTTCACCGGGCAGATCATCGCCGCGACGAATTTTCAGTACTTCGCCATTTTCACGATCATCGGCGCGATCTACCTGGCCATCTCCTATCCCGGGTCGCTCGGAGTGCAGTATCTCGAGCGCCGCATGAAGATCGGCTACCGGTCGCGCCGGCGGCGCGCGACGTTCGGGGGGCCGGCCCAGGGCGCCCCGCAGGGGGCGGTGTCGTGATCCGGCTGGAGGGCATCAACAAATCGTTCGGCCGGCTGCACGTGCTGCGGGACGTGTCGCTCGAAGTGCAGAAGGGCGAGGTCGTCTGCCTCATCGGGCCGTCGGGCGCCGGCAAGTCGACGCTGCTGCGGTGCATCAATCATCTCGAGCCGCTCGACAGCGGCACGATCTACATCGAAGGGGTCCCGGTCTACCGGTACGCGCGAGGCGACCAGGTGATCGCCGATTCCGACCGCAAGATCGAGGTCCTGCGCTCCGAGATCGGCATGGTGTTTCAGTCCTTCAACCTCTTCCCGCACTTCACCGCCCTCGAGAACCTTATGGTGGCACCCGTGCACGTGCGGCGCGAGCCGAGGGAGCAGGCCCGCCGGCGGGCGCTCGCGCTGCTCGAGAAAGTCGGTCTCTCGGACAAAGTGGACGCGTACCCTCACGAGCTCAGCGGAGGCCAGCAGCAGCGCGTGGCCATCGCGCGGGCGCTGGCCATGCAGCCGAAGGCGATGTTGTTCGATGAGGTGACCTCCGCCCTCGATCCGGAGCTGATCGGCGAGGTGCTGCGGGTCATGCGGCAGCTCGCGGCCGAAGGGATGACGATGCTCGTCGTTACCCACGAGATGGGCTTCGCGCGGGACGTCGCCGACCGCGTGATCTTCATGGCCGACGGCATGATCCTGGAAGAAGGGACGCCGCAGCAGATGTTCTCCGCTCCGAAGAACGAACGCACACGGCAGTTTCTCCAGTCAATCCTCGAACCCAACGCGAGCGTCGAGGAGACCAGGGCCTTTTCGGGCACGGCGTCCAACGTCGGGTGACCGGCCCGGGGCGCCGCCACGGCGCCGCCGGCCGGCCGTTCGATTCACAAGTGCGGACCACGGCGCCGCCGTCGGCGCGGCGCGGGAGGAGGTGCGCGGCAGGGGGGACGCCGCGAGTGTGCCGCAGTCGGTCAGTTCATGGAGGGAGGGGGAGAATCGTAATGCATCGGAAGGCACGGGCACTCCTGTTTGTCCTCGTTGCCGGGCTCTTCGTCGTCACCATGTCCCTGCCGGTCGCCGGCGGCGTCGGCGGGATTCAGGGCATCAGCTCGTTTACGGGGGGCGACGGCTCCTTCAAGCGCGTGCTCCGCGAAGGCATCACGATCGGCATCGCCAACGATTTTCCGTTCACCTATCAGGACGCCAAGACGAAAGAGATGGACGGCCTTGACGTCCGCATCTTCCGCCAGATCACCAAGCTGCTCGGGATCGAAAAAGTGTCCTGGGAGATCGTCCAGTTCGACGCGATGATCCCGGGCCTCGTGTCCAGGCGGTGGGACGTCGCGGCCGACAACATCCATGAAAATCCGAAGCGGCTCGCGGTCATCGATTTCACCAGCCCCGCGTACTGGTACGGCTCGTCGCTGGCCGTGCACAAGGGCAATCCCAAGAACATTCACACGTCGGCGGACCTTGCCGGCAAACTCGTGGGCGTGATCCGCGGGAGCTACTATCACGACCTCCTGTCGAAGCGTCACGACTTTAAGGACCTGAAGATCTACACCACCAACGAGGCGGAGTTCGCCGATTTGGTCAACGGGCGCATCGACGTGGCCCAGGAGGACGACATCAAGGTCGGCCTGTTTATCAAGAATCACCCCGGCGTGCCGATCGAGTTTGCGAGCGGCTACCAGCCGTCGCTCGAGGAGTACGGCTACGCACGCTACGGGATCCGCAAGGACGACATCGATCTCAATAACGCGATCTCGCGCGCGATCGACGAACTGCGTGGGCGGCGGGACGGCATTCCCAAGATCCTCGAAGACGGCGGCCTGAGCCTCCGCAACATGTGGTACTGGTCGGTGACGAAGTAGAACCCGGCGGAAGGGGCGGCGCGCGGCGCGCGCCGCCCCGCCGGCGCCCAAACGGAGGACGGCGGCCGATGAAGATTACCAAGGTCGAGGCGATTCCGCTGCGGATCCCCGACCTCGATTGGACGCGCGCGGACGGCATTCAGGACGACCTCATCGTGCGCGTGCACACCGACGCCGGTATCACCGGCGTCGGCGAAGCGGACTCCTCGCCCGACGTCGTCAAGGCGCTGGTCGACGCGCCGGAATCGTGGATGCGGTCGCGGGGACTCGCCGGCATGCTCGTCGGTGAGGACCCGCTCCACACCGAGCGCCTGTGGGACAAGATGTACCACGGCACGCTGTGGATGGGCCGCGGCGGCGTGACGATCCAGGCGATCAGCGCCGTCGACCTGGCACTCTGGGACATCAAGGGCAAGGCGCTGGGGCTTCCAGTCCACACGCTGCTCGGCGGCGCCCGACGTGCCACCGTCCCCGTATACGCCAGCATGCTGTTTGAGGCGGACCAGGGGTTGATGCAGGAGCGGGCGCGCCGGCACGTCGCCGATGGCTACCGCGCCGTGAAGTTCGGTTGGGGACCGATGGGCCCGGACCTGGCGACCGACGTGGCGCTTGTCCGCGCCGCCCGGGACGCCATCGGCGAGCAGGCGGAGCTGCTGGTCGACGCCGGGGCAGTCTGGACCGCGCAGGAGGCGATCCGGCGGGTCGACGCGTTCCGGGAGTACCGGCCGTTCTGGCTCGAGGAGGCCCTCGCGAGTGACGATCTCGCCGGTTGGGCGCGCCTCACCGCCGCCGCCCGCGGCATGCGCATCGCGACGGGCGAACAGGAGACGCTCGTCGGTGCGTTTCGGGATCTCGTGGAGACGGGCCACGTCGACGTGATCCAGCCCGACCTGGCCCGGGCCGGCGGCTTCACGCAGTGCCGCCGCATCGCCGACGTCGCCGTGGCGAACCACGCGCTCTGCGTGCCGCACGCCTGGAAATCCGGGATTCTCGTCGCCGCGACGCTGCACTTCGCGGCCACACTGGCGGAGATCCCGTTCGTCGAATACACGATGGCCGCGTCTCCGCTGCGCCGCGATCTGGTCCGGACGGACGTGCGGGTGGCCGGCGGCGTGGCGCACATTCCTGACACGCCGGGGTTGGGCGTGGAGATCAACGAGGAAGTGGTGGCACGGTACCGGATCGACCGGTAGGAGGCGAGACGCTTGGACGTGACGCAGACGATCCCCAACCTCTTTCTCGACTTTATGCAGATGCGGGAGTTCGCGAAGGACCCGCTCGTCTTCACCGGCGGCGAGGGGATCCGGCTCACCGATACCGCGGGGCGCCGCTACATCGACGGTCTCTCCGGCGTGTTCGTGACGAGCCTCGGCCACGGCAACATGCCGGTGATCGAAGCGATGGCCGCGCAGGCGCGGCAGCTGGCCTTCGCGCCGCCGCTCCACAGCACCACGGTACCGGCGCTCACGCTGACGGACATGCTGCTGCGCATCGCCCCGGAAGGCGTTGGCGCCGTGAAGTTTCTGAGCGGCGGGTCGGAGGCGACGGAAGCGGCGATGAAACTGTCCCGGCAGTACCATCAGCAGTCCGGCCACCCGCGTAAGTACAAGATCGTCAGCCGGTACGGCGCCTATCACGGCGGCACGATGGGCGCCTTGTCGGCCGGCGGCGGCCGGGAGCGCAAGGCGGTGTACGAGCCCCTCGGCGTCGGCTTCATCCACGTTCACCCGCCGTACTGCTACCGCTGCCCGTTCGATCAGACCTACCCGCAATGCGGCCGCACCTGCGTGACGCTGCTCGAGCGGACGATCGAGGCGGAAGATCCCGACACGGTGGCCGCCGTGATCGTGGAGCCGATTTCGATCTCCTCCGCCGGGTTTATCGTGCCGCCGCCCGACTATCTGCCCCGGCTGCGGGACGTCTGCACGCGCCACAACGTCGTGCTGATCTACGACGAAATCATCACGGGGTTCGGGCGCCTGGGCACCATGTTCGCGTCCGAGTATTATCAGGCTCCGCCCGACATCACGTGCTGCGGCAAGGGGATGAGCGGCGGCTATGCGCCGCTCGCGGCGATCCTCATCCGCGACCGCATCGCCAACACATTTTACGGGGATGCGGAGGACAACCGGCAGTTCCACCACGGCCACACGTATGCCGGCAACCCCGTCGCATGCGCGGCGGGTGTCGCGGCCGTCAAGCAGCTCATTGAACGCGACGTCGTCGGCAACGCCCGCCGGCAGGGCGAGCGCCTGCACGCTCGCCTCACCGACCTCGCGAAGCGCTTCCCGCTCGTCGGGGACGTGCGCGGCGCCGGACTGCTGCAGGGGGTCGAGTTCGTGCGCGATCGCGCCTCCAAGGCGCTGTTTCCGCCGCGCGTCCGGCCCGGCAAGATCGTGGAGCGGGCCGCCCGCGAGCGGGGACTCCTCCTGCGTTGCGGCAATGAGTTCGCGGCGGTGGCTCCGCCGCTCATCGTCACGGCCTCGGACATTGACGAGATCTGCGCGATTCTCGGAGAGAGCATCGGCGTCGCGCAGCGCGAACTGCTCGGGGGGGCGGCGTGACGGCTCCGTCCGAGGGAGGCTTTCGCGCCGGCGTCGGCCGCGAAATCATCACGCCGGCGCTGTCCGTGCCGCACGCCGGCTGGGGGGCACAGACCCACTTGTACGCCGACGGCGTGGAGACGGACCTGTGGGCGACGGCACTCATTGTGGCCGACGACGAGGACATGGCTGTCGTCATCGATGTCGATCTCGTCGCGGTGACGCCCGGTGACGCCCACGCGATGCGCACCGAGGTGGCCCGCGCTCTGGGCGTGGCGCCGGAGAAAGTGCGCGTGACGGAGACGCACAATCACGCCGGGCCGCCGCCCAGCACGTGGGCATGGATGAAAGACGGCACCGCCGCGCTCAAGCGCTACTATGCGCAACTGCCCGACCGCGCGGCGGGCGCCGCGAGGGCCGCGCTAAGGTCGCTCCGGCCCGCGCGGGTGGCGGCTGGATCCGGGGAGAGCCGGGTCGCGGTGAACCGCCGGGAGCGGTCGCCCGACGGGCGCATGGCCACCGGCGTGAACCCCGACGGCGTCATGGATCCGCAGGTCTTCGTCGTCCGCATCGACGGCCGGGACGAGCGGCCGCTGGCCGCGGTCGTTGGCTACACGGCGCATCCCACCACGATGGGGCCGACGAACCGGCGCTTCAGCGCGGACTGGCCCGGCCATCTCAAGCGCACCGTGGAGAGTCTGACCGGCGCCGTCTGCCTGTTTGCGCAGGGCGCCACCGGCAACGTCGGTCCGGGGCCGGAAGGCTTCACGGACGACGCCCGCGTCATCCAGCGCCTCGGCCGGACGGTCGGGTGCGAAGCGGCCCGCGTCTATCTCGGCCTGCGGCTCCCGCCGGCGCGCTTCCGGCACGAGCGCGTCTGGGAATCGGGGGCGCCGCTCGGGAAGTGGACGGAAGTGCGGGAGCCCGAAGCCGGCGCCCGCGTGCGTGTGATGACGCGGGAGATCCGCCTACCGCTGCGGCCGCATCCACCGCTCGCCAAGGCCGAAGCGCAGGCGGAGGACGCGCGGCGACGGCTCAACGATCTCATCGACCGCGGCGCACCGGCCGCGGAGGTTGAAGCCGCCACGTTCGTCACCAAGCGCGCCGCGATGACGGTGGAGCGCTCGCGGGCGTTCGCCGGCAAGTCGGAGCTTCCGGTCGAGCTACAACTCCTGCAACTGGGCCCGGCGGTGCTCGCCGGTATTCCGGCCGAGCCGTTCTGCGAGATCGGTCTTGCGATCAAGGCGCGATCGCCGTTTGCGCATACCTGGTTCGGAGGGTACGTGGGCGGCTGGTCCGGCTACATTCCGACCCTCGACGAGTATGCCCGCGGCGGATACGAGGTCGAGACGTCGCCGTTCACCCCGGAGGCGGCCGCGCGGGTCATCGAGGACACGAGCGCGGCGCTGGCCGATCTTCAGAGAGCGACGGCGCGGTGAGCGCCGGCACGCGTGAACGCGGCAGGGAGGGGGCGCGCGTGGACCATCAGCTGACGCGTCGTGAGTTGATCCTCGGCGCGGGGGCCGTCGCGAGCGCCGGTCTTGCGAGGGCGACGTGGCTCGGGGCCGCCCCGGGCGCCGCCGCAGCGACTGCCGCGAAACGCGGCGGCCGCGTGACGTGGGGCATGACCTCCGACCCGACCTCCGTCATCCCCTTCGGCGCCGTCGCCGGGTCCAACTTTGAAATCACATCGCTCGTCTACGAGTCGCTGCTGCGGTGGGACCGGCGGCTGAACATCCAGCCGGCGCTCGCCGAATCGTGGCAGATCCCCGACAACAAGACGTACGTTTTCAAATTGCGGCGCGGCGTCAAGTTCCACAGCGGGAAAGAACTGGACTCCGGCGACGTCAAGTATTCACTGGAGCTGCAGAAAACACCGCCGCCGCCCGGCTCGATCACGAGTTTCTATCCGAAGATCGCCGGGGTGACGGCCGTCGACAAGTACACGGTCCGCGTCGTGATGGCGGAACCCGACGCGACGATGCTCGGCTACCTCGCCTGGGGACGGTACTCGGCGGTCATTCCCAAGGGCTTGTACGACCGCGCCGATCTGCGGACCCACGCCGACGGGACGGGCCCCTTCCGGCTCGAGGAATACGTGCCCAACGACCACACTCGGCTCACCCGGTTCAAGGACTACTGGCGTCCCGAGCTTCCGTACCTCGACGAGATCACGATGAAGGTGCTGCAGGACGAACAGGCCCGGCTCGCCGCGCTGCGCTCCGGCGCCGTTGACGGCGCCCAACTCTCCGCCGACACGGTCGCCGGCCTGGGCGGCGACGCGTCGCTGCAGATCCTGAAGGGCCTCACCGCGGTGTTTCGGGAAATCGAGTTTACGATCAAGGGCACCGGGAAGCCGTGGGACAACGTTAAAGTCCGGCAGGCCGTCAACGCGGCGATCAACCGCCAAGCGCTCATCGAAAACGTCTACGGCGGGGACGCCGTGTACTCCAGCAAGATCCCGCCCGGCTACGGACCCTGGCCGCTCTCCCAGGACGCCCTCAAACTGCGGTGGGAACGATACGACCTTCCCCGAGCGAGGGCCCTCATGACCGACGCCGGGATGGCCGGAGGCTTCTCGGTGACGCTCCAGTCCATCGCCCATCCCGTCGATTACACGCAGAACGCCGAGGTCATCAAGGAGCAACTGAAACTCATCAACATCAACGTCACCGTGCAGCCCTTGGAGATCGGCACGTTCGCCCGGAACAACGGCCAGGGCAACTTCGAGTGGCAGTCTACGGGACGCGGGATGCGGGGGGATCCGAGCGGCTTCATCGCCGACTTCGATCCTAACAGTTCGATTTACAAGGCCTGGTATCAGGGCGGGTACGACAACAAGGAACTAACGGACCTGTACTTCGAGGGGCTGCACACGACCGACCGCACGAAGCGGCTGCAGATCTACCGCCGGCTGCAGGAAATCGTCCTGACCGAGTGGCCGGCCCTCCCGCTCGTCAATCCGATGATCTACTTCGTCGTGCGCCGCCGGCTGCACGACATGTACGTTGCCTACGAGGCCACCGAGCGGGGCCTCGTCGAGGCGTGGGCCGAATGACGCCGCGGTAGCGAAGGGCATCGCTCGTGGCCCGTTATGCGCTGCGCCGGCTGCTGTTCGTCGTGCCGACGCTGTTCGGGATGTCGATCCTCATCTTTGCGATGGTCCGCCTGCTGCCGGGCGACGTCGTCGACGCAATGTTCACGGGCGAGGCGGGCGCGGCGGCGACGGCCAAGCAGGCGATCCGCAAAGCCCTCGGGCTCACCGATCCGCTGCCGGTCCAGTACATCAGATTTGTCGGCGGCGTGGCGACCGGCGCCCTCGGGCAGTCGTTGACGAGCGGCGAGCGGGTGTCGGCGATCATGGCGCGGGCCCTGCCCATCACCGTGGAACTGGCCGCGCTCGCGGCGGTCACGGCGACGGCGGCCGGCGTCCCGCTCGGTGTGCTCTCGGCGGTCAGGCCGAACACCGCAGTCGACCTCGCAGCCCGCGTGGGTGGTCTCATCGGCCTCTCCGTGCCCAACTTCTGGTTCGCCACGCTGGCACTGCTCGCGACGTCGGTGTTCCTCCACTGGACCCCCCCGGTCACCTGGATCCCGCCGTGGCGCGATCTGCCGGCGAATCTCGCGCAGATGGCCATCCCGGCTCTGGCCATCGGCGTGTATCTGATGGCCACGGTCATGCGGATGACGCGCGCCACGATGCTCGAGGTGCTGCGGCAGGACTACATCCGCACGGCGCTCGCCAAGGGGGCGGCGTCACGGGCGGTGCTGTTCCGGCACGCGCTCCGCAACGCGCTGATTCCCGTGATCACGGTGATCGGCTTCCAAGTCGGCACCTTGATCGGGGGGGCGACGATTGTCGAAGTCATCTTCGGTCTGCCCGGCATGGGCTACACACTGGTCCAGGCCATCTTCGCCCGCGATTACACCGTCATCGAGGTCGCCGCGCTCCTCCTGGCGCTCGTCTTCGTGCTGCTCAATCTCGCCGTCGACGTCCTGTACGGGCTGCTCGACCCCCGGATCGAGCAGGCATGAACGCCCACCCGGCCGTCGGGCTCCCGGCCACCCAAGTGCGCCGGGCGGCCCCGCCTCCGCGGTGGCGCGCATTCGCCGCCCGCATCCGGCGCAACGCCATTGGGAGCACCGGCGCCGTGATTATTCTGGCGACCCTCGCCTGCGCGCTGCTCGGACCGCTGGCGTGGCGGACCGACTATGCGAGCCAGGCGTCCCGGCGCCTCATGGCCCCGAGCGCGGCGCATCCGCTCGGAACCGACGAACTGGGCCGCGACGAGTTGAGCCGGATCGTGCACGGCACCCAGGTATCGCTGCAGGTGGGGATCATCTCCGTCGTGATCGCGCTGGTCAGCGGCACGGTGACGGGTGTCGCGGCCGGATTCTACGGCGGGGCCGTCGACGCCGTGCTGATGCGCGCGGTGGACATCATGTTTGCCTTTCCCGGATTGGTCCTCGCGATCGTGATCGCCGGGCTGCTCGGTCCGAGCCGGACCAACGCCATGGTCGCGATCGGGATCGTCTACGCGCCGGCCTTTGCGCGCGTCGTCCGCGGGTCGACGCTCGGGGTGCTGGGGCTGCCGTATGTGGAGGCGGCGCGGAGCCTCGGCATCTCGGACGCCCGCATCGTGCGCCGGCACCTGCTGCCCAACATCATGGCGCCGTTGATTGTGCTGACGACGGTGTACCTGTCGACGGCCATCCTCACCGAGGCGGCTTTGAGTTTTCTCGGCCTGGGCACACAGCCGCCGGAGCCGTCCTGGGGCAGCATGCTGAACGCCGCTCGATCGTACATGGAGCGGGCGCCGTGGCTGGCGGTCGCGCCCGGGCTGGCGATCATGATCGTGGTGCTCGGCTTCAATTTTCTGGGAGACGGCCTCCGCGACGTGCTCGATCCGCAACTGCGCGACGCGTAGAGCCGCGCCCGCGTCCCGACGCGGGCGAAGGAGGGGGTAGGCATGCTCGCCATGCGCACGATTAATCAGGTCGCGTTGGTCGTCGAAGATCTCGACGAGGCCGTACGCCGGTATTGGAAACTCTGCGGGATCGGGCCGTGGCGGATCTACACTTACCAGCCACCGCTCGTGAAGGACATGACGTATCGCGGCCGCCGGCACGATTACCGGATGCGCCTCGCACTCGCCCAGATGGGCGACATGATGCTCGAGCTCATCCAGTCGCTCTCCGACGAGAACATCTACACGGAGCATCTGCGCGAGAAGGGACCCGGCCTTCACCATGTCGGCATCGTCGTGCCGTCCGTTGAAGAGGCCGTGGCCGGCGCCGCAGTGGCCGGGATTCAGGTGCTCCAGAGCGGGCGCGGCTACGGTCTGCGCGGGGACGGCGCGTACGCGTACATGGACACGCAGAGCCTGCTCGGCATGATCGTCGAGTTCATCGAGTTTCCAAAAGAGCGCGTCCCACCCGAGGCGGTGTATCCGCGCTGAGCGAGGACCGGCAAGGGGACGTGCCTCACGCACGCGAAGGGCGACGACGAATCCCGCACGCGGATCCGACAAGTGGAGGCTGGCAGACGATGACCGATTCATACGATGCCATCGTTGTCGGCGGCGGCCACAACGGCCTGGTCTGCGCCGCCTATCTGGCGAAAGCCGGCCTCGACGTGCTGGTCCTCGAGCGCCGCGACCAGGTCGGCGGGGCCTGCATCACCGAGGAGTTGTTTCCCGGCTACCGGTTCTCCGCGTGCTCGTACTACTGCTACCTCCTTCAGACCAAGGTCATCGAGGATCTCGAGCTGCGGCGCCACGGGTTCCATGTGACCCCGCTGGATCCGTTGAAGTGCTGCCTCTTCCCCGACGGCCGCGCCCTCCTGACCTGGGACAGCGTGGAGCGCACGCAGGATGCGATCGGGCGGTTTTCCAAGCGGGACGCCGAGGCGTATCCGCGGTGGGTGGCGTTCTGGGAGCGTGCCGCGGGCTTTCTCTATCCCTACTTCCTGACGGCGCCCCCGACGCTCGCGGAACTGGCCGCGGGGCTCCGGACTTCGGAAGACCGAGCGTTTTTCGACCGGCTGCTCACCGCGAGCGTCGAGGACGTCGTGACGGACTTCTTCGAGGACGAAGCCGTGCGCGGCGCGTTCATCCACGCGCACGACGCGGGCGATGTTACCGCGCCGGGGAGCGCCTGGGCGTTCACGTACATTCGCTCGAGCGCGCTCACGCCCCGCGAGAACACCGGAATCGTGAGAGGCGGAATGGGATCCATCACGCAGGCGATGGCGGCGGCGGCCCGGTCGTATGGGGCCACGATCCAGACGAGTGTGACGGTGTCGGAGATCATGGTCGAGCGCGGCGGCGCGATCGGCGTGCGTCTTGCGGACGGCGGCGAGATTCGCGCACGGGCCGTCGCGTCGAACGCCGATCCCAAGCGGACGTTCGCGGATCTCGTGAGCCCGGACCACCTGCCCGTGGAGTTCCGGCGCAGCGTCGGCCGGCTCAAGACGAACGCGGCCTATTTCAAGTTCCACGCCGCGCTCAGCCGGCTGCCCGATCTCTCACGGTACTTTGACGGCGACTTGGACGTGCGCTACCTTGGCTACACGAAAATCTCGCCGTCGGTCGCGTACTTCAAGCAGAGTTGGGACGATGCGAGGCACGGCTGGCCGCCGCGCGGGCCGGTGCTGGATATCCAAATCCCGTCGGGATACGACTCGACGATGGCGCCTCCCGGCAGGCATGTGATGTCGATCTGGGCGTCCTACGCGCCGGTGCGCCTGGCCGAGGGCACGTGGGACGAGCGGCGCGGCGAGGCCGGCGAGCACCTCATCGACGTCCTGGCCGGCTACGCGCCGGACATCCGGGACTGTCTCATCGACTGGCAACTCTTCACGCCCCACGATCTTGAGACACGCGTCGGCCTCACGGACGGCAACATCCGCCATCTCGATATCGTGCCGAGCCAGCTCCTCGCCTCGCGGCCCATCCCCGGCTGGGCGCATTATCGCACCCCGCTTCGAGGCCTGTACCTGTGCGGAGCGGGCACGCATCCGGGAGGGGAAGTGACCGGCGCGCCCGGCCATAACGCGGCGAACACCATCCTCGCGGACCTCGCGTGACGCGCGAGCCGGGGCCGCCGTGATGTTTTCGTTGGCTGGAAAGGCGTGCGTCGTGACGGGGGCCAGCCGGGGGCTCGGGCGCGCGATCGCGCTCGCGTTCGCGGCGCAGGGGGCGAGCGTCCTGCTGGCGGCGAGAAGCCGTGCCGGCCTGGAAGAGGTGCGCGCGGCGATCGCCGCGCGCGGCGGACGCGCGGCCGTGCAGCCGGCCGACGTCACGGACATCGGGCAGCTCACCGCCGCCGCGACAGCGGCCGTGGACCAGTTCGGCAAGATCGACGTCTGGGTCAACAACGCCGGCGGGTTCACCGACGCGCCGGGGAGCACCGCGGAATGGCTCGAAGTCACCCCCGCGGGGTGGGAGCAGATGCTGCGTCTGAACTTGACGGCGCAGGTGTTTGGCGCCCAGGCCGCGGCGCGCGTCATGCGGGGGCAGGCCACCGGCGGCGTCATCCTGTTCATGTCCTCAATCGACAGCCTGTACGCAGCGCCCGGTGGCGAAGGGATCTACGGCGCCTGCAAAGCCGCACTCAACAACGTGACCCAGACGATGGCCGTGGAGTTGGGACAGTACCGGATTCGCGTGAACGCGATCGCGCCGGCGGTCGTCGAAACGCCCCTGACCGCGCCGTGGCTGGCGACGGAAGAAGACCGGCGGTCGCGCGCGGCATTTTACCCGCTGCGCCGGGTCGGCCGGCCCGAAGACGTTGCCGCGGCCGCGGTCTACTTTGCGTCCGACGAGGCGGCGTGGGTGTCCGGGGCGGTGCTTCTCGTCTCCGGTGGCGCGGTCATGACGAGCGACCCCTACCGGTACCTGATGCGCGTCAACACTCCTCGGCAAGAATAGTTCGGGCGGTGCTGCGGGGCCGGCGCGCTCCGGCGGGGACGCTCGGGAGCGCTATTTAATGGAAGAGTATTCCGCCTTCGACATTGATCGCCTGACCGGTGATGTAGCGGGCGTCATCTGAGCACAGAAACGCCACCGCGTCCGCCACGTCTTCGGGCTTTTCCAAACGGCCCAGCGCAATCGTCTTGAGGCGGCTGTCCGTCAACTCACCCGGCCCGAGGCCCAAGATGCGGCCGGCCTCGCGCTCGATTTTGGCCCACATCTCGGTGTCCACGATGCCCGGGCAGACACAGTTCACGTTGATGCCGCGCCTGCCGTACGCCATCGCCAGGTTGCGCGTGAGCGCGACGACGCCGGCTTTGCTGACGTTGTAGTGAATCCAAGCGACGCTGCCGGCCTTGGCGGCGATACTGGCGATGTTGACGATCCGGCCCGCACCGCGTTCGAGCATGTGCGGCAGCACGGCCTGACACATGAAGTAGGTCCCTTTCAAGTTGACGGCCTGGACCAGGTCCCACTCTTCTTCGGTGATGTCCAGCGGCCCGCTGAGCCGAATGATGCCGGCGTTGTTGACCAGGACGTCGATTCGGCCGAACGCCGAGACCGCCGCGTCTACGAGCGCGCGCCGGTCCGCGGCCGCCGCCACGTCGGTGCGAACGGTGGCGGCCCGCCGGCCTGCCGTCTCGACCTCGGCGGCGACGCCGGACGCCGTCTTCGTGTTCAGGTCGGCGATGACGAGGTCCGCGCCCTCGTGGGCGAGGCGGAGGGCGATGGCGCGGCCGATGCCCTGGCCGGCGCCGGTCACGATCGCGACCTTGTCTCGCAGTCCGCGCATCGCACCCTCCTGCTCGGGCGTTTTCGGCCGCATCGGGAGCCGATCAGCGCCCGATACGTACCGCGGTGCCGCGTTCGAGATCCACGACGACCCCGTAGTCGCTCCGCGCACGCTCCGCCGAGACGTAACCGTTCCGCACATCCTCTGCGACGAGGGCCGGATCCCGTTCCGCCGGCGGCCCGAAGCCGCCGCCGCCCGGAAGGTTCAACGTGACTTCGGTCCCCGCGGGCAGAAGCGTCCGCGTCTTGGGCCGAACGGGTGATGCGGGATCGTTCGTGGTGACGGCCCCCGCGGCCCCCGCCCCGCCGCCGAGCAGGCCAGCCGCCGGATGCGCGATCCGTTCGTAGAGACCCGAAAACAGGAAGGGGCGGTCGGTGCGGACGGCGACCTGGATTGTCTGGCCGAGGCCGCCGCGAAACTTCCCCGGGCCGCCGGAGTCCTGGCGCAGTTCGCGCCGCCGGATCACCACCGGCGAGAGCGCCTCGATGACCTCGACCGGCGTCCCCGCGATGCCGCTCGGGAAGGCCGTGGCCGAGAGGCCGTCCTGCGTCGCGAGCGCCCCGGTGCCTCCGGCGGAGAACCACACGTACGTAAAAGGCGCACCCCGGCGGGGATCGTGGCCGAAGATCTGAGTGTCCCACAACCCGTCGAACCCGGGGGCTTTGACGCGATCCGCCAGCACCTGGGCGAGCGCCCCAAAGACAGCGCTCGGCAGAAAATGTCCCACAAGGTGCCGACCCGCGACGGCGGCCGGAAACCGCGCGTTGAGGATGGAGCCCTCCGGCGCCGAGACCGTCACCGGTCGGAAGCTGCCTTCGTTGTTCGGCACGTCCGGTGAGATGGCGCACTTGACGGCGTAGGTCGTGTAGGCGTGCGTGTAGTTGAGCGCGACGTTGATCCCCTGCCGGACCTGCGCCGACGAGCCGGCGTAGTCGATGCCGAGTTGATCGCCCCGGACCGTCACCGTTGCCACGATGCGGACCGGCGCGTCAAACCCGTCGCAGACGAGCTCATAGCGGTAGGCGCCGTCGGGCAGCCCGGCGATGCGCGCGCGCATCGCCGACTCGGACCGCTCCACGATCACGTCGGAGAGTTCTTCGATGTCCGCAAGGCCGAACTCATCGAGAAAGGTGAGCAGCTGCTGCCCACCGATCTCGTTGCCCACGACTTGGGCGTGCAGATCGCCCAGGACTTCCTCGGGAGTGCGCACGTTCGCGCGCAGCAGATCGAACAGCGCCGCGTTGGGATGTCCTCGATCGTAGAGCTTCATGATCGGAATTTGCAGGCCTTCCTCGAACACTTCGCCGGCATCGGCCGACAGGCCGCGGCCCCCGATATCGAGGGCGTGGCACGTGTTGCCGAAGAACGCCACCAGGTGACCGCCGCGAAACACCGGCGTCATCATCGTGATGTCGTTGAGTTGCGAGGCCGTCTTCCATGGGTCGTTCGTGACCAGCACGTCGCCGGGCGCCAGCGTCTCGAGCGCGAACGCGGCAAGGAAGTGGCGCATGCTCGTCGCCATCGAGTTGATGTGCCCGGGCGTGCCGGTGACCGCCTGGGCAATCATCCGGCCGCGCCGGTCGAAGACGCCCGCCGAGATATCCCCCGCCTCGCGGACGACCGTCGTGAACGACGTCCGCATCAGCGCGGCGGCCTGTTCGTTCACGACGCCGATCAGACGGTTCCAGAGGACTTCGAGCAGGATCGGCTCCATCACGGTGCGCTCACGGGCGCGGAAGGTCCGTCCTCGATGACCAGGCTGCGCCACGCGTCCACCCAGACACGCGCGTTGGGGCCGACGACGACCGTGGATTCGCGCTCCTCGACGATGGCCGGGCCTCGAAGCTCGTGGCCGGGTGCGAGCCGGTAGCGGTCGTATACCGGCACCTCGGCAAATCCCTTTCGCTCCGGCAGGTAGGCGGCCCGCCGCGTCTTGAGGGCTGCCTCCGGGCTGGGCGCACCCGGAGCCTCCGGGGCTCGGCGGAGTACCGGCCGCGGCCCGTAGGCGGCAACGCGCCAATTCACCACATCCACGCCCACGCCGGGCGCGGTGTGTCCGTAGATTGCCGCGTAGGCCCGCTCGAAGGCGGCGCGGAGCCCGGCCTCGCTGCCGGGTCCCAGCGCTCCGTCCGGAAGCGGGACCCGGATCTCGTGCCCCTGTCCCCGGTACCGCATGTCCGCCCAGCGGCGAAAACCGATGTCGTCCTCCCGCACGGTCCGTGCGAGGACGCGGCGGCCCTCGTGTTCCATCTCGCGCGCGGCGTCGCGGACCGCGGTCCAGTCAACCCACTCGAGCCCGCTGTGCAGCGTGCGCACGAAGTCGAAGACGAGCGGGGCGACAAGGAATCCCATGGCGGAGGTCACCCCGGCCCCCAGCGGGCAGACGACGGTCCGGCACCGCAAGATGCGAGCGACGCGGTGGGCGTGCACTGGGCCCGCGCCGCCGAAGGCGAAGAGTGGAAAGCGCCGGACGTCCTTGCCCCGCTCGACGGCGTGCATGCGGACCGCCGAGGCCATGTTCTCGTTGACCACCTGGTGGATGCCCCACGCCGCCTGCACGGCGTCCAGGCGGAGCGGCCCGGCCACGCGTTCTTCGATCGCGCGCCGCGCGGCCTCGCGGTCGAGCCGGAGGCGCCCGCCGAGAAAGAACTCCGGGTCGAGATATCCTAATATGAGGTCCGCGTCCGTCACTGTTGGTTCGGTGCCGCGACGGCCGTAACACGCCGGCCCCGGGTCCGCGCCTGCGCTGTCAGGCCCGACCTTGAGGAGTCCCAGGCGGTCGACGTGCGCGAGACTGCCCCCGCCGGCGCCGATCTCGATCATCTCGATCGCGGGCACTTTGATCGGCAGGCCGCTGCCGCGCTTGAAGCGGTAGACTCTGGCGACCTCGAACTCCGGCGCGGTCAGCGGCTCGCCGCCTTCGATCAGGCACGCCTTCGCGGTCGTGCCGCCCATATCGAAGGACAGGAGGTCCGGCCGTCCCGCCAGCGTCCCGTAGTGCGCCGCGGCGAGCGCGCCCGCGGCGGGGCCCGATTCGACCACCCGGATCGGAAACCGGCACGCCGTCTCGACGGAACTGATGCCGCCGGTGGACTGCATGATGAACAGCGGCCCGCCGATCCCCATCGCCTCGAGACGCTCCTCGAGCCGGCTCAGGTAGCGCGAAGCGAGTCCCTGGATGTACACGTTGGCGACCGTCGTGCTGGTCCGTTCGTACTCCCGGATCTCCGGTACGACTTCGTGCGAGAGCGCGACCGCACATCGCGGCGCGCCGGCCCGGAGCAGCTCGCCGACCGCGCGTTCGTGCGCCGGCGCCCGGTAACTGTGGAGAAAGCAGACCGCGACCGCCTCGATATCGTCGCGGTGCAGCGTCTCGACGAGGCGGCGCGCCTCTTCCAGGTCGAGCGGTTTGATCGCCGCGCCGTCCTCGAGGACGCGCTCGTCCAGTTCGAAACGCCGGTGGCGGGGTACGAGCGGCGCCGGGCGCTCCATGAAGAGGTCGTACATGTCGTATCGGTGCTCGCGGGCGATTTCGAGGGCGTCCCGAAAACCCCGCGTGGTGATGAGGGCGGTGCGGGCGCCCTTCCGCTCGATGAGCGCGTTAGTGAGGAGCGTCGTGCCGTGGACGACCTGGCTCACGGCCCCGGCGTCGATTCCCGCCGCGTCGAGGAGGGCCCGCGCCCCGTCCGTCGCCGCGCCCGCCGGGTCCGCCGGCGCCGTTAGCACCTTGCCCACCTGAAAGACCGTGCCCGCGTCGTCGAGGAGAATCAGGTCGGTAAAGGTGCCGCCGATGTCGACGCCGAGCCGGAAGGCCCCGGTCATGCCTTGCGGCGCGTGTGATTCACCGCGAACACGGACTCGATCTCGAACAGCAACTGCGCGGCCACGATGGCGGTGACGTCGTTGGTGTCGCAGGCCGGCGAGACTTCGACCAGGTCCGCGCCGACCAGGTGCAGCCCCGCGAACCCGCGGATGATCTGCATCGCCTGCCAGGTTGAGAGCCCGCCGATCTCGGGGACACCTGTGCCCGGCGCGCACATCGGATCCAATCCATCGATATCGAACGAAAAGTACAGCGGCGCGTCGCCGACCGTCCGGCGCATGTCCTCGACCACCGCATCGATGCCCCGGCGGTGGACGTCGTCGGCCGTCACGAGCGTATAGTGATCGCGCGACCACGCCAGATCGTCCGGATAAAAGAGGCTGCCCCGGATCCCGATCTGCACCACCTTGGCGGGGATGATGAGGCCCTCCTCATGGGCGCGCCGGAAGGGCGTCGCGTGCGTCAGCCGGTAGCCGAACTGCGTGTCGTGTGTGTCGGTGTGGGAATCGATCTGCACGAGGGCCACGGGGCCGGTGTGCCGCGCCACGGCCCGCAGGATCGGATACGTGATGCCGTGATCACCGCCGACCGCGATCGTCCGGCACCCGGCGGCGTAGATCGCGTCGAATTCCCGCGTGATCGAGTCGTAGGTCTTCTCGATCTCGAACGGCGTCGTCACCACGTCGCCGTAGTCCGCGATCCGGACGCGCTCGTGCACCGTGACGTTGTGCACAGGGTGGTGCAGCCGGACCTGGCTGGAGCATTCACGGATCGCGCGCGGCCCCAGCCGGGCGCCGACGCGGTAGCCGGCGCTCGTATCGAACGGCACGCCGACGAACGCGACGTCGAGTTGACGCGGGTCGGCGATATGGGGCAGCCGCATGAAGGTCGCGATGCCGCTGTGCCGGGGATACACCATGCTGTCGACAGGCTTTGGAAACTCCATCCGCCGCGCCCCCTCCGGTTCTCGATGTGCCGCCGCGGGCCGCTCGTCAGCGTCCCGGCGCCGGGTCTTCCGACAGAAACGTCGCGAGCCGGTCGTACCACGTGACCTGATCGTCCACTGTGAAGTGCGCGTTGGCCGGGCTCGGGTTGGGCGCGACGAAGAGGCGGGTGGGCCCGACGGTGAGGGGCTGCGGGCCCAGCGCGGCCTGCGCCGGATCGCCGCGCAGCGCGAACTGCACGAACGGCCGGTAGCCGGTCAGGCCGTGAAAGCACGCGACGCGCGGGCGGTACGCCCTCAAGCGGCGCAGCAGCCGCGGCGCCCATTCCCTGAACGCGTCCGGCGGCAATTCGCCGGCGTTGCGGCTCGGCAGTTTCACCACATCGGTGAACCCGATTCCGAATTGCAGCAGCGACGCGTCCTGCTCCGGGCCGAGGGCGGGAAGGCGCAGCGCGCGGCGAACCGGCGCGGACAGTCGCGAGCGCGAGAACGCCGGCCAGAACCGGCTCGTCCGCCGCGCGAAGTAGTGGCCGCGTTCGACCGAGTAAACGCCGGGGTTGATGCCGATGAACAAGAGACGCAGGTCCGGCGCCATGTAGTCCGGCAGCGTGGCAAACGGATACCGGAGCGTTCCGGGCACGAGTGTCGCTTCTGCGCCTCCGGGAGCATCCCTGGCGCGCCGCACACAGGGCCGGATTCGCGCGGCATGGAATCCGTGCCAGCACGAGGTGCCGACGGTGTTGACGTTTGATCACGTGGCGATCGCGGTGCGCCGCATTCTGGATGCCGAGCCGTTCCTCCGCGACCTGCTCGGCGGCACGCCCGGGGAGCGCGGCACCGGCAACGGGTTCACCTTCCAGCAGTACGCGTTTCCGGGCGGGGTCGTTGAGCTGTTGGAGCCGAGGGGAGAGGACAGTTTTCTCGTGCGGTTCCTGCGCGACCGCGGCGAGGGCCTGCATCACATCACGTTCAAGGTCGCGGGGCTGCGGGCGTGGGCGGACAAACTGCGTTCGGCCGGGTACCGCGTGGTCGGCGAGAACTACGACAATCCGGCGTGGCGGGAACTCTTCGTGCACCCGAAGAGCGGCCACGGCGTGCTCATTCAGTTGGCCGAGACGCTGGCCGACGGCGCGCCAGAGTGACCGTGACCCTCTCCGCCGGAAGCCAGTCCGGCGCGTCCGGCGCCTCATACTTCTTGCGGAGCGCCCGACTCGGGTACCGGTGCTGGTCGATGGACGATCTCGCGCTTGCGGCCGCGCTGTGGGCCGACCCGGACGTGACGCGGCTCATCGGCGGCCCGCTCCCGGCCGCCGCCCTGGAACAGCGGCTTCGCGGGGAGATCGAGTCGATGGCCGCGCACGGGGTGCAGTACTGGCCGACCTTTCTGCTGGCGGACGGCGCTCACGCGGGTTGCGCCGGACTTCGCTCCTACCGTCCGGACGAACGGATCTACGAGCTGGGATTCCACCTCCGGCCGGCCTACTGGGGACAGGGCCTTGCGACGGAGGCCGGCGAGGCGGTCGTCGCGTTTGGATTCGAGAGGCTCGGCGCCGCGGCGCTCTTTGCCGGCCATCATCCCGCCAACGCGACATCGCGCCGCGTCCTCGAGAAATTGGGGTTCCGCTTCACGCACGAGGAATTCTATGCCCCGACCGGGCTGAGACACCCCTCGTACCTTCTGGCGCGATCGGCCTATGCCGGGCGGCCCAAGGTCCCGTCGTCTTCGCAGGAGCGGCTGTGATCGGGTCTAAGGACCTCATCGCCATCGATGTCCATGTTCATCCCACAAGCCGCGAGGCGTTCGGCGTGCTCGCGCCCGACGTCGAGGGCATGGCGCGGTATTTCGGCAGCGACGTGCCGCGCTTGTCGATGGACGAACTGGCCGAACAGTACCGCGCGCGCCGCATGATGGCCGTGTTGCTCGCGATGGACACCTCGACCGTTTCCGGCCAGCCGCCGGTCCCCAACGACCACATCGCGGACGCGGTGCGGGCCCATCCCAACGTATTCATCGGCTTCGCCGGCGTCGATCCGTGGAAGGGGCGCCTCGCGATCGACGAGGCCCGGCGCGCCCGGGAGGTGCTCGGACTCCGTGGCCTCAAGCTCCATCCGGGTCTGCAGAAATTCGCGCCGAACGACGAGCGATTCTATCCGCTCTGGGAGGCGGCCGCCTCGCTCGGATTCGTCTGCCTCTTCCATTCCGGGACAATGGGCACCGGGGCGGGTCTGCCGGGCGGCGGAGGCTTTAAGCTCAAGTATGTGAACCCGATGCTGCTCGACGACGTGGCCGCGGACTTTCCATCCCTGCAGATCATCCTGGCGCATCCGGGCTGGCCGTGGCAGGCTGAGCAGTTGGCGATGGCGCGCCACAAGGCCAACGTCTACATCGACCTGTCGGGCTGGTCGCCCAAGTTCTTTCCGCCAGAACTCGTGCAGCAGATGAACGGCCCGCTGCAGGACAAATGCCTCTTCGGCTCCGATTGGCCGTTCCTCACCCCCGAGCGATGGCTCGCGGACTTCGCGGCCCTCGCGGTCAAGGACACGGTGCGGCCGAAGGTGCTGCGTGAGAATGCCCGGCGCCTGCTCCTCGGAGTGCCGGCGCCCGACCCGCACTAAGGGAGGACGAGGTCATGGCGCAGATGCCGCAGGAACAACGGACCGCGCTCGCGTGGATCGAACAGCACCGCCCGCGGTTCTCCCGCTTCTGCGAAACGATCTGGCGCCACGCCGAGCCGGCGTGGCGCGAGTACAAGTCCGCCCGCGCGTACTGCGATCTGCTCCGTGCGGAAGGGTTTCAGGTCGAAGAGGGCACCGGCGGGATGCCGACCGCCTTTCGCGCAACCTTCGGCGACGGCCGGCCCGTGCTTGGCTCGTACGCCGAGTACGACGCGGTGCCGGAAAATTCGCAGGAGCCGGTACCGTACCGCGCCCCGCGGGAAGGCCTCCATCCCTACGCGGCCGGACATACGGATCCCCATTCCGCGCTCGGTGTCGCCGCGCTCACCGGCGTGCTGGCGGCCAAAGCGGCGATGCAGGAGCACGGCCTCCGCGGGACCCTGCGCTTTTTCGGCGAGCCGGCGGAGAAGGTCTGCGGCTCCAAGCCCGTTCATGCGGCGAAAGGCTACTACGACGGCGCGGACGCCTACCTCGCGTACCATCCGAATCCGTACAACACCGTGGCCTGGGAGACGCAGTGTGGATCGTACTGGAGCGCCCAGTACGCGTTCGAGTGCCTGGAGCCCGAGACGTGGATCGACCAGTCGCTGCTGCCGTTCCGGCACTCACACGCGACGGCGCGGTGTCCGGGTGCGCTGGATGCGGCGTGCCTGATGTACACGAGCAGCAAATACTTGAAGGAAGCGATGTTCCCGCACACCGGCACGTGGACGCTCAACGAGTTCCTGATGGTCGGGGGTCAGTGCACGTCCGACAACCTGCCGCCGCGCTATGCCGCGATCCAGTACGCGTGGCGGTCCCCGAGCCTCGGCATCCAGAAGCAGATCGCGAAGGTGCTGGAGTCGAACGCCGCCCACGCCGCGGCGGTCACCCACTGCCGGTCGAGCGTCCGTTGGATCACCAAGACGCGCGTAGGCCTGCCGAACCGCGCCCTGGCCGAACTGGTGTACCGGAATCTCGAGGCGGCGGGCGCGCCGGTCTTCGGCGAGGACGCGCGGCGCTTCGGGCGCGAGATCCAGCGCAACTTGGGACTGGCGCCGATGGAGGATCCGTTCCTCGAATCGTGCGGGCGGCTCGTGCCGCCGGCGGAGTATGAGACGCGGCTTCGGGAAGTGCTGCCGGCCTGGCAGCAGAGCTTCACGTCGGACGATTATGTCGATTACACATGGCACGCGCCGACGGCCCGCCTGTTCACCGGGCGGCCGCGGCTCCGGCCGCCGCAGGCCGGGTACGAGTACCCGGCGTGGACGTCGAACGCGATCGGCGGGGTGCCGGCGTGCATCGATCCGATGACGTTCACGGCGGGCAAGACGATCGCGTGGAGCCTCGTCGACCTGCTGATCCATCCGGACGAATTGGCGAGGGCGCGCGCGGAGTTCGAGGAGCGGACCGGCGGCGGCGTCGGCGGGACGCGGTGGGTCGCACCGCTTCTGCCGAGCGACTTCGTTGCGCCGGTGGACCTACGCTGGCCGGAGTACGTGACGACGCCGCGGGGCGAGGAGTGGTGGATCCCGACGCCGGCGCATCTCCCCCAGCGGGGACCTGCGGCCGCCGGCTAGTCCCGCTTAGCGGGGCGACCCCGGCCGAAGGTCCCGCCGGCTAAGACCGCGCGTCCGCGAACAGCTCTGCTGCCGGGCCTCGCCACGGAATGCCGCGCTCGAATTCCAGCAGCGCGCGTTTGATCGGAAGCCCGCCGCCGTAGCCGGTGAGCGATCCGTCGCCGCCGATGACCCGGTGGCACGGGACGATGATGGGCCAGGGATTCTGCCCGTTCGCGGCGCCCACGGCGCGCACCGCGCGGGGCAAGCCGATGGCGGCCGCGACGGCGCCGTACGAACGGGTCTCCCCGTAGGGAATCGCCGCCACTGCATCCCACACGCGCTGCTGAAACGGCGTGCCCTGAGGCGCGAACCGCACATCGAACGCCCGGCGTGTACCCGCGAAGTATTCGTGAAGCTGCGCGGCGGTCTCGAGTTCGGCCGGGTCGACGGGGCGCCACGCCGGGTCGATACGGCGCCGCCTCCGGCCGTCTTCGAACTGCACGGCGAAAAGCCCGTCCTCCGATTCCGCGACCAGGATCGGCCCGACCGGCGTCGCGAGCCGTGAACAGCGCACGTCCGGCATCACTGCCTCCGCCGTTTCACGTCGTCGGTGAATAGGCGATTCAGTTCGCTGCCGGACGCCGCCTCCGCGAACGCGTCGAAGGTGCCGGCCGTGAGGCCCTTCGCCGCGCGCATGAACCCGCCCCAGGCGGCGCGCGCCAGCGCGCCGCCGACGCTGATCCGGCGCACGCCGAGCGCAGCGGCGTCCTGCAGCGCGAGGCCCATAGGCGACCCGATCAGCAGGTTGACCGGCTTCGGCGCCACGGCCTCGACCACGGCGGCGATCTGCTCGCGCGTGCGGATCCCCGGCGCGTAGAGGCAGTCGGCCCCGGCGCCCGAATAGGCCTTGAGCCGCCGGATGGTTTCGTCGAGGTCCGGCGCGCCCGCGATGAACCCTTCCGACCGGCCGACGAGGAGGACATCGTCCCCCGCGCGGTCGATCGCGCGGCGCGCGGCGCGGATGCGCGCCACCGCCAGGTCGAATTCATAGAGCGGCCTCGAGGCGTTGCCGGTGGAGTCTTCGATCGACAGGCCCGCCACGCCGGTTTGGACGCACAGCCGCACGTTTTCGGCAATGCCGTCCGGATCGTCAGCGTACCCTGATTCGAAGTCGGCGTTGACCGGCAGGTCGGACGCTTCGACGATCATGCGGATGTGGGCCAGCATCGGGTCCCGAGTGACCGCCCAGTCTTCGTCGGGACAGGCCATCGACCACGCGGCGCCGGAACTCGTCGTCGCGAGAGCGTGGAAGCCGAGCTGCTGCAGATAGCGCGCGGTGCCGGCGTCCCACGGGTTCGGAATAATGAAGCACCCCGATTCGTGGAGTTGGCGGAACGCGCGGCGCTTTTCGGCGATTGTCGGCATCGCGGACACGTCTCCTCGCGGTCGGTTCGGCGGCTTTGGACGAGGTCGAACGGTCTGCCCGTTGGATGCGGCACCGTGCGTCTCCTGCTCATAGGGCGCCCGCGCTGCACTACCGAAGGTTGTCGCGAACGACAGGGAGCGTGCCCGTGGACGCAGGCGGCACCGCGGTTGAGCCCACGAGTCCCGCGCCCGCGCACGCGGGCGGAAGGGGCCGGCGGCTGCTCGTCGAGCCGCTGTTCGCGGTCGTGCTGTGGGGGGGCATTTATCCCGGCGCCCGGCTGGCCCTGCGGGAAATCCCCGTCCTCGATGTCACGTTCCTGCGCCTGGTCATCGCCGCGGCCGTTCTGGCGGCCGTGTGGATCCCACACCGGCGCCCGGCGGTTCCAGGACTGTGGCGTCTCATCGGGGCGGCGGGGATCGCGCAGGCGGTGTTTCAGATTTTGCTCATCGGCGGCCTGCGCTGGACCACGGCGGGACAGAGCGCGATCTTGTTTGCGGCGTCGCCGCTCTTGACATCGGTCTGGCTGGCGGCGCGCCGCGGCGAAACGTTGGACGTCCGGCGCTGGGCCGGGTTGCTGACCGGCTTCGTTGGTGTGGCGATTCTGGTGTGGGGGCAAGCGGGGGATGCCGGCGTGTCGCGGCTGCTCGGCGACCTGCTCGCGCTCGGCGCCGCGGCGGCCTGGAGTTGGTACAGTCTCGTGATCGCTCCGGCCGTCGCGGCGACGGGCACGTGGCAGGCGACAGGTTCGGCAATGGGGATTGCCCTGCTGCTGTTCACGCCGCTCGCCCTCCCCGACGTCGCGCGCCACGCATGGGGCGCGGTCTCGTGGCAGGCCTGGGCCGGGCTTGTCTACGGCAGCACCGCCGGCATGGTCCTGGCGATGGCCTTGTGGGGACGGTCGCTCCATCGCTTCGGCCAGCGGCAGACGATGGTGTACGTGTACTTCGAGCCGGTCTCCGCGGTTGTGATCGCCTCGCTCCTGCTCGGCGAGTCGTTCAGCATGCTGCAGGCGGCCGGCGCGGTGCTCACATTCGCCGGGGTGTGGCTCGCCTCCGACGACAGCCGAGGAACTTGACGGCTAAGCACCGAAGCGGGGGGCGTTCCGCAGCACGAATCCGAACAGGGGGGCGACATGGAGCGCATCCAACGGAACGGCGGCACCGCGGGCTTCGTTACGGCGGTCTGCCTGGCGCTGCTGTTCATTGTGTTCGCGTCGAGCGGCCTCGACATGCAGGCGATGCAAGACCCGGCGAAAGCGCTGCCGGCCCTGGGCCAGAAGAGCGGAGTGTTCGCCTCCACAGGGGTGCTCGGATTTCTGGCGTCCGGGTTTGGGCTCGTCTTCACCTTCGGGATTTGGGTCCGGCTGCGCGAGAAATCGCCCACGCGGGCGGTTGCGACGTTGGGCCTCGCGTTCATGGGCCTGACCGCACACGCGGCCGGTGCGGCCTTGCTGTGGCAGGGCGGTGCGACGCTCGTCGCGCTGTCCGCGCGAGACCAGACCGCGGCGGCCCACGCGTGGGCCGCTCTCGGCGCGGTCAATCAGGGCCTCATGGCGATGGGGAACGCATTCACTGGCGCGGCGGCGCTGGTCGCCGGCTGGGCCATCATCGCGACCGGCGCCATGGGCGCGGCCCTGGGCTGGGTGGCGGTCGTGGCCGGCGTCCTCGAGATTCTGCAGGTGTTCAGCGCGCAGATGGCGCTCATGGGCCTCGGTTTCCTGTTCGTCATCATCTGGCTGGCCTGGGGCGGCGCTCAGTTGAGGCGATCCCCGGCATAAACCGCCGCCCGGGCGTTTGCAGCGCAGGCGGCCCGCGCCGTGCCGCTTACGCCGGGAGACGGTCCCCCTGCGCGATTCCGAGGAGTTGCCGCGAGTCCGCCGAGAACCTATGTCCCGGGAGAGCGAGGCCTCTCATCGGCATACCGGAGGAACCTAGCGCATGGCGAAACGCCGGGTAGTGCTCGTCGGAGCCGCGGGCTACATCGCGCAGCGGATGTTCCCCGAACTCCACGAGCGGTGGGATCTCGTACCCATCGACGTCACGCCGACGACGCGGGACGGCACGCGGGTCCCCGGGATCGTCGTCTGCGATCTCACGCGGCGCAATCGCGACGAGTACCGCGCCCATTTCCGGGGCGCCGACGCCGTGATCCACTGCGGCTTCGTCAAAGCGCCGGGCCTCGACGCGACGACGTGGCAGAACAACAGCGACGCCAAGTTCTGGGCCGAGCACGAGAACGTCGCGCTTGCCTACAATGTCTACCGCACCGCCCTCGAGGAAGGCGTGCGCCGCGTGGTCGTCGCCAGTTCCAACCACGCCGCCGACTACTACGAGCGGCTCATCTGGGCCGGGCGCATGGAGATGGTGACGCCGGAGATGCCGCCGCGCTCGGACAATTTCTACGGGTGGGCCAAGGCGGCGTACGAATTGCTCGCCTTCGTGTTCGCGACGGGCCGCGTGGACGACCGGCATCTCGAGATCGTGCAGTGGCGGATCGGCGCGCCGCGCGACGACGACATCGACAGCGTGAGCTCCGGCGACCTGCCGGTGATGCACCGCGCGCTCGGGGCGTTTCTGTCCCGCCGGGACCAGGTCCAGCAGGCGATCCGCATGGTAGAGACCGAGCACATCGCGGACGAGCACGGCGTCCCGTTCCTGATCATCTACGGCATCAGCGGCAATACGCACCGATTTTGGAGCCTCGCCAATGCCCGCGACAAACTCGGCTACGCGCCGGAGGACGACAGCCAGGTGTTGTTCGCGGAGAAGATCGCCGAGATCGCGAAGGCCAAACGCTAGCGGTTACGCGAGGGAGACGCCCACGTCCACGTCCAGCCATCCGTGAGGCGTGACCGCTGCCCGCTCGCGGGGACGCAAGAGCACCGTGGTCGCTTCGGACTCCACGATCGCGGGACCGTCGATCTGCGCGCCGGGCGCAAGCCCGTGCCAGGCGTGCACCGGCACCTCGCGCCAGCCCTGTAGGTAGACCCGCCGGGTGGCCGGCGCCGGGGCGTCTCGCGGCGGGCGCCGCGCACCCGATGCGGTGCGAGCGGCCGCGTCCGGATCGGACAACGATGATCCGCCGGCCGGCCGCGAGGCTCGGATGGGTGCGGCCGACGGCTCCAGGGCCGGCTCCACGGGCAGCGACGCGAGCCGTCCGATGACCGCGAGCCGCGCATTCACGAGGACCACTTCCTGGTCCGGCGCGCTGTACGTGTAGAGTTCCTCGTGGCGTTTGTGAAAGCGCTCCAGGATCCGTTCGATGAGGCCGGCGTCCTCGAGCGCGATTCCATCGAGCGGGACGTCGATCTCGAAGATCTGCTCGCCGTAGCGCAGATCGAGCGACCGCACGACGTCGAGATGCAACCCGGCGCCTTCGCCGTTCCGTCCGGGGACGGCGCCGAGCGCGCCGGCGGCCGCACCACGGACCCCGTCCTGTGGGCCGCCGTCCGGCGCGCCGGCGGACGCGGCCAGGGCCGGTTCAAGCCGCCGCCGTCCGTCCCGCTCCATCTCCGCAAAAAGCCGGCGCAGGCGCGGCGCTCCCACCTTGCGCACGTCCCCGACGTGGGTGCGCACGACGTTGTAGCGCAGGTCGGCGGCCAGCATGCCCCAGGCGGACAAGACGGGAGCGTGGCGCGGCATCACCACACGGCCGATCCCGAGCATCCCGGCGACCGCGGTGGCGTGGAGGCCCGCTGCGCCGCCGAAGGCCAGGAGGGCAAACCGGCGCGGATCGATGCCGCGGCGGACGGAGACGACGCGGATTCCCTCGGCCATCGCGGTGTTGATGACTTCATGGATGCCGCGCGCCGCGTCGACGGCCGACCCGCCGAGGCGCTTCGTGAGGGTGTCCACGGCACGGCGCGCCGCCTCGGCGTCCAAGCGCCGCCGTCCGCCCCAGAACGTGTCCGGATCGAGATATCCCAGCACGACGTTTGCGTCTGTGACGGTCGGGCGGGTGCCGCCGCGCCCGTAACAGGCAGGCCCGGGTTCCGCGCCGGCGCTTTCCGGACCGACGTGGAGGATGCCGCCTGCGTCCACGCGCGCGAGTGACCCGCCGCCGGCGCCGATCGTGTGAATGTCAAGGCTCGGCAGCGCGAGCGTGTGACCGCTGACGCGGCGGTCGGCCGCTACCCTTGGCCGTCCGTCCTCGAACAGCGCGATGTCGGTGCTGGTCCCGCCCATGTCAAAGGTGATGAGGTTGCCCTGGCCGAGCAGGCGCGCGGCGTACTGGCCTCCGGCGATGCCCCCGGCCGGCCCGGACAGAATGGCCCCCGCCGCGAGCCGCGTCGCTTCTGAAATCGCGGCCACGCCGCCGTGCGACTGCATCACCAGCACGTGCCGCCGGAAGCCCGCGGCGCGCAGGCGCGACGCGAGCCGGGTCAGGTACCGGTCCAGCACCGGCCCGACGTAAGCATTGATGACGGTCGTGCAGACCCGCTCATATTCCTTGATCTGCGGCAGCACGTCCCATGCGAGCGATACGTAGGCCCGCGGCAGACGGCGCCGCACCGCGTCGCGCGCCGCCAGTTCGTGTGCGGGATTGCGGTAGGCGTGCAGGAAGCATACCGCGACCGCGTCGGCCCCGGCGCGTGTAAGCGCGCCGACGGCCCGGTCGAGCGACGCCCGGCTGAGCGGGACGGCCGCACGGCCGTCCGCCAGGACCCGTTCGCGCACACCCAGCCGCAGCGCCCTCGGCACGAGCGGGGCCGGGGGCGGCATGCGGAGGTTGTACCGTTCCGGCTTCAGCCCCTCGCGCATTTCCAGCACGTCGCGGTGCCCCTGAGTGGTGAGGAGTCCCACGCGCGCGCCCCGGCGTTCGAGCAGCGCGTTGGTCGCGACGGTCGTCCCGTGCACGATCTGCCAGGTCGCGGCGAGGAGCGCCCGGCTGTCGACGGCGAGCCGCTCGGCCAGGGCCTGGATCGCATCGAGGACGCCGATCGACGGATCGGCGGGCGTGGAGGCCGCTTTGGCGAGGGTCACCGACCCGCCTTCGTCGACACACACCGCGTCCGTGAACGTGCCGCCGACGTCGATCCCGATGCGGTAAGACGAACTCATGCGCGGTGGCGAGCGGCGGCCCGCCGCGCCGGTGTGGCCCGGCCGCGGGAACGGCGTTTCGGGCGCGAACGCGGTGCGCGGCGCGTGACGAAGCCGTCCGCGAGGTCGGCGGCCCGCGCCGCGGCGGCCCGGCGCGGGGGCGGCCCGTACCCGCCGCCTCCCGACGACTCGATCAGAAACACATCCCCACCGTGTACCGGGATGCCGACCTCTTTCGTCCGCAGCACCCGGCTCCGGCCGCGCGAGACGAGCCGGTACCGGTGCACGGCGCCCTCGCGGCCGCCGAAGAGCCCGTAGGGCGCATGCCGGACACCGTCGCCCGCGGTGTTCGCGACCGCCGGTTCCGAGATTTGCACGCGCATGATGAGCTGCGCGCCCACGCCGCCGCGGAACTGCCCCTCGCCTCCGGAATCCGGTCTGAACTCGTGTCGCTCCATCAGCAGGGGAAATCGGACTTCGGTGACCTCAACGCTGCCGAACTTGAGGCCGCCCGCGGCCTGGCCTTCCCCCGCGGTTGGCCACCCGTCTCCCACCGGGGACGCGCCTCCCCCAGGCCGCGCGTGGAACATGTGCCAGATGAAGGGCCGCCCGCTGCGCGGATCGGTGCCGCGGAGCGCGATCCGGAACCGGCGGCCCCAGCCGGCCACGGCGCGGTCCGGACATGCCGGCGCCAGTGCTTTGATCACCGACTCGGCGATCTCCTGACCGCAGTGATTGGTGGACAGCGTGACGGGGGCGGGGGGCCGCGGATGGACGATGGTACCTTCCCTCGTCAGGACCCGGACCGGCCGGAACGTCCCATCGTTCTTCGGGATGTCCGCGTCGATGAGGTACGCGATCGCCATGTGGACCGCGGACATCGTATTGGGCAGCGCGGAGTTGACGAAGCCGGTGACTTGGGGGTCGCTGCGCCGGAGGTCCACCGTCAGCGCATCGCCGCGCTTCGTCACCGTCGCGCGCACCGCGATGTCCGTGGCCCCGTGGCCGTCGTCGTCGAGCACGGCCTCGCCGCGATACACGCCGTCGCGCCAGGGCCGGATGCACGCGCGCGTCCGCCGTTCGGTCCCGTCGAGCACCTCACGGAGCGCGTCCACCAGCAGATCCATCCCGTACTCGTCCGCCAGATGAAGAATCCGGCGCTCCCCGAGCCGCGCCGAGCCCATGGAGGCTCGCAGATCGCCGAGAAAATCGCGCGAGTGACGCACGTTGATGGCGACCATGGTGAGCACGTCGTCACGCTCGACCCCGGCGTCGTACAGTTTGAGCGGCGGGATGCGCAGGCCTTCCTGCCAGATCTCGGTCGCCGCGGCGTTGTAACTGCCATGCGTCGCGCCGCCGATGTCGCTCTGATGCGCACGGTTGACGGTCCAGCAGAGCAGCCTCTCATCCGCGCTCGCGTGTCCCCCGCCGGCCGGTGTGGAAGCGAACACCGGCAGCACCACGGTCACATCCGGGAGATGGCTGCCGCCGTGGTAGGGATCGTTGACGAGATACAAATCGCCCGGACGGATGCGCCCGCGGAAGAAATCGAGAACCGACCGCACGGACCAGGGCAGGGCACCGACGTGGATCGGTACGTGCTCGGCCTGGGCGAGGAGCCGGCCGTCCGCGTCGCAGAGGGCGGTCGAGAAATCGCGGCTCGAGTTGAGGATTTGGGAGTAGGCGGTCCGCAGCATCGCCTCCCCCATCTCTGCGACAATGGCGGTCAGCCGGTGCTGGACGACGGAGACGGTGATGCGGTCGGGCGCCGCCTGGCGGGCATCGCGGGATTCGGGCACGGCCCAGGGTTCGATGCGGCCGCGCGGCGGTCCCCCGGACGGAGCCCACGGCCGTGCCGGGCGGTCAACCCGGTGTGAGGAAGCCGTTTGGGCCGTTTCACTACAGTCCTATGAGACCTTCACAATTCATACATCGCCCGGGGCTACATTGAAGGCGCCTCAATCGCTAAGTTCGACCCAGCGAGTAAAAACGCCAGGTTAGATGGATAGAAGGGAATATTAGGAGGCGGCAGATGCGCAATCGGTGGGTCCCAGCGCTCGTGGCTCTGGCAGGCATCGCGATGCTGACCGGTTTACTCGGCGGGGCGCCCGGGGGATTGGCCACGCCGGCGCTGGCTCAGCAGGGTACTCATTTGAGCGCCCAGGGCGCTCCGGCGCCCTCGACGCCGAATGCTCCGGGAGGTCCGGGCTACGGCCCGGGGAATCCCGGCTATGGGCCCCGGTTTGGTCCGGGATTTGGCCCCGGCGGGGTGCCCTTCGGCCGCGGCCGCCGCGGATTTGGCGCGCGCGCCGGCATCGCCGCGGGGCTGTTTGCCATTGGAGCGCTTCTGCGTTTCGTGTTCCTGATCGCGCTGCTCGTCATCGCGTGGAAGGTGATCACGCTCCGGTCGCTCTGGGGCCGTCCCGACGCGGCGGTCCAGGTCGTCCGGGAGCGGTTCGCCCGCGGCGAGATCAGCGAGGAAGAATACCGCAAGAGATTGGCGGCGCTGTCGTGAACGGCGCCGCCGTGAAGGGACTGACAGTCGTGCCGACGGTGCTCGTTGTAGACGACGAACCGCAGATCGTCGAGTTGCTGCGCACCTATCTCGAGCGCGATGGCTTCGGCGTCGCGCTGGCCGCGGACGGGGAGGCGGCGCTCAGGGAGCACGAGCGCGTGCGCCCGGACCTGGTGATCTTGGATCTCATGCTGCCGAAGCTCGACGGCCGCGAGGTCTGCCGGCGGATTCGCGAGCGGGCCCGCACGCCGATCATCATGCTGACGGCGCGCGACGAGGAGTCGGACAAACTCTTGGGCCTTGAGCTCGGCGCCGACGACTACATCACTAAGCCGTTCAGCCCGCGCGAGGTGGTGGCCCGTGTCCGGGCCGTCCTGCGGCGCGGCGGCCACGAGGCGCCGGAAGTCCTCCGGCTCGGCGAGATGGTCATCGACCTGCGCGGCCATCAGGTCACCCTGGCCGGGCGGACGGTTGACCTCACGCCGACGGAGTTTCGGATGCTGGAGACGCTCGCGAGCCATCCGAACCAGGTCTTCACCCGCATGCAGCTAATCGACCGCGTCCACGGCCATGCCTTCGAAGGCTACGAGCGCACCGTGGACGCGCACATCAAAAACCTTCGGAGCAAAATCGAACATGACCCCCGCAACCCACGCTTTATCCTTACCGTCTACGGGGTCGGCTACAAGTTCCAGCGTCCGGAAGACGATCGGCGGCAGCAAGCCGCGCATGCGTAGCCTGAGAGCGCGGCTCAGCGTCGCGTTCATCGCGGTGGCGATTCTCACCACCGTGCTGTCGGCGACGTTTGCCACGTATCAGGCCCGCCGCACGTTCCGGCAGTACGTCGAGCGGCGGGAGACGCCCGCCGTCACCGTGCCGGGGTCAAGAGTCGCCCCCCAGCCGCAGCCGGAGCCGCGCGAGCAGCGGCGCCCGCTCGGGGCGCGCGAACTCCTCTTTGCGAGCCGGATCCGCGACGGCATCTGGGCCGGCACGGGGGCCGCGGCCCTCCTCGGCGTGCTGCTGGCGCTGCTGCTGGCCCGCCGGATGGTGCGGCCCGTCGCCGATCTCACATCCGCGGCGCGGGTGATCGCCCGCGGCGGCACGCCGACACCGGTGCCCGTGCGGGGCGAGGACGAAATTGCGGAACTGGCGCGCGCCTTCAATAAAATGGCGGAGCGTCTCGCCACGGATGAAGAGCAGCGCCGCCGGCTGTTCGCCGGGATCGCGCATGAGCTGCGAACGCCGCTGTCGGTGATTCAGGGGACGCTCGAAGGGGTGTTGGACCGCGTGCTCGAGGCCACGCCCGAGCGGATCGCCACGCTGCACAGCCAGACGCTGTTGCTGGCGCGCCTCATCACCGATCTGCGCGACGTGTCGCTCGCGCAGGCCGGCGAACTGCAGCTCAATCTCGAGGCGGTCGACGCCGGCCCGGTCGTCCGGGAGACGCTCGAGGCGCTCGCGCCGCTCGCGGAAGAGCGCGGCGTGGAGCTGCGCGTCGACGTCGCGCGGGGACTGCCGCGGATCGACGCGGATCCGGACCGTCTCCGGCAGATCGTACAGAACCTCGTCGAGAACGCCGTGCGCTACACGCCCGAGGGCGGCCAGGTCCGCGTGACAATGCGGGGGGACGCCGCGGGCGGTGTCCGGCTGGCCGTCGCGGACACCGGCATCGGTGTCGCGGAGGCCGACCTGCCGCACATTTTCCGGCACTTCTACCGCGCAGACCAATCACGCGCCCGCACCAGCGGCGGCACGGGGCTGGGACTCGCCATCGTCAAGTCACTCGTCGAGGCGCACGGCGGACGCGTGAGCGTCGAGAGCGCCGTGGGCCGGGGCAGCACCTTTACGGTCACATTCCCGCGGCGGCAGGAAACCGCCGCGGTGCAGGAGGCTATGGCATGAGCGGAGTGGTCCGCCAGCTGGCCGTGATCGTCGTCGCCCTGTCCTTGAGCACGGCGACGTTCTCGGTGCCGTGGGCGCAGGCGGCGCAGGCCCCGTCTGCGCCGGCGACACAGCCGGGGACACCGCAACCGGCGGCGCCGCAGGTGCCGGCGACTCCGCCCTCGGCCGCGCCGGGGGCCCCGGTCCAGACGTTCACGTTCGAGCAGGTCGTGCAGGCCACCCTGACGCACAATCCGCAGATCGTCGCGGCCGACCAGAACGTGGTGTCCGCGCAGCAGAGCGTGATCGAGGCCAAAGCCGGGTACGGGCCGACCGTGTCCGTCAACGCGAACGGTGCCCTCGGTACGGCCAACTCGATCTCCAACAACGCGGCTCCACCCTCGAACGTGGGCGCGAGCGGGAGCGCCACGCTGGCGGGCAATGTCACGCTCTTCGACAACGGCCGCACCCGGACGCTCGTCGAGTCGGCGCAGGCCGCGCTCGCGTCGGCGCAGGCCACATTGCGGAAAACCGAGCAGGATCTCGCCCTGCAGGCCGGCACGCAGTTTTTCACGGTGCTGAGCAACGAAGGCGTTGCCAGCGCCGATCAGCAGGTTCTGACGCAGGCGCAGGCACAGCTGGCGCTGGTGGAGGCGCAGGTGCGGGCTGGCGTGGCGCCCCAGGCGGACGTGATTCAGGCGCAGGCGCAGGTCGCCCAGGCGCAGGTCGCCGTGGTCAATGCGCAGGCGCAGATCCTGACGGCCAAGGCGGCGCTCGCGAGCACGATGGGGACGGACGCGACCGCGCCGATCGAAGTCGTGAGTCCCGGCACGCCGTCACCGCAGGTGACGGTGACGGCCGACGAGGTGCTCGCCGCCGCGCTCCAGAACCGGCCGGAGATCGCGCAGGCCAACGCCTCGGTCCAGTCGGCGCAAGCCGGGGTCGACACCGCATATGTCAACGCCGGCCCACAGGTGAACATCAGCGCCGGTGCCGGGTACACGCCGCTCGCCACCTCATCGGGCGTAAGTAACACGTCGACCTACGGGGTCACCGGAACGCTCAGCCTGCCGCTCTTCGACAGCGGGCGCGGCCACGCGGAGATCGCCGCGGCACAGGCCGGGCTCAAGAGCGCGCAGGCCTCGCTCGCCTCGACCATCCTGTCCGTCCGCCAGGACGCCTATCAATCCTACTTGGCCGCGGTGCAGGCGGCGGCGAACCTGACCGCGACCCAGGCCGCCAAAGCGGCCGCGGACCAGGCGCTCGCCGTCACCCAGGGCCAGTACCGTGCCGGAGTTGGTACAATCATCGCCGTGATCCAGGCCCAGACGACCGCGGCGCAGGCCGACGTCAACGCGGCGTCCGCGGTGTACACCTACGAGTCCGCGCTCGTTACGCTCCAGCATGCCGAGGGCGCGCCGATCGTCGCGCGCGCCGGGGGAGGCGCACAATGAAACTGTTGAGATGGTTCACGCCCCGCCGCGCGATCGCGCTCGTCGTCGTCGCGGCGCTCGCGGCCGGCGGCGTCATCGCCGAGCAGCGCCTCACCCAGCGCCGCACAGCCCTGCGCTACATCACGCGGCCGGTACAATATACCGACATCTCGTCGACCGTCAGCGAAACAGGGACAATCAATCCGGTCGACCAGATCCAGGTCGGCACGCAGGTGTCCGGGACCATCGCCACGTTGGGCGCCGATTACAACTCGGTGGTGAAGAAGGGCCAGGTGCTCGCCACGCTGGATCCGACCTCGTTCCAGGCGGCGGTCGAGCAGCAGGGCGCCGCCCTCGCCGCGACACAATCGACGGCCGCGGCGTCGACCAGTACGCTGGCCCAGGCGCAGGTGGCGATTACCACCGCGCAGGCCAATTACCAGCAATCGCTAGCGAACCTCCGCAACGCGGCGGCGGGCGCGACGAAAGCGCAGAGCCAACTCGCGCTGGCTCAAACGACGGTGAAGCGCGACGCGTCCCTGCTGGGGCAGGGCTACATCGCGCAGAGCCAGATGGACACGGATCAAGCGGCGGCGCAGGCGGCGGCGGACGACTCTGCCGCGGCGCAGGCGGCGATCAGCGTGGCCCAGGCACAGATAGCGTCCAACCTCTCCCAGGTGCGGGCCGCCCAGCAGGCAGTGCACACCGCGGCCGATCAGGCCGCTGCGTCAAGCCACCAGGTTACCTCGGCCGCCGCGCAGCTGCAGACGGCGCAGTACAACCTGTCGCGCACCATCATCACGAGCCCGGTCGATGGCGTCGTGATGGCCCGCAACGTCAGCGTCGGCCAGACCGTCGCCGCGTCGCTGCAGACGCCGACGCTCTTTACCATCGCCACGAACCTGAAAGACATGCAGGTGGATACCTCCGTCGATGAGGCGGACGTCGGCAGCGTCAAACAGGGCAACCCGGCCACGATTACGGTGACCGCCTATCCCAACGTTACGTTCGCTGGAACGGTCCAGCAGGTGCGCGTGAATCCGACGGTCGTTTCCAACGTCGTGACCTACGACGCCGTGGTGGCGGTTCATGACGACTCCGGCCGGCTCTTCCCCGGTATGACGGCCCAAGTCACCGTTAGGACCGCGACGAAGACACACGTCCTCGCCGTTCCGCTGCAGGCGCTGCTCTTCCGTCCGCTCCAACGGGGTTCGCGCCCCACTTCATCGGGCGGTGGCGGGGCCGCTCCGTCGGGGGGGCCGCTCGGCGGCGGGCTCGGCGGGCCGGGCGGCGGTGGTGGTGGGGGCGGCGGCGGTGGGGCGGCGAACGCGCCGGTCGCGGGGGCTCCTGGATCGACGGTGACGGTGTGGGTGCTGCGCAACGGCCAGCCGTCGCCGGTGCGCGTCGTCATAGGCGCGTCCGACAGTCAGAACGTCGAGATCACGTCCGGGAACGTCCAGGCGGGCCAGCAGGTGATCATCGCGGCGGTTCGCGGCGGTTCCGGACAGGCGCGCGGTACCGGCCAGGGCGGCGCTCCGGCGGTGACTCCGTGATGGCGATTCGGCGAGCGCCGGAATCCAAGTCCGACCTGTTGATCGAAGTCCGTGACATGACGAAGGTCTACGGCACGGGCGAGATGGCGGTCCACGCGCTGTGGGGCGTGAGCCTGGACGTGCGCCGCGGTGAGTTCGTCGCGATCATGGGGCCGTCCGGGTCCGGGAAGTCCACGTTCATGCATCTCCTCGGCTGTCTGGACCGTCCGACCTCGGGCTCCTACCGCTTGGCGGGCCAAGAGGTGTCACGGCTCTCGGCCGACGAGCTGGCGATCGTGCGGAGCCGCCAGATCGGCTTCGTGTTCCAGAGCTTCAACCTGCTCGCCCGGACGAGCGCGCTCGAGAACGTGGAGCTGCCGATGCTGTATGCGGGGATCGCACGCGAGACGCGCACCGTGCGGGCCAAGGAACTCTTGACGAGCGTGGGCTTGGGCAACCGGCTCGATCACAAGCCGAGCGAACTGTCCGGCGGGCAGCAGCAGCGCGTCGCGATCGCGCGCTCGCTGGCCAACGGCGTGCCGCTGCTCATGGCGGACGAGCCGACGGGGAACCTTGACAGCAAGAGCAGCGCCGAAATCATGACGCTGTTCCGGCATCTCAACGACGAGCAGGGGCTCACGGTCGTGACCGTCACGCACGACACGAGTGTCGCGGCATGGTCGAAACGCGTCGTCACGTTCAGCGACGGCCGGATCCTCTCCGACAAGCCGGTGACTGAGGCGGTGCCGGAAGCGGTGCGCGCCAGCGTCGATCAGGCGCACGCAACGGTGCGACAGGAGGCCGCGGTATGAGTCTCGGGCTGCTGCTGCGGGTCGCGTGGCAGGCGCTCCGGCGCAACGCGACCCGCTCGATGCTCACCATGCTCGGTATCATCATCGGCGTGGGCGCCGTGATCACGTCCATGGCGATCGGCGCCGGCGCCCAGGCCGCCGTGCTCGCGCAGATCGAGAGCCTCGGCGCCAACCTGGTCGTCGTGATTCCGGGAGCGGTCTCGCAGGGGGGCGTGAACCTTGGCGGCGGCAGCCGGACGACGCTCAAGGTGGGCGACGCGACCGCGATCGCTACCGAGGTGCCCGAGGTGGCCGCCGCGGCGCCGCAGTCGTCCACGAACGCGCAGGTCGTGGCGAGCGGCAATAACTGGTTCACGTCCATTCAGGGCAGTACGCCGGGATGGACGGACGTGCGCGCCTGGACGGTCGCGTCCGGCCGGTTCTTCACCCAGGGGGAGGTCACCCAGGAGGCCAAGGTGGCTGTCCTGGGCTCGACGGTCGCGCAGAACCTGTTCCCCACGGGTTCCCCGATCGGCGCGACGGTCGTGATCAAAAATGTGCCGTTCCGGGTCGTCGGCGTCATGACGTCCAAGGGCCAGTCCGGCTTCGGCCGCGACCAGGACGACTTCGTGATGGTGCCGATCACGACGCTGCTCGACCGGCTGACCGGACAAAGCTACGTCGGCCAGATTCTCGTGTCGGCGAGCACGCCCGATAGCGTGCCCGGGGTCATCGACGCGACGGACCGGCTGCTGCGCCTGCGGCACCATCTCACCGCGGCGCAACCGGACGACTTCTCGGTGCGCAACATCGCCGACATCCAGCAGGTCCGGATCGCGACCTCGCAAACGCAGGCCCTGCTGCTCGCCGGCATCGCGGTCGTGTCCCTCGTGGTCGGCGGCATCGGCATCATGAACATCATGCTCGTGTCCGTCACGGAGCGCACGCGCGAGATCGGGCTCCGCATGGCGGTCGGCGCCCGCGGCTACGACATCCTGATGCAGTTCCTCGTCGAGGCGCTTACGCTGGCCTGCCTCGGCGGCCTCATCGGCATCGCGATGGGCGTCGCGACGGCCCAGGGCGCGTCCGTGATGGCCCACTGGCCGACGCTCATTTCGCCCATGTCGATCGTGCTCGGCTTCGTCTCCTCGCTGCTGGTCGGCGTGATCTTCGGTTTCTATCCGGCGCAGCGGGCGGCGGCGCTGGATCCGATCGTGGCGCTCCGGTACGAGTAATTTCCGGCCGGTGTCTACAACCTTCGCCACGCCACGCTTGTGTGTTGCTTATACCGTTGCCTGCGCGGTCTTGCCGGCCTGTCCCAGGTAGTGGACGGTTAGGCCAAGCGATCGGCCCGCGCGGACCAGAGTCATATCGGCCGTCGCAATGCCAATCGCGTTGGTCGCCGCGACCGCGAGGTGGAGCGCGTCCACCGTTCGCAACGAGATGTCGAACGTGCCGAGCCAATTTTGAGCCATGTGATAGGCGGCCCGCTCCAACTCGAGTCGAGCGTACGCGCCGCCGTCGAGATGGCCAATGAATAACGCGGTGACGCGATGGGCGTCCTCACGGGTCAGCCCACGCTCCCGTACCTTCCTGGCAAGGGCGGAGAAAAATTCCACCTCGCCGAGATCACTCAGCGCGACGTCCGGAGTCTGGCGCAAGAACTGCTGTACCCGGTCACTGAGTGCCTCGGGCACATAGTAGGGCACGAGGATGCTTGTGTCGGCGTAGATCAAAAGCGTTCCTCGCGGCGCCCTTTGATCACCGTGGCGCTCAGCGGCCCGCCCTTGACCCGGATAGATGCTCTGAAGGCCGTGAGATCCGGCAGCGGCATGCGCGGCCGGCCGGGCGGCAGGAGCCGTGCGGCGACTTTGCCGCGCCGCTGGATTACTATCTCCTCGCCCTTGGCGACGCGGTTCAGCAGGCCGGGAAGGCCTGCCCGGGCGTCCCGCGCATTGACCTTCTTCACGGAGACCACCTCGCGCGCGAAGTAAAAAAAGAGAATGTACATGTCAGTACACTAACCACGCCGGCACCGCAAGTCATTGTCCGCCGGCGCCTCGAATTGATACGATGAGCATCGCCGCGACGCGGCGATCCGCCGCGGCGGCGGAGGAGTTTATGGTCACGAACGCCGAGGCAATTGCGGCCTGCCTCGCGGACGCCGGCATCGAGTACGCCTTCGGCCTTCCCGGCGGCGAGATCACCGTGCTCATCGAGGCTTGCCGCCGCGCGGGCATCCGGTTCTACCTTACGGGCCACGAAGCCAGCGCCGCATTCATGGCCGATGTCACCGGGCAAATCACGGGCCGGCCCGGCGTGTGCCTGGCCACCCTGGGGCCCGGTGCGGTGAACCTCGGTCTCGGCGTCGCGAACGCGTTCCTGGACCGGTCGCCCGTGCTCGCCATCACCGCGGATCTCGCGACGGGACTGGCGCCGCACTTTCCGCACCAGCGGCTTCCCCTCGGCCGGCTGTTCGGCGCGATCGCGAAGGCGAGCGCCACCGTCAGCGGCCGCGGCACCGAGGAGCTTGTGCGAGGCGCCATCGTCCTCGCGACAAGTCCGCCTCAAGGTCCGGTCCACATTTCGTTGCCGAGCAACCTCGCCGCCTCGGCGGTCTCGGCGGGGCCCGCGCCCCTCGATCTCGCCGCGGGTCCGCCGGCGGCCGGCCCCGACGAGACGCGGCGCGCGCAGGCGCTGGCCGAAGCGCATGACCTGCTGGACGGCGCCGCCCGGCCGCTCCTCCTCGTGGGCCTGGGATGCAGCCCGCGCGATGCGGCGGCCCTGCGGGTTTTCGTCGACCGCACCCGCTGGCCGTTTGTGGTCACGCCAAAGGCGAAGGGCATGCTGCCGGAAGACGCGCCGGGGTTCCTCGGCGTTGCCGGCGGTATGGCGGTGGACGCCGCGGTGCTGGAGACCATTGAACAGGCCGACGTGCTGCTGGGTGTGGGCTTCGATCCGGTCGAGTGCGACAAAGATTGGTACGTGCGCCGCCGGATCGTCAACGTCTCCCGCGCCGCCACCGCCGAAGGCGGCTACCGGCCGGTGGAAGTGCTCGGGGACATCGGTGCCTCGCTCACGGCACTCGCCGGCCTCGGGCCCCGGCCGTGGGCGGAGGCCGCGCTCGCCGCGGCCCGCGCACGTATCCGTCCCGAGCCGCTGACGTTTCCGGGCGACGGCGGTCTGAGTCCGCTCGCCGCGATGCGGGCGCTGCGGGATGCCGCGCCGAAGGAGACGCTGCTCACGTGCGATGTGGGATCGCACAAATACTACTGCGGCCAATTCTGGACGACGTATGAGCCCCAGACATTTTTCATGTCGAACGGTCTCTCGGGCATGGGCTACGGCGTCCCCGCGGCGATCGCGGCGAAGCTGCGGTTTCCCGAGCGGCCGGTGCTGTCCATCGTGGGCGACGGCGGGCTCCTTATGATGCTGCACAACTTGACTTTCCTCCGCCAGTACGAGGTGCCGGTCACCATCGTGTGCTTCGTTGATGCGAGTCTGAGTTTGATCCGCGTGGGCCAGCGGCGCCGCGGCTTCGACCCCTACGGTGTCGATTTTCCGACGCCCGCGTTTGAGACCATCGCGGCGGGCTTCGGCATCGACGGCACGCGCGCCGGCACATTGGACGCGCTGCGCCGCACGGTTGCCACCGCCCTGGCGTCCGGCCGGCCGGCCGTCGTCACCGTGCCTGTCGACGGCCGGGAGTACGAGACCTACTGCTGAGCGGCGGGTCGATGCAGGAGCGCTTGCGGCGCGCGCCCGCACTCGGGCGTGCCGCGCTCCCACGGCCGCTCTCGCGTCTCATCGCGCCGTTGACGATGGCGCTGCCGGTCACGATCTTCGGGGTCGCGGCGCTCAGTTTTCCCTTGACGCTCGCGCGGCTGCTCGGGGTGCCGGGGGGCGCGACGGCGAGCTGGATCGCGACGCTCTACGGAGTGCCCGGCGTCCTGAGCCTGGCGCTGACATGGTGGTACCGCCAGCCGCTGCTGGTCGCGTGGAGCACGCTCGGCACCGTGGCGGCGGCGACGTTTGTCGGACAGGCGTCGTATCCAGAACTGCGCGGTGCCTCAATGGTGGCGGGCGCTCTCGTCTTCCTCCTGGGGGCCGTCGGACTGAGCGAGCGTGTCGCCCGCTGGGTGCCGCCGCCGATCGTGATGGCGATGGTGGCGGGGGCGGTCCTGCCCTACGTCGCCGGCATGTTCAGTACGGCGGGGGCGGCGCCGCTCGTCGTCGGCGGCGCCTTTCTGGCCTACATCCTCGGCCGCCGGTTTCTGCCCTCGCGGATTCCGCCCGTGCTTCCCGGCGTCGTTGTGGGCCTCGGGGCGGCGGCGTTCACCGGTATCTTGGACCCCCGCGGATTCCGGTTCGCGGCGCCCGCGCTGCAGGGCTCGGCGCCGGGCTTCGCGTGGACGGCGATCGTGTCGTTTGCGCCGGTGCTCGCCGTGCTGATGAGCACGTCGGCCAACCTGGCCTCGGTCGTCTACATCCGAAGCCAGCGCTATCCGGCGGCGCTTCGGGCCATCGATATCGCGACCGGCGCCGCCACCATGGCCGGGTCGTTCTTCGGGTTCACGCCCATTTGCATGGCGTCGTTTCTCGCCGCGCCCACCGCGGGCCCGGATGCCGGCGACCATGATGTTCGCCACTGGTCGGTGTACTTCTCGAGCATCGGGTTCTTCGCCATCGCCGCGCTGGCGGGACTCGCCGCCGACCTCCTGCGAATCGTGCCGCTTTCGGTGCTGCTCGCGCTCGCGGGCCTCGCGCTGATCAGTGTGCTCGGCGCCACCCTCCAGGAGGCGGTGCGGGGGCCGCTTGTCTTTGGACCGCTCATGACGTTTGCCGTCGCGGTCTCGCATCTGTCGTATTTGGGATTCGGCCCGCTCTTGTGGTCGCTGGTCATTGGCACGGCAACATCGGCGGTGCTGGAGCGCGAGCAGTTCGCCGCGGTGCGTGCCGCCGCCGGTGCGGCCGCAGCGGGAATCGCGCAGGGCGGGGCCCGCGGGACGGCGCCGTAGCCGGACCGCTACCGGTCCAGCCAGACCTGCTCGAGACGTCCGAAGTTGTACTGAACCTGGTGCGGGACCAGGTTCCGGACGGAATGTCCTTGCCGGCGCATGGGTAGCGGCGCTACCCCAGTCGCTCCAGGCAGGCCTCCACGTGCCGGCACGCTTCCTGGATCGCGGCGGTCACGGCGTTGCGGCCGCGGACCAGGTCGACGCGCAGGAACTTCGCCTCGTCGCCGTCGGGCGGCAGCGTGGCAAGCCGGCGCGCGCCATGGAGGCGCGGCAGGAACGTCGTCTCGAGTGCCGCGTCGTGGCCGTACGGCCCGGTCGCTGTATACGTCGCCGGGATGAGCGTGCGTCCGAGTTGGCGCAGGCACGCGTTGATGTGGCGGGCCGGCGCACCACCGGTCACCGGCTGGGCCGCCCGGCTCAACCGGCCGCACAGTTCTTCGAGACGTGCCGCCGCGGCGGTGGCGGGCCGGAGATCGAACCCGCCGTCCGATTCGCGGGCGGGAACGGCCGCCGCGAGGTCCTCGAGACTCTGTCTGAGGTCGCGGGCGGCGGCCGCGTAATCGAGCGGCAGCACCGGATTCTCCAGCAGCCGCGAGAGCGCCAGCACGAAGATTTTCGTGTCGCGGACGAGCCGCGCCGCGTCGATCTTGTCGAGCGTGTCGTGCGGCGTGTGCCACCACCACCCGAGGCTGCCGTCAGCCTGATGCGAGACCGAGCCGAGCAGCGAGGGCACGCCGGCCCCGAGGAACGATTGATCGGAGTTGCGGCCCACGCGTTTCGCGTCCAGGACCGCCCCGGCGGCCTCCTTGACGGCCCAGATGCCGAGCGGCGCTGTTTCCGGCATCGAGTTGGTGGCGAAGGTGTCCGCGTCGATGCCCCCGAGGGAATCGACGTTGACGTGGCACACGCAGCGCTCCGCGAGTTCGAACCAGTTCGTGTCGGCGTACCAGGCGGAGGACGAATAGCGGCCGTGAGAATGACCGGACCAGAACGCGAGCCGGAGCCCCCGGCGGAAGGACGCCTTCCGAGGCGCGAGCACTCGTGCCACTTCGAGCATCGCGGCATTGGCGCTGCCGTTGTCCATCGCGCCGAGATACCAGCTGTCGAGGTGGCCGGAAAACAGCACGAAGCTTGAGTCGGCGTCATGGTGCCCGGCGGCGAGATCGCCGACCACGATCGGGGTCTTCGTCCAGCCCGTCTCGACCCGTGCTGTGAACTCAACATCCGCGCGGCCGCGCGCGCACAGATCCCGCAGCCCTTCGCCGTCGGCTTTGTTCACGGAGAGGAGATGGACCCGAGGCAGCTGCGCCTTGGCGCTCTCGGAGGGGTTGCCCCAAACGGGCGAGCAGCACATCTCGTGCGCGTGCCGGCCGCTGATGCAGATGATCCCAAGGGCGCCGGCGCGCGTCGCCGCGACCGCGTGCGCGGGCGTGGCTCGCCCCTCGACGAGCGCGACCTTCCCCGCGGCGCCCGCTCTCGCATACTCCTCCGGCGTTCCCTTGCCGGCGTACACGAGTTCCGCGGAGACGGGCTGCGCGCCGGTGGGGATCCCCATCGAATGCGTGATGCAGAATACCTCGCGCGACTCCGGGCGGGTGATGCGGAGCGCTGCCTCGCGCGGCAGGCTGATGTAGGCGTCGTGGAGGATCGTCGTGGACGCGTAGCCGAACGACCGTAACCGTTCTTCCACGTATGCGGTCGCTTCGCGCTCGTCGGACGTGCCGGACAGGCGCGTCCACCCGGCGATCGTACGGTTGAACTCCGTGAGGTGCGCCTGGGACACCGTGTTGTGCGGGATCATGAACGGCCCTCCTCCATGTCGGGCGTCTCAGCCCGTGATGCGGGGATCGTGCCCGCTCTTCGACTCCCGCGGGGCGCAGCCCTCGCATCTGGAGGCCGGCTGCACGCACGGCGCCGAACCACTAAAAGTGCGAAATAGTTGATCGCGGCGGATTGCCGCGGAGGTGACGGTTCCTTGGCCGGTGCATCGGTGGAGGCCGCCGTGGCGGCGGTACGGCCTGAGCGGCTGGCGCGTCATCTGGAGTCGTTCGCGGGGGTGCGGCGGGACACCGCCGGACCGGGCGAGCGCCAGGCGGCGGAGTATATCGCCGGCCGGCTGCGCGAGGCGGGCGTGCCGGTCGAAGTGCACGAGTTCGACGCTTTTCTCAGTTACCCGATTCGCGCGACGCTCGAGGTGCTCGAGCCGGAGCGGCTCACCGTGCCGTGTCTCACGCATTCATTTGCGCGGCCGACCGGGCCGAACGGCGTCGTGGCCGAGCTCGCCGACGTCGCCGACGGTCAGGTCGAGCGTGGGGCGGGCCGGGCGGTCCTCGTCGGCGGGCTCGCGACGCCCGTGACCGTGCTGCGTGCGAGCCGCGTCGGCTGCGCCGCGGTCGTCTTCACGAATCAGGATCGTGTCATCCACAACATGATCGGCACGACGATCTGGGGGACGCCCGACCTCGACCAGGCAGACCGGCTGCCGCAGTGTCCCGCGATCTCGGTCGACGTGGACGGCGGCCGGACGCTCCGGAGCCTTGTGGGCCGCGGCGCGCCCGTGCGCGTCCGCATCGTCGCCGAGGTCAGAACCGAATGGCTGCGCTCCCTGCTGCCGGAAGCCGCGATCCCCGGGACCGGAGCGGAGGGCGCCGATGCGGACCAGTTTGTGCTGGTCGGGGCCCACTACTGTTCCTGGAATACGGGCATCACCGACAACGCGACCGGGGACGCGTGCCTGCTCGAGATGGCGCGGGTGCTGTGGGAGCACCGCGCCCGCCTTGCGCGCGGCGTGCGGGTCTGCTGGTGGCCGGGCCACTCCCACGGTCGGTACAGCGGGTCGACGTGGTACGCGGACACGCGCTTCTTCGACCTGGCCGAGCGGTGCCTCGCATACTACAATGTCGATTCCCCGGGCGTGCGCGGCGCGACCCGGTACGTCGCCCGCAACACCACGGCGGACATCGAGCGGTTCGCCAAACACATCATCACGCGGACGACGGGACTCACCGAGCCGCCGGCGCACCGGCCAGCCCGGGCGGCGGACCAATCGTTTCTACCCAACGGCGTCTCGTCGTTTTCCATCTATCCGTTTCTGCCGGAGGACCACCCGGACTTCCGGCCGTGGACCGGCGGCGCGGCCAATGCCTGGTGGTGGCACACCGACTTCGACACGCTGGACAAGGCGGATACCGCCATTCTCGCAGCGGACACACGGATCGGCGTGACGGCGGTCGCCGAACTCGCGAGCGCGCGCATCCTGCCGCTCGCGCCCGGCGACGCCGGTGAGGAGATCCGCGCGATTGCCTCAGACCTCCGCTCGCCGGTTGGCACGCATCTCGATCTCGGGCCGCTCATCGCAGATGCCGACGCGTTTATCACGGCGTCCAGAAGCCTCGAGGAGGCCCGCGGGCGCGCGCTCGATTCGGCCGCGGCGCGCCGGCTTAACACGGCCCTGCTGCGCCTCACCCGCATTATCAACCCCGTCCTGTACAGCCGCCGGGGACGGTTCTTTCACGATCCGGCCGAGTGGTCACCGATCATGCGGGCCGGCGGCCGCTATGTGCTGCCGGGACTCAGTCCCGCCGCGGCGCTGCCGTCCCTTGCGGGCACCCGCGACTACGGGTTCCTGCGCGCGCAGTTGCTGCGGGAGTGCAATCGCGTGCGGGCGGCGCTGCGTGACGCCTCATCGCTCGCTCTCGAGACGGCGGAGGTGTTGGGCAGGCACTGACGCCGGAGGCGGCCATTGTGCCTCGCCCGCGATCAGAGATCAGCGAAGCGCCTCGAGCACCGCCCGTCCCGCCGCGCGTGTCGACGCTACGGTGCCGTCCGGCCGAAGTCCGAGCCCGCCGCTTTCCGCCACGCGGTCGACCGCGCGCCGCAGACGGTCCGCGCCCTCCGTGAGGCCGAGCCATTCCAGCATCATCGCGCCGGCGAGGATCATCGCGGTCGGGTTGGCGCGGTCGGTGCCGGCGATGCCCGGCGCCGACCCGTGGACCGGCTCGAAGAGTCCGTGCCGCTCGCCGACGTTGGCAGCCGGACAAAAGCCGAGGCCGCCGACCGTGGCGGCCGCGGCATCGCTCAGGATGTCGCCGATGAGGTTCTCCGCCAGCAGCACGTCGAAGCGCCGCGACTGGTCGACGATGGCCGCCGCCGCGGCATCAGCGTAGACGGCATCAAACGCCACGTCGGGATACTGGTCGGCGACTTCTCCAACGACGCGCCGGAAGAACGCAAACGACCGCAGCACGTTTGCCTTGTCGCAGCACGTCACCCGAGGCCCCGCCGGATCGGCGGCGCCGCGGGGGCCGGCTGCGACCGTTCGGCCGGCCGCGACCGTTTGGCCGGCCGACCGCTGCCTCGCCAGATCGAACGCGAGCCGTGCCACCCGCGTCGTGCCTTCCCGCGTAATCCGGATCCGGTCCTCGGCGATGTCGTCCGTGGCTTCGCCGGCCCCGCGCGTCGCGTAGGCGCCCTCGATGTTCTCGCGCACGATGACGTAGTCGGTGCCCTCGGGCGCGAGCGCGGGAATGCCGGGCAGTCGTCGCACCGGCCGCACGTTCGCAAACAGCGTAAACGCCTTGCGAAGGGGTCCGGCGACGGTCCCCGCCTCGGTCCCGTCGGCGTGCCGCACGCCCGGCAGGCCGGCGGGGCCTTTCAACATCGCGCGAACGCGGCGGCAGGCCTCGAGCACATCGGGCGGCACGCTGCTCCCGCTGCGGGCGTACGCGCGCGTGCCGGCGTCGAGCCGGCGCCAGACGAGCCGCGCGCCGCAGGCCTCCGCCGCGGCCTCGAGCGCCGGAAGCGCCGCGGCGACGATCTCCGGGCCGATGCCGTCGCCTTCGATCAAGGCAATCGTGTGCGCCGCGGTCGTGATGGACACGGCGCGTGGTTCAACGGCAGGACGCCCGGTTCCCGGCCAAAAAGGAACCCGCACGTCCCGCGAGGAGGCTGGCATGGCATCCCAGGCGGCGCACTACGACGCGATCGTCATCGGGTCGGGTCAGGGCGGAACGCCCCTCGCGAGGGCGCTCGCCGGCGCGGGCCGGCGGACGGCGCTCATCGAACGCGAGCACGTCGGCGGCACCTGCGTCAACGAAGGCTGCTCGCCGACCAAGACGATGGTCGCGAGCGCGCGCGTCGCCTATCTCGTGCGCCGCGGCGCCGACTACGGTGTCCGCACGGGCGGCGTGTCCGTCGACATGGCGACGGTCCGCGAGCGCAAGCGCCGGATCGTCGACAGGTTCCGAGCCGGCGACGAGCGCGGGCTCGAGCGCACGGAACACCTCGAGCTCATCCGCGGCGAGGCGCGCTTCAGCGGCCCGCATACACTCGAGGTCACGCCGGCCGGCCAGGGCGGAGGCGCCGCCGGCCGCGCGCTCAGCGCCGACCAGATCTTCATTAATACCGGGGCCCGGCCGGCGCGTCCCCGGCTGCCCGGGCTGGACGCCGTGCCCGCCCTCGATTCCACGTCGGTCATGGAACTGGACGCCGTGCCGCGGCATCTGCTCGTCCTCGGCGGCGGCTACATCGGTATTGAATTCGGCCAGATGTTCCGCCGCTTTGGCGCGCAGGTGACCATCGTGCAGAGCGGGCGGCAGCTGCTCGAGCGAGAAGACCCGGACATCGCGGCCGCGGTCGAAGGGATTCTCCGGGAGGACGGCATCGAGATTCTGCTCGGCGCCGAGGCGCAGCGGGTCGATCGCGGCGCGGACGATGCGATCCGGCTCACGGTGCGCGACGGCGGCGGCGAGCGCGCGCTCACCGGCTCGCACCTGCTCGTCGCCGCGGGACGGACGCCGAACACGGATCGGCTCAACTTCGCCGCGGCCGGCATCGAGGCCGACGCGCGGGGCTTCATCCGGGTCAACGACCGGCTGGAAACGAACGTGCCCGGCGTCTACTGCCTCGGCGATGCGAAGGGCGGCCCGGCGTTCACGCACGTCTCTTACGACGACTTTCGCGTCGTGCAGGCGAACGTGCTGAACGGCGGCGGGAGGACCATTGCGGACCGTCTGGTCCCCTACTGCGTGTTCATGGATCCCGAATTGGGCCGCGTCGGGCTCAGCGAAACGGAGGCCCGCGCGAAGGGCCGGCCGGTCCGTGTCTTCACGATGCCGATGAAAAGCGTGGCGCGCGCGATCGAAATGGACGAAACCCGCGGCCTCATGAAGGCGGTGGTCGATTCCGCCACGCAGCAGATCCTGGGATGCGCGGTCCTCGGGGTGATGGGCGGCGAGGTGATGACGGTGGTCGAGATCGCCATGATGGGCCGGTTGCCCTTCACCGCGCTGCGGGACGCCACGATCGCGCACCCGGCCGTCTCCGAGGCCCTGAACAACCTCTTCGATCAATAACGTGGCGAGGGAGGCGCGGCACTCGATGGCACGGCATCTCGTCTGTCTCACGTTCGACTTCGACGCCGTCTCGATCTGGATCCGGCGCGGGCAAACGACGCCGACCGCGCTCTCGCGCGGCGAGTTCGCGGTCGTGGGCGCGGAGCGCATCCTCGACCTCCTGCGGGACCGCCGCATCCGGGCCACCTGGTTCATTCCAGGGCACACCCTCGACACGTATCCCGAGATGTGCCGGCGCATCCACGCGGACGGCCATGAGATCGCGCACCACGGCTACCTGCACGAACCGCCGGCCACCCTCAGCCGGGATGACGAGGAACACGTGCTCGTCCGCGGCCTGGAGGCGATCGGCCGCGTCACGGGCCGCGCGCCGCGCGGATACCGTTCGCCCGCATGGGACCTGAGCGCGCATACGGTCGGGCTGCTGCTGGCGCACGGCTTTGTCTACGACTCCAGCATGATGGCCCACGACTGTCTGCCGTACCGCGCGCGAGACGGCGACCAGGTCGGCGCGGACGGCGCCGTGCGGTGGGGGCGGCAGACGCCGCTCATTGAAATGCCGGTCGCGTGGTCGCTCGACGACTATCCGCACTTCGAGCGGGCGGCCGGGCCGAACGGGCTGCAGCCGGGGCTGATGCACGCGGCCGGCGTGCTCGACAATTGGGTGGACGATTTTCGCTATCTGGCGCGCACGGCCGGCTGGGGCGTGTTGACCTACACCTTCCACCCGCAGGTGAGCGGCCGCGGGCACCGCATGTTGACGATCGAGCGGCTGATCGACGCGACGCGCGACCTCGGCGCGACGTTCGTGCGCATGGATGAAGCCGCCGCCGAATTCGCGGCGCGCGACGGCGGCGCGAGGGGTGTCCGCCCCGGGCCGGCGCGGGGCGCGGCGAAGCGGGCGAAGACGGCGGGCGGCGGCGCCGGGAAGCGGAGGGCGGGGCGATGAAGGTCACCGGCGGCGACGCCGCGTGCTACCGGATCCGGCTGCGGCAGCCGTGGCAGAGTTCGAGCCACACGATCACCGTCTTCGAGTTGATCACGGCGCGTCTGCGGACCGATACGGGACAGGAGGGCACGGGCTGGACGTTCACCGTCGGCGCGGGCGGGACGGCGATCGCGGCTTTCCTGACCGACGATCTGCTCCCGATGGTCCCCGGGATGGATCCCGTGGCGGTCGAGCGCGCGTGGCGGGCGCTGCATGGCAAAGTCCGTGACGCGGCGCCGGGCGGGCTTGCGCTCCTCGGACTGGCGGCGGTGGACATCGCGCTGTGGGACCTCAAGGCCCAGGCGGCGGGCGAGCCGTTGTACCGGCTGCTCGGCGCAAGCCGCGAACGCGCCGAGGCGTACGGGAGCGGCATCAACCTGAACCTGCCGGTGCCCGAGCTGCTCGCGCAGTTTCGGCGGTGGCAGGCGCGCGGCTTCCGCGCCTTCAAGATGAAGGTGGGGTCGGATGACGCCGGGGCGGACGTCGAGCGCGTCCGGGCCGTGCGGGAAGAGATCGGACCCGGCGCGATCCTGATGCTGGACGCGAACCAAAAGTGGACGGCCGGGGAGGCGGCCCGCCGGATACGCGCGTTCGAGCCGTACGATCCCTACTGGATCGAGGAGCCGCTGCCGGCCGAGGACGTTGCCGGCCACGCGTGGCTGCGGTCGCAGATCCACTGCCCCGTCGCCCTGGGCGAGAACCTCTTCTCGGCCGCGGCGTTCAACGAGTTCCTCCGCCACGACGCTGTGGACGTCGTGCAGCCGGACGTCGTGCGCGTCGGCGGGATCACGCCGTTTTTGAAGATCGCGCACCTCGCGGAGGGCTACGGCGTGCCGACCGCGCCCCACCTCGTGTTGGAACTCTCCGGCCAGCTGTGCTGCGCCGTTCAGCATGCGTCGATGATCGAGGATCTCGACGGCGGGAACCTTACCGAGCTCGACGCGCTCGAGGAACCGATCACGGTCGCCGGCGGGTACTTCACGCCGCCGCCGCGGCCGGGGCACGGTGTGTGCTTCAATTGGGACGCGCTCGCCAAATGGCGGACGCCGGCGGAGCAGCCACGCCGTGGGTGACCTCGCCGGCAAGACGGTCCTGGTCACGGGCGCGTCCCGCGGGATCGGCCGGGCGGTCGCGGTCCGGTGCGCCGCGGAGGGCGCCGCGGTCGTTGCGGCGGATCTCGTTCCGCCCGAAGAGACCGCCGGCGCGGTCCGGGCGGCGGGCGGGCGCGCGCTGGCCGTCGCGGTCGACGTCGCCGATCAGGCGAAGGTGCGCGCGATGGCCGCCGCGGCGGCGCGGGAGTTCGAGACCGTGGACGTGCTCGTCTCGAACGCCGGCATCGGCTTTCCAGACCCCGTGCTCGAGATCACCGAAGAGCGGTGGGACCGCGTCCTCAACGTCAACCTGCGGGGCGCCCTCTTCTGCGCGCAGGCGCTGCTTCCTGCGATGCTGGCGCGCCGCGAGGGAACGCTGGTCTTCGTGTCCTCGATCGCCGGCCGGCGCCTCAGCCTCGTCAACGGCGCGCAGTACACGTGCTCCAAGTACGGGCTCGTGGGCCTGACGCGCCACCTGGCGTCCGAACTCGCCGGCACCGGTATCCGCGTCAACTGCGTCTGTCCCGGTCCGACCGAAACGGATCTGCTGGACCGGTATACCTCGGATGCGGACCGCCGCGCGATGGTCGAGCGGACGCCGCTCCGCCGCCTCGCGCGGCCCGACGACGTCGCCGACGTGATCGTCTTCGCCGCCTCACCCCGCGCGCGCCACGTTCACGGCGCGATCCTGGACGTGAACGGCGGGCTGTACTGAGCGGTGCCGGTCGACCTCCTCGTCCGCGGAGGCACGGTGGTGACGCCGGAAGAGAGCCGGCGCGCCCACGTGCTCATCGAGGACGGCCGCATCCTCGATGTGGTCGCCGGCGACGCGCTGCCGCCGGCCCGCGACACGATCGACGCCGGCGGCCTCCACGTGCTGCCCGGGCTCATCGACCCGCACGTCCATTTCCGCACCCCGGGGCTCGAATACAAGGAGGACTTCGCGACCGGCTCCCGCGCGGCGGCGGCGGGCGGCATCACCATGGTCATCGATATGCCGAATGTGGTGCCGCCGACGTGGAGCGTCGAGGCGCTCGAGACGAAACTCGCCGCCATTCGCGGACGCGCCTACGTCGATTACGCGCTGTACGCGGTGCTCGTCGAGGGCAACACCTCGCAGATCGGGCCCCTCGCCGCGTCCGGCGTCTGCGGCTACAAGATCTTCCTTGGCGAGACGACCGGCAACATCCCGGCGCCGTCGGACGGGGAGATCCTCGACGGCTGGCGCCTGCTCGCCGAGACCGGCCTACGGTGCGGCGTGCACGCGGAAGATAACGGGATCGTCCTCTACCGGCGGGCCCGGCTGCAGGCCGAAGGGCGGCGCGACCCGCTGGCGCACGTCGAGTCGCGGCCGGCGATCGCGGAGGCCGAAGCGGTCTCCCGGACGATCCTGTTCGCCCGCGAGGCCGGCAGCCGGCTCATGATTTTTCACACGAGCGCGGCGCCGAGCGTGGAACTCATCCGGCGGGGCAAGGCCGGCGGCGTCGACATCGTGGCCGAAACCTGCCCGCAGTATCTGCTGCTGGAGGCGGACGACATGGTCCGCCGCGGCCTCGGCACGATTCTCAAGGCCAACCCGCCCGTGCGCTCCCGCGAGCACCAGGACGCGCTCTGGCAGGGCCTGCTCGATGGCACCATCGAGGTCATCGGGACGGACCACGCGCCGCACACGGCCGAGGAAAAGATGGCGGACGCGCCGATGGGGGACATCTGGAAGGCGGCGGCGGGCTGCCCCGGCGTTGAGACGTCGGTGCCGCTCATGCTCACGCAGGTCAACGCCGGGCGTCTGTCGCTGAGTCAGTACGTGCGGCTGCAGTCGGAAGGGCCGGCGCGAGCGTGGAATCTCTGGCCGCGGAAGGGGCGCCTCGGCCGCGGCGCCGACGCGGATCTGACGATCGTCGACCTGCGGGCCGAGGATGTCGTCGACCCAGCCCGGCTCCACAGCAAGAGCCGGAGCACACCGTTTGCCGGAACCCGGGTAAGCGGGCTGCCGGTCTACACGATTGTCCGCGGCCGCGTCGTCATGCGGCGCGGCGAACTCGCCGGATCCCCCTCCGGCGAGTTCGTGCGGCCCTAGAAACGTCCGATCGAGTGGTGCGGGCTCAGTCGCCTGTTTTGTTCGACGTGAAGATGGCCTTGTACTGGCCCGGTGGGAAGACGTAGATCAGCGACACCCGCTGGTCGAGCGCCCCGCCTTCGTCCACGACGAACGCGATCCCGAGCTTGTTGTAGACGTACGTCGCGTCGTCCTGGTGCTGGTCGATCGTGTCCTCTTTGCCGTACACGCCCTGGAAGGCATTGATGTCCGATCCGATCGTGACACCGCGGTCGGTCTTGTAGGTGTCGTCCAGAGAGACGACCAGCGCGACAATCCGCTTGGAGCCCTTTTCGGCGATCACGCCGATCCGCTTCAGCGGCCAGTAATAGCCGGTCATGTTGCCGGACGGCAGGTCATCCGAGGAATGGAGCGGGCCAAGCGTGGAAACCAGTGGGTCGAGCGCCTCCCCGAGCTGGTAATCGCCGACGGCCTTTCCAGGGATGACGGCCGACCCTTGTGCCGCGGCGGCGGTGACAAGCGCCACGATCCCAACCAGCGCGAGCACGTAGCCCGAGAGGCGACGCATCAAAATTACCCCCTTGTGCGATTTCGAAGCGCGTGTGGGTTGCGCCGTGTATTTACCCCGTCCGCGCCGGCGCGCCCCACCAATCGGCCGCGGCCGGAGGTCCCCCCGGAGGCGGGCAGGACTGCCCGTTTGACCCATCGAACGGCGTGACCCATTTACAGCAGCCGGGGCCGAGGGGGGCGTCCGGCGTGAGGAGGTCGAGTGCATGCGTCACCGGCTCATCGTCTCGGCCGCGGTTGCCGTCGCCCTGGCGGTGTGCGGCCCTCTCCCCGGATCCGGAGCCGCGGCGCCCGTCAAGATCGGCGTGCTGATGCCGCTCAGCGGCAACGCCGGCGCCGCCGGGCAGGCGTCCAAAGCGGCGATCGAGGTGGGCGCCCAGATTGTGAACGAGGCCCATCCCGACATGTCCAATATTCCGCTCGCCGCGACGGCCGGACTGCCGAAACTCGACGGCGCCAGGATCGAACTGATTGTCGCGGACCATCAGGGCGACCCGTCGCTCGGGCAGAGCGAAGCCCTGCGGCTCATCACGCAGCAGCACGTCGTGGCGCTGCTGGGCGCGTACCAGTCCTCGGTGACGTTCGCCGCGACCACGGTGGCCGAACGGAACGGCATCCCCTGGATGGTCGGCGACTCCTCCTCACCCAATATCACGGGGCGCGGTTTTAAGTGGGTCTTCCGGACGACCCCGATCGGCCCCGACTTCGCGGCGGCCTATTCCGGCTTCCTCAAAGACCTCGAGACGATGGGCCACCCGGTGCGGACGGTCGCGATCGTCAACGAGAACACCGAGTACGGCACCTCCGTCGGCGGCGGTATCCACGAGCGGCTGGCGAAGGACGGTTATAACGTCGTCGCGCAGATCCCGTACAACGCGAACGGGACCGACGTCTCGGCCCAGGTGCTGCAGCTCAAAGAGAAGCAGCCGGACGTCGTCATCTTCGTCAGCTACACGTCGGATTCGATTCTGTACATGAAGACCTTCAAGACCCTCGGCTACAAGCCGAAAGTCGTGATCGGGGACGACTCCGGATTTTCAGACCCCTCGTTCGTCACCACCGTCGGCGACCTCGCGCAGGGCGCGATCAACCGCAGCGCCTGGAGCGTCGGCAAACCGGGCAGCACAACCTACCACATCAACCAGCTGTACCGGGCCAAAACCGGACGCGACCTCGACGACACGAGCGGGCGCAACATGCAGGGCTTCCTGGTGCTTGCCGACGCGATCAACCGCGCGGGGTCGACGAACCCGGAGGCGATCCGGGCCGCGCTCGTCGCGACGAACCTGGCGCCGCGGCAGCTCATGATGGGCTACAAAGGCGTCCGCTTCGATGCGACGGGGCAAAACGTGCTCGCGTACACGTATCTCACGCAGCTCGTAGGCAAAGAGTGGGTGACCGTGTGGCCCAAGTCGGCGGAGGAGCGGGCGCTGGCCTGGCCGTTCCAGGGCTGGCAGCCGTAGCCGTTCCCACCCTCGCGCGGGGCGCGGCGTCCCTGATGAGGACCTGCGGCCCCGCGCGGTGATCGTCGCTCTCCAAGTCGTCGTAGGCGGCCTGCTCCTCGGGGCCGTCTACGCGTTATTCTCCTCCGGCCTCACGCTCATCTGGGGCATGATGAACGTCGTCAATTTCGCGCACGGCGACTTCGTCATGGCCGGCATGTATCTCGCATTTCTCGCGGTGGTGTGGCTGCGCGCCGGCCCGGCGGTCTTCACGGGCGTGGCCGCGGCGCTGCTCTTTCTGTTCGGCACGGCGGTCTACTACGGGCTCGTGCGCCGCGTCATGCGGGGGCCGGTGCTGTCGCAGATCCTCTCGACCTTCGGACTCGCGCTGCTGCTGCGCTACAGCGCCTTTTGGATCTTCAGCGCCAATTTCGTCACGCTGCCCACGGTCGCGCTTAGCGGGACCGTGCACCTCGGACCGGTCGTGGTGGGCACGGCGCAGCTCGTCGCCGGCGGCGCCGCCCTGCTGCTCACCGCCGGCATGCACCGCCTGCTCACCGCGACGGCGCTCGGCAGCCAAATCCTCGCCGTGGCCGAGGACCGGCAGGCGGCGATGCTGATGGGCATCCGTCCCGACCGCATGCAGGCGCTCGCGTGGGGCCTGGCGGCGGCCGCGGCCGGGATCGCGGGCGCCCTCATCGCGACCTTCTACTATATTTCGCCGACGGTTGGCGAGTCGCTTGCGATTATTGCCTTCGTGGTCGTGGCGTTCGGCGGTTTCGGCAGCGTGCCCGGGGCGATGGTCGCCGGCCTTCTCATCGGACTCATCGAGGCGACGTCGGCCTTCTACATCGGCCCGGTGTACAAAGACGTCGTGGTCTACGCGCTGTTCGTGGCGATCCTCTGGGTGCGGCCCCAGGGGTTGATGGGCGCGCGCCTCTGATGCGCTGGCGTCTGGCGCTGCTCGCCGCGGCGGCCCTGGCCGCGCCGCTCCTCGTCCAGGGGTCGTTCTACCATCGGGTGCTTGCGCTCATCCTGCTCGTGGCGATCTCCGCATCGGCGTGGAACATCCTGGGCGGCTACGCCGGCCAGGTTTCGTTCGGGCACGCGATGTTTTTCGGCGCCGGCGCGTACATGCCGGCCCTCGTGTACTCGCAGTGGCATGCCGCGCCGGCGCTCGGCGTGCCGCTCGGCGTGGCCGTCAGCCTCGGCATCGCCGCGGTGCTCGGTGTGCCGACCTTCCGGCTTCAAGGCCATTACTTTTCCATGGCGACCATCGCGGTCGCCGAGCTCATCCGGATCCTCGTCGGCAACTGGCGGCTGCTGGGCGCGGCCGTGGGTCTGCAGGGCCCGGCGACCGGGCGCACGCTGTGGGACCTCACGTTCCGCGGCTCCGTTTCGTACTACTACATCTTTCTCGGTGTGCTGGCCGCTCTGCTCGGCATCACCGCGGCGATGGAGCGAAGCCGAATGGGGTACTATCTCCGGGCGATCCGCTCGGGCGAACGGGCGGCGCGGAGCCTCGGGGTGCCGGCGCGGCGGTACAAACTGTACGCCCTGTTCCTGAGCGCCGCGTTCACGGCGCTCGCAGGCTCGCTCTACCTCGTCATGATCGGCTTTGTCGATCCCGACAGCGGGCTCGGCATCCTTGTCTCCGTCCAGATGGTGATCGTGGCGGCGCTCGGCGGGGCCGGCACGCTCTTCGGTCCGCTGCTCGGGGCCGCCATCCTGATTCCGCTGCAGCAGACGGGCAATGTGTTGTTCGGCGGCGGGGGGACGGGCGCCACCTACATTTTCTACGGCGGGATCATCATTGTGCTGAGCCTGTTCGAACCCGGCGGACTGCTCGCGATCTGGCGCGAGCGTCTCGCCCCGCTCGGCGGCCGGTGGGCCGGGCGCCCGAAGGGGCTGCGCCGTGCTGCTTGAGGCACGCGCCGTCTCGAAGGCGTTCGACGGCTTTCTCGCCGTGCGGGGCGTGGATCTCGAGGTCGCCCCCGGCGAGATCGTCGGCATCATCGGGCCCAACGGCGCGGGCAAATCGACGTTCTTCAACTGCCTGGCCGGCGAGGACCGGCCGACCGCGGGCGTCGTGCGCTTCGACGGCGCCGATGTCACCGCGGCACCGCCGGAGGCCCACGCGCGCCTCGGGATCGCCCGGACCTTCCAGATCCCCGCCACCTTCACGGATCTGACGATTCTCGACAACGTGATGGTGGGCGCCTTTGTCCGACATCCCGGCGCGGCCGCCGCGCGCGAGGCGGCGATGCGCGTGCTGGAATTCGCGGGCCTCGCGGGGATGGCGCACCTGCGCGCGGCGGCCCTCGGCACGCCCGGCCGCAAACGGCTTGAGATCGCCCGCGCCCTCGCCACGGAACCGCGCCTGCTGCTCCTGGACGAGGCGCTGGCGGGGCTCACGCCGGCGGAGATTCAGCGCGCGATCGCGCTCGTGCGCGAGATCCACGGGCGCGGCGTGACGCTGGTTATCGTCGAGCACGTAATGGAGGTCATCCTCGCGCTCGCGCAGCGCATCATCGTGCTGAACCACGGCGAGGTCATCGCCGCCGGGGCGCCGGACGACGTCGTGGACCTGCCGGAGGTCGTCGAAGCGTATCTGGGCCGCCGTCTGGCGCGCCGCCACGGGGACGGGCCGTGACGCGGATGGGACGGGCCGTGGCGCCGGCATGCTGACGGTCGAGCACCTCGAGGTGCGCTACGGCGACCTCGTCGGGGTCGCCGATGTCTCGTTCGAAGTCCGTCAAGGCGCGGTCGTTGCGCTGCTCGGGTCAAACGGCGCCGGCAAGACTTCGACGCTGAACGCCGTGACGGGCCTCGTCGCGCCGAGCCGGGGCACGGTGACGTGGAGCGGCGCGCGCATCGAGCGCCTCGGCGCGACGGCGATCGTCCGCCGCGGTCTCGCGCTCTCCCCCGAGGGCTGGCGCCTGTTTACGAAGCAGACCGTGGAACAGAATCTCCGGCTCGGCGCCGTGCCGCTCGGCGACCGGGCGCGGATGCCGGCGCTCCTCGACCGCGTCTACACGCTCTTCCCCCGGCTGCGGGAGCGGGCCCGCCAGCGCGCCGGCACCCTGAGCGGCGGCGAGCGCCAGATGCTCGCGCTCGGCCGCGCGCTCATGAGCGATCCCAAACTGCTGCTCCTCGACGAGCCGAGCCTTGGACTCGCCCCCACCGTGGTGCAGGCGCTCTACGATACGCTGCGGCGGCTTCACGGAGAAGGCCTCACCCTGCTGCTGGCAGAGCAGTCGGTATCCCTCGCGCTCGAGCTCGCCGACTACGCGTACGTCCTCCAGACCGGACGCACGGTATTGGAGGGCCGGGCGGATGTACTGCGCCGCGACCCGCAGGTCGAACGCATTTATCTCGGTATCGAGCGCGGGGGTGCGGGGGCATGACGATCTTCGTGGAACTCGCCGGAACCGCTCGGCACGGACGCCGTACGAGCCGGTGCGTGGTGCCGTCCTCCATAGTAAAATTGTCTCGGCGCCGGTGCGGAGTTTCGCCGGCGCAGTTGCCGTGAGGGGGAGTGACGCCACTGTCGCCGACCGAATCATACCGTGCCCGTGCCGAGCGCCGCGCCGCGGCGGCCGCCGCCTCGCGGGCCCGGCGTGACACCGCAGCAGATCAGGCGCCGCGCGCCGCCACCGTCCGGCGCGGAAGGTGGTGGACGGGATGGATTGCCGGCGCCATCATCCTCGTTGTCGCGGGGGGCGTCGCGTGGTGGGCGGCGGCCGGCCGCGCAAAGGTGCCGTCCGGCCCGCAGGGACCGGCCCTCGGACAGCAAGTGCGGGACGAAGGATGGGAGCACGTGCCGGTCGGGTCGCAGATCCACTACCGGGCCAACCCGCCGTCGTCCGGGCCGCACTATCCGTTCCCCGCGCCTGCCGGCGTGTACCCCAACGGCCTGCAGACCGGCTTTTGGGTGCACAGTCTCGAGCACGGATACATCGTGCTGCTGTACAAGCCGCCCGCCTCGCCGGAGCATCTGGCCGCCTTCGACCGGATGGTCACGGACTTTCCGAAGAGCAAGTTCGGCAATGTGAAACTCCTCATCGTCCCGTACTCCGACATGTCCCATCCCTACGCGGCGATGGCGTGGGACTGGCGTTTGGACATGGACGAGTTCAAAGAGGGAACGGTGCTGCAGTTCTACAAGCAGCGTGTGGACCACGGCCGGGAAGACATCCCGTAAGGGCCGGCCGCGCCGGCCGGGGCCGCCACACCATGTGGGCCGGAAGCCCCGACATCCGGGGCATCGCGAGGGAGGCCAGCCATGAAGATGTACGTCGGCACGGAATGGATCGATAAGCGGCAGACCATCCCCGTCACGAACCCCTTTGACGGGTCGACCGTCGACACGGTCCCGAAGGGCGATGCCGACGACGTCGAGCGCGCCCTGGCCACAGCGGTGCGGGGCGCCAAATCGATGCGGGCCCTCACCGGCTACCAGCGCTCGCAGATCCTCAAGAAGGCCGCGGAACTGCTCGTCGCCCGGACCGAGGATTTCGCGCGCACGATCACCCTCGAAGAGGGCAAGATCCTCGCGGAGTCGCGCATCGAAGTCGCCCGCGCCGCCGAGATTCTCGTCCTCTCCGGCGAAGAGGCCAAGCGCCTCGGCAGCGAGGTGGTGCCCCTCGACGGCGCGCCGGGTGTCACGACGCAGATGGGCTTCACGCTGCGCGTGCCCTGCGGCGTGGTCGTCGGGATCAGCCCGTTCAATTTTCCGCTGCATCTGGTCGCGCATAAAGTGGGGCCCGCGCTCGCCGGCGGCAACGCCGTCATTCTGAAGCCCGCGACCGACACCCCGCTCTCCGCCCTGAAACTGACCCAGGTGCTGCTCGACGCCGGGGTGCCGGCGGATGCGATCCAGTGCCTCACCGGGAACGGCCGCGAGATCGGGGAGAAGTTGTGCGCCGACGCGCGCGTGCGCAAGATCACGTTCACCGGCAGCCGCGACGTGGGCGAGCAGATCTGCAAGGTCGCCGGGCTGAAGAAGGTCACGATGGAACTCGGCAGCAACTCGCCGACCATCGTCATGCCGGACGCCGATCTCGAGAAGGTCGCCGCGGCCGTGGCGGCGACCGGTTACGCCAACGCCGGCCAGGTCTGCATCAGCGCGCAGCGCGTGATCCCGCTCCAGCCCATTTACGGCGATTTCGTGAACCTCCTGAAGACCAAGGTCTCCGCCATCACCACCGGCAACCCGCTCGAGGAAGGCGTCAAGATGGGGCCGATGGTCCGTGAGTCGGACGCGCGGCGGGTGGAATCCTGGATCGCGGAGGCCGTCGCGGGCGGCGCGCGGCTCGTCACCGGCGGGGAGCGGCGCGGTGCCATCTACGCGCCGACCGTCGTGGCCGACGTCAAACCCGACATGCGCATCTCGCGCAGCGAACTCTTCGGGCCCGCGGTCGCGGTCACGCCGGCGCAGTCCATCGACGAGGCGATCGCGCTCGCGAACGACACGAATTACGGACTCTCGGCCGGCGTGTTTACGCAGAACGTCAACTGGGCGATGCGGTTTGCGCGCGAGGTCGAATCCGGCAACATCCACATCAACTGGGGCCCGCAGTGGCGCGTCGATCTCATGCCGTACGGCGGCCTCAAGGAAAGCGGCTTCGGCAAGGAAGGGCCCAAGTACGCGGTGCAGGAGATGACCGAGCTCAAAATGGTGGTATTCCACCTGTCGTAGGCGCGGCCGGACCGTGTGGCCGTCCGCGCGCGCCGCGCGGGGCCGGCCGGCATGACGTAGGTCAGGGGGGCAGCGTATGAACGCCGTCCGCGTGCACGAGTGCGGTGGACCGGAGGTCCTCCGCGTCGAAGAGCTCCCGACACCGTCTCCCGGCGCCGCGGAGGCGCTCGTCCGGATCGAGGCGGCCGGAGTCAACTTCGTCGACATCTACCAATGCAGCGGCCTCTACAAGATGCCGCTGCCGTTCACGGCGGGCAGCGAGGCGGCGGGCGTGGTCGAAGCGGTGGGCGGCGAGGTGACCGACCTGCGCCCGGGCGACCGCGTGGCGTACGCGGGTGTGCTCGGAGCGTACGCCACGCACGCGCTCGTGCCGGCCGCCCGGCTGGTGAAGATTCCGCCGGGCGTGGATGCCAAGACCGCGGCCGCGTCGATGCTCCAGGGCATGACCGCGCACTACCTGACCCACTCGACTTACCCGCTCGGGCCGGCCGACACGCTGCTGCTCCACGCCGCCGCCGGCGGGGTGGGGCTGCTCTTGACGCAGATGGCGAAGATGCGCGGCGCCAAGGTAATCGGCACGGTGTCGACCGAGGCCAAGGCCGCGCTGGCACGGCAGGCCGGCGCGGACGAGGTCATCCTCTACAGCCGGCAGGACTTCGAGGCCGAGACGAAACGCCTCACCGGGGGGCGCGGCGTGCAGGTCGTCTACGACTCGGTCGGCAAGACGACGTTCGACAAAAGCATGAGCTGCCTGGCGCCGCGCGGCTGTCTCGTCTCGTTCGGGCAATCGAGCGGGCCGGTGGCCCCGGTCGATACGCAGCTGCTGAGCCAGAAGGGGTCGCTCTTCTTGACGCGGCCGACGATGCGCGACTACGTCCTGACCCGTGAAGACCTGACCAAGCGCGCCGGCGACGTGCTCGGTTGGATTGCGTCCGGGCGGCTCAAGATTCGCATCGACCGCACGGTGCCGCTCGCCCAGGCGGCCGAGGCGCATCGCGCGCTCGCGAGCCGGGCGACCGCGGGAAAGGTGCTGTTGACTCCCTAGCCCCACTTTGACGAGACGGCCGCCCGGGTTGCAGGTGGCGATGGGACGCGCGCTCGCGCTGGCCCTGGCGGTAGCGGCCGTGGCGGGGCCGGGCATCCCTCCGGGCGCGTACGGCGCGCCCGGATCGCCCGCGACGGTCAACCCAGCCGTCTTTCAACTTTTGACGCTCACCCGCGCCGACGACAGCGTCGTGTTCGAGGGCACGGCGTTTTTCATCGCTCCGGATGGAACGGCGCTCACGAACAGCCACGTGGTCCACTTCGCGCACACCGATCCCGCCCGGTATCAGCTGATCGCGCTGTACGGCAGCGAGTATTACAGCGTCGCGGTGGTGTGCGCAAGCCCGCTCGCGGCGCCGCCGTCGCCGGATGGGACGCAGCGCACGCCGGTCATCGGCCGGGATGTCGCCGAGATCAAGTTGGAGCCGTCGCGGGTGATGGGCGCGAAGGTCTTGCAATTTCGCGACGGTCCCAACTTCAGTGCGCACCTTACCCGTCTGCCGGCCTTCCGGGCATTGCGGCTTGGTACCGATCCGGCGCCGGGCACGCGCGTCCGCGTCACCGGGTATGGGCTGATTCAGGAACGCCTCCGGGTGACGCCGTGGGAGCAGTGGACGACGACGGGCGTGATCACGGCGGTCGCGAAGGCCCCCGACGGCACGCCGGTGTTCCGCATCACCTCCGTCGACGCGCCGCGCCCGGGCAACAGCGGCTCCCCGGTACTCGACGAGACGGACCAGGTCGTCGGTATCCTCGTGTGGGCCTCGGTCTCGGACTTCGCCTTCAGCGCCGGGATTGCGGGCTCCGCGCTCAGAGCGCCCTGCAGGTCCACGCCCTCGCCCCGCCCCCGCGGACGCTCGTGAGTTGAAGGAGACGCCCCCGCCGCACCGAACGCGAACCCCCACATTTTGAAACCGCCGCGGCGGGCGCCGCGGCCAGGCGGCGGGGTGGAGGGTGGAAACGCAATGACACGCGCACGGCTTTCTGCGCTGGCGTGGCCGCTTATCGCGGCCGTCGTCGGATTGATAGTCTCGCCGGCGGGATCACAGCAGCCGCGGCGCGGCGGCTCGGTCACGATCGCCCTGTACCAGGAGCCCGAACTCCTCAATCCGCTGATCGCGTCGCAGACTGCCGCGTTCGAGGTCAGCATCATGACGGTGGAAGGGCTGCTGCGGAACGGGCCGGACGGACGCCCCATTCCGCAACTCGCAGCCGAGGTGCCCGACCAAAAGAACGGCGGGGTGTCGGCGGACGGCAAGACGATCACCTACCACCTGAAACCGAGCGTGGTGTGGTCCGACGGCCAGCCCATGACCTGCGACGATGTGAAGTTTACGTGGCAGGTACTCACCACCCCGAAGAGCGGCGCGATCTACACGAGCGGCTACGATCAGATCCAGGCCGTCGACTGTCCCGCGCCCCAAACGGTTGTCGTGCGGTACAAGCAGCTCTATGCGCCGTTTCTCTCGCGCTTCGGCGCCATTCTGCCGCGCCACGCCACCGGCGACCCGGCCGAGATGACGAAGTGGGCGTACAACCGCAAGCCCGTGGGCACCGGGCCGTTCATGGTCACGGAATGGGCGTCCGGGGACCACATCACGCTGGTCCGCAACCCGCGCTACCGGGTCAAGGACCAGCCGTACCTCGACCGCGTCATCGTCCGTATCGTACCCAGCCGGGAAGTCGGGAAGCAGGTGATCAAGACGGGCGACGTCGACGTGGTGTGGGACCTGATCGAATCGGATGTGCCAGAACTCAAAGGCGCATCGGGCGTGAAGATCAGTTCGGCCCCGGGCCCGAGCGCGGAACGCCTCGTCGTCAACCTCGCCGACCCGTCACTCGACGGACCGTCCCCCGACATCGTCGGGCAGCATCCCCATCCGATCCTGGGCGACCCGCGGGTGCGCGAGGCGATCGAGCTCGGCATTAACAAGCGCGAGATCACGAGCAAACTGCTGTACGGGCTCGCTTCGGTCGGCACCAACGAACTGCACATTGGGTGGGCGGAGTGCGACACGCCCACCAGCTCGTACAACCCGCCCCGCGCGCGGGCGCTGCTGCAGGAGGCCGGGTGGGCGCCCGGTCCCGACGGGATCCGCGTGGCCCGGAACGCGCGGTACGCGACGGACGGCACGCGGCTGCGGCTGAAGATACAAACCACGACGGGCAACAAGCTGCGGGAAGAGGCCGAGCAGCTCATCATTCAGTACATGCGGGCGATTGGCCTCGAGTTTTACATCGAGAACGTGCCGTCCCCGGTGCTCTTCGGGTCGTGGGCGAGCGGGGCGTTCCGCAAGCACGGCCACTTCGACGTGGTGATGTACACGACGAACCCGGACGTGGACCCGCAGTCGCAGGTCGAGGGGTATTTCGCGTCCTGGAAGATGCCCACCGCGCAGAACGGCGGTGACGGGTTCAACTACGCGCGTTACGCGAGTCCGCAGGTCGACGCCGACGTGAAGAAGGCGGCGTCGTCGACCGATCTCACCATCCGGCGCGCCGCGTACTGCGAGGCGATGCACCAGATCGTCGCGGACCGGCCCCACATCTATCTGTACAATCGCGCCTCGCTGAGCGCGTACCGGGACCGCCTGCAGGGCTGGGTCACGAACGTCTGGGAAAACCTGCCCTGGAACGCGCAGGCGTGGTGGGTGACCCGCTAGAATCGGCCGCCGCGGCACCGCCGTCTCCATGATCCGGTATCTGGGACGGCGCCTACTGCAGGCGATTCCGCTCCTGCTGTTCGTCAGCGCCGCGGTCTTCTTCCTCATCAATATCGTGCCGGGCGGCCCCACCGCCGCCTACGAAAACAATCCGCGCCTCACCTCCGAGGACATCGCACGGATCGAGGCGGAGCTGGGTCTCAACCAGCCGATTTACGTGCGCTACCTGCGCTGGCTCGGCGCCGTCGCACACGCGGATTGGGGATACTCGCTCGTGACCAAACGCCCGGTGCTCGTCGAGATCGGCGAACGGTTCCCGAACACGCTGTACCTGATCGGGATTCAGTACCTCGTGACGCTGGCGATCGCGGTGCCGGCCGGCACGTTGTCCGCGGTCCGGCGGTACTCGGTGTTCGACCACGCCACCACGACCGTCGCCTTCATGGGCCAATCCATCCCGATCTTCTGGTTTGGGCTCATCCTGATCATCGTGTTTCACGTGACGCTCCGCAGTCCGCTGACCGGGCTTCCGCTGCTGCCGGCGGGCGGCATGTACACGATCGGGGAGCCGTTCTCGCTCGCCGACCGGATCCGCCACCTGATCCTGCCGGTCGCGATGCTGACGCTGGCCAACTGCGCGGCGATCGTCCGCTACGTCCGCGCCAGCATGATTGAGGTGCTGCACGCGGACTACATCCGGACCGCGCGCTCCAAGGGGGCGAGCGGCCGGCGCGTGATCTGGAGCCATGCGCTGAAGAACGCCGCGCTCCCGGTCGTGACGATCGTCGCGCTCGACCTGCCGGTCCTGTTCGGCGGGGCGCTGTTCACCGAAACGATCTTCAGCTGGCCCGGCATGGGCCGGCTGTTTTATGACTCCGCCCTGCGCTTCGACTACGCCCTCTTGATGAGCATCGTGATGATCACCGCCGTCTTGATCGTGGCGTCGAACCTCGCCGCCGACGTCGGGTACGCGTACCTCGATCCCAGGATCCGGTACGGTTAGATGGGCGCGGCGCCCGCAGCGGGTGACCTTCCGTGACCGCGAGGCCGTCGCCGGCCGCGGCGCTCGACCCGGCCCTCGCGGCGGCGGACGTCCCGGCGGCGCGGCGCCGCCATCGCAGCGCCGCGCGGATGGCGTGGAACCGGTTCCGCCGGCACCGAATGGCGCTGGCGGGACTCGCGGTGGTCGCGGCCTTTGCGCTCGCCTCGGCGGCCCCCCGCCTGGCATCGCCGTACGATCCCCAGTCGTCCGATCTGGACCACCGGCTGGCGGCGCCGACGTGGGCGCACCCCATGGGGACCGACGATCTCGGCCGGGACCTGCTCACCCGCATTTTGTACGGCGGCCGAATCTCGCTCACCATCGGCGTGGCCGCCATGGCGCTCGCGGTGACGCTCGGGACGGCCGTCGGCGCGGCCGCCGGATTCTACGGGCGCTGGGTAGACAACGCGCTCATGCGGCTCACCGACCTCGTCCTTTCCTTTCCGCAGCTGTTCGTGCTGATTGTGCTCGCGCTCGTGCTGCGGAACGTGTCGTTGCCCGCGCTCCGCACTGGCGCCGCGAGCGTGCTGCCGATCGTGCTGGTGATCGCTGTCACCTCCTGGATGCCGGTGGCGCGCCTCGTGCGCGCGACGTTTCTGTCGCTGCGCGAGGCGACGTTCGTCGAGGCCGCGCGGGGCCTCGGCGTGCGGAACGGCCGCATCATCGCGCGGCACGTGCTGCCGAACAGCCTCGGGCCGATCATCGTCGCGGCGACCCTGCGTGTCGCCAGTTCCATCATCACGGAGTCCGGACTGAGTTTTCTCGGCTTCGGCGTGCAGCCGCCCACGCCGACGTGGGGCAACATGCTGAACGCCGCGCAGGACCAAATGACGAGCGCGCCGTGGACGGCCATCTATCCGGGCCTCATGATTTTCCTGACCGTGATCGCGATCAACTACATCGGCGACGGCCTGCGCGACGCGCTCGACCCGCATCACGCGCGCTGACGCCCGCCGCCGAGCCGACGCGAGGGAGCCCCGTGCCGTGCCGAAGATTCTGATCGCCGAGTGCATGCAGGAGATCTCCTCGTTCAACCCCGTGCCGAGCGAGTACGAGAATTTCCTGGTGCGCCGCGGCGGCGAGCTTTTGACGCAGCGGGGCCGCAACACCGCGCTCGGCGGCGCCTTCGCCCTCCTCGCCGGGCGCGGGGATGTGGAAGCCGTCCCGGCCTACAGCGCGCGGGCGGGAAGCGCCGGGCTTCTGTCCCGCCGCGGATGGGAGCGGCTGGCCGACGAATTCCTGGCCTCGGTCGCCTCAGCCGGCCGGGCCGACGCGGTCTACCTCTCGCTCCACGGCGCGATGGGCGCCGACGGCGAACTCGACCCCGAAGGCTTCCTCCTGGAGCGCGTGCGGGAAATCGCCGGGCCGCATGCTCCGATCGTGGTATCGCTCGATCTGCACGGGATTCTTACCGCCCGCATGCTGCGGCAGATCGATGGGCTCGCCGTCTATCACACCTACCCGCACGTCGACTTCGACGACACCGGGCACCGCGCGGCGCGGCTGCTCCTGAAGATCCTGGATGAGGATCTCCGTCCCGTGATCGCGCGCGTGACGATACCGGCCCTGGTCCGGGGCGACGAGCTGATCACCAAGACCGGTTGCTACGGCGACGTCGTCCGTGAGGCGCAGCGGCTGGAGCGGGAGGGCCGCGCGCTCGCCGCGGCGGTGATGATCGGCAATCCGTTTACGGATGTCCCGGAACTGTGCAGCCAAGCCGTGGTGGTCGCCGAGGACGACGCGGCGCTGGCCGGCGCGGAGGCCGTGCGCCTCGCGGCGGAATTTTGGAACGGCCGGCACCGGATGCAGGCGAAGCTCATCGCGCTCGATCGCGCGATCGCGCAGGCCCGGCATATGGCCGGCCCGGTCATCTTCACGGACGCGGCCGACGCGACGTCGTCCGGGGCCACGGGCGACAGCAACGCGATCCTGGCCGCCCTGCTGGCCGCGCGCTACCCCCGGCCGGCACTGGTCCCCATCGTCGATCCGCCCGCGGCGGCGGAGGCACACCGCGCCGGGGTCGGCAAGACGATCCGCGTGCGGCTCGGCGGCGCCCTGGACGCGCGGTTTGCCCCGGTGGAGATTACCGCGGCGGTCGACATGCTGTCGTCCGGGCGTGCCGCGCTCGAGACGAGCGGCACCGAGCTCAACGCCGGCCCGACCGCGGTTCTGCTGGCCGGTAACGTCACGATCATCGTGATGACGCGGCCGGTCAGCCTCTTCGACCGCGCCATGTTCCTGGCGCACGGACGCGATCCCCGCGCCTACGGCCTGATCGTCGTCAAATCGCCGCACTGCGAGCCCCACATGTTCGACGAGTGGGCCGAGAAGAACTTCAACATCGACGCCCCGGGGGCGACCAGCGCGAACCTGCGGTCGCTCGGCCACCGGATCTGCCGCCGGCCGATGTTCCCGCTCGATGGTGAGGTCGGGTTCGCACCGGCGCCGGAGGTGTTTCGCCGCGCGGGCGCGTGACACCGCGCCTGACCGCGTTCGCGTCGCCGGTTACTGCAAGGCGTTGGAGAGATCTACGCTGGGCGGGCCGGCACCCCTTCGCGCAGACAGGCCTCGAGCGCGTCGACCGCCCGGCGCATCGTTTCGGGATGCGCCTGCGTGCCGAGGTGGCCGATCCGGATCACCTTTCCGGCGAGCTGTTCGAGTCCGCCGGAGATCGCAAACCCCCGCGCCCGCATGCTCCGAATGAGCGTCGTCGCGTCGACCCCGGCCGGCGGATAGGCGACCGTGACGGTCGGGGAGGCGAACCGCGCTTCCGCGTACAGGCGGAACCCCAGGCGCTCCAGCCCCTCGCGGAGGGCCGTCTGCGCGCGGCGGTGGCGGTCGAACCGCTTGTCCAGGCCTTCGTCGAGGATCATTTGGAGCGCGCGATCCAGCGCGAGAATCAAGTTGCTCGGGATGGTCACGGGATATGGGTGATGCGCGGCCCACTCGCGTTCGAACCGCCGCCACGTGCGGACATTCAGGTACCATCCGTGGGACGCCGGCTGCCGGTCGATGATCTCCCACCCGGCCTTTGTGATCGCGACGGGGGCGAGGCCCGGCGGACTCTCCAGGCACTTCTGCGAGGCGGTCGAGACCGCGGCGAACCCCCAGGCATCCGTCTCAAGCGGCGCGCCTGCGAGCGACGAGACGGCGTCCACGGCGGTCCCGGCGCCCTCGGCCCGCGCCGCGGCCGCGATCTCGCGGACCGGATTCAGCACGCCCGTCGACGTGTCGCTGTGCACGACGGCGATCAGCGGCAGCTTGTGCGTCCGCACCCATCGCCGGACATCGTCCGGATCCGCCGGGCGGTCCCAGGGCACGTCGAGGACTTCGACGTTCCGCGAATACGAGCGCGCGATTTCCACGACGCGGTTGCCGAAGAAGCCGTTCGCGATGACGCCGATCCGGCCGTCCGCCCCGGTGAGGCTGCCGACGACGGCGTCGAGCCCCCCGCTGCCCGACGCCGGGATGGGATACACCGAACCGGCCGTGAGAAACACACGGCGCAGGCGGGCGACGAAGCGTTCGTACTGCGGCATCCAGTCGGGACCGTAGTGCTGCTCGACCTGATGGCTCATCACTTCCAGCACTTCATCCGACACCGGGATCGGTCCGGGGATCAGCAGTTCGACGTGGCGCGCGTCCATCGGGTGGCGGTCCTCCTTCTGGTGCAGCGGGCGTGCAGCCGGATGCTCGGCTTCGGTGACGGCCGGAAGCGCTCCTCCGTTGCGCACACGCGCGGCCGCAGGAGCAGCGTGCGGCGCCCAAAATGGTTTGCCGGCGCCGCGATGAACCCGGCACAAGGAGGGTCTGATGGACATCGACGACGGGGGTGAGCGCGTGGAACGCCGTACATACAGTTCCGGGACGCCGTGGGAGCCGATCGTCGGGTACTCACGCGCCGTCCGCGTGGGACACACTGTGCAGGTGGCCGGCACGACCGCGACCGACGCGCACGGCCGGGTCGTCGGTGCGGGTGACGCCTACGCTCAGACCGTCCAGGTGCTCAAGAACATCGAAAGCGCCCTGCGCGGCCTCGGCGCGCGCCTCACGGACGTCGTGCGCACCCGAATTTTCGTGACCAACATCGCCGACTGGGAGGCCGTCGGGCGGGCGCACGGCGAGGTCTTTCGCGACATCCGCCCAGCTTGCACGCTCGTCGCCGTCACGCGGCTCGTGGATCCCATCATGCTGGTGGAGATCGAAGCGGAAGCCATCGTGTCCTAGTAGCCTCGCACCGAGGGCTTGACAATCCCCGCCATATTTCGATAATATTCGAAATAATGACGCCGTGCGCGGGGTAGACTCCATGACCCATCGCCTCCGCGCGTGCCGCCGCGCCGGACCACGGGAGGACGGGATGCCGGACGAGCTCAAGGCAGTCGTACGCGATAAGTACGCGGCCGCGGCGCGGCGCGCCGCCGTGGGTGGCGCCGCCTGTTGCGGAGACGCCTGCTGCGGCGGGACGGCGTCCGGCTCCGGGTGCGGCGATCCGATCACGTCCAACTTGTACGCGGTCCAGGACGTCGCGGATCTGCCCCCTGAGGCACTCCTCGCATCGCTCGGCTGCGGCAACCCGACCGCGCTCGCCGGCCTGCGTCCCGGGGAGACGGTCCTCGACCTCGGCTCGGGCGGCGGCATCGACGTCCTGCTCTCCGCCCGGCGCGTTGCTCCGGGAGGCAAAGCCTACGGGCTGGACATGACCGATGAGATGCTTGCGCTGGCCCGCGAGAACCAGCGCAAAGCGGGACTCGACAATGTCGAGTTTCTGAAGGGCGAGATCGAAGCCATCCCGCTGCCCGACAACTCCGTCGACGTGATCATCTCGAACTGCGTCATCAACCTGTCCGGAGACAAGGACCGTGTCTTCGCGGAAGCCTACCGTGTGCTGCGGCCCGGCGGCCGGTTCGCCGTCTCGGACGTCGTGGTGCGCGGCCCGGTGCCCGACGCGATCCGGCGCAGCATGGAGCTGTGGATCGGCTGCGTTGCCGGGGCGCTCGAGGAATCCGATTACGCGGCGCGGCTTGCCCGCGCCGGTTTTGAAGCCATCACGCTCGAGCCGACGCGCGTCTACGGCGCCCGCGACGCCCGGGACTTTCTCTCCGGGCACGGCATCGACGTGGACGCGGTGGCGCCCCAGGTGGATCAGAAATTCATGAGCGCCTTCGTCCGCGCGCGCAAACCGGCGGCGCCTACGGGCGCGCGCCGCGCGTGAGCGACCGGAACGCCGCGAAGATGCCGGCGATGATCAGCCCCGACGACAATACCTGAATGAGCGTCACCGGTTCGTGCAGCACGAGGCCGCCGAGCACCATCCCGAACAGCGGCAGCAGGTTGTTGAAGAGCATCGCGTAGTCCGCGCCGATGTCCCGCACCGCGGCACTCCAGCAGGCGTAGGCGATCGCCGACGGGCCGACCGCAAGATAGAGCAGGATCGGCAGGTGCGCGCCGATCGCCGCCCACATGTGCGCCGGGCGCTCCATCGCCACGACCGCGATGAGGAACGGGGAGCCCGCCAGCATCGCGCCCGACGTCACCACGAGCGGCGAGAGGGTCCGGCTCATCCGCTGCACGCCCAGATTGTAGAAACCCCACGTCACCATCGTTGCGATGACCAAGAGCGCTCCGGGGTCGACCGCGAGGTGGAGCCCGCCGCCCGCCGGGTGTCCTGAGGCGACCGCGTGCGCCGGATCGCCGGCCGGCGCTGCGCCGAACGCCGTCACGAGAAACGCGCCCGCGACGGAAATCAACAGACCGCGGAAGAGACCGGGCGAGAACGGCTCCGCACCCACCAGGATCGCGATCGTCGCCGTGACGAGCGGGCTCGCGGCGTTCAAGATGATCACATTGGTCGCGAGGCTCCAGTGGAGCGCGAGGTAGGTCAGGTACTGGCTCGTAACGATTCCGAGGAGTCCGAGGCCCAGCATCGGTCCGAGAACGCGGCGCCCCTCACGGGGCCATCCGTGGGTGGCGAGGATCCATATACCCATCGGCACTCCGGCCACGAGCGCGCGGAACGCCGCGATCGTGCCGGGGGTCAGCGTGTCCCGGAGTTCGCGGCCGATGATGAAGTTCGTGCTCCAGATCGCCATCGCGGCGAGCGCGTAGACCTGGCCACGGCGAATGCTGCGGGGAGCGGCGGTCACGACGGTCACGGCCGCCCCCAGTGTATAATGCAGCCGTGACCCGCACCACCGCGTCCGCGCGCCCCGGCGCCGGACCCTCCGCGGCCGACGGCGCCGGAGTCATCGTCGCCAGCCATCTCACCAAGCGCTTCGGCGGCGCCGCCGTCGTCGACGACGTCTCGTTCATTGTGCCGGCCGGCGCGATCGTGGGATTCCTCGGGCCGAACGGCGCGGGCAAGACGACGACGATCGGGATGCTGCTCGGCCTGCTGCGGCCGTCACAGGGCCGCGTCGAGATCCTCGGGCTGCCGATGCCGGAGGCTCGGCAGGCGATTCTCGCGCGCGTCAATTTCACCTCGCCGTACGTGTCGCTGCCCGGCAACCTGACGGTCGCGGAGAACCTGGCGGTCTTCGCGCGCCTCTACGGCGTGCGCAAATCTCGCGCCGAGATGGAGCAGCTCCTCGCGCGGATGGGGCTGGCCGGCATGTCGTCGCGCCGCACGGGCCAGCTGTCCTCCGGCGAAGGGACGCGCTTTGGGCTCGTGAAGGCGCTGCTCAACGATCCCGAGGTGCTCTTTCTCGACGAACCGACGGCCAGCCTCGATCCGGACGGGGCCGACCGCGTCCGCGAGAACCTGCATGCCATCCGCGCCGAGCGCGGGATGACGATTTTCTACACCTCGCACAACATGCAGGAGGTGGAGCGGCTGAGCGACCGGATCCTCTTTCTGCACCGCGGCCGCATCATCGCCGACGGGCCGCCGGGCGAGGTCCTGCGGCAGTTCGACGAGGAGACGCTCGAGCAGATGTTCCTCGATCTTGCACGGGAAGAGACCCGCGCATGAGCGCGACCGCCCTCCCGGCCGCGGGCCCGCTCCCCGGCCGCCGCCCGGGGCCGGTCGGCAGCTTCAGCCTGCGGCGCGTGTCGGCGCTGCTCCTCCGGCAGGTCTTCCTGTACCGGCGCAGCATGATCCGCTCGCTCGAAGTCGTCTACTGGCCGGTGCTCGATCTGCTGATGTGGGGGTTCCTCAGCGTCTACGTCGCCCGCCTGCGCGGCGGCGGTGCGACGGCGATCGCGTTTCTGATCGGCGGGCTGATCCTGTGGGACATCTTCTTTCGGGTGCAGCAGGCCATCTCCGTGTCGTTTCTGGAGGATATCTGGACCCGCAACCTCGTGAACGTCTTCGTGAGCCCGGTGAGCACGGCGGAGTTTCTCGGCGCGACGATGCTCCTCGGCGTCATCAAAGTCGCCGTGATCGGCCTGCTGATGTCGGGCCTCGCCCTCGCCCTGTACGCCTTCAACATCTTCCCCTACGGCCTCGCGCTGCTGCCGTTCGCGGTCAACCTGATTCTGGCCGCGTGGGGCATGGGGATCATCACGACCGCGCTGATCCTCCGGTACGGCCAGGGCGCCGAGGTGCTGGCGTGGGCCGTGGCGTTCCTGTTTCAGCCGTTCTCCGCCGTGTTCTATCCCGTCACGGTGCTTCCGCCGGCGCTGCGGTACGTGGCCTGGGCGCTGCCCACGACGTACGCGTTCGAGGGGATGCGCGCCGTCCTGGCCGGTCATCCGCTCCCGTGGGGCTACGTCGCCTGGGCGCTCGGCCTCAACGCGGTGCTGTTCGGAATCGCCGCCGCCGTGTTCGCCCGTGTCATGTGGATCGCGCGGGAACTCGGCCTCCTGATGCGCACCGAGGGGTGAATCGCACGGCCACCGTTCCCCCGTCGAACACATCCGCCGCCTCACCCGGCGTGCCTTCCCGGGTCATGGCGGGCACGTCGGGGTTCGGGTTCAAGGAATGGAAGGGCGGGTTCTATCCTGACGATCTGCCGGCCGAACGCTTTCTCGCGTTCTATGCGACGCGGCTGCCGACGGTCGAAATCAACGCGTCGTTCTACCGCATGCCGGCCGCGGAGACGTTCGAGGCGTGGAAGAACCAGACGCCGGAGTCGTTCCGGTTCACGATCAAGGCGCATCGCAGCATCACGCACATGAAGCGGCTTCGCGATGTCGACGAGAACGTACGCTGGCTGTACGATCGCGTCGTCCTACTCGGGCCGCGGCTCGGTCCGGTACTGTTTCAGTTTCCGCCGACCTTCAAGCGGGATCTGCCGCTCCTGCAGCAGTTTCTGGCGGGCCTGCCGCCGCTCCCCTACGTCGCCCTCGAGTTCCGGCACGCGACGTGGCACGACGACGCGGTCTACCAGACGCTGCGCACGTACCGCGCCGCGCTCTGCATCGCGGAGGACGACGACTCCGCCGACCCGCGCGTGCACACGGCGCCGTGGGGATACTATCGCCTCCACCGGCTCCGGTACACGGAAGAGCAGATCGCCGCGTGGGCGGAGCACTTGGCCGGCGTCCCGGATCTGCGGCCGGTCTTCTGTTACTTCACGCATGACACGGGGCCCGAGGCGGTCGCGTACGCCGAGCGCCTGATGGCGCTCGCGTCGGGCACGGACGCCGCCGCGCCGCGCACACGATGACGCTCGACACGTACCGGCGGAAACGGCGCTTCGACCAAACGCCCGAGCCGAGCGGCGAGCCGGCCCGCGGCCGCCCGGCCAACGCGCCCGCCGCCGCCCCGGGGCTCCGTTTCGTCGTCCAGGAACATCACGCGACGCGCCTGCACTGGGACCTGCGGCTGGAGATGGCCGGCGCGCTGCGTTCCTGGGCCGTCCCGAAGGGACCCTCACTCGATCCGGCAGAGAAGCGGCTGGCCGTCCTCGTCGAGGATCATCCTATTGAATACGGCGAGTTCGAAGGGGTCATCCCGCCGGGCAACTATGGCGCCGGGACCGTCCTGCTGTGGGACCGCGGCACGTATACGTGCCGGGAGGGCGATCCCACGGCGGCCTTTGAGCGCGGCAAACTGACGCTCGACTTCGAGGGCGAGCGCCTGCGGGGCGAGTTCCATTTTGTTCGCACGAAACGCAACAACGGCCGCGACTGGTTGCTGTTCAAAGGCCGGGACGAATACGTCGAGCCGGGGTTCGTCCCGGTGGGACGCCGCTCGGTGGCGAGCGGGCGAACGATCGAAGAGATCGCCGATGACCGCGGCTCGCGGTGGACGTCCGGCCCGCCGGAGGAACGGCGTCGAACCCCGCCTTCCGCACCGGCCCCGTCCCGCCCCGCCGCGACCCCGCGCGCGCGCGAGTCGTCGGGTTCCAAATCCGCCAAGGCGGCCGGTTCGCCCAAACCCTCCGGTGGGAAGCGGGGGCGCGCCGCCACGCGCAGCCGGGGCACCGATCCGTTTCCCCGGCCGTTCAAGCCCATGCTCGCCGAGTCCGGGCGCGTGCCGTTCGACCGGGTGGGATGGTCGTTCGAAGTGAAATGGGACGGCGTGCGGGCGCTCGCGTTCGTCCGTCGCGAGGGCGCGGCGCAGGAGATCGTCCTCTACGGCCGGAGCCTCCGCCGCCTCAACTCGCAGTTTCCCGAAATCGTCGACGCGCTGGCCGGGCTCGACGTGGACAGCGCGGTGCTGGACGGCGAGATCTTCGCGCCGGACGACGATGGGCGCCCGAGTTTCCACCGGCTCCAGCAGCGCCTCCATCTCAATGCCGCGGCGGGGGAGCGGCCCGCGATCGGGGACGTCCACGTGGCCTACACCGCGTTCGACTGCCTGTATCTCGAGGGGCACGATCTCCGGAGCCGTCCGTTTGTGGAACGCCGGGCCGCCTTGGACTCACTCGCGCTGTCGGGCGCAGGCCTCGTCAAAACCGACGCGATCCCCGAGCGCGGTACCGCCTTGTTCGAGGCCGCGCGGGCCCATGGGTTCGAGGGCATCGTCGCAAAGAAATTGTCGAGCCCGTACCGGGCGGGCGCGCGAAGCGCGGATTGGGTCAAGGTGAAGATTCGCCGGACGCTCGACGCTGTCGTCGGCGGCGTGACGCGGGGACGCGGCGGCCGGTCGACGTCGTTCGGCGCGCTCGTGCTGGGCCAGTGCGATGAGACCGGCGGGCTCGTCCACATCGGCCAAACCGGCGGCGGATTCAGCGACGCCGATCTCGAGCAGTTTCGGCGGAGGCTCGCGCCCCTCGAAACGACAACCTCTCCGTTCGCCAAGCGCCCAAACATTCCGGGCCCCGTCACCTGGGTCCGGCCGGAGATCGTCGTGGAAGTCGAGTACGGCGAGTGGACGCCGGACGGGTTGTTGCGTTTTCCGATCTTCATGCGGGTGCGCGACGACGTGGCGCCCCAAGATGTGCGGCTCGAGCGGCCCAAACGGGAAGACGCGCCGCCGGCCGCAGCGATTCCGAAGCCGCCGGGGGACGGAGCGATATCTGCGCCGGGGGCGCCGGTCGCCGGGCGCGCGGGCGCGCCGGGGAGGGAGGAGGCCGCGGGACCGGCGCCGCTGCCCGCGTCCAGACGGCGTGCGCCCGCGGCGGTTCGATCGGCGCGGTCGATCGACGCCGCGACGCTGCCGCCGGACATTGCCTTCTCCAACCTCGACAAGGTGTTCTTTCCGGAGCGCGGGTACACCAAGGGGAACGTGATCGAGTTCTACCGGCGGATCGCGCCGTATATTGTTCCGCACCTCGAGGATCGTCCGCTGACCCTGCGCCGGTGGCCGAACGGCATCCACGGCGAGGACTTCTTTCAGAAGGACACTCCCGAGGCACCGCCGTTCGTGCGCACCCTGCCCGTGTGGTCGGACCAAGGCGGCAACGACAACCAACTCATCATCGGCGCGGACGAAAAGGTCCTCCTGTGGCTCGCGCAAATGGGGTGCATCGAAATGCACCCGTGGTTTTCGCGGATCACCCCCATCCCGCGCCGCGGGGCGAACCGCCCGGCCACGGTGTTCGGCGGCTCCGAGGCGGTGATCGAGGCGAGCACTCTCAATTACCCGGACTTCGTCGTGTTCGATATCGATCCGTTCCTCTTTCCGAAGGGCGAGAAGCCGGTGGTGCGCCACGGTGAGAAAGATCCCGACTACAGCCGGCAGGGCTTCGCCGCCGCGCGTCGCGCGACGCTGTGGGTGCGCGAAGCCCTCGACCAACTCGGGCTGCGGGCCTTCGTCAAGACATCCGGCAAGACCGGGCTGCATGTCGTGGTGCCCCTCAAGCGGCGGTACACGTACGCGCAGACGCACGCCTTTGCGCGCACGTTTGCGGAGTGGCTGACCGCGCAGCACCCGGACGAACTGACGACCGCGTGGGCGGTGGAGCAGCGGGTCGACAAAGTGTTCCTCGACTACAATCAGAACGCGCGTGGCAAAACGATGGCCAGCGTGTACAGCCTCCGGCCGATCCCCGAGGCGACGGTGAGCGTGCCGGTGAAGTGGGAGGAACTGGAGGCCGGGTTCGATCCCCTCGAGTGGACGATCGAGACGGTCTTCGACCGCCTCGCCCGGACGGGCGATCTGTGGGCCGGCGTGCTCGACGCCGCCCAGGAGTTGAACCTGCGCGGCGCGGGGACGCCGGCGGGACCGCAACAAGCCCGTGCGGAAGGCCGGTAAAAGCGCTATAGTGAAACAATCACGATCATGCGGAGGCGTGAATCGATGGCTGATCGGGCGCAGTTCGTCTGGTTCGACGGCAAGATCGTGCCATGGGACGATGCGAAGGTCCACGTGTCGACCGCCACGGTGCTGCGCGGCGCCAACATTTTCGAAGGCGTTCGCGCGTACTGGAACGACGCCGAGCGGGAACTCTATATTTTCCGCAATGCCGACCATATGGCGCGGCTGTGGAACTCCGCGAAGATCATGCGCATGCCGATCCCGTGGTCGGCGGACGAGCTGACGCAGGCCGAGATCGACGTCATCCGCGCCAACAAGTTCCAGGGCACGGTGTGGTTCCGGCTCACGCTGTACGTCGGCGAGGAAGAGCAGAGCAGCTCACCGCTCGCCGGCAAGGAGTCCACCGGCGGGTTTATCCTGCCGCGGCTGTCGCCCCACGGCAAAGGCATTACGGAGGGCGTCGACTCCTGCGTCAGCACGTGGACGCGGATCTCCGATGTGTCCGTCCCGCCGCGGGTTAAGTCCGGCGCCAACTATCACAACTCCCGCTTCGCCTGGACGGAGGCGCGCCTCAACGGCTACAACGGCTCGCCCGTGATGCTGAACGAGCGCGGGAAAGTCTCGGAGGGCCCCGGGGCGTGCTTCATGATGATTCGGGGCGGCCGCCTCGTGACGCCGCCGATCACGGCGAACATTCTCGAGTCGATCACGCGCACTACGGTGCTGGAGCTGGCGCGCGACATGCTTCGCCTCCCGGTGGAAGAGCGGGAAGTGGACCGGACGGAGCTGTACATCGCCGACGAGGCGTTCTTCTGCGGCAGCGGCGCCGAGATCACGCCGGTGAACACCATCGACCGCTACCCGATCGGGTCCGGACGGCCGGGCCCGCTGACCCGGAAACTCCAGGAAATCTACTTCTCGGTAGCGGAAGGCCGCGTGCCGGAGTACCGGCACTGGCTCACGCCGGTGTACAAACCGGTGACGGCGCGGAGGTAAGACTTACCGAGCGAAGTTTTTCCCACCATGAGGGGCCCCCAAGGCGGGGGCCCCTTCGTGCTCCGCGGCGGCCGGCGTCAGCGGCGGCCGGCGGCGACGCGCGCCTCAGGCACCGACGAATCCGGCGTGTCCAGACCTTCGACTTCGCGGACAACGTGCGGATAGGGCGTCCATTCTGCGACGAACTCCGCGCCGAACAAGAAGCAGCACGCGAGAGCGTACACCCAGATAATCAACGCCATGATCGTCTGCACCTGGTTGTAGAGCGTCGAATAGTCGGACACGTAGGCGAGATACCAGGCGATGCCGATCACGATGATATGCCAGAGGACGGCGGCAACGAATGCGCCCAACCACGCGTCACGCCACCGGATGCGGACGTTGGGGAGGAGCCTGTACGCCACCCAAAAGACGGCGAACTGCGCCGCCGCGGTCGTGATCGACAGGCCGCTCGTCGGTCCGCTGCGGGGCAGGCGCGGATGCCCGAGCAGCGCGCCGACTTCGCCGAAGCGTAGGAACCGCATCGTCGTCGCGATGAGGAGCAGCATTCCGAGGAACATCAACAGCGACATGGCCATCATGAGCACGCCGAGGAGAAACTGTAGATGAAAGCGCCGGCCCGGCACCTCCCAGACCCGGTTCAGGGCGAACTGGACGGCGTTGAAGACGCCCGCGGCCGCCGCGATGAGCGCGATTCCGCCGAACCAGCCCAGGCGCCCGTGCTGCGCGTAGGCCGAGCGGATCGTCGTGAGCAGGATATTGGTGTCCGTGAGGCCGCCGAACAGCCGCCCCATGTTGCGGGTGACCAAGTCGCCCGGGAAGATCAGTTGGAGGCTGACGAGCAGCAGGATGGCCAGCGGCAAGAGTGAGAAGAGAGCATAGAAACTGATCGCCGCGGCCGGGAAGAAATCGCCGTGCCGCCAGAAACGCTCAAGCGCGCGGACAAAAGTGGCATCCGCGCGCCGACCGGGGGAAGGGCGGGTCGCTTCCCCGGCGGCTCGGAACCGGCCCGGCACGTGCACTGTCCTCGCCATACGTCACCCTTTTTGCCCAAACCAAGGCGCCGGAGGTGCGTAATGCCTAAGCGTTCCCCGTCGTTGGCGTGGTTCCTCGCTCCGGCGCTGGCCGTGGCGGGCCTGGGGGCGTTTCCGTCCGGCCCGCTGCCCTCGCCCGCGTCGGCCGCCGCCACGGCGGGCGCAGGGATCGTGACGTTCCACTACGATGAGGCGCGCACTGGCTGGGACCCGGCTGAGCGGGTGCTCACGTCCCAGGCGCTGCGGTCGCGCCCGCTCCGCCGGCTGTGGAGCGAGCCGGTCGACGGCGACATCTACGCGTCACCGGTCATTGTCTCGGGCGTGGCCGTGCGTGGCCAACCGAAAGCGCTCGTGTACGTGGTGACGGAGCGCGACACAGTCTACGCGTTCGATGCCGCGAGCGGAGGCCGTGTTTGGGGGCCGGTCTCCGTCGGCACGTCCGTGCCCCGGTCGAGCCTGCCCTGCGGGAACATCGACCCCGTCGGCATCACGGGCACCCCGGTCGCCGACCCGTCATCCGGCCTGCTGTTCGCTGCGGCGCTGACGTCATCTGACGGCGGCCGGACGCGGTCGTACCGGGTCGCGGCGCTCGACCTCGCGACCGGCGCCGAGCACGCCGGGTGGCCGGTCACGCTCGATCCGCCGGCCTCGAACGGTCTCAAGTTCGACGTCGGGCCGCAGCAGGAGCGGGGGGCGCTCACGTTTCTGCACGGCGTGGTCTATGTACCGTTCGGCGGCTATTGGGGGGACTGCGGAGATTACCATGGCTGGATCGTCGCGGTCCCGGTCGCGTCGCCCGCGAAGCAGGAGGCGTACGCCACGCCGACGACCCGCAGGGGCGGCATCTGGGCCCACGGCGGGATGGCGGCGGACGGGGAAGGCCGGCTGTACGCCGGGACGGGCAACAGCGATTCCGGCGGCCGGGTCGATTTTGGAGAAGCCGTGCTGCGGCTCGAGACGTCGCCGTCGCTGCGATTTTCCGCCGCCAGCCGTGATTATTTCGTGCCGAGCAACTTCGTATCGCTCAACGATACCGACAGCGATCTCGGGTCGGGCACGCCGATTGTGCTGCCGGACCAGCCGGGCACATCCACGCCCCACCTCGTGTTCGCCGCCGGCAAGCAGGGCGTCGCGTACCTGATCAACCGCGACGACATGGGCGGCGTGTCGAAGGGCAACGGCGTCGCCGGGGAGGGGGTCTACAGCCGCTGCGTCTTCGGCGCGTGCGGCCGCGGCGGGTTCAGCGTCTTTTCCGCGCCGGCTTACTGGGACGGCGGGGCGGCCGGCCGCTTCGTGTACGTCCCCGGGCCCGGCCGCGGCGCGCAGCCCGAGCCCTGCCGCGGCAGCGGCGGCATCGTCGCGCTTCGGCTGGGCGTCTCGGCGCAGTCGCACACCTCGACGCTGGACGTGGCGTGGTGCAGTCCCGCGATGCGCGATGCCGGCGCGCCGGCGGTGACCGGCTCCGGATCGAACGGCGTCGTGTGGGTGATCGATACGGCGGAGGGGACGCTGCATGCCTTCGACGCCCGCAGCGGCGCGTCGCTCGTCGGCGTGCAAAACGGCGAGGCGATCGGCGCGGCGCACCGGTTCATCACCCCGGCCGTGTTCGACGGCCGCGTCTATGTCGGCGCGGCCCGTGAGGTCGTGGCCTACGGGCTCAAGTAGCGGGCTCCACGGTCTTTGCCTTCACGTAGCGGCCGGCACGGCCATGATGGCGGCGCGCTGGATGTCCTCGTATCGGACCTTCGAAATGTCGAAGGCTTCGATGTTGGCGACCAGTTTGGTGAAGGTCTGATCGAATCCGGGCAGCGTCTTGCGGGCCCGGGTGAGCGGGGTCGTACGGGCGAGCACGAAGTTCTTGACGTAGGGGTGCCGGAGCCCCCGTTTCTTCAGGCGCTCGACGACATCCCCGAGCGTCTCGTCCGCCTGGCGCACCAGGGCGGCGCGTTCTTCGCGCTGCCGGAGGGCCTTGGGGAACACGCCGCCCTTGAGGAAACCGTCCACGCGACGGAGGATCGGCGCGAAGGCGCCGCCGGCAAAGCGCTTGTTGGTCTCGTACAGGAGGCCGAGCGTGATGAAGTACGCGGCTTCGAACTCGAAGGCATAGTCTTCCTCGCCTTTAGACGGCTGGGTTTCGACCAGCCCGCGATACATGCGGATGACTTCGAGCGCCTTGTCCTTCAGGTTGTGGGCCTTTTCGGTGTTGAGCGCGAGAATCTGAAAGGCGACCTCGGGCTCGGGCACGACGATGGCCGGGATCATGCCGGCTTTGAGTTTGCGCATGACCTCCCGGCGGTGGTTTCCGTTCGGCGTCCAGTACGTTCCCGGTTCCGGGGACATCACGACGATCGGATCGACGGCCCGGTCGAGTTTCTTGACGACGGTTTGCAGCCGTTTCACGTGCGTCGGCGAGAGGTCGCGCTGATACGGGGTCGCTTCGACTCTGTCCGTCGGCAAGAGACAGAAAATCTGCCAGTGCTCGCCCACGGGCTCGCGGTAGACCGCGAGCACGTGGCCACCGTCGCGCTCGATCTGCTCGGCCAGCGCGCCGACTTTGGCCGGCGGCGCTTCGTCCGGATAGGTCGTCCAGCCGGTCATCGATCCTCCTTGAACACGCCTGGCCCGCGTGCCAGCGGGGCGTCAGCGGACGTTGGCCGGTAACAGGCGTTCCACGATCACGACGTCGAGCCACTCGCCGTCGAGCTTGGCGTGCTTTTCGTAGCGCCCCACCTCCCGAAAGCCGACCGACCTGAGGAGCCGCAGGCTGGCCGTGTTGTGCGGGAACACGCGGGAGACGAGTTTCCAGAACCCGGCGTCCTCGGCCTCCCGGATCAGCGCTTCCATCGCGGCCCCGCCGGCTCCGCGGCCGCGCGCTTCGCGGGCCACGTACACCGAGAATTCGGCGATGCCGGCATAGCAGTCGCGCGGCCGGTACGTCGAGGTCGCCGCGAACGCCAGCACGCGCTCCTCGTCTTCCGCTACGACGATGGGATGAACGCCGTCGAACCAGGCGCGAACGTCCGACGCGGTCCGCGGGCGCGTCTCGAAGGTCGCGACGCGGTCCTCGATGCCTTCATTATAAATGCGCGCGATGGTCTCGGCGTCGCCGGGGATCGCCCGGCGCGTCTGCAGCATGGACATCATTCTGGCACCGCGGCGACGGGGATCACAAGCCCCGCGCCCCGACTTAGAAGTAGTTTGAGGTAATCCCGCCGTCCACGACCATGACGGCGCCGTTCACCCACGCCGCCTCGTCCGACGCCAGGTAGAGGGCCATATTGACGATGTCGTCCGGCCGGCCGAACCGGCCGGCGGGAATGCGGTCGAGGCGTTTCTTTTTCTCCGCGGGATTGGTCAGGAGCCACGACATGAGCAGCGGCGTTTCGATGGGCCCGGGGGCGATCGCGTTCGTCCGGATGTGCTTGGGGCCGAACTGCACCGCGAGCGATTTGGTGAGCGCGAGCACGCCGCCCTTGCTCGCCGTATAGGCATCCTGCGGCACCGTGCACCCGACCAGGGCGACGAACGACGCGACGTTGACGATCGAGCCGCCGCCGGCACGGAGGAGTTCCGGGATGGCATGCTTGCAGCACAGGTAGATGCCTTTGAGGTTGACCGCCATCACACGGTCCCAGACCTCTTCGGCGACGTCGACCACGGAGCCGTCGTCCGCCGGAAAGATGCCGGCGTTGTTGTAGAGGACGTCAAGCCGCCCGAAGGCCTCGACGCCGCGGCGGACGAGCGCCTGAACGTCCCGCTCGCGCGCGACGTCGGCCGCGACGAACACCGCCTCGCCGCCGGCCCGCGCGACCTCCGCCGCGGCCGCTTCCCCGGCTTCATGCGCCACGTCCGCGAGCACGACGCGGGCGCCCTCGCGGGCGAAGACCTCGGCCGCGAGCCGGCCCATTCCGCTGCCGGCCCCGGTGATCAGGGCGACCTTGTCGCGCAGGCGCGGCGCCATCGGGCGTTAGGTGCGCTCGAAATTGCGGCCCAGTTCCCAGCAGGTGACGGCGCGGTCGTAGGCCTCCTGCTCCAGGCGCGCGGTATGGAGGTAGTGCTCGAGGACGCGCTCGCCGAAGGCCTCTCGCGCGATCTCGCTGCGCTCGAGGGCCGCCGTGGCGTCGCGGAGCGTCCGCGGGATGCGGGGCAGGTCGGCGGCGCGGTAGGCGTCGCCCTCAAACATGTCGGGCGGCTCGATTCGCCGCTCGATGCCCCACAGCCCCGCGGCCAGCGTCGCCGCGAACATGAGGTACGGGTTGGCGTCGGCGCCGGGGATGCGGTTTTCGACGCGCAGCGAGTCGCGATGGCCCACGACGCGGAACCCGCAGGTGCGGTTGTCGTGGCTCCACACGGCGGCCACCGGCGCGAACGTGCCGGCCATGTAGCGCTTGTACGAGTTGACGTACGGGGCGAAGAAGTAGGCGAGCTCCCGCGCGCCGGCCAGCAGGCCGCCGAGGAAGTGCCGGAACAGCGGGGACATGCCGAGCGGGCGGCCGCCTTCCTCCCAAAAGACATTCCGCGCCCCGCCGGCGTCCCACAGGCTGGCGTGCAGGTGGCATGACGACCCGGCGAGGTCGGCGCGCCACTTCGCCATGAACGTGATCGCGACATCGTTGAGCGCCGCGATTTCCTTGGCGCCGTGTTTGAAAATCGCGTGGCGGTCCGCCATCTCGAGCGGGGCCGCGTAGCGAAGGTTCAGTTCGTGCTGTCCCGGGCCCCACTCGCCTTTGCTGAACTCGACGGGCACGCCGGCCGCGTCGAGGCCGTTGCGGAGCTGGCGGACGAACCATTCCTCGTTGGTGCCCTGCTGGATGTGGTAGTCTTCGATGTACCGCCCGTAGGGCTCGAGGTCGTGAAAGTGCTTGCGCTGCGCACTCGCGTAGGACTCCCGGAAGATATAGAACTCGAGTTCCGAGGCCACCATCGCGAGGTAGCCCCGTTCGCGCGCGCGCTCGACCTGGCGGCGGAGAATCTGCCGCGGCGACTCCTCGACCGGAGTGCCGTCGTCATGCGCAACGTCACAGAGCACGAGGGCGGTGCCGGGGAGCCACGGCACGCGGCGCAGCGACCCGAGGTCGGGCCGCATATGCACGTCCTGATAGCCGGTGTCCCAGCTCGTGAGGCGGTAGCCGGGGAGCGGCTCCATCTCGACGTCCACGCCGAGCAGATAACTGCAGGCGTGCGCGCCGCTCTCCGCCACCTGGTCGAGGAAAAACCGGCCGGTCACGCGTTTGCCCATTAACCGGCCCTGCATGTCGACCATCGCGAGGATGACGGTGTCGATTTCGCCGGGGGCGACGAGGGTACGGAGATCGTCGAGCGTCAGCCGGCCGCGCACGGTCTCGGTCATGGGCTTGTCGGTTTCCATCCCTTGGAACGGGAACCCTCCAGATCCCGGACGCACACGCACCGCGGGATGATACCGGGCGGCAGGCCTTGAACTAGACCGCCGTGGGGAGCGGCGCCCCGGCACGGGTCCTCGACGCGATCGGCAACACGCCGCTCGTGGAGTTGAGCTGTCTCGTCCCCCCCGGCGCCGCCCGCGTCGTGGCCAAGCTCGAGTCCGCAAACCCGACCGGCAGCATGAAGGACCGCATGGCGCGCGCGATCGTGGAGCGCGCCGTGGCAGACGAACGGCTGCCGCCCGGCGGGACGGTCGTGGAGTACACCGCCGGGACGACCGGGGTCTCGCTCGCCTTTGTCTGCGCCGCGCTCGGGTACAAGACGCACTTCGTCTTCTCCGACGCGTTCAGCGGCGAGAAGCGCTACACGATGCTGGCCTACGGGGCCGTGCTCACCGACGTGCCGAGCGACCACGGCAGGATTAACGAGCAGCTGATCAAGGCCATGATCGCCACCGCCGGGACGATCAGCCGGCGACCGGGACACTGGTGGGCCGACCAGCTGAACAACCGCGACGGTGAAGCCGGCTATCATTCGCTCGGCGAGGAACTGTGGCGGCAGACGGGCGGCCGCGTGGACGCGTTTGTGCACGCGGTCAGCACGGCCCATTCGATTCACGGGACCGCGCACGCGCTGCGGCGCCACAACCCACGCCTTCACGTCACCGCGGTCGAGCCCGCGGAATCGGCCGTGCTGTCGGGCAAGCCCTCCGGATCGCACAAGATCGAAGGGATCGGCGTCGGCTTCGTCCCACCGCTGTGGAAACGGGACGAGGTGGACGAGATCCTGACCGTGAGCACGGCCGACGCGAAGACGATGGCGCGCCGCCTTGCCCGCGAGGAGGGGATCTTCGCCGGCACGTCCACGGGGGCCAATGTCACCGCCGCGCTCCGGGTCGCGGAGCGGCTCGGCCGGGGCGCCACGGTCGCGACGATCATCGTGGATTCCGGCCTCCGGTATCTGACCACCGACGTCTTCCGGCCGGCGGACGAGCGCGCGTGACGCAAGCGGTTCGGGTCAACGGCCGCACGCTGTCGTGGCCCGCCCGGCCGTCCATCGTGGTGTGCTTCGATGGCTGCGATCCCGCCTATATCGAGGCGGCGAATGCCGCCGAAGCCATCCCGACCATCGCGCGCATGGCGCGGGATGGATTCTCCGCGATCGCGCACGCCGCGATGCCGACGTTCACGAACCCCAACAACATCTCCATCGTGTGCGGGGCGCCGCCCGCCGTCCACGGTGTGTCCGGCAACTACTACCTCGACCGTGAGACCGGCCGTGAGATCATGATGACGGACGCGACGCCGCTGCGCACGCCGACGATACTCGCGGCGTTCTCGCAGGCCGGGGCGCGCGTTGTCGCGATCACCGCCAAGGACAAGCTCCGCAAGGCGTTCGCCAAGGACCTCCGGGGCATTGCCTTCTCCGCCGAGCACGCCGGCGCGGCCACCGAGGCGGAGCACGGCATCACCGGGGTGCTCGACCTCGTCGGACGGCCGGAGCCCGATCAGTACAGCGCCGACCTGTCGCTGTTTGTGCTGGACGCCGGGATCGCGCTGCTGCGCACGCGGCGGCCGGATCTCATGTACCTGTCGCTGTCGGACTACGTGCAGCACAAGTACGCCTCGGGGACTCCGGAGGCCAACCAGTTTATGCGCGACGTCGATGACCGGCTCGCGTTGCTCGTGGGCGCCGACGCCACGGTGGGAGTCGTCGCCGACCACGGCATGACCGATATGGCGCTCCCGGACGGGCGTCCGAACGTCCTGTACCTCGGGGACTATCTCGACGCGGCGTTGGGCGAAGGGGCCGCGCGCGTGATCTGTCCCATCACCGATCCGTTCGTGCGCCACCACGGCGCGCTCGGCGGGTTTGTGCGCGTCCACCTGATGCGGCCGGGCGTGGACCGTGATGCCGTGCTGCGCCGCGTGCGCTCGCTGCCCGGAGTGGCGCTGGCGCTCGTCCGGGAGGAGGCCGCGGCGAAGTTCGAGCTGCCGGCGGACCGGGAGGGGGACATCGCGGTCGTCGGCGAGCGCGGCTGCGCAATCGGCTCCAGAGCGGCCGAACACGACCTCTCCCAGCTCGCGGGGGCGCGCCTTCGATCGCACGGGAGCCTCGCCGAGCAGCCCGTCCCGTTTCTGCTCTCGCGGCCGCTCACCGACGCGTATGCTGGACGGCCCGCGGCGCCCGTGCTCCGCAACTTCGACATCTTCGAGTACGTGCTGAACGGCACGCACTGACGTTCGCCCCTGGCGCGGGCCTCCGGCCGCGAATTTCGCCGGACGTTAACCGCGCCGTCACAGCCGCATCATGCGCCGCGCAGGGGGGCCGTCCCGTCGCGGTGAACTTGGATCGGCACCGCACGTCACGTTCCAGGGGGAATGGATAATGGCGGTCGTCAAGCCAACGCCCGCGACACGGGGGGCTGAAGCACTCACCCGGGAGCATGTCCTCATCCCGTGGGAGGCGCAGGCCGGGCCCCCGCCGCTGTTGATCGATCACGCGAAGGGCTGCTACCTCTACACGGCCGACGGCGGTCGCATCCTCGACTTCTGCTCGGGTCTCATCAACGTCAACGCCGGGCACAGCCACCCCAAGATCGCGGCCGCGATCGCGCGCCAGGCCGAACGTCTCACCTTCGTCAACCCGAGTTTCTCGACGGAGCCGCGCGCGCGGCTGGCGGAGATGCTCTCGCGCATCGCGCCCGGTCAAGCGTACCCCAAGGTGTTCTTTACGAACGGCGGCGCCGACGCGAACGAGAACGCCGTGAAGATGGCGCGGCTGTTCACCGGCCGCCAGAAGGTGCTGGTGTCCTACCGCGGTTACCACGGGGCGACGTACGGCGCCATCACACTGAGCGGCGATCCCCGCCGCTGGCCGGCGGAGCCCGGTATCCCTGGCGTCGTCCGGTTCCTCACGCCGTATCCGTACCGGAGCCCCTTCCAGGCGCCGGCGGAGCGCGAAGCCGCCGCGGCGCTCGAGCACCTCGAGACCGTCCTGATGTACGAAGGGCCCGACAGCGTGGCGGCGATCTTGATCGAGGCGATGATCGGCGGCAGCGGGCTGGTCATCTATCCGGAGGGCTACCTGCGGGGCGTGCGCGAGATCTGCGACCGCCACGGTATCGCGCTCATCTTCGACGAGGTCATGACCGGCTTCGGCCGCACCGGCAAGTGGTTCGCCTGCGAGCACTGGAACGCGCTGCCGGATATGATTTCGTTCGCCAAAGGCGTCACGTCGGGGTACGTGCCGCTCGGCGGCGTGCTCGTCTCTGAGCCGATCGCCCGGCACTTCGACAACAACGTACTGTGGGCGGGCCTCACGTACTCCGGACACCCGCTCGCCTGCGCGGCCGGGATCGCCAACCTCGAAGTCTTCGAAGAGGAGCGGTTGATCGACCGCGCGCGCCGCATGGGCGAGATCCTGGGCGCCAAGTTGCGCCGCCTCACAGACCGCCACCCCAAGGTCGGCGATGTCCGCGGCCTGGGACTCTTCTGGGGCATCGAGTTGGTCAAGGATCGGACGTCCAAGGAACCGCTCGAGCCGTTCAGCCGCCGCGGTCCGGGGTCGAGCCCCATGAAGTCGCTCGTGGCGGCCGCCCGGGCGCGGGGCGCGTACATTATGGGCCGCTACAACGTCTTTCTGGCGGCGCCGCCGCTTGTGGTCTCCGAAGAGGAGATCGACGCGGGCGTGGCGGCGATTGACGGTGCGTTGTCGGACATCGGGGCTTAAGGGGGGTGCCGCGGGAGCGGACCGAAGGGACCGGGGGAAACCCACACGATGAGATGTAAGAACGGCAGGGTACTCGAGACGAAGGGGGGCGCGACGTAATGGCGTTGAGGCGTGGAGCAATTGTCAGTCTCGCCTTGCTGGCCGTCGCCGGGCTCATGCTCGGGCCCGCCAGACTGGGCTGGAGCGCGGCCTCGCCGATCAAGATCGGCGAGGTCGGACCGCTCTCGCCGCCGGGCGGCTACGAGGACGGCAAGCTCATGCTGGACGCGGCGAAGATGGCCGTGGACGAGATCAACTCGGCCGGCGGGGTGCTCGGCCGGCCGATTCAGCTCATCGAGGCGGACACGCGCGGCAAGCCCGAAGAGGGCACCGCGGGCGCGGAGCGCTTGACAGCCCAGGAGCACGTGGCCGCCATGTTCGGAGAATTCCACAGCGGCGTCTTCCTGGCCGAGATGGAAGTCGCGCACAAGACCGGGACCCCGATCGTCGCGGTTGACGTCTGGGCCAACAAGATCACGGCCAAGGGCTACCCGGAGGTTTTCCGGGTGGCGCCGTGCCAGGCCATCATCGCGAACCGCTACGGCGATTGGATCGCCGCCGCGGGATTCAAGAACGTGCTCGTGATGTATGAGAAGACCGACGGCGGCGAGGGCCACCGCGACGTGCTGCTGGCCAACCTGCAGCGCCACAACGTGCACTACGACGTCGTCGGCGTGGACCTGAACCAGACCGAATTCACGGCGGAGCTCCAGCGCCTGCTCGCCCACAACCCGCCGTACGATCTCTTCGCCACCGCCTACAGCGAAGCGGGCCTCTATCCGCTGGTCAGCCAGTCGAAGAGCATCGGTTTCGCCCCCACGCCGCACACCGCCATGTACAATTCCGGCGGCCCGGCGACGACTGAGGCCTTCTGGAAGAACGTCGCCGAGGCGGGGCTCTACATCGTGACGGAAAACCCCGGATTGCCGAAGGCCAAGTGGAACGCCAAGACCAAGGCGTTCGTGGCGGCGTTTGAAGGCCGGTTCCACTCGGCGACCACGCCGCAGTCGATGGAGAGCTATGACGCGGCGTACATCGTGGCCGACGCGATCAAGCGCGCGGGCAGCACAGATCCCAAGGCCATCATCCACGCACTCGAGACCTCCAAGTACAGTGGCACCCGGGGCCAGTACGCGTTCTCGACGAGCCACTCCCCGGACTGGGCGTACCACCAGTACGTGGACGCGCCGCTTTACCTGCTCCAGTACGACAAGGTCGGGCAGAAGCCCGAGGACGCGCCGGTGATCTGGCCGCGGAACCTCGCGACCGTGCCGTACACTTACAAAAAGCCGATGCAGTGATCCGCGGCTCCGGCTGAATCGCGCGACTGTTCTGGCGGGGGAAGGCCGCGTCCGAGCGGATGAGCGGCCTTCCCCCGTCGTCTAAGCGCGGCATCGCGGCAACCCGCTGATGGATTACCTGCTCATCCAGGCGACGAACGGCCTCGTCATCGGCATCATCTACGCTCTGGTGGCCGTCGGCGTCACGCTCATCTTCTCGATCCTGAAGATCGTGAACTTCGCCCACGGCGACCTGTACATGCTCGGCGGGTACACCGCGTATTACGCGATCACGCTTGCCGGGATCCCGCCGTTCGCCGCGATGTTCATCGCAATGGCCGCGGTCTTTAGCCTGGGCGTGATCTTGGAGCGCCTGCTGTTGACGCCGCTGTACAGCGAGCGTACGGAGCGCAAGGATGAGTACGGCATCATCGTCACGTTCGGTCTCGCGTTTTTCCTGCGCAACGCGGCGATCATCGTCTTTGGGGTGTTCCCGCTCAGGCCGCCCTCGTTCGTGGCCGGCATGCACCGGATCGGCGCGCTCGTCGTCACGAACGACCGGCTGGTCGCGGGGGTCGTCGGCCTCCTCTTGATCTTCGCGCTGCTCTGGTTCATGAACGGCACCATCTGGGGACAGGCCCTCGATGCCGTCAGCCAGTCGCGCGACTCGGCCTCGATCGTCGGCATCAATCCGCGCCGGTTCAACACGCTGGCCTACGCCGTCGGCGCGGCGCTCGCCGCCGCCGCGGGGGCCCTCATCGGGCCGATCTTCTCGCTGTCGCCGGACATGGGGGTCCTGCCCAACATCCAGTCGTACGTCATCGTGATCCTCGGCGGCATGGGGTCGGTGCTCGGCAGCGTCATCGCGGGCGTCACGCTCGGCGAGGCCCAGGCGCTCTTCACGGCGTTCCTGCCCGACGTCACGCGCGCGCTGTCGTACTCCAACGCCTTCGCCGTCTTCGTGTTGATGGTGGTGTTGATGTTCCGGCCGACGGGGTTCTTCGGCCGCCGCCATCTGCGGATGGAATAGCCTCGTGCGCGGACTGCCTGCCGCCCTGCTCGTCGCCGCCGGCGCCCTGCTGCTGGGCTACGGGCATCTCATGAACTCCTACTGGATGCACATTGTCATCATCGCGATGTTCTACGCCATCCTCACTGCAAGTTGGTCCATGCTGGCGGGCTACGCCGGGTTGTTCTCGCTCGGCCACATTGCGTTCGCATCGGTGGGCGGGTACACGTCCGCCCTGCTGGTGCAGTGGTCCGGGATTCCGGTGCCGGCCGGCATGGCGGTGGGCGCCATCGTCTGCTGCCTGCTCGGCGGGTGGATCGGCTTGGTGTGCCTCCGCCTCAGCGGTCCGTACCTCGCGATCTTCACGCTCGCGTTCTCGGAAATCGTGCGGATCACCGTGTCGACCGAAGACCAGGTCACCCGCGGGATGACCGGCCTGCACACGGTGCCGCTCTTCCAGACCTCTTCGCGGCTGCCGTATTTCTACATGGCCTTCGGCCTGCTTGTCGGGTCGCTGGCGCTCATGGGGTTTCTGGTGCACTCGCGCTGGGGGCTCTTCCTCAGGGCGATTCGCGAGGACGAGCAGGCCGCCGCGGCGTCCGGCGTGGCCGTCGCGCGCTTTCGCATTTTGGTGTTTGCGATCGCGAGCGGCTTCGCCGGGCTCGCCGGCAGCTTCTTTGCCCACTACACCCCCGTGCTGACCCCGGACATCGGCGACCTCGACCGGATGGCGCTCATCGTCGTGATGACCGTGATCGGAGGCATGGAGCGCATTCCCACAGCGGTGGGCGGCGCTATCGGCGTGGAATTTCTCCAGGAGTACTTGCGCGCGTTCGGCATTTGGCGGCTCGAGATCTTCGGGATCGTGCTGCTCGTCACCATGCGCTTCGCCCGCAACGGCCTGCTGACGCCCCTGTGGCAGCAGTTCATGCGGTTGGGCGAAGCGCGGCACGCGAAGGCCTCGGCGACGCTCGCCGATCGGCCCGGGACGGCGAACGCCGCCAACGGGTCGGGCGGATGACCGGCGTCGCCCCGCCGGGGGCGAATGGCACGCTGATCGCCGGCGCGGCGCTGTCCAAGCACTTCGGCGGCATCGCGGCGGTCGACGGCGTTGATTTCTCGGTGGCCGCGGGCGACCTCATCGGCTTGATCGGTCCGAACGGCTCCGGCAAGACGACGCTCATCAACGTGCTGACCGGCCATTTGAGCCCCGAGGCCGGCGAGGTCGTGGTACGCGGCCGCCGCATGACCGGACGGCCGGCGCACGAACTCGCGGCGCTCGGCATCGCCCGGACGTTCCAGCTGACGCAGCTGTTCGGCCGGATGACGGTCCTGGAGAACCTGCTCGTGCCCGGGTTGACGCGGCCGCACTCGACCCGGCAATCCGCCGCGCGGCAGGCGCGGACCTACCTGACCTTCTTAAACCTCGGTCACCTGGAAGGCCTCGAGGCGAAGAACCTGTCGGGCGGGCAGCAGAAATTGCTCGAGCTCGGTCGGGCGCTCATGCTCGAACCGAGCGTGCTGTTCCTCGATGAGCCGTTCGCCGGCGTGCACCCGCGCCTGCGCGACGAGTTGATCAAACGGATCCAAGAGCTCCACGCCGCGGGGCGGACGTTCGTCGTCGTCGACCACGACATGGAGTCCATTCTGCGGATCGCCCGCCGCCTCGTGGTGATGGCGCGGGGGCGCAAGATCGCCGACGGCCCGCCGGCGGCGGTGCGCACGGACCAGACCGTGCTCGCGGCGTACTCGGGCCTGTAGCATGGACACCAACGGCCACTGTCTCGTCGCGCGAGGCGTTGTCGCCGGGTACTTGCCCGGCATCAGCATCCTCCGCGGCGTCTCCGTCGGCGCCTCTCGGGGGCGCATCGCCTGCGTGCTCGGCCCCAACGGCACGGGCAAATCGACGCTGCTCAAAGTCTTGTTCGGCTTTCTGCCGCCGTCCGATGGCGACATTACACTTGACGGGCGGTCGATTCGCGGCGTCGCGCCGTATCAGATGGGAGACCGCGGGATCGCCTATCTGCCGCAGCGGCCCAGCATCTTTCCGCATCTCAGCGTGGAGTGGAACCTGCGTCTCGGGGCCTGGCGGCACAAGCGGGAGCGCGCCCGGGTCACCGAACTCGTGGAGCGGGCGATTGAGCAGTTTCCGATTCTGGCCGAGAAGCGGCGGCACTCCGCCGGGACGCTGAGCGGCGGCCAGCAGCGGCAGCTCGAGATGGCGCGCAACCTGATGTACGATCCCTCGGTCTTTCTCATCGATGAGCCGACCGCGGGCATCGAGCCGCGCGTGGCCACGCAGATCTACGGGTTGATCAAGGACCTCGCGGCGAAGGGCAAAGCTGTGCTCCTCGTGGACCAGAACATCAAGCGGGCGCTCGAGATCGCGGACTACGTGTACGTCATGCGGACCGGGACCGTGCTCTCGGAGGGGTCGCGCGAATCGTTCGGCGGCGATACGGACGCCCTAGTCGCGCGGTGGCTGTACGAGAGCGGGCATCCGTAGCCGCGTCCGGGTCCGGCGCCTGCGGCGATGCGGCAGCGCGGCTCAACGCCGTGCGGGTGCCGCGCCGTCCGGCGTGGAGCGCGGCGCGGATTGCTTGGCTGACGATGGTTGCCGGCTCGCGTAGACGTGGCCGGCGACCGCCGCTAAGATGATCGCCCCGCCGATCCAGGTTGCGAGCGGTGGTACTTCGCGAAAGGCGAACCACACCCACAGCGGCCCGAGGGGCACCTCTGACGCCTGAATCAGCGCCGTCTCGGTCGCCGAGATCAGCCTGGCCCCCAGCGTGAGCAACAGCAATCCCAGCCCAAACTGCGTCACCCCGAAGAGGACCAGGTACAGCATGTTGACGCCGCCGGCCGCGCCGGGGTGGGCGAACGGCCACACGAACGCGGGACACAGCAGCGCGGAGAGGCACGCGGCCGGCATCATCGGTGTCTCCCGGTGGCGCCGGATGAGGAGCATCATCCCGGCCATGCACACGGCCATCCCGAACGCCAGGAGATCGCCCGTCAGATGGCCCTCGCGCACGGATCCGCCGACCATGACCATGGTCCCGACGAGCGCGACGGCACTGGCGGCCAAGGTGCTCCACCGTTCGCGCTCCCGCAGCCACAGCCAGCCGACGGTCGCGGCGATGAACGGTGTCGTCGCGTTCATGATCATCACGTCCGCCACCGACGTGCGGCGGAAGGCATTGATGTACATGATGGTGGCGAGCGTGGAGAGGCACGCCGCCGCGAGCCCCGGGGCGCCGATGCCGCGCACCACGTCGAGCGTCCGCCGGCGGTAGAGCCATACGATGACGCCGCCGATGAAGACGCCGGCGAAGAGGCCGCGCCAGAACAGGATCGTCCACGGGTCGAGCGGGATGAGCCGCGTCCAGAAGCCGGAGGTGCTGTAGGCAATCGCGGACGCGAGGTTCAGCACGATCCCGAGCCCGTGCCTGCCGCGCAAATCGTGCCCGGGACTCGCGTCGGCGCCCGCGCCGGGACCCCGGGCCGGCCGGCCGCCTGCGCCGGATGCGGCTACCCGTGCGCGGGAGGCGTCCGGTGCGCCGGCGGCCTGGTCTACCGCGGATGTTGGGCGAGCCATGCTCCGACCCGTTCGGCGTCCATGTTGGGCGGGAAGACCGGATAGAAAACGTGCTGGATGCGGCCGTCGTGCAGCACCAGCGTGAGGCGCTTGATCAGTTCGGCCGGCTGCGCGCCGAAGCTCCAGGCGAACTCGAACGTCGGCAACCGGAGCGCCCGGGCGAATTTGAGATCGTGGTCGCTCAACAGCGCAAACGGGAGATGGAGCCGCGTCACCGCCTCGCGCTGGTACTCGGTCGTCTGCGTGCTGAGGCCGAACACGCGCGTCCCGAGCGCTTGGAACTCGGTGTAGTGATCCCGAAAGGCGCACGACTGGGGAGTGCAGCCGCGGGCGCCCGGGATTTGATCCCAGCCTTCCGGCACCGCCTGATCAGGCCGCCCGGTCCGCGGGTAACAGTAGATGACCGTCCGCCCGGGCAGCGCGGACAGATCGACCGCGCCGCCCGCGGTGGACGGCAGCGCGATCGACGGGACGCGCGTCCCGGGGAGGTGGGCGCACGCGCCGTCGTCCGCAGGGACCGGAAGGTCGGGCGGAAGATCGAGGGGATTATGTGCCGGCATGAGGCATCCTCCGTCGGAGCCGTTGATGGGCTGGCTGTAGTTTCGCCCTAGCGGCGATTGTCCACTTCGGACAGGCACGCATCGAGGATCGCCAGGGCGCGATCCAACTCCTCTTTGGTCACGGTCAGCGGCGGGGCCGGCGTGATGACGCTCCCCATAGCACAAGATCCGTCATGCGTGTGCCACCGCCCGCGGACGGCCGCCGTCCGGGGTCACGCCGAGGTGCTGGTGGAACGCCCGCCGCCCCCGCTCGGTAACCACGACGACCCGGCCCCCGGGACGCCGGACGACCCAGCCGCGCTCCAACGCCCGCGCCCACAGCGCCGCGCCGAGCGCGCCGCCCAGGTGAGCGCGCCGTTCGCTCCAATCGCCGCAGGCCGTCGCGAACCGGCGCCGCTCGAGCCGCACCTCGTCGAGAGCGATGCCGAGGTGCTCGAACGTTGCCGGGCCGGCGGGGCCGAGGTCGATGGGACCCCGGTACCGGGCGTCCGGATGGCGGATCGCGCGGCGCGCGACGAGAGCGTCGAAGATCGCCACGCCGAGGCGGCCCGCCAGGTGATCGTAGCAGGTGCGCGCCCGTGCCAGCGGCGGCGACATCTTGAGCCGTTCGCCGCTGCCGGCGATGAGGCCGAGCGATTCGACGAGTTGGCCCACCGAGGGATCGGTGACCTCGTACACGCGCTGCCGGCCGATGCGGGTCACGCCGACCAATCCGCGCTCGCGCAGCACGGCGAGATGGTTGGAAACCTTGGGCTGCGCCTCGCCGGTGAGCGCGATGAGTTCGGACACGGCCGCCGGGCCGTCGGTCAACCGCTCCAGGATTCGGAGGCGCGTCGGATCGGCGAGCGCGTGCGCGATGGCGGTGGCCGCGGCGGTCGTCATCTCTCATCACTCCTGATATATGCGGCATACATAAATCAGACAACGGTGATATGTTACCGAGCGGGCTCGGGCGAGTCAAGGCCGCCGGACAGGGACGTGGTGTCCGGCCGGCCAACATGCCAGTTCGTGCGCGAGTTGCCGGTGGGACCGGCGATCGACGACCCCGCGCGGCGGGCCCGCCGCGCGCGCCTCGCGGAGGGCCAGTTCGACGTGCTGGTCATCGGGGGCGGCATCACCGGCGCCGGCGTCGCGCTCGACGCCGCCGCGCGCGGACTGACGGTCGCGTTGGTCGAACAAGACGACTTCGCCGCCGGCACGAGCAGCCGGTCCACGAAATTGGTGCACGGCGGCCTGCGGTATCTGCCGCTCGGCGACCTCCGGCAGGTCCGCGAGGACCTGGCCGAGCGCGCGTGGTTGCTCCGCAACGTGCCGTACTTGGTGCGTCCGCTGCCGTTTGTGCTGCCGCTCTACAGGCGCGCGCGCCGCCCCCTCGGGATCGACCTCCCGCCGATCCTTGGGGCCGCCACGCCGCTCGGCGTTTCGGCGGGGCTCTGGGCCTACGACATGCTGGGCGGCCGGCGCTCGGGCGGGCCTCACCGCGCGCTGGCGCCTGACGCGGCGCGAATGCTGGTGCCGTCCATTCGCCTGGACGGCCTCCGCCGCGCGTACCTGTACCACGACGCGGCCGCGGATGACGCGCGCCTCGTCATGGCGGTCGTGCGGACGGCGCGCTCGCGCGGGGCGGTCGTGCTCAATTACGCGCGCGCCGTTGAACTGGTGCGCGGAGGCGGCCGGGTCGCCGGGGCGCGCGTGATCGACGGCCCGAGCGGGGAGGCCGTCACAATCACGGCGCGCACGACGGTGAACGCGGCCGGTGTGTGGGCCGGCGACGTGGCGGCGCTGGCCGGCCCGCCGCGGTTTCACCTGCGGCGGGCCAAGGGCGTGCATCTGGTCGTGCGGGCGGACCGGCTCCTCGCCGGGCGCGCGGCGCTCGTGCTGCCCGAGACCGATGACGGGCGCATCGCCTTCGTCGTGCCGTGGGAGGGCGCCGCGCTGCTCGGCACCACGGACACCGAATGGACAGGCCGGCCGGACGCCGCGGCCGCCGACGCGTCGGACGTTTCCTATTTGCTCGATCATGCGGCGAGGTTCCTCGCCGTGCCGGTGCGCCGGGACGACGTGGTGAGCGCCTTCGCCGGACTCCGCCCGCTCATCGCATCCACGGACGATCGCGCCACCTCAGGTCTGTCCCGCCGTCACGAGATCTTCTCCGGCCCGCCCGGTTTCGTCTCGATCGTCGGCGGCAAACTCACGACGTACCGCCGGATGGCCGAAGATGCCGTCAACCACATACTCGGGCGGCGGGACGGCACGCCGTCGCCGACGCGGGGTCTCTCCCTCGACGGCACCGCCGGGTTCATGAGCGCCCTTCCCGCGCTGCGCGCACGCGCGCTGCGCGCCGGGCTTTCCCGGGGGACGCTGCGGCATCTTCTGCGCGCGTACGGCGCGCGGACCGCGCGCGTGCTTGACCTGATCGGGGAACGCCCGGGCCTTGGCTCACCGATCGCCGACAACCATCCGGACGTCGCGGCCGAAGTGGTGCTGGCGGCCCGTGAAGACATGGCGGTGTCCGTCGAAGACGTGCTGCTGCGTCGGACGCGGCTCGGCCACGTCGTGCCTGACCAGTGCGGCACGGCGGCGCCCGCGGTGGCCGCGCTCATGGCGGCGGAGTTGGGATGGTCGTGCGAGATCACGGCGGCGCAGGTCGAGGCCTACCGGCGTGCGGCCGCCCGGCTTGCCCTACCGGTTCGCCGCCCGTGACCGCGCCGCGGGCGTGTCGACTCAGAACGCAGGAGACATAGCGCCCTCGGCGCGCGGCGGGGCCCACACCGCCGGCGTCGACAGCAGAAATTCGCCGACATCGATGCGCGCGCTCTTGTACAGGTGCATGAGGGCGCGCGCCTCGAGATAGGGACCGACGGCATCCGGGTCGACGTCGCGTTCGCCGTTCATCTGCGCGACCGCGGCAGGCTCATCGGCATGCAGGGCCACGCTACGGTACCCGAGCCGCCGCACCTTCCACAGCGCGTAGACGATAGCGCGCCGGGCGGCGTGCGGGCCCTCCTGTGAAATCCGGACGAGAGGAACCCTATCGAGGACGTGCCCGGCTTCGTCCACGAACACGGCCGACGGCGCCGCGTTGAGCCGCGGCGCCGTCGCGATGTAGACGTGGAGGAGCCGGGGTAACCGGCGTCCCGCCCTTGGGAAGTCGAGGTTCTGATCCGAGCCTCGTCCTGTCGAGGCGGAACGGGCGTCCACGCGCGCTCCCCGGCGCCGCCTCAGCACTCCCTGCCCCGCTCACCAGGCAATTCCGGCGGCCAGCCGCTACGGGGAAGGCTACCGTGCCGGCATTAAGCGCACGTTAACGCGGGCCCGACCGCGCCGCAAGAGTCGGCGATAACTTGGCGTCGGGTCGATCGCCGGCGTGCGCCGCCGTCGTACGAGACCAGAATGCGTGACGCTCCGCCGCTTCCGTGTTATGCTCGGAACGTAGATGCTGACGTACGATGCGCAGGATGCGCGACGGGGGGACGACCCCGGCACCCGCCGCGGCCAAAAGCCGCGGATTCTTCTTGTCGACGATGAGCGCGCCATCGTCGAATCTCTCCGCTACGCGCTTGAGAAGGAAGGCTACGAAGTGCTGGAGGCCGGCGAGGGTGGCGAGGCCCTGGAGCTCGCGCGCCGTTCGTCGCCGGACTTGGTGTTGCTCGACATCATGCTGCCGGGCATGAGCGGCTTCGAGATTTGCCGGGTGCTGCGGCAGGAGTCCACCGTGCCGATTCTGATGCTCACCGCGCGCGGCGACGAACCCGATCGCATCGTCGGTCTCGATCTCGGCGCGGATGACTACATCACGAAACCGTTCAGCCTGCGCGAAGTCCTCGCCAGGGTGCGCGCGGCGCTGCGGCGCGCGCAGACCGCGGCCCGCGAGACCCGCGAGCGCGAAGAACTGCTGTCGGTCGGCGAAGTCGCGATGGACGTCGCCCGTCACGAGGTGACGGTGCGCGGACAGCCGATCGTGCTGCCGCCCCGTCAATTCGATTTGCTGCGCGCGTTCCTGGCAAATCCCGGACGCGTGCTCACCCGGGCGGCGCTGCTTCAGCACGTGTGGGGTTACGATTTTACGGGCGACGACCGCACGGTCGACGTCCACGTCCGCTGGCTCAGGCAGAAACTGCAGGACGCCGGGTCGCCGACGACCATCGAAACGGTCCGGGGTGTAGGCTACAAGCTCGGAGCGTAGCGTGACGCTTCCCCGCGCGTTGATGGCGGCCATGGCGCTGTACGCCGCGCTCGTCGCCGTCGCCGCGTTCGCGCTGTTCGCCGCCGCCGGATGGCCGCGGCATTTTCCGGAATTGGCGCTCCCGCTGCTCGGGACGATGCTCGTCGCGGCCGCCGTGGCCGCGGTGATCGCACGGCGCCTCGCCGACACGATAGCCCGTCCGTTACGGGAAGTCGCCGACGCGGCGTGGTCGGGCGTCGAGGGCCGGCTCCGGCCGGCGAGCGAAGCGTCGCGCGAAGCCCCGTTCGACGAGATCCGCGAGACGGTGGCGGCGTTCAACGCCATGGCGCTCGAAGCAAGCCGCACGATTGCGCAACTGGAATTCCGAAATTCCACGCTTGAGTCGGTGCTCGCACACATGAGCGACGCGCTTCTGGTGCTCGACGTTCACGGCGCGCTCACGCTGCTCAACCCCGCGGCCGAACGGTTCTTCGGCCTCGCCGCGCCGTCCGCCGTCGGCCACCGGTTGATCGAAGTATTCCGTCACTTCGAGATGGACGCCCTCGTCCGGCAGGCCGAGCGGGAGCGGCGGCCCTACGCCCGCGAGATCCAGCTGTACCATCCGGAGCCGCGCCTGCTGCGGGTGCAGGCGAACCCGGTGAGCGGGCCGCGCGGAGAATTCCTTGGTGTTGTGGTCGTCGCGCAGGACGTCACCGAGCAGCGGCGCACCGACACGGTGCGCCGGGAGTTTGTCGCCAACGTCTCGCACGAGCTCCGGACACCCCTCACGTCCGTGCGGGCCCTCGCGGAGGCGCTGGCGGGGGGTGCGGCGCAGGACCGCGAGGCGGGGCCGCGGTTCCTCGAACGGATCATGGCGGAGATCGACCGGCTCACACTCCTCGTCAACGACCTCCTGGACCTGTCGGCCATCGAAAGCGGCAGCGCCAAGTCGGAGATGGAGGCCGTCGCGCTCGGCGACGTGATCGACGACGTGCTGACCAAATTCCGGCCGATGGCGGACCGGCGTGGGATCGCCCTCCGCGGCGGCGGTACGTCGACCGGTCCGCTGCGCGCCTGGGCCGATCGCAGCCGTGTGACGCAGGCGGTTGCCAACCTCGTGGACAACGCGATCAAGTATACGCAGGACGGCGGAACGGTCACGGTCGAGGAAGAGGCGCGGAACGGCATGGTGGCGATTTCGGTCGCGGACACCGGGATAGGCATCGCGCCGGAACACCTGCCCCGGATTTTCGAGCGATTCTACCGCGTCGACCGCTCGCGCTCCCGTTCGCTCGGCGGCACGGGCCTTGGCCTCAGCATCGTCAAGCACATCGCGACGTCGCACGGCGGCGACGTGGAAGTCAGGAGCGTGGAAGGGCGCGGCACGCGGTTCTCGCTTCTCCTCCCCCGGGCGCCGGGCTGATCTGCGCCATTCACCGTTGTCGCGTCCGAGTCGCGGGTCCGTTTGGTCGTTTCTTTCGCCGTCCGTTTCCAAACGATAACGGCCGGTTAACGGGGAGGCCCTACCCTCACGATACATGGGCGACTTGCTCCCCGAGATGATCCCCTGTGAACCGGCGTGGATGGGAGCCTCCGGGCCGCGCTGGTCGTTGCGGTCGTGCTCGCCCTTCTGGCCGGCGCGTCCTCGTACTTCGTCCGGGTGATCGCCCGTAGATGGCACTCGACGCCGGGGTTCGCATGGGACGGCGCAAGAAAATCGCGTTGATCGCGCACGACAACAAGAAGGCTGACCTCGTCGCGTGGATGCGGTTCAACCGCGAACTGCTGGCAGAGCACGACCTGTACGCGACGCGCACCACGGGCCGGCTGAGTCGCGAGACGCTTGGGTTGCAGGTCACCGGGTTTCACAGCGGGCCGCTCGGTGGCGATCAGCAGATCGGCGCGAAGATCGTGGCAGGCGAATGTGATTTTTTGATCTTCTTCTGGGATCCGCTCGAACCGCATCCGCATGATCCGGACGTCCGCGCGCTGCTGCGCATTGCGGCCGTGTGGAACGTGCCGGTCGCGTGCAACCCGCGCCACGGCGGATTTTATGATCTCGTCTCCGCTGATGGCGGAGGAGTACGAGCGGCTTATCGAGCCCTACGACGACGCGCCGGAAGACTCCCCCCGGCGGTCCGGGTTCTAAGCCTCGCACACCGGCATGCCGCGATCCTTAACATCGGCTTAATGACGGCTTAACCGGTTCCGGGCGGAGGATTAATATGCCGGCGTTACGCTGAGCGTGATAGGATCGCCAGACAGATCGAGAAGGGGGATTCGATGAAAGGGATGCCAATGTTGCGCTCCGTACTGGCGGTTGCCGCGATCGGCGCTCTGGTCGCGGGGACGAGTCCGGCGGTGCAGCCGGCAAGAGGCGCAGGTGTCGTCATGCTCAACGGCGCCGGCGCAACCTTTCCCTACCCGCTCTACTCCCGATGGTTCGCGGAGTACAACCGCGCCCATCCCGAGGTGCGGATCAACTACCAGTCCATTGGGAGCGGCGGGGGCATCGAGCAGGTGAGGAAGGGTACCGTCGACTTCGGCGCCTCCGACGCGCCGCTCTCCGATCAGCAGCTCAAGGAGATGGGCCAGCCGATCGTCCTGATTCCGACGGTCGCCGGCGCGATCGCGATGAGCTACAACCTTCCCAACATCGGAACCGGGCTGCGCCTGACGCCGCAGAACATCGTGGCGCTGTATATGGGCCGGATCGCCAAGTGGAACGATCCGAAGCTCGCGGCCGATAACCCGGCGCTGAAGCTGCCCGATTTGCCCGTGACCATCGCGCACCGTTCCGACGGCAGCGGTACGACGTTCCATTTCACGTCGTTCCTGTCGGCGGTCAGCCCCGAGTGGGAATCCAAGGTGGGCCACGGGACCTCGGTCGAGTGGCCGGTCGGCATCGGTGGGAAGGGCAACGAAGGGGTCGCGGGAGCGGTGAAGCAGACGCCCGGCGGCATCGGCTACGTCGAACTGGCCTACGTCAAGCAGAACAACCTCACCTACGCGGTCGTGAAAAACCGCGACGGTCACTGGGTGGCGCCGTCGCTCGGTGCGACGACCGCGGCTGCTGAAGGCGGCGCGCAACAGATGGTGCGGAGCCACGACGTGCGGGTCTCCATCGCGTATGCGCCGGGGCCGGGCACGTATCCCATCGTCGGCTTTACGTATCTGCTGATCCCCCAGGAGCAAAAGGACGCCGTAAAGGGACGCGCGCTTGTCGACTTCCTCTGGTGGGCCATCCATGACGGCGAGAAGGACGCGGCGCAGCTGCTGTACGCTCAACTCCCGCCGCCGGTGGTCAAACTCGACGAGAGCCTGATCAAGCAGGTGACATATCAGGGCAAGGCGTTGCTGATGACGCAGTAAGCGCCTCATGTCCTACGCCGTACCGGCCGGAAGGGGAGCATCGCCGCCGCTCCCGGCGGTGCCTCGATCCGGCGGCCGCCGCCGCGGTGATGCGATATTTCGCATCACGCTGACCGCGTTCGGCGTGGCCGTGGTCGTCCTCGTCGCGGCCATCGCGGCCGTCCTCGCGGCGGCCGCCATGCCGTCGATCCGGCGCTTCGGGCCGACGTTCCTGTGGAGCTCACGGTGGGATCCAGTCCACAATGTCTTCGGCGCCCTGCCGTTCATCTTCGGCACGACCGCGTCGTCGGCGCTGGCGCTCGTGATCGCGGTGCCGATCAGCCTGGGCGTGGCCGTGTACCTCGTCGAGATCGCTCCAGCGCGGACGTCGCTCGCGCTGTCGTTCGTGGTCGAGCTGCTGGCCGCGGTCCCGAGCGTCATCCTGGGCCTGTGGGGCATTTTCGTACTGGCGCCGTGGGTGCGGTCCACCGTCGAGCCTGCCCTGTCGGCGGGACTGGGCTGGCTGCCGGTCTTCAGCGGCCCGCGCTACGGCGTCGGGCTGCTCGCGGCCGGGATCATCCTGGCGATCATGATCATCCCGATCATCTCCTCCGTGTCGCGGGATGTGCTGCGCGCCGTACCGGGGGAGCAACGCGAAGCGATGTACGCGCTCGGGGCGACGCGGTGGGAGGTCATCAGCCGCGCCGTTATACCGTACGGCCGGGCCGGGATCATCGGCGCCGTCATCCTGGGCCTCGGCCGGGCCCTGGGTGAGACCATGGCGGTGACGATGGTGATCGGCAACCGGCCGCAAATCGCGGCGTCCCTCTTTCAGCCTGCTTACACGATCGCGGCCGTGCTGGCCAATGAGTTTACCGAAGCCACCTCCGACCTGTACCTGTCCGCCCTCATCGAGATCGCCCTGGTGCTCTTTGCCCTCTCGCTGCTCGTAAACGCCGCCGCCCGCTGGCTCGTCGCGCGGGTCACGTCCGGCGTACGGGTCCGCCTGTGACCGTCCTCGGGTATCGTACGGCCACGCGGCGCCGGCTCGTGGACCGGTTGATGGGCGGGGTATGCCTCGGCGCGATCCTCGTCGCGGTGGCCCCGCTGGCCAGCGTGTTGGGCTATGTCGTCGTCCAGGGCGTGTCGGCGTTGAACTGGGCGTTCTTCACCCATCTCCCTGCCCCGGTCGGCGAGCCGGGCGGCGGGATGGCGAACGCCATCGCCGGTACCCTGACGCTCATCGCGCTCGCGTCGTGCGTCGGGGTTCCCGTCGGGATCCTGGGCGGGATGTTCCTCGCTGAGGCGGGCGACGGACGCCTCGGCTGGTGGATCCGGTTCACCGCCGACGTCCTGAACGGGCTTCCCAGCATCGTCGTCGGGGTCTTCGTCTACGCGCTCGTCGTAGTCCCGATGAAGCGGTTTTCGGCGCTCGCCGGCGGGCTCGCGTTGGGCGTGATGATGATTCCGTTGGTGATGCGGACCACCGAGGAGATGGTACGGCTCGTGCCGTCCTCGCTGCGTGAGGCATCGCTTGCGCTCGGCATCCCGTGGTGGGTGACGAGCCTGCGGATCGTCCTCCGGACCGCGACGGCGGGTGTGATCACGGGCCTGATGCTGGCCGTCGCCAGGATAGGCGGGGAGACCGCGCCGCTCTTGTTCACCGCGTTCAACAATCAGTACTGGCAGTCGGGCCTCGACCAGCCGATCGCCTCGCTTACGGTACAGTTATTCAACTACTCGATCGCGCCGTACGACGACTGGCACCGGCAGGCATGGGGCGCGGCGCTGGTCTTGATGACGATCACGCTCCTGCTGAACGTGGGGGCGCGCGTCGCCGCCCGCCAACGATTCACGGCCCGCGGGAGGTAGCGCCGCAATGGTGTCCGAAGTCATGACGCAGGACGGACCGATCACGACGCTGTGGGATCACGCGATTGCCTCCGCGTTGGCCAAGGGGCAGGCCATCGATACCGACGTTCCGGCACAACTGGTCGTCCATGATCTCCACGCCTACTTCGGGCGCACCCACGCCGTCCGGGGAATCTCGCTTCGCCTTGCCGCCAACCGGATCACCGCGATCATCGGCCCCTCCGGGTGCGGGAAGTCGACCCTCCTGCGGTGTCTCAACCGCATGCACGAGGTCGTCCTGGGCGCCCGGCTGGAAGGCCGCGTCCTCCTCGACGGCGAGGACATCTACGCACCCGGCGTGGACCCCGTTGACGTCCGCCGCCGCGTCGGCATGGTATTTCAGCGGGCCAATCCCTTCCCGACCATGTCGATCTACGACAACGTGGTCGTGGGTCTGCGCCTGAACGGCGTTCGGGACCGCCGGATGCTCGACGAGGTGGCGGAACGCAGCCTGCGTCAGGCCGCGTTGTGGGATGAGGTCAAGGACGTGCTCGCCCGGCCGGGCACGAGCCTTTCGGGTGGCCAGCAACAGCGGCTGTGCATCGCCCGGGCCCTCGCGGTCGAGCCCGAAGTGCTGCTGATGGACGAGCCGGCGTCCGCGCTCGATCCCCTCTCGACGTTGAAGATCGAGGATCTGGCCCGGACGCTGCGCCAGACGCTGACGATCGTGATCGTTACGCACAACATGCAGCAGGCAGCCCGCGTCTCCGACAGCACGGCCTTCATGCTGGCCGGCGAACTGATCGAGTACCGTCCGACGGCCGAACTGTTCACGCGTCCCAAGGAGAAGCAGACGGAAGATTACATCACCGGCCGGTTCGGCTGACCGGGGGCCCGACAGGAAGTGATCCCGGGAAGCGGGAAGCGTCGCGCGGGCGGACCAGGCGGGGGATGATCGTGCAGACGCGGGAGACGTTCGACCGGGAACTGACCGGCCTCCAGGACGATCTGCTGCGCATGGGCGCGCTGGTGGAGGAGGCGGTGCGCCGCTCCATCGAGGCGCTGCGGGCGCGCAGCGTAGACGGCGCCGAGGCCGTCATCACCGCGGACAACGCCATCGACGCGCTGCACCTCGAGTTGGAAGAGCGGTGCCTCATGTTGATGGCCACGCAGCAACCCATGGCCAAGGATCTCCGCACCATTGCCGCGGTGTGGGCGATGACGATGGACCTCGAGCGCATCGGCGATCACGCCGAGGACATCGCGCGGGCGACGCGGCGCATGGCGGGCCAGCCGCTGCTCAAGCCGCTCATCGACATCCCCCGCATGGCCGAGATGGTCCAGCAGATGCTGCGCACCGGGCTCGACGCGTTCGTGCGGCACGACGTCCAACTCGCGCACCAGATGGCGGCCGCCGACGACGAGGTGGACCATCTCTACAGTCAGGTGTTCCACGAGCTGCTCACGTACATGATCGAGGATCCCCACAACATCCAACGCGCCACGTATCTGCTCTTCTGCGCGCAGGCGCTTGAGCGGATGGGCGACCATGCCACAAACATCGCCGAGCGCGTCATTTACATGGTGACGGGCACGCTCAAAGAACTGAACGTCTAGCACGGCGGCGGCGGGAGGAAGCCGTCCGCGCCGCCGTGAACGTGCTTCTCCCATGCCTGCAGCGCCTGACTGCCGCCGTCTCGCCGAGGAACACCGGGACGAGCTTGTGGCTGTCGCCCGGGACCTCGTCCGCATCGACACGACCAACACCGGCGTCATGCCGACCGGGAACGAAACCGAGGCGGCGACGCACCTCGCGCGCGTCCTGCGCGCCGGCGGCATCGAGCCGGAGATCGCCGGACGCGTCCCCGAGCGAGGCAACCTCGTCGCGCGCCTGCCGGGACGCAGCGGCCGCACCGCGCTCGTGCTGGCCTCCCACACCGACGTCGTGCCGGCCGGCGACGCGTCGCAGTGGACCCAGCCGCCGTTCGCCGCCACGCTCGAAGACGGCCACCTGCTCGGCCGCGGCGCCGCGGACATGAAGGGCACCGTCGCGGCGCAGACGATGGCGCTCATCCTTTTGCAGCGGTCCGGCGCGGCGCTCGCGCACGGGGTCAATTTCGTGTGCGTGGCGGACGAAGAGGCCGGCGGCTCATACGGGATGGGCTGGGTGGTCCGCGAGCGTCCCGACTGGGTGCGCGGCGGCCTGTGTCTGAACGAGGGCGGCGGCTTCTTCATCCCGGTTGACGGGCGCGACTGGTGCGTGCTCGGCGTCGGCGAGAAAGGCCGGTTTGAAGTCGCCGCGACCTTTCGCGGCCGCGGCGCGCACGCCGCACGCCCGTGGCAGGGCGACAACGCCTTCTACAAGGCGGCGGCGGCGCTCGAACGGCTCCGCGCCTACGAGCCGGAGCGCGATACGAGCGGGCCCATCTTTTCCGCCGTGAGCCGCCTCACGGGCCCGGTGCTGCCGGCCAACGTGGACGACGTGATTACGCGCTTGAACGCTTCGAACCCGCGCCTGGCCGATCACCTGCGCCAGGTCTCCCGCATGCTGGTCACGCCGACGCTCATCGCGGGCGGCGTGAAGTCGAACAGCGTCCCGGACATCTGCCGCCTGACATGCGACGTACGCGCCCTGCCGCATCAGGGCCCCTCGTACGTCGAAGCGCACACACGGGCGCTGCTCGGTGAGGCGGAGGTCCGCGTCGACCAGACCGCGGTGGCCAACACCTCGCCGGCCACGGAGGCCCTCCTCGCGGCGCTTTCCGACTCGCTGCACCGGACCCTCGGCCGCCCGGTCGATGTGGTGGCGAGCCTCAGCGGGGGCTTCACCGACTCCCGGTTCGTCCGCGACATCGGCGTGCCGGCCTACGGATTTTCGCCGAGCCACCCGGACAGCGACCCCGGCCGCCATCGCGCGCACGGCCCGAACGAAGCCATCGCGATCCGCGACCTCGTCCTGCAGACCGCCGTGTACCTGGACCTCGCCTACCGCTACGCGGCCGCCTGAGAGGAGTGCCCCGATGTTCACCGCGTTTGTCATGATTCAGGCGGAGCGCCGGCGCATTCCGGACGTCGCCCGGCGGCTCGCCGAAATCCCGGGGGTCGAAGAAGTGTATTCGGTCACCGGGGAATGGGACATCATCGCCGTGCTGAAACTGCGCGACTACGAGGAGCTCGCGGACGTCGTGACGAGCCGGATGACCGACGTGCCCGGCGTCGTCCGCACGAACACCCACCTCGCGTTTCGCGCGTTCCCGCAGTCGCTGCTCGAGCGGCCGTTCTCGCTCGGACTGGAGGAGAAACCGGAATGAGCGCCGTCACCGCGTCCCCTCCGGAGCTCAGCCCCGCGCGATTGGTCGACATGCTGCGCATGATGATGCGCATCCGCGAGTTCGACCAGCGCGCGCTCGAACTGTACCGCGAAGGCGTCATGCGGGGGACCACGCATCCCTACATCGGGATGGAGGCGGTCGCGGTCGGGGCGTGCGCGACGCTGCGGCCGGGTGATCGCATCACGAGCACGCACCGCGGGCACGGCCACTGCCTCGCCAAAGGCGGAGACCCGCGGCTCATGATGGCGGAACTGCTGGGCCGCGCCGCGGGCTACTGCAAGGGCAAGGGCGGCTCCATGCACATCGCCGACGTCGACGCCGGCATCCTCGGCGCCAACGGCATCGTGGGCGGCGGCATTGGCCTCGCCACCGGCGCGGCCCTGGCGAGCAAACTGGCCGGGCGCGACGAGGTCGCCGTCTGCTTCTTCGGCGACGGCGCGCTCAATCAGGGCATCTTCCACGAGGCCGCCAACCTGGCCGCGATCTGGCGGCTGCCGGTGATCTACGTCTGCGAGAACAACCAGTACGCCATGTCCGCGCGCGCCGACCGCTTCACGTCGGTGCCGGACCCCGCGGTCCGGGCGGACGCGTATGGATTCCCCGGCGGCAGCTGCGACGGCATGGACGCGCTGGCGGTCTACTCCGCCGTCGGCGCCGCCGTGGCGAGGGCGCGGGCGGGCGAGGGGCCGTCGCTGGTGGTCTGCGTCACGTACCGCTACCTCGGGCACCACGTCGGGGACCCGCTCAACTACCGCGACAAGGCGGAGGTCGAGGCGTGGCGGGCCAAGGATCCGATCGAGCGGCTGCGGGCCGCGCTGATCGAGCGGCGCGCGCTCACGGCCGCGGACGCCGACGCCGCGCGGGCGGACGTGGAGCGTGAGATCGCCGACGCGGTCGCCTTTGCGAAGGCGAGCCCGGAGCCGGATCTGGCCACGCTGACCGAGGACGTGTACGCATGAGCGCGGTCGAAACCCAGCAGGCGCCGGCCGGTACCCGCGTCCTGACCTACGCGGAGGCGCTCAACGAGGCGCTGCGCGAGGAGATGCGGCGCGATCCCCGCGTGTTCGTGATGGGCGAAGACGTCGCGGTATGGGGCGGCGGCGGCGTGTTCGGCGTCACCAAGGGGCTGGTCGAGGAGTTCGGCCCGGAGCGGATTCGGGACACGCCCATCTCCGAGGAAGCGATCGCCGCGCTCGCGGTCGGCGCAGCCATGGCGGGCGCCCGCCCGGTCGCGGAGTTCATGTACGCGGACTTCATGACGCTGGCGATGGAGCCGATCGTCAACCAGGCCGCCAAGATCCGCTACATGTTCGGCGGCAAGGCGCGCGTGCCGGCGGTCTTTCGCGCCCAGGAAGGCGCCGGCCGCGGCAACGCCGCGCAGCACTCGCAGTCGCTCGAGGCCTGGTTCTGCCACATCCCCGGCCTCAAGGTCGTGACACCGAGCACGCCCGCGGACGCGAAGGGCCTGCTCATCTCCGCGATCCGCGACGACAACCCGGTCGTGTTTCTCGAGCACAAGATGCTCTACAACACGAAGGGCCCGGTGCCGGCCGGCGACCACACGGTGCCTCTCGGTGTCGCCGAGCGCAAGCGCGACGGGCGGCACATCACGGTCGTCGGCGTCCACACGATGGTGTTGAAGGCGCTCCAGGCCGCCGACCGGCTCGCCGCGGAAGGCATCGAGCTCGAGGTCATCGATCCCCGTACGCTCGTGCCGTTCGATCTCGACATGGTCGTCGCGTCGGTCCGCAAGACCGGGCGGCTCATTGTCACCCACGAGGCATACGAGCGTTGCGGGGTCGGCGCCGAAGTCATCGCGCAGGTCGTGGCCACGGCGTTCGACGCGCTCGACGCGCCGCCGGTGCGCCTGTGCGGCGCGAACGTGCCGGTGCCCTACAGCGGCGCCCTCGAAGCGGCGGCGCTGCCCCAGGTGGACGGCATCGTCGCGGCGGCTCGGCAGTTGATGGCCTGACGGAACCTCATGGCCACCGAAGTCGTGCTCCCGAAACTCGGGCTGACCCAGGACGAGGGCACGATCGTCCGGTGGGTCAAGGCCGAGGGCAGCCGCGTCAACAAGGGCGAGCCGCTCTTCGAGGTTCTCACCGACAAAGCCACGATTGAGGTCGAGGCGCCGGCATCGGGCGTGCTGCTCCGGATCCTCGTCCCGGAGGGCGCGACGGCCCCCGTCGCGACGCCCATTGCTGTGATCGGCGAGCCCGGCGAACACGTCACGTCCGCCGCGCCGCATCCCGTGGCGGCGCCGGCATCTCGTTCCCAGCATCCGCCTTCCGCCGGTGCGCCGGCCGGAGGAGCGATTCGAACCGGGGCGGCCGGCAGTATTGCCATCGGTGACGGACGCGTGCGGGTCTCACCCCGGGCACGCACGCTCGCCGCCGCTCACGGCATCGATCTCGGTGCGCTGCGCGGCAGCGGCCCCGACGGCCGCATCGTCGAGCGGGACGTGCAGCGCGCCGTGGAGGCGGGCGGGACGGGCCGCGCGGCCGCGGCACGCCATGCGACGGTGCCGGGAGCAGTTGGTGCGCCTGCCGCCCCCGCCGCGGCGCCCGGAGGCCCGGCGCGGCCGGTGATCTCGGCACGGTTGCGCGCCATCATCGCACGCCGCATGACCGAGAGCCTTCAGGGCACGGCCCAGCTCACGCTCACCACCGAAGCCGACATGGCGGAGGCGGCGAAGCTGCGCGACCAAGTCGGAGCCGAACTCGAGCGGCGCGGCGGCGACCGGCCGACCTACACCGACCTGGTCGTGCGCGCGGCGGCGCTTGCGCTGCGGGACCACCCGCGGCTCAATGCGCGCTGGGCCGATGATGGCGTGCGCCTGTTGCCGGACATTCACGTCGGGGTCGCCGTGGCGCTCGACGAGGGCCTCGTCGTTCCCGTGATCCGTCACGCCGACCGGGCCACACTGGCGCAGATCTCCGCCGCGCTGCGTGACCTCTCCGAGCGGGCGCGCACCTTGAGGCTCAAACCGGACGAGATGGACGGCGGCACCTTCACCGTCACCAACCTCGGCATGTACGACGTCGACGCGTTCACGCCGATCCTCAACCCGCCGGAGGCCGCGATCCTCGGCGTCGGCCGCGTGCACCGCCGGCCCGTGGCGGCGGGCGAGGCCTCGGGAGGAGAGGACCGGGTGGAGGTGCGGCCGGTGATGGCGCTGTCGCTCACCTTCGACCACCGCGTCGTGGACGGGGCGCCCGCAGCGCAGTTTCTGCAGCGCATCAAGCACGTGCTCGAACACCCGTATCTCCTGCTGTTGCCCTAGAGGGACCCGTGGAGTTGCCGTTGACCCCGCTCGAATTCGCCCGCCGGGCCCGGGCGCTGTACCCGGAGCGCGAGGCCGTGGTCGACGGTCCTCGCCGGTTGACCTACGAGGCCTTCTTCGAGCGGTGCGACCGGTGGGCGAGCCGGCTGCAGCACCTTGGCGTGCGGCCGGGCGACCGCGTCGCCTATATCGCCCCGAATATCCACGGTCTGCTCGAGGCATTCTACGCGGTGCCGCAGATCGGCGCGGTGCTCGTTCCTATCAACTACCGCCTCGCCGCGGGAGACTTCGAGTACATCATCAACCACAGCGGCGCACGGATCGTTTGCGCGGCCGCCGAACACCTCGCCGCGGTGGACGGCATCCGCGCGTCGCTGCCGCGGGTGCGGCACTTCGTGGCGCTCGACGGCGCGGGCCCCGGATGGCTCGACTACGATGACCTGCTCGAGCAGTCCGACGGCCGGTACGACCGTCCGGAGATCGCGGAAGGCGATGTGCTCAGCGTCAACTACACGAGCGGCACCACCGCCCGGCCGAAAGGCGTCATGCTCACGCACCGCAACGCTTACATGAACGTACTCGGGACGCTCGCGCACATTCACATGACGGCGGCGGACCGGTATCTCTGGACCCTGCCGATGTTCCACTGCAACGGCTGGACGTTCGTGTGGATTGTGACCGCGGTGGGCGGCGCGCACCTGTGCCTGCGGCGCGTTGAGCCGGACCAGGTCTTTGCGCTGTGCCGGGACGAGGGCGCGACCATGCTGTGCGCCGCGCCGACCGTGCTGATCCGGCTTGCCAACGCGCCGGAAGACCTCCGCCGCGGGCTCCGGCGCGGGATCCGCGTCGTGACCGCCGGCGCGCCGCCTGCCGCGGCCACCATCGGCCGCATCGAGGGCGACCTCGGATGGGAGATCGTTCACGTCTACGGACTGACGGAAACCTCGCCGTTCATCACGATCTGCGAACCGCGGCCGGAGCACGCCGCGCTGTCCACGGAGGCGCGCGCGGCCGTCAAAGCGCGGCAGGGCGTGGAGTTGTTCTCGTCCGGCGAGCTGCGCGTCGTCGACGGCGGCGGCGCGGACGTGCCGCGTGACGGGCGGACGGTGGGGGAGATCGTCGTGCGCGGCAACGCCGTCATGAAAGGCTACTACAACGATCCGGACGCCACGGCCAAGGCCTTCGCCGGCGGCTGGTTCCACACCGGCGATGCCGCCGTCGTGCACGCGGACGGCTACGTGGAGATCCGCGACCGGATGAAGGACATCATCATCAGCGGCGGCGAGAACATTTCATCGGTCGAAGTGGAAGGGGCGCTGCTCCGCCATCCCGCGGTGCAGGAGGTGGCCGTGGTCGGCCGGCCGGACGAGCAGTGGGGCGAAGCGCCGCATGCCTTTGTCGTCCTGAAGGCCGGAGCCGCGGCCGGGGAGGCGGAGCTGCGGCAGTTCGCGCGCGACTCGCTCGCCCACTTCAAGGTGCCGAAGGTGTTTCACTTCGTGGACGACCTGCCGAGAACCGCGACCGGCAAAATCCAGAAGTACGTGCTCCGCGGAACGCAGGCGGCGATCGGCAAACAATAACAGGACGGCGGCCGGGATCTCCCGGCCGCCGTCCTCAAGCGCGCTATCCGTTTCGCGGCTTACGAGCCGGTGCCCGCATCCGGTGGCGGTGCCTGGACCTGCGGCGGCGCCGGCGTCTGCACGGTGTCGTTGCAGGCGAACGCCGCGGTCGCGGCGATGGCGACCGCCGCCAGCGCGATCAGGGCGGTAAGCAGTTTCATCATCTCCGTGCCCTCCTTTCGAAGGGCCCCGAGGACCGACATCGGGGTCTCGCCCGTGCGGTTCGGCGTGCAACGGCGCAGTCCTGCCGCTCAGGCGTACGCCGGCCGGGGCCGCCCGCGGCCCCGGTCACGCCATCTCGACATCGTGGTGGTGCCGCAGCGCCGCGACCTCGGCCGCCTCCGGAACGCCCGCGCCGTACGCCGCTGCTGTATCGCGCAGGTAGCGTTCCAGACCGGCCGGACAAAAGAGCACGAGCACGCGCGCGGGCCCTGGCCCCGCGGCCGCAAAGGCGTGGACCGTGCCCCGCGGGATATAAATGAACGTGCCCGCGTCCGCCTCCGTCGTCTCACCGCCGAGCTGCGCCCGTACGCGGCCTTCCAGCACGTAAAGCGCTTCGTCGGACCTCCGGTGCAGGTGCGCGCCGAGTCCGGGCGCCCCCGCCTCCGGCACGCTTTCCACCAGCGCGAAGAGTCCGGCGGTGCGGCCGCCATCCGCCAGGACGGTCGCCGCGGCGCCGCGGTCGCGGAGCGCGAGCCGTTCACCGTGTCCCGGCTTCACCACGTATGGTGCGCGCGCAGCCATGCTGATGCTCCTCCCGCGCATGTTACAATGAGGTCCCGATGCGATTTCGCCCCGAGGTCGATTACTACGAGGTCCTTCAGGTCCATCCCCGCGCCTCCGCGGAAATGGTGAAAAAAGCCTACCGCACGCTTATGGGGGAGATGGGCGGGCATCCCGATCTCGGTGGCGATGAAGAGCGCGCGAAACTGCTTAACGAGGCCTACGCGGTGCTCGGCGATCCCGACCTGCGCCGCGCGTACGACCAGGCCCGTGCCGGGGCGGCGCCGAGGGGGGTGGGGGGTCTCGGCGCCGGGTGGCCGGGCGCGGGCCGGCCCGCTTCGCAGGGATCATGGACCGTGGGCCGCGGACCCGGCGGAGAACTGGAGCACTGGTCCGCCTTCGTGACGAAGGTGATGTTTTCCGCGATCGTCGTCGTGGTCGGCATGATGATCGCGCGCCTTATCAAGAGCCCGGCCATCGATCTCGCGGATTTGGTGGCCACGGCTGCGGTGTTGTTCCGGATCTGGCAGCAGACCGGCGGCGTGCGCTGATCCCACGCAGCGTGTTCCCCCGCAGCAGCACGTCCACACTACCGCGCCGTTGTTATCCGGGCGTTAACGTCCGGGTGGGATTCAGCGAAAAGCGCGTGACGCGGCGAGCGCGTTACGCCCGTTCGTTCGCGGAAGAGATCGGCCGGTGCCCGTGCCCGCGCACCATCGAGACGGCCTCGGCGACCAGGTCGGCGTTGCCGCGGGCGCGGCGGCCGTCCGGCAGATACAGCGTGTCCTCGAGACCGATCCGGATGTCGCGGGCACGGTCGAGCGCGGCATCGAGCACCGCCCACGTCGCGTGGCCTTCACCGTGGTGAACGCGGGGAAGGGCGATCCCGGCCCGGTCCAGCGCCGCATCCATAGCGGCGGCCGCGGCGACGGCGTCCTTGGGATCGAGCGGCTGGGCTTCGACAAGAATCCGCAGACACTTGGCGGCTAGGTCAGAGGCGATGAGGGCGCGCACGTCATCGAGCGACCACAGGCCGGCTTCGATGCCGACGCCGCGGCGCAGCAGCGCCTCGCACACGGCGGCCGTCCCGGGCTCGGAGAAGTTCACCGAGGCGAAGTCCGGCAGCACGGTCCACGACTCGATGAGCGCGACCCGGCGGCGGGGATCGGGTGCCATCCAGGCCGCGGTGCTCAACCCGACGGGAATGCCGGGGCATGCGCGGCGGAGGGCCGTGATCGCGCCGCCGCAAGCCCCCGCGTCCAGCGTCTCGCGTTCGTCCGCCCCGCGCGGGTGCACGTGAAGCGCGGCCGCGCCGGCCTCCACCGCCGCGCGGCCGTCCGCTGCCAGTTCGTCCGGCGTCACGGGCACCGCCTCGTGCTCGGCGCGGTGCCGGCCGCCGTTCAGGCAGGCCTTCACGAGCACGCGGCCGTGGGAGGCCTCACGCGGCATGCCGGGCCGGTCCTAGGCTACAGCGGCGGTATGCGCTCGCCCCATTGCGTCGCACCTTCGTACGCCGCGGCCAGCGACAGCAGGGTGACTTCCTCGAAGGGCCGGCCGCCGAACTGAATGCCGAGGGGCAGGCCGCCCTTCGTGAATCCGCAGGGCACGGTGATGCTCGGAAACCCGAGGAAACTGAAGGGCCGGTTGTAGACCGGCGACCCGGTGCTGCCGAGTCCGGCCGGCGCGGGACCGGGCGCCGACGGCGTCGCCAGCACGTCCACATCGCGCATCAGCCCGCGGATCGCCTCAATGAGGATCGTGCGGATCTGCTGCGCGCGAACGTACGCCGGCGCCGGGACGTGGAAGCCCGCTTCGATAATCGCGCGAAGTTTCTGCCCGTAGTCGTCCGGACGCTCGCGATAGGTGTCGGCGTGCACGGCCGCGGCCTCGGTGTGGTGGATGAGTTCGTGCGCGTCCATCGCCGTCTCGAACAGCTCGGGTAGGCGCACGGGCTCGACCCGGCAGCCGAGATCCCCGAGCGCCCGCAGCGCGTCGCGGTACGCCGCCGCTCCCTCGGGGTCGAGTCCCTCGTCGAAGTAGCGGTCCGGCACGCCGACCCGGAGGCCCCGGACAACGGCATCGCGGGCCCGCGGATCGGCTAGCGCGGCGGCGGCCGCCGGAGGCGGCGGCGCCGAGACGGTCGTCGGGTCGTTCGGGTCGGGACCGGCGACCGCGTCGAGCAGGATCGCCACGTCGCGCACCGTGCGCGCCATCGGTCCGGGATGATCGAGCGTCCACGCGAGCGGATGAACGCCGTAGCGGCTGACCCGGCCGAACGTCGGCTTGAGTCCGACGATGCCGCAGTAGGCCGCGGGACGGCAGATCGAGCCGGAGGTCTGGCTCCCGAGCGCGCCGTGGCACATCCGTGCCGCGAGCGACGCGGCCGAGCCGCTGCTCGAGCCGCCGGGCGTGTGGTTGAGCGCCCACGGGTTCCGGGCCGGCGACGGGTCGAAGGACGCGAACTCCGTGGTGTGGGTCTTGCCCAGCACGACGGCGCCGGCGCGGCGGAGGCGCGCGACCGCGGTGGCGTCGTACGCCGGCACGAACCCGCTCATGATCTTCGAGCCGCACGACGTCTCCAGCCCTGCCGTGTAAAAGATGTCCTTGAGACCGACGGGGACGCCGTGAAGCGGCCCGAGCAGCGTTCCCGCCGCGCGGAGGTCGGTGAGCCGGCGCGCCGCCTTCCGCGCCTCGTCGGCGCGCACGCGCGCCCACGCGTGGACTCGGGGCTCCACGCGCTCGAGACGGTCGAGGGTGGCGTCGACCAGTTCGACGGGTGACAGACGGCCGGACGCGATCTCCGCGGCCGCGTCGCTGAGGGACAGGACCCAGGGTTCGGTCATGCAGGGTGCGGGCGGCGAGGCGGCGGCCGCCTACCCCTCACCACGGTCCAGCCGCGGCGCGCCCGCAGGATCGGTCTCCTTCGGCACCGGCGCGGCCGCAACGCGTTCGATGCGGCGCTGTGTGACGGTCCATTCCTCGTCGAAGCGTTCGCCGTGGTCCGGCAGCCGCAGCAGCGCGTGCAATCCGCCGGGCTTCGGCGCGTGATGCGTGCCGTCGCCGTGATGGTGCGCCACACAAGGGTCTTGGCCCGGAGACCGGAAACCTCCTCCCGTGTCCACCGTGGGCCCGCGCGACGCGGAGCGGCCGGTTGTGCTCGCGCTCGACATGGGCAGCGGCTCGCTTCGGGCGATCTTCTACGACCGCCTGGGGCGCGAAGTGGCCGGCACGGAGGGCCGCACCGCCACCGCGTGGACGCGGACGTCCGACGGCGGAGTGGAAGCCGACGCCGAGGCGCTCGTGGCCGGCGTCGGCGCCGCGATCGATGCCGCGCTCGCCGGCTTGGGAGATGTCGCCTCGGAGATCCGCGCCGTCGGTGTCTCCACGTTCTGGCACAACGTGCTCGGCATCGACGCGGCGGGCCGGCCCCTCACGCCGCTGTACTCGTGGGCCGACGGCCGGAGTGCCGCCGCGGTCGCGGCGCTGCGCGAGCGTCTCGACGAAGAGGCGGTGCGCCGGCGCACGGGCTGTGTCTTTCATCCGAGTTACCTGCCGGCCCGCCTTCTGTGGCTGCGCACGGCCCGGGCGGGGGTCTTCCGGGCGGTCCGGACGTGGATGAGCATCGGCGAATATCTCACGCTGCGCCTCTTCGGCCGCGCCGTCTGCAGCATTTCAATGGCGTCCGGCACGGGGATGCTGGACCTTCGCCGGTGCGGGTGGGACGGTGAAGTGCTCGACGCCGTGGGTCTCTCGACCGAGCGGCTGTGCCCGCTCGGCGACCTCGACGCACCGTTGTGCGGTCTGGCCCGGGAGTACGCGTCGCGGTGGCCGGCGCTGGCGCGAGTTCCGTGGCTGCCGGCCGCGGGGGACGGCGCGCTCAGCAACATCGGGACCGCTTGCGTCGGGCGCGGCCGTACGGCGCTCAGCCTGGGTACCTCGGGTGCGCTTCGCGTCCTGTGGCCGGGCGACGTGCCGGACGTCCCGCGCGCGTTGTGGGTGTATCGCGCCGACCGGCGCCGCGTCCTCACCGGGGGCGCGGTGTCCAACGGGGGCAGTGTCTACCGCTGGCTGCGCGATCAATTCGTGCTCGCCGATCCCGCGGAGACGGACGCGGCGCTGCGCGACCGGCCGCCGGACTCGCACGGCTTGGTGATGCTGCCGTTTCTCTCCGGCGAGCGCAGTCCCGCCTGGCCGGCGGCGTCGCGCGGGGCGATCGTCGGGATGACGCTCGCCACGCAGCCGCTCGACCTTGTCCAGGCGGCCCTCGAGGCGGTCGCCTACCGCCTCGCGCTGATCTGGGACGCCTTGAGCGCGCTGCGTAGGCCGCACGGGCCCGGGGACGGAGCCGGCGAAATCGTGGCGAGCGGCGGCGCGCTGGCGCACCTGCCGGTGTGGCTGCAGATCATCGCCGACGTCTTGGGACGGGAGATCATCCGCTCCGCCGAGGACGAAGGGAGCAGCCGCGGCGCGGCGCTCTCCGCCCTCGAAGTGCTGGGTGCCCTGCGCACAGAGGACATGTCCGTACCGCGCGCCGCGGTGGTCAGGCCGGACCCGTCCAGGCACGCGCGCTACCAGGACGCGCGGGCGCGCCACGCGCGTGTCGAGCACGCGCTTGAGCCGCTGCAACCCCAAGGTGCGGGCGCCGCTCCGCCGGCGCCGGCGGCCGGCCCGGTGGATTAGCGATGGGGAGGCACACGTGATGGCGCAACTGCAGCCGTGGCAGAACTTCTACATGCTCCTCGGCGGCGCGTCGGCCACACTGGTCGGCTTGATGTTCATTGCGATCTCGCTCGGGTCCGGCTGGTGGACGGCCGCCGAGAGATCAACGCTCAATGCGAGTTTCAACGCGTTCATGAGCCCCACGTTTATTCACTTCGTCTACGTGCTGGTGACCGCCGTCGTGGTGCTCGTGCCGACGCTCAGCGAACCGGTGCTCGGCGGCTTCTTGGTGCTCACCGGCCTCGGCAGTCTCGCCCACGTCGCCCGCAACCTGCCGTTTCTCCATGACCGATATCGCGCGCGCATTATCGACCGGAGCGACGTCGTATGGTACTCGCTGATGCCGTCCCTCGGGTACATTTTGTATCTCGCCGCCGGCGCCGGATTGCTGAGGGCGGCCCTCCTCGGGACGCGTCCGGCGCAGGCGCTCGACGCGCTGGCGGCGGCAAATGTGCTGCTGATGGTGATCGGCGTGCGCAACGCGTGGGACCTCGTGGTGTTTCTGGTGATGAGAAGAGCCGACGGCGCACCGGCGGACCGCCGCGGTGAGGCGGCGTCTCGCGCGGGTCGCGCCGAGTGATCCCGGTCGCGCCGGCGCGGGGCGCCGCGACAAAACCCCGATAATCCCGCGATCTGAGGGCCGGCGCAGGAGCGTACCGCCGAGCCGCGAAGCGTGCACGCACCGAAGGCACCGGAGGGAGACGATGGGCCGCTCCGCCTCTTCCGCACGCCGGTCGCTCACGCGCCGCGAGCTCCTCCGCCGGACGGGCCGCACCGCCGCCGGTGTCGCCGCGGGGCTCGCCGCGGCGAACGCCGGTAGATGGACAGGGCTGGAGACCGCGTGGGCGGCCGCGCCGGCGCCCAAGACGGGCGGGACGCTGACGATCAGTCAATCCGTCGACATCAATACGCTGCACCCGTGGACCGGCACGCTCAACGTGTGGAAGGTCATCAAGACCAACATCTACGACCAGCTCTCGTATCAAGACCCCGTCACCCTCGAGTTCAAACCCAAGCTCGCGAAGTCGTTCGAGTGGACCGACGGCAACACCGGCCTGCTCGTGACCCTGCCGGCGGGCGTGCGGTTTCACAACGGCGAGGCGTTGACTGCGGCCGACGTCAAGTTCACGCTCGACAGCATTCGCGATCCGAAGGTCGGCTCGTGGCTGCGCGGGTTTATCGCCCCCATCATGGACGTGCAGGTGCTCGACGACACACATCTCAAGATCAAGACGGACACGATCGAGAACCAGCTGATCCCGGCGTTTGCCTATGTCGACATCGTGCCGCGGAGCCAGGGCACCGATCTGTCCCGCAAGACGCCGGTCGGCTCAGGGCCGTACCGGTTCGTGGAATGGGTGCCGAACGACCACGTCACCCTCCAGCGCAATCCGCGCTACTGGAACCAGGCAGGCGCGGGCTACGTGGACCGGATCGTGCTCCGGCCGGTGACGGAACTGCAGACGCGCATCTCGCAGCTGCTGGCCGGCGACGTGGATCTCGTGTACGACTTCAGCCTGATCGAGGTCCCGAGACTGCGCGCCGACCGCCGCGTCGAGTTGGCGGTCGTGCCGCCCGTGGACCAGATGTTCGTCATGTATCTCAACATGCGCAAGCCCCCGTTCAACAAGGTGGAGATGCGGCAGGCCATGGGGTGGGCGCTCGATCGCGAGGGGTTCATCAAGAACTTCATGGCCGGCCAAGGGCGTGTGGACAACAGTCCGTTTACGCCCAAGCACTGGGCCTTCGATCCCCGAACGGAGCACGCGTACAGCTACAACCCCGACCAGGTGGGGCGGCTGCTGGAAAAGGCCGGGTATCCCAAAGGGCAGGGCCTGACCTTCAGCCTGCTCACGCCGGCCGGGTATCCGGAGTTCACCCAGATCTCCACGCTCGTGCAGGCGACCTTCGCCTCGATCGGGTACCGCCCGGCGATCGAGGAGGTCGACATCGGCCAGTGGGCGGCGCGCCTGAACCAGTCCCGTGACTTCCACGCGGCGGTCGACTATCCGCCGCGCGGGTCCGCCGACCCCGCGCTGACGTACGCCGCGGGCCTGCTCTTTCCGCCGAACGCGGCCAACATCTGCGGGCTGACCCCGGAGGCGATTCCCGGCTACGTGGCGGCGCTGCACCGGGGCGCGACCACGCTCGCCCGTCCCGCGCGCTCGGTGGCGTACTTCAGCGTCCAGGAGTTGTGGCTGCAGTCCCTGCCGGGGCCGATCTTCTGCCACCGCTCGACGGCGCACGCCGCGCTGCCGTCCGTCAAAGGATTTGTGCCGCACCCGGCGTTCCAGCAGAGCTTCGCCGGCGTCTGGCTGGCCCATTGACCGCCTGACCGCGCACCGGCACGTCCCCTCGGGTTCGCGGTGACGAAATATCTCATCTGGCGCTCGCTCAGCGTCATCCCCACGCTGATCGGCGTCAGCATCCTCGTGTTTCTCGTCACCTACTTCATCCCGGGAGACCCCGCCCAGATTCTGGCGGGCACCGAAGCGACCCCGGACGTGGTGGCCGGCCTGCGCCATCAGTGGGGCCTCGACCGCCCGATCTACGTACGCTACGCGCTGTGGGCCGCGAACGCCGCGCGGGGCAATCTCGGCGAGTCGTATTTCAGCCATATGACCGTGCTGCAGCTGGTCGCGACGGCGTCGCGCGTGACCGTCGAGCTCGCGCTGCTGGCCCTCCTCGTCGCGGTGGCGATTGCCGTCCCGGCCGGCATCATCTCCGCGGTCCGGCCCGGCTCCTGGTTTGACCTGACCGCGACCGCGGTCGGCTTCGGCGGCCTGTCGATTCCCGGCTTCTGGCTCGGGATCATGCTCATCTACGTGTTCAGCGTCTATCTGCGGTGGCTGCCCGCGGGCGGCTTCACGCCGCTTGCGAGCGGCCTCGTCCCGAACCTCCGCAGCATGATTCTGCCGGCGATCGCGCTCGGCACCTTCGCCTCGACGCAGTTCATGCGCTACCTGCGCGCGAGCATGCTCGAAGTGCTCGGCGCGGATTTCACGCGGACCGCGCGGGCGAAGGGCCTCACGGAGCCGATCGTGCTCGTGCGCCACGCCATGCGCAATGCGCTGATTCCGTTCGTGACGGTCCTCGGCGTGCAGATGGGCTATTTGCTCGGGGGCACCGTGATCACCGAATCGGTCTTCGCGCTGCCCGGCATCGGCCGCCTCGTGCTGAACGCGATCCTGAACCGCGACTACCAGGTCGCCACGGGGATCGTGCTGCTGATCGCCACCGCGTTCGTGCTGGTCAACCTGGTCGTGGATCTCCTCTATCCGGTCCTCGATCCACGCGTCCGGCTCGGCCGGCCCACGACGTCGCCGTGACGCTCGACACGAGCCGCCTCGATCCCGCGTCCACCGACGCGCGGCCGGCCGTCCCGGCCGTGCCCGCGGCACCACCCGCGTTCCGGCGCCCCGCCCGCGCGGCGCGCTGGTTCGGGAGGCGCCGCACGCTGGTTCTCGGCCTCGCCGTGGTGATGGTGCTGTGCCTGAGCGCGATCGGCGCGGGTCTGCTCGCGTCGTACGCGCCCGACGCGCAGCAGATGTCGGCCACCCTGCAGCCGCCGTCCGCCCGGCACCCGCTCGGCACCGACGAGTTCGGACGGGATTTGCTGAGCCGGATGCTCTTTGGGGCGCGCCTCACGATCCTCGCGAGCAGCGTCTCCGTGCTGCTGGCGGCGGTGTGCGGGAGCGCCCTCGGCCTCACCACGGGCTACTTCGGCGGCGCCTACGACAGCCTGGCCGGGCGGGTCATCGACGTGCTGTTCTCGTTTCCGGTGGTGCTGCTCGGCATCGCGATCGTGGCCGTGCTGGGCCCCGGCGAGCCGAGCGTGGTGTTCGCGATCGCCGTCGCCTCGCTTCCAAATTTCGCGCGCGTGTCGCGGTCGGCCGTCATCGCGGAGCGCGAGCGCGAGTACGTGATGGCCGCCCACGCGATCGGGGCCCCGGTTCCCTACGTGATCGTGCGGACGCTGCTGCCCAACCTGGTGGGGCCGCTCGTGGTGCTCGTGTCGCTGGGGTTCGCCTACGCGGTCCTGTACGAGGCGTCGTTCAGTTTTCTGGGCCTCGGCGCCCAGCCGCCCACGCCGGAGTGGGGCGTTATGCTGTCGAGCGCCCGCAATTACCTGTTTCAGGCGCCCTGGTACGCGTTCTTTCCGGGGGCGGCCATCTTTATCTTGGTGTTCTCGCTCAACCTCGTCGGCGACGGACTGCGGGACCTCCTGGACCCGCGGCGGCACAACCGGTAACTACTCCTCCGGCAGCGGCAGCGTCACCGCCCTGCCCGCGGCCCACGCGCGGTCGATCGCAAGACACACTTCGTGGCTGCGGGCCGCGTCGCCGAGGGCGGCGACCGGGGCGCGGTCCTCCCGGATCGCGGCGACCAGGTCGTCGACCTCGGCCTGAAACGGGTGGTGGGTGACGTCGGCGCTGTCCGGCAGCACGGTGGGGATCGTCGCGTAGCCGGTCTGGCCCTCCAGCGTCCCGGCGTACAGTTGATTGTTCCGGAGCGTTCCGCGGCTGCCGTAGAGGTTGATGTTGAAGACGTACGGCGTATAGGCTTCAAACGTCACGCTGACTTTGCCGACGGCCCCGCCGGCAAAGCGCAGCGACGCCGTCACGGTAGGCGGATAGTCGAACTCGCGCCGCGCGACATGCGCCGCGTACGCGGAGACACTCGCCACGTCTCCGGCGCAGAAGCGCAGCGCGTCCACGGCGTGGCATCCGCCCATGAGCAGCGCACCGCCGCTCGTCTCGCCGCGGCCCTTCCACTCCCAGCCCGGCCGCACCGGGTCGACGCGGTGAATGTAGTCGGCCTCGACGAGCACGAGGTCACCGAGTGTGCCGTCCCGCACGAGACGCCGCGCCATCCGGACGAGCGGGTTCCATCGAAGGACGAACCCCACGGTCGCCTTGACGCGGTACTCCTCGACCGCGGCCTCGACGGCCCGCAGGTCGCGGAGCGTCAGCGCGATCGGCTTTTCCACGACGAGGTGCTTGCCGGCGCGGGCGGCGAGCATCGCCTCACGCGCGTGCAGGTGGTTCGGCGTGCAGATGGCCACGATGTCCACGTCGTCGCGGCCGAGCGCCGCGTCCAGGCGGTCCGCCGTCTCGCAGGTCAGGCCGTACGCCGCGGCGCACCGGCGCGCCGCCTCGGCGGTCCGGCTCGTGATCATCCGTACCTCGGTGTGCGGGTTGCGCGAGAACGCCTGGATGTACTGCGTCGCGACGTTGCCCGCGCCGTGTATGGCGACGCCGAGCCGCGCGCCTGCCGTCACCCTGCCGGCCCTCGGTCCATCTCACGCGGCAGGCCGCCGGCATCATCGAACGCCACGGCGTCCGTGGGGCGCGGCCCGGTCATGCCTCCCGCGTCGAAGAAGCGTTCCACGCGGCTGAGATACGGGACGAGGCTCGAGCGGTCCTCCGGCGGGGCGCCAAAGGGAAACCGGCCGGGTGCAAGAATGCAGACGGCAGATCGTCCTTGCTCCGATCGCAGTTCCCAACTGCCTGTGCGAGGTGGCACCGATGGATGGCAGCAAAGTCCGGACTGATACCGGTGCGCCGGTCGCGGCCCCCAACAGCGATCCCTCATCGAGATCCGCCGAGTACATGACCCGGGCCGGCCGTCACCTGGCCGGCGGGGTCAACAGCAACATCCGGCTCGATGAGCGGCCGGCGCCGTTCGTGGCGGTGCGGGGCCGCGGTGCGGAGGTCGAAGACCTGGACGGCCGCCGCTACGTCGACTACGTCTGCGGCATGGGCGCCGTGATCCTGGGGCACGCTGATCCGGGCGTCACCGAGGCGGTCGTCGCCACCATGCGCGAGGGGGTCGCCTTTGCCGGGCAGCACCCACTCGAGGCCGAGGTTGCCGAGCGGATCAGCGCCGCGGTGCCCTCGGCGGAAGTCGTCCGCTGCACGTCCTCGGGTTCCGAGGCGGTCCACGCCGCCATCCGCATTGCCCGCGCGGCCACGGGCCGGTGGCCAGTGGTGCGCTTCGACGGCCACTACCACGGCTGGCTCGACTCGATTCACACAGCCGCCCGGTCTCCGGAAGGCGGCCTGGGGGCGGCTGCGCCGGCGCGGCCCGGCAGCCGGGGGCAGCCGCCCGCGGCGGTGCACGATGTGCTTGTCATGCCCTGGAACGACCTAGAGGCCGTCCGCTCGGCGGCCGGCCTCCACCGGGGCCGCATCGCCACGATCATCCTCGAGCCCATCCTTTGCAATACCGGCGTGATTCCGCCGGCGCCGGGGTTCCTCGAGGCGATCCGCGACTGGTGCAGCCGCGACGGCACCGTGCTGATTTTCGATGAGGTTATCACGGGCTTCCGGGTGGCGCTGGGCGGCGCGCAGTCCCTCCTCGGGATGACGCCGGACCTTACGGTCTTCGGCAAGGCGGTGGCCAACGGATTCCCAATGAGTGCCGTAGCCGGACGGCGCGACCTCATGGGCACACTGGTAAGCGGGGGCGTCCTGCACGGCGGAACCTACAATGGGAATCCGCCGGTGATGGCGGCGGCGCGGGCGACCCTGGACGCGCTCGCGGCGGATGGCGGCGCCGCGTACGCGGCGCTCACCGCGGCCGGCCGCTCCCTGATGCAGGGCCTCGCCGGCGCGGGGGCGGAGCGCGGCGTGCCGGTGCTGACGCAGGGCCCCGGTCCCGTGTTTCAAATGTGGATAACCGGGCGGCCGTCCGTGAGCGACGCGGCCACCGCGCGCGCCACGGGTGTGGCGGCGGGCGCGCTATTCGCCGACGCGATGCGGCGGCGCGGCGTGCGGAGCCTGCCGAGCGGGCGCTGGCTGCTGTCGGTGGCGCATTCCGCCGATCACATCGCGCGAACGGTCGAGGCCGCGCGCGGCGCATTCGACGAGGTGCGCGAGGCCGGGTTGGGGGAGCGTTAACTATGGCGAAGGCGGCGCGACAATTGTTTGAGGAAGCGATACAGATGGAACCCATGGAACGGGTCGCCTTGATTGAACTGCTGGTCGAAAGCCTCGATCCCGATTCCGAGGACGGCGCGGAGGCCGCCTGGCTCAGAGAATTGGACCGGCGGATCGCGGAACTCGATACCGGCGGCGTGAAGTCGGTGCCCTGGAAGGACCTGCGCGCACGGCTCGTCGGCGGGTAGGATGCCTGCAAAGCCCGTGAAGTTCCATCCGGCCGCTGCCGACGAAGCGGCCGCCCATACCTGGTACGCCAAGGGCAGCGCGGCGGTCGCGCGGGCGTTCCGCCGGGACCTCCTGCACGCCGTCGATGCCATCGCGGAGGACGCGGATCGATGGCCCCGCTTCGGGCCCGGGACGCGGACCCGGTGCTATCCCCTGCCGAGATTCCCGTTCGTCGTCATCTATCGAAACCGCTACGGCTCCGTCGAGGTGCTCGCGGTGGCGCACGACAACCTCCGGCCCCACTGGCGGCTGCGGATGCAGCGCCTGCCTTGAACCTTCCGCGGCCGGATGGAAGAATAGAAGAGATAAGATAGTCCTGCCCGCTACTGCGGCCGCCGGGAGTCGATCATGCCGACCACGCAGACCATCGACCAACTCTGCGTCAATACCATCCGCACGCTGTCGATCGATGCGGTCCAGAAAGCCAATTCGGGCCACCCCGGGGCGCCGATGGGGGCGGCCCCGATGGCGTATCTGCTATGGATGCGCCACATGCGCTACAATCCCAAGAACCCCGACTGGCCGGACCGCGACCGCTTCGTGCTGTCGGCCGGCCACGCGAGCATGCTGTTGTACAGCATGCTGTACCTCACCGGCTACGATCTGAGCCTCGACGACATCAAGCAATTCCGCCAGTGGGGCAGCCGCACACCCGGACATCCCGAGCGGCACTGCGCCCCGGGCGTCGAGGTCAGCACGGGGCCGCTTGGCCAGGGCGTCGGCAACAGCGTCGGCATGGCCATCGTGGAGCGCTGGCTGGCGGCACGCTTCAACCGTCCCGGGCACACGGTCGTCGATCACTTCACGTACGTGATCGCAAGCGACGGCGATATGATGGAAGGCGTCTGCGCGGAAGCCGGTTCGCTGGCCGGCCACCTCCGGCTGGGACGCCTGATCGTCCTCTACGACGCCAACGAGGTGAGCCTGTCCGGCACCACCTCCGTGACGTTCAGCGAGGACGTCGGGCGGCGCTTCGAAGCCTACGGCTGGCACGTGCAGCACGTGGCGGACGGCAACGACCTCACGGCGCTCGATCGCGCGATCGGCGCGGCCAAGGCGGAGACCTCGAAGCCGTCGCTGATCGTCGTGCGGACGCATCTCGGGTTCGGCAGCCCGCACAAGCAGGACACGTTTGAGGCGCACGGCAACCCGCTCGGCGACGGCGAGGTCAAAGCGACCAAGCGGGCGTACGGCTGGCCGGAGGACAAGACGTTCTACGTGCCCGACGAAGCCCTGCGCGAATTCCGGCGCGCCGTCACACGGGGGGCGGAATGGGAAGGCGGCTGGAGCCGCCGGCTGGACGCGTACCGGCAGGCCTTACCCGACCTCGCCCGCGAGTTCGAGCAGGCGTTCGCCGGTCGTCTGCGAGAGGGATGGGACGCGGCGCTCCCCGCGTTCACGGCCGCGGACAAGCCGCTCGCGACGCGCGAGGCCTCCGGGAAGGTGATGAACGCCATCGCCTCGGCGGTGCCCACGCTGGCCGGCGGCTCGGCGGACCTCGATCCGTCGACGTTCACGCAGCTCAAGGGAGAAGGCGATTTCGAAAGTCCCGACAGCCCGCACGCCGGCGTCCAGGGCGACTCGGGCGGGCCGTGGAGTTACGCGGGCCGCAACGTGCACTTCGGGGTGCGTGAGCACGCGATGGGAGCGGCGCTGGTCGGGATGGCCGCGCACGGCGGAGTCCGGCCGTACGGCGCGACCTTCCTCGTGTTCTCGGACTACATGCGGCCAAGCGTGCGCCTCGCGGCCCTCTCCGACCTCGAGGTGCTGTACGTGTGGACGCACGACAGCGTGGCCCTCGGCGAAGACGGGCCGACCCATCAGCCCATCGAGCATCTCGCGAGCCTGCGGGCGATTCCGAACCTCGTCGTGCTGCGGCCCGCCGATGCCACCGAGACCGTCGAGGCCTGGCGTGTGGCGCTGCGGCGTACCGGGGGCCCGACCGCGATCGTCTGCTCGCGCCAGAAGTTGCCGGTGCTCGATCGCGGCACCCTTGCGCCCGCGGCGGGGGTCGCGCGCGGGGCGTACGTGCTGGCCGAGGCAGAGCGCCCCGGCGATCCGGAGGTGATTCTCATCGCCACCGGGTCCGAGGTCTCCCTCGCCCTCGAAGCCCATCAGCGCCTCGTACGGGACGGCGTCCGCAGCCGGGTCGTCTCGATGCCGTCGTGGGAACTGTTCGCAGCGCAGCCCGAGGCGTATCGCGACGCGGTGCTGCCGCCGCAGGTTCGCGCGCGCGTCAGCGTCGAGGCCGCGGCGACGTTCGGTTGGGACCGCTGGGTCGGTCTGGACGGCGCGATCATCGGCATCGAGCGGTTCGGCGCGTCCGCGCCCGGGGGCGTGGTACTGAAGGAATTAGGATTCACCGCGGACCACGTGGTCGCGGCCGCCAAGGCGGTGCTTGAACGTACGCGCGCCGCGGCGCAGCCCGCAGGGAGGCATGGACATGGCTAATCCGAGAGACGGCGCCACAAGCGGCCGGAGGTCCTCGACAGGGGACGCCGGCGATCCGATCCGCGCGGTGCGGGATGCCGGGCAGAGCATCTGGCTCGATTTCATCCACCGCGGCATCCTGAAATCGGGCGAGCTGGGGCGGCTGGTCCAGGAGGGCGTGAGCGGCGTCACCAGCAACCCGACGATCTTCGAAAAGGCGATCGACGGCAGCCGCGATTACGACGAGCAGCTGTCCCGGCTCGTGGCCAAGGGCAAGAGCGTCACAGACATCTACGAAGCCGTGATCACCGATGACATCCAGGGCGCGGCCGACACGCTGCGCCCGGTGCACGATGCGACCGGCGGCGCCGACGGGTTCGTGTCGATCGAGGTCTCGCCGCTCGTGGCGCACGACACCGAGCGCACGATGCAGGAAGTCCGGCGGTGGAACAGCCTCGTCGCCCGGCCGAACGTGATGGTGAAAATCCCCGGGACGCCGGAGGGGGTCCCGGCGATCGAAGAAATGATCTTCGAAGGCCGGCACATCAACATCACGCTGCTCTTCTCCATCGAGGCGTACCGCCGCGTGCAGGAGGCGTATCTGCGCGGGCTCGAGCGCCGCGCCGCGGCGGGCCAGCCGGTCCATCAGATCGCCTCGGTCGCGAGTTTCTTCGTCAGCCGGATCGATACGGAGGCGGACAAGCGGCTGGAGGCCCGCGCCGCGGAGACGCCGCCGCGGCAGGCGGAGGCGCTGCGCGCCCTGCGCGGCAAAGTGGCGGTCGCGAATGCCAAACTCGCCTACCGGCTGTTTCAGGAGACCTTTGCCGGCCCCCGCTGGAAGGCGCTGGCCGGCCGGGGCGCCCGCGTGCAGCGTCCACTGTGGGCCAGCACCAGCACCAAGAATCCGGCGTATCCCGATCTGCTGTACGTGGAGACGCTCGTCGGCCGGGATACCGTCAACACGCTGCCTCCGCAAACCATCGAGGCGCTGCGGGACCACGGCCGCATCGTCCCGGACGCGGTGACGCAGGGCGTCGATGAGGCGGAGCGCGTCTTCGCGCAGCTCCGGGAGCTCGGCATCAGCATCGACGCGATCACGCAGACGGTGCTCGACGCCGGTGTCGGGTCGTTCGCCGATTCGTTCAATCAACTGATGAAGGCGATCGGCGGCCGGACGCGCGACGTCGCCGCCGGAGGCCGCCGATGAAGCTGGGGTTCGTCGGGTTTGGCCGCATGGGCGGCAACATGGTGACCCGCCTGGTCCAGCGCGGCCACACGATCGCGGTCTACGCCCGCCGGCCCGAGGTGCGAGCGGAGGCGAAGGCCAAGGGCGCCACCCCCGCGGCGTCGCTCGGCGAACTCGTAGGGCTGCTCACCCCGCCGCGGATCGTCTGGATGATGGTGCCGGCCGGGGATGCCGTCGAACAGACGATCGCGGAGCTGACGCCGCTGCTCGCCCGCGGAGACATCCTCGTCGACGGCGGCAACTCGAACTACCACGACACCATGCGGCGCGCCGCGGCCGCCAAGGCGCGCGGCTTTCAGTATGTCGACGCCGGCACGAGCGGCGGCATTTGGGGCCTGCAGATCGGCTACTGCATGATGGTCGGCGGTGATCCGGAGCCTGTCAAATTACTGGAACCCGTGTTCCGCGACCTCGCGCCGGAGCAGGGGTATCTCCATGCCGGGCCGAGCGGCGCGGGGCACTACGTGAAGATGGTCCACAACGGCATCGAGTACGGCATGCTGCAGGCGTACGGCGAGGGTTTCGCGATTCTCCATCAGGCGCCGTTCCGCCTCGACCTGCGCGCCATCAGCACGCTGTGGAACCACGGCAGCGTGGTGCGGTCCTGGCTCCTCGAGCTGGCCGAGCGCGCCTTCACGGACGATCCCAACATGGAGACCATCCGCGGCTACGTCGAGGACTCCGGCGAAGGGCGGTGGACGGTCCAGGAAGCCATCGACCGGAACGTGCCCGCGCCGGTGATCACGCTCTCGCTTCTGCAGCGGCTCCGCTCGCGCGAGGACGAGGACTTCGGCGACAAGGTGATCGCCGCGCTGCGCCGGCAGTTCGGCGGGCACGCGACCAAGGCCCGGTAAAGGCCGGATGGACGTGGTCTCCACCCCGTTTGCGCTGCGGGAGGGTCTGCGGCTGCGCCGCATGCCGGACCCCTGCGCCGTGGTCATCTTCGGCGCCACGGGCGACCTCACGCAGACGAAGCTGATGCCGGCGCTGTATACACTGGCGCGGCTCGGCATGATCCCGTCCAACCTGGCCGTCGTGGGGGTGGCGCGCCGGCCGAAGACCGACGCGGTGTTCCGCAAGGAAATGGCGGAGGCCGTCGCACCGGACGGCGCCGCGCCGGCGACGGGTGCGAAGGCCGGGACGCGCGCGCTCTGGGATGCGTTTGCCCGGGGACTCTACTACGTGCAGGGCGAGTTCCACGATCCCGAGGGCTACGTCCGGCTGCACGCCGCCCTCGAGCGGGCCGACCAGGAACGCGGCACCGCCGGTAACCGGCTCTACTATCTTGCGACGGCGCCCGAATTCTACGCCGACATTATCCAGCAGCTGGACCGGCACGGCCTGGTCGAGCGGGGCGCGCCGCGGGGCGGCGAGGTCCGGCGTCCGTGGACGCGCGTCGTGGTGGAAAAGCCGTTCGGCCGCGACCTGCGGAGCGCGCAGGCCCTCAACCGCGCGCTGCTGCGCGTGTTCCGCGAGGGACAGATCTACCGGATCGACCACTACCTCGGCAAGGAAACCGTGCAGAACATCCTCGTCTTCCGGTTCGCCAACGGCATCTTCGAGCCGCTCTGGAATCAGCACTACATCGATCACGTGCAGATCACCGTGGCCGAGTCCGGCGGCGTCGACGGGCGCGCCGGGTATTACGAGACCGCGGGCGTCGTGCGCGATATCGTGCAGAACCACATGATGCAGCTGCTCACGCTCGCGACGATGGAGGCCCCGGTCGCCGTCGACGCGGACCAGGTGCGCGACGAAAAGGTCAAGGTGCTGCGGGCGGCGCGGCGTCCGTCGCCGGACGGCGTCGAGGCCGAGGTCGTGCTGGGCCAGTACGCGGCCGGGGTGGTCGGCGGCCAGGAGGTCGTGGGCTACCGGTCCGAACCGCGGGTCGCCGAGGGCTCGCGTACGCCGACGTTTATCGCGATGCGCCTCTTCCTCGACAACTGGCGCTGGGCCGGGGTACCCTTCTACCTCCGCACCGGCAAGCGGCTGCCCAAGCGCGCCACCGAGATCGCCGTGCAGTTCAAGCAAGCGCCGCTGCCGCTCTTTCGCGAGGGGAGCCGTGAGCCCAATCTCCTGACGCTCAACATCCAGCCGGACGAGGGGATCTCGCTGCGGTTCATCGCGAAGGCGCCGGGGACGGCGATGAGCCTCCGCCCGGTCAATATGGGTTTCCAGTACGGCGCCGCGTTCGGGGGCGAGGAGCTGACCGCCTACGAGCGGCTCCTGCTCGACTGCATGATCGGCGATCAAACGTTGTTTACGCGTCGCGACGAAGTGGAGTCGGCGTGGGAGTTGTTCGAGCCGCTCTTGACGTGGTGGGACAAATCCGAACCGCCGCCGCCCGCGCTGCCCTACGAGGCCGGGACGTGGGGTCCGGACGCGGCGCGGATACTCATCGAACGGGACGGCCGGAGATGGCGCCGGCTGTGAAGCCCATGCGCGTCGCCGGCACGCCGGAGCGCGCGGACGTCGACGGCATCGAGCGGGAGTTGCGGCGGCTTTGGTCGTCGCTCGACGGCGACCCGTCCCCGCCGCCGCAGGCCGCGGCCGCGCAGGTTACACGGATCTGCACCCTCACCCTGCTTGCGGTGGTCCGAAACGGCCGGCCCGGGGAGGCGGCCGCCCTCGCGCAACATCTGGGCGAGCGCTACCCGTCCCGAAGCATCATCCTGGACTTGCCGGCCGCCGAGGCCGGAGCCGCTCCTTCTGTTGTAAGACCCCACGAGGGGTCGCGGGTTGACGGTCGTCTGGATGTCGAGATCGCGCTGCACTGCCACGCCCCCGGCGCCACCGGACGCCAGGCGGTGTGTTGCGAGCAGATCTCCGTCACCGCGGCCGGCCGCGCGATCGCCAGGGTGCCGGCGCTTGTGCTGCCGCTGCTGGTGCCCGATCTTCCGGTCTACCTGTGGTGGCCGGAGGATCCGCCTTCAGCGGGTTCCGGGGCGGAGGGGACGGCGGCCGATCCCGCCGCCGATCTCCTGCGGCGGCTCGCCGAGGGCGCGGACGCGCTCATCGTCGACTCCGGTACAATGCGACGGCCGGTCGCCGGCTTGGCCGCGGTGTCATCGCTCGCGGGGCGGCTTCCGGGCGGGGTCCGCGATCTCACGTGGGGGCGGCTGACCCCCTGGCGGGACCTCCTCGTGCAATGTTTCGACCCCGCGCCGATGCGGCAGGCGCTCGAGCGATTGGAGCGGATCCGCATTCGCACCGACGGAGACGCGGCGGCGCCGTCGCGCGCTCCCGACGCCGCCGGCGCCGCGGCCTCGTCCGGGCAGGAGCGCGATCCCATTGCCGGCCTGTTGTTGGGCGGTTGGCTCGCCGGCCGGCTCGGATGGGAACCCGCCGGGCCCGCGCGGCGGGAAGGCACCATCCTGCGCGCGCTGTTCTGGCGCGGCGGCGGTGGACTCGAGCTCGCCGTTGAGGGCGGCGCGGGCCCCATCGCTTCACTCGAATGCGCCGCGGGCGGCAGCGAACCGTTCTCGCTCTCGATCACCCGCCAGAGCGGCGCGGCGGCGGTGGACATTGAAACGCGCCTCGGGCGCGGGCGCCCGCGGACCACGGCGGCCGCCCTTGCGGCGCCCGATGCAGCGGCGTTGATCGGCGCGGAACTCGAACTCGCGGAGGCCGATCACGTGCTGCGTGAATCGCTCGACATCGTCCTCCGCATCATGTCTGGGGTGCGCGCATGAGTCCTGAAGTGGTGGTCTTTCCTGATCTGGATGCGGCCGCCGCGGAGGCGGCGGAGCGCATCGCCTCGATCTGCGACCGGGCCGTTGCGTCCCGGGGCGCCTGTGCGATCGCGCTGTCGGGCGGCGACTCGCCGAAACCGCTGTTCGCGCGGCTGGCCGCGGAGCCGTACCGCCGGCGGATGCCGTGGGAGCGCCTTCAGGTGTTTTGGAGCGACGAGCGTTGTGTCCCGCCGGACGATCCGCGCAGCAACTACAAACTCGCGCATGACCTGCTGCTCGCCAAAGTGCCGGTCCCGAAAGGGCAGATCTTCCGCATGCCCGGGGGGGCGGCCGATCCCCCTGCCGCCGCGGCCGCGTACGAGCAGACGCTGCGGGCGCACCTGCCCGCCACGGCCGACGGCTGGCCCCGTTTCGACATCGTGCTCCTCGGGCTCGGCGCGAACGCGCACACGGCGTCGTTGTTCCCGCGCACGGCCGCGGTCCGCGAGCGCGACCGCGCGGTGGTCGCTCAGTTTGTCGACGAGGTCGGGATGTGGCGGATGACGCTGACGGTGCCGGTGCTGCGGCGCGCGGCGGACACCCTGTTTCTCGTCGCGGGCGCCTCGAAGGCCGAGGCCGTGCGTGCCGCCTTGGAAGGACCGCCGAACGGAGACGAGGTCCCCGCGTCGCTCATTCGGCCTCTCGACGGCCGCGTGGCCTGGCTCCTGGACGCTGCGGCGGCGTCGGCTCTGACCCATTACCGCCGTGCCGCAGGCGCCGAATGAGATAGACGGTCGTCCCGCGCCGCCCCTGCTCGATCCGAACCGAATCGGCTAAGTGACGCATGAGGTAGAGGCCCCGGCCGCGATCCGCGATAGGGTCAGGCCTCTCGATGGGCGGAACGCGCCATCGGCCGCCGGGACTCGTCACGGCGACGGCGACCCGGTCGCCGTGGGCCAGCAGTTCCACCATGACGACGTCGCCGGCCCTGACCGAGAGTGCGGGTGCGCGCGCTCCCCGGCGCGGGCCCGTGGTTCCCCCGCGGGGACCTTCTGCCGGCTGGCGAGGACTTTCGGCCGGCCGGGCCCCATGCAGGACGGCGTTTGTCACCGCTTCTCCCACCGCGACGAGCAGCTCTTCCGCGGCCTCGGGCGGCATGCCGAGGCGGGACAGCCTCGGCGCGAGATATTGTCGCGCCCGCCGCGGCGTGCCTGGGTCTCTTGGCAGCAGCACACGCTCCATCGTTGGCACGGCACTCCGTCCCGCCCGGACGACGTTCATGTTACGTGTTATACCCTCGCCCCCGCGCGGCGCCGTGAGATTTTGCCCCGGCGTGCGCGAGGCCTTACGCCAAAGGGTTTTGCGCGGGCGCCGCCGCAGTAGTGGGAGACGACAGCTTTGGGGAGGTGTTGCCTCGATGTGGCGTGGCAGCAGGTGGGGCGTGCTCGTCCTTGTCGCCTTGCTCGCCGCGGGACCCGCCGGTCTGTCGGTCGGACCGGCGCGGGCGGCGGCGCAGACGCTGCACCTCGGCTACTCGACGTGGGTGGGCTACGGCCCGCTGTTTCTTGCCCGCGACAACCGGTACTTCGATGAGGCCGGCGTGAACGTGGAGCTCACCAACATCGAAGATCCGAAACTGCGGTTCGCGGCCCTGGCCGCCGGCAAGCTGGACGGGCTCGTCACCACGCTCGACACGTTGAGCCTGTACTGGAAGCCGAATTTGCAGTTCCAGGCGGTTCTGGGCTTGGACGACAGCAAAGGCGGCGATGGGATCGTCTCCAGCGACGCCATCAAGACGGTCAAGGATCTGCGCGGCAAGCGCGTCGCCTTCAATGAGGGTTCCGTGTCCCACTTCTTTCTGAGCGTGCTCCTCCGCCAGAACGGCATGACGGAGAAGGACGTGCGGGCCATCAACCTGCGCCAGGACGACGCGGGCGCCGCGTTCCTCGCCGGCAAGGTCGACGCCGCGGTGACCTGGGAGCCGTGGCTGACTCGGGCCAAGCAGAAGGCCGGCAGCCACATCCTGGTGGACAGCAGCAAGACCCCGGGCCTGATCGTCGACGTGATGGTGATCCGCCGCGACGTGCTCAAGGCGCACCCCGGGGCGGTCCGGGCCGCGGTCCTCGGCTGGTACAAGGCCGTCGACTACTGGAAGAAGAATCCCGCCGACGCCGACCGCATCATGGCCAAAGCCGTGGGCGGCTGGCTCAAGGACGTGAAGACCTTCCAGGAGACCCTGGACGGCGTCCGCTACTACGACGAGGCGATCAACCGCGAGTACATGGCGCCGGGCGGCCAGATTTGGGTCACCGCGCAGAACGCGATCGACATCTGGAGTTCGCTCGGCAAGATCGAGACCAAGGAAGCGGCCGGGGACATCGTCAACAACTCGTTCGTGATGGCCAAGTAAGTCCGGTACCGCACAGGGCGGAGCCGCGGGCCTATGGCGGGAGCCGCGGGCGTGCACCGTAGGTCGCCGTAGGCCCTGGGCCTACGGCGTGTGCTAGACCGCGCGGTCGCATGACGGTCGCCCAGCCCGCCCCCGCGCAAAGCGCTCTCCGCGGCCTGCTCCGCGGCCTCGGAGAATACCTGCGCCCGCAGGAGCCGATCCCGCGGCAAACCTACCTCGGCATCCTCATCGCGAGCGCCGGCGGGCTCATCGCGCTATGGTGCGTGGTGACGTACTCGGGCCTGGTCGAGCCACTCTTCCTGCCGACGCCGACGGCGATCCTCCGCTCCGGCGCCGACATGACGGCCGACGGCAGCCTGCTTCAGAACGCCGGGGCCAGCCTCTACGTCATAGTCACCGGCTGGGTCCTCGCGGTGGCGTCGGGCGTGCCGGTCGGCATCCTCATGGGCTCCTTCAAGGCCGTGGAGGCCCTCATCGAGCCGGTCATAGACTTCGTCCGCTACCTCCCGGTCAGCGCCCTGATTCCGCTCTTGATTCTCTATATCGGCATCGGGACGTCCGAGAAGATCGCGGTGATCTTCATCGGCACCTTCTTCCAGCTGGTGCTGCTCGTCGCCGACGTGGCGGCGCACGTGCCGCGCGAGCAGATCGACGTGTCGTACACGCTCGGCGCCTCGCGCGCGCAGGTCATCCGGCGCGTGCTGCTGCCGGCGACGCTGCCGGGCGTCATGGATACGCTGCGCATTACGATGGGCTGGGCCTGGACGTACCTCGTCGTCGCCGAACTCGTCTCCGCCGACCGCGGGCTCGGCTATCTGATTCTCAACTCCATGCGGGGGCTGTTTACCGACCGGATCTTCGTCGGGCTGTTCACCATCGGGGGCCTCGGGCTCGGGTTTGATCTGCTCTTCAAGTGGCTCCACCGCCGGCTGCTGCCGTGGTCGCCCAAAGCGTAGCGTCCTCGTCCCCTAGCGGGGACCTTCGGCCGCAGCGCGGGCCGTCTTCGGCCGGAGACGGGGGTGGCGGCTTCAAACTGTCACTCCGGGACGTCAGCGTGGCGTTTCGGGGCCGCGGCGGGCGCGAGATCGCGGCGATCGAGCGCTTGTCGCTCGACGTCTCCGACCGCGAGATCGTGAGCATCGTGGGGCCCAGCGGGTGCGGCAAGAGTACGCTGCTGCGCCTTGTCGCGGGCCTCGTTCGTCCGACCACGGGCGAGATCCGCCTGGACGGCCGCGCCGTCACCGTTCCCGGCGCGGACCGAGGAATGGTGTTTCAATCGTACACGCTCTTCCCGTGGCTCACCGTCCAGGGCAACGTGGAGTTCGGGCCGCGACTTCGGGGCCTCGACACCGCGTACTGCCGTGAGGTCGCGACCCGCTTCATCCAGACGGTGGGGCTCGTCGGGTTCGAGCACGCGTACCCCAAGGAACTGTCCGGCGGGATGATGCAGCGGGTGGCGATCGCGCGCGCCCTGGCAAACGATCCGGAAGTGCTGCTGATGGACGAGCCGTTCGGCGCCCTCGACGCGCAGACACGCGTGTTCATGCAGGAGCTGCTGCTCGACATCTGGCAGAAGACGCCGAAGACCATCCTGTTCGTGACCCATGACATCGACGAGGCGCTGTTCCTCGGCGACCGGGTCTTCGTCATGACGGCGCGGCCGGGACGATTCCGCGAGGAAATCCGGCTCGACCTCCCGCGGCCCCGCACGCTCGACATCACCATGTCGCCGGCCTTCGTTGCCGCCAAGCGCCGCGTGCTCGGCATCATCCGGGAAGAGGCCGGGCGGACCATGGGGCTCGAGGGCGCGCCGCCCGCCGCGGCGGGATCCGCATGAGCAGCGAATTCGTGCCGCCGAACGCCTTCCGCTCGCCGCGGTTTGCGCAGCTTTCCACCTTCATGCGGCTGCCGTACCGGGCCGACCCTGCGGGCCTCGACGCCGGCATCATCGGAATCCCGTTTGACGGCGGCGTTAGTTTCCGGTCGGGCGCGCGGTTCGGGCCGAAGGAGGTTCGCAACAACTCACTCCTCATCCGTCCCTACAATCCCGTGCTGCGCACCTCGCCGTTCGAACGGCTGCGGATCGCCGACTGCGGCGACGTGGACACGAACCCGATGGACATCCTCGACACCTACGCGCGCGTCGAGGCGGCGGTCGGGCGCATCCTCGCCGCGGGCGCGGTGCCCGCCTGCGTCGGCGGTGACCATTCGCTGACGCTGCCGATCATGCGCGCCGTCGCGAAGGTCCGCGGGCGTCCCCTCGCGCTGGTGCACTTCGACAGCCACCAGGACATGTGGGAGGAATACTTCGGCAACCGGTACTTTCACGGCACCCCGTTCCGGCGCGCCCAGGAAGAGGGGCTCTACGACGGGCACGCGACGGTGCAGTTCGGGATCCGCGGGCCGGTGTACAGCGAGGACGACTTCGCCTTCGGGGCGCAGCACGGCGTCACCGTTGTCCGCGCGGAGGCGATTCACCGCGACGGCGTGGACGCGGCGCTGCGCCATCTGGACCGCGTGCGCGGCCGCGGCGTCTATGTTTCCTTCGATATCGATTCGGTCGACCCGGCATTCGCGCCCGGCACGGGCACGCCGGAAGTGGGGGGCCTCACGAGTGCGCAGGCCCTCGCGCTGGTCCGCGGTTTGGCCGGTCTGGATATCGTAGGGTTCGATATCGTGGAGGTGTCGCCGCCGTACGATCAGAGCGGAATTACGGCGATGCTGGCCGCGAACGTGTTGTTCGAGCTGCTGTCGGTGCTGTCGCTCAAGCGCTAGGGTCGCGCCGCATCTCCCCGCGATGCCGGTCGCGTCGGTTCAGGAGGTTCGTGCGGCGCGCCCCGCGAGCACCGTCTTGAGGGCGGCGACCACGCGGCGGTTCTCATCCGCGGTGCCGACGGTGATGCGCACCCACGTCGGCAGGCGCCACATCGCGCCGGGCCGAACGATGACGCCGTGCGGCAGCAGTTGTCGCGCCACCTCATCGGCGGGGCGCCCGAGGTCGCTCAGCACGAAGTTGCCCTGGCTTGGGATGACCCGCAGCCCCAGCTCCGAAAGTGCGCCGCTGAGCCAGGTCCGCCCCGCGCGGTTGTTCTCGAAGGCGGCGCGGACGTAGGCCTCATCGTCCAGCGTCGCTTCCGCCGCGGCCTGGGCCAACCGGTCGACCGGGAACGGCTCCCGCACCAGATTGAAACAGGCGATGAGATCCGGGGATGCGAGCGCGTATCCCACCCGCAGCCCCGCGAGGCCGTAAATCTTGGAGAACGTCCGCAGCACGATCAAATTCGGGTAGCGGCGCAGCAGCGCGGCCGCGTCCGGGAAGGTCGGGTCGTCCACGAACTCGGCGTAGGCCTCATCCAGCACCGGCAGCACCGTGGACGGAAGGCGCCGCAAGAACGTGTCGACCTCGTCATGTGTGACGATCGTGCCGGTCGGATTGTTGGGATTGCAGACGACCACCATCTTGGCCCCGGCGGCGGCGCCGGCCATCGCCGGCAGATCGAGCCGCCAGTCGCGCAGCGGCACCTCGACCGGGGCGGCGTTGAGGAGGAGCGCCAGCGCCGCGTACGTCGTGTACGTCGGCGCCCCCACCACGCACCGGTCGCCGGCATCGAGGAACGCGAGCCCAAGGCACGTGAGCACGTTGTCGACGCCGTTCGCGACGCAGACGTGGTCCGGCGTCAGCCCGAACCGCTCGGCGAGCCGGTGCCGCAGGCTCGCACACGTCGGGTCGGGATACTGATGCACACTGTCCATGATCTCCAGCATCGCGTCGCGAATGCGGGGCGAGACGCCGAGGGGGTTCTCGTTGCTGCCGAGTTTCGCGACCGACGACAGACCGTACTGTTTCCGCACGTCCTCGGCCGACCGGCCCGGGACGTACGGCTCGATCGCCGAGAGCGACTTCCTCGCCAGCGGATGCAACCGCGTCTTCTGCAGTTCCTTCATGGATATTCCTTTCGTACGCGGAGTACCGGTATGGGCTGCCGTTATTCAGTCTACCCCGCGTCGACCTTCCGCGGCGCGTCAAGATCCTGGGCGGCCGCTTCTGCCAATCGGCCGCGGTGCGGCGCGGCCGTCGTGACGGCGGGGGCAGCGGCGATGGACCGGGGCGTCTAGTTCTCCACTCCCGCTTCGTCGATCGATAGGGTCCGTTCCGTGGCGTCGAGGTGCGCCCGGACGCCGATGGGCAGGGTGAGGTGGAACGTGCCGTGGCCGCACGCCAACCCGTAGATCGCGGGCTTGCCGAGCGGCACGATATGGTCGTCCAGAATTTGCCGCAGGGACAGCGTCTCATCCCGCTCGGCCGTGTACCGGCACTCCCCAACCACAATGCCGGCCACTTGGTCGAGGATCCCGGACAAGCGCAGGTGCGCCAGTTTCCGGTCGAACCGGTAGAGCTTATCACCGACGTCTTCGAGGAAGAGAATCGCGCCGCGAAAGTCGCGGGTCTCAGGCGCAAACGGGGTGCCGAGCAACCCCGTTAAGAGCGCGGCATTCCCGCCGATCAGCAGTCCGTCGGCGGCGCCTGGGACGAGCGTCTCGACGGCCGGTGCTCCGGGGGGATTGAGGAGCCGGCCTAGCGGCGCCGGGCGGGTGACCGCGCGCAGCATTTCCAAGTAATCATGCGGGTCGGACTGAGCGACGGCCGCCGCCATCGGACCGTGGAACGTCACGAAGCCGCACTGCGTGTAGAACGCGAGGTGCAGCGCCGTAATATCACTGTATCCGATGAAGACCTTGGGCCGCCGTCCGATGGCTTGGTAATCAAGGCGGTCCAAGAGCCGGTGCGCCCCGTAGCCGCCGCGAATGCACAGGATGCCGTGGATGGCCGCGTCTTCCAGCATGGCCTGCAAATCCGCCGCGCGGTCCGCGTCCGAGCCGGCGAGGTAGCCTCGGGCGTCGAAGGCGTGCGGCGCCACGACGGTGCGAAAGCCGACGCTGTGCAGCCGGTGTCTCGTCTGTTCGACGGTGTCCGGCGTGGTACCGTTGCCCCCGGCCCGGCTGGGTCCGGACGGCGAGACGAGCCCGATCGTGTCGCCGGGCGCGAGCGGCCGCGGCTTGCGGAGCGCGGAGGCCATTACGCTGACGTTCTCCCTCGTCGCGAACCACTCCTCGACCGAGCGCTCCGGGCGCTTGACAAGGGGCCGGCTCCATCGGTACACTGCCTGTGCCTGGTTTTTAGTGCATGCTAAATTAGTTTAGTCCGATCGTGGAACGTGGGAGACGGCGGCGTGTCGGCGATCAGCGGCGTGATGCAAGACTACCTCAAGGCGATCTACAAACTGCAGCAGGGGCGCGATTCGGTCTCGACGTCCGAGATCGCCGCGCGCCTCGGGGTCGCCGCGGCGTCCGCGACCAACATGATCAAGCGCCTCGCGCGCCTCCGGCTGGTCGCGTATTCACGGTATCAGGGGTTTGTGCTCACGCTGGCCGGCGAGAAGATCGCCCTCGAAATCATCCGTCACCACCGCCTGATCGAACTGTATCTGGCGCAGCACCTCGGCGTTCCCCTCGAACAGGTGCACTGGGAAGCGGAGCGGATGGAGCACGTGTTGTCGGACGAGGTGGAGGCGCGAATGGCGACCGCCTTGGGCAATCCCGTCCAGGACCCGCACGGGGATCCGATCCCCGCGTCGGACGGAACTATGCGCGACGTCCGGTACCCTAAGCTCGAGACACTGGCACCGGGGGCCCGGGGCGTCGTCGCCCATGTCAGCGACCAGAGTCCGGCGCTGCTCCGCCGGCTGGCGCGCCTCGGCGTGCTGCCGGGCGCGGTGCTCAAGATGCTGGGGCGCCGCCGCGACGGCTGCGAGGTGGAAATCGAGGGCCGCCGGTTGACCCTGTCCCACACGCTGAGCGAGAGCGTGCGAGTTCAATAGCCGAGTGCGCCAATCCAAGCTTACGAGTTCGCGGCTAAGAGTCCAAAACCGCCGGGAGGTCCGCGATGGAAGGACGGACTGAATATCTGCGGGCACAGGTTGCGCCGGCAGTCCCTACGGTAGGCCCCGGGCCCGGCCTGCTCGGGGAAGCCGGTTCGGGTGAGATTACCCACGAGGACCTGGACCGGGCCCGGGACCGCCTTGCGGTCGAACGTGCGCGGCGGGCCGGCAGTGGCCGAATATCCCTCGTCCGGCGGTTATGGCCGCTCTGGCTCCTCGTTGGGCCAGGAATACTGGTGTTTCTGGGCGAGAACGACGCGCCCAGCATGCTGTCCTACGCGGCCACGGGAGCGCAGTACGGCATCGGGTTTTTTGTGCCGTTCATCCTGGTCACGTTTCTGATGGCCTTCGTGGTCCAGGAGATGACCGTGCGGCTCGGCGCGGTCACGCACCGCGGGCATGCCGAACTCATCTTCGACCGCTTCGGGACGTTCTGGGGCCGCTTCGCGATGGGCGATTTGATCGTCGGCAACTTCCTCACCTTGGTGACGGAGTTCATCGGGATCCGCGCGGGACTCAGCTTCTTTGGCGTGCCCCCGGTGGTGGCCGTCGGCGGCTCGATGCTCCTCGTGTTCGGCGTGATCCTCACGCACCGCTACTGGACCTGGGAGCGTATCACGCTGGGGCTCGCGGCGTTCAACGGCCTGTTCATACCGGCCGCCCTCTTTGCCCATCCGCAGTGGGGAGCGCTCGGTCACGCATTTCTGACGTGGTCCCCGTTTCCCCAGGGCGGCCTGTTCAAGCCGGACGTGATGCTGCTCCTCATGTCCAACATCGGCGCCACCGTGACGCCGTGGATGCTCTTCTTTCAGCAGAGCGCCGTCGTGGACAAGGGTCTGCAGCCACGCGACATTCGGGCCGGGCGGACGGACACGATGATCGGGACGCTCCTGGCCGCGGCCTTTGGGATCGCCGCCCTGGTGGCAACCGCGCCGCTGCTCGCGCACGGCATCAAAACGGAAGATTACCAGGCGGCGCAGTTCGCCCAGGCGCTACAGCCGTGGATCGGGCGGGCCGGCGCCACCTGTTTTGCGCTGGGGATCTTCGAGGCGGGCCTGCTCGCGGCCATGACCATCTCCACCTCGTCCGCCTACGCCTTTGGCGAAGTCTTTCACCGCCCGCACAGCCTCAACCGGCCGTTGTGGGAAGGATGGTCGTTCTACGGCATCTTGCTTGCCTCCGCGTTTGCCGCCGGGGCGCTGGTGTTGCTCCCCAACGCGCCCCTCACTTACATCGTGCTCATTGTCAACGTCATCGCGGTTCTCGCGATGCCGCCCGCGCTGCTGTTCCTGGTGCTCCTGTGCAATGATCGCGAGGTCGTGGGTGAGCATACCAGCGGGCGGTGGGGGAACATTGCCATCGTCACCGTGACAGTCCTGCTGATCGTGGCCGGGTTGGGATACGGATTGGTCACGGTGTTTCCCAAGCTCTTGGGCGGCGGCTAGGCGGCGGATGGCCGTGCGGACGCTGTATTCACGCGACAACATGCGGAGGCGAAAGCGATGAAACCCGAACACGGTACCGTGGGCGCCCCCCCCGGGCGGGTTGAGGCGGCGTCTCCACGCGAAGGGCCTGATGTCGACTTGGAGCACCGTCCCGAGGCGGTGCTGTCGGTGCTGGAGGCCGATCAGCTGGTCGCCGCCAAGGAACGGGCGCATCTCGGCCGGATGCGGCTGTCGGGGGGAGTTCGGGTCCTCTTGGGCGGCCTCCGCCTGTACGTGGTCGCGATGATGATCATCGTGCTGGTCCAGGTGCTGAATGCGGTGCACGGGGGGCATTGATGGCGGCCCTCGGCATGCCCCGGGAGGTTCCCCTGAATTGATCTTCGGTTAACACGTACACCCGCGCCGACCGCATCGGGCTGTTGATCATGGCCCACCCAACGGGCGGACTGGTCTCGACGCGGTGTTCACCGGCAGCGTCGCGTCCAAGGTCGTCGGCCGGTATGCGGGGCCGGCGCTGCTCGTGCGGGCTCCCGCCGATTCTGATTGACACTCGTTTGAGTGGCCGTTATACTCGCCTCAACGTTCCTACAGCACTGCCGTAAGCGACGCAGCGTGCTCAACGCAACGCCGCCCCCGACGCCGGCGCATATCGCCGGTTAGTCCCGCGTGAAGCGGGGTGCCGCCGATCAGGGGATGGCCATGATGGAGCGCATCGGACCAGACGACGTGGCAGTGCATGACGCATTGGGGGAAATGAAGACCCGGAGGGAAGTCTTCGGACTTCTCGCACCGGGTCTCTCTCGTTTTTCCGGGATCTTACCGGCAAACCGGGTCTAAACCGCGGACGTATCGGGCATTGACTAGCCCACCGGATGAACCGGCCACAACCGGCGAACGTACGGGGTAATACAAGGGCAGGTTATCGGGATACCAACGCCGGCGCGGCGACTCGAAAGGCGGCCCGGTGACAGGACAGGTGAATAACAATATGGAAGCGATTGCCACCGTCGCGGACTACGTCGCACAGAGCGGGACCAACCGCCGCCTCGGCCGCACCACCCTCCATTATATCTCCGACATGATGGACTACTTCGGCAAGGTCAAGGTCTTCGAAGGTATCTACGGTATGGACAAGCAGCTCGACGATATCGTCGCGTTCTTCCGCGGCTACGCGATGAGCATGGAGCGGCGGCTGCTGCTGCTCGTCGGCCCGCAGGGGTCCGGCAAGTCGATGACCGTGGACAAGATCAAACAGCGGCTGGAGGAGTACTCGCGGACGCCCGACGGCGCGCTGTACGCCGTGGACGGCTGCCCGTTCCACCAGCATCCGTTTGATCTCGTTCCGCTCGACGTGCGGCGGGCGGAGGATCTGCAGTGGCATGAAGAAGCCGTGCCCTGTCCGGTCTGCGAGCGCCTCATCGCCAAGACGGGCGGGTGGGAGCGCGTGCCGGTGCTGCGCATCAATGTCTCGGCCCGGGACAAAGTCGGCGTGGCCAAGCACACGCCCACCGACCTGCGGCGCGAAGACATCACGAACTTCGTCGGCAACATCAACTTCGCGATGCTGAAGGAAAAGGGCTCGACGTACGACCCCGACGCCTACGACTTCGAAGGGAAGGTGATCTGGGCCAACCGCGGGATCCTCGATTGGACCGAGGTCTTCAAGAGCCGGCGCCAGCTGCTCTCGCTGCTCCTCGAACTGATCCAGTCCAAGCGCATCGATCTCGCGAACTTCCCGACCGTGCACGTCGACATGGCCGTGATCGGCCACACCAACTACCCGGAGTACAACGTCTTCCTGTCCGAAGACATCATGGAACCGCTGCGGGGCCGGATCCACAAAGTCGATTTCCCGTACAACGTGGATACGCCCGGCGAGATGCAGATCTACCGGGATCTCGTCGAGCGGGCCAACCGCGTCCGCCGGGAGACCAAGCACGTGCCCAAGGACGTCTACGAGCTGGCCGCGACGTACGCCATCAAGACGCGCGCGGAATCCCAGGGCCTCCGGGGTCTGTCGCCGCGGTTCTTCGAAGATACGTTCTCCCTGGCCTACACGTCGGCCCGGACCTGCATCGACCTGGAGGTCATCACCGACGCGGTCGAGTCGACGTTCGCCCACCAGTCGATCAAGGACTTGAACCAAAAGGACCTCCTCAAGATCTTCGAGGAGACGAAAGTCGAGTTCATCAACAAGAAGGTCGAGCAGCTGGTCGAGAACATCGTGCCGACGCACTTCTACGACTACGGCCAGAACCTGTACCTCAACTATCTCGACGCGGCCTCGCGCAGTGTGCTCGGCGAGACGCTCGGCGACAGCGACAAGGAGCTGCTCGACGAGGTCGAGGGCATCCTGGTGCAAAAGCGGCAGATCAGCCGGCAGGGGCGCGTCGCCTTCGAGAACGTGCTGCTCGAGCGCCGCGACGAGCTGCGCAAGATGAGCTACAAGGACAACGAGCACCTGCGCGGCGCGATCAACGAGATCGTGTTCAACAAGATCAAGAACTGCCTGCGCCTCTACGAGAAGACCGAGGAGATGGACGCGAAGAGCCGGGAGCTCCTCGACGTGCTGCAGCGCAGCGCCATCGAGGAGCACGGCTACTGCGACTCCTGCGCGCGCTCGCTCTTCCGGACGATCGGCAGGAGCTTCTAGCCTCAGAGGGCCGGGCCGGAGGGCGCCCATGCGCATTCACCGCGGACGGATCGCCCAGTACAAGCACGATCAGCTGCTGCGCGAGTACCTTAAGCAGAACCTGAACGAGCTGATCCAGCAGAAGGAACTGATCATCGACGGCCGGGTCAAGACGCAGATCGCGACCCTCGACCTGCCGACGCTCAAGTTCGGCGAGGAGACGCAGTTCCTCGCGCAGGGCAGCGGATCGGGCGGCGCTGGCGGCGCGGGGGCCGGGGCGGGGGCGGGGAACGACCAGGTCCAGGCGCTCGGCGGCCTGCTCGGCGGCGACCATCACGGCAAGGAATTGCAGGTCGAGCTCGACTTCGACGAGTTCGTGCGTCTGGCGCAGGAGGTGCTGCTCGACGACCTGCGTCTGCCGGCCTTCCACGATCCGGGACGCGCCGGCGAGGTGGAGGCCCAGGAGCTCGTGGAGCTCGACGACATCGACCGGATCGGACTGCGGGCCGACCTCAACCTCGAAGAGACGATGACGCAGAGCCTGCTGCGCAACACGCGTGAACGGGGCCGGCTCGACTACGACGTCGACGTCCAGCAGGACGCCTGGTACTTCATCGAAGACCCGACGACGTTCCAGAACAACCGGTCGGTCGAGGTCTACGTACTCGACATCTCCGGGTCGATGCGCGGCGAGTACCTCGCGCTCGTCCGGAAGACGATCTTCATCCTGTGGCATTACCTCGAAAAGCGCTACCCGACGAACCTCCGGCGCTATGTCGTGTTCCAGGACGTGGCGGAGGAGAAGACGCGCGACGAGTTCTTCTGCGTGGAATCGAGCGGCGGCACGCACATCAGCACGGGGTTCGAGAAGGCGATCAGCCTGCTCGACGGGGTCACGGAGTACGACAAGTTCCTCTTCATGTTCACCGACGGCGAGACGAGCTCGGGCGACTTCGACCTCGCGAAGAAACGGTTCGACGAGGCCCTCGGCGGGTTCGACCTGGTGTGTTACGGGCACGTGAACCCCGGCGGCCGCGGCATCGGCGGCTTCAGCGAGTTCGTGCAGGAAGCGGTCCGGACGCGCCAGGGTGCGATGTTCGCCAACCTCGTGGATCTCGAGACGATCCGGACGGCGATGCGCGACTTCCTCGGCTTCTTCGAGTCGCGGGCGGCGCGGCGGCCCACCGCGGTCACCGCGGCGAGGAGGGACTGAGGCCGTGGCCGTGCAGCAGCCGTCGCTGAACGAGTACAACGCCGTCATCGGCCGCCTGGAGGACCTGGCGCACGATCGCGGGCTCGCGTTCGATCCGGTGATCTTCCAGCTCACCGACAGCGACGAGATCGCCGAAGTCGCCAGCATGGGGCTGCCGAACCGGTTCGTGCACTGGTACTGGGGCGGCGTGTACAAGGAGCTCGTCACGCAGCAGAACAAGGAAGTGTTCAGCATCCTGGAACTGGTGCTGAACACCGCTCCGTCGCACGCATTTTTACGGTCCACCAACACGTACCTCGAGAACGTCCTGGTGATCGCGCACGTCTTCGGGCACGCGGATTTCTTCGCGAACAACCACTGGTACCAGAAATCGAACAAGAACATGCTCAACGAGGCCGAACGGCACGCGCGAATGATCCGCGCCTACGAGCGCCAATTCGGCCGCGACCGCGTTGAGAAGCTTCTCGACGCGCTGCTCACCGTCGCGACGTCGGTCAATGCGTTCGAACGCAGCCCCAAGGAGCGCCGCCGGCGGCTCATATACTATCTCGAGGAGAAGGCGCCGCTCGAGGATTTCGAGCGCACGGTGCTCGAGGCGATCCGCGAGGAGGCAGAGTACTTCGACCTCATCCAGCGCACCCACATCATCAACGAGGGCTGGGCCACCTTCGTCGAGGCGGAACTGCTGACGCGCCTGCTCAGCGCGCAGGAATGGGCCAGCATTTCGGTCCACCTCTGCAACCGGCCGGCGCCGTACACGATCGGCTACACGCTGTTCAAGTCCATCCGCGACCACGACGGCTTCGACCGGGCGCTGCAGTTGCGCCGGTTCTACGAGGACGTGAGCCTGATCGACACGGTGCTGACCGACGATCTCGTGCGGCGGCTCGACATCTTCGTCTACGACCCGAAGGAAAAGCAGAAGAGCTACGATCTCCAGAAGGTCAAGGAGATGCTGATCAACCAGAAGCTCTACAAGGGCGATCCGCGGATCGAAGTCGACCCGTCGTCCTGCGGCCGCGACCTGCTGCTCGTGCACCAGGACGAGGACCGCAAGCTGGAGCCGAAGCGGGTCGGGCTGTTCCTGAAGGCGGTGTACGCTCTCTGGCGCAACCCCGTTAAGTTACGCGCGAACGGCAAAGTCTACACCTACGACCGTCGGGGCCTGTCCTCGACATAAACGCCTCACTGCCCGCGTTGCACACCGCTCCTCACAGGGGAGCGGTTTCCTCAACAGGAACTCATTATCTTATGACCATCACAGAGGTCAAGCGCCGCCTCGACGGAAGCGTGCGCATGTATCCCTGTGAAGCGGCCGAGGTGGCGGAAGACCACGCCGTTCTCCTTTACCGCATCACCGGTGCAGGGCGCGTCGCCGACGTACAGTTGATGCCGGGCACCCTCACCGTCGCCTATTACTGGACCGGCCGGCCCTACAACGTTTATCACTGGATTGCGCCCTCGGGCGAGACGCTCGCCTACTACTTTAATTTGAGCGGGCCGGTCACGATCGGACGAGACCGGCTGGAGTGGGAGGATCTCGAGGTGGACGTGCTGGTCACGCCCGAGGGCCGCGTGCAGGTGCTGGACGAAGACGCCGTCCCCGCGAGTGCCGCTGCGAGGCTGCCCGAGATCGCCCGGGCGCGGGAACGCGTGCTCGCGGACTGGCGGGCGGTCGTCCGCGATGTCGAGCGGGTGTCCCGCATGCTGCAGACGGTTCCGGGCGGCCGATGAGCCGGCTCCGAGGCCGGGTCGCCGTCGTCACCGGATCCAGCCGCGGGATCGGACGCGCGATCGCCCAGGCCTTCGCGCGCGAAGGCGCCGCGGTCGTGTTGAACGCGGCGCGGTCGATCGCCGAGGCGCGTGCCGCGGCGCAGGCGATCGCCGCCAGCGGCGGCAAGGCCGCCGCGATCCAGGCCGACGTGACCAAGCCCGCCGAGGCGCGCCGTCTCATCGCCGAGGCCGTTCGGGAGTTTGGGCGCCTCGACGTCCTCGTCAACAACGCCGGCATCAGCGACCGCACGCCGTTTGCCGAGATCGACGAGGCGACGTGGCACCGCATGATGGACGTGCACGTCACCGGGCCCTTTTTCGCCGCGCAGGCCGCGGCCGAACCCATGGCCGCGCAGGGCGGCGGCGTTATCATCAACATCGCGTCGATGCGCGGCATCGAACCGGGCACCGGCGCCGTGCACTACAACGTGAGCAAAGCGGCGGTCATCATGCTGACCCGGTGTCTCGCCCGCGACTTGGCGCCGCACGTGCGCGTGAACGCCATCGCGCCCGGCTACACGGAGACGGCGTTCCACGCCGAACGCTCGATCGCGGACCGCCAAGCCATCGCGTCGCGCATCCCGCTCGGGCGGTTCGCGCAGCCGGAAGAGGTCGCCCGGGCCGCGGCGTTCCTCGCGTCGGACGACGCGGCCTACGTGACGGGGGATACGCTCATCGTGTCGGGAGGCGTGGTGACGCGCTGACGTCCGAGTCTCAAGCCCGCCCCTCGTGGGTAGAGACACCGCACGAGGGGTGAGCGCATGTCCAACAACACGCGGACCGGGGCACGCGGCACCCGGTCCGTTGCGGTCGAGAGTGTTTGGGCTTACGACTCTTTGATCTTCTTCGCGAAGTCGCCGGGTTTGACGTTCTCGATGAACCGCTTGAATTCTTCCACTTCGTGCTCGTCGAACGCCTTCTTCAGCTGAATCGCCGTGGCCGCGACTTTGTCCTCGACGAGGATCGGCGCGGACGTGCGTAGGGCGATGGCGATCGCGTCGCTCGGCCGGGAATCGACGACCAGCTCCTTCCCGTTGCGCTGGAGATGAATCTCCGCGAAGTACGTCCCGTTTTGGATGTCGGTCACCACGATGCGGCTGATGCTGACCGTGAGGTGCTGCAGCATCTGTTTGATGAGGTCGTGGGTCATCGGGCGCGGCATCTGCACGCCTTGGAGCTGAAACGCGATCGATTGGGCTTCGGAGCCGCCGATCCAGATCGGCAGGGCCAGCGTCTCGGCCTGATCGACCAGCAGCACCACCGGATTCATCTGCTGGTCCATCGCGACCGTCTTCACTTTCATGGTGACCATGCCGATACCTCCGGCGGCGAGTTCGTCGTGCTGCTTCTACTCGTGCCGTCGTGGGCCCTTCAACCTCGCGCGGTACGGTGGGGCATTCATTTTGGTTATTCCCACGTGCCTCACCTTCGAGCCCCGGCCTCGGCGAATCACGGCACGCGGGCCCTCGTGCAGGGGCGTATCGCGCATGACCCGAATAGCCGGGATGATGTTGCGGGTCGTGTGCTGTGCGATCCTGCTCTGCGCGTCCCTTGTCGCGGCGCAAAACGGAACGGCGGCGCAGGCCGCGGCCGCGCCGGCCGCGATCACGGCGGACCCCGTGCCGGCCGGTGGCATGGCGGCGTGGGGCCTGCCGCTTCTGTGGGCCGCCTTGCCGAGGACCGCCGCGCTCATCCATGAGGCCCTCGCGCATCTCGGCAGTCCATACCGATGGGCCGGCATCGGACGCGGCGGGTTCGACTGTTCCGGTCTGGTCTCCCGGGTCTTCGCCGCGGCCGGCGTTGCTTTGCCGCACAGTTCGTCGGAGCAGTACGGCGCGGGGACGGCCGTGCCGGCGGCGCGGCTCGTTCCCGGAGATCTTGTGTTCTTCCGAACCTACACCAGCGGCCCCTCGCACGTGGGCATCTATCTCGGCGGCAACCGCTTCATTCACGCGTCGGCCTCGCGGGGCGTCGTCGTGTCGTCGATGGACGAACCGTACTTTCGGGCCAGATTCCTGGGGGCGCGCCGCTACTAAGGCTGCTCGTCCGTGTCCCTCAACGTCCGTCTGAGCACGGCGATCGCCCTCGGGAAGACCGCCGCGACGCTGAGCCGCGTCCTCGGCCGCGGCGGCGGGACCACCATGCCGGGGCGGGTTGCGCGCGCCGTCGAGCCGGATGTCGTCGGTCTGCTGGCCCGCCGTCTCACCGGCGGGACCGTGCTCGTCGCGGGAACGAACGGCAAGACCACGACGGCGCACCTAATCGCGCACATCATGCGCGCGGAGGGGCGCCGGGTCGTGCACAATCGCGCCGGCGCGAACCTGGCGGCGGGCATCGCCTCGGCCCTCGTCGAGCACGCGGATCTCCGCGGGGATCCGGCCGGCGATCTCGGGATTTTCGAGGTGGACGAGGCGACGGTGCCGCGTGTCGTTCCGGCGCTCCAACCGCGCGTCGCCGTCTTCACGAACCTGTTCCGCGATCAACTCGACCGCTACGGTGAGATCGATTACATCTCCGGGCTGTGGCGCGCGGCCGGCGCCCGGTTGACGCCGGGCTTCGTGCGGGTGGCCAACGCGGACGACCCGCTGGTCTACGACGCGGTGCGGGAGATGCCCGGCACGCTCGTGACGTACGGGCTGGACGACGACCGCCACGCGCTGCCGGCGCTCGAGCACACGGCCGAGGCGCGCTATTGCTACCGGTGCGGCACGCCCTATGTCTACGCCGTCACGTACTTCGGCCATATGGGCCGGTACCGGTGTCCCACGTGCGGTGTGGCGCGGCCCGATCCGGATGTCGTCGCGAAAGAGATCGGCCTCGCCGGTCCGGACGGCGCCTCGTTCGTCGTGGACGCCGGACCCGCCGGCCGCGCCGGCGTGCGCACGCGGCTCCCGGGCCTTTACAATATCTACAACGTGCTCGCCGCGATCGCCGCCACCCTCCAGTTGGGCGCGCCGCTTGCCCGCGCCGCCGCCGCCGTCGGCACGTTTGCGCCCGCGTTCGGCCGGGCGGAACGCATGACGCTCGACGGGCACGACGTGCAAATCCTGTTGGTGAAGAACCCGGCCGGGTTCAACGAGGTGCTGCGGACGGTGCTCGCCGGGGGGCCGCTTCCGGTGCTTTTGATCGCGATCAACGACCTCATCGCGGACGGCCGGGACGTCTCGTGGCTCTGGGACGTCGACTTCGAAATGCTGGCGGGACACGTGGACCGGGTCGTCGCATCCGGGCTGCGCGCGGAAGACATGGCGGTGCGGCTCGAGTACGCCGGCATCCCGCCGGCCGCGATCGAGGTGGAGCGGTCCTATGACGCCGCCCTGCGGCGTGCGCTTGCGCTTGTGGGGTCCGGCCGGCTCTTCGTCCTCCCGACCTACACGGCGATGCTCGCGCTTCGGGCCGTGCTGGAACGCCGCGGCGTCGTGGCGAGGTTCTGGGAATGACGCGGGTGCTGCGGATCTGCCATCTGTACCCGGACCTGTTGAACCTGTACGGCGACCGCGGCAACATCATGGTGCTCGCCGCCCGGGCGCGCCGCCGCGGCATCGACGTCCTCGTGCGCGATGCCGGATTGGGCGACGACATCGCGCCGGAGGACGCCGATCTCTTCTTCATCGGCGGCGGCGAGGACCGCCAGCAGCGCATCGCTGTGGGTGACCTCGCCGGACGGAAGCGCGGTCCGCTCGCGGCGGCGGTGGCCGGCGGCGCCGTGGTGCTGGCCGTGTGCGGCGGGTACCAGCTGCTCGGCAAGTTCTACCGGCCGGCCGAGGGCGACGACCTGCCCGGACTCGGACTGCTGGATATGTGGACGGAACACGCCGGTCCGTCCGCGCCGCGCCTCATCGGCAACCTCGTCATTGAGCCGGAGGACGGTGAGCCGCCGCTGGTCGGCTTCGAAAATCACGGCGGCCGCACGTATCTCGGTCCGGGCTCGCGGCCGCTCGGCCGTGTCGTGGTCGGGTTCGGCAACAACGGGAGCGACCACACCGAAGGCGCCGTGTCCGGCCGCGTGTACGGCACGTATTTGCACGGTCCGCTGCTGCCGAAAAATCCCGCTTTTGCGGATCGCCTGATACGTGAGGCGCTGAGCCGGCGGTTCCCCGAGTTCACGCTGGCCCCGCTGCCCGATACCTTCGAGACGCGGGCCCGCGAGGCGATGCTGACCCGGCTGGGCGCCCGCGCTTCGTAGCCTTTCGGTGAGGCGGTGAGCCGGCGGCCGCTCTCCGGGCGCGGCCTGGACCGCTCGCCCGTGCCCATCGCGGCGGTGATGGGCCTCGCCGAACTCGGCTTCGCGACCGTCGTTCCGCTCCTGCCGCTATATCTCCGAGAGCGGCTTGGCGCCGGCGCGACACTCATTGGGGTCGTGGTGGCCACGTTTGCGGCGGTCGACACATCGCTGAAAACGGTGTGGGGCGGTCTCGCCGATCGTGTGGGACGCCGTGCCGTGATCACCGGCGGGCTCCTCGTCGCGAGCGCCGCGCCGCTGCTCATGACGCTGATCCGGGTTCCCGTCTTGTTCGTGCCTCTGCGGCTCGTCGACGGCGCGGGGAGCGCCGCGGTGTGGCCGTGCGCCGCGGCGGCGATCGCCGAACGCACCGTCGGGCCGCGCCGCGCGGCCGGCATGGGCATGCTCAACATGTTCTTCCTCGGCGGACTGGCCCTCGGTCCGAGCGCCGGATTGTTCGCGGCCGCCGCGTTCGGCGATTATCGCGCCGGATTCTATCTCGCCGCGACACTTCTGCTTGCCGGAGCGGCCGCGGCTTCGACAGTGTTTCGCGCGGATGCCGGCCGGCCGGTCTCGGTCGCCGGTGATGCGCCGTCCGAGGGAAGCGCGGCGCCCGCCCTGTCGCCGGCCGCCACGTTCGCGGCCGTGCGGTCGTCGCCCGGGCTGCCGGCCATGCTGTCGGTGGCGTTTGTGCAGATGTTCGGCGTGGGCCTGCTCGCGCCGATTCTGGTCATCTACGCACACGAAGTCGTGCACCTCGCCGACCGCACGCTCGGTATCGTGTTTCTCGTCCTCGTTCTCGCGGTGGCCGCGGCGTCCGTGCCCGGCGGCCGGCTCGCGGACCGCATCGGACGGCCCCGGACGGTTGCGTGGGGGATGGCGATGGCGAGCGCCGGCATGTGGCTGCTGCCCGTGGCGGGGCGCGGGAACGTCGTCCTTCTCGGTGCCGCGGCCGTGCTGCTCGGCGGAAGCTACGCGATCTCGTCGCCCGCCTGGCTCGCGCTGATCAGCGAGACCGCGCCGCCCGGGCGCACCGGTCTCGTCATGGGGGCATCGGAGACGGCCCAAGGAGCCGGCCTGATCGCTGGGCCGCTGCTCGGCGGCTTCCTGTACGATCGCGCCGGACCGGACGCGCCATTTGTCGCGAGCGCGTTATTGCTGACCTTCGGCACGGTGCTGGCAATTGTGACGCTGCGGCGGCGGCAGCGCCGTCGAGCCGCGCGCTGACGGACGGCCGGTTCACTCCAGCAGTTTCTTGAGGCCGGCCAGCATCCCGCCCCAGTTTTTCTCGGAGTGTTCGCGGGCCTGTTCCGTAGGATTGTTGTCCTGAGACAGCGCGAGGACGGTAATTCCGCCGGATAGTTACCCAGACGGCGCCCGGCGGAGAACGCCGGCTCGCAGGCGCGGCAGCGGGAGGGGGCGGCATTTCCACTGTTGTACGTGTGTCGTATGGAAGTCGTGAATCCGATCGTCCGGCGCTGGCAGCGGGACGCGCTCGAGGACACCGAGCGGTTCTGGGACCGCGCCGCGCGCGCGCTGCCCTGGGTCCGGACCTGGGATCGGGTCTTCGAATGGACGTATCCCACGTTCCGGTGGTTCATCGGAGGACAAACCAACCTCGCCCTGGCCTGTCTTGACCATCACGTGGCCGGCGGCCGCGGTGGTGTCGCGGCCCTCGTCTACGTGAACGAGCGCGGCGACCGGCGCATCTTCACGTACGCGCAACTGCTCTACGAGGTCGAACGGGCAGCGGCGGCGCTCCGCGGCATGGGCATCGGCAAGGGCGACCGCGTCACGATCTATATGCCGACGTGTCCGGAAGCCATCATCGTCATGCTGGCCGCGGTCCGGATCGGCGCGATCCACTCGGTCGTCTACGCCGGCTTCGGCGCCGGCGCGCTGGGCGGCCGCATCAAGGCGAGCGGCTCGCGGCTCGTGTTCGCGGCGGATGTCGCCTTCCGGAAGGGGCGCGAGGTCCCGCTCAAGGGCATCGTCGACGCGGCGCTCGAGGACGCCGGCGACACCGTGGAGCACGTGATCGTGCTCCGGCGGGGCGCCGATCCGGCGCCGATGGCGCCGGATCGCGATCTCGATTGGGCCGAGTTCCTGGCCGCCGGCCGCGGACATACCGGCGAGGCCGTCGCCGTGGAATCCAACCAACCGGCGTACATTCTGGCAACATCGGGGACCACGGCAACCCCGAAACTCTCGGTCCACATGCACGGGCCCTACGCCGTCCACGTCCACAGCATGGCGCGCTGGATGTTCGACCTGCGTCCCGCCGACGTCTGGTGGTCCACGTCCGATATCGGGTGGGTCGTGGGACACAGTTACATTGTCTACGCGCCGCTGCTCGTCGGGTGTACGACCGTCGCCTACGAAGGGGCGCTCGACCACCCCGGCCCCGACGTCTTTTGGAAGGTCATCGACGAGTTCGGCGTCACGGGCGTCTTCACGTCGCCCACCGCGGTGCGCCTGCTGATGCGGTACGGGGAAGAGCCGGTGAAGGGCTACCGGCTGGCGTCGCTCGAGCGCGTGTTTTGCGCCGGCGAACCCCTCAACGCGCCCGCCTGGGAATGGCTGCAGAAGAAGGTCTTCGCCGACCGCATCCCGGTCATCGATCACATGTGGCAGACCGAAACCGCGGGGCCGATCGTCGGCAATCCGTACGGGCTCGGCCTGCTGCCGATCAAGCCGGGGTCGGGCGGTATTCCGCTGCCCGGGATCGACGCCGCCGTCGTCACACCGGATGGGGCCGCCTGCGCGCCGGGTGAGAAAGGCATTCTCGTCATCGCGCGGCCGTTCCCGGGGCTTATCCAGACGCTGTGGGGCGACGCGGCGCGCTACGCGCGCGACTACTGGGAACGGATTCCCGGCCGGCGCGTATACTACACCGGCGACTCCGCGCACCTCGACGAGGACGGATATGTGTGGTTCGCGGGACGGGCGGACGAGATCATCAAGATTGCCGCGCACCGCATCGGCACGATCGAGGTCGAAACGGCCCTGCTCAAGCACTCGGCGGTGGCGGAGGCCGCCGTGACGGGGCGGCCGGACGAGGTCCGCGGGGAGGTCATCAGCGCGTTCGTCGTCCTCAAATTGGGCCACGAACCGTCCGCGCGCCTCAGAGATGAGATCGTCGCGACGGCCCGCCGGGAACTCGGTCCCATCGCAGTGATCGGCGAGCTCAACTTCGTCGGCGTGGTGCCCAAGACGCGGAGCGGCAAGATCATGCGCCGCGTCCTCAAGGCGGTGATTCTCGGCAAGGACCCCGGGGACATCTCCACGATTGAGGACGAGGGGTCGGTCGAGGAGGCCCGCGAGGCGTGGCGCGCGATTCAGGCCGAGATGGCCGCCCGCCGTTGAACGCCCGTTCGCGAAGGCCCCGGCGTCCCGGAGGTGCCCCCAGCGATGTCCAAGGCGTCGCGCGCCGTTAATATCGCCGATCTACGGCTCATGGCGAAGCGCCGGCTCCCCAAAGCCATCTTCGATTACGTCGACGGCGGCGCGGAGGATGAAGTCACGCTGCGCGAAAACCGGCGCGCGTTCGAAGAGGTGTCGTTCCGGCCTCGCCACGGCGTCGGCGTCGACGACATCGATCTTCGCGTGCGCGTGCTCGGCCACGATCACGCGCTGCCGGTCCTGCTCGCGCCGGTCGGCTACTGCCGCATGTTTCACCCGGTGGGCGAGGTTGGCGCGGCCCGGGCGGCCGGCGCGGCCGGCACTACGTACATCCTATCCACCGCGTCCGGGCACCGCCTGGAAGACGTGAAGGCGGCGACGCGCGGTCCCGCGTGGTTCCAACTGTACGTGACCGGGGGACGGGACGCCGCGGTCGACGCGCTCACGCGGGCGCACGCGGCGGGCTATACGGTCCTCGTCATCACGATCGACACGTACGTGATCGGCATGCGGGAGCGCGATCACCACAACCACACGTCGGTTCTGCTCGGCGACAATCCGTTCGCGAAACTTCCATACCTGCCGAACATTCTCGCGCACCCGGCCTGGCTCGTCGACTTCCTGCGTGACGGGGGCGTCCACCCACTGCCGAACATCGTGACGCCCGGTGTTGGGCCGATGCGCCTCCGCGACGTGGGCAGTCTCATCCGCCGGTCGTTCAGTTGGGACGACCTGCCGTGGATCCGGGAAGTCTGGCCGGGGCCCATCGTCTTCAAAGGAGTCTTGACGGCGGAGGACGCGCGCCGGTGCCTCGATCACGGCGCCGCCGGCCTCGTCGTCTCGAACCACGGCGGACGTCAGCTCGAGTCGTCGCCCGCCACGCTCCGCGCGCTGCCGGAAATCGTCGCCGCGGTCGACGGCCGCGCCGAAGTGCTGTTGGACGGCGGCATCCGGCGGGGCACCGACGTGATCAAAGCCGTGTGCCTCGGTGCCCGCGCCGTGCTGGTGGGCCGCGCGTACGCCTACGGGCTCGGCGCGGCCGGCGAGGCGGGGGTGGCCCGCGCGCTCGAGATTCTCAAGGCCGACCTCGTGCGCAACCTAAAACTGCTGGGGTGCGCCGCGGTGTCCGCGCTGGACCGCTCGTACGTCAACGTGCCGGCGTGGGTCGCGGACGCGGCGCCGGCGGCGCGCCCTACCGCCGTCGGACGGAGCGGCTGACGTTCGCCGGGCCGCCGGCGGTGCCGTTGCGCGGCGGGAGGCGAAACGCCTCCGCCAGCAACTCGTACGATCGCACGCGAGCCCGGTGGTCGTGGACAATCGTCAGGATCATGAGTTCGTCCACGGCCAGGTCGGCGGCCGTGCCGGCGAGCCGGTCGCGCACCTGATCGGGCGTGCCTACGACGTACCGCGGCCATTCGGCGCGCTCGGGAGGCATGGAGTCTCCCGGGCCGAGCTGCGCGAGGGCGTCTTCGGGAGTCGGGATCGCGCCGGGTTCGATGCCCTGCGCGCGGAGGTAGCGCCGCAATTTCACCGGCGCGGCCTGCCGCTCCGCCTCGGCTTCGGTCTCCGCGCAGATGGCGCCGAGCGCCAGAATCGTGCGGCGCTTCCCCTCGTCGACGTGCGCGCGATAGTACTCGAGCGCCTCGCGCGTGGGTTCGGGATTGATGAAGTGCGCAAACGCGTACGGCAGGCCGAGTTCCGCGGCCGCCTGCGCGCTCCATGGGCTTGAGCCGAGCAGCCAGACGTCCGGGCCGCCGGGCATATCCGGCGTTACCAAGATGCGCGCGAAGGGATGCGCCGGCGGAAAGCCCCGGCGCAGGAATGCCAGCAGTTCGACGAGCTGCTCCGGAAAGTCGTCCACCCATTCGCCGCGGCCGCGGTCGCGGCGGAGCGCGTAGGCTTCGAGCGGCGCGCTGCCGGGCGCCCGGCCGATCCCAAGGTCGATGCGGTCCGGGTACAGCGCGTGCAGTACCCGAAAGACCTCGGCGACCTTCAAGGGACTATAGTGGGGCAGCAGTATGCCGCCGGCGCCCACCCGAATGCCGCACGTCTCCGCCGCCACCCGCGCGATCAGGACCTCCGGCGCGGGGCTCGCGAAGCCGGGCGTCGCATGATGCTCGGCGATCCAGTACCGCTCGTACCCGAGGGCGTCGGCCCGGCGGGCGAGGTCGATTGTGTTGTGCAGCGCATCGGCGGGAGTCGAGCCGGATGGCACCGGCGACTGGTCGATGATCGAAAGTCTCATCGGCCGAGGTAACGACGTGCGCCGCGGCCGCATTCCCGCGCGATGACCGGCGCGCTGCTCCACGCCCTCGGCCTGGCGTTTGCCATGTTCTGGGAGATCCTGTGGCCGTTGATTCTCGGCTTCGCGCTCTCCGCCGCGGTGCAGGCGTTCGTCTCCAAGCGCGCGATGGTGCGGCTGCTCGGCGACGACTCGCCGCGGAGCATCACCCTCGCGAGCCTGTTCGGGTTCGCGTCGTCGTCGTGTTCCTATGCGGCCGTGGCCCTGGCGCGCTCGCTGTTCCGCCGGGGCGCCAACTTCACGGCCTCCATCGTCTTCCAGTTCGCCTCGACGAATCTCGTGATCGAGCTCGGCATTATCATGGCGGTACTGCTGGGGTGGCAGTTCACCGCGGCGGAGTTCATCGGGGGCCCGATCATGATCGCGTTCCTGTGGTGGCTCTTCCGCGCGACATTGCGGCCCGCGCTCGTGGCCGCGGCGCGCCGCCAGGCCGACGAAGGCATCGCCGGACGGATGGAAGGGCACGCCCAGATGGACATGTCGGTGGTCGACGGCCGGCCGCTGCTGGCCCGTCTGCGCTCACCGGAAGGGTTCACGGCCGTCAGTCACTACTTCGTGATGGACTGGGCCGCCGTCTGGATGGATGTGGCGGGAGGGTTGCTGATCGCGGGGGCGATCGCGGCGTGGGTGCCGGACGCGTTCTGGCGCACATTCTTTTTGACCGGGCATCCGCTGGGCAATCTGCTCTGGAGCCCGCTCATCGCGCCGTTTGTCGCGATTTTGTCGTTCGTGTGCTCGGTCGGGAACGTGCCGCTCGCCGCGGTCCTCTGGAACGGCGGGGTGAGTTTCGGGGGCGTGGTCGCGTTCATTTTCGCCGACCTGATCGTGCTGCCGATCCTCGACATCTACCGGCGGTACTACGGCCTCCACATGGCGCTGTACTTGCTGGCCACCTCCTATGCGGTCATGGCGGCCGCCGGCCTCGTCGTCGAATTGCTGTTCCGGGCCGCGGGCCTCGTTCCGGCGGTCCACCGCGCCGTCGTCATCGAAGCGCACCTGGCGTGGAACTACACCACCGTTCTCAACGTGATATTCCTTGCCCTCGCGGCCGTCTTGGTCTGGCGGTTCGTGCGCACGGGCGGCATCGCGATGCTGTGGATGATGAACGAGCCGATGCAGATGGAAGGCGCGTCGTAGGCTACGGCGTCCCGGCCCGCCGGAAGGCGAAGTCGCAGACCGCCACGCCGCCGGCGACGGCCGTGATGGGGCAGGACAGCGGCCCCAGCGGCACCACGAACGCCGGCAGGTCCTGCGGGTTGATGGAAATCGTGTGCGGTCCGGGGGCGATCGGCAGCGCGACCCCGGTCAGCTCGACCGCCCGGTCGTCCACGTAGAGCCGCACCGCGATCGTCGGATCGCTGGGGTCGCAGGTCGTCTTCGGGCTGGCGCTGTGGAGGCAGACGTGTGTGATGAGCGCCGCCGACCCCGTCGGGATCGCGATCTGCGCCCCAGGCGCGCCGGCCGGTACGAGGGCCGCAAGGCCGGACGGTCCCGCCGGGATCTCGACCCTCGCCCGCACATAGTAGGGGGTGACGGGATCGCCGAAGCCGGGGCCGGGTGCCGCGGCCGGCGAGACCTGCGGCGACAGCGGCGGCGTGAGCGGCGGGAAGCCGGGCGGCGGGCTCGTCAAGGTCAGCTGTCCCGCGCCGAAGCCCGTCGTGCTCGTGACGGCGGCGGTGGGATTGTCGGCCGAATTCGTCGCGGCAAACACCGTCCCCGAATTCCCGTTGACGGACATCGTCCCCGCGGAGCCGAGCGGCAGCGTCAGGCCGAGGCCGTATCCGCCCTGCGCGCTCCACCAGACGTTCACGTGGTTACCCGCGGCCGTCGCCTGAATGCCGACCTGGACGCCCTGCGCGCCCTCTGCCGCGCTGAACGTCCAGCCCTTCTGCAGCAGCTGCGCGGTGACGCCGCTTCCCTGAGGGCCGAACGAGTACGCCAGCGCCACCGAGCCCATCGTCGATCCGACGGTGCCCGCGGTCTCGAGCCCGCTCTGTCCGTACAGCGCCGCGAGATCGACGCCGATGGCGCCGCGCACGAGATGCACCGCGGCAAGCGGCCCGTCCACCGTCGCCGCGAGCTCCGCGTCGCTGCCGGCGCCGAGCGTCCGGTGATAGGCGATCTGCGATTGCGCTGCGCTGGCCACGACCTCCCATCCCGCGGGCATGCGCACGCTCGTGCCGGGACCCGCCGGCGCGCCGAAGTTCTGAAGCGGCGTTTCGAAGCCGCTCGAGCCCGTCATGGTGAGCGTGCCGGTGAGGAGATGATACTGCCACGCGCTGGAGCTCACGGTCGCATCGAACCCCGGGCGGTGGAGGTCGGCCCAGAACGCCTGCGTCTGCGGGATGTAGGTGAGATCGACGAACCCGGTCGCCGCCGGGGCGCCGGGGAGCGTCGACGCCAGGACGAGCGGAGGGGTGACGTGAAGCGCCTGCACGAGCACGGTGGCGCTGTTCACGAGGAGCAGCTCCGTATCGGCCGGCCGGATGCCGAGCACGACGATCACGTCGGGCGACGGCATGGTAACCGACGCGACCGACGGGTCGGCGGCCTCGGCGTGGATTACGCCGGCGGGCGCGCGCAGCATCAGCTGTTCGCCGACCCGGACGCGAAGCGGTGTCGAGGCCGGGAGCGCCGCGGACGGTCCGGCGTCCTGGGCGGCCGCGGGCGCGCTCCCCAGTGCAGCGGCCGCGGTGAGCGCGAGGAACAGCGCTACGGCACCGCGGCATTCACGACGAATGGCGTTTCTCTCCCATCCAGGGTCAGAACGGCGCGTGCGATGGTGCCCGACGGCAGGCTCTCCGGCCACGTGAGCGTGACCGACGAAGCTCCCCGCGGCAGCACCGCCACCGGCGGAATGTCGAGCCGGCCGAGGAACCGGCCGTCCGGCGACAGGAAGAAGAGCACTCCGCGCGTGTTGAACAGTCCGTCGCCGCCGTTCTGCAGGTCGAGCTTGACCGTGCCGGTCGCCGCGGGCGTCAAGTGTACCTCCGGGTCGGCGGCGGCGTTCGGCGCCGTTACCACGACCTTGAGCACGATGCGCGCGAAGGGCGCCCCGGGCGGCCCCGCCACGACGACGACCGAGCCGTAGTGGGTGCGCCCGTCGCCCCGCACGGTCGCCGACACCTGCCGCATCTCTCCCGGCGCCAGCGTCAGCGCATCGGGCAGCGTCGCCAGGCCGACCAGACTGTACGGCGTGGTCCGCGGGCCGGCCAGCCACCCCTGCGGGTTCAGGTCGGCCAGTTCGAAGCTGACCGGCAGCGGCGCCTGCTCGTTGAAGTTGCGGACGCTGAACGTGAAGGTCACCGCGGTGCCGGCGCCGGCGGCGGCCGCCTGAAACCGCGGCCCGGCCGCGATCGTGCCGGCCGGCGCGGCGGCGGACGCGCCCGTTAGCGGCGCCACGCCCGCTACGACCGCGATTACCAGCGCCGCGGCGAGAAACGCGCCCGCCCGTCTCACAGCCCGAGCTCCCGTGCGCGCCGCTTGAAGAGCACCCCGGCAATCGCGGCAAGCGCGAGCGCGACCGCAGCCGCGCGGAAGAAGGTCTTCATGACCGTGCCCCCTTTGTGCGAGGATGCGTCCTTCGCGGCCCGCCGGGCCGCGCGGACGGTACCGGACTCCAAGATCGCGCGCATCGCTATTGGCTCGTGAAGGTCGTCGTGACGGTGACGTTGGACGTCACCGCGACCGCCGGCTGAGTGACGATGTAGTAGTTGACGGTTTGGGTGCCGTTCTGGGCCGTCAGCAGCGTGGTCGGGCTCCCGCTATTGGCGCTTACCGGCGTGCCGGAGCCGGCCGGCGTGCCGCACGTGCCGCCCGTGCCGGCCTGCGCTACGGCCAGGTTGATTGAGGTCGACGGGCTGGTCGTGTAGTAGGCGGTGAGGTTCCAGCCCTGCACGGACGTCTTCACCTGCACCGCGACACAGCCGCCCGTGTAGTACGTGTACGCGCTGTTCCACCCGCCCGGGAGCCACGAGGCGCCGGTGGTGAACGCCCAGCCGGGCCCGGGCGTCGTCACGTCCTCGGCAAAGCTCGTGGCCGAGGGCGTGAGGGTGACCGCAAAGGCATTGCCGGGACTCATGGTCATCGCGAGCGTCGCGCTGTTGACGCTCTTGCCGGCGACGGTGAACGTGATGGTGATCGTGGTGGGCGCGGTCAGGGCGATCGTCGGCTGCACGACGACGAAGTAGTCGGTTGTTTGATTGCCGCTCTGGTTGGTGAGCAGCGTCGTCGGGCTACCGCTGTTCGCGCTGAGCGGCGTCCCCGGACCCGCCGGGGTGCCGCACGCGCCGACGCCCGCCTGCGCGACGGCCACGTTCACAGCCGTGGCGGGGTTCGTCGTGTAGTAGGCGGTCAGGGACCACGGGGTGCCGCCGCCGCCGGTGATCCCGACTGTGGCGCAGCCGCTTGTATGGTACGTGTACGCGCTGTTCCAGCCGGCCGGGAACCACGACGCGGCCGTGTCGAACGTCCAACCCGCGCCCGGGGCGTACACGTCTTCGGCGGCGCTTACGGTCGCGGGCGTCACCGTGATGTTATCGGCGGCCTCGGCCGGCTGGAGTAGGCCGGCCAAGGCCGCGGCGAGCAGCGCAATGACGGAGAGGCGGCGGGAAGGGATCATGGGGAGTGCCGCGCTACCTCCCCTCCGTATTGCGCATCCCGTGAACATACGCCCGCTCCGCCCGTTACTGGGCCGTGAAAGTGAGCGTGAGCGTCGTATTGAGCGTGATCGCGGTCGTCGGCTGCACGATCACGTAGTAGTACACCGTCTGGCCCTGGTTCTGGCCCGAGAGCAGCGTCGTCGAGCCGCCGCTCAAGATGGTCGTGTTGGCGTTGCTGGCGGGTGCGGTGCAGGTGCTGCCGCTGAGTGTGGTCTTGGCGAGCGCCACGTTCGTCGTGTTGGCCAGCGGGGCCGTCGTAAACGAAGCCGTGAGTCCCCAGTTCGCGTCCGAGGTGTTCACGGTGATCGCGAGGCACGCGCCGGCTCCGCCGCTGTAGGTGTACGCGCTGCCCCAGCCGGCCGGGAACCATGCGGATCCCGTCGCGAACGTCCAGCCGACGCCCGGCGTGTTGACGTCCTCGGCGAAGGTCAGCGTCACCGGGTTCACCGTCACGCTGATCGCCTGGCCAGGCGTGACCGTGATCGTCAGCGTGCCGCTGCCGCTCGTGGCGGCGCCCGCGGGTGCCGGTAGTGCGGCGAGCGCCGCCGCGGCGAGCAGCCCTGCGATTCGGATCATCACAGTGTTCCTTGGAGTCTTATTCATTGGGATCTCCCCTCTGCGTCTTAGCCGCTCTGATGCAGCCGATCTGTCCCACAAGCATCATCGCGCGGCCCGGCAGTGCGCGGTATCCATACCGGTACGGATGACCATCCGCAAATCGACGGAGGGTCGCGAGGGAAATTACGTACGGCGGGGCGACGGCAGAACTATCCGGTTGTTGTGCTCTATCGTGATTTTAATGCCGGTTTGCGCGCGATCGAGGCGCACGCGACTCGTTCGGCGACGCGCCGGGTGGCGCAGGGGTGGGGAAGGCGTTAGCATACTCGGTGGGTCGCCGGACCATCGAATCAGGCGGCTGGCGGTTTACTCGATGGGCGCTCTTCCCTTATGATGGACGCAACGCCACAGGCGCGAGGGCGCGACCGTGTGGAATCCAATTTACAGGACCAAATCGGGTCGTCGTCGTTACAGAGCCGCGCCGATGTTGGCGGTTCTCGTGGTCGTCCTGAGCGGCCCTGCCGCGGTCGACGCGGGTAGTAACGGCACGTTAAACATCGCGATAACCTCCGGTCACCCAATCGTCGTTGATGTTATCACGCCGTCCGTGACGCTCCCCGCGAATGACGGCACGGGCGGGTGTGTGGCGATTCTGGTACGGACATCGATCCGCGGCTGGTCGCTGGGCGCATCTTACTCGACGAGCCCATCGGCGCAGCTGGACCTCGCCCTCCAACCGGCGACCGGCACTGCTTGCGCGATCGCCACGAACGCGGGGACCACGCCGGCCCTCAACCTGGACAGAAACGGGACGACGACCTTGCTCTCCGACCAGAAAGACAGCGAGCGGGTGGCCTATGCGCTTGTCGTCGGTTCTCGCCCCCCGCTCACATCGCCTGTGACGGTTACCCTGACGTTTACGGTCGACGCGCCCGGGGCACCGGTGGCTCAGGCGGTGGTCACGATTGGACTCGACGGGCATGGACGGGTGACGGCCATGCGGCCGTGATCGCCGACGCGACTTAAGGTACCGGCCACTCGCAGTTGGGCGATGTGCCAGCTAGAAGATGAAGTCCGCCATCGGAGGTTCCCCGCCAAGTCGGCGAAGTAATTTGGCGCTTTGAGCCCGGTGTCCGTGCGAGTGCACGCATTGTCAGAACGGGCTCTTCGGGGGCCCGCGCCCGAGGAAACTGCGGTGGAATCCTCCAATGCAAGGCGTGCAGGTGCACACTGAAGGTTGAGCCCGAAAAGCCAAAACGACAATTCCGGATACATATCCGCAGGGAGGAAGGCACATGCCGGAGCGTCACAAGATCGTGTCCCACGACAAATGGCTGGAGGCGCGGCGGAAGTTTCTCCTCAAAGAGAGGGCGTTCACGCGCCTCCGCGACCGGTTGAGCGCGCAACGCCGCGCTCTTCCCTGGGAGCGCGTCGACAAAAAGTACGTGTTCGACGGCCCGGACGGCAAAGAGACGCTGGCGGAATTGTTCGAGGGCCGCCATCAATTGGTCGTCTATCACTTCATGTTTCCTCCGGAATGGGACGCTGGGTGCCCGAATTGCTCGTTCTGGGCCGACAACTTTGACGACAATATCGTGCATCTCGCTCACCGCGACGTCACGTTGGTCGCCGTCTCCCGAGCGCCGTATCGGAAACTGGCGGCCTACAAGAAGCGAATGAGCTGGGGGTTCAAGTGGCTCTCCTCGTTCGGCAACGACTTCAATTTCGACTACCAGGCCTCGTTCCGGCCGGACGCATTGTCCAAGGGACGCGCCTTCTATAACTTCAAGATCCAAAACCCGGGAGTGTCGGACCGTGAAGGGGTCAGCGTCTTCTATGAGGCGAAGGGCGCCGTCTTTCACACCTACTCGGCCTACGCGCGCGGGATCGACATGTTGAATACGGCCTACCACTACCTCGATCTCGTGCCCAAGGGCCGCGACGAGGCCGGCCACGACTTCAAGCAGTTTTGGGTCCGACGCCACGATGAATACGGCCGGTAGGCGGGCCGCGCTCGTCCTTGCCGGGATCACCGCCGCCGCGTGGATGCTGCTCAGGCGATTGAGGGAAAGCTCTACATTCTTGGCTGTGGGTGGTCGATAACTGGACCTGCGCCGACGCCTTCTGCGATTGCGATCAAGATCGAAGTGCCCTTTGGTATGGAATCTTGCTGGTCTTGGTCGGTGTTGTTGTTCTAGTGAATCTCGTCGTATGGGTCGCTAAGAACGCTTTAGATGCTAAGCTGTTATCCTGGCTCGTTCCCGAGGGTTATTGAAGACATTGAACCCATTATCATCACTAGCGAGGACACCCGTTAGCGGGCTCTCCACACGAAGCCGGTGAACCATCGAAACATAGATCGCGGATGTCCCGGAACGAATGCCCCGCCGCCAAGGCCTGATGAATGGCCTCGCGCTGCGGATGCGCGCATATTAGGTTCCTATATTGCCTGTCCGCCATTAAGTTGATTGGCGAAGAGCCTGATAAGAGTAGGTTCCCACACTCTAGACCGCTGGACTGATGTGACGCCCGTAACCATCGTTGACGGGTTAGGAGATAAGGACCCTCAATATTGCGCGAAACGTAACGCTCGTCCCGCATGGTGGAACACTCGCCGGACGGAATTTCACTCCTCGCGCCCAGTGGCCGGTACAATTTAGGCTAA
>Ga0209580_10000025_pt1 | contig 188398 bp, 184 predicted proteins | sample Coa_R1_5_FD_187153 | JGI IMG/M metagenome (GOLD analysis project Ga0209580, IMG submission 187153) | Surface soil microbial communities from Centralia Pennsylvania, which are recovering from an underground coalmine fire - Coalmine... | ecosystem: Environmental > Terrestrial > Soil >... | reverse complement strand
AGCGACAAACCGCATTCTCTCGTCTATCACCGAACACTCCCTCCAGGGCATCGTCCCTCCCCCTTTCAGGGAAGGAGTGTTACCCATGTGTCCGGTACAATCTGTTACCTATCTCTCAGGTCGCTCAATTCCGGTCCGACGCGGGTTTCAGACCCCTTCGGATCGTGTACGATTCATCGCCCAGTGGTCCTCTTGCAAACGCTTGCAAACGCGCCGGCGCGGCGCAGTGCCCGTTGCCCGTCGTGAAAATATCCATTCGTGTCCTACTTTCCGGGGGCAGGCGCGATGGGCGGATAGGAGATAAGAGCTCCCGAAAGGCCTGCAAAACGTCTCGTCTTATAGTCAGACGTTAATTCACTTGAATGTCTGTAGCCCCACTTATGCAGCCACGCAAAGCTTCGAGACTTGCAAACGACGGCCGCGTCTCCATAAAGTCTGGCCCCCATCGCTTCAGGCGTTGGTTTCTGCGGACACGGTCGTGGCCCGGTCGCGCGCCTAGCCAAGCCGGAAGGGCGGCATCGGCCTGAGTCGAAAGCTGCACGCGTCATGGACCAGCAGATCCGGTTCTGCACGGCCCGGGACGGCGTCCGTATCGCCTATGCTACGATTGGCGACGGCCCCCCGCTGGTGAAAGCGGCTAACTGGTTGACCCACCTCGAGTTCGACTGGCACAGTCCGGTCTGGCGGCACTGGATGGAGGCGCTGGCGGCAGGCCGGTGCCTTGTGCGGTACGATGAGCGCGGGTGCGGCCTCTCCGATTGGGATGTCAAAGATTTTTCTTTTGATGCCATGGTACGTGACTTGGAGGCCGTGGTCGACGCGCTCAACCTCGATCGGTTTCCTCTATTGGGCATCTCGCAAGGCGGCGCAGTCTCCGCGGCGTACGCGGTGCGTCATCCAGAGAAAGTGACCCATCTCATCATGTACGGTGCGTTCGCCCGCGGCCATGTCAAACGAGGACAAGTCACGCCTGAGGAACATGAGGCGCAGCTGTCCTTGATCAGACTCGGTTGGGGACGCGACAATCCGGCGTACCGTCAGATCTTCACCACACAATTCATACCCGACGCGAAACTCGAGCAAATGCAATGGTTCAACAACCTCATGCGGGCTTCCACGTCCGCCGAGAACGCCGCCAGGATTATGGAGGTATTCGGACAGATCGATGTCACCGACCTGCTCCCCAGGGTCACCGTCCCCACGATCGTTCTGCACTGCCGGGGCGACGCACGCGTTCCGTTCGAGGAAGGACGACAGATGGCCGCGTTGATCCCCGGGGCGCGCTTTATCCCGCTCGAAGGCAAGAATCACCTGCCGCAAGAGGGCGACCCGTGCTGGCAGCCACTGATCGTGAAAGTCCGGCGCTTTCTCGGCGCGGACGAATACGCTATCGAGGGACGCGCGGCAGTGACGGCAGCGAGCCCTGCACCCGCTGACCGGCTGCAATCTCTGCTGACCTCCCGCGAACGAGAAGTCGCGGCGCTCATCGCGCAGGGGCTCGCCAATCGCGAGATAGCCGAGCGGCTGGTGATCCGGGAGCGCACGGCTGAGGGGCACGTGCAAAGCATCCTGAACAAGCTCGGCTTCAACTCTCGCGTCCAGGTCGCGGCGTGGGCGGTCTCACGGGGGCTGGGCGCTCGTCCGGCGCATTGAAGAAGACGGTAGGATTGATCCTCGTCAGTACCTGTTCCTCGAAAATACCTACCTGCTCCGCGGAAGACACGTACTTCCCCCGGTGACATGCATCCGCGTCTGCCCTAATCTGAAGCCAGCGATCTAAAAGTGATGTGGGGTTGCAGGCCGTGACGAGGCAGGTTGAAGGGGGCTATCGTGCGAGCACCAGCCGATCCGGCGCACGCTCAGCGGTACCGCTTTGCCACCGGCCCGTTCTGTCTCGCTATATCATCGTTACTGCTGGTCATATTCCCGCTGGTCAGACCCTTCACTGATAGGACCGGTACGCCCACAGAGGTCGCCGCTACGTTTGCGTCGACGTCTTGGATTGCCGCGCATATCCTGGCAGGGCTCGGATTTGTCTTGCTCCCTATGGGGCTTCTTACGTTGTTCACGTTTCTGCGCGACACCTGCGTCGAGCGCCCGGCGGCCCAGGGATTGATCGTCAGTTGGATCGGCATCGGATTGATTCTGCCGACGGTTTTCGGAACCGAGCCGTTTGCGCTGCGGGCCATCGGTCAGGCCGCAATTCAGCAGAAGAACATGGACCTGCTTGCCCTTGTGATGTTGATCCGCATGGGACCGCAGGCCCGATTTCTCTTTCCGGGCCTACTCGTGCTCGCGATCGGCGCCGCACTGATCGCGGTGGCTGTATGGCGCTCCGGCGTCTTGCCCCGATGGAGCGGTGTGCTCTTCGCGCTCGGACTGGCCCTGTTCTTTCCGCTATTTCCCCGAGTGATTCGCATCGTTGACGGCTTGCTGATCGGGGCCGGGGGCATTTGGATCGCCTTGAGCATGCTGCGGCACCACGGGCCGAACGAAACAAGGTCATAACTGATGTACTACTAACTCAGAAGGGGGACTCAAACAGAGACCCTCAATTCATGCTGCGCCCGTCCCAATGTTCTTGGTCTGGAGGTGGCAACAGGCCTCCCATGATCCCGCCAGTTCAGTACGCGCGCAATGGTTCGGTACATATTGCTTATCAGATAGTCGGCGATGGCTCCATCGACGTCCTACTGATCCCTGGATGGACGTTGCATCTCACCGTCGAGTGGGAAGAACCAACGTTCGTGCGCTCATGGAACGATTGACCTCCTTCGCACGTTGCGTCCGGTTCGATAAGCGCGGCACTGGTCTCTCAGACCGACCGCCCGGCGTCCCCACACTTGAGGAGCGCATGGAAGACGCCCACGTCGTAAAGGATGCTGCTGACGTCGCACGGGCCGCCGTTCTAGGATGGTCCGACGGCGGATCGATGGCTGTTTTATTTGCTGCGACCTACCCGCAGCGGACCACGTCCCTTATCCTGTATGGCACGAGGGCTCGTTTCGTGCGTGCCCCCGACTACCCATGGGGTATCGCTCCTGACGCAATCTGGCGGCGGCCTGTTGGTACCGAAGGAGCCAAGACCGAAATGGGGGCGAATCCCTTTGGTAACCTCGCACCGACGGGGGGACGAGCGCTAAAATGCGCAGGTCATCGGTTCAAATCCGATCGCCGGCTCCACAGCCCTTATTTTCCAAGCGCTTCCGTGCCCTTGGATTTTGTGCAAAATCCCGTTAGGGTACCTTTGGGCACGCGCGAGCGCGGCGCGTAAGGTGAAGATCGCTGACTTCGACAAGGCCCGCGGGCATACCGAGGCCCGTGAATGCGATGACGTCGGCTGTCATGAAGGCCCACGTCCGAAGAAACCATTGTACATTTATTAATCCTGTCGGTCCGTTTGCGTGGGACGACGGAGGGGCGCGACGCGCATCACCAGAATCCCTCCGGCGGCGGTAATCAGCAGGCTGCCCGAGCGCGGCCGAGCCGTCCCTCCCATCTCGAGCAGTGCAAACGGAACGGCCACCAGCTTGGACGCGGGCGGCCGGCGCACCGCTGGTGGCGTAGGGTGCGGCATGTTTGCCCATCCCGGGGAAGAATGTAGAGTCTACTAGTTGAAGCGATAGTCCCTGTGCTTTCGACACGGACACCATTGATGGCCATCTCGCGTGACCGTTGAGGGGGGCAAAGACGTGCGCGTTAGGGCGGTTCGTGACGATCAGTTCCGTGGTGGCGGCGAGATGGGCCACCGCATCCGGTCGTTCGACTGGTCACAAACCGTTCTCGGTCCAATTGAGAGTTGGCCGGAATCGCTGAAAACCGCGGTGCGTATCTGTCTCGGTTCCCGCCATCCGACCGTGTTGTGGTGGGGCCGATCCGCACTTGTGCAATTCTACAACGACGCCTACATCTCGTTCCTCGGCACGACGAAACATCCCGCTTCGCTAGGCCAATCAGGGCGTGAGTGCTGGAGTGAAATCTGGCCGACCATCGGCCCGATGTTCGAAAGCGTTTTCGCGACAGGTGAACCGACGTGGTCGGAAGACCTGCTGCTCATCTTGAACCGCAACCTCCCGCAGGAAGAGGGATATTTCACATTTTCATATGGTCCTTTGTGGGAAGCGGACGGATCGGTGGCCGGCATCTTCTGCACCTGCTACGAAACGACGGGCCGCGTTATCGGCGAACGGCAACTCGCGCTGCTGAGCGCACTCGCCGCCGGCGCCACGGATGCGCACAGCGTCACCGATGCATGCGCGCAGAGCGCTCGCGCGCTGAGCGAGAATCCCCGCGATCTGCCGTTTGCGGCGATTTATCTTGTGGATCCCGCTTGGAAAACCGCGTCGCTGCGCGGGTCGTGCGGCATCGAACCCGGGCACGCGGCTGCGCCGGTGCGCATGTCGTTGGACAATCCCTCGCCCTGGCCCGTCGCGGCCGTTATCAGGACCCAATCGATGACCGTGGTGACCGGTCTAGAGCGCAGGTTTGCGGGGCTGCCCGCCGGACCGTGGCCGCAGCCGCCGGTGCAGGCGGCTGTGCTTCCCATCGCGCCCTCGGGACCCATCGGGCGCTCTGGTGCGCTCATCGTCGGCGTGAACCCGTTTCGTCCGTTGGATGAGAGCTACCGGCGTTTCCTCGCGCTAGTCGCCGGCCAGATCGCCGCGATTATCGCCAACGCCGAGGCCTACGAGGAGGAGCGGCGACGCGCCGAGGTGTTGGCCGAACTAGACCGCGCCAAGACGACATTTTTCAGCAACGTGAGTCACGAGTTCCGCACGCCGCTGACCTTGATGCTGGGACCGCTGGAGGAGGCGCTCGCGGCGCCGGCGGACGCGCTCGCGCGGCGGCGCGACGATCTCGCCCTCGTTCATCGGAACGGGCTGCGGCTGCTGCGGCTCGTCAATACGCTTCTCGACTTCTCGCGCATCGAGGCGGGGCGCATCCGGGCCTCCTACGAACCGGTCGACCTTGCCCGCTTCACCGCAGAACTGGCCAGCGAGTTTCGGGCAGCCATCGAGAAGGCCGGACTCCGCTTCACAGTCGACTGTGCGCCCGTAGCCGAGCCGGTCTGGGTCGACCGCGACATGTGGGAGAAGATCGTGCTCAATCTGATCTCGAACGCCTTCAAGTTCACGCTGGAGGGCGGAATCACGGTGCGCCTGCGCCAAACGAATGGGGCGGTGGAGCTGGCCGTCGAAGACTCCGGCACCGGCATTCCAGCGCATGAGTTGCCGCGTCTGTTCGAACGGTTCCACCGCGTCGAAGGCGCGCGCGGACGAACCCATGAAGGTACCGGTATCGGCTTGGCCCTCGTGCAGGAGTTGGTCAAACTCCACGGCGGTGCGGTACGCGCCGAGAGCCTGCTCGGCAGGGGCAGTACCTTCACCGTCGCGATTCCGCTTGGCTCCGCGCACCTGCCGGCGGATCGCCTCAAGGCGGGCCGGACAGTCGTGTCGACCGCCTTGGCGGCCCGGCCCTATGTCGCGGAGGCGCTCCGGTGGCTGCCCGACGCCGCGCCGGGCCTGCCCGCGGAGGAAGTGGACCGCGGGCTTCTATCCGACGAGCCGTCCGCCGAGGACATGGGTGAGCGTCCCACGATCGTGCTCGCCGACGACAACGCGGATATGCGGGACTACGTGCGCCGGTTGCTTGCGCCGCGCTACGAGGTGCGGACGGCCGCCGACGGGGCGGCGGCGCTGGCAGCGTTGCGCGAACGGCGGCCTGATCTGCTGCTGAGCGACGTGATGATGCCGCGGCTCGACGGGTTTGAGCTCGTGCGGGCGGTGCGCGCAAAACCCGCGCTGGCCGATCTTCCCATCGTCTTACTCTCCGCGCGCGCCGGCGAAGACGCGAGTATCGAGGGGCTCGAGGCCGGCGCCGACGACTATCTCATCAAGCCGTTCGGCGCGCGTGAGCTTCTCGCGCGCGTGGCGGCTAACTTGAAGACAGCCGAACTGCGGCGAACGTTCGAAGCACGTCTCGCCGCCGATCTGCAAGATATGACCCGCCTTCACGAAGTAGGCAATCGTTGCGTCCGCGAGGGGGACAACGTCGATGCGCGCCTGGGCGATATCCTCGACGCGGCCATCGCGATTATGCGCGCGGCGAAAGGCAACATTCAACTGCTCGACCCAGAGTCGAGCCTGCTCGAGATCGCGGCTCACCGAGGATTTGAGCAGCGGTTCCTCGGATTTTTTGCCCGCGTGGACGGCGGAGACGCGGCGGCGTGCGGCGCGGCCTTGCAGTCGGGCCAGCGCGTGATCGTGGAGGACGTGATGCGCAGCGACGTGTTCGCCGGACACCCCTCGTTCGGCGTCCTCGTCGGAGCCGGAGTCCGCGCGGTGCAGTCCACGCCGCTCGTGAGCAGTGCCGGCCGTGTGCTCGGGATCATCTCAACGCATTTCGATCGGCCGCATCGGCCCACCGAGCGTGAGTTGCGCCTGATGGATCTTCTAGCGCGGCAGGCGGCAGACTACCTTGAGCGTGCCGAAGCGCGGCGCGCGGCGGAGCGGGCGGCGGCGCGGGTCGCACGGCTCCAGGTCTTCACGGCCGCCGTGTCGGAGTCCGTGACACCTGAGGACGTGGCTGAGGTGATGCTCCGCTACGCCGTCGAGGACCTCGGCGCCGGGGCGGCCGCGCTCACCGTGATCGACGCGGACGATGGGTCGCCGAAGACGATCGGCCTGCGAGGGTATTCGGCAGAATTGGCCGCGCGATGGTGGCGCGAGCCCCTCACCATCAGCGCAGTGCGAGACGCCCTGCAGAGCGCCGAGGTCGTATGGTCGACCTCCTGGGCGATGTTCAAAGAGCGGTACCCGGGGGCGGAGCCGCCCCGCGATGCCGTAAGGCAGGGGGCCCGGGCCGCCGTCCCCCTGATGCTCCACGGGCGAGCCATTGGCGTCCTCTACATGAACTTCGGGGAAACGCGCCGGTTCGCTGCGGATGAACTTGGGTTCATGCTGACGTTGGGACGGCAAGGCGCGCAGGCTCTCGAGCGGGCCCGACTGTATGCCCGTGAGCACCAGGTCGCCGCCACGCTGCAGCGGGCGTTGCTCCCCGCGGCCCTGCCGCAGATTCCCGGCATCCAAATTGACGCGGTGTACCGGGCGGGGATGCCCGACTCCGACGTGGGCGGCGACTGGTACGATGCGCTGGCGCTGCCGGACGGCCGCCTGATGTTGACCGTGGGTGATGTGGTGGGACGTGGTCTGGCGGCCGCCGTCACGATGGGGCAAATGCGCCAAGCGGTGCGCGCGGCTGCGCTGGAAGGCCGTCCCCCGTCGGAGGTGCTGGCACTCGCGAGCCGTCTCCTTCGGGCGGCGGGCGGCGACCAGGACATGACGACCGCGATTCTGGGCGTGCTCGACCCTTTGGAGTCGACCTTCACGTATGCGACGGCGGGCCATCCTGCGCCGTTGCTGGTCGGAGACCGAGGCGCAGAGGTCCTCCCGTCCGGCGGGCTCCCGCTCGGCTTCCTGGGAGAGCACGCGGTGCCACAGTGGACTGTGGATCTGCCGTCGGGCGCGCTGCTGGTCTTATATACCGACGGGCTGACGGAGGCACACCGAGATCCAGACGCGGGTCTCGCAGCGCTCCGGGCGGCGACGGAAAGCGTACAGCATACCCTCGGTGAGCGGCCGGCACAAGCCATCGTAGAGACGATCGGTCTTGACACCACAGCCGACGACGTCGCGGTTGTCACAGTCCACCTCGACAGCACCTTCCTTGACCGTCTGGATGTAACGCTTAGCGCGGAACCAAATAGCCTCGCGGTAGTGCGCCAGACGGTGCGGCGCCTAGCTCGCGCCTGGCGCCTGGATGAGGTCTCGACGTTCGGGCTCACGGTCGCCGTGGGTGAGGCGGTGAACAACGCAATCGAGCATGCCTATGGCCTCACACCCGGCACCGTGACGGTCCGCGCCTGGCGCGAGGGCGATGTACTCCGGGGCGAGGTCGCGGACGCGGGGCGATGGCGTGCGCCGGTTGCGAGCAACCAGGGCGGACGGGGCTTCAATGTCATGCGCATGTTTGTCGATTTTCTTGACGTCGTACCCACGGAGAGCGGCACACGGGTCTCCTTCGCCATCACGCGATCGGATTCGAAGTACAGTACTAAGGACGTCGCAGCGCCGCCGATGCCGCCGGCGGAGTCACCTCGGGGTGGGTCATTGGAACTCGGCGTCCACGACTTTGCGGCCCGCGTCCGCGACGGCGTGCCGGTCGTGACGATCCCGGGAGACGTCGACCTCGCGAATCTCAGAGTGTTCACGAGCGCTCTTAACCGTGCCGCAGTCAGCTCGAACGGCCCGCTGATACTGACTTGGCCAGGGGCCGCGTACTTCGACAGCCACGGCATCCGCGCGCTCCTCCAATGCGCCAGCCGCCTGGCGACGACTCGGCGCGTGCTGTTCCTCGTGGTGCCCGGCGGCTCGCCGCTGCGCCGCTTGTTCGCGGCGGTCGGGCTCGATGTCGCTGCGCGGCTCTTCGACTCGACAGAGGAGGCCATCGCGGCAGCCGCCATCTGCCCGACACCGTCCGGATTTTCGACGGAAGCTGCTGAACAGGCTAGAGGCTGTTCCGGCGCTGACTAAAGAACGGCGCGGGGCGTAGGCTTCAGTCCTCAAGGCTGCGCGGCCAAGCGGTCAGAGTGGGTCCTGGTCGTGGGATTGCTGCTCGCGGGGACGTGTGGAGGCGGATCAGCGGTGGGTGCCATCTCAACCGGCCAATCCGTGCCTTGATTGAAGACGGCGGCTTCCGTCTTGAACGGCTCGAAGGCTTGAACTTGCTAGCGCCGATGAGTCTAGTTTCGGCCAAGCTTCTATGCGCATTCAGGTTCATCCGGTTGCCTTTGAGGCAGGCGCCACACGAATCGCACCAGAATCCTCTTGTGTCGAATCGTCACCGGCTTCAGCGGAGGATAGACGTGTCGCGTTTGGGAAACGACTTCTGGCGAGATCTCCACGCAACACCGAGCGAACAAGATCTTGCGCTGGCACAGACGATGCGGACGGTCAGGGCAATTCGGGGTAGCGAACGTCCGCGCGCCCCGGTTAACGAGGAGATCCGGGCGACCTTGTCACATCTCCGCGCCGCCATGGAGGGGCTCGTGCAGTGGATGGAGCAAAGAGGGCGGACGGATTCCGAAGCACTCCAGTTGATGGCCAGCTTGCGGAAAATGGGAGACGAGATTGTCCGTTGCCTGTCTGCGTGTCCCCTTGAGATGATACTCCAGGAGGAGCCCGCCGAGTCCGGGTTGCGCGAAGAAAAATAGAGAACCAGCCGCGCCGACCCGAACGAGTTCGCTCGTCCTGTCGCGTGCTCTCCGTCCAAGGGCAGTAACCAAAGTTAAGATCAAGCCCGACTCGCACCTCGTTTGAGGCCGCAGCAAGGGATCGCGGTCCCTTTGCCGGCTCCCCGATTATTACGCGCCGTTAACATTCGCGTTAACGTCCTCCTAACCACGGCCGACGCCCCCCGTCACATCATGGGAGGTGGGTAAATGAACGCCGGCATCGCCGGGCCAACCCAGACGGCGTTCACAACAGACGAGGAGGATGTTCGATGACACGACGTAATCACGCCCTCATCTCGGCCGGGACGTTCGCGATCGCGGTGGCCGCGATCGTGTGGCACGTCACCGCAGGGGCCGGCCCACTTCCGAAAACGCTGGCGGCGGCCGCGCCGGCCACACCCGTCCGCGCGTCGCAGGGGGCGCAGCAGTTCGTGATCGATCCCCAGGCGTCCGGGGCATCGTACCGTGTGGGCGAGACCTTCTTTCGAGACAACCAGTTCAAAGTCGCCGTCGGTGTCACGCACGGGATCCAGGGCATTGTCTACGTCGACAGCGCGCACCCCGATCAGAGCACCATCGGTCCGATCACGATCAATGTGAACCAGCTCACGTCGGACAGCGGGCACCGCGACCGCGAGATCCGGAGCGGGTGGCTGGAATCCGACAAATACCCCACCGCGGTCTTCACGGCGACATCGATTGAAGGACTGCCGAAGGCGGCGGCCGCCGGGCAGACGATCCACGTCCGGATCACCGGCAACCTCACGGTGCACAACGTGACGAAACCGGCGGTCTTCACCGGAACGCTGCGATACGGCGGCGACACGCTGACCGGCAACGTGGAATCGACCGTGTTGATGACAGATTTCGGCTTCGATCCGCCGAGCATCATGATGCTGAAGACGGAGAACAAGGTCACGCTCGACTTTCAGTTCACCGCGCATCCGAGTGCGGGGTAAGCGCGAGGCGGCGTCCGATCTGCTCCGCCGGACGCCAAGGAGGTGAGACAGATGAATGCACGCACGCGCACGCGCAACCGCGGGCTCAAGTGGGGCCTGACCGCCGCATCGCTCTTGACCACGCTCCTCGGATGGAAGAGCTTCGCCGCCACGGGCCCGCAGACGGGCCCGGCGGCCCCCGCGGTGCCTTCCGCGGAATCGCCGACGCCGGCGCCGTCTCCGATTCGATACGTCCGCATGGCGGTCGCGACCGCCCCCGACGGGCAAGTGTATCTTGTTCCCCTGGCCACGGACTCCGCGCCAGCCCCGGCGCCCATCGCGCGGACCCAGTCGTCGCGCTGACGGGTGTGCCGCCATGTGGAGCATCGCCGTTCCCGCGTCCGCGATGGTCCGGCGGCTCGCGTTCCGGGCGATGGGAAGCGAGATGGCACTCATAACCGTCACCGACCACCCGGACGCCGACGTAAGGTTGAACGCCGCCCGCGCGATGATTGACCGGCTCGAGGAACGCCTAAGCCGCTTCCGCGCGTCCAGCGAACTGAGCACATTGAACGCGCAGCCCGGCCGGCCGGTGCGGGTCAGCGAGGAGCTGTGGGACGTGCTGATCCACGCGATGGACGGTTCGCGGCGCACGAACGGCCTTTACGATCCGACGATTGTCGGCGCGCTGGAGCGGGCCGGCTACGACCGGCCGTTTGAAGCGGTTCGAGGTGGCGGCGACGCCGTGCCGCCTGGCGGTCCCCGCGTGTCGTGGCGCGATGTTGGGCTGGACTGCGGCGCGCGCCGCGTGACCCTGCCCGTGGGGGTGCGCCTCGACTTCGGAGGCATCGGGAAGGCCTGGACCGCCGACCGGGCGGCCGGCGCGCTGTCGGCCGCGGGGCCCTGTCTAGTCGACGCGGGCGGGGATATCGCGGTGCGCGGGGTGCCGGCGGGGTGGCGGGGTTGGCCGGTGGGGATTACCGATCCCCGCCAGCCCGCCGAGACGCTGACGGTCCTCGCCGTCACGGGCGGCGGCGTCGCGACCTCGGGCGTCGATGTCCGGCGTTGGCGCCGGGGCGGTCAGATGTGCCATCATATCATTGATCCGCGGACGGGAATGCCGGCTGCGACCGATCTCCTGTCGGTCACGGTTGTCGGGCCGGACGCGATGGAGGCCAATCTGTACGCGGTCACGACGATGATCCTGGGCTCGGAGGAGGGTCTGCGGTATCTGGCCGGGCAGCACGGCGTCGAGGCGTTGGCCGTCCGGCAGGACGGCGGCCTGCGCTGTACGCCGGGATTTCCGGCGCACGTGTGGTCCGAGCCGCGCACCGGAGGACGCATCGATGCATAATTGGTTGGCTCTCCTCGCGGCCTCTCTAAGCGGACCTGAACCGCAGGCATACTGGTACCTGAGCCGCGCCGCCGGCCTGACGGCGTACGGGTTGCTGTGGCTGGCGATCGTCCTCGGCCTCTCGCTCTCCAACCGCTTGGCGCGAGTGTGGCCGGGCGGGCCGACCGCCGCGGATCTTCATCAGTTCGCGAGCCTTCTTGCGCTCGTGTTTGCAACGCTCCACGGGTTGGTGCTCCTCGGAGACCGGTACATCGGCTACACGTTCGTGCAAATTCTCGTGCCGTTCGCCGGAAGCGGATACCGCCCGCTGTGGGTCGGAGCGGGGCAGGTCGGATTCTATCTGGCCGCAGTGGTCGCGTTCAGCGTATACGTGCGCGGCTCGATTGGGTACCGTGCATGGCGCGTGCTGCACTACTTGAGCTTCGTCGTGTACCTCCTGGCGACGGTGCACGCGCTCGGCGCGGGAACGGACAGCGCGAGCCCGCAGGCGTTTCTCATCTACTGGGCCGGGGCGGCGGTCGTGGGCCTGCTGACCGTCCGGCGCGTCCTCACCGGCGGGCCGCGGCCCGCCGGGGCCCATGGGTAGCGGCGGGCCCGGGGCGACGGTGCTCGTCATCGAGGACGACGAGAGCATCGCGGAACCGCTGATCTTCGGCCTGCGCGACGAAGGGTTCGAAGTGCATCATGCGTCGAGCGGCCGGGCCGGCCTCCAACTCACGCGGGCGACGCACCCCGACGTGGTGCTGCTCGATGTCATGCTGCCGGATGTCGATGGGTTCACCGTGTGCCGGACGCTGCGCAAGGAATCTTCGGTCCCGATTCTGATGCTCACGGCGCGCGGCCAGGAACTCGAGAAGGTGATGGGGCTCGAAGTCGGAGCGGACGACTACGTGGTGAAGCCGTTCAGCTTTCGCGAGCTCGTCTCCCGGGTGCGCGCGCTGCTGCGGCGCCGGGCACTAGACCGCGGTGAGGCTCCGCCGGCGGATCGCGTCAGCGCCGGCCCGATCGTCCTCGAGCGCACTGCCCGCCGCGTATGGCGGAGCGGCCGGTCGGTCGAGCTGCGGCCGCGCGAGTTCGACCTCCTGCGGGTCCTCGTCGAGCACGCCGGCCAGGCGCTGACGCGCGAGGATCTCTTGACGCAGGTGTGGGGCGCGGAATGGGTCGGCGATCCTCGGACGCTGGACGTGCACATTCACTGGCTGCGCGAGAAGCTGGACGATCCCGCGGAGCCCACCCTGATCGAGACGGTGCGCGGCCACGGATACCGGCTCGTGGACCGGCCCGGGCCAGCTGCGCATGGCCCGTAGCCTTCGCGCGCATCTGCTGGTCACGTTCCTGGCCGTGGCGGTTCTCGGACTGGGCGGCCTCACGGTGTGGACCGGCCAGCGGCTGCAGGCGATCCGCCTCGAGCAGGCCAAGCAGAACCTGGCGCTGCAGGCGGAACTTATCGCGGCGGCGGTCCGCGAGCCGCTCGAGCGCCTCCGCGGCGGGGAAGCGGAGGAGCACGTGACGTTGGCGGCGTTGACGCAGTCCTACGCGCACAGCATCGGCGGGCGCGTGACCGTTATCTCCCCGGAACTCCGCGTGCTCGCGAGCTCCGACGGCCGCCTCGGCGGCAGCCTGATCGATACCCCGGAAGTGCTGGCGGCGCGGGAGGGACACGAGCAGTTCGCGCTGCGCCGCGACGCGGTAGCGGGGGGCGATAGTCTGTTTGTTGCCGCGCCGGTCGGGCGAAACGACGGGCGGACTCCGCTCGCGTTCGTACAGCTCGCGATCCCGGCGACCGGCATCTATGCCGAGATTCGCCGGACCTGGCTCGGCCTGCTTCTGTCCGGCGGAGTGCTCTTGCTCGCGACGGTGGCGGCCAGCGCGGCGCTGGCGCGCCGGATCGCGGCGCCGATCCACAGCCTGACGGAGGTCACGGAGGCGATCGCGGCCGGCGAACTGGCGCAGCCCGTGACGCCCGCAGGACCGGAGGAAGTGCAGCGGCTGGGGCGGGCGTTCAACCGGATGGCCGGACGCGTGCGGGACACGCTCGCCCATCAGGAAGCGTTCGTCGCCCATGCCGCGCATGAACTCCGTTCGCCGCTCACCAGCCTGCGGCTGCGCCTGGAACTACTGCAGGCCTCCCAGCATCCGCACGACCAGATGACGCGACGATACCTCGCGGAGATGACCGAGCAGGTCGCCTCTATGCAGCGCCTCGTGGACCATCTGCTCGCGCTATCGGCGCTCGACGAGGACCGTCAGGTGTCGCGGGCTCCACTGGATCTCGCGCCGCTCCTCTACGAGCTTGCCGACGAGATGGGTCCGCTTGCCCGGGCCACCGGATTGGAACTCGCCGTCAACGTCCCCGCGCACCTGCCTGCCGTGCACGCGAACGCGGACCAGATGCGGATTGTCGTGCGGAATCTCCTCGACAATGCGGTCAAATACACGCCGGCGCCGGGGCGCATCACCCTCGCCGCCGAGCCGGACGGCAGCGGGGTCCTGCTGCGCGTGACGGACACGGGCGTCGGGATCCCGCGGGACCAGCTCCCGCTGGTCTTCGACCGATTCTATCGCGTGGAGGGCCGCGACGCCCCGCGGGTGGGCGGATCGGGCCTGGGTCTTGCGCTGGTGCAGGGTATCGTCAAAGCCCACGGTGGCGACATCCGGCTCGACAGCGAGCCCGGGCGCGGCACCACGTGTACCGTTCGCCTGCCGGGGGGGGCGAGCGCCGGTTCGAACAGCCGGAAGGGACCATCCTAGGAGGAGGGCATCCTCATGGCGGCACGCTTCAATTGGCCGGTTGAGTTGCATCCGATGCTGGTGCATTTCTCCATCGCGCTGCTGTGCTTCGCCTTCTTCCTGGACGTCGTGGCGTGGATACGCACCTCGCCATCCGTGCGCGCGGCGGCCCTGTATTCGTTGATCGCCGGCGCCGTCGCGACGGTGGTCTCCCTCCTCAGCGGGCTCATCACCCCGGAAGCCCGGGAACGCGAGGGGCGGGGCACGCTCGATGGGCTCATCACACACTCGTTCAGCCTGCAGCGGTTCTTCAGCGGGCGGCTCGTGGAAGTCCATAAGCACTGGGCCTACATCCTGCTCGCACTCGTCGTCGTCTGGCTGATTGTGCGTCTCGCGGCCGAAGGGCGGCCGGTGCGGTGGCAGCGTCTCGCGACCGGCATCGGGGCGCTGGCGCTCATCGCGCTGATCGTCACGGGCTATTACGGTGGCGACTTGGTCTACGGACGGCGTGGGCGCGACCGCGGGGATTTCGCGCCCATCGTGCGCACCGTCAAGGGCATGCGCACGCCGGTCCCCGCCGGCCGCTAGATCGGGCGGTGAGCTTGGTCAAGATTCAGGACTAGCGATGTCCCTGGTCGGCGCACTGCCGAAGAGCCGGCGCTAATTTCTACTGACCTGAGGAAGCGCCGAGATATCCAACGAGACGGCCCGCCGAATGATATTAATGATGCATTTGCGACCGCATGGACAGCTTACCGACACCTACACCATCTTTCGGGTCGAATCCCCACGCAGCAACAAGTTGATAGCCGGGGCCTGCGAATGGAGATCCACTACTGAGTCAAAGCTTACAGGCTCCTCGTCTAAACTTGACAGGAACTAGTGGGACAAATTGTCGTCAGACGCGACTGCAATCTGCTTCTGATGGTCGCGGTTGACTTCGCTATGGGCCGGCCCGCACCAGCCAATTAACGTCCCGATGATCGCAAATGCCAAGCCCTTCCAAAACGCTCGCATGATCCTTCGGGCCACCTCCAGGTCATAAAGGCCCCAGCGTTGGTGTCGGCGCGACCTCTTGCAGCAGCGGTTCCGCGCTCATCTTCGGGCTCTTCAGAGGTTCTCTACGTTCCAGGGTCCTAACTTTCCCGCGTGTACATTCTATCGAGGCGCAGGTCCATTCAATCGAACGAGCAAGTCCATTCAATCGAGGAGGAGGCACCGCTTCTCTTGCGCTCCAGACCCGGCGACATATCTATGCGGTCTCCCGTTGCTCTTCGTCCCGCTGATTTTGGCGCGATCACTGAACCGGCTCAGGCTGCCCGGTACGCAACGACCGCAGCAACGCTTCGAGGACGGCTAAATTGGCCACGGCGTCTTCGGGTGGATAGGGGACGGGCGCGCCTGTATGCAGCGCCTCGCAGAAGGCTTCCACCATCCGCTCCGACTGGTTCGTGCCGGGCACGGTAGTTTGGTGGTGCTCCGCGCCGCGGAAGCAATGGAACCCAGCATCGGCCGTGCCGGGCAGGAAGGCCTTCGGGACAAGCATGTGCCCCGCGCTGCCGACGATCTCGACCTCTTCCCGCCGTCCCATGCGCAGGCCGCAGTCAACAACCGCGGTGCGCCGGCGATCAAATCGCAGGAGGCCGGCCACGGTCTCGTCGACGCCGCTTTCCGCGCTCTCTCCCCATGCGAACACCTCCGTCGGTTCGCCGAGCAACAACCGTGCGACATTCACCCCGTAGCATCCGACATCATAGAGGGCCCCGCCGCCGAGTTCGGACTTGAAGCGAATGTTCGTCTCAGGCTCACGGACGGCGAACGTGAATGCCGCCCGCACGAGCCGCAGTTCGCCCAGTTCGCCCGCCGCGGCCAGTTGGGCCACCTGCACGGTCCGCGGGTGGAACCGGTACATGAACGCTTCCATGAGATGGACATCGTGGGCCCGGCAGGCTGCGATCATGTCCCGGCATTCCTTCGCGGAGAGGCCCAGCGGTTTTTCGCACAAGACGTGTTTTCCGGCCGCCGCACATCGAATGGTCCATTCCCGGTGGAGTGCGTTGGGGAGCGGAATGTACACCGCATCGATTTCAGGATCGCGGAGCAGCGCCTCATATGAGCCGTACGGTCGCACGTTCAGGCGTTTTGCTGCTTCGGCCGCGCGGCCGGGACTTCGGCTTGCGATCGCGAGGAGTTGCGCGTTGCGTGCGTTTTGGATGGCCGGGATGACGGTCCTCACTGCGATGTTCGCAACACCCAACACGCCCCATCGGATCGGACTCATTCCATCCTCCTGAAGAGAAGCACAGTGATGTCCGCAGGCGACCGGTGCCGGCGTGCATAACCTTCACCCAAACCTCGATGTATGCATCTTCGGTTCAAAGCCCAGCCGAGGAGGACCACCATGAAGACACTACTGGAACGGCTCAATCTCAGCGGCGTCAACCCGGGCGCGTGCACCGGCCCAAACGGCTGGCTCAACGATTCCCGCGGCACGCCGCTCGTGTCCTACAATCCGGCCACGGGCGAACCCATCGCCCAGGTGATCCAGCCAACGGCGGACACATACGACGCCGTGGTGCAGGCCGCCGGCGAGGCGTTTCGCACCTGGCGCGCGATGCCCGCCCCACAGCGCGGTCAAGTCATCCGCGACCTGGGCATCGCCCTGCGCGAGGCTAAGGAGCCGCTCGGCGAACTGGTGACGCTCGAGAACGGCAAGATCAAGGTCGAGGGCATGGGCGAGGTCCAGGAGATGATCGACATCTGTGACTTCGCCGCCGGCCTCTCGCGCCAGCTCTACGGCGTGACCACCCAGTCCGAGCGGCCTGGGCACCGAATGTACGAACAGTGGCTCCCGCTCGGTGTCATCGGCATCATCACCGCCTTCAATTTCCCGTGCGCTGTCTGGTCATGGAATGCCGCCATCGCCGCGGTGTGCGGCGACACGATGGTGTGGAAGCCCGCCTCCGCCGTTCCCCTGACGGCGCTTGCCGTTCAGCACATCTGCAACCGGGTCTCGGCCGACCACGGCGTGAGCGGTGTGTTCAATGTCGTCATCGGCAGCGGCGAAGAGATCGGCGAGCGTATGCTCAACGACGGCCGCCTTCCGTTGGTGTCGTTCACCGGTTCGGTGCGGATGGGCCGCCACGCCGCGGAGGTCGTAGCGCGGCGTCTGGGACGAACGATTTTGGAACTGGGCGGCAACAACGGGATTATCGTAACCGAGGATGCCGACCTCGATCTCGCGGTGCGGGCCATTGTCTTCGGTGCCGTGGGGACCGCGGGGCAACGGTGCACGTCCACGCGCCGGATCATCATGCACCGGAGCATCGCCCCCGCCCTCACACGCGGGTTGGTCACCGCATACGATCAGGTGACCATCGGCAATCCGCTCGACGACGGGATCCTGATGGGTCCGCTGGTAAACGAGGCGGCGGTCGACGCCATGATGGCGGCGCTGGCGACCGTCAAGGCGCAAGGCGGGGAAATCCTTTTCGGTGGGCAGCGGCTGCCGGAAAAGGGTGCCTGCTTCGCAGCGCCCACGCTCGTCCGGATGCCGCGGCAAACACCCATCGTGCTGGAAGAAACGTTCGCGCCGGTTCTCTATTTAATGGAGTACGAGACGCTCGACGAGGCGATTGCCTTGCACAACGAAGTGCCGCAGGGTCTGTCGAGTGCGATCTTCTCCACCAACCTCTTGACCGTCGAACGATTCCTCTCGACATCGGGCTCGGACTGCGGGATGGCCAACGTCAACGTCGGGACCAGCGGCGCGGAGATCGGCCTCGCTTTTGGTGGCGAGAAGCAAACCGGCGGCGGACGCGAGTCGGGGTCCGATGCCTGGAAGGCCTACATGCGGCGTCAATCCAACGTGATCAACTGGTCCCGAGCGCTGCCGCTGGCCCAAGGCATTAAGTTCGGCGAGTAGACGACGCGCATGCGTCCAACATTGGCCCTCGAATCAATATTCTGCAGGGTGATGCCGCTCCGAACAGGCCAATAACAGTTCAAGTCCGGCTTACGCAGTCCGGCCCCAACGCCGACCACACGCCGGCCTGACACCTCCCGTCACCGCGAGAGTCTAGAAGACCCCACCTCCGGGCATGAAGCGCGCGAGTTAACAAAGCTCTCCGGGGATTCGTTTATCCCGTGAGCGGAACGGCCTGGGAAGGGGAGAGACCCATGTCGAGAAATGCGCTTTGGCACGCAATAGCGTTCGTGGTCGCCCTCGCTCTACTGTCGTTCGCCGCCGCGACGGTCTCCGCCGCGGTCACGGTCTTGGCGCCCGCCGGAACCAAAGTCGCCCTCAAGTACATCGAGCCGTTGGATACTGCGACAATCAAGCCCGGCGAACGCATCCACTTTCGCATCGCCGCCGACGTGCTCGTGGACGGCCGCGTTGTGATCAAGAGAAGCACGCCGCTTGCCGGCACCGTCAACAAGGTCGGACACGAATCGGTCCTGAACTCAGGGTTTGCCAACATCAGCGAGCTCGCTGTGATGGCGGTGGACAAGAAGCATGTGCTGTTGAAGGATGTTCGCGTGAGTGCCAAGATCTTCGGCGGCAACAAACGGGTTCCGGCCGGCGCGCTTGTGACGACCGGCACGATGAAGGACATTACCATCTGGGTGCCCTAGGAAAAGACCAAGTTTCCACACAGCAGGACAGGCCCGGGCGCACGCCCGGGCCTGTTTCATTGGCCGGCCGAAAGCGGGCGCGGGCTCACGCGGGCGCGCCCGCGGCGGCCGCCGGCCTTGGCGCCAATCCCTCGAGGTCTATCTCGGGAGCGCGGCCCACGACGAGGTCGGCCACGACACGGCTCGACCCGCACGCCATCGTCCAGCCCATGTGGCCGTGCCCCGTGTTGAAGAATAGGTTTTCAAGGCGGGCGGCGCCGAGAATCGGCGGTCCCGCCGGCGTCATGGGGCGGAGGCACGCGCGATACTCTCCCCGGCTGAAGTCGGCTGCGTCGGGAAAGAGGTCGCGCGCCAGTTGGTGGATGTTGGCGAAGTTTCTCGGGCTCCAACTCCAGTCGTAGCCCGTGAACTCGGCCGTGGAGGTCAGCCGCAGACGGTCGCCCATCCGGGACCACGCGACCAGCCATTGCTCATCGACCGCGGGGACGGTCGGCGCCAAACCGCCGGGCCGCAGCGGGAACGTGGACGAGTACCCTTTGGCGGGATACACCGGCAGCCGCACGCCGACCGTACGTGCCACGATCGGGCTGTTCACCCCGAGCGCGAGCACGTAGACGTCGGCACTGAGCAACCCGCCGTCCGCCAGAACGCCGGACACGCGGCCCCCGGAGGCGCGCAACGCCCGCACCCGAATGCCGGTCCGGAAGGCCACGCCGAACTTGTCGCGGCACACGCGCGCCAGTTCTTCCGTAAACAGACGCGAATCGCCGCTCGAGTCGGACCGGTCCAGCAGTGCCCCGGCGATTTTGTGTTTGACCGGTTCGAAGACCGGATCGAGTCTGGCCACCGCGCCGGGATCGAGAACCTCCTGGCGCTGCCCGTGGTCGGCCATGAGGCGCATCTTCCGCAGGCCCGCTTCGAGCTCACGCGGATCGCGGTGCAGATACAGGGCCCCGCCGGCGACGGCGTGGTACGCGATGCCTTCGCGGCGCACGAGGTCCGCCATCACCTTCTGGCTGTACTGGCACAGCCGCAGTTTCACCAGGGTGTTGCGCCGCGCCCGTTCGGCCGTGCATTCGCGAAGGAAACGCAGTCCCCACACATAGAGGCGCGGATCCGGCCGCAGCCGCACACGGATCGCGGTCTGCTGTCCGATCAGAGACCGCGCGAGCATGAGCGGCGCGCGGGGCGACGCCCACGCAAAGGCGTGACCGGCGGCGATGATTCCCGCGTTGCTGCCGCTCGCTTCGCGGCCGACGCCGTCCTGTTGCTCCACGACCGTGACCTCGCAGCCTTCCTGGGCGAGGTAGTACGCGGTCGTGACGCCGATGACGCCGCCGCCGAGGACGAGGACCTTCATAACTCCTCCAATCGTGGCGTGGGACGGATTACCGTATCGTCCACAGTTCGCGAGGCGCGCGCGGTGTCAGCAGGTCGCATCCGTCGGCGGTGATCGCGACGTTCTCTTCGTGGACGATCATTTTTCCCGGCGCATACTCCATGCCGGGTTCGATCGTGAGGACCATCCCGGGCCGGAGCACGGTGCCGTCGCCGCGCATGTTCGACGGCGGTTCGGTAAGTTGGAGCCCAAGGCCGTGGCCCAGCCGGCCGACGTTGTTTCCGATCGAACCGGCCGCCGACACCACCGCGGCCATGCTGCGCCAGACATCTTCCGCGGTCGCGCCCGGCCGCGCGGCCTTGATTCCCGCCTCGGTGGCGTCCCACATCGCCTCGTGCGCCCGCTTCGCGGCGCTCGACCGAAGGTCTCCAACGGCATAGTTGCGATCGAAGTCGCAGAAATAGCCGTCGCACGTCGCCCCGGTGTCGACGAAGAGCAGATCGCCGTCCTCGAGCCGGCGGTCGCCCGGCGCGCCGATGATCTGCGACACTCCGCCGGGCCCGGATGCGGCCGCCACAAACGGAACCGCGTCGGCGCCCCGCTCGATGAGGTCCGCGCGCAGACGACGGCAGGCCTCACGTTCCGTGTCTCCGATCTCCACACGGCGTGGCAGCGCCTCGTACGCACTGCCGGCGATCCGGCAGATCCGGCGGATGCGTTCGATCTCCGCCCCGGTCTTGACCATGCGGATTTCCCACAGGCATGACGACCCGTCCGCAAGTTCGGCCGGGACGCGCGTCCGCAGCTCCAGGAATTGGGTCACCGGCATCCGCAGCGCCATCTCGCGGCCCAGTTCCGCCCCGACGCGGCCGAACCGGAGCGGCAGGCCGGCGAGCGCCGCCGCGAGGAGCGTCGTCCCGTCGTCTTCGGGGCAAGGGGCCGGCCACGTCCGGATGTCCGTGACCCATGTCGCGGCCATCACGGGGGCGCCGACTTCCGGGATCACCGCGATCGGATCACCCGCGAGGGGAACGATGACGAACCACGGGCGCGTTGGGCTCTCCCAGAACTGTGTGTCGAAACCCGTAAAGTACCGGATGTTCGCCGGCGTGGTGCACAAGAGCGCATCGCAATTGTGCCGCCGCATGACCGCCTGCGCGCGGGTGAGCCGCAGCTCGAATTCGGCCGCTTCGAAACCGCCGGCAGACCGGCGGCGCGGCGCGAGGTCCCGATCCTCGGCGGAGGCGCTCTCAGGCGGGAAAGACGTCCACCTGGAGCGGAGTGATGCGGTACCCGTTGCAGGCATTTTGATCCTGCGGGCAGGCCGTCATGGCGACCAGGCAGTCTGTGTCCGCCTGAAACTCGATGTAGTCGCCCGGCTTCGAGAGCGGAGCACGCACCTCGATCTGTCCGTTCTCCCCGACCTCGGTGTTCATGAAGACGTTGAAGGGATCCGGGATGAGGTGCTCGGGGATCCGATGCTCTTCGAGGACGCTGCTCAGGATGGCGAGGCAGCTCGGGTGTCCGGTGATGCCGAAGCGGATGGGATAGTCGTAGGGGCTGCAGGCCGACGATTGCAGATCGTGACGCCCGACGGTGTCGGAGACGATGGTGAGGAGCGGCCGGCACTTGGTGCTGTACAGTCGGTGCCCGGTCGAGAGCAGCCACGTGTTGTTGAGCTTCCGGGTGTTCCCCTGAGACAGACGCTCGGTAAGGTCGTCCGTCGAGAATACGACGAGATCGCTCACCTGCTGGCCTTCGAGATCGGTGATGCGAAACCGCTGGCCGCGCCGGACAGAGAACGCGAAGCCGCCGCGTGATGGGACCATCTGCCGTACAACTGCGCGTTCCTCGGCCACGCGCACCGCCTCCCCGGCTGGACTTGCTGTCGGCCGCCCACCGCGCGGACCGCCATCCCCATTTGCAGTCGTCGCGATCATCGTTCGCCCGGTCCTTCGCGTCGTCCTTTGGCCGTAGGTTTGCGGCGGCGCGCCACCGTAGCGGGCAGGGGCACGACGACGCCCGGCGGAATTGCAAGATCATGGAGCGCAACCCGGCCGGCGCAAGCCTGCCCATCGTCCTCATCCCCGGTTTGCTCTGTTCGCCGCGGCTCTACGCGGAACAACTTCCGGCGCTGTGGCGGTTCGGGCCCGTCACAATTGCCGACCACACGCGCGACGACAGTGTGGCAGGCATCGCGCGCCGCCTCCTTGCGGATGGGCCGCCGCGTTTCGCGCTCGTCGGTCTCTCGATGGGCGGGTACACCGCGTTCGAAGTCATGCGGACGGCGGCGGACCGGGTGGTCCGGCTGGCGTTGCTCGATACCTCCGCCCGCGCGGATACGCCGGAGCAAACTGAACGGCGCCGGGGCCAGATCGCCCTCGCGCAGCAGGGCGGCTTCGGCGAGGTCCTGGAGCCGCTGTTTCTCTCATGGGTGCATCGCGCCCGGCGAACCGACGAGGAACTGCGCCAGACCGTACGGCGGATGGCCGAGCAGGAGAGTGGTCCGGAAGTGTTCGTGCGGCAGCAGACGGCGATCATGACCCGCCCGGACTCCAGGCCGGACCTGCGTGCGATCCGCTGTCCGACACTGGTGCTGGTCGGAGACGGCGACGAAGCGACGCCGCCGGATCGGGCCGCCGAGATCGCGCAGGGCATCGCCGGCGCGCGCCTGGTCACCGTGCCCGAGTGCGGCCATCTCTCCACTCTCGAGCGACCCGAGGACGTGACCCGGGCGCTCGTCGAGTGGCTGCAGGCCTGAGCGGGCCGGCCTAAGGACTAGGGGTCATATTTCAGCCGCCGCCTCAACGTCTGTGTACAGTACGGCGTCGGGGTGGCGGCGCAGCACCGATGCCGGGCAGTCGGTTGAGACCGGACCGCGAAGCAATGTCCGGACGGCGGCCCGTTTGGAGAGACCCGGTACCACGCAGACGATGCGGCCGGCCCCCATGATCGCCGGCACGGTCAGCGTCATCGCCTCGGCCGGTACTGCCTCTACGGTCTCGAAACAACCGTCGTGCACCTGCTGCGCCCGCGAGCGTTCGTCGATCCTCACGACCCTGAGGAGGGCGGGATCGGTGAAATCGGCGTCTCCGGGTTCGTTGAACGCGATGTGGCCGTTCTCGCCGACGCCGATGCAGGCAAGATCGAGCGGCGCCTCCCCCAAGAGCCGGCTGTAGCGTTCGATCTCCGCGTCGACGTTGGCGGCGCTTCCGTCGATCAAGCACACCTTGCCGGGCCGCACGCGGTCGAAGAGTCGCTCGCGCAGGAACCGGCCGAACGTCTGCGGGGAGTGGGCCGGCAGTCTGAGGTACTCGTCCACGTGAAACGCCGTGATCCGGCCCCAGTCAATCCCGGGAGCCTCGGCGAGCGCGCTGAGAAGTTCGTTCTGTGAGGGTGCGGACGCGAACACGACGCGCGCGGCCCCACGGGCGCCGGCCGCGGTCCGGAGTGCAGCCGCGGCACGGGCGGCGGCCGCGTCGCCCATCTCCCTGCGCGTCGCGTAGACTTCGACGGCAAGCCGGTCCACCCGAAGGCATCGCACCGGCGTCATGGCGCCGCGGCCTCGCGGAGTTCTTCGAGCAGGTCGACGGCCGCGTCCACGATCACGCCCTCGGCGGCCGGCGCGACCCGGCTCCATGGCGACAGCCGCGTCTCGTAGCCTCCTTCCTCGAACGCCGATGCCGGCGGCACATAGCCGAGACAGCCGTTGGCGTATCCAATGACGACGGTATGGGGAAAAGGCGATCGATCCCGCAGTCGCAACCCCGACTCGGCGAAGAACTCGCCGGGCAGGGCAATCAGCGCGAGGTCGCCGGCGGCAAGCGCCTGGACTTCGGCCGTTTCCGACGGGCCCTGGCGATGTGCGGCCCATTCGAGCGCCGCCTCGGCGTAGAAGAGTTCGAGTCGCGCCTCCGCCAGAGCGTCGCCGGCGGCTCCCGAGGCCGCAAGCGCATCCACGCGGCGGCGGCACGTCGCGGCCTGGGATCGGGCCTCCGGCTCGGTCACCTGCCGGAGCGGGACGGTGACGGTGCGGCGGCGCGACGCCAGGCGTCCGTGGACAGGCCTAGTATTCTCTAGCGCCCGGATCGCCTCGATCGCGAGCCTCAGCCCGAGGGCTTCGGCCCGTTCGAACGTCCTGCCCGGCGTCGGGAGGCCGAGTGCCGTCCGGCCGGCCGAGTGGCCGGCGTTGATGTCGCCGCAGGCGCCGTTGGCGAAAGCGCTCCAGCCGCCCGTGACCCGTTCCACCGCGTCGACGGTGAACCCGGCGTAGTCGCGCGTGATCAGCAGATTGTCGGGTCCCAGCACGGTCGGATGGCAGGCGTAGTGCACGAGCGACGCCGGGCCGGCGGCGCCGCGGTCACAGCGCACCACGGTGACCGTGGGGTCGACGGGACCGTCGGGGCGTCTGCGATTGCCGCCGACGGACGCCTCCCGGCCGTGGCCCACCGCAATCGCAGCCAGCGCGAGATTCTCGCAGGCCTCCGCCGCGGCGCGCGCGGCAGCGCGCTCGAGTTGCTCGAGCCATATGGGATCCGGGGCGCTACTGAACAAGCCAAACGTTGCAGGAGCACCGTGGGTATGGGTTGCCGCCACCATGAGCGACTCGGGATGGATACCGGTCGTCTCGTCGATCCGGCGCCGCAGCCTCGCGACAAACGGCGCATCGAGTTCGCACAGATCGCACAGCATCAATCCGGCCCGCGCGTCGCCGTCGTCCAGCACGAGCGTCCGAACGGACAACTCGTCGTGAACGCCGCGCGCTCCGTGCGTGCGCGCGGCGAATCCCGCAAGGCCGGTGCCGGGCGGCGGGGTGATCCCGGCCGCCGCACATCCCAGTCGCATGCGTCGCCATTGTACACTGCTCGTGGATGAGCGCTCCGGACTTCGCGATCACCGGCAACGACATGTTCGGGCGGCCCGTTGCGGTCGCGATCTCGGACGGCCGCATCGCGAGCGTACGGTCCGCCGGCCCGTCGTCGGTGCCCCGGGATCTCTGGATCTTTCCCGGGCTGATTGACATTCAAGTCAACGGATTCGGGGGGCACGATCTCAACGCCGCACAGCCCACGCCCGACGCCGTCGCCGGCGTCACACGGGCGCTGTGGCGCCACGGCGTGACCCGGTTCTGTCCCACGATTTGTACGGCGGCCCACGAGCAGATGATGGCGGCGCTCCGCGCAACGGCGCGGGCCTGCGACGAAGAGGAGTGGGTCGGCCGGGCGGTCGCCGGCATCCATGTCGAGGGACCCTACATCTCTCCCGAGGACGGTCCTCGCGGCGCGCACCCCGCGGACCACGTGCGCGCGCCCGACTGGCGCGAATTCGAGGCGTTTCAGGAGGCGGCCGGCGGCCGGATCCGTGTCGTCACCCTCGCGCCTGAGCGGCCGGGTGCCCTCGAGTTCATCGAACGCCTCTCGCGGGCCGGCATCGTCCCCGCGATCGGCCACACCGCCGCCGCGCGGGAGGACATCCGGGCCGCGGTGCTGGCGGGCGCGCGGCTCTCCACGCATCTCGGAAACGGCGCGCACGCGACCCTGCCGCGGCATCCCAATTACATTTGGGCGCAGTTGGCGGAGGACGGGTTGTGGGCGAGCCTCATCGTGGACGGCCATCACCTGCCGCCGGACGTCGTCAAGGTCTTTACACGAGCCAAGGGCGCCGGCCGTTGTCTCTTGATCAGCGATGCGGTCTGGCTCGCGGACCAACCGCCGGGGCGGTACCACTTCCTCGGCAGCGGCGTGGACCTGACCCCCGACGGGAAAGTGCGGTTAGGCAGCAGCGGCTATCTCGCGGGCTCCGTCCTCGACCTCGCCGCGGCGGTGGCCAACATCGTGCGCTTTGCCGGACTCGGCGTTCCCGACGCCGTCGCCATGGCCGCCCGCCATCCCGCGAGGTTGCTCGGCCGTACGGATCTCGGCGCGCTCGTCCCCGGCAATCGCGCGGATGTTGTGCTGGTCCGATGGTCGCCCGGCGATGGCGCGCTCCGTGTCGTCCAGACCGTGGTCGACGGGACGATCGTCTACCGCGGGGGCGGGGACGTTACCGAAAGCCGGTGAACGCGATCCCCTCGGTGATGTGCCGCCGGAAGAACAGGAACACCGCGATGATGGGCGCGGCGCTGACCGTCGCGCCCGCGGTGATCGCGCCGTAGTCCACCGTGTAGCGCTGCTGGAAGAACGCGAGCCCCACCTCCATCGTGTACATGTCCTGCGAGCTCGCGATGATGAGCGGCCAGATGAAGCCCGTCCAGGCCTGAATGGCGGCGAAGATCGCGACGGCGGCCATCGCCGAGGTGGCGGCGGGGGCCGCGATCCGCAGGAAGATGCGCCACTCGGAGGCGCCGTCGATGCGCGCCGCGTCCAGGAGTTCGTCGGGGAGCGCGGTGCGGAAGTACTGGCGCATGATGAAGACGCCGAAGCTCATCACGAGATACGGTGCTGCGAGCCCGGGATACGTGTTGATCCAATGCCAGTCCCGCATGGTCAGGTACAGCGGGACCATGTACGTCTCGAGCGGCAGGATCGCCGTCGCGAGAAACAGCATAAAGATCGCCGTATCGCCGGGGAAGCGAAACTTCCCAAAGACGTACCCGGCCACCGTCGAAGTGGCGACGATCACGGCGGTCGAGACCGCGGCGACGACGAGGCTGTTCAGGAAGAACCGCGCGAACGGGGCGGTTGCGAACGCCCGCGCGTAGTTGACGAGCGTCGGCGCCCGCGGCAGGAGGTGCGGCGGAAACGCCAGAATCTCGGGCGCCGGTTTGAGCGACGTCGCCAGCATCCAGAGAAACGGAAAGACCATGACCGCCGCCCACACGATGAGCAGGGCGTGGGTCAGGCCGAGCTGGACGCGGGCGCGCGCGTCCGGCTCGGCCGGCGCGGGAAGGGGACGCGCGCTCATTCGGTCCGGCTGCGCAGCACGCGAAACTGCGCCAGCGTGAGCAGCAGGACGATGGCGAAGAAGACCGTCGCCTCGGCCGAGGCATAGCCCATCCGGTAGAACCGGAACGCGTTCTCGAAGATGTCGTAGATCAGCACCCGCACGACACTGCCCGGCGACCCCTGGATGTCCGCGGCCAGCACGTAGACTTGTGTGAAGACGTTGTAGGCGCCGATCGTGGAAATGACCGTGACCAGCAGCACGGTCGGCATGAGGAGCGGCAGCGTGAGGAACCGGAAGAACCGCCAGCCAGTCGCCCCGTCGATCAGGCCCGCTTCCATGTACTCGGCCGGGATCGCGCGCAGGCCGATGATGAACAAGACCATGTTGTAGCCGAGTGTCTTCCACACCGACATGATGATCACGGCCCAGAGCGTAATCCGCGGGTCGATCAACCAGCCCAGCGGCGGGATCCCCACGAGGCCCAGCACGTAGTTGAGGATGCCGTACCGCGCGTCGTAAATCCATTTCCACACCACCGCTTCCGGGACGGTCGGCGTGATGAACGGGAGGAAGTAGATGAGCTGGTAGGCGCCCTCGAAGCGCAGCCGGCGCGCGACGCCGGCGGCGGGACGTCCCGCGAGCGGCAGCGCGACCAGCAGCGCGAGCACCACGCTCGCGACGACGGTCGCGGCCGCGAACACCGTGGTGTTCGAGAGGGCCAGCCGGAAGTTGGAATCCTCCAGCAGCGTGCGGAAATTGTCGAGACCCACGAACGGCTTGACGCGCGAGATGAGGTCCCAGTTGAGAACCGACAGGCGCAGCGTCTGGACGATGGGACTGACGCGAAACAACACAAAGAACGCGGCCGGCACCAGGAGCATCACGTAGCAGAACAGGTATCGCCCGAACACAACGCGGCTGGTCCGCCGCCCCGCCGCGGCGCGCGCGCCTGAGACCGGATAGGATGGGGGGAGCGCCGCCGCGCGAGGCGCTCCCCCGGGGCCGACGCTGCGCGGCGCCGGTTCCTTACTCGCCGTAGAGCCCATCCCGTTTGAGAATGGTGTTGGTCTCCTCCGCGGCGGCGTGGAGCATCCGCGCCATCCCGGCCGGATTGCCGAGCAGGCTGCGGTCGCGATACGCGGCGACGAGGCGATCGGCCATCTTGGTTTCGATCTCGTCGAAGTCCTTGATCGCCGGCATGGACCAATACACGAAGTCCTTGTTGTGGAACAAGAACGCCCGGTACTGCGGGATCTTCACCAGCACCGGATCGTAGTTGACGTCCTGGCGCAGCGGAATCCATCCGACCTGCTCGAGCATCTGGCGCTCGTACTGGGGCTGCGTCAGGAACTTGATGAAGTCCCACGCCGCCGCGGCGTTCTTCGCCGACCGCGGCACGTAGAGGTTGACCGGGTTGAAGATCGTGCCCCAGCGCTTGTCGCGGGGGAGCGCCGCCGTCATGTACTTGAGGCCCGGCGCGTTCTTCGCGGCCTCGCCGACGACCCAGGACTCGCGCGCGAACATCGCCGCCTGGCCGAGTTCGAACGCTTCGGCGTCGTGCTTGATGTCGAAGCTGTCGACCTTGTTCATGTACAGGGCGTCGATGTACATCTTGAGCGTCGCACGCCCGGCGTCGTTGTCGTACCCGGCCTTGTACTTGCGCTGCGCGCTGCGGGTGAGGATCTCGCCGCCGCGCGGCCACATGAGGATGGCGAATTTCTCCGCGACGCCGCTCCCGGCGCCGACGAGGCGGAGGCTGATCCCGCTTCGCGTCACGCGGCCCTGCGCGTCGGTTTTCGTCAGTTTCTTCGCGTCCGTCATGAGCTCGTCCATCGTCCGCGGCGGTCCGGACAGACCCGCCTCCTTGAACACATCGGTGTTGTAGTAGAGCGCGCCGATCCCCGCAAACCACGGCACGCCGTAGACGTCCCCGCCGACCGCGGCGTGCTCCTGCGCGGCGCTGGCGAAGCTGGCGCTGCGGACGTAGCCCGCCATGTCCGCCGGCGCTTTCGCGATGAGGCCGGCCTCGACGTAGCGGTCCATCGTGGCGTCGTCCACTTCGAGGACATCCCCGGCCGTGTCGGACGGGATGGACGCCGCGAGCTTGCGTTCGTAATCCCGCAATTCCGTCGCGAGCACCGTCGTCTTGGCGTTGGGGTGGGCCCGATCATAGGCCTCGGCGGCCCGCTGGTAGACCGGCGCCAGCTCCGGAAACCCGCTCCAGACGGACAGGCTCATCGACGGCGCCGCGCCTCCGGGCCCCGCCGCGCTTCCCAGCCCCGCGATGGCCAGCACCAGAGCCATCCCCACCCACCGTGCCTGCCGCAGTTGCCTCCGCATCATCGCCCCCTCCTGTGGCTAGAGCAGCCTGCGAATCCTGGTCCCGTATTCCTCGAAGTACCGCCGGTTGAACTCGTCCCCGCCCGGCGAGTTGGCGCTCCGCCAGATCGGCGGCATCAGTCCGCGGGCGAGGAGCAGCGCCATTGCCTCGAGCAGCAGCGCGTTCAAGGCGAACGCGTTGTTGAGGGTCGAGATCGGCCCGACCGGTTCCTCGAGGCCGGGCAACCGCAGCACCCCGTCGCCGACGGGGACTTTGGTGTCGACGTAGACGTCCACGGCTTCGAAGAGATTTCGGCCGCTCGGGTGGCGGGCCGGATGATCGCGGGGAAGGCTGCGCGAATGTTCCACGGACGTCACGCCGATCGTGGCGAGACCCCGGGCCCGGCCTTCGGCGGCCGCGTCGATCGTCGCGGCGTTCACGCCGTAGGCGTTCACGATCATCAAGACCTCGCCGCGCCGCAGCGGATAGCCGTCGAGGACCGCCTTCGCGTAGCCCGGCGTCCGTTCGATCCGCGTGGAGCGCGCTGCGCCTGCGCCGAGCCAGAATCCGTGGTCGAGGATCGCGTCGATCGGCACGAGGCCGCCCGCCCGGTAGAAACACTCCTCGGCGGCGAGCATCGAGTGTCCGCCGGGACCGATCACGTGGACCAGGCCGCCGCCGGCGACGCAATCCGCGATGAGGCGCGCCGCGGCGGCGATGCGGTCGGCCTCTTCGCGGGCGATGCGGGCGTGGTGCTCCCGCACGCGCTCCAGAAACTGCTGGGTCACGGACAAAGGCTCCCGACACCTCCCCACGCGCCGGATGTGAGCGCCGCGCAAAGTTCGTTCGGGTCCACACGTCTACAAGACCTGCCGTTCACAGGTGAGGCACCCACGGACCCGTAGTCTTAGTGCAGGAAGATACGAGTCATCCCGCCATTGGCAAAGGGGGCAGACGTTGTGATCGAGGTCACCCAGATCGAGAGCCCGCAGCTATCCGGCAATCTCTATGGCGATCCGAGCCGCCAGGATCTCGTCGTCTATCTGCCGCCGGGCTATGCGTCCTCGCGGCGGCGGTACCCGGCGGCCTACCTCCTGCACGGCTTTGGGCGGCGCGCGACCAGCTGGATCGCCGGGCCTCTGGTCGAGCGAGGGAGCTTCCGGCCGTCGATCGACGACGTCATCAACGAGGCGATCGCGGCGCACGGCGCGGCCGAGATGATCGTCGTCATGCCGGACGGATGGAGCCGCTGGGGCTGCAGCCAGTGGGTCGATTCCCCGGTCAACGGGAACTTCGAACGGTACGTGACCGAGGACGTGGTCGCGTACATCGACCGCCGCTACCGCACGATTCCGGACCGGGAGAGCCGCGGCGTCTTCGGCATCTCGTCCGGAGGACTCGGCGCCTGGCATCTCGGGTCGCGCAATCCCGGCGTGTTCGGCGCGCTGCTGCTGTTGTCGGCGGATTCGTATTTCGATTTGACACACAAGCCGTGGCTGTACAGATTCTACAACGCCGTGTATCCGAACGCGCCGAACGGGCCGATCAACGGGAACCTCGACTCCTGGTTTTCGTACGGACTGGCGTCGTGTTACACGCCCAACGTCCACAAGCCGCCGTTCTTTCTCGACCTGCCGATCGAATTCCCGACCGGCGTGATCGTGCAGGACCTCTGGAACAAGTGGCTCAGCTACGATCCCATCGTCTCATGGCGCGATCGAACGGAACATCTGCGCCGCCTCCGGGGCATCCGGCTCGACGTCGGCTACCACGACGAGTTCGACCTTCAGTACGGCCACCGGATTCTGAGCCAAGGGATGGCCGCCTCCGGCATCGCGCACGAAGCCGTGGAGCACGACGGCACACACGGGAGCCGGTTGTTCGAGCGCATCCAGCTTTCCCTGGAGTGGTTCTCGCGAACCTTGCGCTGCGACGACTGACGTGCCCGCGACGCGCCGGCACCCGCGGGACGGGACGCCGCGCGTGTCACGCCGCGGGGCTGCTACGTCGGCACCTGTTCCCGCGCGCCGGGCCGGCGCACCGGTTGGCGGGCACGCGCGGCATCGACGCGCTGCAGGACCCAGCCGAGCGCCACGCACGCCGCGAGATAGGCCGCCGTGGCGAGCCACGCCGGCAGATGCGAATAGAATACATCGTAGCGGGCCACGAGCGGCCAGTGCACCAGGTAGACGCCGTACGAGTACACGCCGACGAGTTGTAAGAGCCGCACCTCAAACCGCTTCACGATCAGCAGCGCCAGGATCGCGACGGTTGTGAGAAGGCTGATGCTCTGGGTCTTGACGGCGGCCTCGCCGACTCCGGAATGAATCGCGAGATACGCGATGAGCGCCGAGAGCGCGGCCAGCACGGCGGCGTGCAGGGCGCGGCCCGGGACGCCGGCGGCGGCCGCGTTCCGCACCCATACGATGACGCGGTCAATCGCGCGGGGCGCGCCCGCGGTGGAGTCGATAAATTGCGCGGCCAGCACCCCGAGGGGAAACGCCGCGATGTGGAGCCGGTAGAGGCCGGCCGCCTGTATCCATGATGGAGCGGCCCACACCGCCGCCTCGCCCGCCGCGAGCAGCAGGAGGGCCGAGACCCAGAGGCGCCGCTTGAAGAACACCAGCGGGAACAGCGCGGAATATCCGACGGTCAGCGTAAAATACCAGAGCGGTGAATCGACGTCCCGCCACAAGTCGGCCGTCGGAAAGAATCCCGCCAGCGACTGGGCCACGTACCCCGGTGAGTAGACGCGGTGCAGGGCGGCGGCATCGAGCACAAACAGGGCGATCAGGACGATCCACAACGATACATAGAGAGACCGCAGGCGCCTGGTGTAGAACCGGCTCAGGGGCAGCGGTCTGGCGAGGGCGCTGAGGCTCAGCCCGTAGCCGGACACGAACAGAAAGAGATCGACTCCGACCCCCGACATGACGGAGAGCGGAAACAAAAACCGGTGGTCCGCCGAGGCGAAGTAGCCGATGTGCCCGAAGACGACGGCGAGGATGGCGAAGCCCTTGACCTCCTGTGTCGTAGACAGCGGGAAGACGCGCGTCAGCGCCGCGGGCCGGATCGACAGGACGAGTGCGAGCGCAAACAGAACGAGAAAGATCCACGTGGACTGGACAGGATCCGGCACGCGGATCATCTGTCAGCGCGGCCGCGCAGCGGCGCCGCGCGGGGACACCGGCCGCGCCAAAGGAGGACGAACGTCCTGACCGGCATCCAGCGGATCCGGCTCGAAGGGGTGCTCCCGCCGCCGGTCAGCCATTACTGCGACGCGGTGCGGGCGGGAGACATTCTGTACATTTCCGGGATCGTCGCGATGGACCGGAACGGCCGGGTCGTCGGGGCGGGCGACGCCGCCCGGCAGACGGAGCAAATCTTCGACCACGTGGCCAAGGTCCTGGCGCATGTCGGCGCCGATTTTTCCCGTGTGACGAGCGTGCTCATTCATCTCACGAATATGGACGACCGGCCCCGCATCAATCCCGTCCGCATGAAGTACTTCGGCGAGCACCGGCCGGCCAGTACGCTCGTCCAGGTCGGTTCACTCATCCATCCCGACCTGCTGGTTGAGGTGACCTGCACCGCGCACCTCGGGAAGTAGCGCGGCCTAACGGCGGCCGGACTGCCGGGTGCGGCGCTTCGGGGACGGTCCTGTGCGCGTCCCCGGGCGAGGCCCGCCGGCCGCCCGGCGCCGACGCCCGGGGGCTTTGGTGCGCGCCCCCTTGGCCGGCAGGGACCCGGCGTACTGGAGCGACTTGCGGATCCATCCGGCCAGCGCGGCGTCTTGCCCGAGCACGGCCGCAGGCACGGTGGCATACTCCCGCATCGGGCGTCCCGGCATCGGCTCAAAGAGTGATGCGCCCTGGAGGCGCAGGAACGCCGCGCGGTCATCTCCGGACAGCCGCAGAATCAGGAAATCCTGGTAGAGGCCCGTGAACAAGTTGCCGCCGGCGAACGCCGCGGGGTAGCCGAACATCTTGCGGCGCTCGATGTGCGGATCGTCCGGGACGATCGTGTCGAACTTCCGGACCAACGCCTCCGGCGACTTCCGCCATTTCATCGTCATCCGGCCACCTCCCGGAGGGCCTGCGCGTGCCGCTCCTTCTACTATAATGAAGCAATCCGAGGTCCAAAGGAGGTCGTCGAGATGGCCGCGGTTCGGCGCGCCGACGTGACGTGGAATGGGGACCTGCTCTCCGGCTCCGGCGTGGTGACGGCCGGTACGAGCGGTGTCTTCAAGGAATTGCCGGTAAGCTGGGTCTCGCGCACGGAAGCGCCCGGAGGACGGACAAGTCCCGAAGAGCTGCTCGCCGCGGCGCACGCCAGCTGCTTTGCGATGGCGCTCTCATTTGGCCTGGCGAACGCCAAGACGCCGCCCAGCACCCTCCAGGTCAGCGCCGCCGTGACGTTCGATCGCAGCGACGGCGGGTTCAAGGTGGTCTCGAGCGCGCTGACCGTGCGCGGACGGGTGCCGGGGCTCGACGAGAACGGGTTCCGCAAGGCGGCCGAAGCGGCAAAGGATGGCTGTCCCATTTCACAGGCGCTCAAAGGGAACGTCCAGTTGAGCGTGCAGGCGAGCCTCGAGAAGTAGCTCCGGTTCCGCCCTCGCCACCCCGTCGCGCGCCGGCTCACGGCACGAGCACGGCGGTGCCGTGGACGCGGCCGCGGCGCAGCGCCTCCAACGCCTCGTCCGCCGCATCGAGCGAAAAGGTCTGTGTCTCCGTGCGCACCGGCACCTTCGGCGCGAGCGCGAGAAACTCGGCGGCGTCCTGCCGGGTCAGATTGGCAACGGAGCGCACGACGCGCTCTTCCCACAGGATGTCGTACGGAAAGGCTGGGATGTCGCTCATGTGGATCCCGGCGCACACGACCGTCCCGCCCTTCGCGAGCGCGCGCAGCGCCGCCGGCACGAGCGCCCCGACGGGCGCGAAGATAATCGCGGCGTCGAGCGGTTCGGGCGGCGCCTCGAGCGACCCGCCGGCCCACTCCGCGCCGAGGTCTCGCGCGAACTGCTGGGTCGCGGTGTCGCCGGGGCTCGTGAACGCGAAGACCCGCCGGCCCTGCCACCGGGCTACTTGAATGATCATGTGCGCCGCCGAGCCGAACCCGTAGAGGCCGAGACGGCGCGCCTCGCCGGTCATGCGCAGCGCGCGGTACCCGATGAGGCCCCCGCACAGCAGCGGTGCCGCCTGCGGGTCCGGGTAGCCGGCGGGGATGGGAAAGCAGAACCGTTGATCCGCGACGGTGTACTCGGCGTAGCCGCCGGCGAGATCATACCCGGTGAAGCGGGCCCGGATGCAGAGATTCTCCCGGCCGCTCCGGCAGTACTCGCACTCGCCGCAGGTCCATCCGAGCCACGGCACGCCGGCGCGGTCGCCCGCCCGAAAGCGGTCCACGCCGCGCCCCACGCGCTCGACCGTGCCCACGATTTGATGGCCGAGGACCAACGGGAGTTTCGGTTTGGACAGCTCACCGTCGACCACGTGCAGGTCCGTCCGGCAGACGGCGCACGCCCGGACGCGCAGCAGCACCTGGCCGGCGGCCGGCTCTGGAACCGGTAGTTCGGCGGCGCGCAGTGCGGTCTTGGGCGCATCGAGCACCATCGCATGCATCGGACCGGTTCCATTCTATAGCGCCGCATCCATCGGTGCCGTGCGGCGACGCGGACTTCGGCGCGGCCGCGTCGTATTGGAAGCGCGTGCCCACTATTCACGTTGACGGCGATGCCCTCATCCGCGACCTGGACGCCCTGGCTCGGATCGGAGGCCTGCCGGGCGGCGGCGTATCGCGCGTCGCGTTCAGTGCGGCCGACATGGAGGGCCGTGTCTGGGTCGACGGGCAGATGCGCGCGCTCGGGATGCGCGTGGCCAGGGACGCCGCCGGCAATAGCATCGGCGTCTACGACGGGACCGCCGCGGGGGGCCCGCCCATTGCGCTCGGCTCTCACACCGATACCGTGCCGGAAGGCGGACGGTACGACGGCGCGCTCGGCGTGCTCGGGGCGCTCGCGTGCGTGCGCGCCTTGCGCGACGCCGGGCGCCGCCTGCGGCACGCCATTGAGGTCATCAACTTCACCGCGGAAGAGGCCACGATGGCGGGCGGCACGCTCGGCAGCCGCGCGATGGCGGGCCTCCTCGACGCCGCCGCGCTCGGTGCGCCCGCGTGGGATGGCCGGCCGGTCGCCGCGCATCTCGAAGCGGCCGGGCTGGACCCGGCGGCGATGCCCCGTGCCGCGCGTGCGGCCGGCAGCGTCGCGGCATTCCTGGAACTCCACGTTGAGCAGGGCGGGACGCTGGAAGCGGCCGGGCTACCCATCGGCGCGGTCGAGGGGATCGTCGGTATCCGGCGCTACGCGGTGACGTTCTGCGGGCGCGCCAATCACGCCGGCACGACGCCGATGGCGCTGCGGGAGGATGCGCTGGTCGCGGCCGCGCCGTTCGTGCTCGCGGTCCGCGACCTCGCGGCCGCGCGGGGGATCGTCGGGACGATCGGCAACCTGCGCGTTCATCCCGGCGCGCCGAACGTGATCCCGGGGCGCGTGGACGTGGACTTGGAGATCCGCGCCCTCGAAGAGGCGCTGCTCGACGCGGCCGAGCGGGACATCACCGCCGCGGCCGGGGCGCGCGCGACCGTGCGGCGCGTGTCCGGCAAGGCGCCGGTGAAGTTGGACGCCGGCCTCGTGCGGACGCTGGAGCAGGCGTGCCACGACCTCGATCTGCGATGCCGGCGCATGAGCAGCGGCGCCGGCCACGACACCATGTGCATCGCGTCGATCGCGCCGGCCGCGATGGTCTTCGTGCCGAGCCGCGGCGGGATCAGCCATTCGCCGGCCGAATTCACCGATCCTGAAAGTTGCATCGCGGGAGCGGACGTGCTGCTGACGGCGCTGCTCAAGGTGGACGCCGTTCCGTAGCATCGTTCCGGCCGCGGAGGAGGACTGAGATGCTGCAACTGGCCGCGCTGCCCCGGGTACGGCTTGCGGCGCTTCCCACACCGCTCGATGACGCCCCCCGGCTCGCCGGGGCGCTGGCCGGCGACGGCGAGGGCCCCCGAATCTTGGTCAAGCGCGACGATCTCACGGGATTCGCGCTCGGCGGCAACAAGGTCCGCAAGATCGAGTATCACCTGGGCGAGGCGCTCGCCCAGGGCTGCGACACGCTCGTGACGACCGGCGCCGTGCAATCGAATCACTGCCGGGTCACGGCCGCCGCCGCGCGGGTCGGCGGGATAGACTGCGTGCTCGTCCTGCGGCCCGTCGAGCCCGAAATACTCCAGGGCAACCTGCTGCTCGACCATCTGTTCGGCGCGCGTGTGCGGATTGCGCCCGCCATCGATCGAGCCGTGACAGCGGCGCTCATCGCCGAGGAGATGGACGCGCTACGCCGCCGGGGCCGCCGTCCCTACCTGGTGCCGAGCGGAGCGTCCACGCCGCTCGGTGCGGCGGCCTACCTGCAGGCGTTCGACGAGCTGCTCCATCAGACGACGGCGCGCGGTATCGTGGTCGACGCGGTCGTGTTCTGCACGGGGTCCGGGGGCACCCAGGCGGGCCTGGTGCTGGGCGCCGCGCTCTCCCAGAGCGGGATCGAGATCGTCGGCATCGCCGACGGCGCGAAGCGGGAAGACCTGGCGCCCATCGTGAGCGGTCTGGTGGGCGAGTTCGCGGAGCGGTTCAAAGTGGATGTGAGCGTCGCGGCCGCGGATGTCGTCGTACTCGACGAATACGGCGGCACGTACGGCCACCCGACGCCTGAGTGTGTCGCGGCCATCAAACTGGCCGCGTTGAGCGAAGGCCTGGTGCTCGATCCGGTCTACACGGGTAAGGCGATGGCGGGCCTCGCCGATCTGGTTCGCCGCCGCCGCTGGCGCAAAGATCAGACCGTCGTATTCTGGCACACGGGCGGCCACCCGGCACTCTTCGCCGGCGTCGAACACCTGGGCTTGACCGGCTAAACTCTAAAACTGCAGGAACAGGCTGAACAGGTACTTGCATGGAAGAAGTCCAGGGACCGAAACGAAAATTTCCGGTGAAGCACGCCTCTGACCGCGTCCGCGACGACTGTTGAGGGGGAGATCGATGCAGCCGCGCGATCGTCTGTTCGTATCGGTATTCCTTGCCTTGACCCTGCTTGCGATGCCGGCGCTCGTGTCGGGCGCCCCCGGCGGCAGCGCGCCGACATTCACGTACGCGCGCACCGGCGAGACGGAGACGCTCGACCCTGAGAAGACGACGGCCGTCGCGTCGGCGGAAGCCGATTTCCTCATCTATGATACGCTGGTCTCGCTGGACACGGACTATACCTACAAGCCGTCGCTGGCGGAGAAGTGGGTCATCTCGCCCGACGGGAAGACGTACACGTTCACGCTGCGTAGCGGGGTGCGCTGGCAGTCCGGGAAACCCTTCACGTCGGCGGACGTCAAGTACACACTCGACCGCTGGCGCACGCTAAAGGGGTCGCCCTCATCATTCGCGATTTCGGCGATCGACACGGTCGATGCCCCGAACCCGCAAACGGTTGTGCTGCACCTCAAGACGCCGCTGTCGGTGCTGCTTGACGGTCTGGCCGGTCCATTCTCCAGCATCCTGAATCCCGACGCGGTGCAGAAGGCCGACGCGGACTACGGGACCGGGGTTGGCAAGGTGGACGGCACCGGGCCTTTCATCCTGCGCGAGTGGGTGCGCAACGACCGCATGGTGCTCGCGCGGAACCCCGATTACCGGTGGGGCCCGCCCGTGTTCAAGAACCAGGGTCCGGCGCACCTCGGAACGGTCATCTTGAAAGTGATCACCCAGGACGCTCCGCGGCTGGCCGCGGTCCAGGTCGGCGAGGCCCAATACACGCCCTCGGTACCGCCTCAGGAAGTTGATCGGCTCGCCAAAGAAGGCACGCTGCAACTCATCCGGTACCAGGACCTCAACACGGAGTTCATCGGGTTCAAATTGGGACACAAGCCGCTCGACGATCTGAAGGTCCGGCAGGCCATCAACTACGGGATCAACAAGCGCGAAATCATCGCCGGCGCCTACTACGGGCTCGGCGAACCCGCGGACGAGGTGCTGGGCCGGTCGACGCCCGGCTACTGGAGCGGCGTGGAGAAGATCGCCTACGATTACGATCCGAGCAGGGCCAAGCGCATCCTCGATGAGGACGGCTGGAAGCAGCCGAGTCCGGGCGCCATTCGCGTGAAAGACGGCAAGCCGCTATCCTTGCTCTTCCTGTGGACGCCCGGGCCGGAGGCCAACTCCATCGTCCCGCTCGTTCAGGCGGAACTTCGGGGCCTCGGCATCGAGGTCAGGCCCAGGTCGCTCGAGCTGACGGCGTTCTTCGCGGCGCTCCGGGCCGGGGAGCACGACATCTTCCTCATCGGCGTGCAGTATACGACGGCCGACGTGCTGTACTTCTACTTCAAGAGCACGCAGCGCCCAGCGCCAAACCGCTTCGATTGGGCGGATCCCGAGACGGACAAATACCTGGACATCAGCCGCACGAGCACCAGCGAGACCGAACGGATGGCCGCCTATCAGAAAGTCCAGGAAATCATCGTCAACAACGCATTGTGGGTGCCGCTCGTGCATGCGAAGCGGGTTGTCGCCGCGTCGAAGAACCTTGTCGTGCCCAAGATCTACAACGCGAACCAGCTCTATAAGATGCTGGACCTCGAGCTGAAGTAGCGGCGGCGCGCCCAGCGCGGGCTCACGCGCAAACCCATGACCGCGTACCTCATGGGCCGCCTGCTTCAGGCGGTCCCCGTGTTGATCGGAGTGTCGGTGCTGGTCTTCTTGATCCTGCACCTGACGCCCGGCAATCCGGCGATAGTCATCGCGGGCCCCGACGCCCCGCCGGAGATTGTCCGCGACATCGAGCGGTCGCTGGGACTCGACCAGCCGCTCTACGTGCAGTACGCGAAATACGTGAGCCGCCTCGTGCGCGGCGACCTGGGCCGGTCGATCCAGGCGCACGATGCCGTGCTCGACCATTTGACCGCCACGTTCCCCGTCACGCTGGCGCTCGCGAGCGTGGGCGTCGTCTGGACCGTGCTCGTCAGCGTACCGATGGGCATCCTCGCCGCGTACCGGCGGAACTCAGCGCTGGACTTGACCACGATCTTCGCGGTGCTCGCGGGCAACGCCATGCCGGTCTTTGCGAGCGGCCTCATCCTGCTGTACATTTTTGCGATCCATCTTCGGTGGTTTCCGCTCACGGGGTACCGCTCGCTCGCCACGCTAGACGGCTGGCGCCACATCGCGCTGCCCGCGATTACCGTCGGAACCGGCGTCGTGCCGCTCCTGACCCGCCTGACCCGCTCGTCGATGCTTGAGGTGCTCAACCAGGATTACGTGCGCAGCGCGCGAGCCAAGGGCCTTCGCGAAGCCGCCGTCATCGTTCGGCATGGCTTCCGCAACGCGCTGCTTCCGGTCATCACGGTCATCGGTCTGCAGTTCGGACTGCTGCTCAGCGGCGCGTTCATTACCGAGAGTATTTTCTCGCTGCCCGGGATGGGCCGGCTCATCGTCACGGCGATTCAGGCCCGCGATTTTCCTGTCGTGCAGGGAGGCGTGCTGCTCTTCTCACTGACGTTCGTCGCCATCAGCATTCTCGTCGACATGGCCTACGCGGCCGCGGATCCGCGCATCCGGTACGGGTAGATGGCCACCGCGCGGGAAGACGACATCCTAATCGCGGCACCCGCACTCCAGGTCGTGCAGGACGGCGCTCGCCGCGCCGGATCATATCGGGCGACGCTCGCTCGCCGCCTCGGCAAGTCGTGGCAGATTCGCATCGGCGCGACGATTGTCAGCCTGCTGGTCCTCACCGCGGCGCTGGCCCCGCGCCTCGCCGTGACCGACCCGACCCTGCCGGACGTCATGCACCGATATCAGGGACCGTCGGGCGCGCACCCGTTCGGCACCGACAACCTGGGTCGGGATATCTTCAGCCAGGTCGTGTACGGGAGCCGCATCTCGCTCACGATCGGTCTGATCTCAGTCGGCGTCGCCGCGTCGGTTGGGGTCGCGCTCGGCGTGCTCGCCGGTTTCTACCGCCGCCTCGATGACCCGATCATGCGCGTCATCGACGTGCTGCTCGCGTTTCCGGGCCTGCTGCTGGCGATCGCTATCGTCGGCGCGCTCGGTCCCAGCCTGCAAAACGCTATGATCGCGGTCGGCATCAGCACGATCCCAGGTTTCGTGCGCATCGTTCGGAGCGCGGTGTTCCGCGTGCGGGCCAACGAATACCTGGACGCGGCGCGCGCGGTCGGCGTTCGGGACAGCAGAATCCTCCTCCGCTATATCCTTCCGAACATCTCATCCGAAATCATCGTCACGGCTACGCTCGGGATTGCCGGCGCGATTCTCGTGGCGGCGGCCCTCTCGTTCATCGGGCTGGGCGCGCAGCCGCCGACGCCCGAGTGGGGCGCGATGGCCAACCTGGCCAAAGATTACCTGGACATCGCCCCGCACCAGGCGTTCTTCCCGATCGCCGCGATCTTTGTGACGATCCTCGGCTTCAATTTCCTGGGCGACGGCTTGCGGGACGCGCTGGACCCGAGGTTGTATCGTTAGCAGCCCCAAGGAAAGGAGGGCGGCCGACCGGCCGCCCTCCTGGTTATGTAATTGTTGTTGTCAGACTGCGGCGGTTGTTAGCCGATCACCCGGACGTTGCTGGCCTGGGGACCCTTCTGTCCCTGCGTGGCCTCGTACTCGACCTTCTGGCCCTCGTTCAGCGTCTTGTAGCCGTCGGCCTGAATGGCGCTGAAGTGAACGAACAGGTCCTTGCCGCCCTCCTCCGGAGTGATGAAGCCATATCCCTTTTCACTGTTGAACCACTTGACCGTGCCAGTTGCCATCCTACCCCCACCCACCTTATAAATCGTGCTACCAACCGACTTATGCAGTCGTGCTGATGCACCCGGTATTATGACAGGTCCGGGCGCGATTCTCAAGAACCGCCCACTGACTCCACACGCCCGCGCACACGACGGCCGAACGAAACTACGCGGACGGCGACGTGCGCCGCCGCTCGGTGTAGGCGCGGCTGCGCGTCAGTATCGCGTGCCCGTCCTGCCGGTTGAACCGGAGTTGCGACCGGGGCCCTCGCGGTGTGATGACGCCGCCGGTCACGCCCCACGCACGTTTGACCATCCGATTCACCGCGCCCAGGATCGTCTCGGTCCCATACAGCAGCAGACCGTTGGACCGCGGCGCCCCGACGTCCGCCGGCGCCCAGTTGCCGTCGACGTAGCCATGAACGAATGGAGCGGCGAACTCGGCCGGGATATCGTCGAGCACGCCGGGCTCATCCCCGTGGAGATCGGACGGAATGCCCCACCGGAGCAGCGCTTTGCACAGGCCCTGGTCCCGCACATAGAGCTGCCATCCGAGCAGGCTGCTGCTGCAGTACTCGTTCCGGACCTGGGGCGTTGCGACGTCCTGCACGAACATGTTCATGTGCTCCTGCGAACGTGTCCCGAGCGTGATGATCAGCGCAAACGATGCCCCTTGCCCACAGATTCGCCCGGCGGCGGACAGAAACCCCAGCCAATACATCTGGACGTCCGGAGCCGGAAGCCCGGGGAGGGCGGGACGCTTATTGAGGAGATCGGCCGGGTCGGCGAGCCTGGTATCGGGGATGGGCGCGAGAGTTTGCTGGACGAGCTTGAGCGGATACTCGCAGGTGTCGGCAATCTGTGCCGGGGTCTTGCCCTTGCGGGCCGCGGCGAGAATCCGCCAGGTGCGTTCGCGCGCTTCGAGCGCGGCGGGGTTGGTGGGACGCTTTCGGAGGTCCACGCCGTCTACGTCTGGGGGCGCGAAGGCCCGCCCTGGTCGCCCTGCTGACCCGCGTCGGACCCGAAACCGGGCGCCGCGGCGGAATCGGGCTGCGTCTCTTGAGCGCCCCTGCCGGCGCGCTTCCGTGCGAGCTTCGCGTCGCGTTTCTCCTTCTGCTTGATTTCACGCGCCCGTTTTGCAGCGTTGTAATTTGGTCGTTTCAAACGTCACGCTCCCCTGGTTCGGCTCCTATAATTATACACTTCGTCGCCGGCGTGCGGCGTCCGCAGCCCAAACGGCGCCTCCACACGTTCTCCATGTCGCATCCACAGCGGATCCATGCCGCCGCGGGACACTGCAGGCGTAGACTACGAAGGGAGGGTGCAGCATGCGAATCGTCGTTGGCATCTTGGTGGCACTCGCGCTCGTGGCGGCGATCTCGGGAGCGTACCACGCCGGCGTCGTCCAGGGGGTCGCGCAGAGCGGGCATATGCCCGCGGCGCCCGGCGCGCCGTATCCCATGTACCCCTACGGGTACTACGGCTACGGATGGCACGGTCCGTTCGGCTTTGGCTTCTTTGGGTTCCTATGGCCGCTCTTGTGGATCGTGCTGCTGGTGTTTCTGTTCCGGGGACTGTTCTTCCGCGGCCGGCGGTACTGGGGCGGCGGCCCGTGGAGCGGAGGGGCGCCCCGCTGGCTCGAAGAATGGCACCGCCGCGAGCACGAGTCCAAGGGGCAGGCCGGCACGGCGTAAGCCTCCGGCGCGGGCGGGGTGCTGGGACTGCGCCGTAGGCCCGGGTGAGCGGGCTACGCCGTAGGCTCAGTGCCCGCCCGTATGCTCACGCCGAACGCGTCGATGCGAACCGTTCTCGTCGTCGACGACGAGCCCCGGATCGTCAAGATTGCGCGAGATTACCTCGAGCGCGGAGGTTTCCGCGTCATCACCGCGGCCGACGGCCCGTCGGTGCTCCCCGCGGTGCGAACTGAGAAGCCGGACCTTCTCGTGCTCGATCTGGCTCTGCCGGGTCAGGACGGTCTCGACGTCATGAGGAGCCTCCGCCGCGAATCCGACGTGCCGGTGATCATGCTGACGGCCCGGGCGGATGAGGCGGACCGCCTGATCGGGTTGGAGCTGGGCGCCGACGACTACATCGTCAAGCCGTTCAGTCCCAAGGAACTGGTCGCGCGCGTGCGCGCGGTACTCCGGCGATGGGACGGCGCCCGCACCGGGGCCGCTCCGATCCGCGCGGGCGATCTCGTGCTCGACGTCGCGAAAATGGAAGTGCGCCTCGGGGCGCGGCCGCTCGCGCTGACTCCGACCGAGTTTCAACTCCTCGCGCACCTGGCCCGGCAGCCGGGCCGCGTCTTTACCCGCGGCCAATTGCTCGAGGCGGTCCGCGGCATGGCCATCGAGTCATACGAGCGGGCGATCGACTCCCACGTCAAGAACATCCGCCGGAAGATCGAGCCGGACCCGCACCATCCGCGCTACATCCTGACGGTCGCCGGCATCGGGTACAAGTTCGCGGACGTATGAGCGCGCCGCGTTGTCGGGTACCACACGAAGGCGCCGGGAGCGGTCCGCCGTGGGGGCGCGGATCATGGGGGCCGCCGCCGTGGTGGCCGGAAGGCGAGCCGTGGCCGCCGCGGGGTCGCGCGGCAACCGAAGCCTGGCGCCGCATGCGCGGGCGCTTCCTGCGCCGCGCCGTCCTGTTCTTTGCGGCAGTCGTGGTCTTCACGTCGGTCGTCTCGGCGATCGTTCGCTGGAGCATGCGTGGTCTGCTGCCCGCAGGCGGCGCGGGCCCGCACGCCCTGGGCGCCGGATGGGCGCTGATCGCGCATCCTGTCCTGACCGCGCTGATCGTGGTGGGGCTCGTGATGCTCTTGGCCGGGCCGCGGACCTACCGCCGCATGGCAGGTCCGGTCGAGGATGTCATGGCGGCGCTCGGCCGGGCCGCGGACGGCGATTTCTCCGCCCGCGTGCCCGAACGCGGTTCGCCGGAAGGCCGCACGCTCGCGCGGGCGTTCAACGCCATGGCCGAGCGTCTGCAGCGCGAAGACGAGCGGCGCCGCGCGCTCTTGACGGACATCTCGCATGAACTCCGCACCCCGCTCACGGTGCTGCAGGGGACGCTCGAAGGGATGCTCGACGGCGTGTACCCGCGCGACACCGAGTACCTGGCGCTCGGCCTCGAAGAGACGCAGACGCTCGGGCGGCTCGTGGAAGATCTCCGCACGCTCGCGACGGCCGAAAGCGCCGCGCTGCGCTTGACCAAGGCGCCGCTCGATCTCGCCGTCGTCGCCCAAGACGCGCTGGCCGCGTTTCGTGGCCAAGCCGCCTCTGCCGGCGTCACGCTCGCGTTCGCGCCGGAGGCGACGCCGGCGCCGGTCGTGGAGGCGGACGCGGAGCGGCTGCGGCAGGTGCTGCACAACTTGATCGGTAACGCGCTGCGGTACACGCCGCGCGGCGGTACCGTGCGCGTCCGCACCTACGGCATCGACGCGGGTCATGCAGGTCTGTCCGTCGAGGACACCGGAGCCGGCATTGCCGCGGACGATCTGCCCCACGTCTTCGACCGCTTCTACAAGTCGAAAGACTCGCGCGGCAGCGGTCTCGGGCTCGCCATTGCCAAGAGTCTTGTGCAGGCCCACGGCGGCGAGATCTCCGCGGCGAGCGAACCCGGACGGGGCACGTCGATTCGCATCGTGCTGCCGCGGGGCGACGCCGTCTGAGCGCGGCGCCGGCGCACCGGGCCGAGGTTCCGACCGGCTCAGGCGAGAAGAACACCGCTCCATGCCCGCGCACTCCCGGGACGGCCGGTCCGCCCTCGAGGCCGACGTCATCATTGCCGGCGGCGGCAACGCCGCCCTCTGCGCGGCCATCGAAGCCGCCGCGGCGGGCGTGCGGGTTCTGGTCCTCGAGCGCGCGCCGGAGCACCTGCGCGGCGGCAACAGCCGCCACACCCGGAACATCCGGTATCTCCATGACGAACGCACGGCGTATGTTACCGGCCCGTACCGCCGCGACGAATTTCTCGACGATCTGCTGCGCGTCGGGGGCGGTCAGGCCAATCGCCCCCACGCGGAGATGGCGATCGAGCAGTCCCGCGGGGTGCCGGAGTGGATGGCGCGGCAGGGCGTGCGTTGGCAGCAGGCGCTTCGGGGCACCCTGCATCTCTCGCGAACCAACCTGTTTTTCCTCGGCGGGGGCAAGGCGCTCGTCAACACGTATTACGACCGCGCGCTGCGGCTCGGCGTCCGGGTATGCTACGATGCCGCGGCGACGGGCGTCGAGGACCGGGGCGAGAGGTGCCTGGTGCTCGCCGAGATCGCCGGGGAACGGCGGACGATTCCGTGCCGGGCGCTGGTCGTGGCGGCCGGCGGGTTCGAGGCCAACATCGACTGGCTCGCGCGGTACTGGGGAGACGCGGCCCGGCGGTTCCTGATTCGCGGCACGCCCTACAATGACGGGACGATGCTCGCCGCGCTCCTCGCGCGGGGGGCCCGGCCGGTCGGCGATCCCAAAGGCTTTCACGCGCTGGCGATCGACGCGCGGTCTCCGCGCTTCGACGGCGGCATCGTCACACGCGTCGATTCCCTGCCCTTCGGCATCGTCGTGAACCGCGACGGCCGCCGCTTCTACGACGAGGGTGAAGACATCTGGCCGAAGAGGTACGCTATTTGGGGGCGCCTCGTCGCCGAACAGCCGGAGCAGATCGCCTACTCGGTCTTCGACGCAAAGTCGTGGGGGCGTTTCATTCCGCCGGCCTACCCGCCCTACCGCGGAGACACGATCGGGGCGCTGGCGGCTCACCTCGATCTCGACCGCGCCCAGTTCGCCGCCACCGTCGACGCCTTCAACCGGGGCGCGCCCGCGGGCGCGCGGATCGACATGAGCCGCCTAGACGGCTCGGCGACGTCGGGTGTGGCGCCGCCGAAGACCAATTGGGCGTCCCGCCTGGATGCGCCCCCGTTTTACGCGTTTCCGGTACGGCCCGGCATCACGTTTACCTATCTCGGCGTGGAGGTGGACGTGGAGACCCGCGTGATCACCGCCTCCGGGGCACCGATGCCGCACGTCTACGCGGCGGGCGAATGCATGTCCGGCAACATCTTGCTGAGCGGGTATCTCGGCGGCTTCGGCCTCACGATCGGCACGGTGTTCGGGCGCATCGCCGGCCGCGCGGCCGCCGCGCACGCGATGGGCCGGGACGCCGGCGCGGGTACGGCGGCGGTGGCGAACCGTGTACGAGCCTGAGTTTCTTCGCGACGCGCAGCGGCAGCTCACCGTCTGCAACGCCTGCCGGTACTGCGAGGGGTATTGCGCCGTGTTCCCCGCCCTCGAACTGCGCGCCGAGGTCGGCGCGGGCGACCTGACCTATCTCGCCAACCTCTGCCACGACTGCCGCGACTGCTACACGGCCTGCATGTTTACGCCGCCGCACGAGTTTGCGATCAACATCCCCAAGGTGCTCGCGGCCGCGCGCGTGCGAACCTATGAGCACTACGGCCGCCCGCGGGACGCGGGGCTGTTCCGCCGCAGCGTGGCCGCGACGGCGGCGATCTCGCTCGGCGGCATCGCCGCGGTGTGGCTCGCGATCGCAGCGTTCGTCGGGCCGGGTGTGCTCACCACGGCGCACCGCGGGCCGGGCGCGTTCTACGCCGTCGCCCCCTGGCTCGCCATCATCGTCCCCGCGCTCGCGCTCGCGCTGTACGGCGTGGGTGTGGCGCTGGCGGGCGGGTGGGAGTTTGCGCGCGACATCCGCGGCGCGCCGCCCTCCGGGGGGCCGCGCCCGGATGCCTCGCCGCTGCGCGCGCCGCTCCCTGGGGGGGACCTTCGGCCCGCGCCGGTGGCCTGGCGCGCCACGCTGGACGCGCTCACGCTCCGGTTTCTCAAAGGCGGCGGGGCCGGCTGCTACTACCCGCGCAAACGCGGGTCATCCGCGCGGCGCATCCTCCATCACCTGGTCGCGGGAGGCTTCCTCGCCGCGCTCATCTCGACGACGGTCGCCGCGATCGAACAGGACATCCTCGGCCGCATGCCGCCGTTCCCGGTCCTCAGCCTGCCGGTGGCGTTCGGGACCGCCGGCGGCGTGCTCTTGATCATCGGGACGACCGGACTCGTGGTCTTGAAGATCCGCAGCGATGCCGCCCCGGCGTCCCCGGCGATGACCGCGATGGACTACGCGTTTCTTGTGCTCCTCGATCTCGTCGCGATCACGGGGATGCTGCTGCTGGTACTGCGCGACACGCGCTTCATGCCGGCCGTGCTCGTCGTCCACCTCGGCCTGCTGGTGGGCCTGTTCGTCACCGCCCCCTACGGCAAGTTCGTGCACTTCGTCTACCGGTATCTCGCGCTCGTCCGGCGCGCGGGAGAGGAACACCTGGAGGCGGGATAGGCGGAATTCTTTGCCGGGTCGAACACTTTTAAGAACGTCCCCGACATTCTTGCCGCGAGGTGGTTCGCGTGAAGCTGGGTGATGAATGGGTTACCTTTGATTCGGGCGGCGCCGGCGTGCGAGCGTACCAGGCATGGCCGGACCACGGTACGGAAACTCTTCCCGCGATTGTCGTCATCATGGAGGTTTGGGGCGTCGACGGACACATTCAGGATCTGGTCCGCCGGTGCGCCACGAGCGGGTACTTCGCGTGTGCCCCGGAGCTGTACTCGCACGGCCGCCTGCCGGAGCCGCAGACGCAGGAACGCATCGGCGCGGTCAAGGCGTTCTTCGAGACCGTACCGCCGTCGGTCTGGCAGAACCCCGCCGAGCGCGATGCCGCGCTCGCGAAGCTGCCGGAGCCGCGGCGCAGCGCCCTCCAGGAGACGATGGCCGCGCTCACGCCGCCGAACCGGCCGTGGGACCGCTATGCCGGCGATCTCGTGGCCGCCGTGCGGCACGTCCGCGGTCACCCCCGCGTGCAGGGCGGCCGCGTGGGATCGACCGGCTACTGCATGGGCGGGGCCCTGTCCGGGCGGCTCGCGTGCGCCGAACCGTCGCTCGCCTGCGCGGTGATCTATTATGGCGCCGCGCCGCCGGCGGAACAGATCCAGAACATCCGTTGCCCGGTGCTCGGCTTCTACGGCGGCGACGATCCGCGGATCACGGACGGCGTGCCGGCGTTCGCCGAGGCGATGACGCGGGCGGGAAAATCGTTCGAGCACCACGTGTACGCCGGCGCGCCGCACGCGTTCTTCAACGACGAGCGGCGCTCGTACCGTCTGGGTCCGTCGCGCGATGCCTGGGCGCGCACCCTCGCCTTCTTCGCCCAGCATCTCGGTGCCGCCTGATGCGGATCGAGATCGTCTCCGACGTCGTCTGCCCGTGGTGCTTCGTTGGCAAGCGGCGCCTCGAACAGGCCCTCGCCTTGGTCGGCCGCGATCCCGAGGCCGGCCGTGCCCCAAGCCCGCGGGTGGTGTGGAAGCCGTTCGAACTCAACCCCGGACTGCCGCGCGAAGGCATCGACCGCGCGGCCTACCGCCGCGCCAAGTTCGGCAGTCTCGAGTACTCCCGGATGCTCGACGCGCGGCTTCTCGCCGTCGGCGAAAGCGTCGGGATCGCGTTCGCGTTCGACAAGATTCAGCGGACTCCGAATACCTTCGACGCGCACCGCCTGCTGTGGCTCGCCGGCGGCGTTGCGCATCCCGCAAGGCCGTCCTCGCCAGCGGACTCCCTCGGCCGGCAGGACGCGCTTGCGGAAGCCTTGTTCCGCGCCTATTTTCTCGAGGGGCGGAACATCGGCGACCATGCCGTCCTGGCGGATCTCGCAGACGCCGCCGGCATCCCGCGCGAGCGCGCCGCCTCGCTTCTTGCCGGCCGTGACGGTGAGCGGGAAGTCCGCCTGGAAGAGGACTGGGCGTGGCGGTCGGGCGTTCAAGGCGTGCCTCACTTCGTGATCGAGGACGCCGCCCCGATCTCAGGCGCGCAGAGTCCCGAGGTCCTGGCGGCCGCGATTCGGGAAGGCCTGCGGCGCAGCGCATCGCGTGATGCCGCGGCGGGGGAGTCCGGCCGCCCCACCGGCGAGTCGGCCGGCGCGGCTCCGGCCGCGACCGAAGGATAGCACGCCTGCCGGACCACGACGCCGCCGGCGCGGCGGTGCGAGGTCGAGTCCTTGCGCTGGAACCGTTCGTTGCGCCGGCCGCTCCCCAACCGGCGCTGCATGAACTCTTCTGGGCGTTCCTCCTGATCGGATGCACGGCGTTCGGCGGTGCCATGTTTTGGGCGCAGCGCGTGCTCGTGCGCCGCCGCCGCTGGCTGCGTCCGGAAGAGTTCGCCGACCTCCTCGGGCTCTGTCAGTTCCTGCCCGGCCCCAACGTCATCAATCTCGCGACGGTCCTGGGCGAAGGGTACCGCGGGCTTCCGGGCGTGGCCGCGGCGCTCATGGGATTGCTTATCGTGCCCATGCTCATCGTCACGGCGATCGCGGCGCTCTACGCCCGATTCGGCGGCCTGGGGCTCGTCCACGGCGTCTTCGCGGGAATCGCCTCCTCGGCGGCGGGGCTCGCCCTCGCGCTCGCCGCACACGTGGGGCGGCCTGTCCTCAGACGGCGCCCCGGCGCGTCGCTGCCGGTCATCACCGCGGCGTTCGCGGCGGTCGCCCTGTTGCGCTGGCCCGTCGCCTGGACACTCTTTGCGCTGGCGCCCGTGAGCATCGCGCTGATGTGGCGGCGCCGGCCGTGACGGCGGACGCGGTGGCGGCGCTCGCGCGATTGTTCGCAAGCGTCTCGCTGCTCGCGTTCGGCGGCACGCAGACGGTGTTGCCGGAAATTCACCGCGAGGCAGTCGTGCTTTCGCGGTGGATCACGGACCGGCAGTTCGCCGATCTATACGCGCTCAGCCAAGCCGAGCCGGGTCCCAACTCGTTCATCGCGACACTGATCGGATACCAGGCCGGGGGCGTCGCCGGCGCATTCGTCTCGACGATGGCGATCTGTTTGCCGCCGGCCGTCCTGGCGTATTTCGTCGCGAGGGTTTGGGGCCGGATCCGCGCGACGGCGTGGCGCGCGGCGATTCAGGCCGGGCTCACGCCGGTCATGGTCGGGCTGATGGCGGCGAGCGCCTACATTCTGATCCGCGCCGCCGACCACAGCGCCGCGGCCTTTGCCCTGACCGCCGCCACCGCGGCCCTCGCTTACACGACCAACATCAACCCGTTGTGGGCCTTCGCCGTCGCGGGTGCGCTGGGCGCGCTCGGAATATTTTGAGACGTTACGGCGCCCTCGTGCCGGTCGTCAGCGCGCCGGCCCGCTCCAGCAGGTCGAGCGCCGCGCGGCCCTCCGCCGTCTCATCGCGCAGAATGATCTCGGCCACCGCCTCGCCGGTCAAGGGACCGAGCAGAACACCGTTCCGGTAGTGTGCCGTCGCGGCGATAAGTCCGCGGCACTCCGGCACCGGGCCGACGATGGGCACGAGGGCCGGCGAGGCCGGCCGCAGTCCCACCCGTGCGTCCGAGAACGCCAGTGATCCCGCGCCCGGCATGAGACGGTCCGCTCCGCGGATCAGCCCCGCGATCCCGCCGAGTGTGGCGCGCGTGTCGAAGCCCGCGTCCTCGATCGTCGCGCCGATGTAGACGCGGCCGCCCGCCCTCGGCACGAGCGAGGCCGCCGTTCCGTAGACGACGTGCCGCGGCCATCCCCCCGGAGCCTCGGCGAGGACCGACTGGCCCTTCATGGGACGCACGAGGAGCGGGCAGGGCAGCCCGCTCGAAAGCGGGCCCGACCACGCGCCCGCGGCCAGCACGACATGCGCGGCGGACAGCGTACCATTCGCCAGGCGTACGCCGGTGACCGTGTCGCCGTGTCGTTCGATGGCGAGCACGGCGACGTGCTCGCGCACGTCGGCGCCGCGAAGGGCAGCCGCCCGGGCGAGCGCCGCGGCCATGAGATCCCCCCGCACCTGCGCGGCCGCCGGCAGCCACAACGCGCCCGCCAGGTCGGGCGCGAGCCCCGGTTCGAGCCGGCGCGCGTCCTCGATCTCCAGCCAGGAGACCTCCACCCTGGCCGCGCGCATCCACTCGCCCTTGGCCCGATGCTCCTCGCGCTCGGCCGGCCCGTCGGCGACGCGGAGGGCTCCGGTGCGCCGGTATTCAGTGTCCATGCCGGATTCGTCGGCGAGGCGCTGCACCGCGTCGCCGTACGTGTTCGAGGCCGCAAGACAAAGGTCGAACCATCCGTCGCGGGTGGCCGATGACATGGTCGGCCAGACCATACCCGCGGCCGCCTTCGGCGCGCCCTCGCCGATTCGGCCCCGCTCCAGCACGGTTACGGCGGCGCCGCGGCGCGCGAGCGCCGCGGCGATAGAGCAGCCGATCATGCCGCCGCCGATGACGATGCAATCCGGGGATCCCGCCATCGTCGTTCTCATTTTGTGCCGGCCGCCGAACGGCCCTGCCGCGGCCGGTGCGAGGAAACGCAACAGGACAACGCGGCGTTCCTTCCGTAGAGGCTGATACCGATGTGCGCGGAGCGCCCATGCACTTCGAATTGACCGACGATCAGCGCCAAATCGTCGACGCCGTGCGGGCCCTGTGCCGGCAGTTCCCCGACGCGTACTGGCGCGAACTCGACCGCACCAGCGGGTATCCCGACGCCTTCGTCAAGGCGCTGTCCCACGGCGGCTGGCTCGCCGCGCTGATTCCGGAGGCCTATGGCGGCGCGGGCCTCGGCATCATCGAAGCCTCGCTCATCCTGGAAGAGGTCAACCGCTCCGGCGGCAACTCGGGCGCCTGCCACGCGCAGATGTACATTATGGGGACGCTCCTGCGCCACGGCAGCGAGGCCCAGAAACGGCGCTGGCTGCCGCCCATCGCCTCCGGGGACCTGCGCCTCCAGGCGTTCGGCGTGACGGAACCCGCGGCGGGGTCCGAGACGACGCGAATCCAAACGACCGCGGTGCGCCGCGGCGACCGGTACGTCGTCAACGGACAGAAAGTCTTCATCTCGCGGGCCGAACACTCCGACCTCATGCTGCTCCTCGCGCGCACGACCCCCTACGACGAGCTCACCGACAAGACGCGCGGCCTGTCGGTCTTCATGGTGGATCTCAAGGAAGCCGTCGAGCGCGGGACGGTCCAGATCAAGCCGATCCGCCTGATGCTCAACCATCACTCGACCGAATTGTTCATCAACGATCTCGAGGTATCGCCGGAAAACCTCATCGGCGAGGAGGGGCTCGGTTTCCGCTACATCATCGACGGCTGGAACGCCGAGCGCGTGCTGATCGCGGCCGAGTCGATCGGCGACGGCCGCTGGTTCATCGAGCGCGCTGCGCGGTACGCAAGCGAGCGGGTCGTCTTCGGGCGGCCGCTCGGCGCCAACCAGGGCGTCCAGTTCCCGCTCGCCCGGGCGTACGCGCACCTCGAGGCGGCGAGCCTCGTGCGGTTCCAGGCCGCCTGGCTGTTCGATCAGGGGCGGCGGTGCGGCGCCGAGGCCAACACGGCCAAACTGCTCGCCGCTGACGCGGCCTGGGAGGCGGCCAACGCCTGCCTCGACACGCACGGCGGCTTCGGCTTCGCGTCCGACTACGATATTGAGCGCAAGTTCCGGGAGACGCGCCTCTACGCCGTGGCGCCGGTGGCCAACAATCTGGTGCTGGCGTATCTCGGACAGCACGTCCTCGGGCTGCCGAAGTCCTACTAGGCGCGCGGGCGGCGCGGGGCGGCATGCGCACGCCGGCACGGCACATGATGGAGGACGTATGACCCATATCATCGGCGAGGGGCGCTTTTACGAAGACTTCGAAGTCGGCCAGGTCTACGAGCATCCGTACGGACGCACGATCACGGACACCGACAACGTCTGGTTCACCAACCTCACCTTGAACACGAATCCGGTCCACTTCGACTACGCTTACGCCGCCAGGACCGAGTTCGGCAAGCCCCTCGTCAACAGCGCGTTTACGCTCGCGCTCGTGACCGGGCAGTCGGTGATCGACATCAGCGAGAACGCGTTCGCAAACCTCGGCTGGGACAAGGTCACGCTGCCGGCGCCGGTCTTCGTCGGCGACACGCTCTACGCCGAGACCGAGGTGGTCGAGAAGCGTGAGTCGCGGTCGCGCCCGAACGTCGGCGTCTTGAAATTCAAGACACGGGGCTACAAGCAGGACGGGACGGTCGTGATCGAGTTCGAGCGCACCATCCTAATCTATAAGCGCGGACAGTCGCCACGGCGCGAACGGCCGCGCCCCAAAGCGCCGCGATGACGCCCGCTGGTCCGGCGTCCGCCGCTGTCCTCGCGGGTATTCGCGTCCTCGATCTGACCCGCAACATCGCGGGGCCGTACTGCGCGATGATCCTCGGGGATCTGGGCGCCGAGGTCGTCAAGGTCGAGCGGCCCGGGCCCGGCGACGACGTGCGCGACTGGCGCCCGCCGGCGTGGAACGGCATCAGCACCACCTTCCTCGCGTTCAACCGCAACAAGAAGAGCGTCGCGGTCGATCTCGACCGGGACGAGGGCCGTGAGGTGATCCTGCGCCTCGCGCGCCGCAGCGATGTGCTGCTGGAGAGCTTCCGGCGCGGCAGCCTCGCCCGCCGCGGCCTCGACTATGCGCGCGTCACCGCCGAAAACCCGCGCCTCGTGTACTGCACGATCACCGGCTTCGGCACGGTCGGCCCGCACCGGGACCGGCCGGGCTACGATCCGGTGCTGCAGGCCTACTCGGGCATCATGAGCCTGACGGGCGAGCCGGGCGGGCGGCCGCTGCGGACGGGCCCGTCGATCGTCGACAACGGCACCGGGATGTGGGCGGCGCTGGGCGTCGTCTGCGCGCTGCTCGCGCGGGAGCGGACGGGCCGCGGCGCGCACATCGAGACGAGCCTGCTCGACACCGGCGTGACATGGATCGGCTACCATCTCCTGGGCTACCTCGCGACCGGCCGGGTGCCCCAGCCCGTCGGTACGACCGCCACGATGATTGCGCCGTACGAGGGCTTCGCGACGCGCGACGGCTATCTGCAACTCGCCGCCGGCAACAACCGGATCTGGGTGCGGCTGTGCGAGGTGCTCGACCTGGCGGATCTGCCGGCGGACCCGCGCTTCCGCACGAACTCGGACCGCGTGGCGCACCGCGACGAACTGCACGAGATTTTGGAGGCGCGGTTTCGCACCGAGAGCGCGGCGCACTGGGAAGACGTGCTCCTCGCGGCGGGCGTCCCATGCAGCCGCGTCCGCACCCTCGCCGACGTCGCGGCGGATCCGCAAGTCGCCGCGCTCGGACTGCTGGTACCGGTGCCGCACCCCGAGATCCCCGGCTTCCGTATGGTGGACTTGCCGATCGCGATCGACGGCCGGCGCGCCGCGGCGCAGGTGGCGCCGCCGGCGGTGGGCCAGCATACGGACGAGGTGCTGCGCGAGCTCGGCTATGCCACGGCCGACATTGCCGCGCTGCGCGATTCCGGCGCAGTCGGCTGACGTTGCCGAGATGATCCTGGAACCGGACCATCCTGTCCATCCGTAAAAGGATTCAAAAACGCATGATGGAGCATCTGTACCCTGCGCGTGGCGTGGATGCGCGCATGAGATTCACAAGGAGGTCGTCGATGAAGGGAATTCGGTCCATCGCTGTCTGGTTGCTCGCGGGGTTGGTGTGCATCGGGTTGGCCGGAGCGCTCGTCCCGGGAGCCGGGCCGTCCTATGCCGCCGGCACCGGGCCGCTCGTGGTCGGCGTGCTGTCTCCGTTCACCGGCGCGGATGCCGTTCTCGGCGCCGCGCACTTCGCGGCCTGCTTGCCCGCCGCGCGGCAGATCAACGCCGCGGGCGGCATCGCCGGCCGCCAGGTGGTGTGCAAGCAGTTCGACACGCGCGGCGAGCCCGCGGACGCCGTCCCGGCGGCCCGGCAGATGATCGCCAGCACCCCGAATCTGTTCATGACGATCGGGGTCTCATCGGATGAGGCCTCCAGCGTCATGCCGATCCTCGACGAGAACCACGTGCCGACGTTCAGCCAGACGGGGCAGTCGGAGTTTAACCAGAGCAAGTACACCTACTTCTACCGCCTGGTGCCGGCCGACGAATACGACGCATACGCGATGGTCGGCATCGCAGTCTATCTCAAGCACTATAAGCGGATCGCGCTCGTCTTCGGCAACGACATCGGGTCGCAGACGTTCGTCGGTCCCGCGATTCAAGCGATCAAGAAGGTCGGGGCGCAAATGGTCATCAACCAGGCGATCGCTCTCAACCAGTCGTCGTATCGAACCGAAGTGACCAAATTGCTCGCGGCCAAGCCCGATGTGATCCTGACCGAGGCGCTCGGGCCGGCGGACGCCATCTACCTGTCCGAGGTCAAGCAGCTGAACGCCGGCATGATCCCGGTGATCGGCTCGTCGGCGACGATCGATCCGGTATGGTTCAAGGCGGTCTCTCAGGCGATCGGCGTTCCCGATCTGCTCAAGTATTTCCTCGCCAACGACACGCCGTCGACGTTCAGCGGCCCCGGGTACGACGCGTTCAAGACAAACCTCCTGGCGTCGGCGTCCCAGTACCCGGCTGCGCCCAAGTACGCCAAGCGCGGCTCCACAATTCACCTGTACGACGGCATCGTCATGACGGCGCTCGCCGCGACGGCCGCCAAGAGCGCCGATCGGACCGTATTCCAACCGTGGATCGTCAAGATCGGCGACGGCGCGCCGGGCGCGGAGGTCGTGGCCACCTACGCTCAGGGTGTGCAGGCCCTCAAGCAGGGCCGCACTATCCGGTACAACGGCGCCGGCGGCCCGACGCATTTCGACAAATGGCACAATTCCAACAACGGCTTCGTTGTGGTTCGCTACAATGAGAAAGGCGACGAGATCCAGGTGGGCACGCTTACGAACGCGCAGATCACCCAGCTGAGCACGCCCTGATGCACCGCGCGGACGCCGCCGTTCGCGGTGAGGGGCCCGTCCGGGATCGCCGGGCCGGTCCCGCGCCCGGTGCGCCAGGAGCTCCGGCGGCCCGGGCAGCGGCTCCTCACCGATGAGCATCTACGGGGCCGCCTTCGGCTTCGGCCTCGTAAGCGCGGCGGTGATCGCAATCGCCGCGGTGGGTTTCACCATGCAGTTTGGCATCGCGAACCTGATCAACCTTGCGTACGGTGAGGTCATGATCTCGTCCGCGTACGCCGCCTGGGCGCTCAACCAGGCGGGCGTCAATATCTGGGCGGGTGTGGTGGCCGCCGCGGCGTTCGGGGCGGCCCTGTCGTTCGTGTTGAACCGGCTGTTCTACACGCCGTTTCAACGCCGCGGCGCGGTCTTGATCGGGCTGGTCATCGTCGCCCTGGCCGCCGGACTGATGGTCAGCAACATCCTGCTGGCCATCGTGGGGCCCGACAGCGTCTCGTACACGATGGCGGATGCCGTCGTCCTTCGCGCCGGCGGACTGATCCTGACGTGGGTCCAGTTGGTGATTATTCTCATCTCCGCGGCCGCGATGGCCGCGGTGCACGCGCTCCTCACTTTCACGCGGCTCGGCAAAGCGATGCGGGCCACCGCGGCGAACGCCACCCTGGCCCGCAACTGCGGCATTCCGACCGGACGGGTCGTGGACGCCGTGTGGGTGATCACCGGCGCACTGAGCGGGATCGCCGGCACGGTGGCGGCGATCAACTCCGCATCCTTCCGTGTGGCCGACGGAGCGACGTATCTGATCGTGATCCTCGCGGCGGCTGTGCTGGGCGGGGCGGGACAGCCCTACGGCGCCATGCTCGGGGCGCTGCTGATCGGGGAGATGACAGAATTGAGCGCGGCCGCGCTCTCCCCGCAGTACAAAGAGGTCGTCGCCTTCGCCGTGCTGGTCGTGGTCATGATTCTGCGCCCGCAGGGACTGCTGTCGAAGATCGGGGCGCTCGGGTCCGCCGGCTGATGACGGCCGGCCAAATCTATTACGCCACCACGCTGCTCGTGTACGCGGGCGTGGATGTCATGGCGTGCATCGGCCTCAATCTGCAGTTCGGCGTCTCGGGCCTCGTGAACTTCGGGTTCATCATCTTCCAGGCCGCGGGGGCGTACACGGCCGCGGTGATGTCGATGCCGCCCGCGGCCGGCACGTTTCAGCAGTACGTCGGCGGCTGGCAGCTCCCGTTTCCGCTGCCGTGGCTGGGCGGGGCCCTCGCGGGGGGGCTGCTGGCCATCCCGATCGGCCTCATCGTGCTGCGCAGGTTGCGCGCCGACTATCAGGCGATCGCGCTGCTCGTCATCTCGATCATCGCCAACACCGTCATCACCAACGCCCGGTCGTTCCTCAACGGCGCCGCCGGCCTGGCACTCGTGCCCCCGCCGCTCAGCGGGGTGGTCGACACCAAGACGGTCGGGTATCAGTGGCTGTACGTGGGGCTGACGATGCTGGGCTGTGCCGGCGCGTTCGTCGCCGCCGGGCGGATCGTCCACTCGCCCTACGGCCGGACGCTGCGGGCGATGCGCGAACGTGAGCTCGCGGCGGCCTCGCTCGGCAAGAACCTCGTCCTCCTCAAGATGGCGATGTTCGTGGTGGGGGGCCTCATCGCCGGCCTGAGCGGCGCGGTCCTCGTCGGCTACATCGGCGTGTGGGCGCCGAATACCTGGCTGTATCCGGAGACGATTGTGCTCTTCGCCGCGCTGATCGTCGGCGGCCGCGGCAACAATCTCGGCGCGCTGCTCGGCGCGCTCCTCGTTCCGGTGGCGTTCGAGGAAGCCACGCGGTTCATCCCGCAGTTCGGTCCGCCGGGGTTCATTCCGGCGATGCAGCGTGTCGCGATCGGCCTGCTGATCGTCGGGTTCCTGTGGTTCCGCCCCAGCGGGACGCTGCCGGAACGGCGCCGCGTCTTTCCGAAGGCTCAATCCGGCGGGATGCGGGACGGCGACGCGGCGGAGGGATTCCGCGGATCGCCGGCGTTCGACGGGCGGCCCGCACGGGCGGCCTCCCTTGCGCCCGGGCCGTCTCTCATGCCCGAAGGTCCGCCCCCGGCGGCAGCCTCAGTGCCGCGGCTGCGCGCCGAGAACATCGCGCGCCACTTTGAAGGCCTCCGGGCCGTGGACGGTGTGTCCCTGGAATTGTATCCTGGCCGGCTCACCGGGCTCATCGGCCCGAACGGGGCGGGCAAGTCCACGTTGCTCGCAGTTCTTGCCGGCACCCTGCCGGCGTCGGCCGGCCGGATCGTGCTTGACGGCGACGACGTGACGCACCTGCCGGCCTTTCGCAGGGCGCAGCGGGGCCTGGTGCGTACGTTCCAGCTCTCGTCCGAATTCTCGCAGCTCACCGTCCTGGAAAACCTGCTCGTTGCGGTCCCCGGCCACCCCGGCGACACGCTCGTCGGCGCGCTGCGCGGCAGGCGGTCCTGGTGGCCCGTCGAGGCGCGGCTCGTTAACCAGGCACGCGCGCTGCTCGATCGTTTCGGGATGAGCGCCGCGGAGTCGCAGTACGCGGGGGACCTCAGCGGTGGGCAGCGGCGCCTGGTCGAAATCATGCGGGCGCTCATGCTGCGGCCGCGGGTGCTCCTGCTCGACGAGCCGATGGCGGGAGTCCACCCGTCGGTCGTCGATGAGATCGCCTCCGTGCTCGAGGGACTCCGCGACGACGGGCTGGCCATCCTGATGGTCGAACATGAACTTTCAATGGTCGATCGCCTCTGCGACCCGGTGATCGTCATGGCCCAGGGCCGCGTCATCGGACAGGGCTCTATGACGGTGCTCCGGCAGCAGCGCGAAGTCGTCGAGGCGTACATTGCCGGGTGAGCCCTCCCGCCCGGCCCCGTCTATGGCCGCCGAGGGTGTGACCGCGGGCTACGGTCCCGTCCCGGTAATCCGCGATGTGAGCCTGCGGGTCGCGCCCGGGGAGATCGTCGCCGTGATCGGGCCGAACGGCGCGGGAAAGAGCACCCTGCTCAAGGCCATGGTCGGCATCCTGCGTGTCGTCAGCGGCAGCGTGCGGTTGGGCGCGGACGACGTCACCAACCGCGCGCCGGAGGTCCTCGCGCAACTCGGTGTCGGCTACGTCCCCCAGGTCCGGGATATCTTTGAGCCGCTGACCGTGCACGAAAACCTCGAGATGGGCGGCTATCTGCTCCCGCGGACCGACGTCCCGGGGCGGATCGACACGGTCTGCGCAGTCTTTCCGCAGCTCGGCGGCATGCTGCGGCGGCGCGCCGACAAGCTGAGCGGCGGCGAGCGCAAGATGCTGGCGATCGCGCGGGTACTGATGCTGGATCCCCGCGTCCTCATCCTCGACGAGCCGACCGCAAACCTCTCGCCGCAACTGGCCGACGCGCTGCTGCGGGAGCGGGTGCGGGGGCTGGCCGACAGCGGCAAAGCTGTGGTGTTGGTTGAGCAGCGGGCCAGGGCCGCGATGCAGATCGCCGATTGGACCGTGGTGCTGGTGTCCGGCGCGGTCCGCCTGGAAGGGCGGCCGGATGAGCTGCTGGGCCGGCCGGACTTCGAAGCGGCGTTCCTCGGGGGAGGCGGCCCGCCGTCTCGAGGCGCGGCGCCTCCGGCCCGACCCGCGACTCGGTGACCGGCGGAATGCCGGCGCGCAGCCCGGCGGTTACATCCGGTCGCTGCCCTTGAAGTACCGCCTCGCGTACGCGATGATTTCTCTGTCGGTCGGGTGATCGAGGGTCTCAATACCGGCGATCTTTGCCCGCAGCCTCGGATCGTGACGGTCCAGGTAATCGGCAAATTCCTGCTTCGCCGAAGCCGGTCCGACGACGAGCACCGTATCGGCGCTGTCCAGCGATCGCGCAACGTCCGTGAAGAACCTCGCAGCATCCTCAGGGTGCTCCTTTGGATCTCCGCGGCCTTTGGGATGTCTGTGGAAGCGGTGCGTGGGCGACACGATCGTCGCCTCGTCGACCGGCTCCGGCTGTACGTGGCCGGGCGTCTCCGGCTGCACGTGAAAGACGCGGGCTTCCCTGTGATCGATCCAGACGGCGGCGTGCGTACGCATGGCGCCCCCCTTTGTTAGCAGTGCGGATTAGGCCCCGCGTGCGACGGTGGTTCGATGATCGTCATTGCTTCGATCTCCGCTGTTCGCGCACGGCCTGCCAGCAATACCAGGCGGCGACGGTTCGATACGGCCGGAACCGTTCGCCCTGCGCGTAAAGCGCCTTGGGCGTGAGGAGGTTCCGCAAGCCGTAGGCGAGCGAGTACCCCTGCCGGACTCCGTAATCGTCCACCGGCCAGACATCGAGCCTGCGCAACTGAAAGATGAGGAACATCTCGGCCGTCCATCGTCCGATGCCGCGGACGATCGACAGGCGGGTGATGATGTCGTCGTCCGGGAGCGCCCCGATGCGGCGCAGCGGGACGGTGCCGTCCGCCACCTTCGCCGCGAGGTCCCTGATGGAGGCGACCTTGGCCCTTGAGAGACCCGCGGCCCGGAGCTTCCTCGGCGGCAGCTCCAGAACGGCGTCCGGGGAGAGACGGCCGTCGAATAATGCGACGAACCGTTGATGGATCGCCCGCGCCGCGGCCCCCGCCAGTTGCTGATAGAGGATGCTCTCCGCAAGCGCCGCGAAGTGGCCGCCGGAACGCCTGGGCAGGCGGAAGGGGCCAAGACGCCGCATCAACCGCGCCATGACGCGGTCGCGGCGGGCCACCTCGGCTGCCGCGGAGGAAAAGGCATCGCCGCTCATTCGCGAAGCTGCGAGCGCTGCTTTCGCAGGCGTGTCCGTCATCCCGATAAAGGAGAGCCATTATGCTCAACGACGCGGCACCCGCCGGACAATCCCTTCACCCGCTGGTTGAAAGGGCGCTGGCGTCCAAAGTCCCTGTTGCCGACCTGATCGGCTTTCGGATTGCACAGATCGGTCAGGGCCGCGCGGTTGCAACGCTGAGCGCCGGTCCGCAGCACGCCAATCCCATGGGGACGCTTCACGGCGGCGTCCTCTGCGATGTGGCCGACGCGGCCATGGGTATCGCTTTTGCGACTACCCTGGCGCCCGAAGAATCATTCACGACGACGGCGTTGAGCATCGACTTCTTCCGCCCGGTGTGGGAAGCGCGCGTACGCGCCGAGGCGCGCGTCGTCAACCGTGGCAAGACCGTCGGCTATGTCGAGTGCGAGCTGGTCGATCAGCACGGCAAAGCCGTGGCCAAAGCGCGGTCCACCTGCTTCGTCTTGCGCGGCGAAGCCGCGAAAGGCCGTTGAGCGTTCGCCCCGGGGCAGCGTCGAGTTAGCCAAGGTACAGTGCCTCCAGTCCGACGAGGCGCTCCGTGATCAGCACGACCATCACCGCCATCGCGATGCTGATTGTCCCGGCGACGGCCAGCGTCGGATCGAACGAAAACCGCAGGTAATCAAACAGCTCGATCGGCAGCGGCACCGTCCCGATGCCGTGGAGCAGCAGCGAGACGTTGAACTCGTCGTAGCTCGTCACGAACGCGAAGATCGCGCCCGAGATGACCGCCCCCTTGATCAGCGGCAGCGTCACCCGGCGGAAGGTCGCGACCGGCCCGGCGCCGAGGTTGCGCGCCGCTTCTTCCAGGCCGCGGTCGAAGCGGACCAGCACGGCGCTCACAATCAGCACGACGTAGGGGATGCAGATGAGCGTGTGCCCGGCGACCAGCTGCCAGAGCCCGCCGGACTTGCCCAGGCCGATCGCGTAAAAGTAGATCAGCAGCGCGATGCCGGTCAGGATGCCGGGCACGGCGATCGGCGCGATCATCAAGAGGCGCATCACCGTCCGGAACCGTCCGGAGAAGCGCACCAGCCAGAGGCTGGCGGTCGTTCCGATCACCGTCGCGATCGCGGTGACGATCGCCGCCAGCTCGACGCTGAACCGGAACGACCGGACCATCGTGCGGCTGTGGCCGAAGGCCGCGAACCAGCGGAGGGAGAGTCCCTCCGGCGGAAAGCGCAGATATGTCCCCGAGTTCAGCGCCGCGATGACGACGATGACGACCGGCGCGAGCAGAAACACGTACAACAGCGCCGCCGCGAGCATAAGCCATATCCGTTCGCCGCGCCGGACCATCGCTACGCCGCCGGATGCGCCGCGCGGCCCAGGATGCGCAGGTAGGCCCACAGCACGGCGATCGTGATCGCGAAGAAGAGAATCGCAAACGCGCTGCCGCCCGGCCAGTTGAAGAGTTCGGTGATCGTGCGGATCACGAGGATCGGCACCGTCAGCACCTTGAAGCCCCCGAGGAGCGACGGGATCACGTAGGAGCTGATGGTCAGCACGAACACGAGGATCGTCCCCGCGACCACTCCGGGCAGGCTCAGCGGGAACGTCACCCGCCAAAATGTGCGCCAGAACCCCGCGCCGAGCGAGCGCGCGGCGAGTTCGACCTCCGGATCGATGCCGCGGATCGGCCCGGCGATCGCGAGGACCATGAACGGGATGAAGACGTGCACGAGGCCGATCATCACGCCGAGGTCGTTGTACATGAGCGGCAGCGGCCGCAGGCCGAGCGCCTGCAGCCCCTCGTTGATGAGCCCGGTGTCCTGCAGCAGAATCATCCAGCCGTAGGTCCGGATCAAGACCCCGACGAGCAGCGGTGAGATTACGAGCGCCATGAGCAAACCCTTGCGGGCCCGCGGCGCGCGGGCCAGATGGTAGGCGAGCGGGTAGGCGACGGCGAGCGCGATGGCCGTCGTGAGGACGCCGATTTGCAGCGTATGGAAGATGACGCCCCACGTAAACGCGTCGTCGGCGATGCGCGCGTAGTTGTGCAGCGTGAAGATGCGCAGGTAGGCGGCGGTGGGGCTCGGTGTCATCGTGCTGATGACGAGCATGTTGAGGTAGGGCAGGACGAAGAAGCCGAAGAGGAGCAGGACGGCCGGCGCGACCAGCAGGTGGCGCGCCGCGCTCCGCGCCGGCGCTCTGCCGGCGGCCGCGTCCGCGCGCGCGAGGACGGCCACGCTAGCCGGCGCCCGCCGGGCCAGGCTGCGGGCCGCGCGGCCCGGACGCTTCGCCCACGCCGGCCGGTCCGTCGCCGGGTGGAACTGCCCACGCGGCGCCCTCGGGGAACGCGAGTGCCACCCGCTCGCCGGTTCGGTGGGAGGCCGCGGCCCGGCCCTGCACTCTCAAGATCAGGCCGTCGCCCACGTCGACACGGAAGTCCGTGACGGCGCCGAGAAACGTGCGCTCGACCACCACGCCGCGCAGCCGGTTGATTCCATCGCCGCCCCCCGGCGGCCCCGCTCCGCCGCCGTCCAGGTCGATGTGTTCGGGCCGGACGCTCAGCATCGCCGGCCTCCCGGGAGTGAGTTCGGGAACCCCGCGGCCGCGCACCTGACCGGCCGGCGTCTCAACGACGAGCGCGTCGCCGGCGCGCGACGCGACCCGGCCGGGCAGCAGGTTCGTGAGCCCGATAAACGCCGCGACGGCGGCCGAGCGGGGATGGTGGTAGATCTCCTCGGGCGGGTCGAACTGCCGGAGCACCCCGTCCATCAGGACCGCCACGCGGTCGGCCAGTACCAGGGCCTCGGCCTGGTCGTGCGTGACGTAGAGCGTCGTAATGCCGAACTCCCGCTGCAGCGACCGGATGTAGAATCGCATCTCTTCGCGGAGTTTCGCGTCGAGGTTGGCGAGTGGCTCGTCGAGGAGGAGCACGCTCGGGTTGATCACGAGCGCCCGCGCGAGCGCCGTCCGCTGCTGCTGGCCGCCGGAGAGCTGCCGCGGGAAGCGCGCGTCCAGGCCGGCCAGTCCGACGCGCTCCAGAATCGCCGACACGCGGCGTCCAATCTCCGCGCGGGGCGCCTGGCGCATCTCGAGGCCGAAGGCGACGTTCTGCGCCACCGTGAGGTGCGGGAACAGCGCGTAGTGCTGGAACACCATGCCGCAGTTCCGCCGTTCCGGCGGCGTCTCCGTGACGTCGCGGTCCCCGAGGAGGATCCGGCCGGCCGTCGGCGTCTCGAAGCCGGCGACCATCCGCAGCGTCGTCGTCTTGCCGCAGCCGGACGGACCCAGCAGGGCCACGAGTTCGCCCGACGCCGCGTCGAGCGTGAGGTCGGAGACGGCGCGCACGTCGCCGAACCGTTTCGTGAGGTTGCGCAGGCGGATCTCAGCCATGGGATGGGCCGAGGGAGGGCCGCGTCGAGTCATCCGACATCGGCTGCGCGACCTCGCGGACGCTCTCTTACGATTCCCGTGAGGCGGCTAACGCCGCGACCGCATCACGACGCGGCCCTCCCGGTCCTGCGACCGCTTCCGTGGGGCGGACTAGCAGCTATGCACCTGCCGGTTCCAGGCGTCCGTCATCTGCTCGCGGGCGCCGGACGTGTTGAGCCACACGTAATCCCACCGCGGGATCCGGCTGAGCTGTTCCTGCGTGACGGGGATGAGGGACGCGACGCTCTCCGGGATCTTGACGTGGCTGTTGGCCGGCGTCCAGTAGAATTTTTCGGCCCACTGCTGCTGGATCGGCGGGCTGAGCCAGTAGTTGATGAACGCGTAGCCGAGGTCCTTGACTTTGCTGCCGACGGTGACGTTCATGTCCTGCTCGAACATCCCGCAGTACCCCTCCTTCGGCAGCACCCACGCGACCGGCAGCTGCTTGGCCTTCATGAGCGCCCAGTCCGGCGAGTCGATGAGGCCGACGTTGACCTCGCCCTGCGTCATCATGTTCAACTCGGTGCCGCCGAAGTCGACCTGCCGGGCCGCGCACATGTTCTTGGCGATCCAGTCGATCGCGGGCTTCCAGTTGTGCCAGTCCTTCGTGAGAATCTGCGCGAGTTTCATCACATGCTGCGGCTCGCCGGAGTTGCCGATCTGGAAGAAGCACGACTTGTTGCCGTACTTGCCGAGATCGAGCCATGACGACGGCGGATTCTTCACCTGGTCCGTGCGGTACGCGATGCCGAGCGGCCCGACCAGGCCGAGCACGCCGACGTCCTTGGGCTGGCGCAGCTGCGTCGGCACGAAGGCCAGGTTGGGCACCTTGTCGGCCGGCAGCGGGCCAAAGAAGCCCTCGAGCCGCAGCTGGGCGAGGTAGGTCTCGTTGGTGACGAAGACGTCGTACGGCGGATTCGCCGTTCCGGCCGCGCGCATCTTCGCGAACCAGTCTTTCGCGAGCCCGATCGCCAGTTCGACTTTCGCGCCGGTGAGCGCCTCAAACGCGGGGATGTGTTCGTCTTCCATGAACTGCTGCCACGTGCCGCCGTAACTCGTCACGACGAGCGTTTGTCCTTTGAAGGACGGCGCCGCGGCGGCCATCCCGGCTTCGCCGAAGGCGCCAATGACCGCGGTGGCGGCGGCTGCGCCGACGCCGAGTTTGCCCAGTCCTCGGAACAGCTCCCGCCGGGTGACAGCCCCGTCCAACCAGTCGGACACCATGGCGCGGACGACCGGGTCGCGCAGTAACCTGCCGGTGCTCATCGCGGCCTCCCTGATGTGACGTCACTCGGTGGGTACGCTGCGGGCAACGCGATGGGTTCCACCCGCTCGGGAGGCGCTCCTCCACCAACCGCGGCCGGCTCGACACGCAGGCCGCGGCAGCTCCGACGGCGCAGGTCTCTTCTGATCCGCGGCGGTAGTCATTACACATCCAGCCGTGCGGAGGTGGGAACGGTGGGACCGCTCGACCGTAGTCTGTTTCAGCGCGTCGACCACATCGGCGTCATCGTGCCCGATCTGGCTGATCAGCGGCGGTGGCTCGGCGAGATCTTCGGATTGCCGGTGACACGCGAACTCGACCTGCCCGACCGGAAGATAAAGGCGGCCTTCTTCGGCGTCGGCGGCGTGGACGTCGAGATGATCGAACCCCAGGATCCGGAAGGGCGCCGTAAGCAGCTTGCCGAGGGCGGCCGGGCGCGCATCGACCACATCGCGGTCGAAGTGGACGACATTCAAGCCGTGTTGAAAAAGCTCACCCCCCTCGGGGTCCGGACGAGGGATCCGGAACCCCGCAAGGTCGGCGACCGGCTGAATGTCTGGACGCTGCCAGAGACGACGGGCGGCGTTTGTTACCAGCTCATTCAGCGGCTCTAGGCCGGACACATGGACGAACTCGGCGCGCTCAAGGACCGTGTGTGCAAGGAAATCGACGCCGCCCGCGCGGACTTCGTCGCGCTTAGCCGGCGCATCCATGAAAACCCGGAACTCGGACTCGAGGAGCGGCAGGCCGCGGACTGGCTCGGCGGGCTGCTCCGAGACGCCGGGTTCGCCGTCGAGCGGCCGGTCGCCGGGCTGCCGACGGCGTTTCGTGCCGACGTGCGCGGCGAGCGCGCCCGTCCCCGCGTCGCGCTGCTCGCCGAGTACGACGCGCTGGCCGGGCTCGGCCACGCATGCGGCCACAATCTCATCTGCATAGCGAGCGTCGGCGCCGCGGTGGCCCTGCGCCGGGCGGTCCCCACGCTGCCGGGCGCGCTGACCGTGCTGGGAACGCCCGCCGAGGAAACGAGCGGCGGCAAGGTCGTCATGGTCGACCAGGGCGTGTTCGAAGGCATCGACGCGGCGATGATGTTTCACCCCTCGCGCAACAACTGGTGGACGCGCGGGGCGCTCGCGGCGCAATCCCTCGCCGTGAAGTTCCACGGCAAGCCGGCGCACGCGGCCGCGATGCCCGAGAAGGGCATCAACGCGCTCAACGCGCTTCTGCTCACGTATCACGCGATCGATTCGCTCCGGCAGCACGTGCCGAGCGACGTGCGGATCCACGGCATTATCGTGAAGGGCGGCGACGCCCCGAACGTCGTGCCGGCCTACGCGGAGGGTGACTTTCTTGTCCGGGCCGCCGCCCGCGCGACGATGGCTGATGTGATGGCGAAAGTGAAACGGTGTGCCGAAGGGGCCGCGGCGCAGACCGGCGCGCGGGTCGAGTTCGAACAGGGTCTCGTCTACGCGGAACGCTACAACAACCGGGTGCTGGCGGACCTGTTTGCCGGCAACATGGCCCACCTCGGCATCGAAGGCGAGCGGCCGCCGAGCGAGGGCGGCGTCGGATCGTCCGACATCGGCAACGTCAGCATGGTCTGCCCGACGATTCACCCCTATCTCAAAATCGCCGACGACGTGTCCGGGCACACCGTGGAGTTCCGGGAGGCCGCGGGCTCGCCGCGCGGGTACGAGGCCATGCTCGCCGCGGCGAAGGGTCTCGCCATGACGGCGCTCGACGTGTTCTACCGGCCCGAGACGGTCACGGCGATGTGGGACGAATTCAAAGCGAGCGTGCCGGGCGCCTGAGCGGGCGGGGCGGGAGGCGGCGATGCGGTACCGGTGGCCGGAGGGATACCACTGCGCGGTCGCGCTGACGTTCGACGTCGACGCGGAATCCGCGCTGATCTTCCGGGAACCCGAGCGCGCCGCCCGCTCGCTCGCCGCCAACGAGGAGCGGCGGTTCGGCGTCCGTGCGGGCGTGCCGCGAATCCTGCGTCTCCTGGAGCGCTACGGCTTGCACGGGACGTTCTACGTGCCGGGCTGGACGGTCGTCCATCACACCGCGGCCATCCGGCCCATCCGCGATGCGGGCCACGAACTCGCCGCCCACGGAAACGTGCACGAGTCGCTCGACACGCTGAGCGACGGCGAGGAGGCGCAGGTCCTCGAAGCGCAACTCGACATCTGGAAGTCGTACCTCGACCTCCGGCCGACTGGCTACCGGTCGCCGTCGTGGGAGCTCAACGCCGGCACGCCGGCCCTGCTCAAGGCGCGCGGCTTTGTCTACGACAGCTCGCTGATGGGCGACGATATCCCGTACCACCTGACCACGCCGTCCGGCCCGCTCGTCGAGGTGCCGGTGCAGTGGCTCCTCGACGACGCGCCGATGTACCGGTATGTGTACGGGGCGAGCAATCAGATCGCGGATCCGGACCGCGTGATCCGGATGTGGGCGCAGGAGTTCGACGGGATGCGGCAGGAGAACGGCTGCTTCGTTCTTACCATGCATCCCTGGATTTCCGGCCGCGCGGGGCGGCTGCTCGGCCTCGAGCGGCTGATCCAGCACATGCGAAGCACGCCCGGCGTTTGGTTTGCGACCGTGGCCGAAATCGCGGCGTGGGCGGGCGAGCAGGAGACGCGGGTGGTCGATGCGGCCAAGGGGACGACGCGGCCCTAATTACAACCCCCGGCGCCACGCCGCCGGCCTCATTCTTCCACGGCTCATCCCCACTGATGCGCTCCTCGGCCGCCGAGTGCTCGCGCAGGTTGTGGCCGGCCCGTTCCAGCGGCGTCCAGTTTGGCGCTATCGCCTGGAGCAGCGCCGCCCGTGAGCGTTCATCCGGAGCATGCGCGGCTCGTCGGCGAAGTGCGGGGGTGGTGCACTACGCCGGAACCGCGGATCGGCCATCGCGTGGAGCGGCGTCGATTTGGGTACTATTACCGAATTGTCGAAGACCGCACCAATCGCGTGACGGTGGAGAACCTGTCACCATCGGACGTGCCCGGGTTTCTGGAGGACGTCCGAGGCTATTTCGGCGGACAGCCCGTCCAGATTTACGTTGACGATATTGAGGCCGACCGGGCACTCGATCGTTTCTTGATCGCAGCAGGATGCGTCCGGGGCCCTGCCATGGTCTACCTCGCCCACGTCGGCGAGGTCCCGACGGCGCCCGTGGTACAGGGCATGAGGACCGACCCCGTTACTGAAACGAATCTGCGTGAATTCATCGCGACGAGGCTGCGCGGGTTTCGCGACAGTGAGGCGGAGCCACCGGCCGGCGAAGTGGACGAGGAAGCGGCTCGCCGTCTTGCCGCCATGGCCGCGGGATCGCTTTTCTGCATCGCTCGGCTGGACAGCACCACGGCGGCGGTTTTGGGCTGGCGTGACGGCAAGGACCGTTTCGGTTTCCAGCTGGCCACGCGCACGCCGTTCCGCGGACGTGGCATCGCAACGGCGCTGCTTTGCCGAGTGCTCACCGACGCGTATCGCGGCGGCTGTGCGTCGGTGATTATCAACACCGACCCCGCCGGCCTTGCGATTCGTCTGTACCGCCGCCTGGGGTTCGTGGACGAGGTCTACTGGCGGCGGCGCTATGTGCTCGAAGGATAGGGGCGCGCTCTGTAGTGGGCCAACGATGCAGCCGGTAGGCATCGTGGTGACTACCTCGGCTTCGGGGCCGACTCAAAAAAACGCTGCTGTCGGGCCCGGGAATGGCCTTCGCCGGCCTTGACGCGTTCGAGCGTGCTGAACAGGGCCGGACCCACGGGGCGGGTGCCGCGCTCGTAAATGGCTTCCGCGGCCTTCGGCTGATAGATCTCGTGATAGAAGCCGACGCTCCCCTCGTGCTCCATGAGCCACCGCCACCACCGCGAGTGCGGCTGCTGTCTCGCCCAGCGATCGAGCGCGTCATACGACTGCCAGTACTGCATCAGCAGCGGCCCTTCGGGACTCATGAGCGGCCGATTCAGCAGCAGCCCGGCGGTGCGCGCCGCCTCGAGGGCGTGCACCATTTCGCGGTCGATCCCGGATTCCTGGTAGAGCTTGCGGCCTTCGTCGTTCAGGAACTGCACCCCGAATAGGGCGACGCAGAGGGTCGGATGCTCCCATAGCGCCGCCACGAACGCGGTGTCCTCCGGCGGCCGGCCCGCACTCGTCATCTCCGCCATAACCGCCTCCGCTCAGCGGATCTCGACGACCAGCTCGATTTCAACCGCGATGTTGAACGGCAGCGAGCCCATCCCGACGGCCGAGCGGGCGTGCCGGCCGCGGTCGCCGAAGATCGAGACGAGCAGATCCGATGCGCCGTTAATCACCTGCGGCTGCTCTGTGAACTCCGGCGTGCCGTTCACCATCCCGAGAAGTTTCACGACGCGGCGGACGCGGTCGAGATCACCGATCGCCGCCTTGAGCGTCGCAAGGCAGTTCAGCATCACGAGCCGCGCGGCCTCATAGCCCTGCGCCGTGGTGAACTCGCGGCCCAGTTTGCCTCTGTAGGTGAGTTGTCCGTCTTTCACCGGACCGTGCCCCGAGACGAACACGAGGTTGCCCGCGACGACGGCCCCCACGTAGTTCGCGACCGCGGCGGGCGCGGGCGGGAGCGTCAGACCCAACCCGGCGATGGCGCGCTCCACCTGTCCTGCAGAGCCCCCCCGCGCCGCGTTCCGCCCGCGCCGGGGTGCCGGTCCGGCGCCGCGCGCCGCGGCCCTCCCCGCCGCCGCTTCTTTCCGTGCGGTTCTTCGGACTCGTGCCATAACGGCCTCCGCGTCTGACGTCGGCCGGGCGCCGCCGCCGCCGGCTACGGCATCTCGAGCGCCAGATGGCTTGCGATGTACGGCGCGATCTCGGCCGCCTGTTCCTCGGCGAACATGTGCGAGCCTCCCGGGATAACGATCAACTTCGACCGCGGGAGCAGGCTCGCGAGGTACTCGCCGACCGCGACCGGGCTGATCGGGTCGCTGTCGCCCCAGATCAAGAGTGCCGGCGCCTGAATCGTTCGGATCCGGTCGGAGAGGTCGGTACGGTACTCCAACAACGACGCGGAAGCCGCGGCGCCTCGATACTCCTCCCGATACGAGACGCGCCATTCTTCCGCGTCGAACCGCGACAGGTCGACGCCGCCCGATGTCGCCGTGAGCACGAGATGGTGGACCATCGCCGGCCGGTCCAGTGCGGCGCGGATCGCCAGGGCGCCGCCCATCGACTGCGCGACGAGATCGACGGGCCGGTCCATCCGGGCCGTCACCAGCGCCACGAGATCGTCGAAGTTCACGACGCGGGGGTCCGGAGGGACTGTCCCGTGACCGGGCCATTCCAGGAACACCCGCTCGTACCGCGGGGGCAGCAGGTCGGCGACCGGCCGCCAGAACGTCCGCTCCCCCGCGCGCCCGGAAGGAACAGGACCCGGGGCGGCATGTCAGTGGGCGAGGTACCCTCCGTCGACCGGCAGCACGACGCCGGTGATCGCCGAGGACGCCGGCGAGGCGAGAAACAGGACCGCGCGCGCCACTTCATCGACGTCGACGACCCGTCCGAGGGGAATCCGGCCGATCACTTGTCCGCGGGCCGCGGGATCGTTCAGCACCTCGGCGGTCATGCCGGTTTCGACGAACGTCGGGGCGACGGCGTTGACCCGTACGCCGCGCGGCGCCCACTCCATCGCCAGCTGTTTCGTGAGGGTCGCGACCGCGCCTTTGCTCGCGCAGTACGTCGCGCGGTTCGGCAGCGCGACGAAGCTCATCGTGGACGCGAGGTTGACGATGGACCCGCGGCCGGCCGGCAGCATGATGCGCGCGGCGGCCTGGGCGCAGAAGAACACCGCCTTGAGATTGATGTCCAGCACCTCGTCCCACTCCGTCTCCGTCACATCCAGGGCCGCGGTCCGATGGTTGATCCCGGCGTTGTTGACGAGGATATCCAGGCGGCCGTACGCCGCCACGGCGCGGTCGACGATCCGCCGCCCGGCCTGGCCGTCGCGGACGTCGACCCGCACCGCGACGCACCGCCGGCCGAGCCCTTCAATGGCGTTCTGCGCCGCGTCAAGCGCTTCCGGATTCCGTCCGGCGATGACGAGGTCGGCGCCGGCCCGCGCCAGCCGCTCGGCGATGCCGCGGCCGATGCCGCGCCCGCCGCCCGTTACGATCGCCACGCTGCCGTCAAGACGAATCTCGTCCATCGCCGCCTCCCCTGAATCGGCCCGTGCCCCGACACATCGGCGCGGTCCGCCGCGGGCGCCGGCGGACTGTCCGCCGTCTACCGGTAGAGCCGCGGGTCGAGCGCGTCCCGCAGCCCGTCGCCGCGAGAGTTGAAGCTCAGGATCGTGATGAAGATGGCCGCGATCGGGAAAAACGCCTGGTGCGGCGCGATTGAGGACTCCCCCTCCGTTGATGTGAAAAAAGGCCGGATAGAAGCGCCGCTCAGGTTCGGCGGCCCGCCGGAGGCTCCCTCTCGCGGCCTGCGTGGGGCTCGCGCGGCAGGCGGCCGGCCCGCGAATCCCGAACCAAGCGGCCGTGACCCCCTCGCCGACCTCGGTGTTGCGCGTTGCCGTGCTCGGGGCGGGCCGCTGGGCCGCCGGCGCCCACCTCCCGGGCTGGCAGCGTGACCCTCGCTGCCGCGTCGTCGCCATCTGCGACGTGGAGCGGGACCGGGCGGAGGCCTGCGCCCGGCAGTTCGACATTCCCGCGGTGACCACGGACTGGCAGGCCGCCGTGTCGCGGGAGGACGTCGACGTGGTCGACGTTGTGACGCCGTCCCATACGCACCATGAGCTGGCGCGGGCGGCGCTTGAAGCCGGCAAGCACGTGCTGTGCGAAAAGCCGGTCGCGTACGATTTTCGAGACACACGGCGCGCCGAAGAGTTGGGCCGGCGACGGGGGCTCAAGACCAAACTCGGGTTCACGTTCCGGTACAGCCCGGGCGTGCAGTACGCCCGGGCGCTGATCGACGAGGGCTTCGTCGGGACGCCGTTCATCTTCAATGGCTACGAGCAGAACTCGCAGTGGCTCGATCCCGCGGTGCCGCTGCGGCAGGTCGATCCCGCCTGGGATCCGGCGGTCCTTCACGTCTCGTCGCTCGAGGGCTACGGCGCGCCGATCATCGACATCGGGCAGTGGTGGGTCGGCGCGGGCTACGCCCGCGTCGTCGGCACTATGCGGAACTTCGTTCCCGAGCGGATGGTCCGCGCCACCGGCCGGATGATGCGGATGAACATCGACGACGGCGACCTGTTCATCGCCGAGTACGGCAACGGCGCGATCGGCTCGATCCAGACGGGTTACGTGACGATCGGCAACTATCCCGGTGTGGAAGCCAGGATTTTCGGCAGCAAGGGCGCGATCATCTGCCGCCTGGTGGAGGAGAACGGCATCGCCGAGACCGTGCGGATCGCCACCCCGGATCAGGTCGAGTTTCGCGAGATCGAGATCCCGGCGCGGTTCTACCCCGCCGGCGGTCATGCCCGCGAGGTCTGGCGGACGCTCTTCTACGCGAACCTCATCCGGAATTTCATCGACGAGATCGCATCCGGCGGGGAGGCCAACCAGGGCAACTTCGCCGACGGCGCGAGCGTCCAGGAAGTGATCAACGCGGTCGAGCTGTCGGTGCGGGAGCGCCGCTGGATCGACCTCCCTCTGCCTCGCTGACGCTCCGCGACGCGCTGGACGCGTTTTTCGAGGCGTACTACCGCCGGCGCCCCGTGAACGCCACGTTCGTCGGCGTTCACGACTGGGACGATCGCCTTCCCGATTACTCCGACGCCGGCCTCGCCGATACACAGAGCGAGATGGCCGCCCTGCTGCGGCGCCTGCGAGCCGCCCGTGCCGCGGCCGCAAACGGCGCCGTATCCCCCGTCGAGGCGCTCGACGGTGATCTGGCCGAGGGCTTCCTCGAGATCGACCTCTGGGAAATGGAGTCCGCCCACGGGCCGCGGGGTAATCCGTGCGCATTTACGGGCGAAGCGGTTTTCGGCGTCATCGCCCTGCTGCTGCGCCCGTTTGCGCCGCTCGCCGAGCGCGTCGATCGCGCGATCGCGCGAATGGCGGCCATTCCCGCATTTCTCGCCGAGGCCCGGCGGCTCACACGCGTGCCGGCAGCCTGGGTGGAGCGGGCACAGCGCGAGTGCGCCGGCGCGCGGGCCCTGTTCGAGCGGGGCGTGGAACTCTTTCTCGCGGAGGAGGACGCGGCCCGGCACGGCGTTGATCCCGAGCGCCTGCGTGGGGCGGCACGTCAGGCGGCGGCCGCGTTCGCGCAGTTCGCGGACCACCTCGAACACGAACTGCGGCCGCAGGGGACCGACGCGTACGCGTACGCGTGCGGCGAGGCGGCGCTCGAGTTGTTGATGCGGCGCGGCCACGGCGTGACCGTAGGTGTCGCGGACGCGCGACGGCTCGCGGAGGAACGCGCCGAAGCGTCCGAGGCGGCGCTGCGCGCGCGCGCGGCGGACGCGGGGTTCGGCGGCGACTGGCGCGCCGCGCTCGCGGCCCTTGCCGAACGGCATCCGACGGTGGATCGCTACTACGCGCGCTACGCGGAGATTTGGGACGCCGCCCGCGCCGCGGCGGTGGACCACCGGCTCGTGACCTGGCCGGACTATCCCATCCGGTTCGTTCCCCGGCCGCGGTGGTCGCGCGAAGCGGCGCCGGACCTCTACTTTCTCGCCTACCGCGCGCCCGCGGCCTACGACCGGGTGCCGGCCGTCGATTACCTCGTGACCCCGGTCGATCCCGAGATGCCGGCGGATGAGCAAGCGTGGCGGCTCCGCACCGCCAACGACGTCGCGATCACACTCAATCACGTCATCCATCATGCCGGCCTGGGCCATCACGTGCAGAACTGGTTTGCGTACCGCGCCGAATCGCGCATCGGACGGATCGCGGCCGTCGACTGCGCTTCCCGGATCGCGATGATGTGCGGGGGTACCATGGCCGAAGGGTGGGCGTGCTACGCGGTCGACCTGATGGAGGAGATCGGCTTCCTCTCGCCGCTCGAGCGGTGCGCGCAGGCCCACACTCGGCTGCGGATCGCCCTGCGCGCGGTCGCCGACGTCGCGCTGCACACCGGGCAGTGGACGCTCCGCCAGACCGCCGAGGCATACGAGACGCGCGGCGGCATGGACGCGCGGGCCGCGCGCGCGGAGGCGGGCAAGAACGCGATGTTCCCCGCGACGGCGATGATGTACATGCTTGGGGTCGACGCGATTCATGCCCTGCGGCGGCGGGACGCCGCGCGCCGGGGGGCCGGCTTCGACCTGCGCGCGTTCCACGATCGCCTGCTGGCGTGCGGCTCTGTGCCGGTCGCGCGGATGGCGTCGCTGCTGGGAGAGGAGGGCACCCGAACGCCGTGAAAGTCTGCGGTCACCGCCGCGGGAGGTCTGCGGCTCAGCGCACGGGCGACAAGGGGGAGATCCGGATGGCACAAGACCGGCAGGGCAGTCCGGCTTCGCGGTCAGGCGGCGCGCCGCAGGCAGAAGGCGGGAGCGGGGGGCGGGCAGATGTGTCCCGGCTCAGCCGCCGGCGGCTGCTGGCCGCCGCGGCGTTAGGAGCGGGCGCGGCGGTGGTGGCGCGCGCAGGCGTTCCGCTGCCCGGGGTGTGCGGCCTCGGCGTGGCGGAGGCGGCCGCGGCCGGCGGCACGCTCACGGTCGGCGGACTCGATCTCGACGACACGCTCGATCCGCAGGTCACCAACTTCGATTCCACGATCCGGATCCTCTTGAACGTGTGCGAGCCGCTGGTCTGGGAACCGGCGCCGGGCCGGTTCGTCCCCGCCCTCGCGGAATCGTGGTCCATCTCGCCAGACGCCAAAGTGTATACGTTCAAGCTCCGGCACGGCGTGCGGTTTCACGACGGCACGCCGTTCAACGCGGACGCGGTGAAGTTCACGATGGACCGGGTCGTCGCGCCGGAGACCAAGGCCGGCCAGTCGCACGATCAATTGGGTCCGTACGACCACACCGAGGTCGTTGACGATGCCACGGTGCGGATCGTCATGAAGGAAGGCTACGCGCCGCTGCTGACCAACCTGAACGGCTACCTCGGCATCGTGTCGCCGTCCGCGGCCAAGAAGATGGGACTCGCCGACTTCGCCCGGCACCCGGTCGGCACCGGGCCGTTCATGTTCAAAGAGTGGGTGGCCAAAGACCACGTCACGCTCGTCCGCAATCCGGACTACGCGTGGCCGTCGGCCCTGTTCAAGCACAAGGGGCCGGCGTATCTCGACCAGCTCGTGTTCAAGATCATTCCGGACGCCTCGGTGCGGACCGGGACGCTCAAGAGCGGCGAGACGCAGTACATCAACGACGCCGATCCGTTGGAGATCGCGGCGCTGCGCGCCGACAAGCGGTTCACCGTCATCGAGCGGGCGCAGCCCGGCTCCGGCTGGGTGCTGCTGCTCAACGTGACCGGGTCCCCGCAGATCCGGGACATCGCGGTGCGCCGCGCGATCGAGTGGGGCGTGGACCGCGAGGGCGTCAACAAGACCGTCTTCAACGGTCTGATGAAACCGGCGTGGAGCCCGCTCATGCGGCCGACGCTCGGCTACGATCCGGCGACGGAGAAGATGTACCGGTACGATCCCGCGCGGGCGAAGCAGGCGCTGGACGAGGCGGGGTGGCGGCCCGGCGCCGACGGCATCCGCGAGAAGGGCGGCCAGAAGCTGAGTCTCAACTTCCTCATCATCGGGCGGACGCGGGACAAGGCGATGGCCGAATCGGTCCAGGCCAGCCTGCGCGACGTCGGCATCGACATTCAGATCAACGCGCTCGAGCGCGCCGCCTTCCGCAGCCTCGTGAGCCAGAACAAATACGACATCAACTTCATGTGGTTTTCGTACGGCGACCCCGACGTGCTCCGGACGCTGTTCCACTCGTCCAATGTCAACGCGTTCAACCGCGCGCGCTACCAGGTGCCGCAGGTCGACCGGATGCTTGAGGACGCCGCCGCGACGATCGATCGGGCGAAGCGGGTCGCGTTGTACCGGCAGATTCAGCAGCGTGTGCTGAGCGACGCGGTCGTGGTGCCGCTGGTGGATACCATCACCTACAACGCCAAGCGGGCCGAGGTCTCCGCCGACTCGATCGACGCGCTGGCCTCGTACGTCTGGATGTACGACGTGCAGGTGCGGCGCTAGGGGCCGGGGTCTCCAAGCACCGGCCGGCGGCCCCGCGGTATAGCGCGCAGCCCGGCGACGTGGTGGGGCCGGCGGCATGTTGAGGTACATCGGGGAGCGGGCGCTTCACACCGTCCCGGTGCTCGTCGGGATCTCGATCATCACGTTCCTGATGCTGCACCTCGTCCCTGGCGATCCGGTGCTCCTGTTCGCCGGCGACAAACCGATGACCGAGGAGCAGGCGGCCGCGATCCGCCATCAGCTCGGCCTCGACCGCCCGCTTCTCGTGCAGTACGAGGATTACGCCGGCCACCTGCTGCGCGGCGATCTCGGCCGGGCGCTCCGCAGCCAGCGCCCGGTCCGCGACAGCATTCTTGAAGTCCTCCCCGCGACCGTGCAGCTCACACTCGCCGCGCTGGCGCTGGCGACCGCGCTGGGCCTGGCCCTGGGCATCGCGGCGGCGCTGGCGCACCGCACATGGCTCGACACCGCGGCCATGGGCGTCGCGATTCTCGGCGTCTCGATGCCGGTGTTCTACTCGAGCCTGCTCCTGCTGCTGTTCTTCTCGTTCACCCTCGGCTGGCTGCCCGCGACCGGCGAGGGCGGCCTCGATCACCTGATACTCCCGGCAACGGCGCTCGCCTTGGTGTCGTCCGCCGTGCTGGCACGCTTGGTCCGGTCGGGCATGCTCGGGGTGCTGCGCCAGGACTACATCGTGACGGCACGCGCGAAGGGTCTGTCCCGCGCCCTGGTCGTCCGGCGGCACGCGCTCCGCAACGCCCTGATCCCGGTGATCACCATGCTCGGCCTGCAGCTGGGCGCGCTGCTCGGCGGCGCCGTCGTGACGGAGACCATCTTCTCGCGGCCGGGGTTGGGCCGGCTTGCGGTCGATGCGATCCTGAACCGAGATTTTCCGCTCGTGCAGGGCACCGTGCTGGTCGCCGCAGTCGTGTACGTGCTGGTCAACCTCCTCGTCGACATCGCCTATGCCGCCGTCGATCCCCGTATCCACTACGGCTAGCGCGGCTGCGCCCGCGGCGGCTCCCGGCCGCCCGGGCCGCACGCCGACCCCGGCCGGCATCGCCCTGCGCCGCCTCGTCCGGCACCCGAGCGTCGTGGTCGGCGGTACGCTCTTTGCGATCGTGATCCTGGCGGCGGTGCTCGCGCCGTGGATCAGTCCCTACGCGCCGATCAGAGCCAACCAGCGCGCGCCGCTCGAGCCGCCGGGCGCGGCGCATCTCATGGGCACCGACCGCTTCGGACGCGACGTCTTCTCGCGCGTCCTCTGGGGCGGACGGCTGTCGCTGACGGTGGGCGTGGTCTCGGTCGGCGTGGCGACAGCGTGCGGGGTGACGCTCGGCCTCGTGGCCGGATACGCGGGACACGGCACGGAGGCTGTGATCATGCGAACGATCGAGCTGTTGCAGGCGTTCCCCGGCATCCTGCTGGCGCTCGCCGTGATCGCGACGCTTGGCAGCAGCCTGCCCAACCTCATGATCGCCGTAGGGATTTCCGCGATCCCGGAATACGTCCGCATCACGCGCGGCGCGGTGCTGGACGTCAAGCAGCGGGAGTTCGTGCTGGCGGCGCGGGTCGTCGGGTGCCGGGACCGCGCGATCCTGCTGCGGCACATCCTGCCGAACGTGACGGCGCCGCTCGTGGTCATCGCCACGCTCGGCATCGCGGGCGCGATCATCACCGGGTCTGCGCTGAGCTTCCTCGGCCTCGGCATCCGGCCCCCGACGCCGGAGTGGGGGAATATGCTCGCGGAAGGCCGCGAGTTTCTCGCCCGCGCCTGGTGGGTCGCGTTCTTCCCCGGGCTGGCGATCATGGCGGCGGTGCTCGCCGTCAATCTGCTCGGCGACGGGCTGCGCGACGTGCTGGATCCGAGGTTTCGCGGCTAGACCGCGGGGTACATATGATAAATGACCCAGGGAGGGGGGCCGTAATGGCCCCCTTTCCGCGTTCATACAGACATCTGACGCAAGGAGGTATTTGCGCTATGCGTCACACACGGTATCTCTTCGCCGGCGCCGCGTTCGTGTTCGCCCTGGCGCTGGCCGCCGGCACAGTACCGGCCGGCGCGCAGGTTGCGGCGCCGTACGTGCACGTGTTCGTGGACGGCCAGCCGGTGGGCTTCGACGTCCCGCCGCAGATCGACAACGGCCGAGTGCTCGTTCCCATGCGCGGCGTCTTTGAGCGCCTCGGCGCGACGGTCGTGTGGAACGACCAGACCCAGACCGTCCTGGCGCAGCGCGGCGCGACCAGCGTGTCGCTGGTGATCGGCAGCCCGCAGGCGGTGGTGAACGGTCAGGCCATCCCCATTGACGTGCCCCCGATGGTCGTCGACGGGCGGACCATGGTGCCGCTGCGGTTCGTGAGCCAGACGCTCGGTTCCACGGTGAACTGGGACGCGTCGTCCTCGACCGTGACCATCGCGAGCGGCGGAACCGCGGGTCTCCCGCCGTCGCAGTCGTACGGCGGTCCTGCAGTGCTTCCTCCGTCGCAGACCTATGGACCCAACACCTATGGACCTAACGCCATGCACGTGGTCGGCCTGATCATCGCCGTCCGCCTCCCGGTTGATCCCGGGTCGCACGGCATGATCGTCGTGCGCCACGACGGCACGGTGTCCCAGTATTACGTGGGGCACTCGACCGTGATCACGCGCGTCAACTCCGCGAACGGCTACGGCGGCTCGGTTGCCATCGGTGCGCTGCGGACCGGCGACACCGTGGACCTGATCGTGAGCCCGGATAACGTGGCCCGGAGAATCCGCGCGACGTACTCGTACTAAGTACCGGCCCCAATCGAACGGCTAGGTCTCGAGGCCGCCGGGCTGTTGCCCGGCGGCCTCGTCGCGTGCCTTCGCTTCGCCGCGGCGCCTCATGTTATGATCCGCGCAGGAGAGTGATGATGCGCAACGGCTTGGTCCCGGGCACTGCGGCGGAGGTCGTCCTCACCGTGACCGACGCGATGACGGTGCGCTTCGACGAACTCGGCCCGACCCACCCGGTCTACGCGACCTGGATGATGATCAAGCACATGGAGGAGGCCGGCCGCAAGGTGATCCTGCCGTTTCTCGACGACGGCGAGGACGCCGTCGGCTACGCGGTCGACGTTGTCCACGTCGCGCCGACGCCGGTGGGGGGCCGCGTCCGGGCCCGCGCGGTTCTCGAGCGCGTCGAGGGCCGCCGGATCCACTGCCGGGTTGAAGCCCACAATGAGCGGGAAAAGATCGGCGAAGGGCGGACCGTGCAGGTCGTGGTGCCGCGCGGGCGGCTCGAGGCGCGGTTTCGCGACAGCGTGGCGCGGCCGGCGGCATCGCCCCGCGCCGGCGAAGGGGGAAGCCATGTCGATTGAGCGGGTGCATGCCTACATCGACGAACACCGCGACGACGAACTCGCGGCGCTGGTACGCCTCGTCCGCCAGCCGAGCATCAGCGCGCAAAACGCCGGCGTCCGCGAGTGCGCGCAACTCCTCGCCGGAATCCTGGCGGAGTACCGCATTCCCGCGCGCGTTATCGACACGCCGACGCAGCCGGTCGTCTACGGAGACCTGGCGCGTGACCCGAAGGCGTTCACGCTGATTTGTTACGGCCACTACGATGTGCAGCCGCCGGAGCCGCTCGACCTCTGGCAGTCCCCGCCGTTCGACCCCCAAGTCCGGGGCGGACGGATCTACGGACGCGGCGTCGGCGACAACAAGGGCCAACTGCTCGCGCACGTGCTGGCGGCCCGGGCGTGGCTCGCGGCGGCGGACAGGCTGCCCATCAACGTCAAGTTCGTCTTCGAGGGTGAGGAAGAGTCCGGCTCGCGCAGCCTGGGCGTTTTTGCGGCCGAGCACCGCGAGATGCTGGCGGCCGACCTCGTGTACATCTCGGACGGCGGCCTGCACCCGTCGGGACGCCCCGTCATCTCGCTCGGCAACCGCGGCATGCTCGGGCTGACGCTCATCGCGGAGGGCGCGGACCGGGACAACCACTCGGGCAACAAAGGCGGCGTCGCGCCGAATCCCGTGTGGATGCTCGTGCACGCGCTGGCGACGATGGTCGACCGGACGGGCCGCGTTCTCGTCGACGGCTTCTACGACGCCGTGCGGCCCGTCGGGTCGGTCGAGCAGCGCATCCTCGCATCGCTCGATTTCGATCCCAAGGCCTTCGCGGCGACGATGGGTCTGCCCACGCTGGACATCGACGGCCCGACGTACTGGCGGCGGATCATGCTCGAGCCGTACGTCAATATTCAAGGGTTCGCGAGCGGCTACGTGGGACCGGGATCGAAGACGATCATCCCGGCGCGGGCGGAATGCCGCATCGACGTGCGTCTCGTGGTGGATCAACGAATCGACGACATCTACGAGAAGGTGCGGCGCCACGTCGCGAAGGTGGATCCGCGGATCCGCGTGGAGGCCCGGGAGTCACGTACGATGGAGGCGACCCGCACGGCGCCGGACCATCCGGCCGTCGCGGTGATCGCCGGCGCGATCAAAGCGTATCGTGGCGTGGAGCCGGCCATCAACCTTTCCGGCGGCGGCAGTCTGCCGAACGCCGTCTGGCCGGACGTGCTCGGGATCGCCCACATCGGCGTTCCCTACGCCAACGCCGACGAGAACAACCACAGTCCCAACGAGAATCTCAGTTTGGAACGATTCTACGATGGCATCCACGTAAGCGCGCAGGTGTTTCAGACCCTGGCCGACGCGCACGCGCAGGGGCGGCTCCGCCGGAGTTAGCTGCGCAGGAAGTGTACCGGGCATCACCGGGCCCGGCGACACCATGGGCCGCGGTGACTACGCGCAGCCGGGTGGAATCCGCCGGTGCCAGTCCGTCACGTCCTGGTACGCGCGCCCCAGCGCGATCAACGTCGATTCGTCGAACGGCCGGCCGACCAGCTGAACGGCGATCGGTAAGCCGGTCGTGCTGAACCCGCACGGCACGCCCAACCCCGGCAGGCCCGCGAGATTGCCGGCCGGGGTGAGCGCCGCGTTGCCGGCGACGATCGTGATGCCGCCCGGGCCGCGGCGCGTCCGGCCGACGGGCCGCCACTCCGCGTCGATCGGTTCGTCGATCCGGTGCGCCGGGCGCGGACGGGCGGGCGCGAGAAGGACGTCGACGCGCCGGAAGAGCGCCGCGAATTCGTCCTGCAAGAGCCGCCGGATCCGCATGGCGCTGATGTAGTCGACCGCGCTGATCCGCATGCCCGCGCGAAGCCCGATCGCCTGCCGCCGGTCGGCCAGCAGTCTGTCGCGGCCGCTGCGCACGAGGTCCTGGAACGACGCCGAGCCTTCCACGCGGATCACCGTCCGGGCCACCGAGTCGATCGGCAAGGGCGGCAGCACCGCCCGGACCAGCCGCACGCCGAGTCCTTTGATCGTCTCCAGCGCCTGCCGCAGCGTCGCGCGCACGGAGGGGTCGGCGCTCTCGAAATCTTCGATCGCATAACCCACGCGCAGCGACCGGAGCGGGCGCCGTCCTCGGTCCACCCGGAAGGTCCGGCCGGCCGACCCGGGATCGCGCAGATCGGGACCGGCCATCACTTCGAGCACGAGGCCGCAGTCCTCCGCGGTCCGGCACATCGGCCCGAGCTTGTCCATCGTCCACGACAGGGCCATCGCGCCGTAGCGGCTGACGAGGCCGTACGTGGGGCGGAGGCCCGTTACACCGCAGTTCGACGAGGGCGACAGAATCGAGCCGGACGTCTCGGACCCGATGCCGTACGGGACGAGCCCGGCTGCGACGGCGACGCCGGTCCCGCTCGAGGAACCGCCCGACCAGTGCCGCGGGTTCCAGGGGTTGCGGGCGGGTCCCTGGAGCGAGGCAGCCGGCCAGCGGTACCCGCCTCCGCCGGCGAGTTCGATCATCGCCAGTTTGGCCACCAGCACCGCGCCCGCGGCGTTGAGGCGCTCGATCACGGCGCCGTCGAACGGCAGTACCTGCCGGGCCCACGGCGGCGCACCGTACGTCGTCGGGCCGCCGCGCGCCGCGAGCAAATCCTTCGCGCCGTACGGGATGCCGGTGAGCGCGGTCCCGCGGCCGCGCGAGAGCCGTGTGTCGGCCGCACGCGCTTCCCGCATCGCGCGGTCCGCGAGGAGGGTCGCGAAGGCGTTGAGGGGACGGCCGAGCGCTTCCAGCCGGTCGAGGGCCAGCCGGGTCAGCTCCAGCGAGGAGAACGTCTTGCGGCGCAGGCCGCGGCGCAGTTCGCCGATCGTCGCGAACAGAGGGTTGTCCACCGGACGCCTCGTTGCCGCCGCGGTGACGCGGCTAGGGTTTGAAGACGAAGGACGGCTCGACTGCCATCGGCATCTTCACCGCCCGCAGCGCGGCCGTCGACTTGGCCTGAAACGTGAGCACTTCGGCGAGACTTCCCGACGGCGGGAGCGGTGCGCCGCCTTTCGAACGACCCCGCGCGCCCGCGCCGGTGCTTCCGCCGGTTCTCGCGGCTCTGGCCCCGCCCGCTCCGGCGGCGCCTCTTCTCCGAACTTGCCGTCGTCGTTTCATATCCGTTCTCTTACCACGCGCGGCGCGCCGGGTCCTTGAACGCGGTGCCGCGCGGCCGCGGGCGTGAGCGGAGGGCCGCCGCCGCGGGGACGAGAAGAGGGCTCAGGCGGCATCCCGAAGCGCCGCGAACTCGCCGGCGCGCCCGGCACTCTGTTCGGAGGTGTGGTCATGCCTCGTTCCCGTCCAACCCTGACACCCGACGAAGCGCGCGCGCTCCACCACGAGGCGCTCGTCATCGACAGCCAGCAGCCGCCCGCCACGACGGGATTCTTGTTCACCGACCGCATGAGCGCGGCGCTCGAGGACTTCCACGGCCGCCGGATGGCGCGCGACGAGGCGCACCCGCTGCTGGTCGACCTGGCCGCCCAGGAATTGCTGAGCTCGTCCGCGGCGCGCGAGCAATACCTCGAATTCTGGCACGCCTCCGGTGTGACCGTCGCCTGCGGCACGTACTCGGGCTCCCACCGCATCGGCGATGCGTACGACATCGCCAACCGGCGCCTCGCGCAGACGCACGCCATCGTCCAGGCCCTCGACAGCGAACTCATCCTCTGCCGCGAGGCCGCCGATTTCGAGCGCGCCCACGCCGCCCGCAAACACGGCCTCGTCCTGGACTTTCAAAACACGACCCCGTACGCGGACTCGCTAGACCGGATCAACCACTTCCACAACCTCGGCGTGCGAATGGTCCAGCTGACGTACAATCTCCGCAACCTGGTGGGCGACGGCTGCACGGAGACGAATCAGGGCGGTCTGTCGCACTACGGCCGCGAGGTGGTCCGGCGGCTCAACGATCTCCGCACGCTGGTGGACGTCAGCCACTGCAGCGAGCAGGTCGGATGGGACGCGCTCAAGGTGTCCGCGGCGCCCGTCATCGTCTCGCATTCCGCCAGCAAGGCCGTCTGCTACCACGATCGCGGCAAGACCGACGAGCTCGCGCGGGCGGTCGCGGACCGCGGCGGCTATTTCGGCGTCGTCGTCATCCCCGGATTCATCTCGGACAAGAAGGAGCCGACGCTCGACGACTTTGCCGCGCACGTCGAGCACCTCGTCGACGTCTGCGGCATCGACCACGTAGGGATCGGCACCGACAAGGCCGGACCCGGCCCGGGGACGGAATCGATGATCGCCTACCCGGCGGACATGCCCAAGCGCCGCGCCAATGTCTTCGGCTGGGACGGCTTCCGCGACGTGGAGCACCGGCTGACGCCGGACTACCACCTGAACGGCTTCGAGGATTTTCGCGACTGGCCCAACCTCACGGTCACCCTCGCGCAACATGGATTCAACGAGGCGGATTTGCGGAAGCTGCTCGGGCTGAACTTCCTGCGGATCTTCCGGGATGTCGTCGGATGAACCCGTACGGATGACTTTCGAGCAGGAGCCCGATCCACACGCGGCGCGTCGCGAACGCCGGCGCCGGCGCGAGCGCGAGGGCATGCGGGTGCACGGCCGGGGCGTGCGCCGGCTCGCGGAACTGAGCGCGCGGCCGGGTCACGTCCCCTCCGCGGCCCGCGGCACGCGTCCGGGCCGTCCGAACCCGCCGCGGCGACCCACGAAACGGCGTCCCGCCAAACGGCGGCGCGCCCGCTGAGCGTGGGATGACTCTCCAGTGAACCCGCTGCTCGCGGGCCGGGCCGCGTTCGTGACGGGGGCCGGGTCTGGAATCGGCCGCGCGATTGCAATCCGGTTCGCCGAGGAGGGGGCGGACGTGGCCGCCGTCGACCTCAATGAACAGGCGGCGGCGGAAACCGCGGACGCGGTGCGCGCGCTGGGCCGCCGCGCGGAGGCCCTCCGGGCGGACGTGGCCGACGCCGCGGATGTCGAGGCCGCGGCACAGCACGCCCAGGCGGCGTTCGGGCGACTCGATGTCCTGGTCAACAACGCCGGGGTCACGCGCGACGCGACCATCCGGAAGATGACGGACGAGGACTGGGACCGCGTCATCGCCGTGCATCTTCGAGGCACGTTTTTGTGCACCCGGGCGGTGGTGCCGCGCATCCGGGATGGCGGCCGCGGCGGCGCGGTCGTCAACATGTCGTCCATCTCCGCCAAAATCGGCAATTTCGGGCAGGCCAACTACGCCGCGGCGAAGGCGGGGATCGTGGCCCTGACCAAGGTGACGGCGCGCGAGTACGCGCGCTACGGCATCCGCGCGAACGCGATCCAGCCGGGCCTGATCGACACCCCGATGGCGCGGGCCATCGGCGACGATTTGCTCAAGGAGCGCGTGGCCGACACTCCGCTCGGCCGGATCGGGGCGCCGGAGGAAGTGGCCAACGTCGCCTTGTTTCTCGCGAGCGATCTCGCGAGTTACGTGACGGGGGCTGTGATCGAAGTGACGGGCGGACGGCACCTCTAGGCACTGGCCGGTGCGCGGACCGCGACGGCGTGCCGGTGTACGGGAGGCGGCAACGATGGAGACGCGTGACGGATCGGGGCCGGCGGCGGCCGTTGAGCGCCTCCGGCAGGCGATCAACTAGGTGACGATCCGCGGAAACATGCGGGCGGCAACGGCCACGAGCAGCGTGACGCTCGCAACGAGGACCGCCAGGTCCGTGCCGATACCGTAGACGCTCGTTCCGGCCCGCACCATCAGCGCGCGCAGCGCGTCCACCTCGTACGTCAGCGGGTTGAAGGACGAGACCACCCGCAGCCAGCCGGGCATCAGGCTGATCGGGTAGATCGCGTTGCTGGCAAAGAACAGCGGCATCGTCAGTAACTGGCCCGTGCCCATCACGCGCTCGCGCGTCTTGACGATGCAGGCGATGATCAGCGACAGCGTGGCAAACAGCGCGGCCCCGAGGACGATGACGGCCAGCACGCCCAGCACATGGAGCGGATGCGGATCCAGCCGGATGCCGACGAGCACCGCGAGGATATAGACGATCACCGCCTGCGACAGCGCGCGGGCGCCGGCCGACAGCGCCTTCCCGACGACGAGCGCGGTCCGCGACGCCGGGGTCACCAGCAGTTTGTGCAGCACGCCGACGTCGCGCTCCCAGATCGTCGCGACGCCGTAGAAGATGGCGATGAACAGGGCGCTCTGCGCGAGCACGCCGGGCGCCATGAAGTCCAGGTAGGCCAGCCCGCCGGTCGGCACGCCGCGGACCCGCGCCATCACCTGCCCAAAGACCAAGAGCCAAAGCATCGGCTGCGCCGCGCGGCTGAACAGCTCCACGGGATCGCGCCGCAGCTTTAGAAGTTCGGCCCACGCCACCGCCACGGCGTGCCGGACGAACGCCGGAAGGACGGGCGGGTCAGGAGAGACGGCGGGCCGTACGGCGGGTGCGAAGGACCTCACGGTAACTGCCTCCTGCGACGATTTGGCTCCCGGTGAATTCGGCAAACACGTCGTCGAGCGTTGCGGCCGGCCCGAGCTGCGCCTTCAAGTCGGCCGGCGTGCCGGTCGCGACGATCTTGCCGAGATGCATGACGCCGACCCGATCGCAGTGCGCGTCGGCCTCGGCCATGTCGTGGGTCGTGATGAGCATGGTCATGCCGTACCGGCCCCGTAGATCGTTGATGTCTTCCCAGATCGCGCGGTGGGCGACGGGGTCGAGGCCGACGGTCGGTTCATCCATGAAGAGGACCGACGGACGGTGGAGGAGCGCCTGCGCGATTTCCAGGCGCCGGATCATGCCGCCGGAGAAGCGGCGAACCAGGGTGTGCGCGGCGTCGGCGAGGCCCACCACGGCGAGCGCCTCCGTGATGCGCGCGGCCTGCTCCTTCCGCGGGATGCTGTGGAGTTGCGCGGAGAGCCACAGGTTTTCGTACCCCGTGAGCGACCCATCCGCGGAGACCACCTGGGGCACATATCCGATCCGGCGCCGGACCCGGGACGGCTGCCGGCTCACCTCCGCGCCGGCCACCCAGGCGGTTCCCGCCGTCGGGGGCAGCAGGGTCGTGAGGATCTTGATCATGGTGCTCTTCCCGGCGCCGTTGGGGCCGATCAGTCCGAATATTTCGCCGGCCCGCACCTCGATCGAGACGCGGTCGACCGCCGTCACGTCGGCGAAGCGCTTGGTGAGCCCATCCGTGCGGACGACGGGGGCGGGCACGGCGGTCACGGCGTGCGCCCGTTGCCGGCGCGGAGGAATAGCTCGCGCAGGCCTTCCATACCGGTGCGCGCCGCGAGCAGCACCGGCACGGGCGCGTCCGCGATCGCGTAGGCGATCTCGCGGCGGGCGGCGGCGCGCGCGGCCCCCAGCCGCGCGACGCCCCGCGGCGTCAGGTTGAGGCGCACCTGCCGGCGATTCGCCGCGTCCGTCGCGCGCGACACCCAGCCCCGGCGGACGAGCCGGTCGACCAGCGCCGACGATGTCGCGGGCGTGATGCCGAGGTGCTCCGCCACCGCGCGCAGCGCGCATCCCCGGTGGACGTCGATGAACACGAGCGACCGGAACTGGGGCATCGTGAGATCCGGCATCTCACGCCGCATGCGCGCGCGCACGCGCCGCATGACGACGGGCGCGACGTCGACGAGGCGCGCGGCGCATTCTGACGCCAGCGCGCGGCGACGGTCGGCGGCGCGTCCGGAACGGTCCGAGGCGGTGGCGGCCGGCATCATCATGAGTATATCACATTGTTCGTGTGACGAACAATTCGCGTGACGAGGTAATCTCGGCGCCGGCCCCGCGTGGCCGGTCCGCGGAGCGGCCGCGCCCGCGGGCTGGGCTAGGAGGCGCGCCGCGCGGACAGGTTCCGGCCGGGCGCCGTCACCGCGAGGATCGCGGCGAGCAGCGCCATCAACGCCGGCATCTCCCACCCGCCCTGGGTCCAGTAGAATCCGCGGTGAATGTTGACCTTCGCGATGGCGATGACCATTTCGATGACGATCAGGATGGCGGCGACGCGGACGAGGACGCCGAGCACGAGGCAGATGCCGCCGCCGAACTCCACGGCCGTGACAATCCAGGCCCAGACCACGCCCGGGTTGAACCCCATGTGCGCGAGCCCGCCGGCAAAGGCCGGTCCCCCGCCTCCCGCGACCAATTTCTGCCAGCCGTGCACGATGAACAGCGCGCCGACGATCACGCGCAACGCCACCAGCCCCCACCGGTCGTAGCTCATCCCCCGCCTCCTCCGATCGCACCACCGGGCTGGCTTCATTATAAAGACCTGCGGGGATGAACGGGCCGAACGGCGGAGGTGCCACCGGCCGCGGCGGCGCGTCCCGGGGTGCCGAAGCGCGGCGGCGGGCGCCGCCTACAGCCGGTCGGGCAGTTCCGCCGGCTGCGCCGTCACGGTCCGCACCTCGGCGCCGCGAATGAACCGTATCTCGATGGGCGTCCCGGGGGTGTGCCCCCCGAGGACCAGGAGGAAGTCGTCAAGCGTGCGGATGGCGCGGTCGCCGGCGTGGACGATCACGTCTCCGGGCCGCAGTCCCGCCTGCTCCGCCGCGGTTCCCGGATGGACTTCCGTGATCCGGACGGCTGAGAGGGCCTCCAGCCGATGGTGGACCGCGACCCGGCGGTCCAGCGTGATGGTCTGCGCCGCGACCCCGAGATAGGCCCGCCGCACACGGCCTTCACGCATCAACTGCGCTGCGACCCACGCCGCGGTGTTGACCGGAATCGCGAAGCACAGGCCTTGGGAGCCGGCGATGACGGCCGTGTTGATGCCGATCAGCGCGCCGCGCGAGTCCACGAGCGGACCGCCGGAATTGCCGGGGTTGAGCGGCGCGTCGGTCTGGATGACGTTGTCGATCAGCCGGCCGTTCTCGGCGCGCAGCGTCCGGCCAAGCGCACTGATCACGCCGGCCGTCACGGTTGCCTGAAAGCCGAGCGGATTGCCGAGCGCCACGACGAGCTGCCCCACCCGCAGCCGGCCCGAGTCCCCGAATTCGGCTGACGTGAGGCTGCCGTCCGGCACGCGGAGCACCGCGAGATCCGAGTGCGGGTCGTTGCCGACCACCTGCGCCGGCAGCGTCCGTCCGTCGGCGAAGCGCGCCTCGATCTGCTCCGCGCCCCGCGCGACGTGGCTGTTGGTCAAAATGAAACCGTCCGGCGCGATCACAACGCCGCTTCCGGCTCCGCGCATCGCCGGCAGCCCGCGGCGCTTCAGGCGTTCCGGCGCCTCGCGGGATGTCACCAGACTGACGACGGTCGGACCGACCCGCTCGACAACCCCGACGACGGTCCGCGAGTACGCGTCCAGCGCCTCGAGATCGGCGGCCGCGCTGGCCGTGATCCGGTCCGCGGCCCGCTCGGCGGCGGCCGCGGCCGGGTGTTCGTTCTGCGTCACGTTAAGAGCCATGGATCCCACCTCTGTGCCGGAAAACGCCGGACGGCCCGCTCTGATTCCGGCGAGCCGCCCGACCACGAGATGGCTTCGCATGAGCACGCCCGGCTGGGCCGACGTCAGACCGCGCCGATCACCGCCTCCACGGCCTCCAGGACGTTCCGCGATTCGACGAGGGCCAGCCCCTGTGCCAGGTCGGCCGCGAGGCCCCGGTCCTCGGTCAGGCGGCCGACCCGCGCGCGTACCGCACCGTACGCGGCCGCCGTCCCGCGTCCGAGGTGGCCGCTGCCGAAGTCCAGGGCCTGGCAGGCGACGACGAGCTCGATGCCGATGACCTGCTGCGCGTGACGGGCGATCTGCCACGCCTTGCGTGCCGCCACCGCCCCCATGCTGACGTGGTCTTCCTGGTTGCCGGACGTCGGAATCGAGTCGACGCTGGCCGGATGGCTCAGCACCTTGTTTTCCGACACCAGCGCCGCCGCGGTGTACTGCGCGAGCATGTAGCCCGAGTGGAGGCCGCCGGGGGGCGCCAAAAATGCGGGCAGTCCGGACAGGTGCGGGTTGACGAGCCGCTCGATGCGCCGTTCGCTGATGTTGGCCAGCACGGCCAGCGCGCACGCCGCGTAGTCCAGCGGCAGCGCAAGGGGCTGGCCGTGGAAGTTGCCGCCCGAGATGACGTCTCCCGAGTCGGGAAAGAGCAGCGGGTTGTCGGTGGCACTGTTGATCTCGACGGCGAGCACATCGCGCAGGTGCGCGAGCCCCTGGCGCACGGCGCCGTGCACCTGCGGCATGCAGCGGAGCGAGTAGGCATCCTGCACCCGATCGTATGCGCCGCGCGAGACCCTCGCACTGCCGTCGAGGAGGCGGCGGAGATGCGCGGCGCTCGTGGACTGCCCGGCGTGGGGACGCGCGGCATGAAGGGCGGCCGCGAACGCGCCGTCCGTGCCGCCGAGGGCCTCCAGGGTGAGCGCGCCCGCCACGTCGGCGACCGCCGCCAACCGCTCGCCGTCCAGGACAACGCGGGCGCCGATCGCGCTCATGAGCTGCGTCCCGTTGATGAGCGCGATGCCTTCCTTAGCCTCGAGGACGATGGGCGCGAGCCCCCGGCGCCGCAGCGCCTCCCGGCCGGGGAGGCGCGAGCCGTCGACGAATGCCTCGCCCTCGCCGGTGAGGACGACCGCGAGGTGCGCGAGCGGCGCAAGGTCCCCGCTGGCGCCGAGCGAGCCTTGTTCGGGGATGACGGGATGCACGCGCGCGTTGAGAAGCGCCAGCAGCAGCTCGACCAGTTCGGTCCGCACCCCGGAGTACCCCGCGGCGAGCGCGTTCGCGCGCAGCAGCAGCATTGCGCGGACGACGTCTTCGGGCAGAGGCGCGCCGACGCCGGCCGCATGCGAGCGGACGATGTTCTGCTGCAGCGCTCGAAGCTCGCCCGGCGGGATCGTCGTGGTGCACAGGTCGCCCACGCCGGTCGAAACGCCGTAGACGACCCGGCGGTCTCGCAGGATGCCCTGAACCATCGCGCGCGCCCGCTCGATCCGCTCCCGCGCGGCGCCGGCGAGCGTGACGCGGGCGCCCCGCACTCCGGCTTCCACGTCCTCCAGGCGCAGCGTGCGGCCGTCGATTTCCACGGCCGGGAGGTGCGCCGGATCAGAGGACATCGTCTCGGGGATTGGGGCGGCCTTCGGCGAAGCGCGACGGCCGCAGCGGGGTGGCGTCGAGCGCGCTCGCTCGGCCGTCGAGAATAATCTCGGCCAGCAGATGGCCCAACGCCGGCGAGTGCATCACGCCGTGGCCGGACGATCCGTTGATGAGGTACAGCCCCTCGATTCCCGGTGCCGCGCCGAGAATCGCGTGGCGGTCCGGCGACATTTCATACAGCCCGGCCCAACAGCGCGCCCGATCGATTTGGGCTTCCCGTAGGATCGGGAAGTATGTGTAGGCCAGCGGCAGCAATTCTTCGAGCCACTGCTGGTCAAAGGTCGTATCGAACGGATTCGGCGGCCCGCCCGGGGGCGGGTCGGTCGGCCAGAGGAGCAGCACACGGCCGTCCCGCACGCGCATGTGCACCCCATCCCAGTGGCAGATCGTCATCGGGGTGTCGTCGGAGAGCTTGGGAAAGGGGTGCGTGATCCCGGTGTTGCGCTTGAGCGGCCGGACGGGCACGTCGGCGCCGGCCCGTGCGGCGAAGACGCCGGCCCACGGTCCCGCGGCGTTCACCACGCATCGCGTGGCGATCTCGCGGTCCGCGGCTCGTACGCCGGTGATCCGGCGCCGCCCGCCCTCGTCGCGCACCATGCATTCCACCCAGCCGGCCTCGTATTCCACCCGCACCCCGGCGCGCTGCGCCGTTTCGAGATACCCGCGCAGGATTTCAAGCGGCCGGATGAAGCCGTCCATCGGCCCGAAGGTCCCCCCGACGACCTCGTCCGTGTGGGCCCAGGGCACCATCCGGCGGATTTCGTCGGGACCGACCTCGCGGGCGGCGTCGACGCCGGCCTCGCGTTGGACTTCGAGCACGCCCCGCAGCGCGCGGAGGTTGGTCTCGTCGCGCACGATGAAGAGGTACCCGCACGGTCGGTAGCCCGGATCGACGCCGGTTTCATCGCGGAAGCGGAGGAGTTTCTCGCGGGACAGCGCCGAGAGCCTGACGTGTATGGCGCTGCCGAACTGGAGCCGGAAGCCCCCCGTCGCGCGGGACGTGCTGCCGTCGCCGGGACGGCCGTACCGTTCGAGGACGAGCACGTTGCGGCAGCCGCGCGTGGCGAGGTGATGGGCGACGCTCGCGCCCATCACACCGGCGCCGACGATGACGACGTCGGCGGAATCGGTTGCGGCGGGGCCTACCGTGTGACCGGTTTCCCGAGGAGGCTGCGCAGCGTCATGATCTTGCCGATGTGGTAGCCGCGGTGATAGCTGGAGTATATGAGCATCTCGCCGACCGTCTTGTAGGACGGGGCGTCGACCGGCGCCTGATAGTCGACGCCCGCGGCGCGGTCGATCAGCGCCCGGTGGGTCGCGTCAAAGACGTTCCAGACTTCCGCCAGCGGCGGATAATCCTGTTCGCCGCCGCTCCCCTGCTTGAAGAGTTCGGCGTAGCGCGCCGGCACCGGGGAGTCGCCGCCCGCGCGGCGCACGTAGTTGCCGTCGACCACCGCGAGGTGCCCCACCTGCCAGACGATCGGGGTCAATTTCCCGGCCAGCAGCCGCCGGCCGTCGGCCTCGGAGACGCCGTCGACCGCCTCGCGCGCGCGGCCGTGTGAGACCCCGAGCATGTACGTGACGTACGTCTTCGCGTCCATGATCCCCGTCCTTTGCCGCCCGCGCGGAGTCGCACCCCGCTTCAGTCCGCCGGGGGAGAGAGTGTGATGGGGAACTTCGCACGGGCCGCCGCGCGGCCCTGCGGGCACCGCGGCCGCGCCGGCGCGGCAGTCCGCCGCGCGCGCTACCCCCTACTGCACCGCGGCCCGCGCCGCGACGTCCCAGGTCCCTTCCACGCGGCCGCCGCGCACGCACACGAGCCGCCGCGCGAGGTTCACGGTCGGACAGACGTGGGCGGGGATGATCTCGACCAGATCACCCACGCGCAGGCGCCGCGCCTCCTCCGTCAACTGCACGCGCCCGTGTTCCTCCCACAGGCGGTCGATCTGGCAGTCCGGGTAGCCGCGGAGCACGCCGTGACTGTCGCCCCGGCTGCTGAACGGGCCGCGTTCGGCGGTGAGCGCCTTGCTGCCGGCGTCGAGCACGGCGACGTCCCGCGACGGGCGGCTGATGACGCGGGCGGCGACGACGAGCGCGCATTCCTCCGGCGTCGCCGATCCCCAGCGCACCTGCATCGCGTCGTTGAAGACGTATGTGCCGGGCCGGATCTCGGTCACCCCGCGCACGCGCGCCGCGGGGCGTCCGGTGGGCGTCGAGCCGACGCTGACGTCCTCGATCGCGAAGCCGGCCTCGCGCAGGCGGTCCGCCTCGCGGACCATGATCTCGCCTTCCTCGCGGCCGGCGGCGTCGAGATCGACGTTCGAACGGTGGCCGCGGTACGTGAAGATCCCGGCCAGGCGCAGGCCGCGCGTGCGCGCCACGGCGCGGGCGAGGGCAAGCAGCGGTTCACCGGGGGCGACTCCGCACCGGCCCAGTCCCGTGTCGACTTCGAGCATGACGTCGAACGTGACGCCGTTGGACGCCGCCGCGTCCCCGAGCGGGCTGGCGACCTCCATGCTGTCGACGCCGACGCGGAGGCGGATCTCGCGGGCCAGCGCGAGCAGGCGCGGGAGTTTGGGCCCGCCCACGACTTCGTAGGCGAGGAAGATGTCGCCCACGCCGGCGCGCGCCATCACTTCGGCCTCGCCGATCTTGGCCAGGGTGAGCCCGCACGCCCCGGCGGCAAGCTGCCGGCGCGCGATCTCCACGCACTTGTGGGTCTTGCCGTGGGGACGGAGTTTGACCCCCATCTCGCGGGCGTGAGCCGCCCAGCGGGCGATGTTGGCGTCGAGCCGGTCCAAATCGACGACGAGCGACGGCGTGTCCAGGGTCTCGATGCCGAGCATGGGAGCGGCGGTTGCGGACATCCCGGGTGTTCCCCCCCCTTATGGTGCGGCGTCGGATGGCGCCGCGCCGGCTGAAGCTACGATTCGACGGCTAACCGGTGCGGGCTGCTGCGCCGAGAGTGCGCTCGAGGACGGCGATGACGTCGTGGTCGAGGCCGGCGTCGCTCCGCATCAGCATCAGCGCCGTCTGCGGGGTCAGCGCCGGGCGGTACGGACGCCAGAGGATGAGGGCGTCGTACACTTCCGCCACGGCGAGCATGCGGGCTTCCGGACCGATCTCATTGCCCGACAGTCCCCAGGGATACCCCATGCCGTTGAGCCGCTCGTGGTGCAGCGACGCGAGACGGGCGAACCCCGCGAACGGCGGGATCTTCGACAGGATCTCGTAGGTCTGTAGTGGGTGGCGCTTGATCTCCGTGAACTCGTCCGGGGTCAGCGCATCGGTTGAATCGAGCGCGCGGTTGGCGACGCCGAGTTCGCCGATGTCGTGGAGCAGACCGGCGCGGAGCAGCCGCCGCTCCCCCGCCGCGTCCCCGCCCGAGGCCGCGACGACCGCCGAGGCGAGGGCGCCCACACGGGAGGAGTGTCCCGCGGTCCACGGCCGCTTGGAGTCCACGATGTCGGCGAAGGCGCGGGCGACATCGTCGAGCCCGGCGTCGTCCACCATCCGGATGTGGTCCTGTGGCTCGGCGGCGGCGAGCCGGCCGGCCGCCGCCGAGCCACGCAGGCCGGCCCACCACAAGTGGTTGCCTTCCCACGCGGCCACGCGGTCAGACAGTTCCGGATCGAACCACTTGCCCCGCCGCTCGCGGACCATTTCCAGGGCGGCCTCCGGATCCTCCGCGGTCGCGAATACGTCGACCGTACGCGCGAGGCCGACGATCCGGGCGAGCGGCGGAATCGCGTCCCCTGCCAAACCTTCGGGCTGCCCGCGGCCGTCCCAGTGCTCGTCCGCGTTGCGGATGGCCTGCGCGGTCGCCGGGGGCAATCCGAGCCGGGCGGCCACCGCCGCGCCGCGTTCCGCGCGCCCGGCGATGAAGGCCCGCGAGAGGCGGCCCGCCGCGCCCGCGGCACGGACGAGCGCGCGGGTCCGGGACCACGGCGGCCGTCCCTCGCCCGCGTGCCGCAGCCCGTAGCGCGCCGCGGCGATCGCGCGGGTCCAGTCAACGGTCGCGAAGCCGGCTTTGAGGGCCCGGTCGTCCCCGTCGAGGAGCGCCGTGACCTCCGCGGCGGTCCCCGGCCCCCCCGCGTTGACCAAAAGGAGCGCGTAATAGAGCGCGGACTGTGAGGCCGCATCGAGCCCGATCTCCTCGGCGAGGCGCATGCCGATGAGGCCGGTGCGGACGGCGTGGCCGAGCGGCTGACCCTCCGCGAGATCGAGCGCGGACGACAGCGCACACAGGACTTCGGAGAGGCGGATGGTCTGCGCCTGCACGGCCACGACGGGGGTCCCGGCGCTTAGCGGTGGACCGGGTGCGGCTCCGCCTCGGCCGGACGCCCGTCGGATGGAGCGCCCGCGAAGTAGCGGCGCACGATCGGTTCCAGTTCCTCCCACTCGATGGCGGTCTGGCGTCCGCCGTCGAATTCCCGGATCATCCAATCGTGCACGGCGACGAGGCCCGGATTGTCCTTCGCGGGCTCGACGCCGAGGTGCTGCTTGATCACGAAAATCAGCCCCGCCATGCCGGAGTCCTTGGTGAGCGAGACTTCGAGCGGGCGTCCCAGCAGCGCCGGCACGTTGAACGGCGCGTACATCCACCAGAACTTGTTGAGGCCGTCGGCGTGGATGCCGGCCCGCGTGCGGTGCGCGTCGCGTCCGAACAGCGGGTACTTCGGCGGCAGCGGCTCGCCCATCTCGGCATACAATTCCGCGAGCTCGTTGAGCACCGTGAAGTCTGGCCGCGTCTCGGGGAAGTAGCCCATTCCGATCAGGTGCAGAAGGATCTGCTCGAGCGGGGCGTTGCCGGTCCGTTCCCCCTTGCCGAGGCACGTCCCGTTGATCACGCCGCACCCTTCCCGGATCGCGGCGAGGCAGTTCGCGACGACAAGGCCTGTGTCGTTGTGCGGATGGAATTCGAGGTCGGCCGGCGTCAGGCCGAGCCGCGTGCGCAGCGTGCGGAACATGACCGGCACGCTGCGCGGCAGCGCGACGTCGTCGTAGGGAAGGCCGAGGCCCATCGTATCGCAGATGCGGAACTTCGGCCGCAGCGCCGGGCCGTACGGCCGCGCGGCCTCGAGGCACGCTTCGACGAAGGCCAGCAGGTAGTCCATGTCCGCCCGGGAGGAGTCTTCGAGGTGCAGCCGCGGCCGGATGCCCGCCTCGAGCGTCATCGCGACCGCTTCCAGGTACGTGTGTGCGGCCTGCGCCCGCCCGCCGGGTTTGAACTTGTGGAACGTATGGTAGTCCGACGCGGACGCCAGCATGCCGGTCTCGCGCACGCCGAGCGTGCGGATCAGTTCGGCGTCCTTGCGGGCGGCGCGGATCCACGTCGTCGGCTCGATCGGTGCGCCGCTCCGGTACCGCTCCAGCGCGCCCTGCAGCGCCTGACGGTCGGACGGACGGTAGACGAAGAACTCGGACTGGCGGATCGCACCCGACTGCCCGGTGAACCGGCAGTGCAGATCGTAGATGCGGAGGTTCTGCACCGCCGTGAGGGGGAGACCGCCTTGCTGGCCGTCCCGGTGGGTCGTCTCCGTGGTCCAGGCCGCCTCGGGAAGCGCCGCCGGCCGGTGGGTCCAGACGTAGCGCGGGAACTCGTCGCGGGGGAAACTGTCGAGAAAGTAATCGGGAGCCGCGGGGTCTGGAATTGTGGCCACGGACGCCTCCTCAGCAAACTTCCTTCCGCATTCTATGATACCATGCCCGCCCGCCGGGCCGTCAGTCGGCCGCCGCGGCCGGCGCTTCGAGCGACTCACGCTCGCGGTCGCGGATCAGCAGCACGATCGGCAGACACACAATGAACACGACGCCGACGAGCGCGAAGACGTAGTCGAACGCGACGACGGCGGCCTGCTGGCTGATCCACAGCTGCAGGACCGCGAGTGCCTGCCGGTGCGCGGTCAGGGCGTCGCTGCCGCGCGCCTGCAACCCGGCCTGGACCGTCGTCCACCACTGCATGAACGTCGGATTGGACAGCGAGGCGTACCGCACCAAATTCGCGCTCGCCGTCGTCGTCTTGTGGTCGAGTATCGTGATGACGATTGCGGTGCCGAGGCTGCCCCCCAGCTGCCGCACCAGGTTGTACAGTCCGGCGGCGCTCTGCATCAGGGGGCGCGGAATCGTTGACAGCGTGGCGGTCGCCAGCGGCACGAACATGAACGAGAAGCCGACGCCCTGGATGATCTGCGGCAGCAGGATGCCGAGGTGGCTCGTGTTGAGCGTGAAGCGCGCCATCATGAGTCCCGCCGCGCCGCTCACCACCAGGCCGAACGGTACCATCAGGTAGACGCCGAGCCGGTTGTACAGCGCGCCGGCGATCGGCATCATCAGCACCATCATGAGGGAGCGCGGCATGAGCGTGAGCCCCGCCTCGGTCGCCGTGTAGCCGAGCAGCGTCTGGAGAAACAGCGGCAGAAGGATCAAACTGCCGAACAGCGCGAGGCCCAAGACGCCGATGATGGCCGTGCCTGCGGCGAAGGTCAGGTCGCCCAGAATCCGCAAGTTGACGACGGGCGCGGGCGTGCGCAATTCCCAGACGATGAACGCCAGCAGCGTGAAGACGGCGATGACGGCAAGCGCGGCGACGAAGGGGCTGCCGAACCAGCCGTCGCGTTCGCCCTCCTCCAGCAGGATCTGCAGCGAGGCGAGCCCCACCGCCAGCAGGCCGATGCCGACGCCGTCGAATTTGGCGAAGCCGTGGGCGCGCATGTACGGCGGATCGACGATGAACCGCGCGGCCATCGCCAGCGCGATCGCGCCGACCGGCAGATTGACGAAGAAAATCCACGGCCACGACCAGTTGTCGGTCAGCCAGCCGCCGAGCGTCGGCCCGATCGCCGGGCCGAGCAGGACGATCATCCCGAAGAACCCCATCGCCTGGCCCTGCTCTTCCGGGGGAAACGACTCGCGCATAATGGCCTGGGCCACCGGCTGCAGCGCCCCGCCGCCGAGGCCCTGGAGGACGCGGAAGAAGATGAGTTGGCCGAGCGTCCGCGACATGCCGCAGAACGCGGAGGCGACCGTAAACAGCGCCACCGAGTACATGTAGAACCGCCGGCGGCCGAGCACCGAGGCGAACCACGCGGTGAGCGGCATGACGATGACGACGGTGATCAGGTAGGAGGTGCTGACCCAGGTCACCTGCTGGATCGTCACGCCGTAGGTGGCCTCAATGTGCGCGAGGGCGACGTTGACGACGCTCGTGTCGATCGCACCCATGAGGGACCCGAAGAGCACGGAGACCGCGACGAGCCACTTTCCGGCGCCGCGTGGACGGCCTGCGGCCGCCGCGGCGGAGGCGGACGAAAGAGTGCCGACGGCCATGCGGACGCGCTGTCCCCCGGGGCGCTTAGCGCCGTCCCCGCGTATCGATCGCGGCTTCGGCGGACAGACCGACCTGGAGGGGTTGGCGGCTCAGATCGGCCGGATCGAGCGTGATGCGCACCGGCACCAGCTGCACCACCTTGACGAAGTTCCCGGTCGCATTATCCGGCGGGAGCAGCGCGGTCGTCGACCCCGTCGCGGCGCCGATGCTCTCCACGCGTCCGCGGTATGTACGCCCGCGGTAGGCATCGATGCGCACCCGAACCGGCTGGCCGGGACGGATGCCGCCGACCTGGGTCTCCTTGATGTTGGCCACGACCCAGACGCCCGGCAGCGTCAGCGACAGAAGCGGCTGGTTCGGCATGACGACCTGCCCGACCTCAACCGTCCGGTTGGTCACCCAGCCGTCCGCCGGAGCGCGGATGACCGCGCGATCGAGGTTGAGCTGCGCGGCGCGCACCGTTTCGGCGGCCTGCGCTGCTTGTGCTTCCGCCACGGACAGTTCCTGGGCCCGCTGCTGCACGACGGTCCCGCCCGCGGCCGCCTGCGCCACCTGCGCCTGCGCGTTGGCCAGCTGGCCCTGGTTCACTTCGATCGCGCTGCGGGCGATCACGACCTGCTGCCGGGCGGCCTGGGCCGCCTGCACGTCGGCCCGCGCCTGTGCCAGCGCGTCCTGGGCGGCCTGATACTGGGCCTGCGCGGTCTGCGCCGCCGAGGCGTCCACGTCCAACTGCTGCGGGGCGATCGCGCCCTGTGCCAGGAGTTGACGGTCGCGGCCGAGCGTACGCGCGGCGGTATCCGCCGCCGTCCTGGCCGCGGTGACGGCGGCCGCCGCGGTGGTCACCCTGGCGCGGGCCTGGGTCAGCTGTGCGGCGGTCGTGCGATCCTGAAGGTCGAGCTGTGCCTGCGCCTGCGGCACCGTGGGCTGGGTCGCCTGCACGTGGGCCTGCGCGGCATGGAGCCCGGCCGTAAACTGCTGCTGCTGGGCACCGAGCGCGGCCTGCAGCGCGCGCACCTGGGCCTGAGCGGCGGCGAGCGTCGCCTGCGCTTGCGCGAGCGCGACCCGGTAGTCCTGCGGGTCGAGTTCCACGAGCGGCGTTCCCGCGGTCACGTGCTGGTTTTCCTGAACATCGACGCGGATGACCGTGCCCGTTTCTTTGGAGGAGACGGGCGCGATGTCGCCCACCGTCTGCGCGTTGTCGGTTTTGACGAGGCCGATGTTGGCGCGCCAGTACACCACGAGCGCAATCAGCGCGATGACGCCGAGCGCCGCGGCGGCGAGCAGCGCGACGCGCCGGACATTGACGCGCGGCCGGGTTGCCGTCTCGACCACCGTCCGCGCCACGCGGACGCCTTCTCCGTCACGGCTTGGCGCGGAACGGGGAGCCGGCGCCTCCACCGGCGCCCCGCGCTCATCGGGGGCGGTGCGCGGCGGCTCGAGCCCGGTTCTTCCGGCGGCGTCGTTCATCGGGTCGGCTCCGGGCCGTCGCGGCCTTCGAGGATTTGCGCCCGGCGCTCGTGCAGCCGTTCCAGCCGCTCCGCGTACTCACGGCGCAGCTGCATCAAACGTCCCGCCCGCTCGTCGATGGTGGCGATCTGCGACTGCAGGAGCTCCTCGGCCTGATCGACGATGCCGAGTTTGGTGCCGGCGTCCGTGGCCTGCGCATACGCCTGCCGTAGTTCGGCGCGCGCCGCATCCACGTGCAGACTCTGCTTGATCTCGGCGAGGGAGAAACCCAAGAGCGTTTGCAATTCTTTGATTCGGAGCAGCGTCGCGACGTCGGCCTCCGTAAACAGACGGAAACCACCAGCGGTCCTCGATGCCGCCGTGAGGAGGCCGACCTCTTCGTAGTATCGGATGGCGCGGGGCGTGAGGCCGGTGCGCTTGCCCACCTCGTCCATGCGATGTAACGCTTGAGGCCCCGCCGAAGGAGCCGTGGCATCCGCGACTTCGCTCCCCGTCGCCGCGGCCTTGAAGAGCGCAGAACGTGTTTCCTCTGCCGCCATGCGCGTCAGAAGCCTCCAGTAGTCCTTCAATAGTATGGGTTGGCGGATTCATTATATCATACTCTTCCGTAAACGTCATAGATGCCGAGGCTATTCCGGATGTTGCCTAGATGCCGAGCGGCACGGGTTGCTGGAGAATCACGGCATGGCCCCGACTGCACTGGTGCCAGGTACAGCGACTTGTTCCGGTCGTACCTGACAAGTAGTATTAATCTTGATGGGCCGTCATTCGGATGGCCGTACCGATCACGAGGCGCTCCAGGCGACGCTCGGCCAGCGGATTCGGGATGCGCGTCGGGCGCTCGGCCTGACTCAAGAGGCGCTCGGCCGCCCGGATTTCACGAAAGGCTTCATCAGCCTCCTCGAGCACGATCGCGCGAAACCGTCTGTTGCCTCCCTCGGGCGCCTCGCCGCGCGGCTCCGGCGTCCTGTCTCCTATTTTCTTGACGGTGACGAGTCGCTGGTCTCGGCGCGATTGCTTGACGCGCTACGCGGCCGGGGACGCGCCGAACTGGCGCGCCGGTCTTTCGAGCCGGCGCTCCGCACCTTCGAGGAACTGCGAAAGGCCGCATCGGACGTGTGCGATCCTGCGGCGGAGTTGCACGCCGTGCTCGGAGCGGGTGAAGCGCTCTTCGGGCTCGGCCGGATCGATGAGGCTTGGGCCGATCTCCAGCGGGCGCACGAACGGGCACGGCAGGCCGGCAACGCGATCGTCGTCTGCCGCGCCGCCCATCGACTTGGCGAGATCGAACTACGCGGCGGGCGCTACGCGCAGGCGGTGACCTCGAGCCGGTCCGCGCTCGACGCCGCGCGCGGGCTCGGCGCCGCGGAGATCCCGCTGCGGGGGGAGATTCACCTGGTGCTCGGCACCGCGCTGTTCCGATTGGGCCGGCTCGACGAGGCGGCCCAATCGTATCGCGAAGCCCGAACCGCCTTCGACGAGGCGGCGCAACCTCATCGCGCGGGTGAAGCGCTGTACGGACTTGGCGACGCGCTCAGCAAAGAGGGTGACCACGCGGGTGCGCTGCTCCAGTTCGAGCGCGCGCGCAGCCTCTTCGAACAACACGAAGCCGCCCGCTCCCTGTCACAGGCGCACGATCACAACGGTGCGCTCCTGATGCGGATGGGACGTCCGGCGGAGGCCGCCGAGCACTTTACCGCGAGCCTTGCCCTCAATGAGCGGCTGCGCGACATCCCGGGGGAGTGCCGCGTCCTCACCGAGTTTGCGCGCTGCCTCCACGCGTGCGGCGATCCGGCTGGGGCGAAAACGCTCGCGGAACGGGCGGCGGCGCGCAGCCGCGAGGCCGGATTGCTCGAGGAAGAAGCGCGCGCCCACGCCGTCCTCGGCACACTCGCCGCGGCGGCCGGTGATCTTCGTGAAGCGCAGCGCGCCCTCGCCTCGGCGGCCCGGTACTGCGAAGACAGCGGCATGACGCTGGAACTCGTGCCGATCTATCAGGAACTGGCGCGTGTCGCAGGTCTGGCCGGCCGCTACAAGGACGCAAGCGGCTATCACGAGCGGGCGTTCCGGCTGTTGCAGACCATGCGCCCGGTCGACATCGCGGCCGCGGTGCAACCGGCAGAACCGTCCACGGCCGGCAATACGCCGGCGCAAGAGTCGCCACCGGCCGGAGACGCTTGAGCGGCGCGCCGTTCGAGCGCCGCGAACACGCGTTCGCCTCGAAAATTTGCGCGCGATAGGCGTCGGGTATACAATGCTCGGTGCCCGTTCGCGGCTGCGCGCGCGGCCGGTGTACGGGCATTCGAGTCATTATTCCGGAGGCCACCGTGCGACCCGTCTGGCGAGGCTATGTAAGCTTCGGCCTGGTGACGATCCCCGTGAAGTTGTACACCGCCACGGAGGAGAAGGACGTGCGGTTCCGGCTCCTTCACAAGACCTGTGGAACCCCGATCAAGAACCAGCGGTACTGCCCGCACGACGATGTCGTGATCGAGTGGACCGACGTCGTGCGCGGCTATGAAGTGAGCAAGGGGCGGTTCGTCACGGTCAGTGACGAGGAACTCGACAAGATCCCCATCGACACGAGCGGCAACGTCAACATCGCCGGGTTCGTCGAACTCGCGGAGATCGACCCGATTTATTACGAGCGGTCGTACTACGTCGTGCCGGACGAGGGCGGCGCGAAGGCGTTTGCGCTGCTCCAGGAGGCACTGCGCGAGGCCGGCCGCGTCGCGGTCGGCAAGGTCGTCCTACGCGAAAAGGAGCACGTCGTCTCCCTGCGGCCGTACGAGGCCGCGATGGTGATGTCGACACTCTATTACGCCGACGAAGTGCGCGGCGTGTCGGGGCTCGACGAGGTGCCCGTCGACGTCAAGGTGCACCCGAACGAGCGCAAGATGGCCGGCCAGCTCATCGAGAGCCTTGCGATCGAGTTTCATCCGGAGGAGTACAAAGACGAATATCGTCAGGCGGTGGTCGCGCTCCTCGACGCGAAGGGCAAGGGCGAGGCGCTCCCCGAGGTCAAGGCCAAGGCACCCGGCAAGGTCGTCGACCTCATGGAAGCGCTGCGCCGCAGCGTGGAGATGGCGCAGCAGCGGCCCCCGGCCGCACGTCCGTCACGGGCCGCCGGCGGTCAGCGCCGGGCCGCCGCGGGCGGCATGCACGAGCGGCCCCGCTAAGTCAGGCGGTCGAACACCCGCCTCTCGGAACCGGCGCCACGCGCGAGGGCGTCAGAAGCCCAGCGCTTTGTGCGCCTGATCAACGAACTGGTTCGTAAACGCCTGGCTGGGATTGATCCGCGCCGCGTTCGCGACCACCGTCCGGTCGAACTGCGACAGCACTTTGGCGATCGTCTCCGCACCGGCCAGCGGCACCCGGCCGTCCGGGGAGAACATTTCGAGATTGCCCGCGAGCGACGTGACGTAGAGCGTCTTGTCTGACTGATAGAACTGCGGCGGCATGCGGTCGGCGATCTCCGCGGCGGTGTGGGTCTTGATCCAGCGGAGCGCGCGCACCGACGCCATGGCCAGCGCCTGCACCGTCCGCGGGTTGCGCTCGATAAAGGCGGGCGTCGCGTACAGCCCACCCGCCGGATACGGACCGCCGAAGACGCGGAGCGTGCCGCGGGTGGTCCGGGTGTCGGCGAGGATCGTCGCGTCACCGCTCGTCGTCAAAATGGTAATCGTCGGATCCACGTTCACGAGCGCGTCCACAGCGCCCCGGCGCGCGGCCGCGACCGCGGTGGCGGCGGTGCCGATGCCGATGTATGATTCCTGGTCGACCGGGATCCCGCTCTTCGAGAGGAGATACTCCGCGAAGAACTGCGTGCTGCTCCCCGCGGCGGTGACGCCGATCTTCGCGCCCCGCAGATCGCCGACCGTCTTGAGCCCGTGCGACTGCCCGGCCTTCGTCACCGCCAGCACGAGGCCGGGGTAGCGGTCGTACAGCACGAACATGCGGATCGCCTTGCCCTGCGCCTGCATCTCGATCGTGTGGTCGATGAATCCACAGACGACGTCGGCGCTGCCGCCGAGCAGGGCCTCGAGCGCCTTCGCGCCGCCGGCGAGATCGACGATGTCGACCTCCACGCCGGCATCCTTGAAGTAGCCGAGTTGCGCCGCCAGCGTCAGCGGGAGATAGATGTACAGCGGCTGGCCCCCGACCGCGAGCGTGAGCTTGGGCTTCTCGACCTGCGCCACGCCCGCCCCGGGCACCGCGAGGGCAACCGCGACCGCCACGACGAACGCGGCGACGAACGTCTTCCGCATGTGGGGACACCTCCGGCGTGCTACTACGGTCGGCGGCGGGACCGCTCCTGCCGCGCTTACGCGCGACCGGCCGCCTCGGGTTTCCAGGCCAGTAGCCGCTGCTCGATGCCCGTCACGATCAGGTCGATGACCAGCGTGAAGGCCGCGAGCACGGTCATCCCGGCGAACACGCCCGTTGTGTCGAACGTGCCCTCCGACTGCGCGATCACGTAGCCGAGGCCTCGTCCCGCCCCAAGGTACTCGCCGACGACCGCACCCACAAGCGCCAGGCCGACGCTTGTGTGCAGGCTGCTGAGAATCCACACGAGCGCCGACGGTAGAAGCACGTGCCGCAGGAGATCGCGCTCGCTTGCGCCGAGCATGCGGGCGTTGTTCAGGAGGTCGGCGTCGACTTCGCGGATCCCCTGATACGTGTTGAAGAAGACGATGAAGAAGACGAGGGTGACGCCGAAGGCGACCTTCGACAGCACGCCGAGCCCGAACCAGAGCGTGAAGATCGGGGCGAGGACCACGCGCGGCAGCGCGTTGGCCATCTTGAGGTACGGATCGAAGACCCCGGACAGCAGCGGGCTGCGGGCGAACCAGAAGCCGAACACGACGCCGAGCGCGGCGCCGGTGAGGAACGCGAGCACGGTCTCCAGCGCCGTCGTCCCCAGATGCCGGTAGATGAACCCCGTGGCGAACCACTCGCCGATGCGCCGGGCGATCGCCGACGGCTGGCTGAAGAAGAACGGATCCACCCAGCGACGCTGGGTCGTGGCCTGCCACGCCGCGAGCGCGACGGCGAGCACCCCGATCTGATACGGAAGCAGGCGCACGCGGCTCACGGCGCGGACGCCGTCCCGCCCGAGGCGACCTGACCCAGTACCCCGGCCCCGGAGGCCGCGTACGCGCGAAGTACTTCGCCGCGCAGTTGCCGCCATACAGCGCGGTAGATGTCCTGGAAGGCGGGCTCCAGGCGCACTTCCGTCACGTCGCGTGGCCGCGGAAGCGGCACCGGGTGCGTGCCGATGATTCGCGCGCCCGGTCCCGCGGACAGCACCAGCACGCGGTCCGCGAGCGCGATCGCTTCTTCCAGGTCATGCGTCACGAACAGCACCGTCTTGCGGTCGTCCTGCCAGATGCGCAGGAGATCGTTCTCCATCAGCGCGCGCGTCTGTACGTCGAGCGCGGAGAACGGCTCGTCCATCAGCAGGATCTCGGGTCCGACGATGAGGCTCTGCGCGAGGGCGACCCGCTTGCGCATGCCGCCCGAGAGCTGGTGCGGGTAGCGGTTTTCGAAGCCGGCGAGCCCCACGCGCGCAAGCCACCGGCGCGCCAGCGCGTCCGCCTCCGCCCTCGGCCGGCGGTGGAGCAGCGGGCCGAGGACGACGTTGTCGAGCGCCGTCTTCCACGGGAGGAGGACGTCCTGCTGGAACAGGTAGGCCGCGCGCCGGTTGATGCCGTCCACACGCCGGCCGAACGACGAGACGGTGCCCGCGGTGGAACGGAGGAGCCCCGCGGCGAGGTTCAGCAGCGTGGACTTGCCGGCCCCCGTCGGACCGACGATCGCGACGAACTCGCCCGGCGCGACGGTGAACGAGACCCCATCGACCGCGACGTACGAGCCGCCGCGGGCCAGCGCGAAGCGGTGCGCTACGTCGGCAAACTCGATCGCGCTCACCCGCCGCGTATACGCGCCGCCCGAAATCAAATCCTCCGGCGCTGCGCCCGAGGGGAAATCACATCGATGGAGACAAGGGCGGCGGGATGTGTATCAATGCCCCGTAGTCGTAGTAATCAAAGAACGTGGTCCGCTCAGCGCCGTAACTCTCCATCAGCACATGGCGCCGTGGCAGACCAGTTTTCGCACCGATGGCAAGGCTGTGCTCCACAGTACTGGGCGGGGAGCCCGAGGCAAGTATGTAGATATGGAGGTCAGGCCGAGAAACAGGCCGAACGGTGAGAGCGAGCGACCCGTTCGTCGAGCAACGAGTTCTGCCGATCAATGACCCTGTGGCGCAAGGTGCCGCTCCAGCCAGGAGGATCGCCGTGACGTTGCGCGGATGGCAGGCCGCCTGCCGGGAGTGCGAGTGGAGCATGCACGCGGTTCATCGCGAGCACGCCGAGGCAGCCAAACAGACCCATGAGCAGACTACCGGACACAGAAGTGTGACCGTCTATCCGATCACCGCAGGCGATCCAACGGGAAACCGTTCCGCGGGTACCGATTCGCCCTCGTCAGTTTGAACGGCATCAAGCCCCCCACAATCCTCTCTGGATGAGCAAGCGCTCCGGTTCGCATTCACCAGTCCACCGGGGCTCGCGTTGTGGCTGACGCCTTTACTCGGACGCCGAACACGACGTCGCGTGGCTGCTGGGCCAACTGGCCAAGCGCGACGCGCGCATCGCGGAATTGCAGGCAAGGCTGGCCCGGAACGCGTGGGCGTTCTCGCTTCCGTGAGACGCTCGGGTGCTAACTCCGTCCCCCTGGGAGACGCCTTCGGGGACGGCCCGGCCGGGATGGCCGCCATGCACCCGGCGTTGCCATCGAACTGGGCGCGCCCCCCACGATGTGAACGACGCGTGCACGCGACGCGCGCTGCGCCCCGGCGGCTATTCGTACCGAAGCGCGACGATGGGATCAAGCGCCGCCGCGCGCCGCGCCGGATAGAACCCGAACACCACACCCACCAGCAGCGACGAGACGAAGCCGAGCACGATCGACATCGGCGAGATGAGCGTCGGCCAGTGGGCCATCACCGACACCCCCTGCGCCGTCGCGACCCCCATCACGACCCCGATCACGCCACCGAGGCAGGCCAGCGTCAGGGCCTCGACCAGGAACTGCATGAGAATGTCGTGGCCGCGCGCGCCGACCGCCATGCGCAGGCCGATTTCGCGCGTCCGTTCGGTCACGGACACTAGCATGATGTTCATGATGCCGATGCCGCCGACGACGAGCGAGACGACCGCGATGCCCGCGAGCAGCAGCGCCTGGGTCGCCGATGTGGCGATCCGCACCTGCTGGATGTCGGCGATGTTCCGGACCGAGAAGTCGTCCGGCTGGCTCGGCGTCAGGCGGTGCCGAATGCGGAGGAGCCGCTCGGTCTCGTCGATCACCCCCGGCACATCTTCGGGGGTGCTCGCCGACACGAGAATTTGTCCGACGTAGGCCTGTCCGGTCAGCCGGTCGAGCAGCGTCGTGATCGGCACCATCACAAAGTCATCCTGGTCGCGGCCGAAGCCGGACTGGCCCTTGGACGTCATCACGCCGACCGCGCGGAACGGCACGTCCTTGATGACGACGATCGCGCCGATCGGCGAGCCGGTGGGGAAGAGGTTTTGCGCCACCGTCGAGCCGAGCACGGCCACTTTGGCCTCCTGGTTGACCTCCGCCGGCGTGAAGAACCGCCCGGACCCCACCGGCCAGTCGCGCACGTCCGTCCACGCGGGCGTGCTGCCCTGCACCTGCGTAGACCAGTTGGTACCGCTCGCGACTACCTGCGCGTTCGTCGACGACGACGGCGCCGCCGACGCCACCCCGGGCACCTCCTGCACGATCGCGGTCACGTCGCCCAACGTGAGCGTTGTCTTACTTCCGGAGCCCAGGCTCACCCCGCCCGTGCTGGTCGCGCCGGGGATCACGACGACGAGGTTTGCCCCGAGGCTCTCGATCTGCGCGAGCACAGCGGCCTGGGCGCCTGCGCCGATCGCCATCGAGGCGATGACGGCGCCCACCCCGATGATGATGCCGAGCATCGTAAGGAGCGAGCGTGTCGCGTTGCGCCGCAGCGCCTGCCAAGCGACGGTGAGAAGCAGTCCGAAACTCATGCTCAGGCTTCCCGCGGGACGGCTGTCGCAACGCGTCCCGTGCCGCGCCTGCCGACTTCATTCTCGACCGGAGATACCCTCAGGGACAATCGGGCGGGGACTGTAACTGGCCATCCACGCCAGGCCGGAGGGCTCCCCGTGATCGCGTGGATGTCGCCTGCGTTGTCGGTATAGGGCGCAACCCCCACAATCAGCAGGATCACGTCAAGCACCGAGCCGAGCATCATCAGGTCCGGCGAGACTCCAGGTGTGAACGCGGCCACCAAGAGAACTATCATCCCGGTCCATGCGAGCCCTCTAAGTATCATCGTGGTTTGCGTCTCATCATCGGCATTTTGTGCCCGCCACGCGGACGACAACCCCGCGGGATTTCCGATTCGGCGGCACCCCGCCCAGCGTCCTGTTGATCCCGGTCCGCCCGCTGGCGGCGACGGCGCGACCTCCGCTCCCCGTGTTGCGCCTGGCGCGGATGGGGTCAGCACCCCGTTTGTCCAGACCAAGGCACGAAAGCGCTCGGCTGACCGCTCGGAACACGGGTAACAGGACCGTGAGAGCCACCCAGCCGCCACCCCCAGCGAACCGCTATGGCGAGAACCCGGTGCATGACAGCGTGAACTTGGGCCGGGATTCGGTGGAGTCCACGGGCCTGGAGGTCTACATAGAGCCGTTGCAAGTGAATGGAGTCCGGGCGTGAGAGCCTGACATGTCCGATAGCAGGTTCGATGTAGCGACGGCCAAGGTTCTCATAGTCGGCACGCGTGCGCGGTTTCAGCATGGCCGATTTTAGCCACTCAGCGAGAACATCGTTGACGGTTCGCCGACCGGGGTCAGGAAGGCGCCCTATGATCGCTGATTGACGCTGCAAATTGGCGAGTTTGCGGCGCGCTGCCTGTTCCGTGCGAGCATAGACAACCTTCCGCTTGCGATGCTGCTGAAGAGCGGAACACCACAAGCCATCCTTGCGGCGGTACACTGAGCCGAGCATTGTCCGAACCCACTGGTGGGGTCGGCGCTGTAGCAGGACTGTAGCGGGGTCCGACGCTCAATAAGACCGCCGCGTATACGCGCCGCCGGAAACTAAATCCTCCGGCGCTCCCGGCGGCGCGCGGCGACCATGGTACAATCAGCGCAGGCCTGGAGGGGTGCGAGAGCCTGGCTGAATCGGGCGGTCTCGAAAACCGCTACCCGTCTCCCCAGCCCCTATTTCAAGCCTCTCCCAAGCGTCCTGTAGCAGCGCCGTTCCCCGTATTTTGTTTGTCGAGCCGTCTGCTATCGCTTCCCTCCCTTTCGCCTAGACTTGTTTGGGCCTTCGCCCTTGATTCGTCCCTGAAGATAAAGAGTGAGTAGCCGAGCGTAGGCCGGATGCATTCTCCTGGCTCCATGCCTCCACCTGGAGACAGAGATTTCACCGACTCCCAGAAGCCTCGCTAGGCTCCTACCGGTCATGCTTCGGTCCTTCAGCATTTTGTTGAGGTCTCTGGCGTTCATGGCTCACATATCCTAAGGCTAATTCTATCCAAAGGTCAATACCGTCCAGACTCCCGCCAGAATGTCCTGTAAGGCTCCTAGAATGGTTGCGAACCTTCCTTTCGAGAGTGTTCTCCAGACTTTTTGCCAACCGCTGACGGTCCTGGCCGTGAAAACACCGTTCGCAGCACCACCCCGCTCGTTCTAGCGCGCCAGACCCCCATCACGGTGATTCCACCTTGATGCGGCTCCCTCGCGTCGTGAAGTTGACAGACTGCACCACTTTCCCCTGAGGATCAATAAAATCGAATTTCCCCGACGCAGTGTACGCGTCGAAGGTTGTATCGAGCATCGCCTTCATGCGGAACTTCCTCACTCCGATGAAGTCCCCGCCTGGATTATGGAGCAGTAGATAGAACGTAGCGGTGGCGGTACGGTTGCCTGTATCGACCCAGACCCCATGCCCGCCGCTCGTTCCGGGCGTACTCGACGCCAGGGTGACGACGCCATCCGATGTGTATGAGAAAAGACTTGGCGTTGCTTGTACGTGTCCGGGGACTCCAAGCGGATAGGTCATCCAGGACCCGACGATGCTGTGGGCGGCGGAAGGCATGGGTGCCGAGGCTATTGGCTGAAGCCCGAGTGTAAGCACACCGAGAAGTATGGTGAGCACAGTGCTGATCCGTGCGGGTCCGCTCATGGCTTTCCCCCAGGCATGACTTGGCCTGCCTGGTTCGTTTTCAATAGACTGGAGTTCCTGCGTGGTGACCTTGAGCCCGATCTGCACTATCATAGGCTCTTTGCTGGGAGTCCGATGGTATGTCTGGTCTCTGAGGGTCACAACCTAGAGACCGAAAGCCGTCACAATCGCTCCAAGGAGCAGCAAGTCCACGAGGAACGACATGGACGTTCACAATTCTACCGCCAGAATCTGTTGCATGGTCTGTGCTGCTTGTTGATCGGCTCCGCGAACGGCGTGTGCGTAGATGCGCGTGGTGATGGCTGGGGTAGCGTGACCGAGCCGAGCCGCAACCGTTGAGACAGAAACGCCGCTGGCAATCAACAGTGAGGCAGAGGAGTGTCGAAAGCCGTGAGGAGTAAGCGGGACAACTCCCGCCCTCTGACAAGACCTTCGCAAACTTCGTGCTACGAAGTCACCTGCTAAGGGCTGTCCTGTAGACGTAGTAAATACGAGCCCCGTCTCGTGCCAGCCGGAACCTGCTCTAAGTCGCCACTCATTCTGCTGGAGGCGCTGTCTGCGGACTGCAGCGGTTGCACCGGGTGGAAGTTCGATGACTCGTCGTCCTGCCTGCGTCTTTGGTTCCGCTGTCGTCCACTTCCCTTTGAGCCGGTACAGAGTACGATTGACGGTCAGTGTCGAGGACGATGAGTCCAAGTCTTCCCAGCGGAGCCCCTGAGCCTCACCGAGCCTCATCCCAGTCGCCGCAAGGAGGGTCCACAACGGGTTGAGCCGGTGGCTACTTGTGCTTCCCAGAAACCGGCGCAGGTCTTCTGCATTCCACACTTCCCGTCTGGGAGAAGTGTAGGTTGGAGGAAGTACGCGATCCGCTGAATTGTGTGGGAGCCAACCCCAAAGAACCGCGATATGAAAAGCACGATGGAGTAGCCGATGGACTTGTGACGGAACGCGGCCTAGACCCTTCGCCTGAAGGTCCGCATAGAGCCGTTGAAGATGAACAGGCTCCAGCCGAGACAGTTTGACCTGACCGAAAACCGGCAGGACATAGCGACAAGCCAGAGCCCTATAGTCGGTCTTCGTTCTTGGCCTTAGAGTTGCCGCTTCTAGCCAATCATCTATGAGGTTTTGAAACGTATGCCGTCCAGAATCAGGCAACGTCCCTGTGACCGCGTATTCACGCTGAAGACGGGCGAGTTGTCGTCTTGCCCCGTCGTCGCTGTTAGCGTAAGCAACCTTTCTCTTCCCTAGCACTTGTAACGCCGCACACCACTTCCCGTCCTTCCGGTGATAGACAGACCCCGTGTGGCTGACCATAACCGACCTCCCCTTAGTCTTAGGGGATCGGCACCGTGTAGCAGCGTGTAGCAGGATATAGCAGGGCGATGGGGATTTTGGCTTGCGAGTCTAGCCCTGGAAGGGTAGGATTTATAAGGCTTAGCCTCGCGGAGGGGTGCGAGAGCCTGGCTGAATCGGGCGGTCTCGAAAACCGCTATACCCTCACGGGTATCGGGAGTTCAAATCTCCCCCCCTCCGCCAGTACCAACCGTTTCCGAGGGCTGGTCCTCCAACGCTCGATACAAGCTCGGTGGTGCGCGTCGGGCGAAGCCTTCAAGGAATCTTCATGACATAGCGGTAACCTTGGCTGGGCGTTACGCGCTTCTTTGAGTGGGCCGCCGCGCCGGTTTCGACGGATCCGGTTCGCGGAATAATCATCATCTAGGACCGCCGTTCGGCCCTGTAGATGTTCGTCGGCTGGCGCCGGGGCGGTTGATTGGAGGAGGTGACGCACATGCAAAGCTGCCATCACAGTAGGCTCGTCCGCTTGACCGGAGCGCTACTGGCGATGATCGTGATCGCTGCACTCGCCGCCGCCGTGCCGGTCACCGCTCAGAGCGTGGCCCTGAAATCCGTGCGGGATCAGCAGAATCGATTTTCCATCGCCGTACCGTCGACGTGGCACGTCACGACCCAAAGCAAGAACCCGGCCATCGAGGCCAAGTCGCCGGCGACGTCGGCGATGCTGCCCGACAGCCTGGACGTGACCGTCTACGACTGGTCGGCCAACATCAACCCCCAGCAGTGCATAAGTGAGTCAGACATGGTCTTGCGGTACACGATCCACACCTGGACGACCGTGAGGCAGGGGCCCACGACGGTGGGAGGCCAGCCAGCCTACATGCGGGTCTACGATTGGAAGACCGCCAGCGCTGAGCCGCGTCAGAGCGTCGAGGTCTGCATGACGCACGCCAACCGCGTCTACGTTGCGGTGGGCACGACGGAGAATACGTCCGCAAAAGTTTCGGCGACGATGCCGCTCCTGGAGCGCGCAATCGCGACGCTGACGCCGAATCTGGCGAACGCGCCGGCGCCATCCGAGACCCATCCGACGAAGGTCGGGCAGTAGGCGGTACGCGGATCCTGTCGGCCGTCTAGCAACCGCCGTATATCGAGGAACCCCCGGCCGGCCTCGGGAGAGGCCGGCCGGCTCAGTTTTCTGCAAAGGCAAAAACCGCTCCCCCGGTGTAGTGAAGGGCGTCCCACCCGCGTGTGAGCCGCAACTTTTCCTCGGAGGTGTCCCACGGACGGCGATGTGTCGGGGCAGGTCTTCATCGTGACCGGTGCGGGCCGCGGCATCGGCCGGGCGGTCGCCCTCGACCTCGCCGCCGCGGGCGCGCGGGTCGTTCTTGTCGCGCGGACGGCAACGGATCTCGCGCAGCTCGTCGACGAGATCGGTGAGGACCGGGCCACCGCCGTTGCCGGCGATGTCGCAGAGGAACGAACGGCCGCGGCCGCGGTGGCCCGTGCCCAGCAGTGGGGCGGCGCGCTCGATGGGGTTGTGAACAACGCCGGCATCGGGTGGTCCGGACCGATCCACGACATGCCGTTCGACGCCTGGCGGCGTCTCATGGACGTGAACGTGACCGGCGTCTTCCTCTTTACGAAGGCCGCGCTCCCGGTCATGCTGGCGCGCGGGCAGGGGCACATCGTGAACATCGCGTCTGGCGCCGGACGTGTCGGGATGGCGGGGAGCGCCGCGTACTCCGCTTCGAAGTTCGCCGTCATTGGTTTCACCGAGGCCGTCGGCCTCGAGGTGCGGAACCGCGGAGTGAAGGTCAGCGTCGTGGAGCCGGGGTCCGTGCAGACCTCATTCTCGGCGGGCGCCGCATCGCGCGATTGGGCGCTGCAGCCGCAGGATGTCGCCCGGGTGGTGCGGTCGGTGCTTGCGACCGGCTCCAACGTGTGGGTTCGGGAAGCGTTCGTCTCGCCACTGCGGGTCCCGAAGAGCTAACCCCTCGCGAGCCCGTCGCGGTGCGACCGAGGCGGATGTTTGGGATCCAGCCGGTTCGCGCGGGGGCTGTCGAATTCGAAGGTTCCCGTTCGTCGTCACGGGTGTAAGGCCCAGAGACCATTCTTCCAGGAGGGACGACGATGAAATACATGCTCCTGTTCGTGCAGAAGGACGGGGACGCGTGGGAGAAGCTCACTCCAGGCGACCAAAACATGCCGGCCATCGGACGCTGGTTCGGCGAGCACGCCCAGGCCGGCCGGCTCGTCGGCGGCAACCAGCTGCAGCCGCGGCGCACTGCGACGACCGTGAAGTGGCGTGGCGACCAGCCGGTCGTGACGGACGGGCCCTTCCTTGAGACTAAGGAGACGATCGGCGGCTACGGGATCTTCGAGGTCCCGGACCTCGATACGGCGATTGCCATCGCGAAGTCGTGGCCGGAGCACGGCCATCACGTCATCGAGATCCGGCCGATCGCGGACAATCCCATGCGGGATCCGCGCCTGGCCGGGTAGCGTGCGACGCGGGTGGCGGCGCGTTCCGCGCCGCCACCCGCGCTGCTCCACCACGGCCGTTCGCGGAAAAATCCGAATTCGCCGGGCGCGCTCTTGATGCCGTCCTGCGGCGGCCCTTCGAAAGCCTCCACGTGATGCACTCCAGCCCGCCGGATTCGTCCGCGGCCACGCATGCCACGATTGCACAAGTGTTCCGCGAGGAAGCCGGGCGGCTCACCGCGGCGCTGGTTCGCGCGCTGGGGAATTTCGACGAAGCCGAGGACCTCGTCCAGGATGCGCTGCTCGCGGCGCTCGAGCACTGGCCCGCCGAGGGCGTTCCGGCCAAACCCGGCGCGTGGCTCATAACCGCCGCGCGGCGGAAGGCGATCGATCGGTGGCGCCGGCGCACGCACTATCAGGAACTGCTCCGGCAGCTGCCGCCGGAACCCGGCGCCGCGGAAGAGCCCGACGACCGGCTCCGGCTCATCTTTACGTGCTGCCACCCGTCGCTCGCGCGTGAAGCGCAACTTGCGCTGACATTGCGGGCAGTGCTCGGGCTCACCACCGCGGAGATCGCGCGCGCGTTCCTCTCGACCGAGACCGCGATCGCGCAGCGGATCGTCCGCGCCAAGCGAAAAATCGTCGAGGCGCACATTCCGTACCGCATGCCCGAAGCAAGCGAGCTGGCCGGCCGTCTCGACGAAGTCCTGCGCGTTCTGTACCTGTTATTTAATGAAGGCTACCTCGCCACTGGCGGACCAGCGGCATTCCGTCGGGACCTCACCGACGACGCCGAGTGGTTGACGGCTCTCCTCGCCCGCCTGCTGCCGGACCAACCGGAGGTCACCGGCCTGCATGTTTTGATCCGCCTGCACCGCGCGCGAGACCGCGCACGAATGGGGCCCGAGGGGGGTCTGGTGCTTCTGCAGCACCAGGACCGCGGCCTCTGGGATCGCGCCGCGATTGCCGCCGCGGCGTCGCTCCTCGAGCAGGCGTCTCGCGCCGGCCGGCCCGGCCCCTATCAGGTGCAGGCCGCGATCGTCGCCTGTCACGCCGAAGCCGCATCGTGGGAGGAGACCGACTGGCCGCAGATCCTGGCGCTCTACGACGTACTGTTGCGATTCGATCCGTCGCCGATTGTGGCGCTCAATCGCGCCATTGCGCTTCGCTACGTCGACGGTCCTGCGGCGGCACTCCAGACACTCGACCAGCTCAGCGGGCCGCTGGACCGCTATCATCTCTTCCACGCAACGCGGGCCGAACTGCTGCGCGCGCTCGGGCGTGCCATCGAGGCGCGGGCGGCGGACCTCCGCGCGATTGAACTCACGGCGAACCCCGCAGAGCGCGCCCTGCTGCAGGAGCGGATCGAAGGGGCCTAAGCGACGGAGCGAAATCGCGCAATCGAAGCGGCGCCACAGCGATCGCGGCAGGAATCATCCGGCTCAACGCGAACGATCCGCCAGACAACTGCATACCGTACTGGACGGGTGGCCCCCGAGTTCGGGGGAGAAGAGGGAAGTCCGGTGCGCGGCCCTGCATCGCCGGCGAGGCGCTGCGGGCCGCAAGACCGGCGCGGTCCCGCCACTGTAACGGGGAGCCGTTTCGCGAAACGCCACTGGGCAACCGGGAAGGCGCGGAGCGGCGAGGATCCGGAGCCAGGAAACCTGCCCGTCCGGGCGCGTACGGGAACTTCGGCTGAAAGGCCAGTACGCCGCGGCGTCATGCCGCCATGGTCCCCGTGTCCGCGCCGGGGGCCATTTTTGTGCGCGTGTCGTTCCCCCGCCGGCGGATGAACCGGGTGTGGCGCCGGGAACGGAGGAACATCATGGATCTTCCGCGCCGCGTGCGCGCCGGTGCGCGCCGTCCTGCCACGTATGGAAAATGGCTCGTCATCGCCATGGCGGCTGCGCTCGCCGCCTGCCCGCCTGCGCTGCGTCCGGCGGCCTGGGCGCAGCAGGCGCCGCCGGCTTCTGGTCCTGCCCCTGTCGCAACCCCTCCGACCTTTGAGCTGCCGGAAGTAGAGGTCGCGGGCCGGCGGCCGCAACTCCCCGCCACGAGTCCCGCATCGATCAGCGTGATCACCGCGGAAGAGATCGCCGCGATGGGCGCGCTCACCGTGGCGGATGCCCTTCGCGTGCTGCCCGAAGTTCAGGTCCGCTCGACGGGAGGCCCCGGCAGCCTGACGACGATGAGCATCCGCGGCTCCTCATCGACGCAGACGCTCGTGCTCCTGGACGGTGTGCCGCTCAACCGGCCGGACCAAGCGACCGTCGATCTGAGCACCCTGCCGATCCAGCAGGTGGATCACATTGAGGTGCTGCGCGGTCCGTTCTCGGCGATTTACGGCAGCGCGACGATCGGGGGCGTCGTCAACATCGTCACACGGCAGCGCCCCGAGTCGTCCGCGTCCGCGCGCATCGGGTCGTACGGCGAGACGAGCAACACACTGTCGCTCGGGGGCGCAGCCGGGACCATGACGTACCTGTTCCAGGGGATCAACACCGGCAGCACGGGATTCGCGCCGGATACCGACTACACTAATACCACGGTGATGGCGAAGCTGAACTGGCCGGCCGCCGGCGGCGGCAGTGTCATCCTCACGGCCGACCGGCTGTACCACATCACGGGCACGCCGGGTCCCGTACCGTTTCAGGACACGCTCGCGCGCCTGTGGGAAGGCCGGACGGTGCTGGACGCGTCGTGGCGGACCGGCCGCGCGGATGGACCGGGAATGCTGCTGCGCGTGTACCGCACGTACGACGACGTCAATTTCCTCAGCCCCGGGATTGCGTTCCAATCCGAGGATCTCGCCGACTTCTGGGGGGCACAGGCCCAGGTCGTCCTCGACGCAGGCGGCGGCAGCCTGCTCACGTTCGGCGCCGATTATCAGAACGAAGTGATCTTCCACACAGACAACACCGGCGTAATGTTCCCGGCCCAGGGCAGCGACCTCGGGCTCTACACTCAGTACGACTGGCGCGTGACGCCCGCCGTGCTGCTGTCGCTCGGCGCGCGCGAGGACAACTTCACGTTCATCGGAGGCACGCAGATCAACCCGCGCGGCGGCCTCGTCGTGCTGCTGACGGACCGTCTGCTGTTCCGGGCGGCCGCGGGAAGGACGTACCGGACGCCGACCTTTGACGAACTCGCGCCGGGCCTGTTCGGCAATCCCAATCTCCAGCCGGAGACGGCCTGGTCGTACGATGCAAGCTTCGAATACGCGCTCGCCGCGGGCCTCACGCTGACCGTGGGCGGCTTCTACAAGGATGCCACGAACCTGATCGTCTCGCCGCCGCCCGCTTTCATCCCGGCCAACGTCGGACATGCGATCGTGGCGGGGGGGTCTGTTGAACTTCTCGGCCGGCTTTCGCCGCGCTGGTTCGTGCGCGCCAACTACACGAGCCAGCGCGCCCGCGATGCCGTCACGGATCTCGACGTGGTCGATGTGCCGCGGACGCTCGGCAATCTAGAGGTCGACTACCAGGCGGCGCCCGGCGCCGCGGTCGCCCTGATCGTCGGCTACGCGGGGGATATGTTCACGGATGCGGCCAATACCACGGTGCTTCCCGGCTACTGGCTCACGTCCATCGCGGTCACCTGGCCCTTTGCGGGCGGGTATCGCGTGCAGGCCGGGGTGGCGAACGTGTTCGACGTCCAGTATCAGGAAGCGCCGGGATTTGCCGAACCGGGGAGGCGATTCTTCGTGACGGTGGGCAAGTCGTTCTGATGGTCCGCACCCGGGTCATGGCGATCGCGCTCTCCGCCACCCTCGTCGCGTCGGCCGTGACGTGGGCGGCCTGGCGGCACTCCCGGCCCGCACCTCCGATCTCGCGTGACGCCGTCTTGATCACTGGATCCGGAAAGGCCCGCGCGGTTCCATGGGGCGATTCGCCGCGGGCCGGTCCTTCGGCAAACGATGAGGGCGACGTTATCATGCGATCCGCCGGAGGCGCCCGAGACGGAAGCGTGCGCCACGTGCCCCCAGCCATCCCAGCACCGCCTCCGCGGCCCCCGGCACACTCGCGGCCCCGTCCTTCCACCCACAGTCCTCAGGTCTCCGTCTCCCACGACACCACTGCCGTTCAGCGGGCGATGACCAAAGCCCCAACGGTTCCGGCCCCCTCCACATCTGCGACACCGGAACTCCACGCGGGCGAGCCGCCGAAACATCCCGCTGCGACCGGCCGAGACACGGCGGCAGCCGGCTCGGGCGCCGCTGGTGCCGCCGGTAGCGCGGGATCGAGCGGTGGGCCGCCCAACGGTGGCGCCGAAGCTGGGCGGGGGAACGCGCCGGCCGCCGGCACGGGCGCGGACCCGGACGCTACCGCGCGCGGATCCGCTCTGCCTCCGGCAGCAATGCCGTCGCCGGTCCTTGTGCCGCCGAGGGTTATCGCGACGCCGGGCGCGCTCTATCCCGGAGACGCCTTCCGCCTCACGGTCCGGCGCCAGGACCTCGGCGCCGCCGCCGTCGTCGAGGGCACCGAGGGGACCGTGACGATTCGGGCGCTCGTGCTCTCGACCGGAGATGTGCGGAGCGTCGACGTGGCGGGCTCATCGGGATCGGACGTACTCGATCGCGCGGCGGCGGAGGCCGTGCGCTCCTGGCGCTTCGCGCCGGCAACGCGCGACGGCGCGCCGATCGACGCCTATGTGACGCTGCGGATCCGCTACGTGGTGCGCTGAGGGACGATGCGGCCGGCGCGCCGGGCGGCGTCATAGACGCCGAATATCGCGAGCGAATACGCGACGTCGCTCATCAGCGTGTTGGGGAAGAACGGGACCCCGGCCGTGTACGAGGCGGCCAGTCCGGCCAGCGTGTGCGGGTAGAGCGGGCCGAACCACTCGCCCAAGTTTGTGATGAGATAAAACAGGGTCGCGGCGGCTGCGGCCGTGCCCGCGATGCCGAGAGGCGAACGCCGTCGCAGCATAACCCGGCCGAGGATGATAATCGCAAGGTACGCGGCATAGACCGGCAGCATCCCGGCGCCGTAGAACCCGAGCACGGCATCGGAGAGCGCGACCGCCCCGAGCGGCACGGCAACCGCCCACGCCCCGGGCAGCACGGCGCCCCCGAACAGCGCCAGGGCATCCATCGGTTGGAAGTGCCACGGGTGAGGCATCAGGCGGAGCAACACCGCGGCACCGATCAGCCCGTAAGGAAGCGTGCCCAGCCACAGGGGCTGTTCAGCGGGGGTTCGTCTCACTCGGTCATCACCGGCTGGGGGGTTCTGGCCTGCGAGATATGAATCCTTTGCTCCGATGACACGGCAGTCTGCACGGCGCGCGCATGTGTTCATGATCCAGGGGACCGCCTCGCACGCCGGCAAGAGCACGCTGGTTGCGGCCCTTTGCCGCATCTTCGCGCGCGAGGGCCTTCGCGTTGCGCCATTCAAGGCCCAGAACATCTCGCTCAACGCCGCTGTGACCGCCGGCGGCGGCGAGCTCGGCGTGGCGCAGGCGGTGCAGGCGCGCGCCGCCGGTATCGAGCCCGCGGTCGAGATGAATCCGATCCTCGTCAAGCCGGCCGCGGCGGGTCGCATCCAGGTCGTGGTCCTCGGACGAGTGGCGGCCCCGCCGCCTCGAACAGTCCTCTGGCGGGCCATCACACGGTCGCTGGATGTCCTGCGGGCGCGGTACGACCTGGTGATCCTCGAGGGCGCCGGCTCGCCGGTCGAAGTGAACCTGCGTCAGTCGGATCTCGCCAACATGCGGGTCGCGCGCTACGCGGCCGCGCCGGTGCTGCTCGTAGGCGACATCGACCGTGGCGGTGTCTTCGCCTCGCTCGTGGGGACGATGACCCTGTTCGATCGAAGCGAGCGCAGATGGGTCCGTGGCTTCGTCATCAACAAGTTTCGCGGCGACGCAGGGACGCTGCGGCCGGCGCTGCGCGATGTCGAGTCCCGCGCGCACCGGCCGGTGCTGGGCGTAATCCCGTACGCGCCGGCGTGGAGGCTGCCGGAAGAAGACGCCGTGGCGCTCGAACCGGCCGCGCCTGCCTTAGACGGATCGCACGAGCCTCAGGAGAAGTGGCTCGAGATCGCCATCGTGCACCTGCCGTACATCTCGAATTTCGACGAGTTCGACGCGATGGAACAGGAGGCCGGCGTCCGCGTCCGGTACGTACGTCCGGGACAGCGTCTCGGGCGGCCGGACCTGATCATCCTGCCGGGCAGCAAGTCAACGGTCGCCGACCTCCACGTGCTCCATCGATCGGGTCTCGCCGGCGCGGTGACGCAAGCCGCCGCGGGCGGAACCCCGGTGCTCGGTATCTGCGGCGGCTACCAGATGCTGGGCCGCCGGATCGACGATCCCGAGCGCGTGGAATCGGACCAGCGTTCCGCCGAGGGCCTGGCGTTGTTGCCGGTCGTCACCGCGTTTGCCGGCACGAAGCGAACGGCCCGCGTGCGTGTCCGTCTCGGAGCCTCGCTGCCGCATCGAGGCGGTTTGATGGGCGCCTGGTCCGACATCGAGGCCGAGGGCTATGAGATGCACATGGGCCGGAGCACGCCGCTCGGACCGTCCTGGATTCGCATCGTCGAGCGCGCCGGCGCGCGCTGCGACGAACCGGGCGGCGCGGCATCGGCCGACGGGTTGGTGTGCGGCACGGCTGTGCACGGGCTCCTCGCCGACCCCGCGATCCGCCGGGCGCTCCTCGACGCGCTGTGGGCGCGCCGCGGCACGGCCGACGCCGCCGCCCGAGAGCGGGCCGACGCCGTCGGCTTCGCGACGCGGACCGGTGTCGCGACCCGGCGCGGCGACCCGCGCGCGCGTGGGCTCACGCTCGATGAGCGGCTCGACGGTCTCGCCGACCTCGTCGCGCGACACCTTGACGTCGACCGCGTCAGGATCATCGCGGGGCTGCCCCGCCAGTAATTGAGGGGCCGCGGGAGGCTGGGGGCAAGGCTTCCTACAGCCCGAAGGAACCGTTTCGCCCCGCCAGAAACTCGTATGCCGTGGCGTTCGTGGCCGTCATCACAGATCACGATTTTCCGAACCTCGACGAAGAGGAGGAAGTCCTCCGCCCGCTTGGGATCGAGTTGCGCCTTGCCAACCGCAACGACCGGCGGGCCTTCCTCATGGAGATCGCGGCCGCGGACGCGCTCATGAACGAATACGCGCCCGTGGACGCCGGCATGATCGGCGCGGCGGAACGGTGTCTTGCGATCGTGCGCTACGGCGTCGGCGTCGACACGGTGGACCTCGACGCGGCCACGAAGGCGGGCATCTGCGTCGCCAACGTCCCGGACTACGGGACGCAGGAAGTCGCGCTGCACGCCGTATCGCTCATGCTGGCGGTGCACCGCCGGCTCCGTACGTTCGATGCGGCGTTGCGGGCCGGGCGCTGGATGCTCGGGCCGACCGTCACGCCGCCCATTCACCGGCTGCGCGGCCAGACGCTCGGTCTCGTGGGCTTCGGCAGGATCGGGCGAATGGTCGCCGGGTACGCGGCGCCCTTCGGCGTCCACCTCCTGACGTACGATCCCTACGTCAGCCGCACGGCGGCAGGCGAGGCGGGCGCGACGCTCGTCGACTACGGCACGCTGCTGCGCCAGTCGGACATCATTTCGTTTCATGCGCCGCTCGGCGCAGAGACCCGGCATCTGCTCGGCGAGGAAGAGCTCCGGATGCTCAAGCCCACCGCGATCGTCGTCAACACGTCGCGCGGCGGCGTTATCGACACCGCCGCGGTCGCGCGGGCGCTGCGCGAGGGCCGGCTCGGCGGCGCCGGCTTGGACGTGTTCGAGGGAGAGCCGCTGGCGGCCGACCATCCGTTGCGCGAGGCGCCCAACACGATCTTGACGCCGCACATCGCGTGGTACAGCGAGGAAGCGCGGCGCACGCTCAAGCGGTCGGTTGCCGAAGAAGTGGCCCGCGTTGCCCGCGGGGAATGGCCGCGATCGCTCGTTAACACGGACGTGCGTTCGCACGCGAGACTCACCCGAAACCGGTGAACACCGCCCCGCGGGAACATCGAGTTAGCCGCGGACGCTTGACGGGTAGAAGGGATATGAGGTGAGCTAGATATGGTGAAGTTTCTCACGACGGCCCTTGGAGGCCTTACCGCCCTCACCGTCCTCGGGTTGGCGACGCCCTCAGGGCAGGCCATGCTCGGGATACATCGGGCACAGCCGGCCGTTCCGGTCTCGGTGATTTCGGATCCGGCAAACGCTGCTGTTCCGTTCGCGGCTCCGGTCAGCACAGCGCCGGCGGTGGCTCCGGAGGTCGTGCATCATACAGCTCCAAGTGTGGCCCCCGCGGAAACCCGCGCCGCCGCACCCGTCGCACGTCCGGCCGCCGCGCGTCCGGTCTATCGTCCGGCAGTCTCGGCCCCTGTCGCACGGCCGGCCCCGGCGGCTGCCCCAGGCATTCCGATGGGCGGCGCAGGAGCGATCACCAACATTCTGCTGAATCTGCCGCAGGTATTGCAGCAAGGTGGGCAGGCACCGCAATATGGCGTCCCTCAGGGTGGTCCGGCTGTGGTGCCCGACAACGGCGGGTGGGTTCCACCGGGACAACGTCACCGACGTGACCGGTGGCGTAATGACCAGGGCGGCAACCAGCGTAACGGCGGAGACGCCGAGCGCTAAGTCGATATAGAGTCAATTAGAAGACCGTGGCGGCCGCGGGAGAAGTCCCGCGGCCGCCCACTATTTATTCTTGGGTTCCTGTCACCGGGGTTGCTCCGGTGGGCCGCCTTCGCAGCCTTGCTCAAACCCGTGTTTCAGAACTTAAGAACCGGCAATTGCTGCGGATCAGGCGCGGGCCCCGGCCCCTGCGGAAAGCCCGGAATCTGCGGACCTTCGTACGGCTGCATAAAAAAGAACTCGGGATTGCCGCCGTTGCGCGGCATGGGCCCGGGCCGCAACTGGTAGATTCGGCCCTGATAGAAGAACAGGATGCGGTCGCAGTTCTGCTGCGACTGCGAGCCGTTGCCGGGGAAGGGCGCCTGCGACGGATTATTGCCCGGCTGGTTGAGCGGCGGGATCGGCACGAACTCCTTCGGATTGATGGGCGTGCCCTGTGCGGGGCGCACAAGGAGCTCGATGCGGCCCTGCCCGCCGCTGTGATGGCGGGTCCACGCCATCGCGGTCGCGCCGACTGCGAGTGTCGCCCCGACGGCACCGATCGCGATGCCCAAAACGAGCGTGCGAACCGTTCGCCCGTCCATTCGTGCCAACCTCCCGCTGCCGCTCAAATGAGCGTACCCTGGCACAGCGCACCAAACTGTTCTTTCCTTCTAATATCCCATTTTCCCGCCTATGCTAGAATTAGGACTGAGGTGGTGCCGAGTGGCCTTGGTGTTCACATTCCCCTGCGGCCGGTGCGGGAAGAAATACAGCATCTACTACCCGAAGACGTTCATATACTCCGTCTACGGCACCGGCACGCCCGCGCAGGGCCAGCGAGAGGACGCGGATGAGCAGGCATCCGGATCAATTGATGCGGCCCGGCAGCACGCGGAAACGTCCGGCAACGTCTGGATCGATGCCAGCCAGGTGTCCAAGGTCACCTGCACGTGCGGTAAGAATCTGGACTTGAACATCGCGAACCATCCGCGCGTACCGCAACGCAAGGGGCAGACGGTGGCGCGTCAGACGGGCGTCATCGCGTTCCCGACCGTGCGGAAGGGGACGCATGCGCCATCGCACGGGCCGAAACCGGAGTCGTAAGAATTTAGTCGGCGGTACCTACGCGGGCTTCTGCGGACCTTCTCCAACGACAAGACGGGTGATTTTCACGCCGCGCGGCGTGACTTCCGCATCGTACTCAACAGGCTCGCCCGGTTCGAGCCGGCGACGCCCGGCTCGGCGTACGACACGGCGGTGGACGAACACGTCTCGGCCTTCACGGTCAATCACAAACCCATAGCCCATCCGGCTGTCGAACCACTTCACAACGCCGCGTTCCACAACGATGCTGCATTGGCCGGCGCGTCCAAGCGCTCCTGTGCCATTGTCCGACGAGCGATTTGGTCTAACGGCCCATCACCATCGACGCGCTAAGGATAGAAGTACGGATAGTTCGCTCGTTCGCGTCGGTAGTGAGCGTCGGCATACCCTCGCCATGCGGGGACGTGGCAGAGACTACAATAATTGCCGATACCAACGGCGCATGTTAAGAACACAAAGCGACCCTACGCTCGCTCTCTGAGGAATTGTTCCATGCGTTCGGTGCCCCACTGGGAAATATTGCGGCCCTCCATTAGCAATTTGCTTTTCAACCTGCGGATTTTGTCCTGTTCAATTGGCACCGCGATTGCGGCGAGGGTGCTGCGATCGACGCCCTTGAAAAACCGAAGACCGCCGGTAGAAGGCTGGCGCGTGCGATGCGAGGAGACTTCTTCGTCCACCCAATGCTTGATCACGTCCTGCATTAACCGGCCCTCGAGGATTAGGCGAGCTCGAAATTTTCGATGCAGCTCCTTGGGGACGTGGATGCCCATCTTTGCCTCACCTCGCACCCGGGCTTCACCCTGGCGCTCGAGGCGTTCCCGCCGACCCCGCATGCCCGCCTCCCTTTGAATCGATGTCAGGACATCTGTAATTCTAGACGAGCCGACATCTTTTAGCAACTTCGCGCCAATATGCCAGTTTTAGCTTAGGAGTTTGGAGCCGGGCTTTTAACCCGGGCGTCGGGGGGATCGACGATGAGTCTCAAACCGATGATCAAGAGTGCTGTTGGAAGAAAGCGAAGCGCGTCGATCCGGCTTGCTTACATTTTGCCAGGTACGTTGCCGATCGGCTAGCGCACCGCGTCAGACGCGCATCCTGGGATCCAGAGCGTCCCGCAATCCGTCTCCCAACAGATTGAATCCCAGGATCGTAATGACCAGAGCCGCCCCTGGCAACACCGCCATATAGGGTGACGTTACCAAGTCATTCTCCGCGCCACTCAGGATCGCACCCCACTCCGGGGTCGGCGGCGGAGCCCCCAGTCCAAGGAACGAGAGTGCCGCTTCCGTCAGGATAGCGTTCGCGATCTGCAGGCTCGAAATGACAATGATGGGAGCGAAGATGTTGGGCAAGATGTGCTGCATCAGAATACGCCAAGGTCGCGCGCCTTCCGCGTGTGCCGCCTCCACGTAGGTCTGGCCCGTCGCCTGCAGCGTGGAACCACGAACGATCCGCGTATACACCGGGAACCCAAAGATCCCGATGGCGATAACGACGTTCTGAATGCCCGCGCCAAGGATCGCCACCATCGCGATGGCGAGCAAGATCCCCGGGAACGCGAGCATGACATCCACGACACGCATCACGAACGCGTCAATGCCGCCGCTGTAGTAACCAGCGGTCAGGCCCGCCGCCACCCCGGGGATCAGCCCGAGGAGGACGCCCGCGAACCCCACGCCGAGAGAGATCCGCGCGCCGTACAAGGTCCGCGATAAAATATCTCGTCCAAAGTCGTCGGTCCCCCCAAGATGGCCCAGGGTCGGCGCCTGCCGCGCAGCGGGGTAGTCGGGGCTCAAGGGTCCGTACGGAGCGAGCAGCGGTCCGAACTCCGCGATCAGCATGATGGCCGCGACGATGAGAACTCCTAACCGGCCGGCGCGGTTTCGCCTGAGCAGCCGGGTCACCACCGTGTTCATCCTTGATACCTAATGCGCGGATCCACCCACGCGTAGAGAACGTCTGTCAAGATATTCACTGCGATGAATTCAAGCGCGAACAGCAACACGACTCCCTGGATCACCGGATAGTCTCGAAACCCAATAGCATCGACAAGGAGCCGCCCGAGCCCATGCCAGGAAAACACTGTCTCGACGATGATCGCGCCAGAAATCAAGAATCCGAACTGCAACCCGATGACGGTGAGGACCGGGATGAGGGTATTCGGGAGCGCGTGTCGCAGAATCACCGCGAGCGGGGCGTGGCCTTTCGCGTGAGCCGCACGGATGTAGTCTTGCGACGTCACCCCCAGCATTTCCGAGCGCGTGATCCGGGCAATCGTCGCCGCTGCCCCGACTCCGAGCGTCACCGCTGGGAGCACAATGGCGAAGGCGCCCTCGTCTCCGCCCGTCGGAAACATCCGGAGCGTCACGGCAAAAACCCAAATGAGGATAAACGCAAGGACAAATGACGGTAGACTGATCCCCAGCATGGCCCCCGACGTCAACGCGACATCCCAGGGCGTGTTATGGGCATTGGCGGCCACGATGCCGGCCGTCAGGCCGACCAGCATCGCGACCGCGATGCCCGCCACCGTCAACTCCGCTGTGGGGATGAACGCTTGGGCCAAATGCACACTGACGGCCGTGGCATCACGATTCGATATCCCCAGGTCCCCCTGCAAGACACCCCTTATGTAGATGCTGTATTGCGTCCACAATGGCTTATCCAGGCCGAGGGAGTGACGTACCAACTGGACCGAGTCGTCCGTCGCTCCGAGCCCGGCCATGAGCCGCGCCGGATCGCCGGGGAGAAGGTGTACGAACATGAACACGAAGATCGTCACACCGAGGACGGTCGGAATCGCCGACATAACCCGATAGGCTAGGTATCCTCGCATGCGGCGCGACTCGGCAATCGCAGCAACCGGACGCGGCCTGGGAAAACCGTACCCAGTCGGCCCGCCACGATGTCGTCAGTGCATGCGCGCGTCTTGGACCTGTACCGTCTGATCGGGGAGCACATCCGCGTTCGAGACGCGCGTGCTGATGCCCGCGATGTCTAGTGGTTCCCCCAACCAAACCCACGGAGCGTCGGAGAAGATGATCATTTGAATTTTCTTGTAATAGACATTGCGTTGCGCAGTAGAGGTGGTCCGGTCAGCCTGGGCGAAAAGCGCGTCGACCTTCGGACTGCTGTAGAAACTGGCGTTGAACAGCGCCGGCGTCCACGCCGCTGTCGCGAAGTTCGCCCGAAGCGCCCAGTCAGTCGCTCCATTCGATGGGGAAAATCCGAAGAGGATCAACTGCGAGGTGCTCTTGTCGGGACCGAGATACAGGTTCGTGTCGTACGTGCCCGATTCCATCGGGACGACTGTCACGCGCACGCCGATTTGCGAGAACTGTTGCTGGAGGAAGACGCCCTCCTTCTGCGAAAACGTGTCGTTGGGAAGCCAAAGCGTGGCCGTGAAGCCGTTCGGGTAGCCACTTTCGGCAAGCAACTGTTTCCCCTTTGCGGGGTCGAATGGATACGTGCCCACGGGGGCGTATCCGTCCAGCTGTGAGCCGACGACCGATCGCATTTCCCGAGCATACCCGAGATACAGTGTCGAGATCAGGGCCTGCTTGTTCACCGCATAGTTCATCGCCAACCGCACGTTGCGTTTGCTGAACGGCGCGTAGTGCTCGTTCATCAACAAACAAGTCTCGAAGATGCTCGGCGTCGAGCTCACGCGCACCCCGGCCTGGCCGGCGAGCGACTTGACGTTCACTGGATCAAGCGGATAGACGAACTGTGCTTCCCCGGTCTTTAACATCGCGAGCGCCTGGGTGCTGTCCGGCACGTCTCGGAACACGATCTCGTCGACGGCGGGCAACCCGGGTTGCCAATAGTGCGGATTCTTCTTCGCGACTATTCGATCTCCCCTCGTCCAGGATTCAAAGACGAAGGGGCCGGTGCCGACCGGGTGTGTGGCGATGCCCTGATTCCCGTACTTGACAAGCGCAGCCGGACTGATGATCCCGTCTGACGGGTGAGCCAAGTTGTTAATCAATGTCGCCGACGGGTGAGCGAGCTGCATCTGAACAGTGCTGTCGTTCACAACCGTGACCTGCGCGATCCCGCTGACGGTATGGTACAAGCCGTATTTCTGGATGTGATTGGCAGGATTAAGGACCCGGTCGAAGTTGGCTTTCACGGCCGCCGCATTGAATGGCGTCCCGTCTTGGAACGTCACCCCCTGCCGCAGGTGGAACGTGTACATGAGGCCATCGGCAGATACGGCCCAGGTTGTCACCAGCACGGGCCGGACTTTCATCGTCGCATCGAATCCGAACAGCCCGTTGTAGAATGCTCGGCCGATGCCCAACCCGACGTTGACGCCGTCGTTGAATGGATCAAGGGTGTTCGCGTCCTCGTTTTGAACAACGATTAGCCTCGTTGGCGCCGCCGCCCCGGTACGACCAACGGCCAAGATCGCCATGACACAGAACGCAAGCACCGCTGCACTTCCTCGCAACCACATGCCCCCCGCCCCCTCTGTGATGAGCCGGAATTCCGTTTGGGCGTTTCGACCGGGAGTTTCTTTTTCGGGTCTGAAGCTCCTCCCTGCGAAACATTCTGGTCGACCTCTCGTACGCCGTGCTCGATCCGCAGGTGCGCTACGGCTAGTTCGCTCGCCGGGGCACCGACTACCGCGGCGGCCGCCGACCCGCGCCGGGGCTATCGTCGGGCGGTGCGGCGCTTCGCCCGCCACCGCATGGCGGTGGCAGGGGCGGTGTTTCTCGCCGTCATGCTGTTGGTCGCCGTGGCGGCGCCCGCGGTGGCGCCGTATCCGTACGACCGGCAGGACCTGCTGGAAACGTACGGTGCGCCGGACCGTCTCCATCTCGCCGGCACCGATGCGCTCGGCCGCGATCTGCTGAGCCGGCTGATGTACGGAGCCCGCGTCTCCATCAGCGTGGGGCTCGCGAGCGCTGCCGTCGTGCTGGCGGTGGGCGTACCGGTCGGCCTCGCGGCGGGCTACTTCGGCGGCATCTTCGATCTCCTGCTGATGCGCGTCGTGGATGTGGTCTACGCGATTCCTTACCTGCTGCTCGTGGTGCTGCTGCAGACATTCTTTACCGCCTTCCTGCCGGCGGTTCATGCCGGCCCGCTGGTGTGGCTGCATGCCTTGAATATCGGCACCCGCGGCGTCGCCGCGATCATTCTCGCGCTGTCCCTCGTAGGGTGGCTCGACGTCGCGCGTGTCGCGCGCGGGCAGTCGCTCGCGCTGCGCTACCGCGAGTTCGTCCTGGCTGCGAAGAGCCTCGGCGCTTCGGACCGGCGGGTCGTCGCGGCGCACCTCTTGCCGAACATCGTGGCGCCGATCATCGTCATGGCGACGTTGCTCGTGCCGACGTTCATCATTGCGGAGGCGGGGCTCAGCTTTCTCGGTCTTGGCGTCCAGCCGCCGCTGCCGAGCTGGGGCCTCATGATCGCGGAGGGCGTTGACGCGATCGAATCCTATCCGCGTCTGGTTATCGCGCCGGCCCTCGTGCTGGCCGCGACCTTGTTGAGCCTCAACTTCGTCGGCGACGGCCTTCGGGACGCGCTCGATCCGTCGGGGCAGCGCTGAGCAACGCGCACGGATCTCGGCGCGGGCGCGACAGACGCGGATAGGTCAGAAGAGAGGACTCCTTCGGGCACAACGTCTCTGACCTGACGCCGTTCGGGGGGACGTTGATGTCACGCAGTCGCTTCCTGTGGTTTGCTCCGCTCTTGGCCCTTGCGTTCGGGATCCTCGCTGGCGTCGCCGGGCCCAAGCCCGGCGGTCCCTCGGGGCCTCCCCTGAAGCACTCCGAAGCGCGCGATGCCGGCGAAACGTTCTGCCCCGCGAAGACGCTGGTCTATGGGGCGATCGTGATTCCGAACGGCCGGTGCTATCTGATCGCGGTCCTGCGGGGTCGCCGCGGCACGTTCCTCGCGTTCGCGCCCGAGGACACGCACATACCGCCCGGGCAGCGGGTTCGGCTCGACACGCCCGCCGGTCCGAAGCTCAAAGGGCGGCTGTTCCTCGTGCCGCTCGAGACCGACGTCGCCCTCGTGCCGGTGAACAATCTCACGCTGGTGCCGGCGCGGATCGACGACTCCGGCATACGGCTCACGATCGTCGTCCTCGGGACACAGGCGCCGAATCCGCCCGCCGTTATCATCGACGAGCGGGAACGTTGATCTCACCGCTGGCGCGTAGCGGGGTGACACGCATGTCGCGACTTGGTGGACTGTGGCTCGCTGCCGTGCTGATGCTGACCGTTTGCGCGGTTCCTATCATCATCGTTCCAGGACCGCGGCCGGGCGGGGCTGTGCGGCTGCCCGGAGAAATCATGTCCCGCAGGGCGGGCCAGGCGTTCTGTCCCTCGGTCCCTTTGATGTATCGCTCCTTGATCATTCCGGCCCGCCGTTGCTATCTGATCGCGGTGATGCATGATAGCCGGGGCATGTTCCTTGCGTTCGTGCCTCAGGACACTCACATCACGCCCGGGCACCTGGTCAGGTTGGATACTCCGGCCGGCCCCGCACTCAAGGCGAGACTGTATCTCGTGCCCATCCACACGTATGGGATCTTGGCTCCCGTGGATACGCTCGCGCTCGTGGCCACGGAGATCCAGGACGCCGGCATGCAGTTCTCGATCAAAGTCGTGGAGACGCCGGTTCCCAATCTGGTGGTCACCTTGAACGTGCAGGTGTAGAGGGCTGATCAGACCGTCGGCAAAGAGCGGCCCCGACCACCGAGCACCACGCGAACTCGACTTAATCCCTTGTTCGCACTCATAACGCTCCGGCAGACTCGGCCTGATCGGTCGGACGTAATCTAAAAGCTATTCAGCTGCATGTTTGGAATCCCACGGGTGGCCAAGGAATGCTGCGGTGGACTTACGCGACGAGACCGCCGATGATTGCCCCAAGAAGCATAGGTCCGATGTGGGCGATGAGTACGACAAATACGCCGAAGCCGGCGATCGCTCCGATGAGCGGAAGGCCGGTGAGGGCTGAGCCGAAGAAAAACAGCGCGACCCCGATCACGACGATTGGTAAGAAGACTGCCATGATCGCCGGTTCCAACCCGCCTGCTTTCTTACCGCCGATGAAGCCGGCAATAAACGGTCCAACTACAGGCAGCCAAAACAGCAGGACGGAGATGAGAAACATCCACCACATCCCCCTCGAGACATTGCTCTTGCGATGTGTCGACATAGTCCCTCCAAAGGGACGCGGCCTTTGACAGCGCAATGTGCCGCCTATAATATGAAAGGTACTCTTACCGCGGGCGGTTAGCTCAGGGGTAGAGCGCATCCTTCACACGGATGAGGCCGCAGGTTCAAGACCTGCACCGCCCACCAAACTCAACGATAGCAAGGCTTCCATCGCGTTTCTGGCTTCGAAACCCGAGGCGTTATCCACAGGAAAAGAATGCGCTCACCCGCTAAAGACCGCTGTTGGCTCATTCCTCCTAAGTAAGCGAGTAGCCAACTGCTCAACGCACACGCTGGCGAGTTACGAAGAAATCCTCGCACGGTTTCAGAATGCTGTTGCCGAGGAAGTCTCGGCTCTGACTGTTCAGCGACACCTGACCGACCTTCGGGTTTCCCTCAAACCTGTCAGCGTTCACAAGCACTTCACCGTACTTAGGACGTTCTTCAACTGGTGCGTAGCGACCGCAGTTCTGGCAGACAGTCCGATGCGCGGTCTGACGATGAGAGTTCCCAAGGCTCTGCCCAAGGTTCCTGAGGACGAGACTGTCAGGGGCCTGCTGGCTGCGTGTCCTGACACCTTCGAAGGCCGCAGAAACAAGGCTCTCGTTTCACTCCTGGGAGACTCGGGTTTGAGGATCAGCGAAGCCTTGCGGCTTAGGGTCGAGGACGTGAACTTCTCGACGCGGACCCTGGCTGTTCATGGCGGCAAGGGTCAGAAGGATGGGGTTGGCTTCTTTGGGGCTGAGACAGCACAGGTGCTCCGTTCCTGGTTGGGGATCAGACGAGAAGCAACGCCAGAAGACTTCCTCTTCTGCGATCAACAGGGACGTGCTCTGAGCCGTTCGCACGGAACACATATCCTGCACCGACTCTTTGTCCGCGCTGGCCTCACTCGCAAGGTCGGTCCCCATGCACTCAGGCACTATGCGGCTACATCCATCCTGAAGCAGACCGGCGACCTGGAGTTAGTCCGCCAAGTCCTCAGGCACGAATCCCTGGCAATGGCTCTCCGTTATGCGCATCTAGCGAAGCCGGACGTGTCCAGGAAGTTCAGGAGAGCAAGTCCACTAGACAATCTGAGAGCGGGACGGTGACCGTCCGTGCTGTCCTTCACAGATTCGGCGCTCCTGGCAATGAGGGTGACCGCATTCTGTCTCTGGGGCCAGAAAACCAAAAGACACCGACCCTCCGACCTCCGTTTGGTAGCGACGGTGGGTGTGATGGTGAGGATGCGGAAGCCCTTGCTCGGACATTGGGCAGGAAGTCTACTCGGTGGAACGAAAAGGGCGCGCCACAATGATGGTAACTGGGGGTCGCCCATGCGAAAGAGCCTAATTCTTGTGTTGGTCCTAGCGTTGGGGGTCGCAATAGGAGCACTCGGGAATCGAGTGCTCGCGCAATACGCAGCGAGCCCGATGGCACCGGAATCGAAAGGTCTTCACTCGACGATCAAGTTCGAACAGGTGGTTTCAGGCCACCTCAAAGACGTGAACGGCAAGTACAAACTACGGGTCGGCGAGGCGACCTATGATCCCGGCGGCTACATCGCCGAACATCAGCACCGAGGACCAGGAATACGTGTCGTCACTGCTGGCGAGGTGACACTGCTACAAGAGGGTAAGGCGACCGTGTACAAGACCGGCGACTATTGGATGGAAAGCGGCGATATTACGAACTCGGCGTCCAATAAAGGCACCGTGCCAGTCACTATCGTGCAGTTTGAACTCCTACCGGCGGACCTCAAGGGAGGTTCGGCGTTCGTCCCTGTCAAGTGAGTGCAAGTAGTAGTTGCTAGAAAGTCAATCAGATAACCGAATGCCAGGAGAAGCGGGAGCGGGTCAGGGATGCTGACTCGCTCTCGTCTTTGTTTGCCTCAGTATTGTCAGAGGACTCGGGAATCGCTTAATCGGGCCCTTGATCCTTTCGCGTCGAAGGAGTCTTGGGAGCAGCGCAGTACGGTCGGGATTAAGATCTTTGAGCATCTGCCAAGTAAGGTCTTTGGAGAAGACAAAGTGCGTTGGAAGCCCTGGTCACAGCAAGTGGATGCGCGGACTCTCGCGTGCGCAGAAGTCGCGCAGCATACCAGCGCGGCGTTGTATTGGCCGTTCAGTTTGGTGATCGCTGTCTCAGCTTCAGAGACGAGCGTGCCCACGTCCCCCGGTAAAGAAAGGGTGAGTCCTGTCAGGGGGGCAGGGATGAAGGCCTCGAACTGACAGGCACGACGGTATCTCGCCGGCGCAGGGAGAGTAGGATTGTATTGCCAAGTTTTCTTGATTAGTCGTCCTCGCATAGGCCCCCTCATCCTGCACTATAGTAAAAAATATCAGATAAGCTTTACTAACGCGAACCACTAGTAAAGGATAGTGGTTAAGGCTTACTAACGAAGATTCTTAGTAGAGACTGTTCGACCGTGAGCCCGCAAATCTGGCCGAGAAGAATGGACTCTCTTTGAAGACGACCCACCTGAAGGCTGCAAGCATCCACAGAGCATATCAGGTTGTCCGCACGTTCCCGCGGTGGGCACGGCAATTGGTGAGATTGAGACAAACACTCGCGGAGTTTCAGCGTTTGAAATCCCAGGACGTTGCCACAGGTGGCCACCGAGAACGAGCTGTGGGCGGTCCTTCGCCAATGCCCGACGACTGGCGAGCGCAGGGGAACGAATTCGTATCCGTGAAGTCAAGCCCGCGAGGGGGGCGTGGGATGTGAAGCTTGGAGTCCTCTTGAACGCCGAGTATCCGGCGAGCGAATTGGTAGCGCTGGGACGGCTCACCGAGGAGCTCGGCTACGATCAGTTGTGGTACACGGATATCCGGATGTTCCGCGAGTGTTACATTGGCCTCGCGGCCGTCGCGGCCAACACCCGCCGCATTCACCTCGGTCCCGGCGTGACCGATCCGTACTCGAGGCATCCGGCCGTGACGGCATCCACGATCGCAACGCTGGACGAGATGAGCGGGCAACGCGCGCTGCTCGGACTCGGCGTCGGATCGACGGGGTTCCGGGAACTCGGCATTCGCGCCGAGCACCCGGTGGCGGCGCTGCGCGAGACGGTCGGCCTGGTCCGGCGGCTGCTGCGGGGCGAAGAGGTTACCTTTCAGGGTAAGGTGATTTCCCTCGCCGGCGGCCGCCTCCAGTTCACTCCGGTGCGGCGCGACATCCCGATCTACTTCGCGACGCAGGGCGCGCGTATCACGGAACTCGCGGGTGAAGTCGCCGACGGCGTGATGATCGCGAATACGGCGCTGCCGTCCGCGGTGGATTTTTATCTCGACTGCGTGAAGCGCGGGGCCGAGAAGGGCCGCCGGACGCTCTCGCACATTGATGTGGTCCTCCGATTCGAGATGTGCATCAGCGCCGATCCGGCCGAGGCCGAGGCGGTCATGCGCCGGCGGGTCGCCATGCGGGTGGCCGCCGGCTATGGCCACTGGGACTATCTGGAGCGTCTCGGCGTCACGCTGCCGCAGGCGTTCATCGACATCGCGGCGACTGGGAATCTGCGGGCCGCCGCCGACGCGAGCAACCTGCTGCCGCCCGAGGCCGTCGCGCGGATGGTGCTGGCCGGCGATTCCGACGGTGTTGCCGCGCAACTGTCCGCGGCGATCCGGCCCGGCGTGACGCGGCTGATCGTCCGGCCACACGCCGCGCCGGGCGGGTCTGTCGGCGAGGTGCTGCGACGGTTCGCACACGAGGTGACGCCGCGCATCGGCGCGGCCGCGCACTGATGTCAACATCCGAGACGAGAGGGAGGACGGCATGCCGGTCGTAAGGATCGAGATGTACGAAGGGCGGTCCATCGAGCAGAAGCGGGAACTGGTTCGCGGCGTGACCGACGTCGTGGCCCGCGTGACGGGCAACCCCGCCGACGCCGTTCATGTCATCATCGAGGAGATTAAGCGCGAAAACTGGAGCATCGGCGGGCTGCTGCAGCCCGACCGGCAGAAGCGGTAGTCTCCGAACCGGCCGAAAGTTATTCTGCGCCGGGCCCCGGGAAGGGAGCGAACGAGATGCCGAGGGTCGTCAAGTTGAGTACCAAGGACATGCCGCCGATGGATCTGACCAAAGGCATGCACACCCGCTACATGGTCTGCCGCGAAACCGTGGGCAGCGAAGCGCTCCGGATGGGTGTGTGTCACCACGAGCCGGACATGGCGGACCTCACGTGGGAAGGCAAAAGCGAAGAATCGTTCTACGTGGCCAAGGGCAGCATCCGCGTGATCTGGGAGGGCGGTGCGGGCGAGCGCGGCGACGTCGTGGTGCGTGAGGGCGAGCAGATCTACCTGCCCACGGGGTTCCGGTACATTCTGCGGGCCACCGGCGAGCCGGCCATCAACGTCTTCGGCATCGGCGGCACGTCGACCAGCCTTGAACCGGTCGTCGGCCCCGAACGGGCCAAGGAGATCAAGGCGGCGGCGGATCGGGCGGTGCGGATGTGAGCAGCCACCGGACCGGCCGCGAATGCGGCACGATCAGCCGCGTGACGAGACGGCGGCTGCTCGGGTCGGCCGCGGCGGCGGCCGGCGCTGCCGCGGGGTCGTTCACCTGGTTTGCCGAGCGCGGCCCGGCGTACGGCGCCGCGCCGAGGGTGGTGCGGATCCTCCAAAGCGAGCCGGTGTTCGGCTTCAATCCGGTGCTTGAGTCGACGAACTGGCCGGAGACCAACCGCATGGTCTACAACGGGCTGACGGACCTGAGCCCGTCGGGGCAGTTCGTCCCCGGGGTGGCGCGCGCCTGGACGGTCAACGACAAGGGCGACACGTTTACGTTCAACCTCACGCCCGGGATCAAGTTCACCGACGGCACGGAGCTCACGTCCGAGGACGTGAAGTTCACGTACCAGCTGCTCGTCGATCCAAAGACGGGCTCCACGCTCGGCAGCTTCGTCTCGAACCTCAAGAGCGTCGACACGCCGGACAAGTACACGGCTGTGCTGCGCTTCGACGGGCCGAACGTGCTCATGATGCCGCTCGTCTCGCCCATGGGCATTCTGCCCGCCCACCTCTGGGCGGGGAGCGATCCGCGCACCAACAAATACCTCCACGCCCCGGTGGGATCCGGGCCCTTCATCGTCACGGAATGGCAGCACGGCGACCACATCAGCTTCGAGCGCAACCCCAACTACTTCCGGAAGCCGAAGCCGTACGTCGATCAGGTGTTCTTCAAGATCGCGCCCGACGCGTCGACCGGGCTGCTCGCGTTCCTCAACCACGACCTCGACGTCGTCCTGTCTCAGGGCATCCCCGGCGGGCCCCCGTACGACCAGATGCGCAGGATCCTCGACGCCAAACCGGCGGGCCTCGTCGCGACGGAGTTCGAGCAGAACTGGGTGCAAAATCTGTTCGTCAATACGTCGAAGCCGCCGTTCAACAACGTGAAGGTGCGGCAGGCGCTGGCCCACGCGATCGACAAGGCCTTCATTATCAAGTCGCTGCTGTTCGGCTTCGGCAAGCCCGAGGAAACGCTGGTTCCCGATACGCCGGCGACCAAGTGGGCGCACGCCTCCAACATCCGGCCGTACGACCACAGCGTGGACAAGGCGAACGCGCTGCTCGACGAGGCAGGCCTGCCGCGCAAAGGCGGCGCCCGGTTCCCCGTGACCATCCTGGCTACGGAGGGCTTCCGGGTGAAACTGTCCGAGGCGCTCAGGGAAATGCTGCGGACCGTGGACATCGCCGCCGATATCAAAACCTACACCTACGGCGAGTACATCGGCCGGATCCGGCAGCAGGACACCGCCGCCTGCATCTGGACGCTGTTTATCTCGAAGCAGATGGATCCCGCGGCGATTTGCGAGTACGTGAACGGCAAGAATGCCAAGCCCGGCGGCACCAACTTCTCGGCCTGGGACAACCCGCAGGTGACCGAATGGATCCCGCAGGCACGGGCCACCACGGACCGCGCCAAACGGGCGCCGCTCTACGTCAAGATACAAGAGGTCGTGCATCAGGAGGTCCCGATCATCTCCCTTTATACCGCGAACGGCATCGATCTCTGGAACAGCCGCATTACCGGGTTGCACAGCGTCGATTCGCTGACCGGCACGATGGAGTCCGTCGAAGACGCGCGGATCACGGGCTGATCGGGAGAAGCGACCATGCTGACATTTCAGGGACGCGAGATCCCGGAGTCGCTGGCCGAGATCGTCGCCCCGCGGCACACCGCCGTGATCGTGCACGACATGCAGAAGGACAACACCGGCGCCGGCGGGGTCTACGACAAGGCCGGCCGGCGTATCGACGTGAGTAGGATCCTGCCGCCGCTCGTCCGCTTCCTCGACGACGCGCGGCGGCACGGCGTCCGGGTGATGTACACGCAGTACACCAACCTGCCGAACTTCGGCAGTTACACGGACGTGCGCATCCGGTCCGACTACCGGAGGCTGAACGACCTCGAGCAGCGGAAGGCCCTCGACGCCCTGGTCGAGGACACGCCCGGGTGGGACACGATCGATGAGTTGAAGCCCCAGCCCGGCGAGATCATCATCCGGAAGTTCCGCGTCGACGCGTTCATCGGCACGCCGCTCGAGCTGTTTCTGCGTCTCAACCGCGTTCGGACGCTGATCCACACCGGCATCGCGACCGAGGTCGGCATCCTGCCGACGGCCTGGCACGCGTTGAACGTCGGGTTCTTTCCGGTGGTGCCCGAGGACTGCGTCGGGCCGATGGAGCCGCAGTACCATGAGGACGCAATGCGATTCCTCCGCCGGCTGGCCATCCCGACCCGCTCGTCGGAGATCGTCGAAGCCTGGGGAGCCGCGCCGCGCCGATGACGTGAGGCCCGCGCCGGGATCGCGCCCATGACCTATCGCTACGTCGCGGGGAGGCTCGTCCAAAGCCTGGTATTGATCGTGCTGGTCGTCAGCACGGCGTTCGTCCTGATCCACGTGGCGCCGGGCGACCCCGTAACCTATCTGTACGGAGGCCAGTCCGTCAGCGCGGAGGTCCTGGCCCAGGTTCGCCACTCCTGGGGGCTCGACCGGCCGGTGTGGGCCCAGTACGCCGGATACATGGGTAACGTCGTCCGCGGCAACCTCGGCTACTCGCAGATCAATTTCCAGCCGGTTGCCGATATGCTCGCTGGGTCGCTCCCGAATACGTTGTTGCTCATGATCCCGAGCGTGCTGCTCGCCGTCTCCTGCGGTACCGTGCTCGGCATCGCGGCGGCGCGCCGTTCCGGTACCGCCACCGACTATGCCATCGGCGCCGCGTCGCTGATCAGCTACGCGACCCCGCCATTCTGGCTGAGCGTCATCTTCATCGTGGTGTTCGCGAGCAGGCTCCACTGGTTTCCCACGCAGGGCATGGCGACGCTCGGCGCGGCCGGGGGTGCCGTGGCCCGGGCGCGAGACATCGCGTGGCACATGGTCCTGCCGCTCGGCGTCCTGGCGTGGTGGTACTCGGCCGCCTTCACGCGCCTGACCCGGGCGTCCGTCCTCGAGGAGTCTCGCAAGTCCTATCTCATGACCGCGCGCATGAAGGGGCTCTCGGAATTCAAGGTGTTCTACCGGCACGCGCTGCGGAACGCGATGCGGTCCGTGATCACGGTGCTGGGAGTGCAGCTGGGCACGATGTTCGCGGGCGCGGTCATGACGGAGATCGTCTTCGCCTGGCCGGGCACGGGCCGCATCATCTACACCGCGATCCTCCAGCACGACTATCCGGTGGTGTTGGGATTTTTCTTGATCGTCGGCGCCGCGGTGATCGTGGCGAACCTCCTGGTGGATCTGGCGTACGTCGTGATCGACCCGCGGATCCGGTATCAGTAATGCGTGACGTCACCGCGGTCACGGGAAGGCCACCGTCTGCTCGAGCGGACGGCGAGCGGTTTCGCCGGCTGCGGCTGGCGTGGAAGGCGCTGAGCCGGCAGCGGTTGCCGCTGGCGGCGCTGGCGATGCTGGTGGCGTTCGGCGCCGGTGGAGCGCTCGCGCCTGTCATCCTGCCGCACGACCCCAACGCGATGACGGGCGACACGCTCAGCCCCGTCTCTGCGGCGCACCCCCTCGGCGCGGATTACCTCGGACGCGACGTGCTGACGAGGACGGTGTACGGAATCAAGGCGTCGTTTATCGTAGGGCTGGCGGTCGCGGCGACGGCGATGTCGGTCGGCCTGGCGTGCGGCCTGCTGGCCGGCTACTACGGCGGCTGGGTCGAGCACCTGCTCATGCGGGCGGCCGACGCGCTGCTCATTCTTCCGGGCTTCTTCCTGGCCTTGCTCGTCGCGTTTCTGTTTGGCGGCCGGCTGGTCACTGTGATCATGCTGTTGGGCCTTACGGGCTGGCCGCAGATCGCGCGGATCGCGCGGGCCGAGGTTCTCTCGCTCAAGGCGTCCGAGTTCGTAGAGAGCGCCCGGGCCATAGGCGCCTCCAACCGCCGGATCGTGCTCCGCGAGATCCTGCCCAACGCGCTGCCCCCGGTCCTGGCGATGTTGGCCTTGTTGATGTCGTACGGGATCCTGAGCGAGGCGTCACTCAGCTTCCTCGGCGTCGGCGACCCGAACGTGATCAGCCTCGGCGGCATGCTCAGCAACGGGCTGCAGTATGCCACGACGGCGTGGTGGGTGCCGACGTTTCCTGGCGCCGCGATCTTTCTGCTGGTGCTGCTCCTGAACACCGTCGGCGATGGCCTGAGCGTGGCGCTAAACCCCTACGCCCGGCAGACCGGCGGCCGCGTCACCTTCTAATCCGAGTGCAGCGGGGACTCGCGGGGAGATTTGCATCGCATTTGAGTGAAAGTGGCGTTCCCGCAGGACTCTAGCCATGCAAGGCTTTCTCGACAGCCTTGTGGTTGCGCCAAATCGCGAACAGGAGTACACGGGCAGCGTCCGAGGGTTCGCGCCGATGCTGCTCCCAGTCCTGGATGGTGCGCGTCGAAAGCATGTAGCGTTGAGCAAACTCCTCTTGTGATAGACTGAGCCGTTCGCGCAGGGCGCGTACATCAGTACGCGGCGGGACGTAATGTGGCGCACCGAGTTCTCTCGTTTCGCTATCGTCCTCCCGCGCAAACCGCGCGATGTCGGCTTCCGTGAGCGTCTTGATTTTCTTGGCATTCACACGACCGCGTCTTTCACGGATTTCGCTGTTTGTGCGCCTCGCGGTGGCCATCTAGCTCCTCCCTCTCCGACTTCGATGCCGGTCGCGCTGAGATAATTCGCCTTCGTGTTTCCCCTCGGCGTCCATATCACGACGAGGATATGGCCTTCAACCTCTCCGATATTGACGAATCTCGCCTCGCCCCAATCGCGACGCCGATCTTCGACCTCTATGAAGTCGCCGTCGAAAAGCTTGGCCGCGTAATCGAAATCGAACCCCCGTTCCTCAAGGCAACGTGCACTCTTCGCTTCGTCCCACTCGAAGCCGTCGAAGTCGTCTGTCGCGCCCACGTCCATACTCTACTACGGCAGTGCCGTATAGCGCAACATGGACGTTCCGGTAGCTGGCGATCCCGCACCCTAACGAAATAGGATCGTGCGCGTGACAGGAAAGGACTCTGGTCAACCGACAACAACCCTGCATCGACTGGAGACCCGATGCCGCGAACGTTGGTGACCGGAAACTAGAAGATTAGCTGGCCAGGATGGCGACCTTAATATCTAGCCACGGCCCTTCACGGTTGAAGTCGGGCGAGCGCCTTGTTGGGGACAGGCTGCCATGACACTCCTGTGTCTACCAAGACGTCTTTCCTCGGGCGGCGGATCGAATCGCTGAGCGCCGCTGACGGTTAGACGTGCGACGGCTTGGCCGAGAACCGCAGACTAATAGCCGAGTTGTCTCCCGTATCTACCGGTACGGCCTTGCCGATATTCGAGGTGAATGCAGAGCGCTTGAGGGTTTCACGGCAGCCACCGCCCAATAGCCGTGTCCGGGTTCGCTCGATCTCGTGCGTCCTTCGAGATAGAGCGCGCGGCGTCTGAGCAAATGCGCGATACGGATTTGGACTTCCGCGGGATCGAACGGCTTCGTTAGAACATCCGTGGCGCCGTTCGCGACAATCCGGTCTTTCGATTCGGCGCTCGTCTCACTGGTAAGTGCGACGATAGGCAGATAAACGCCCACTGGAATCCGGGCGGTGACCACGTGGAGCAAAGCCAAGCCGTCCGTATTTGGCATGCACAGGTCCAGAACAATGAGGTCTGGGAGGAAGCGGAGGAGGAGATCCACGATGGCGCCCGGATCCGTGGTGCTCCGAAATTCCGCCGGGGTCAGTTGTCCCACGATCCGTTCGAAGAAGCCCACAGTTCCTTCTTCTTCGTCGACTATCAAGATACGAGGTGTACGGCTGTCCGTGCTGAGTGCGCCATGAACCTTCTGAACGTGCATATCGTCGGATTGTGGTTTGTTGCCGGCGTAGACGAACGGCGATTCCGAGGCGCTGGCTCCCATGTGCACCCTCCCCCGTTGGTGTGTCTTATTATTGCGGGCTCTGCCATAGGGCACGGTATCCGCATCGATACGGGGGGAGGTCCGTATTTCTACGGATGCCGCGGGAATGCCCGACTACGGCAGCCCGAATTCTTCCCGGGAAACTCTCGGAAACGTATGCTGCACTCACGGAAATGCGGGCGACGCGTGGCTGGGGAGCGCCGAGGGAGCCGCACCCGCGCAAGCCGTGAGGAGTGATCCCCGCGCTGCGCGGTTAGCGGCGTTTAAGCGCCGTCTTCAACCCGAAGAGTTTCCGGCCTCAGATGTAGAGCGCACCCTCACATGGATCGCTACAACTTCCAAATGCTTTTCGCGGTGCCCGGCCGGAAGATTCGTATTTCCTTTATGTTTCCACCGGAGTCGTAAACTTGGAAATCAATTCCGATCGCATCATAGATCAGGTTCTTCAATCCCGGGCCGGGGATCGTCTCGACTGATGGCTTGCCGTACGCCTTCAACACATCCGCGCGTGTGTTTTGGAGACCGATGCCCTCCTGCGTCTTCCACGGTATCACCGCGTATGTAAAGCCAACGGCGAACCACTCGACCCTGTGAGATCCATCAGCGCCTGCGCCAAAGTCCAGCGACGACCAACTGTAGAAAGCGAAGGTCGCACTTCGGTACTCAGGATCCAGCACCTGTGAAACAGCGGCCGTTCCATTCATCTTGTTGAGTTCGTCGAGCGTCATCTTTAACGTCCACTTTCCGATACGCACACCCGGCACAATGACCTGGTCGTCCCGCGGACTCTGCGCCAAGGCGACGGGGACCGCCAAGACCATGACCAACAGAAAGAGCGGCGCTGTTCTCATCCCGGCCGCAGCGTTCGTTGCGCTCCTTCGGTCACCCTCCACCACGACACAGCCTGCGGCTCTCGCGGCCCCTGAGAAGCCTGGGACAAGCCGCGCCGTGAGCCGGCGCAGATGCCAAGGGCAACAGGATAGGCCGCACGCCCCCCTCGAAGGGTACGAGCCTATGACGCCGCCGCGCCCGAGCGCGCCAGACGTGCTCGAGCACCTTGTCCCGCCGGCCTACCGCCAGCTTTTTCCGATCACGCGCGAGTGGACGTACCTGCAAAACGCCTCCATCGGTCCGTTGTCGACGCGTGTGTTGGACGCCGTGCAGCGCTGTCTCACCGAACAAGCGGCGGCGGGGACCGAATCGTATTCGTCGTGGCTCGAGACCGCTGAGTCCGTCCGCCGGCAGGCGGCCGCGCTGATCAAGGCGCCCGCCGAGTGCGTCTCCTTCGTGCGCAACACCGCCGAGGGGCTGTCGCGCATCGCGCTTGGACTGCCGTGGAAGGCCGGCGACAACATCATCACCGCGACGATCGAGTACCCCACGAACGTCATGCCGTGGCGCGCGCTCGACCGGGTGGGGGTGGAGACCCGCATTCTGCCGGCGCCGGACGGCCGCGTCGAGATCGACGACATCGTCCGCGCGGCGGATGCGCATACCCGGATGGTGGCGATCAGTTCGATCCAGTTTTCGAGCGGCTTCCGCATCGATTTGGCGCGTCTCGGCACGTTCTGCCGGGAGCGCGGCATCCTGCTGTCGGTCGATGCGATCCACACGCTCGGCGTGTTCCCCCTCGACGTCGGCGCCACGCCGGTGGATTTCGTCTCCGCCGGCGGTCACAAGTGGCTGCTGTCGCCCGTGGGAACGGGCATATTCTACACGCGTCCTGAACTGCTGGACCTGCTGCGGGTCATCGAAGTCGGCGCCGCGGGCGATGCGCGCTACCACGTCCAGGACGAACTGCTCCTGCATGACTTCGTGCCGCATCCGTCGGCGAAGCGGTTCGAAGGCGGCGTCCCGCCGTTTGCGCTGCTCGCCGGCATGGGGGCCGCCATCGCGCTCGCGCTCGAGATCGGCGTGGACCGGATCGCGCGGCACGTGCTCGCGCTCGCCGACCGGGCAGCCGCAGGCCTCGCGGCCTGCGGCTGCCGGATCCTGTCCCCGCGCGCGGACGAGGCGGAGAAATCGGCGATCGTCGTATTCGTGCACCCGCGGGCCTCCTCGGAGACGCTGAAACGCGCGCTGACCGCCGAGCGGATCAGCGTCTCGCTGCGGACCGTGGGCGGGCGTGCGGTGCTTCGGGCCGCGCCGCATTTCTACAACGACGCGTCCGACATTGCGCGGCTGGTCGAGACGGTCGCGCAGACCGCGGGCGAGGGGCGGCGCTGATGGCCGTGGCCCGGACCCCGGAGCATGCCCGCGTGGGCACGCGCCGGCCCCGGATCGACGCGGCGGCGTTTGCGTCGGGATGGGCCCGCTACGCGACCGACCTCGCCATGCCGGGGATGCTGCACTGCCGGCTCCTGTACGCGCAGCAGGCACCCGCCCGGATCGTGCGCGTCGATACTGGCGCCGCCGCCCGGCTGCCCGGCGTTCACGCGATCGTCACCGCAGCCGACGCGCCCTCGATGCCGCCGACGGGCATGTCTATCGCGGCCCGGTATTTGTTCGCGCGCGACCAGGTTCGCACCGTCGCGGACGTGATCGCCGCGGTCGCCGCCGAGGACGACGAGACCGCGCAGCGCGCGGTGGAACTGATCGAGGTGACGTACGAGGACCGGCCCGGCGCCTACACCCTCGACGCCGCCCGCGAGCCCGCGGCCCCGCTGGTGCACCCGAAAAAGGAGGAGTACAAGGCGTCCGCGTGGCTCAAGCGCTATACGGTCGCAGAGCCCGGCAACGTCGCGACGCATTTCCGGCTGCGCAAGGGGGACGTCGCCGCGGCGCGGGAACGCGCGTACGTCGTCGTCGGCGACCGGTTTCGGACCCAGCGCATCGAGCACTTCTCCATGGAACCTCACGCCGGCGTCGTGAGCTACGATCCCGCCACGGAGCGGGTCACGCTCTACGCGTCGACGGGCAAGCCGTTTCGGACGATCACCCAGATGAGCGAACTCCTGCGGCTGCCGCTCAATCGGGTCAACGCCGTCTATGTGCCGACGGGCGGAGACTTCGGCGGCAAGGGCGAGGTCACGATCGAGCCCTACTGCGCCGTCCTCTCCATGAAGACGGGACGGCCGGTGAAGGGCGTGTACACTCGGGAGGAAGAGTTCTTCGCGGCCACCTGCAAGACGCCGTTCGACATCCGCATGACCTTGGGTGTGGATCGCGACGGCCTTTTGCTATTCACCGAAGGCGATCTGTGGCTCGACACCGGCGCTTACAACTCGATGTCCGCGATGGTCGGTACCTACGCCGCGATCCTCTTCGAAGGGCCCTACGCGGTCGCGAACGTGTCCGTGGACGCCCGGTGCGTCTTTACGCATAACGTCATGAGCGGCTCGTTCCGGGGGTTCGGAAGCCCCCAGATCGCGTTTGCGCGCGAGGCGTTGCTCGACGAGGCCGCCTCACGGGTCGGCCTCGACCCGGTGGAGATCCGGCTGCGGAACGCCTGGCGGCAGGACGCGGTGACCGTGACCGGCCAGGTGCTCCATGCCGCCCGCCACAGTGTCACCGTGCGCGACACGATCACGGCCGCGGCGGAGGCCGGCGAGTGGCAGGCGCGCCGCGCGGCGGCCCGCGACACCGCCGGTCCCCGGCTGCGGCGCGGCATGGGCATCGCCACCGCGCACCACGGCCTCGGCGGGCCGGGCGTGATCGGCACGGACACGGCGACCGCCTTCGTCAAGGCGAATCCGGACGGTACGGTCACGCTCCTCACCGGGGCCGGCGATGTCGGGCAGGGCATCGACACGGCGTTGAGCCAGATCGTCGGGGAGGAATTGCGGCTCCCGGCCGGCGCCGTGGCCGTCGCGTGGAAGGCCACGGACGTGGTGCCGGACGACCAGGGCGCCTCGGCCAGCCGCACGCTGTACTCGGTCGGCAACGCGGCGCGGACGGCGGCGGCGAATCTGCGGGAGAAGCTGATGGCCCTCGCCGCGGAAATGCTGGAAGCGGACGTCCAGGACCTGGAGTGGGGCGGGGCCACGGTGGCGGTCAGGGGCGCACCGGCCCGCCGGCTCGCCATGGCCGACCTCGTGCACTACGGCATGCGGCGCCGCGGCGAGCAGCCGATCGGGAACGGCGTGCACCACGGCCATGCCGTGCCGCTGAACGAACGCGGGCAGGGCGAGCTGCAGAGTTTTGAATACTCGACGCAGGTGGCCGAGGTCGAGGTGGACCTCGACACCGGGGAAGTCCGGGTGCTGCGGCTCGTGAACGCCCAGGAAGTCGGCCGGGCGATCAACCCGCTCATCGTGGAAGGTCAAATCGAAGGCGGCATGATGATGGGGCTCGGCTTCGCGCTTCTCGAGGAGGTCGTGTGCCGGGACGGGCAGGTGCTGAATCCCTACGCCTTCGATTATCGGATCCCGCGGGTCGCCGACATGCCCGAACTCGTCACGGTCCTGCTCGAACACCGTGACCCCATCGGACCGTACGGCGCGAAGGGCGTCGGCGAAATCTGCATGGATCCGACCGCCGCGGCCATCGCCAACGCCGTCGCGGACGCGATCGGCGTGCGCGTCACGTCGCTTCCCATCACACCGGAGAAAGTGCTGCAGGCGATCGCCACGAAGGCCGGCTAGGTCCGGGGGCGCAGCGTGCCGCAACTCGTCAGGCGGCTGGTCGAGTTCGAAGGCCGGCTCGAGGAACGAACTGTCGCCGTCGAGGGCGAGGACCTGCCGGTGTGGCCCGCGGGCCACCCGCTCTCGGTCGTCGGTACCCCGGTGCCCCGCGTGGACGGTCCGGAGCGGGTCAGCGGGACCGCCACCTACACCGCCGACCTCTATCCCGCGGGGCTCCTGCACGGCGTGATGCTGCGCAGTCCGCACGCGCACGCGCGGATTCGGCGGCTCGACGTGTCGGCCGCCGAGCGGGCACCCCGCGTGCGGCTGGTGCTGTCGTCGCTCAACGCGCCCAAGATCCCCTGGTACAACGGGCTGAGCTGGCTGTTCGACACGGAACTGCGGTACGCCGGCGACGAGGTGGCCGCGGTGATCGCGGATGATCTGGCGGCGGCCCGCGATGCGCTGGAGTTGATCGAGGTCGAGTACGAGGTCCTGCCGCACGTCGTCGATCCGGAAGAGGCGCTGCGCCCCGGCTCCCCCCAAGTCTACGTGTCCGGGAACGTCCGCGGCGGCGAGCCGGACGTCTACGTGCGGGGCGACCCCGCGGCGGGATTGGCGGGCGCGGACGTCCGGATCGACCTTCGCGCGGAGACCCAGGACGTGCTGCATCACAGCATGGAGCCGCATGTCTCGGTCGCGCAGTGGACCGGGGACCGGCTCACGATCTGGGATTCGACCCAGCACATCTTCGGGATCCGGCGCGAGGTCGCGGAGTGTCTCAGGGTTCCGATCGATCATGTGCGGGTGCTGAGCCCGTTCATGGGCGGCGGATTCGGCAGCAAGAACTTCGCCGGAAAGTACACGGTGGTGGCGGCGCTGGCCGCCCGCGCGCTGCGCCGGCCGGTGAAGCTCATGTACACCCGCGCGGAGGAAAGCGTGGCCGCGGGCAAGCGCGCGCGAAGCGTGCAGCGGATCCGGGTCGGCGCCCGCCGGGACGGCACGCTGGTCGCGATCGACTACTGGGGCGTCCTGGGCGTCGGCATGTCGCTGCCGTTTACGATGGGCCTGGGCGGTCCGGTGAAGGAGCTCTACGCCTGCCCGAACCTGCGGGCGGAAACGATGATGGTGTTCACGCACACCGGCCCCACGGCCCCGTTCCGCGCGCCCGGGTTCGTGGAAGGCACGGTCGGACTCGAGTGCGCCATCGACGCGCTCGCCGATGCGCTGGAGTGCGACCCGCTCGAACTGCGCCTCCGGAACTACGCGGAGGCCGACCAGGTCCTGGGCCGCAACTACTCGAGCAAGTTCCTCCGCGAAGCGTACGAGATGGGCGCCGAGGCCATCGGCTGGGCCCGCCGCCGGCCGGCGCCAAAGACCCCGGTGCGCGACGGGGGCCGCCGGACGGGGCTCGGCATGGCCACACAGATGTGGACCACGGGCGGGTCCCCGCCGGCGTATGCGGATATCCGGTTGATGCCGGACGGCAGGGCCAACGTGCGGGTCGGGACGCAGGACCTCGGCACCGGCGCGAAAACCGCCCTCGCGCAGATCGCTGCGGAAATTTTGACCCTGCCGGTGTCCCAGGTCGACGTGTACCTCGGCGACACGGACCTTCCGTACGCCCCCATCTCCGCGGGCAGCCAGACGATCACATCCTGCGGCCCGGCCGTGCGAATGGCCGCCGAAGAGGCCCGCGGGCATCTTGTCGACGCGGCGGCCTCGTGGCTCGAGACCGCGCCCCAGGACGTCCGGCTCGAGGCGGGACGGCTCTCGGTGGCCGGGGTGCGCGATCGCGGCATCTCGGTGCTCGAGCTCACCGGCAAGCTGGGCAACTTCACCATCATGGGCCGGGGCTTCCGCGGGACCAATCCCGACGGGCTCGCGTTTCGCACGTGGGGCGCGCAGTTCGCGGAGGTCGAGGTGGACCCGGAGACCGGCGAGGTCGCGGTTCTGAAAATCGTCGCCTGCCACGATGTCGGCCGCGTGATCAATCCGCTGCAGTACGCGAGTCAGATCCAGGGCGGGGTGATCCAGGGCATCGGGATGGCCTTGTCCGAGGAGCACGCCACCGATTCCGTAAGCGGGGCGCCTTCCGACCTGGGGTTCGACGCCTACGCGGTGCCGCGCGTCTCGATGATTCCGGACATCGTGGCGCTCGCCGTAGGCAAGCCGGATCCGGTCGTCAACAACATCGGCGCCAAGGGGGTGGGCGAACCTCCGATCATCCCCACGCCGGCCGCGATCGCGAATGCGATCGCCAACGCCGTGGGAGCGCGGATCACGTCGCTGCCGATCACGCCGGTGAAGATCCTGCAGGCGACGGGCCGTTTGGCGCGAAGCGGATGATCGATAGTGGAGCGGCAGGAGGCAGAGAAGGGCGAGGGGGGGCGAACCGATGGAGGACCACCGGCGGGTAGAGGGATTGGTCGAGCAGTACGCCGCTGGAACGATCGGCCGGCGGGAGTTCGTGCGGCGGGTGCTCGCGCTGGGCGTGGCGGCGTCGGCGATTCCCGGGTTGCTCGGCGGGGTGCTCTCGCGACCGGCGCAGGCCCAGGGTGCCGGCGAAGTGGTGGCGTGCTCGTGGGGCGGTAAGTACGCGGCGGCCCAGAAGACCGCGTTCTTCGATCCGTTCGAAAAGGACACCGGCGTGCGGGTGCGCGTGGTCGGGATCCCCGACCTCGCCAAGATCCAGGCGATGGTCAAGACGGGCAACGTCGAGTGGGATTTCATCGACGCGGAAGGCCAGTGGGTGATCAACCTGGGCCGCGTCGGCATGCTCGAGCCCCTCGACATGTCGGTCGTCGATACGAAGACGCTGGTCCCCGGGACGTGGAGCCGGTGGGGCGTCGGCTCGGTCGCCTACTCCTACAACTTGGCGTGGAGCACACAGGTCTACTCGAAGGGTCATGAGCCCCGGACGTGGACCGACTTTTTCGACACGCGGCGGTTTCCGGGCCGCCGCGCGGCGTACAAACAGCCGATTCCCATGCTCGAGTTTGCGCTGCTCGCGGACGGCGTCCCGCGGAACCGCCTGTATCCTCTGGACGTCCCGCGCGCCTTCGCCTTCCTCAAGGCGCACAAGAGCGCGGTCAACATCTGGTACTCGCAGCCGAGCCAGACCGCGGCGCTGTTCCGGGGCAAAGAGGTCGACATGCTCGCCGGCCCCGGCATCTCGCTGCTGCGCCAGATGAAGCAGGAAGGCGCGCCCGTCGACTACACCTGGAACCAGGCGGCGTGGCTGCAGTCGTTCTGGGTGACGCCGAAGGGGGCGCCGAACCGTGACGCGGCCCGCAAGCTGCAGGCCTACGTGGCACGGGCGGACACGTGCGCCAAGTTCGTCGACCTGTACCCGGGCCTCGGCGTGCCCAACGCCAAAGCCTACACGTTGATGCCGAAAGACGTCGCCGCGTCCTTGCCGACGTCCCCGCAGAACGCGGCGGTCGAGGTCGCGGTCTCGGAGGAGTGGTGGGCGGACAACGTCGAGCCCGTCACAAAGCAGTGGATCGAGTTTATCGGCAGCTAGGCGGTTCACCGGACTCGAAGCCCGCCGGGGGTGCAGGCGCCTGACCCCCGGGCGGGCGCTCGCCCGCGGCATTCTGCCGTCGGCGCCGCTCCTGCTGTTCCTCGGGGCGTTCTTCTTCTACCCCGTGGCGCGGATGCTGCTGTTGAGTTTCACGCAGCACCCGTCCCCCTATCACGAGCTGTGGACGGCGCCGAATTACCGCCACGTGTTCGCGGTGACGTTCCAGATCAGCCTCTCGGTGACGGCCGCGTGCCTCGCGCTCGGGTATCCCGTCGCCTACACGCTCTCGCTCGCGCCGGCCCGGCGCGCCAACCTGCTGCTGATCGCGGTCGTCACGCCGTTCTGGATCAGCCTGCTCGCCCGCAACTTCACGTGGCTCGTGCTGCTGCAGCGCGGCGGAGCCGTCAATCAACTGCTCCTGGCGCTCCACCTCGTGCGGGCGCCGGTGCCGCTCGTCTACAACTGGCTCGGCATGTACATCGGCATGGTCTTCGCCCTGCTGCCGATCATGATTCTCTCGCTCTACGCGGTGATGCGCGGGATCGACCCGACGCTCATCCGCGCCGCGCGGAACCTGGGAGCGAGCGACTGGCACGCCTTCCGGCGGGTGTTTTTCCCGCTCAGCCTGCCGGGGGTGGCGGCGGGTTGCCTGATGATGTTCGTGATCGGCCTCGGCTTCTACATCACACCGGCGCTCATGGGCGGCGGCAACGTCACCCCCGTTTCCATGGTGATCGAGGCGCTGATTCACCTCACGGGGGATTGGGGGCTCGCCTCCGCGCTGGCCTTCGTGCTGATCGTCGCGACGGTGCTGGTGCTGGTGGTGTACAACCGCGTCCTGAGCCTCGACCGGATCGCCGGCGCGCGGTGATGTGGCGGACGGCCGTCGCCGGCGCGACGGCGCTCTCCCTGATGTTCCTCATCCTGCCGATCGCGGCGTTGATCCCGATGTCGTTCAGCACGCAGCACTTCCTGGCCTGGCCGCCGGCCCTTTTCTCCCTGCAGTGGTACCGCGCTTTCCTCGGCGACCGCGACTGGATGGACTCCCTCGGCGTGAGCCTCCGCGTCGCGGTCTTGGCGACCGTGCTGGCCTGCGCGCTCGGCACGCCCGCGGGGATCGGCCTGGCCCGGCACCGCTTTCCCGGAAGAGATCTCCTGTACAGCCTGATCGTGGCGCCGGTGATCGTGCCGGTGCTGATCATCGCCATCTCGGCGTACCTCATGTTTGCGTCCCTCCATCTCGTCGGCACGATCTCCGCCCTCGCGCTGACCCACTCCGTCTTGGGGGTGCCCTTCGTCGTCATCAACGTGCTCGCGGTGATGCGGACGGTGGACGTTCAGCTCGAACTCGCGGCGCGCAACCTGGGCGCCACGCCCTGGCAGACGTTCCGCCGCGTCACGGCCCCGCTCGTCCGCGCCGGCATCCTCGTCGGCGCGCTGCTCGTCTTCATCACGTCGCTGGATGAAGCCGTCGTCGCCTTGTTCCTAAGCGGCAAGAACGCCATCACGCTGCCCCGGATGATGTGGGACTCGATTATGCGCGACGAACTCAACCCGACCGTGACCGCGATCGCGTCCCTGCAGATCGGCCTCGTCGTCGCCGGCATGCTCGGGATGGAGATCGCGCGGGGCCGGCGGGCCCGCCGCGCGGAGCGCCCCGCGGGCCCGGAAGCCGTGCGGGCGGCGGGCGAAGGCTTCCTCTACGCCGCGTCAGCCGCGCCCGCGGGCGCGGGGCTGCGGCTCGTCAACCTGACAAAGCAGTTTGGCGCGGTTCGTGCGGTCGACCGGGCCTCCCTCGAGGTGCGGCCCGCGGAGTTTCTCACGCTGCTCGGCCCGAGCGGGTCGGGCAAGACCACCATCCTCAATATGGTGGCCGGGTTTGAGACGCCCACGGAGGGCGAGATCTTGCTCGGCGGCGTGGACGTGACGCGGCAGCCCCCCGACCGGCGTGGCATGGGCATGGTCTTTCAGAACTATGCGCTGTTCCCCCATATGACCGTCCTCGAGAACATCGCTTTTCCGCTGCGGGTGCGGCGGATGCGCGGCGGCGAGGTCGAGGCGCGGGTCGGGGAGGCGCTGCGCCTGGTGCGCCTGGACCGGTACGGCGCCCGGTACCCCCGGCAGCTGAGCGGCGGGGAGCAGCAGCGCGTCGCGCTGGCCCGCGCGCTCGTCTTCAATCCCCGGCTCCTGCTCATGGACGAGCCGCTGGCCGCGCTCGACAAGCACCTCCGGGAAAACATGCAGATCGAGCTGCGGCGCCTCCACGAGCACCTCAATATCACGATCCTGTTCGTCACGCACGACCAGACCGAAGCGATGACCATGTCCGACCGCATCGCCGTGATCAACCGCGGCCGGATCGAGCAGGTCGGAACGCCGGCCGAACTGTACGAGACGCCCGCCAACGCGTTCATCGCCGGCTTCATCGGGGAGTCGAATTTCCTCGAGGGGACGGTCGCCTCGCTCAACGGCCGTGAGGCCGTGGTGCGCAGCGCGGGCGGCCTGCACGTGACCGTGCCGGCGCCGGGCATCGCGGTCGGCGATCGCCTGCGGGTGGTGATCCGGCCCGAGTCCGTGCGCGTGCTCGCGGACGCCGCGGGGCACGCGAACGCGGTGCCCGCGCAGGTCGAAGAGGTCATCTACCTCGGGGACGTGATCAAGGTCGTCGTGCGTGCGGCGTCGGAGGAGACGTTCGTCGTCAAGCAGCCCAACCGGAAGGGGATGCGCGCGCCGGAGCCCGGCAGCCGCGTGTTCGTCGCGTGGGCGGTGGAGGACGCGCGGGTCCTCGTGCCGGACTCGGCGGACGGCTGACCGGTGGAGCTCGACCTAGCCGGCAAGGTGGCCGTGGTGACGGGGGGCGCGGGGCCGATCGGCGCCCGGGCGGCGGTGCGCCTCGCCGAGGAGGGATGCGACGTCGCGTCGATCGACTTCGCCTCCCCCGGCGAGACCGTGGAACAGGCCGTCTCCGCGTCCGGGCGGCGCGCCTTCTGCGCGCGGTGCGACCTGACCCAGCCGGCCGACGTCGCCTCGGTGGTCCGCCGCGTGCTGGACGCGTTCGGCCGGATCGACATCCTGGTCAACAGCGCCGGGGTTATCTCGCTCGCCGACATCGACGAACTCGACGTAGCGGAATGGGACCGCGTCATCGGGATGAACCTCAAGAGCGCCTTCCTCTGTTCGCGCGCCGTCATCCCGCACTTGAAGTCCCGGCAGGCCGGTAAGATCGTGAACGTGGCCTCAGCCCTCGGCCACACGCCCGTCGCCGCCGCGGGGCACTACGCGGCTGCCGCGGCCGGGGTCATCGCGCTGGGCCGCACGCTGTCGCTCGAACTCGCATCGCACAAGATCAACGTCAACACCGTCGCCCCCGGGCTCGTGAACGGCGATGCCGTCCCGTGGCATCTGGCGTTCAGCACGTGGGGTCTTCCGGGCGCCGGCGTGCAGGGGGTGGAGCTTCCGGACCACGTCGCCAAGGTCGTCGTGTTCCTCGCGTCGTCCGCGTTCGAGTACGTGACCGGTCAGACGCTCTTCGTGAACGCGGGAGCGCTCATGCCGTGAGCGCGATGGATCTGGGTCTCCGCGGCAAAGTCGCCGTCGTCACGGGCGGCGCTGGGGCGATCTGCGGGCAATGCGCGCGCCGGCTGGCCGAGGAAGGGTGCGACATCGCCCTCGTCGACATGGCGCCGCCTGGGGGCGCCGTGGAGCGCGCCATCGCCGGATCCGGACGGCGCACGCTGTACGAGCGGTGCGACGTGACCCGGGCGGCGGACATCGCCGCGATGGTCGAGCGCGTGCTGGAGACGTTTGGCGCGATCGACGTCCTGATCAACGGCGCGGGGACCACGACGCCCGGCCTGGTTCAGGATCTTGGCGAAGCAGAGTGGGATCGCGTCCTGGACATCAACCTGAAGGGCACGTTCCTTTGCTCGCGCGCGGTCATTCCGCACATGAAGGCGCGGCGGTCGGGCACGATCGTGCAGATCGCCTCCGGACTTGGCCACACCCCGACCCTGCCCGGCATCGGGCACTACGCGGCCGCCAAGGCCGGGATGATCGCCCTCGGCAAGGCCATGGCGCTCGAGCTCGCGCCGCACAACATCACGGTGAACAGCGTCGCCCCCGGCGCCGTCGACGCGCCGCTCGGCCGCAAGGACGGCAACCCCGGACGGGAGCAGCGTCTGTCCACGGGGGCCCGCATCCCGCTGGGCCGCGTGGGCCGGCCCGACGACGTCGCGAAGGTGGTCGTCTTTCTCGCGTCGTCGGCGGCGGCCGCGATGACGGGGCAGACCATCTTCATCAACGGGGGGGCGCTCCTGCCGTGACGGACGGCCGGGCCGCCGCCCGCACACCGGACGCGCCGGCCCGCGAGGCGCGCCGCCGGGCCAACGCCGTGGCACTCGAGCGGCTGGTCGGCGGCCGCGCGGTCCTGCTGGATGTACGCCCGGCCATCGACGTGGTGCCCGGGATGCGCCCGGATCTGATCTTGCACGCCGGGCCTCCGCTCGCGTGGGAAGAGATGGTGCCCCCCATGCAGGCGGCCGTGCAGGGCGCGCTGGTGCACGCGGGGACGTGCGGGACCCTGGACGACGCCGCGCGCCTCGCGCGGGACGGCCGCATCCGCTTCGCGCCGGCCCACGACCACGGCATGGTCGGGCCCATGGCCGGGGTCGTCTGCGCGCCGATGCCGGTGTTCGTCGTGCGCAACGAAACCTACGGGAACCTCGCGTTCGCGACGATCAACGAAGGGCTCGGGCGCGTCCTGCGGTTTGGCGCCAACGACGGCACGGTGCTCGCGCGCCTGCGGTGGATCCGCGACGTGCTGGCGCCGGCGCTCCAGGCGGCGCTCAGGCGCAGCGGTCCGGTCGATCTGTCCCAGATGATCGCGGAGGCGCTGCACCGGGGGGACGAGGCCCACAACCGCAACAAGGCCGGAACGGCGCTCTTTCTGCGGTTCATCGCGCCCCATCTGTGCCGCGCCGTCGGCGGCGAGGCCGCCGCGCAGTGTCTCGAATTTATCGGGGGCAACGATCATTTCTTTCTCAACCTGTCGATCGCGCACAGCAAGGCCGTGACCGACGCCGTGGGGGCCGTCCCCGGCAGCGGCGTCGTCGTCGCGATGGCTGGCAACGGTGTGCGGTTTGGGCTGCGGGTCGCCGGCCTGGGGCCGGCCTGGATCACCGCGCCGCCGGAGGCGCCGGTGGGCCGCATGTTCGACGGGTTTACGCAGGCCGACGGGGTCCCGCTGATGGGCGATTCGTATGTCTCCGAGGTGGTGGGCGTCGGCGCGTTCGCGATGGCGGCCGCGCCGGCGATCGCCGGCTTCATCGGCGGAAAGGCCGGCGACATGATCGGACATACGGAGCGCATGTACCAGATCACGCTGCGGGAACATCCGCTCTTCACGATTCCCGCGCTCGATTTCCGCGGGACCCCGGTCGGCATCGATGTCGAACGCGTCGCATCGAGCGGCGTGCGGCCGGTGCTCAACACCGGCATCGCGGGGCGGACGCCGGGGGTGGGGCAGGTCGGCGCGGGTATCGCGGCCGCCCCCCTCGAGTGCTTCGTCGAAGCAGCATCCCGCCTGGGCCCCTAGCGGGGGAGGCCCCCGCGACCGAAGCGAATCACGTACCGGCGGCGTCCACAGACGCCGCCCGGGGGGAGGCAGCACCGTTGCTACAGCCGTTTCATCTCCATGAGCCGGCGACCGTGGACGAGGCGTCCGGGATTCTGCGGCGGCTCGGGGACGAAGCGCGGATTTACGCGGGTGGAACCGAGCTGCTGCTGGCGATGAAGCAGGGACTGCTGCGCTATCCCCACCTGGTGAACATCAAGCGCATTCCGCTTGAGGGCATCTCGTTCGACGAGACCGCGGGCCGCCTTCGCATCGGGGCCACCACCACCCACCGCGCCGTCGAGCGGTCCGAGGTGGTCGGCGGACGGTTTCCGATGCTGGCGTCGATGGAGCGGCATCTCGCCAACGTGCGCGTGCGCGCGGTCGGGACGATCGGCGGCAACTTGTCCTTCGCCGAACCGCACTCCGACCTGGCCTCCGTGCTGCTCCTGTACAACGCCACGGCTACGATCGGCGGCGGGTCCGGCCGCCGGACCGCCGGCATCCCGGACCTGGTGGTGGACGCGTATACGACCACGCTCGCGGCCGACGAACTCCTCATCGAGGTTGAGGTGCCGGCGCTGCCGCGCGGCGCGGGTGCCGCGTACCGCAAGTTCGCCTTCTTCGAGCGGCCGTCGGTCGGTGTCGGCGCGGTCCTCGTGCCATCAGCGGCCGGCGATACCGTCGAGGAAGCCCGTGTCGCGGTGGGATGCGTGGGGCCGGCGCCGCGCCGCGTCGCCGATGCCGAAACGGCACTCAAAGGTGCACCGCTGCGGGGCACGGCCTTCGAGCGCGCGACCGCGGAGGCCGCGGCGGCCGTGCGGCGCGCGTGCGATCCCGTGGACGACCTGTACGGATCGGCCGAGTACAAGCGGCACCTCGCCGGGGTGTTCACGCAGCGGGCGCTCGTCGCGGCGCGCGACCATGTCGCCGCGGGAGGCTCGGGATGATCCGGCCGGCCGGGGCGGCGGAGATCGGGGATGCGTCCGTGGAGACGGTGGCGATCGAGGCGGAGATCAACCGGCGGCGCGTCCGTGCCGCCGTCCCGACGCACCGGACGCTGCTCGATTTTCTGCGCGACGGCCTCTCGCTGACGGCCGCCAAGCGCGCCTGCGACGTGCAGGTTTGCGGCGCCTGCACGGTGCTGGTGGACGGCCTCCCGGTGAGCGCCTGTACCTATCTCGCCTTTGAGATCAACGGCAAAACCGTCGAGACGTGCGAGGGCCTGGCCCGGGACGGCGCGCTTCACCCCATCCAGCAGGCGTTCGTGGACGCCGGGGCGCTCCAGTGCGGCTACTGCACGCCGGGAATGATCATGATCACGAAGGCGCTGCTCGCCGACCACCCCCGGCCGTCCGTCCAGCAGATCAAGGACTACCTGCACGGCAATCTCTGCCGCTGCACCGGCTACAAGAAGATCCTCGACGCCGTGCTTGCTGCGGCGGAGACGGAATAAACCCGGCACCTCAAGGGAGGGCGTATGACGAGAAACGGAATGACCCGCGGCGGCATCGCCGTCACGCTTGCGGTCGTGCTCTTCGCCGCCACGGCCGGAACGGCCAGTCCCCAGGCTACCTACACGGTCCGCTTCGGCGTTGTCGGCGTACCGTCGGCCACGTACTACGCGCCGCTCCTGGCCGCCCAGCAGAAGGGATTCTTCGACCGGCAGGGCGTCCGGATCGAGCAGACCGTCATCTCGCCGGACGACAACCTCGTGCGGGCCGTCGCGGCGGGCGCGCTCGATCTCGGCATTCCCGAACTGAGCATCGCCATCAACGGGAACGCGCACGGCGCCCCGGTCAAGGTGATCGCGTCGCTGACGGACCGCTACCCGTACGACCTGTTCGCCCGGCCGGCCATCAAGTCGTACGCGGACCTGCGGGGCAAGACCATTTCGCATTGGACCGTCGCGCCGGAAGTGAGCGTGGCGCTCATCCGGCGGTTGATGTCGAACGGCGGCCTGAAAGACGATGAGTACAATATCATCGCCGGCGGCAACATGCCGTCCCGGTACGCCGCGCTCAGCAAGGGCGCCGTCGACGCCGCGGTGCTGACGGCGCCGTTCAACCTGATCGCGCGCCAGAACGGCTTCACGGTGCTCGGCGGGTTGTACGACGTCCCGGCCGTGTTCGCCGGCGTCATCGAGAACTCGAACTGGGCGCCCCGCCACCGCGAGGCGGTCGTGGCGACGCTCAAGGCCTTGATTCAGGGGTTCCGGTACACGGCCAACCCCGCCAACAAAGCGGACGTCGTCAAGATGCTCGCGGACAGCGGCCACACCGATCCCGCGGTGGTCGGCCAAACCTACGATCAGTTCTACCGGACGCAGACCTATCTGACCAGCTGGGACCTCGTCCCGAGCCCCCGCTCCATCCAGGGCGTGCTCGATATCCTGGGCACCCTCGGCCAAATCCCGAAGAGCGCGCCTGCGCAGACCTACTTCGACCTGTCGTACTTGAACACGGCGCTGGCGCAAGTCGGCAAGTGATGGGGGACGGGCGGCCGTGACGCGGTCGCCGCGCGCGGGGATCTAGCGGCGATGGTCCAGTTTCCGCTGTCGTCGCTCGTCGGCGCGGAAGCGGTCACGCTGTTCCGCGAAGAGCTGCTGCTGTGCAACCTGCAGCGGACGGAAAAGGCCCTCATCATCTCCGACGCCTCGACCAACCCGCACTACGCGGCCGCGTGCTTCGGCGCCGTGCTCGAGATCGGCGCGGAAGTCGCACAGGTCGTCGTGCCGTTTGTCGAGGGCACGCCGGAGGTCGCGGCCCGCCGGCGGGCCGAACGCCTGGTTCCGTACGAGCACATCATCGACCTGATGAAGCGCATGGACTTCGTGGCCGACCTCACGTCGATTGGTTTCCTGCATTCGGAGCGGCAGGTCGAGATGCTGTCCCAGGGCACTCGGATGCTCCGCGTGCGGGAGCCGATCGAGGTCCTGCAGCGGCTGTTTCCGACGCTGGAGATCAAAGCGCGCGTGGAGGCGGGAGCGCGGGTGCTCGGGGCGAGCCGGCGGCTCCGGGTCACGACCCCGGCCGGCACGGACCTGTCGGTGGATCGGGGCGACCGCCCGGTGTTCATGCAATACGGCTTCGCGGACCGGCCGGGACGGTGGGACCATTGGCCCACCGCGCAGGTCGTCCTGGCACCGGCCGAAGAGACGGCCCGCGGTCTGCTGGTGTTGATCCCCGGAGACTTCATCGGGCACCGGTACGTGGCGGGCGAGGTCCGGCTGCACGTCGAGCACGGCCGCATCACGCGCATGGACGGCGAGGGACTCGACGTCGTGCTGCTGCGGGATCATTTCGCGCGCGGGCAGGGGACGGACGCGGACCGGATCTCGCACATCGGCTGGGGCTGCGATCGCCGCGCCCGCTATGATGCGCTGGACCGCTACGCCCACTACCATACCCGCGGCGCGGAAGTGCGGGGCGTATACGGCGCCGTGACGATCGCCTTCGGCTCCAACGCGGACCTCGGCGGAGCCAATCAGGCGCAGCTCCACCTCGACCTGGGGGTCCGCGGCGCCCGGTTCCTGCTGGACGACCGGGCGGTGCTGGAGCGGGAGGAGTTCCTCGTCCCGGAGCTGCGGTGAACCGCCGGAGCCTGCCGGTTCGTTGGGGCCGCTTCCTCGCGAGCGGCGTGGTCGGGATCGCCGTCTGGCACTTCATGGCGGTGTCCGTCGTCCGGAATCCGCTGTTTTTGCCCACCCCCGTCGCGGTGCTCGTCTCTGCCATCGAGACGATCCGCAGCGGCGAACTGTTCAGCGACTTCAAGATCAGCCTCACGTATTTCGCCGTCGGGTCCGCGCTGGGTTTCGCCGGCGGCGTGGTGCTCGGGGTGTTGCTCGGCGCGAGCCAGAAGATCGCCGACTACATCGACCCCTGGGTGTCCGCGGCGTACACGGCGCCGCTCGTCGCGCTGACTCCGCTCTTGATCATCTGGTTCGGCATCGGGCTGTGGTCCAAGACGATCATCATCGCGCTCCTGGTCGTCTTCCCGGTCACGATCGGCACCGTGGCCGGGATCCGGTCGACCGACCGGTCGCTCCTGGAAGTGGCGACCAGCATGGGGGCCGGCCGCCTCGACGTGCTGCGGAAGGTCATGGTCCCGTGGGCGTTGTCCTTCATACTGTCGGGCGCGCGGATCGGCGTCGGACGCGGCGTGATCGGGATTTTCGTCGCGGAGTTGTTCGGCGGCGCGAGTAAGGGCGTCGGGTTGATGATCACCAACGCGGCGTCGGTCTTCAACACGCCGCTCCTCTTTGTCGGGATCATCGTGCTGGCCGTCATGGGCGTTGCCGTGACCGGCGGCCTGCGCTATTTGGAGCGGCGCATGGCGCCCTGGCGCACGCAGTCGATCGTCTAGCGATGTCGATGGACCTGCGTGTGGACGGCCTGGGCGTCGCGTTCCCCCGGACCGGCGCCGGTCCCCTGACGGTGCTCGACCGGGTGAGCTTCGAAGTGCAGCAGGGACAGTTCGTCGCGCTGGTCGGCCCCAGCGGATGCGGTAAGACCACCGTGCTGCGGTGCATGAGCGGGCTGCAGGCGCTGAGCGCCGGCCGGATCGCGATCGGGGGCCGGCCGATCGCCGGGGTGGACCGGCGCGTCGCCATGGTGTTCCAAAGCGACTCGCTGTTCCCGTGGCGCACGGTGACCGGCAACGTGGCGTTCGGGCTCGAGGTGCGCCGGTACGCGGCCGCCCGGGCCGCCGCGATCGTCCAGGATCTCGTCGAGCTCGTCGGGCTCGCCGGGTTTGAGCGGGCGTACCCCCATCAGCTCTCGGGCGGCATGCGGCAGCGGGTGAACCTGGCCCGCGCGCTCGCGGTCGATCCGGAGGTGCTGTTGATGGACGAGCCGTTCAGCTCCCTCGACATGCTGACGCGGGAATCCATGCAGCTCGAATTGCAGCGGATCTGGCTGCAGCGCAAGAAGACGGTGCTCTTCGTTACGCACCAGATCGAAGAGGCGGTCTTTCTCGCCGACCGGGTGCTGTTGATGTCGCGGCGGCCGGGCACGGTGCGCGCGGACGTCGCTGTGCCGTTCGCGCGTCCGCGGAGCACGCGCGACCGCCACACGCCAGAATTCCACGCGCTGGTCGACGGGCTCGCCGAATCCCTCGGCGCCGAACTTGCGGATCAGGGGTCGGCGGGAAAGCCGGTCCCGGCGCTCAACGCTTGATCGGGAGTTTCTCCTCGACCTTCATGTAGCCGTCCGAGACTTTTTCGGTTTTGATGTCCTTGATTCGCGCCGGCTTTTCCTCCGGATCGTAGAGGCCCACGGCGTTGGGGTGCGTGCCGCCGAGATAGGTTGGCGCGAAGACCTCCAGGATCGTGCAGGGCTTATCGGCGGTGATCCATCCCCAGTGCACCGCGTTGCGCGGAATCCGGTAGTAGTCCCCCGCTTTGACGAGGAAGAACTTGTCCTCCACGAACACCCAGATTTCCCCGTCGACGACATAGTTCATTTGCTCGGTGTCGTGCTTGTGCGGATGCGAATGGTAGCCGCCGGGACGCGTCGCCAGCATGAGGCAGCTCTCGTCCCCGTAGACCATCTGGGTGGACATGTGCGTGTACTGCGTGGTGACCGTATCGTCCTGAACGTCCTCTTTGCGGACATACAGCGGCATCGCATCCCACCTCCGGACGCTTGGCGAGCGCACGCAGAATCAGGGCCACGAAGGTTTCCACGGGCCGCCGATCTTCGCCTCCCCCCGCCGCGGCGGCGGCATTCCTCGGTGCGTGCCTGCGTGGTATGGTTGGCCCGTGCGTTTCGCCAAGGAGATCGTGGTGACGCGCCCGCCCGAGCGGGTCTGGACCTTCCTCTGGGACGTGGAACGCGTGGCGCGCTGCCTCCCGGGATGCGAGGACGCGCGCACGGTCGTCCCGCAGCAGCGGTACAGCGCCGTGGTCGGCGAGCGCGTGGGACCGTTCAAGGTGCGATTCCCGTTGGACATCGACGTGCTCGAGGTCGAGGAGCCGCGGCGGCTGAAGGCGCAGGCCGCCGGCCGCGACTCGGCCGTCGGGAGTTCGCTGCGTGTGACGATCGAACTGCTGTTGGAACCGCACGACCAGGGGAGTGTCATCCGGATCGTTTCCGATGCGACGGTGCTCGGGAAACTCGGCACACTCGGCATGGGCATCATCCAGCGAAAGGCCGATCAAATCATGGAGGGATTCGCCGCCGCGATGCGCCAGGCGATGGAGTCTGGGTAGCGCGAAGCAGTGTAACCCAAAGGAGTGGACAATTGCCGGAGTGGAAGGTAGGCCCGTGGCCTCCAACCACCCGGGCAACGGGGCGATAGACGAACGCTACCTGGTGGACACGCTCTCCCGCCTCGCGCGCGTCCCCCACCGACGTGCCGCTCGGGTTCAACACGCTCATGGAGCCCGGCGATCCGAAGCTCGTCCACTGAGCGCTGCGTCGCCGCGGTGATGCCGCACCTGCGCGGCGCGGTCGCCGTCTAGTGGCGCCGTTGCGGCGCAGCCGGCCGTGCACGTGGGGGAGGGCCCGAAAATTCCTCAACGAAGCCCAATTGAGTTCGCCCAATCCAGGGGGGTGTCGCGAATGAGGCTACGGCTTGCGCCGGCTCTGACCGCGGCGGTCGTGGTGGCGGCGCTGGTCGCCGCCGTCGATCTGAGGCCGGGGTCGGTGAGCGGACAGAACGAAGAAATTTTCTCGAAGGTCCTCCGCACCCATACGCTAACGGTAGGGACGATCAGCGGTAACCCGCCGTGGGAGATCACGAAGCCCAACGGGGACCTGGACGGCTACGATATCGCGATCGCGAAACTGATCGGTCAGGATCTCGGTGCGAAGGTCAATTTCGTCGTCACGTCCGGGGCGGGCCGGATCCCTGCGCTCCAAACGCGGAAGGTCGACATGGTCATCGCGGAGTTGAACTACACCGGACCCCGGTCGCTGGCCGTCGCCTACACGCGTCCCTACTCCAACCCCATCAGCCAGTTTCTGGTCCGGGCATCATCGCCCTACCAGACGATCGACAGTCTGAACAGCCCCGGCGTCACGCTTGGCTATGCGCTGGGCGGAAACGAGGCGCAGATCTGGCCGGTGCTGCTGCCGAAGGCCAAGCTGCAGGCGTTTACGACCGTCGCCGACGCGGAGCAGGCGCTCGTCTCCGGCCGGGTCACCGCCACCGGAGAGACCGACATTTTGAACCGCGAGCTCATGCGGACGCATCCGGGCCAGCTGCGCGTGATTAATCCGGCATATGTGAAGGGATACGTCGGCATCGGCCTGCCCTACGGTGACTTCGACTGGTGGCTCTGGCTCGACCGGTGGGTCGCGTACTTCATCTATACAGGCCAAAATCAGAAGCTATGGACGCAGTACATGGGCGGCGGCACCCCGCTGGTTTCCCGGCGTCCCGATCGTGCGCGGGGCCTCCTCGCCGGCCTGCCGTGGGGGCAGCTGACCCACTAGACGCCGCGTCGTGGTCTCGTTGTTCGACCCGGCGCTGTTTTGGCGCTACCGGCATCAGCTTGCCGCCGGCGCCGCTACCACGCTGGCGCTCGGGGCCTGTGCGGTGGCGGCGAGCTTGGTGTTCGGCCTATGCGGCTGGGCGCTCAAGACGTCCAGGCACCGGCCGCTCGCGTGGCTGGGGAACACCTACGTCGAAGCGCTGCGGAACACGCCGGATCTGCTCTACATCTACGGCCTCTACTTCGGGCTGACCCAAGTCGGGGTGCGGTTTTCGGCATTCACGTCGGCCGTGCTCGCCCTCGGCATCCAGGGCGGCGCCTACGTCGCCGAGATCGTCCGCGGCGCCTTTACCGCGGTCACGCGCGACCAACGGCTTGCCGCCCGGGCGCTGGGCCTGAGGCCGTGGCACAGCCTCGTGCACGTGGAACTGCCGCAGATGCTCCGCGTGGCCTTCCCAGCCCTGGGCAATCAGGTGATCTCGACCCTGCTCGGCACCGCGCTGGCCAGCGTCATCGCGGTGCCGGAGTTGACGTATCAATCGCAAATCGTCGGCGACGCCACCTATCAGTACTTCAGCATCTTCGCCGTTGACGCCGTGATCTATCTCGTCCTGGTGCAGATCTTGACGAGACTCTTCCACTTCGTGGAGCACGTGTGGTTCGGGAAGTGGCGGGGGACGGTCTGATGGTCGCCGTGGCGCCCTATGTGGGTCTCCTCGTCAGAGGTGCGATGATTACGCTCGAAGTCTCCGCGCTGGCGCTCGCGCTCTCGCTCGTGATCGGCGTCGTGGTGGGAATGGTGGCGACGTCCCGGTTCCGGCTGCCGCAGGCGGCGGCCCGGGTGTACGTGGAACTGGTGCGCTCCGTACCGCTGTTGGTGCAGCTCTTCTTCGTCTACTACGGGCTGCCGCTGATGTTCCGGGTCAATTTCTCACCGTACCAGGCGGCGACGGCCGCGCTGTCACTGTACGGCGGCGCCTACATGGTGGAAGCCGTGCGATCTGGGATCCAATCTGTCGGGAGGAACCAGTGGGAAGCCGCGCGTGCGCTGGGCGTCGGATACTGGCGGACCATGGCCCACGTCGTCGCGCCCCAGGCGATCCGCGTGACGCTGCCGGCGGCCGTCGGCATCTTCATCAGCCTGCTCAAAGGCTCGTCCGTCGCCAGTATCATCGGCTTCGTGGAGCTCCTGCAGACCGCGGTCAACATCCGGAACTCGATCTTCAGCCTGAGTCCGCTCCTTGTCGCCGGCATCCTCTACTTCCTCATGTGTTACGGGCTGTCGCGGTTCGGCGGGCGCGTGGAGCGCCGCTTCCGGTACGGTGCGGTCGAGGCCGGCCGCGGATGACCGCGGAGATGCTCACAATCGACAGCGTGGTGAAGCGGTACGGAGCTCGCGCCGTGCTCAACGGCATTTCCTTTCGCGTGATGCCCGGGGAAGTGCTGGTCATCCTGGGCCCGAGCGGCGGCGGCAAGAGCACGCTCCTGCGCTGCATCAACGGCCTTGAAGACTTTTCCTCCGGCCGGATCGTGGTGGACGGCCTGACGGTCCACCCGCACGGGGCGGACATCTGGGAGGTCCGAAAGCGCGCCGGCATGATCTTCCAGCACTTCAACCTCTTTCCGCACCTGACGGCGCGGCAGAACATCGAGCTGGCCCCCCGGGTCGTGCTGCGGCTGTCCCCGGCCGAGAGCCGCGAGCGCGCGGAAGCGCTGCTCGCGCGCGTAGGCCTCAGCGACTTTGGCCGGCAGTACCCGGGACAGTTGTCCGGCGGCCAGCAGCAGCGCGTGGCAATCGCCCGGGCGCTCGCCATGCAGCCGAAGCTCATGCTGTTCGACGAGCCGACTTCCGCGCTGGATCCCGAGACGGTGGGGGAGGTCCTCGCGGTGATGAAGGAGCTGGCGACCGGCGGCATGACCATGATCGTCGTGACGCACGAGCTCAACTTCGCGAAGGAGGTCGGAGACCGCATCATGTTCATGGACGCCGGGGTCGTCGTCGAAGAAGGCCCGCCCGGCGAGCTGCTCTCGCGTCCCCAGAACCCTCGGACCAGGCAGTTCATTCAGGCCGTCCTGTAGGAATGGGATGATTATCGACTGCGAGCTCTACTATCACGGCCGGGATGAGGCGGCGGCCGCCGGTGCCGAGGCGGAGATGGACCGGCTGGAGGCGCTGTGCCGGGAGGCGGGCGTCGACAGGGCGGTGCTCATGCCGGCGCCGACGTTCCGGCCGCGCAACCGCCTCGTAGCCGGCGCGCTGGAGGCGGCGGCCCGCTCGCGCGGGCGGTTCGTGGGGTGCGCCCTCGTCAACCCGCATTTCGGCGAGGATGCCGTCGCGGAACTGGAGCGCGCGGTCCGGGAGTGGGGGTTCCGCGCGGCCAAACTTATGCCGACGCTGCACGCGGTCGGCCTGGTCGGGCCCCTGGCCCACCCGGTCATGCGGAAGGCCCGCGAGCTCGGCATCCCGGTGACGGTTCACTCCGGCGAATCGCCGGCGCACCCGCTGGAGATCGGCGTGCTGGCGGAAGCGTTTCCGGACGTCCCCGTGATCATGGACCACATGGGCTACCGGAACCACGTGGCGGCCGCGATCGCCGCGGCCAAACGGACGCCGAATCTCTACCTCATGACGACGGCCGTGATGGAGCCGCACTACATTCGCGATGCGGTGCGGGCGCTCGGCGCCGACCGCGTCGTGTTCGGCTCGAATGGGCCCGCCGTGTCGCCGGCCACGCAACTGCTCGTCATCCGGCAGGCGGAACTCGACGCGGCGGAGGAGCGCAAAGTGCTGGGCGAGAACGCCGCGCGCCTCCTGCGCTTGTAGGCCGGCGCCGTAATGGGCCGCTACCTGGCCGTCCGGATCGTCGCGATTCTCGGAACGTTGCTCGTCATCTCGCTTTTTGTGTTCGCGATCATGCACGCGATACCGGGCGGGCCGTTCGACGAGGACAAAATGCCGCTGCCCGCGGCGAGCAAGGCCAACATCCTGCGCAGTTACGGCCTCGACCGGCCGCTGTCCGAGCAGTACATCCGCTTCCTCTGGAATATCGCGCATCTCAACTTCGGGGTGTCTTATCAGAGTCCGGGCGAATCGGTCGTCCATCTCCTCGCCCGGGTCTGGCCCGTGACGGCGCACCTCGGCGGCATGGCGCTCGCCATCGCGCTCGCCGGCGGCTTGTCGCTCGGCCTCACGGCGGCGCTCCGCCAGAACACTCCGGCCGACTATCTGACGACAGGGGTCGCGGTGTTCGGCCTTGTCGTCCCGCACTTCGTGCTCGGGAGCCTGCTCATTCTGGCCTTCAGCACCGCGCTGGGGTGGCTGCCGGCCGGCGGCTGGGAAGGCCCCCGGCAGTGGATCCTGCCCACACTCACGTACTGTCTTGCGCCGCTCGGTGTGGTCGCACGCTACACACGCGTGAGCGTGCTCGAGGTGCTCGGCGCCGACCACGTCCGGACCGCGCGCGCGAAGGGCTTGGCCACCCGCCGCATCGTCATGCGCCACGTGCTGCGAAACGCGCTCGTCCCGCTGCTCACGATTATCGGGCCGCTCTTCCCGGACTTGCTCACCGGATCGATCTTCGTCGAGGGCATCTACCGCGTGCCGGGCCTCGGCCGCTACTTCGTGACGAGCGTGTACGACCGCGACTACCCGATGATCATGGGCCTGGCGCTGCTCGCGGCGCTGCTCGTCAGCGTGATGTATCTCGTCAGCGACCTGCTCTACCTGCTCGCAGATCCGCGCATCCGTTACACGTGACATGACGGCCTACGCCTGAGATGACCGCCTACGCCGCTTCCGGAGGCGACGCGCTTATCGCGCGGACGGCGCGGGCCGCCGGGCGCCGCGGCTGGCTGCGGCGGGTGCGCCGCAATCCCATGGCCGCCGCGGGGGCGGCGATCGTGCTCATACTGATCGCGCTCGCCCTGGCCGCGCCCTGGATCACCCCGGCCCCGTACGACCGCCCAAATTTTGGGGACGCCTGGCAGTTCCCCTCGGGCCAGCACTGGTTTGGAACAGACGCTCTCGGCCGCGACCTCTACACCCGCATCGTGTACGGCGCTCGCGTGTCGCTGACGGTCGGATTCGTCGCGCAGGCGATCGCGCTCGCGGTCGGGCTGCCGCTCGGGCTCGCGGCCGGCGTGGTCGGCGGCCGCGTCGACTTTCTCATCATGCGCGCCGTCGACACGTTGACGGCGTTTCCGCAGCTGCTCTTTGCGCTGCTCATCATGGTGGTCCTCGGCGCGGGCCTCGGGAACATCCTGCTCGCCATCAGTTTTCACGCCTGGATCCCGATCTGCCGGCTCACGCGCGCGCAGTGCCTCCGCGAACGCGAGCGCGACTACGTCGAGGCCGCGCGCGCGCAGGGCGCCGGCGAGGCCGCGGTCGTCACCCGTCACGTCCTGCCGAATATCCTCGCCCCGATCATCGTGGCGGTCACGCTCGGGATTCCGCAGGCGATCTTCACGGAGGCGGCGCTGAGTTTCCTCGGCCTCGGTGTGCGCGCGCCCACGCCCTCGTGGGGCCAGATGGTCGGCGAAGGGGTGACCAACATCCGCTACTACTGGCACCTCGCGCTGTTTCCGTCCGTCATGATCGCCCTCACAATGGCCGGGTTCACCCTGCTCGTCGACGGCGTCCGCGATGTGTTGGACCCGCGCGCGTTGAAGTCCCCATAGCCGGGTCCAGCGGAAACTGTTCATGGACCGGCTCAACAAGTACGACCTGCCGATCGTGCTGATCCCGTGGGAGTACGACTACGCCGACGCCAGCAACTTCATGAACATCTACAAGAGCGGCGGCCGTCACCCGTGGGCGAACGCCGAGTACGACCAGGCGGTCACTCAGGCCAACTCCACGATGGGCGACGCGCAGCGCTGCTCGCTCTACCGCAAGGCCGAAGACATCCTCGTCCGGGATCCGGGCGCCGTGTTCCTCTGGCATCCCACGGTCACGCAGCTGTGGAAGCCCTGGGTCCGGGGCGTGGTTAACAAGACGAACAAGTACGGGTTCGTCTCGTGGTCGCGGCCGTCGAAGGCCGACATGCCGCCCTTCATCTACATCGGGAACGACAAGCCCTGAGAAGCAACGCTGCGACGGCCGCGCCGGATCCCAGCGTTGCCTGAGGCTCCCTCAGGCCCGGCCGGCCGGCTCGTGGTCGTGGTGACCCACGGCCGCGACCGCCCGCCCGGTTTGGAGGCCGTCGCTGCCAAGGCCGACGTCCGCTATGCCGAATCTGCGGAGGAACTACGGGACAGGCTGCCCGGCGCGCAGGTGTTGTTTGTCGCGGATTTCCGGTCCGGGATGCTCCGGGACGCGTGGCCGCACGCGCGCGACCTGCGGTGGATGCACAGTTCCGGCGCCGGCGTCGACACCGTTCTGTTTCCCGACCTGGTTCGCAGTCCCGTCGTATTGACCAATTCGCGCGGCATCTACGATCGGGCGATGGCGGAGTACGTGCTCGGGCTCATGCTCGCGTTCGCCAAGCAGCTGCCGCAAACGCTCGACCTGCAGCGCCGGCGCGAGTGGCGTCATCGCGAGACCGAGCGCCTCGACGGCCGCACCGCGGTCATCGTCGGCGCCGGCAGTATCGGCCGGGAGATCGCGCGCCTGCTGCGCGCCGCGGGGATGCGCGTCCTCGGCATCGCGCGCCGCCCTCGGCCCGTGCCCCCGCGCGCATCGTCCTCCGAGGACCCTTTCGAGCGTGTGACCGGCGTCGACGATCTACACGGCATCCTGCCCGAGGCGGACTTCGTCGTGCTGGTCCTGCCGTCCACCCCGGAGACGCGAGGCCTCTTTGGGGCGCAGGCACTGGCGCGCATGAAGCGTACCGCGCGCCTGATCAACGTCGGCCGGGGTGCTGTCGTCGACGAGGCCGCCCTGCTCGACGCCCTACGGGAGCGCCGGGTGGCCGGGGCGGCCCTCGACGTCTTCGCCGACGAACCGCTCCCGTCCGAGCACCCGTTCTGGGACCTGCCGGGGGTCATCGTCTCGCCGCACATGTCGGGCGATTTCGTGGGCTGGCAGACGGCCGTGTCGGCGCTGTTTGTCGAAAACTTCGAGCGGTGGCTCGCCGGCCGGCCGCTGCTCAATGTTGTGGATAAAGAACGCGGATATGTGGTCGGCAATAACTAGATCTTGCTATTCTGCCACCTCAAATTCGACCCGGCAATGCCCTCCCTGTCGATTTGGGTTCTCCTGTTCGACCATGGAATGAAAGAGAAACGACGGCATAAAGGAGACCCATTATGAACCGTGTCCTGTGGCTGGTGCAAACCCTGCTCGCCGCGCTCTTTCTGTTCGCCGGCGGTATGAAACTGGTTCTTCCGTTGGATGCGCTGACGAAGCAGATGCCGTTGCCCGGCTGGTTCCTGCGCTTCACCGGGACGGCTGAGGTGCTCGGCGCGCTTGGGCTGATTCTTCCCGGCCTCCTTGGCATCAGGCCCGGCCTGACGCCGCTTGCCGCCGCGGGACTCTCCGTCGTCATGATCGGCGCCACCGTGCTCACCCTGCTGGCGGGCGGCGGGTTGTCCGCGCTGATCCCGGCGACGGTGGGCCTCCTCGCGGTGTTCGTGGTCTACGGGCGGTCGGCGACGCCCGCACAAGAATCCGCCCGGCTCGATCCCAGCCTGGCCGATCCGCGCTAGCTCGCGCAGATCACGACGGCCGGGCGCCGCGGATGCGGCGTCCGGTCCGGCTCGTTAACCTTCGAATCCCGGAAACCACCGAATCGGCGTCCAGCGCAGGTAGCGGTCCGACAGTAACTCGAGCGATTTTCGGGCGGCGGAGAACTCCTCCGCCAGCGCGCCCAGTACCCGCCCGTTGTCGTCCATCGCCCGCGACGCCGCAAGCTTGTAGAACTTGCGACCCTGCTCCTCGTACGAGGCAAGCGTTGGCGGCACGGCCGCCGGCCGCAGCGCGCGGTTCCGCGCCCCTCCGGCCCAGCGCAGCGATTGCGGAAAGATGCCGCTCTGGAACAGGGCGATATCGCCGATGCGCCGGAAGATCCAGGGGACGTCATCCCCGCCGGTCAGCCCGAGCAGATCGATCATGTCCTCGAGGCTCGACGTATTGAACCTCCGGCGCACGTAGTGCTCCCTTCGCCGCACAAGGACGGTCAGCGACTCGTTCCGGATGAACGACGTCAGCATCGAGACCAGGTAGTGCCAGATCTCGGGTTCGGCGATGAAGCGGCGCACCTGCGTGGCGTCGAAGACGGCGACCGTTTCATCCTCGGCCCGCTCCACGGTGTACGGCCGCTGCTCGAGGTCGCGGACGACGCGCCGCAGCAGGACGCTGAAGACCAGCCGCGGGGAGACCCGGAGCAGCGCCTGGTCGTCGCCCAGCAGGCGGTCGACGAGCCGGTCGTCCTCGAGCATGACGTCGAGCAGATCCTGCCGCCCGCGCAGGCGCGCGGGCGCGTCCGCGGCATCATAGCGGCCGGCGGCCACGGTTTCGGCCACGAACCGGAGGTCGTCGTCGGTGAAGCGTTCGGCTGCGTCCATAGCCGGTGTAATCTCCTTTCGGAGAAAATTCTACCCGCCGTTTCGTCTTCTCCTGTGTCACATAGCGACGCCGTCGCGCTGCCCGTGCCGTTCTGAACCGAGGTTATTCCCACGCCGGAACCGGCGTAGTCGTGGGTCGTGGGCACCGGATTAGCGGGGCAGAAGCATCCTCAGAATGCGCGAGAGGCGCTGTGCTCCAGCCCACCTCCCCGCCGGCGTCCGCGCGGTGTTCGCGGGCCTGCTTGCGATGGCGGCTGCCGCGGGGCCGTGTCCGTGGGCGGCGGCCGAGCCCATCCCGGGAGGGCCCGCGCCTTCGGAGGCGCCCGCGATGCGCCAGGTGGCGGATGCGCACGGGCGCTTCACGATCGACTTCCCCGAAAACTGGGTTGTGCGCTGGGTCGGCGACGGCTATCTGCGGCTGAGCGATAATGCCGCTCACGACGGGGTTGTGGGTATCGGCCCCGCCGGCGCCGATGGCAGCCGTGCCGACGTCATCGTCGACGTGCGCATCATTCCGGCGCCTATCTCCGCCTCCGCCGCCGCGACGAACGCCGAAAACGGACTGCGGCGGTTGGCGGCCTACCGATCGCTGCAGGCCGGGCCCTACTCGATCGGCGGTGTCCCGGCGTACTACCGGTTCTTCACCCACATCGCCCACGGCGCGCGCGTGTTCCAGGCACAGGTGTACGTCACGCAGGGCCGGCAACTTTACGTTCTCAGCGGCACGACCCGCACCGATCGGGCGCAGATCCCGCGTGACTTCCCGCTGATCTTGCGGATCATCGGTACGTTCCGGTTGCTGCCGCAGCGATAGAACCCTCAAAACCGCGGGACGGCCCTGTGGTCACGCGACGAGGCAGCACTTCGAGGAAAAAGAAGCGCGGCCGGCGTTTCGCCGGCCGCGCTTCGCGACGATGCGGGTCTGCGGCTGCGCCTACGGCGTAAGGCTGACGGCGCCGGCCGCTCGGAGCGCCGCCTGCAGCTGCGGGTCGACGCCCTGCTCCATGTCCTGTTCGCCCAGGGTGACCGCGACGTCCGGCGTGATGCCGGCACCCTCCACGACGCGGCCCGAGGGACCCGTAATCCGTTCCACCGTCACCGACATGCCGCCTTCCGGAAGCGGCACGTCGATTGCCCCGCCGAGCGCGCCTGCGGTCTTCTCACCGACGATCTGCGCGCGGTGCAGGTCCTTGAACGCGGCGGCAACGATCTCTGATCCCGACGCGCTGCCGCCGTTCGTCAACACGACAAGGTTGACGTGGGCAAACGCCGCCGGTCCCATCGTCCGCAGCACGCTGGTCGACTGCCGGTCGGCCACCTTGGCGATCGGCGTCCCGGGCGGCAGGAACAGGCCCGCGACGCTGTCGGCTTCGCTGATCAGCCCGCCGGGATTGCCCCGTAGGTCGAGAACGACCGACCGGATCTGGCCCTGCTCGGCGAGACCGAGCAGCGCCGACCGCATGCTGCGCGCCGCGCCCTTGCTGAATTCGAAGAGGCGCACGTAGGCGACGCCGGGCTCGACGAACTGCGCTGTGACGGGCCGCGCTTGGATCGGTGCCCGGGTGACCGTCACCTGGTTCGGCGAGCCCGCCCGCTCGATCGTCAGGACGACGGGGGAACCGGCGGGACCGCGGATCAACTGGCTCGCCTGCTGCACGCTGGCGTCACGCAGTGACGTCGCGCCGACCGCGACGATCTTGTCGAACCGCTTGAGGCCGGCCGCCTCCGCGGGCGATCCCGGGAAGACGTTATCCACGAACACCCAGTGAACGCCCGCCGGGTCGGCCTGGCCGGTGATCATGATGCCGATGCCGGAGAAGCCGGGGCTGCCGTTCAGAGACGACCGGTTCTCCTGGAAGCGGGACGGGTCCATGTAGTAGACGTGGCTGTCGTGGAGCGAGGCGAGCATGCCTTCCGTCGCGTCATACGCGAGCTGGCTCGGGGCCTCCACGCCCATCTGCGCCGCGCGGTCGAATTCCGAGAGGAACTCCTGCTGGGCCTGGAGAGCACCGGTCGCGGGCGCGATGTCGGGCAGCACGGTCGGGCCGGCGTGGGTTCGCTCCCGAAGCGTGGCGATCGCGGCGTTCAAGAGGTCGACGCGATGGATCGGGTCGACGTAGTTGCGGTCGAGCGTGTCGATGGCCGACAGGACGAGCGATCCGGTCGCGGCGTGTGCCGGAGCGGTGCCGGCGGCGACCGCGGCGCTGAGGAGCACGGCGACGAAGAGCGCCAGCCAGCGCTTCGGTGCCGCGTGGAGCGGGCGTTGCATGCTATTCCCCCCTTGGCGGGTGAATGATGGCTGTCCCAGGTTACCGGTCGGCGTTGAATAAACCGCGAAGAACTTATGCGGAACTTGCGAAGCCGCTAGACGTTCTCGACCGCTGGCAGTGTCCGGCTGGAGGCTCTCCGCCCGGCCCGGCCGCGGATGCCCCGGTGAGTCCGCGGCGTTCCTAACGACGCAATGGGGTCGCATAAGGTTCTCGTCCTTCCGCCATACAATTAGGTAGCACAAGTGTTTGACACCTTCTACCCTTTCGGGTTATAGTGGTGGTGTCGTCATACGTGCGTTGGCGGCGGACCGGGATGGTCCGCCGCGAGTGTGTCGCGGGACCCTTCTTCGCAGCGGCAGGTGCCGGCGGGACACGCGCAGGTTGTCGGCATCAACCGTTGAGCGGCCACAGGCCGCCGTCCGGCACATGGCCGGATCACGAAGGAGGGTCTTCATATCCGAAAGACAGACGGAACCATAGACCGTACGATCGATAATACGAGTTCACACCCCGCACCATCGCCCGGCCCAGCGCTTCAGAATCCCGACAGCCAGGCCTCATTTGAATCGTTTAGTCTTCGCCCGGAAACACTCCGGGCGATCCGCCGGCTTGGCTGGCAGGTCCCGACGCCGATCCAGGCCGAGGTGATTCCGGTCATGCGGCGCGGCGCCGATCTCGTCGGCCAAGCGCAGACCGGGTCCGGGAAGACCGGAGCCTTCGGCATCCCGATCGTCGACCGGGCCGATGTCTCGGACGCCGGCGTGAACGGGCACCGCGCGGGCGCACCAGAGGCGCTCGTGCTCACACCGACCCGGGAACTGGCCGTTCAAGTCACCGGCGACCTGAACGCTCTCGGCCGCGGCCGGGGCGTGCGGGCCGTCGCCGTTTACGGCGGGCATTCCATCATCCGGCAGATCGAGGATTTACGCGGCCTGCCGGAGATCGTCGTCGCCACGCCCGGCCGGCTTCTCGATCACCTGGACCGCGGGACGATCCGCCTGGACAGCGTGCGGGTCGCGGTCCTGGACGAGGGCGACCGGATGCTGGACATGGGCTTCCTGCCCGACGTCTCGCGGATTCTTCGCCGGACCCCCGCGAGCCGGCAAACGGCCCTGTTTTCAGCGACCATGCCGCCGGCCATCCACGAGATCGCCCGCCGGCAGATGCGCGACCCCGTCTGGCTGCGGATCGCCTCGGCCGCGCCGACGGTCGACACGGTGGAGCAATTCTACCTCGAGGTCGCGGAGCAGGACAAGGCGCGCGCGCTCCGCGCGCTCCTGGCAGATCCCGAGATCACGTCCGCGCTCGTGTTCCGGCGGACCCGCCACCGCGTTGACCGGCTGGCTCGGGCCGTTCCCGGCGCCACGGTCCTCCACGGGGGAATGATGGAAGGTGCCCGCATGCGTGCGCTCCGGGCGTTCGAACAGAACCGCTCGCGGGTGCTGATCGCGACCAACGTCGCATCCCGGGGGCTCGACCTGCCCGCGGTGTCCCACGTCATCAACTTCGACGTGCCGGAAGACGTGGAGACCTATGTGCACCGGATCGGCCGCACGGCCCGGGCCGGGCGCGCCGGGACGGCGATCACCTTTGTCGGGCAGTACGATCTTGAGATGTTCGATCAGTTGCGCACCGCGATCGGTCCGGCGCTCCGGCGTCATCCTCTGAACCTCTACGAGCGCCGGCCCGCCGCTTCGAGCTAGGGCTTCCCTCCCTTCGTTCCTGGACGATTTCCGGCCCAGCCGGTCAGCGCGTGTTGTCGCGGGTGTTTCTATAGAAGAACGGACCGTCGGAGGGGCGGCCGCCCGGCCGCGCACAGCCCTCGATCGTGTTGACCAACCCGGCGACGAACCCCAGACCGGGAACATCCCGGCCTGCGACGTCGACGAGGTGGTCGTTGAAGTCTTCCGCCACGCCGCGAAACCGTCCGCACCGCCGGAACCGTGTCATCCGGGTCAGGTAGATAACGTGCGTTCCGACGGTCGCGATTTCGATAGCCCGCTGGCGGTAGATACCCCGGACATGTGTGATGCCCGTGCTCGCTTCCGGCGCTGTCGACCCCTGCGCGGCGGTGCCGTCGAAGATTCCGCCGCTCAACAGGAGCCCGATTGCGACCAGACCGGCATGGGCGGCGCGCCGGCCACGGGCTCGTATGTTTTGCCGCGCACGTCCCATGCAGTCTGCTTCACCATCACCGCGGTGCTCACCCGGTGCCGGCGTCGTGTGGGGTCGGCCGCGATTGGGCGGCAAAACCACTGAGCTCGCGCGCGTCTCCCCACGTGAGTCTTTCGTATGGATTTTGGGTCCAAAGGGCGCCTCTCGACCGAGAATCATTCTCATCGCCTGGAGGCGGTGAGGCCCGTCTGGCTGAGAGGTGGGTATCGTTCCATTGTATGGAACGCTCGCTGAGCCGCATCGGACGCGCGTTCGGATGGGTTTGGGAAAGCAACTTGCAAGCCGGTGTGCGGACAGCATGCCGAGTGGATTCCCGAGTTTCTCCCGGCTCACCACCGTCCGCCTCGCGTTTTCTCCCATTCTTGGAAATTTCCTCGTTCTCACGGCAGGAGAATCCTGGGGTTATGTCGTATTTGCCGCAAGCGAGGGGCATGATGGCCCCCTGGACGACCAAAAATCGAAAGGAGGGCCCCGTTTCGTGACCAAGAAGAAGGCAGCCAAAAAGGGCAAGAAGCGCTAAATCACGTTTCTCCCGGGCTTCACCCGGAGGGCGCTGTCCGGCTGGACAGGGCCCTCCGATCATCGTAGGCACAACGCTCGCGTCCGGTTCCCCTCGCACTCGGTCGCAATCGAATCGCCTTCGGCGTCCCACTTCTCGTCCGTCATGCGGTCGCTCAGCCTGCAGCCACCGGTCCGCCGTGTTCCGGAGGACGCGTGAACGTCCGGGCGGAAGGTGACCACATGACAGATCCCAGAGTCGACCGGCTCGCCCGCGTGCTCGTCCACTACTCGATGAAGGTCCGCAAGGGAGATCTGGTCCGCATTGGCGGCTCCGCGCTGGCTGCGCCGCACATCGCGGCCGCGTACCGCGAGGTGCTGCTCGCCGGCGGCCATCCGACGGTGCGGGTGAGCGTCGACGGGCTCGAGGAGGCCTTCTTCAAACTCGGGAGCGACGAGCAGCTGCGGTTTATCTCCGATCTCGACCGGCGGGAGGTGGAGACGCTCAACTGCGAACTCCGCTACCTCGGCGCCTACAATACGCGCGCCCTCACGCGGATCCCGCCCGAGCGGATGCGGATCCGGCGCGAGGCGACGCGTGAGATCATGAGCCGGTTCATGGAGCGGGCCGCGAAGGGGGAATTCCGCTGGTGCCTCACGCAGGCGCCGGCGCACGCGGACGCGCAGGAGGCCGAGATGTCGCTGGCCGACTACGAGGACTTCGTGTACAAGGCCGGCCACGTCGACAAGGAGGACCCGGTCGCGGAGTGGCAGCGGGTGGAGCGGGAGCAGGCTGCGGTCGCGCAGCGGCTCGGCAAGGTCAAAACCGTCCGGATCGTGGCGCCGGACACCGACCTGACCGTGGAGGTCGGGGGCCGAACCTGGATCAGCGCCGCCGGCGAGCACAACTTCCCGGACGGCGAGGTGTTCACCGGTCCCGTCGAGACCGCCACCCAGGGCACGGTCCGGTTCACGTTCCCGGCGGTCTACGGGGGGAGGGAGGTCACCGGCATCCGCCTCACGTTCAAGGACGGCCGGGTCACGGACGCGCGGGCCGACAAGGGCGAAGACTTCCTCCGCTCCATGCTCGACATCGACGCGGGCGCGCGGATCCTGGGCGAGTTTGCCTTCGGTCTCAACTACGAGATTCAGCAGTTCACGCGGAACATTCTGTTCGACGAGAAAATCGGGGGAACGGTCCACATGGCGCTCGGGGCCGCCTACCCGGACACCGGCGGCAAGAACCAGTCGGGCCTGCACTGGGACATGATCCTCGACCTGCGGGGGGAGTCTTGCGAGGCCTACGCCGACGGGGAGGTCGTCTACCGCAAAGGCCGTTTTTTCGCTTAACCTACGGAAACGCGCCCTCGACGAACTCCGTGAGCTTCTCGAACTCCGCGTGCGTCTGTTCGCTTACCTCGTCCGCCATCTCCGCAAACCGCCGGCCCTCGTGCATCTTCATCTGGATGTTGGCGAGCATCATCGTCTCGAGTTCCTGGAGGAGTTCGAGCACGTCCGCCTTCGGGTAGGCGCCCCACTCGCCGGCGGCCAGCCGGCGGACGAACTCCGGAAGCGGCACCATCTCATCCTGGCAGACCTGCTGGTAGAGCTCCCAGAGCGCCTCGTTCACCCGTGGCGCGCCTCGAGGTACTTTTCCACGTCCATGGCCGCCATGCAGCCGTACCCGGCGGCCGTGACCGCCTGCCGGTAGCGGTGATCGTGGCAGTCGCCGGCCGCGAACACCCCTTCCACGCTCGTCGCTGTATGGTGGTCGAGCACGATGTATCCGCTCTCGTCCAGCTCGATCTGGCCCCGGAACAGGTCCGTGTTGGGATGGTGCCCGATCGCCACGAACAGGCCGTCTGTCCTGAATTCTTCCCGCTTGCCGGTCACCGTGTCGCGCAGCAGCAGGCCGCTCACGGCGCCGTCGCCGAGGACGTCTTCGAGCACGGTGTTCCAGCGGACGCCGATCTTCTTGTGGCGGAGCGCGCGGTCGATCATGATCTTGCTCGCCCGGAAGGTGTCCCGCCGGTGTACGATCGTGACTTTGCTCGCAAACTTCGACAGATAGAGCGCCTCTTCCATCGCGGAATCCCCGCCGCCGACGACCGCGACCTCCTTGCCTTTGAAGAAGAACGCGTCGCACGGCGCGCAGGACGAGACCCCGTGGCCGATCAGGCGTTGCTCGTTCGACAGGCCGAGCCAGTTGGCGCCGGCGCCCGTCGCGATGATCACGCTCTGGGTCAGCAGCCGTTCGCCTGCGACCGTGACCTCAAATGGCCGGCGGCGAAAGTCCACGGCCGTCGCGTCGTCGTCCATGAACTCGACCTCGAACCGCTCCGCCTGCTTCCGCATGGTCTCCATGAGGTGCGGGCCCTGGACCGGGTGCTCGAAGCCGGGGTAGTTCTCGACGTCCGAGGTCAGCGTCAGCTGCCCGCCGCGCTGGCTGCCCGACACGACGACGGGGCGCAGGTTGGCCCGGGCGGCATAGATCGCTGCGGTCAGCCCGGCCGCGCCGGACCCGAGAATCACCACGTTGTGGACGCCGCCGCGCGGCGCATCCGCGCGGGTCTCGCTGCTCACCGATGCCTCACCTCTGCCTCCCTGGAACGTCAGGTCGGGCCGGATTCTTCCCCCGCACGCGCAGGACGCGCGGCAGCCGGTGGACCTGCACGAAGTTGGTCCTGCCGCGCGCGATCAAAGGCACCGACCCGACGACAACTACGGCGTCGCCGGGCCGGGCCAGGCGACGGCTCACGAGCTCGCGGTCGAGGTAGTCGATCATCGCCTCGGTCGTCGGCTGGAACGGCACCAGGAGCGGCACGACCCCCCACCACAACGAGAGGGCGCGGGCGACGCCCTCGTCCTCGGTGCACGCCAGCACGGGCGCCGGCAGGCGGCGCTGCGATAGAAGGCGCGCCGTCCGGCCGGTGGTGGTGAGCGCGACGACGAGGGAGACGGCCAGGTCCGCCGTGAGCGCCTGCGTGGCCGCGCTGACCGCCGAGGGTACCCCGGGCCGTGCACCGCGCATCCCGCCGCGCCGCGCCCGTCCCGCGCCGCCGTAGCCGGCGGCACCGCCGGCGCCCGGGCCGAGGGGTACCGCCGGGGCGCCGTCCTCGACGGCCCGGGCGATTTGTGCCATGCAGGCGACCGCTTCGACCGGATACCGCCCGGCGGCGGTCTCGGCCGACAGCATCACCGCGTCCGTGCCGTCCAGCACGGCGTTGGCCACGTCGGACGTCTCGGCGCGGGTGGGACGCTCGGCGCGCACCATCGACTCCAGCATCTGCGTCGCCGTGATCACCGGAATGCCGCGCGCGTTCGCCCGCCGGATGATGCCCTTCTGGAGCAGCGGCACCCGTTCGGCCGGGAGTTCCACCCCGAGATCGCCGCGCGCGACCATCACGGCGTCGGCTTCTTCGACGATCTCGCCGAGGTTCGCGATCGCCTCGGCTTTCTCGAGTTTGGCCACAATGGGCACGACGCGGCCGAGGCGGCGCAACACCGCCCGGGCGCGGCGGACGTCCGCGGCGGTCCGCACGAAACTGAGGGCGACCATGTCGACGCCGTGCCGTACGCCGAACCGGAGGTCGCCGATGTCCTTGCGCGTCAGGGCCGGCGCGCGGATCCGGACGCCGGGAAGGTTCACGCCCTGATGCGCGCCGAGCACGCCGCCGCGCACCACGCGGCACACGATCTCGCCCCCGCGGCGCCCCGTGACCACGAGCTCGATCGAGCCGTCCTTCATTAAGATATGCGATCCCCGGCGCACCGCGCGGCGGAGGCCGGCGAACGGCACGGGGATCCGGCCCTCGGCGGCGGTCCGGCCGGTGGTCAGCGAGACGGCGGCGCCCTCGCGGAGGTCGAGGGGCGACGGCAGGAGGCCGACGCGAATCTTCGGTCCCTGAAGGTCCTGGAGGATCGCCAGCGGGACGCCGGCCTCCCCTGCGATCCGGCGAAGCCGGCGGATCGTGCCGCCGTGCTCGGCGCGGGTGCCGTGTGAAAAGTTGAGGCGCGCGACGTTCATCCCCGCGGCGATAAGACGGCGCAGGACCGGCTCGGACTCGCTCGCGGGGCCGAGCGTCGCCACAATCTTTGTGCGTCGGAGGCCCTCGGGGCGCTGCGCCGCCCCTCGGGCCCCGGCCCGCTCCGTCATGCCGCCTCCATCACGCGTGGGAATCGGCGCCTGCTTCGCCGCGGTCGCGTCGAAGTCTTGGGGTGGAGGTGGACGGCATGGCCATCATGGCGATCAGCGTGACCCCGATCGGCACTGCATCTACGGGCGCCGGCGAATTCGTCGCCGAGGCCCTCCGGGTCATCGAGCGCAGCGGACTGCGGTACGAATTGAACGCGATGCACACGGTCGTGGAGGGTGACCTCACGGTCCTGATGGCGCTCGTCACGGAGATCCACACCGCGCCGTTCGCCCGCGGGGCCCGGCGGCTGTCGACCGTCGTCAAACTGGACGACCGCCGCGACGCGCCGTCGACGATCGAGGGCAAGGTGCGGTCGGTCGAGCAGCGGCTCGCGCGGGGGCGGACCACCCCATGAGCGTCGTCGACCGGTTGAACCGCTGGTTCCAGCGCCGGTTCGACATCCGCGAAATCGGCGACGGCGGCTACATCCTCAAGCTGGGACTCGTACGCCACCGCGGGCCGCGCTACGTGTTCCGCGACGGGACGGTGGTGAACCCCGGCGACCTCGTCGGGGAATTGCACATGGCCAACGATCGGACGGCCCGACTCCACGGGGAGGGAAAACCGGGCCTCCGGTTCCGCCGCGAAGTGTTCCGCCTCATGGCGCCGCTCGCGCGGGACCTGCGCGAACGGCCGGAATACCGGGACATCCGGGCGCTGTGCGGCGCCAGCCTCTTTTGGGCAGAAGCAGAGCGGGCCGGCTTCGAACATCGTCCGCTGCCGGCGTTCACACGGTGGTGGCTTACTTGGTGGGAACGCTTCCTGCTTGCCAAATACCATCCCGAAGGGCGCGGCCGCCTCGCGGAGGGCCGGCGGACCGAACTGCGCCAGGCGTGGCTCACGCGGACGACGCTCGAGCAGCTCGTGGCCCGTGGCGCCTCCCGCCGGGTGCGCGACAACGATGTAACGTAACGATGTCATCTCGGCGCGCCGGACAGGAATGCCGCGCGCGCCATCGAACCTGCGGCGAATTGTGAGACGGGCTCTGCCGGCGCGACTTGCCGTGAGATGGATCCTCGTGCTTGCGGCACTGCTCGTCGTGCCGGCCGCCGCGTGGCCGGGTCCGGCATCGCCGGGCGGCGCCGCCTCCGGCGGGGGGCTCGAGGCCGTCAAGCGGCGCGGGGCGCTGATCGTCGCTGTGAAGGCCGACTTCCCGCCCTTCGGCTACATCGACGGGCGCGGGCAACTCGTCGGCTTCGACGTGGACCTGGCGCACGAAGTCGCCCGGCTCGTGCTCGGGGACGCGGGCAAGGTCAAGTTGATCACCGTCACGTCGGCGAATCGCATCCGGCTGCTGCAGGCGGATCAGGTCGACGCCGTGATAGCGTCGATGACGATCACGCGCGACCGCAAGCAGGCGATCGACTTCAGCGTGCCCTATTTTTGCTCCGGCCACTTGATTCTCGTCGGCGCCGCCGGGCGATCGATCCACACGTTCCGGGACCTGAACGGGCACGCCGTCGCCACGGTACGCGGCGCAACCGGCGACGATGTGACGCGCGTGCTGGCGCCGCGGGCGCGCCGGATCGTGTTCGACCAAAACTCGGAGGCCGTGCTGGCGCTCAAACGCGGCCGGGCGGACGCGTTCGTGCAGGACGACGTGCTGCTGCTCGGCTTCGCAAAGCAGGACCCCTCGCTCACGGTGGTCGGCTGGCCGCCGCGGCTACCCGGTCCGTACGGGGTCGGTGTCCGGAAGGGCGACCGCGATTTGCTCGCGGCCGCGAACGTCTCGCTGGCGCGGCTCCGCGCGTCCGGCGTCTACGGGAAAATGGTGGCGAAGTGGTTCGGCGACATCGCCGCCAAACTCGTGCCGCTCGGGAGCTGCCCGCCGGACCTGCGGCTCTAGTCAGCCCGCGGCCAGCGCCGCGAGCCCCACGACCATCGCGCCCGCGGCGGCAATCCGCCGCCGCGCATCGCCCTCCGCGAGCAGGCGCGTCCCCATCACGGCACCGGCCAGAATGCTGATCTCGCGCGCCGGCGCGACATAACTCACCGGTGTGAACACGAGCGCCGTCAGGACGAGGATGTAGGGCATCGGGCTCAACACCCCGACCAGCAGCACCTCACGGCGGTACCGGCGCCAAATCTCCCGGACCTCCTCGCGGCGCGTCAGCGCGGCGGGGGCGAGGAGCGCGGCCCGGCCGAGGTTGTCGCCCCAATCCAGCACCACCGGCGGCACCGCGAAGGTCGTGACCGCCCGCTTGTCCCACAGCGAGTACCCGGCGATGAACATTCCGGTGAGCACCGCGTAGGCGGCCGCCTGCCGGGCATGCGGCCGTCTCCATGCGTCGCGGCCGCTCGTGAGGAGGATGATCCCGCCGCCGATTAGCGCGGTCCCCGCGAGTGCCACGGGGCCCGGGCGCTCGCCGAAGAACGCGATCGCGGCCGCCGTCGTCAGCATCGGACCGGTGCCGCGCGCGACGGGGTACACGAGGGAGAGGTCGCCGAGCCGGTACCCTTGCTGCAGCGCAAGGAAGTAGCCAGTGTGCAGCACCGCGGTGCCGGCGATGAACACCAGCTGGATCGGCCCGATGTGCGGCCGCTGCCACAGGACGATGGCCGCGGCGAGCGGCGCGTAGACGGCGACCGCCACCAGCGAAAATAGACACACGAACGGGGCGCCGCCCTGCGCACGTTTTGCTAGAAGGTTCCACAGCGCGTGAATGAACGCGCCGGCGAGCACGAGGGCGAGCGCGGCGACGGTCATGCCGGCTCCGACCGAGGGACCGGTCGCTCCCCTTTCGCGGCGCCCGGTCCGTGCGAGGCCTGCATCATCCTCGCTGCGGTTCGACCCCTTCGACGCGCCAGCGGGTCGATGCGCCGGCCGCCAACAGCAGCAGCCCGCCGCTCACGTAGAAGGGCCACGACGGCGTGGTCCACTGCCACAACAAGCCTCCGATGAGCGGCCCGACGACGCCACCCATGCCTTCAATGGTCATCGCAAAGCCGAGTCCGGCGCCGCGGACGTCCTGGGGAAGCAGCCGCACGAGGATGCTGTTCCACGCGGGCAGGACGAAGGCGTACCCGGCGCCGATCGCGGCGAAGTCCAGCGCGAGCTGCCACAGGGTATCGCAGGCCGGGATCAGCAGCAGGAGCAGCGCGATCGCCCCGAGCGCCACCGCGTAGGTCCGGCGCCAGCCCAGCCGGTCTCCGACGTGGCCGGCCTGGGTCATGAGCGCCAGGCCGATGCCGGGACCGATGATGAGCAGGAGCAGCAGTTGCCGCTCGTCGAGGCCGCGGAAGAATTCGAAGTACGGCACCACGATGGGAATCAGGATGCCGGCCGCCATGATTTGCGGGACGATGCTGACGGCCAGCATGACGAGCGAGCGCATCATCGTCGCGAGCGCGCGGCGCGCCGACGTGCGGGGTCCGGTTTGGACCGCCGGATCCTCGTGGCTGATCCGCATGCCGAGCAGTGCTGCGGCCAGGAGCGGCGCGATGAAGAGCCGGAGCGAAATGGGATGCTGCGCGCGGCTGACGAGTGTGGCGATCGCGATGCCGACGCCGCCGCCGAGAAACCACGTCGAGAACACGCGGCCGAGCGTGCCGCCGACCGCGGGGGCGGTCCCGCGGGTGAGCCGGGAGAGCGCGGCCGGCCACAGCGGCGATGCGCCGGCGCCCATCAGGCCGAGTGCCACGAACACTTCCCACGTATGCGTCGCGAAGACGAGCCAGGTGAACGCCGCCGCATACGCCCAAAAGCCGCCGATCAGCATCGTGCGCGTCCCGACCCGGTCGGCGAGCCAGCCCGTCACCAGTTTCAGCGCGACTTCGGTGAAGAAGTACGTCGAGATGGCGGCGCCGGTCGTGCCCATCGCCCAACCCAGCTTGACGGTGAGCATCGTGGGGAGCAGCACAAATAAGAGCGCCCCATGGACCAGTTCGACGAGCGCGATCGTGAAAGCCAGCAGTCCGGTTTCGCTGTGGGGCGTCACCGCGCGGGCAGGGGTATTCTGAGGGACGTCGGGGCCGGCGCGCTGTGCGGGGACGGCAGGCCGGCCAGTTCCGTCGTCACCACCTCCGCGGCATCGGGCCGTCCGAGCGACCCGGCGGCCTCCGCCATCGCGGCGAGGCGGCCCGGGTCGCCGAGGAGTTGAGCGAGGTCGCGAGCCAGTTCATCGGGGGTCTGGGGCGCGAGCGCCGCGCCGCGTTCCAGGAGGAAGCGGGTATTCCCCTGTTCCTGCCCCGGGATTGGCCGGTAGATCAGCATCGGCAGACGCTTGATCAGCGCTTCGCTGATCGTGACGCCGCCCGCTTTGGTCACCAGGACGTCGCTCACCGCCATCAGTTCTTCGACCGTGTCCACGTAGCCGACCACGTGAAACGGGTGCGGCGACCCCTGCGCGCGGGCGCGCACCTGATCGGCCAGACGGCGGTCGTAGCCGCACACCACGAGCACCTGAATCGGCGACGGGAAGCGCGCCAGCACGCGGGTTACGTCGAGGACCCCGCCGAGCATCGCGTACGCCCCCGCCATGACCAGGACGACCGGCCGGCCGTCCTCGAGTCCGTACGTCCGGCGGAGCGCGGCGCGGTCGAGCGGACGGAGGAACTTGCGCTCGACCGGGAGGCCTGAGACGACGATGCGCTGCTCCGGAACGCCCCGCGCCAGCAGGCCCTCGCGCACCGTCTCGTTCGGCACACAGTAGCGGTCGACCGCCGGATGGATCCACTGGCTGTGGGTCACGTAATCCGTGATCACGGTCAGGCAGGGCACCGCCGTCCGGCCGGCCAGCCGGAGATCGGACATCGTGCCCGCCGGTGTGCAGTGCACGCAGCACACCGCGTCCGGCGATTCCGCCGCGAGGTAGCGCGCAAGGCGGTCCATGCCCATCCGGTTGATGAACCGCTGCGTCGCGGAGTCGGGCCGGATTTCGCCGGTGAGCCGGTAGAACAACCCGTACAGCATCGGCGCGCGGCGGACGCTTTGAATGTACGAGAACTTGGTGAGGGCGTCGAAGACGGGATGGACGAAGCGGGCGAAGTAGTCGACGATCTCGGCGCGGCCGCCGGTGCGGGCTTCCCATTCGGCGGCGACGGTTTCCGCCACCCGCTTGTGTCCCCCGCCGTAATTGCACGACAGGATGGCGAGCCGCATCCGGTCCTACGCTTGCCCCGCCAGGCTCCCGGCCGGTACGGTCGTGAGCACCGGTGTCGCGACGAGCGCCGGCGGTGCCGGATGAATGACCGAGATGCGGGCGGGCAGCAGCGACAGCGTGAAGCTGGCCGCCGCGCCCGCGAGGCTGCCGTCTACCTGCGCTTCACGCCGCTGGTCGAGGTGGATCGACACGGCCGAGCAGCGCTGCACGCTCAGTTCGGGCACCGGCAGGCGGCGCAGCAGGCGCGCCGTCTTGCGGAACCGCCGGGTCGCGAGTTCTTGGAGGAGGTAGACGTCGAGGAGGCCGTCGGTCAGGCTGGGCGACGGCAGCGCCAGCAACCGCTCGCCATAGATCCGGCCGTTCGCGACCGCGATCATGAGCGCGCGCCCGCCGAAGTGCCGCTCGCCGGATTCGACCTCCACGTTGAACGGCTCGAAGCCCGACGACAGCAGCATGAGCGCGGCGACGTAGTAGACCGAACGGTTCCGGGCGAACCGGTAGCGCGCCCGCAGCGCGTTCGTCATCTTGACGACCTCGACGTCCGCGCCGAGCCCGAAGGTGTTGAGGAAGTACCGCCCGTTGACGACGCCGACGTCGATCGGGCAGACGCGCCCGCGCAGCACCGTCTGAATCGCGGTCCGCGGACTCTTGGGGAGCCCCAGCGAGCGCACCGTCTCGTTGCCCGTGCCGCACGCGACGATCCCGAGTGGTATATCAACACCGCTCGAGACGAGGCCGTTGACGGTGCCGTTGATCGTTCCGTCGCCGCCGAGCGCCACGACCTGTTCGACGTCGGGCGCGCCGCCGCGCAGCGTGGACGCCACGAGCGACGCCGTGCCGTCCGCGCTCGGCGCCACGATCAGGTCGTACTCGCGCCCCGCCCGCCGCAGCGCGTTCGTGAGCATCGGTAGGGCGTCGCGCGCCCGGCCGCCGCCGGCACGCAGGTTCGCCACGATCAGGGTGAGCGCCATTGCCTCACCCCGCCGCGATTCGCCAAGGAGGTGGAGATGCCGAGAATCGAGTCATAGGAGAGAACCGTTTAATTATGGACGGTGACCTCCGGGGTGTCAAATCCCCATCCGCAATAATTTGCGTACGAGCGCACTGTCCCTGCCGCCGCGGTGGGGCCCAGGAATCGTCGCGGGGGCGTAGAAGCGCGGACCCTGCCAAGTCATCAGGCGCGTGCGTCCTGACCGCCTTGGTCTTCGTGTGGTCTCCGTATGGGAGCCGCGTTGTCCTTTCGCGGAGGTGTGGCGTGACATACAACGGTGGCGCCTCGGAATTTGGCGTGCGCCCGCAGGCGGCCGGCCGGCGCGGCATGGTCGCATCCGCCAATCCGCTCGCAACGCAGGCGGGACTCCGCATGTTTGCCGCCGGGGGCAACGCCATGGATGCCGCGATCGCGACCGCGGCAGCCATCACCGTCGTCGAGCCGTACTTCTCGAGCATCGGAGGCATCGGGCTGGCCGTCCTGTCGCTGCCCGGCGGCGAGACGCGCACCTTGAGCTTCATGGGCCGCAGCCCGCGGGCGGCGCGCCCCGAACTTTTCACCGTCGAAACGCAGGACCTCGGACCGCTGGCCCCCATGGTACCCGGCAATGTCGCGGGCTGGGCGCGTCTCCTGGCCGACTACGGGAGCCTCCCGCTCGGACAGGTGCTCGAGCCGGCGATCGAGCTGGCGGAGCGCGGGGTCCCTGTGACCGTCTTCGACCACGCGCGGACCTCCGCCGTCGTGGAACGGCTCCTGCCGTTCCCGGACGCGATGCGAACCTACCTTAATAAGGGGCGGCCCTACCAGCCGGGGGAGCTACTCCGCCAGGGCGGCCTCGCCGCGACGCTCCGGACGCTCTCGGCCGAGGGATGGCAGACGTTTTACGAAGGACGGCTCGCCGGTACCATCGCCGGCTACCTCGGCGCGCAGGGCGGCCTCATCACCCAGGACGACTTGCGCGCGTACCCGCCAACGCTGCGCTGGGAGCCGCCCGTCACCGCGCGATATCGCGGCTACGAGATTCGGACCACGCCTCCGCCGAGCAGCGCCGTCCAGATCCTGCAGACCCTTCGGATTCTCGAGGCGTTCGATCTCGGCGAACTCGATCCGCTCGGCCCAGACTACCTCGCCCTGGCCGCGGAGGCGATCCGCCTCGCGCGGATGGACGCCTCCGCGCACGTGGGAGATCCCGCGTTCATCGACGTGCCGATCGCGTGGATGTTGTCCGACGCGCGCATCGAGGAACTGCGGGCCGAGGTGCGGCGCCGTCTCAAGGCCGGGGCCGCACGGACCGGGCGGACCGCGCGAGGGCGCCGGCCGGTGCGGGCACGGATCCGGAAAGCCCGCCGTGCGCCGGAGCGCTCGACGACGCATCTGTCCGCCGCGGACGCGAGCGGGCTGGCGGTCAATATCACCCAGACGATCGGGAGCGGATACGGATCCGGGGTCGTCGTGGGCGACACCGGCATCGTGCTCAACAATGGCCACCACTGGTGTACGCTCATCCCGGGCGACGCGCGGGTCATCGCACCGGACAAGCGGCGGGAGTCGCCGTCCGGCCCAGCGCATGCTTTCGGCATCCGTGAGAACCCCAGCTCGCCGGTGCATTCCTTCGGCATCGATCCCCTCGGCCCGGCACATGCCGCGCGCGACGGCCGCCTCGCGTTTCTGATCGGCACTCCCGGGTCATATGGCATTCCCCAGACGACCGCGCAGATGATCCTCGGGTTGATCGACTTCGGCCGCGGCATCCAGGACGCGATCGCCGCGCCGCGGTTTAGATGGAAGGACGACGTCGGTGACCCGCTGCCGCCCAAAGTGCTTTTAATTGAAGGCCGGTTCCCGGCGACGGTCCGCAAGGCGCTGGCCTCGCGCGGCTACTCGCTCGAAGTCCTCGAGGACTGGTCGGTCCGTGTGGGCGGCGGGCAGGGCATTGTGCTGCGCGAGGACGGTTGGATGCTGGGCGGCGCCGACCCACGACGCAACGGCTACGCCATGGGCTGGTAGGGCCCGCGGCGGCGAGGAGGGATGGGATGCGAGGGGTGGGCAGCATGCGAATCTCCAACTGGGGGATGTTCCTGCTCGCGATCTATCTCATTCTGGTCGGCATCAACAGCTTGGGACTGTACCTGCTCGGTCAGGTGGCGGGCATCGTGGCCTTGCTCGCTGGCATTCTCTTGCTGATGGAGCACTGGCGGAGATAACAGCCGTGGCCCCGCGCGCCGCGGCGCGCGGGGCCCCCCGTCTTCAGTCTTCTACCGTTCCTCTCCGCGTCTCTCGCGCCGGCGCAGCGCCTCGAGGGCCGCCTCCACCGTCGCAAAGATCGGCAGCACCGTTTCCAAGCCGAGGATCTTGAGAATCCGCCTCGTCATGGGCGACGGCGCCGCCAACCCGAGCCGGCGCCCCGTCCGCGTGTAGGTTCGGTTCGCATCGAGGAGCGCTTTCGCCCCGCTCGAGTCGATGTACCGGAGTTCGCTTAGGTCGATGATCAAATTGTCGTCCGTCTCCGCGATCGCCACGAGTTGCGCCCGCAGCATAGGAACGCCGGCCAGGTCCAATTCTCCGGTCAACGCAAGGCAGACCGCCCCGTCGAGGTCCTCCCGCCGGCATAAGAATTGATTCGACCAGGGAGATGCCGGTACGGTCACCGTTCGCCGAGTCTCCTTTGTGAATGCTTTGTGAATGCTTTGTGAATATCGACTACCAAGTTAAGACTGCGGCCGCGTCGGCGATGAATCCTGCTATAATTTGTAACGACTTAACGGCTAAGTTATGAATTTCGTATCTTGCGGTGCAGGCCTCAATGGGTAATTATGGAGTAGATGGCTAAGAAGAAGGGAAAGCAACCCACCAAGAAAGCCAGCATCTGGGTCAAGCTCGGTCGGAAGGGCGGCAAGGCCAGAGCCGCCCGTCTTACCGCGGCCGAGCGTCACCGTATCGCGATGCTTGGCGTCGAAGCGCGTCGCGCGAAGAAGAGCGGAAAGGCCCCGTCGAGCGAGCAGCCCACGCCCTAAGCCAGGCCGCAAAGCTTTTTCGCACCACTCCCGCCTCGACCATGGTATGGATCCTGAGAGCCAGACACTCCGTGGGAGCCGTGCTTTGTCGCGCGACTGGTTCGCACGCACCGACGACCATCTGTCGCATTTACCCACTGTTTTACGAGCGTTGCCAAATCTTTCGACTTCACGTTGCTCAATTCGCGCGCGTGATTCTGGATTTCTCATCCACGTGTGTCTAGGTTCAGATAGATCCGACTACGCCTGAGACTCGGTGCCACGGCGGCACCGCGGGTACTTTCGGCCGTTGGGGGGTGGCTATACTGGCACCACCATGGCCATCCTCAAACCGCTCCTGCGTCGGCGCGTCCGGGTCGCGCCGTCGTTGTCCCGTGAGGCCCGGCAGCGCCTGC